>Ga0308170_10000019_pt1 | contig 428159 bp, 370 predicted proteins | sample PhyBR2_2_FD_202136 | JGI IMG/M metagenome (GOLD analysis project Ga0308170, IMG submission 202136) | Phyllosphere microbial communities from UC Gill Tract Community Farm, Albany, California, United States - DLSLSB.R2 | ecosystem: Host-associated > Plants > Phyllosphere > Unclassified | place... | reverse complement strand
TGCATCCTCACTGGACAACGATGGACAACCCGATCAGCGAATTCAAGACCTTGCGCGGCCTCGAGCGCATTGGCGCGGCGTGCCGCAACACCTGGGACGGCCTGCGCTGGGCCTGGCGCAGCGAAGCAGCGTTCCGGCAAGAAGTGGTGCTGATCGTCGTGGCCAGCGTGATCGCACTGCTGATGCCGGTCTCCGGCTTCCAGCGCCTGGCGATGATCGGCGTGCTGCTCGTGGTGCTGATCGTCGAGCTGATCAATTCAGCGATCGAGGCGGTCGTCGACCGTATTTCGCTCGAGCGCCATCCATTGTCGAAAGCAGCCAAGGACATCGGCAGCGCCGCCGTCGCACTGACGCTGCTGCTGGCGTTCGCGACCTGGGCTGTCGTCCTCTACAATCGCTTCATGTAGACCAACGCGCCATTCGTACCGGATGGCGCCCCAAACAAGTTTGATCAATCACAGGAGATGACCATGACCTTACGCCTCGGCGATACCGCCCCCGACTTCGAGCAAGCATCCAGCATTGGCCCTATCCGTTTCCACGAATGGGCAGGCGACTCGTGGGTCGTGCTGTTTTCGCACCCGGCCGACTTCACGCCGGTCTGCACCACCGAACTGGGCCTGACCGCCAAGCTCAAGCCTGAATTCGACAAGCGCAATGTCAAGGCGATCGCACTGTCGGTCGACGCGGCCGAAAAGCACCGCGACTGGATCCGCGACATCGAAGAAACCCAGCAAACCGTCGTGGGCTTCCCGATCATCGCCGATGCCGACCGTTCGGTCTCGACGCTGTACGACATGATCCACCCGGAGCAGTCGGCCACCGCCACCGTGCGTTCGCTGTTCATCATCGACCCGAACAAGAAAGTGCGCCTGACCATCACCTACCCGATGAGCACCGGCCGCAATTTCGACGAAGTGCTGCGCGTGATCGACGCCCTGCAGCTGACCGATGGCTATACCGTCGCCACGCCGGGCAACTGGAAAGATGGCGATGACGTCATCATTCCTCTGACCGTCACCGATCCTGATGTGATCAAGCAAAAGTATCCGAAGGGTTTTGAAGCGCCGCGTCCTTACCTGCGCATGACGCCGCAACCGAACAAGTAAGTCAGGTTGTACCACTCAGAAAAATGGCCCAGGCACACGCCTGGGCCATTTTTTTTTGTCCGGCCATCGAAGATTTCCGCATATCGCCATGCAAGCGCCGTACGTCTACATAGCGTTTCGTGTCTATACAAATAAGGATTGCTTCGTTTGCGTTATAAAGATCACGTGAGAATATTAGCGTCCGATAGAAGAATTTGTAATAAGGACTCGCATGACATCGCTTGCTATGCCAAGCAGCACGGCAGCGTCGAAGTCGTCGAAAGCACCGGGCCGGGTCATTCCCGGCTTTGGCATTTCGCTCGGCTTCACGCTGTTTTACCTGGCGCTGATCGTTCTCATCCCGCTGTCGGCGGTGTTCCTCAATACCTTCAGCATGACCTGGGCCGAGTTCTGGGCCACCGTCACGTCCGAGCGCGTCATGGCATCGTATCGCCTCAGCTTTGGCGCGTCGCTGATCGCAGCCGCCCTGAACGTCGTGTTCGGCGGCATCGTCGCCTGGGTCCTGGTACGGTATAAATTTCCCGGCAAGCGCTTCATCGATGCGCTGGTCGATTTGCCGTTCGCGCTGCCCACCGCCGTGGCCGGCATCACGCTGACCGCCCTGTATGCGCAGAATGGCTGGATCGGCCAATACCTGGCCGCGTGGGGCATCAAGGTCGCGTTCACGCCACTGGGCGTCGTGGTCGCGCTGACCTTTATCGGCCTGCCATTCGTCGTGCGCACGGTGCAGCCGGTGCTCGAAGAAGCCGAACGCGAGCTCGAAGAAGCCGCCGCCAGCCTGGGCGCGCCGCCGCTGCAGACGTTCACCCGCGTGGTGCTGCCGACGATCACGCCGGCGCTGCTGACCGGCTTTGCGCTGGCCTTCGCGCGTGCCACCGGCGAATACGGTTCCGTTATCTTCATCGCCGGCAACCTGCCGATGGTGTCCGAGATCACGCCGCTGCTCATCATCTCCAAACTCGAACAATACGATTACGCCGGCGCCACCGCGATTGCCGTCGTGATGCTGGTGTTCTCGTTCATCCTGCTGCTAACGATCAATCTGCTGCAGGCCTGGACACGCAAACGGGCGGGCAAATCATGAGCGCCGTCCTCGATAAAGTCACGCCGCCACGCCCACCGGCGGTCCGGCGCAAACGCCTCGACACCAGCGTGCTCGAGCCGCGCTGGGTCCGTTACGTGCTGATCGCCATTGCGCTGGTCTTCCTGACGCTGTTCCTGTTCATCCCGCTCGCGGCGGTGTTTGCCGAAGCGCTCAAGAAGGGCTGGGAAGTGTATGTCGAGTCGGTCATCGACCCGGATGCGATCTCGGCCATCAAGCTCACGCTGATCGCCGCCGTGATCTCGGTGCCACTGAACCTCGTGTTCGGCGTGGCCGCCGCCTGGGCCATCACCAAGTTCGAATTCCGTGGCAAGAGCATTTTGCTTACGCTGATCGATCTGCCGTTCTCGATCTCGCCCGTGATCGCGGGCCTGATGTATGTGCTGCTGTTTGGCGCGTCGGGCTGGTTCGGTCCGTGGCTGGCCGAGCACGACATCAAGATCCTGTTCGCGGTGCCGGGCATCGTGCTGGCCACCGTGTTCATTACGTTCCCGTTCGTGGCGCGCGAGCTGATTCCGCTGATGCAGCAGCAGGGCACCGAAGAAGAAGAAGCGGCGCTGGTGCTGGGCGCATCGGGCTGGTCGACGTTCTGGCGCGTGACGATGCCGAACATCAAATGGGGCCTGCTGTACGGCGTGATTCTGTGTAACGCCCGCGCGATGGGCGAATTCGGCGCCGTGTCGGTCGTCTCGGGCCATATCCGCGGCGAGACCAACACGATGCCGCTGCACGTCGAGATCCTCTACAACGAATACAACTTCACGGCCGCCTTTGCTGTGGCGTCGCTGCTGGCGCTGCTCGCGCTGGTGACGCTGGCCATCAAGTCCTTTATCGAATGGCGTCTGCACCAGGCCAAATCGGCCTCGCTGGACGCCCCTCACTGAATATCCGCCGGAGCCACGCATGACGATTGAAGTCCAACACATCCGTAAAAATTTCGGCCAGTTCAAGGCGCTCGACGACGTGTCGCTGCAGTTCCCGGACGGTGAACTGACCGCCTTGCTCGGCCCGTCGGGCTGCGGCAAGACCACGCTGCTGCGCATCATCGCGGGTCTCGAATACCCGGACTCGGGCACCGTGCTGCTCGACGGCCAGGATTCGTCGCACCGCCACGTGCGCGAGCGCCAGGTCGGTTTCGTGTTCCAGCACTACGCGCTGTTCAAGCACATGACCGTGTTCGAGAACGTCGCGTTCGGCCTGCGCGTGAAACCACGCAGCGAGCGCCCGAGCGAAGACCAGATCCGCGACAAGGTCAAAAAACTGCTCGAACTGGTGCAGCTCGACTGGATCGCCGACCGCTATCCGCCGCAGCTGTCGGGCGGCCAGCGTCAGCGCATCGCCCTGGCGCGCGCACTGGCCGTGGAGCCGCGCGTGCTGCTGCTCGACGAGCCGTTCGGCGCGCTCGACGCCAAGGTGCGCAAGGAACTGCGGCGCTGGCTGCGCCGCCTGCACGACGACCTGCACGTGACGTCGATCTTCGTCACGCATGACCAGGAAGAAGCGCTTGAAGTGGCCGACCAGGTGGTCCTGATGAACAAGGGCCGCGTCGAGCAACTGGGCAGCCCCGATCAGGTCTACAACCATCCGGCGTCGCCGTTCGTGTACGGCTTTCTGGGCAACGTCAACCTGTTCCACGGCCGCATCCACGAAGGTGTGCTGGCCAGCGGTGACGTCAATTTCCAGGCCCCGCAGCATATCGACGTGCGCGATGGCGCCGGCATCGGCTACGTGCGCCCGCACGATCTCGATGTCGAGCGCTACACCCCGGGCGCGGCGGGCGTCGTGGCCAAGCTGCGCCGCGCGCATGCGATCGGGCCGCTGGCGCAGCTCGATCTGGAGCGCGCCGACAATGGCCAGATGATCGAGGCGGTGCTGCCGAACGAGCGCTTCGCCAGCCTGGGCCTGCAGGAGGGTGACACGCTGGTGGTGCGCCCGCGCCGCATTGAAGTGTTTGTCGACCAGGGAAGCGCCGCATGAACTTCCAGCAGCTACGCTCGGTGCGCGAAGCGGCTCGCCGTGACTTCAACCTGACCGAGGTGGCCAACGCCCTGTTCACGTCGCAGCCGGGTGTATCGCGCCAGATCCGCGAACTCGAAGATGAACTGGGCGTCGTGATTTTCGAGCGCAATGGCAAGCGCCTGACGGGGCTCACGCCGCCCGGCAAGGGCATCCTGCGCATCGTCGAAAAGCTGCTGGTCGAAGCCGAAAACCTGCAGCAGGCCAGCCGCGAATTCGCCGGCCAGGACAGCGGCACGCTGACGGTGGCCGTGACCCACACGCAGGCCCGTTACGCGCTGCCGCAGGTGGTGCAATCGTTTCGCGCGGCGTTCCCCAATGTGCGCATCGCCTTGCAGCAAAGCGCGCCGGAACACATCGCGGAATGGGTCGCTTCTGGCAAGGCCGATATCGGCATCGCCACCGAAGGCCTGTCGGCGTTTCCCGACCTGGTGTCGTTCCCGTGCTACCGCTGGAGCCATGTGATCGTGGCGCCGGAAGGCCATCCGATCTTCGCCAGCGGTTCGCCGCTGCGCCTGGAAGACCTGGCCGAGCATCCGCTCATCACGTATGACCAGGGCTTTACTGGCCGCAGCCATATCGATGCGGCATTCCTCGAAGCCGGGCTGGCGCCGGACATCGTGCTCACGGCGATGGATTCGGACGTGATCAAGCAGTACGTGTCGCTGGGGATGGGCGTGGGGATCGTGGCGTCGATGGCGTTCGACCATGGCCGCGACAAGGGACTGCGCGCGATCGAGGCATCGCACCTGTTCGCGCAGAACGTGACGCGCCTGGCGGTGCGGCGCGGCGCTTATCTGCGCTCGTACGCGTTTCACTTCATCGAGCGCTTCGCGCAAGGCTACACGCGGGCCGATATCGAAAAGGCGATTGCGACGGCGGAATAAGGACAGCGTCGCCGGCACGCCGCGCTAGCGTGCCGGCCGTGTTTACTTCTTCTTTTGTTCGCGCAGCACGTCCGCGCAATCGCGCACCAGGCCTGGGCCGGCGTAGATCAACCCACTGTACAACTGCACCAGCTTGGCGCCGGCCGCGATCTTCGCACGCGCATCGACGCCGCGCATGATGCCGCCCACGCCGATGATCGGGATATCGTCGCGCAGCTCGGTCTTGAGCGCGCGGATCACGATGTTCGACTGCTCGAACACGGGCGCGCCGGACAGCCCGCCCGCTTGCTGCGCGTGCTTCATGCCCTCGACATCGCGCCGGTTGAGCGTGGTGTTGGTGGCGATGACGCCGTCGATCTTGTGGCGCAGCAGGGCGCCGGCGATATCGCGGATCTGGTCGCCATCGACGTCGGGCGCGATCTTGAGCGTGAGCGGCACGTAGTGGCCATGCTGGTCAGCCAGGCGCATCTGCTCCTGCTTGAGCTGCGACAGCAGGCTGTCGAGTTCGGACGCGCCCTGCAGCTGGCGCAGGTTCTGCGTGTTCGGCGACGAGATATTGACCGTCACGTAGCTGGCGTACGGATACACCTTGCGCAGGCATTCGAGGTAGTCGTCGGCAGCGCGCTCGATCGGCGTATCGGCGTTCTTGCCGATGTTCAGCCCCAGCACCCCCTGCTTTTCCTGGAAAAAGCGCGAGGCCTGCACATTGGCCACGAACGCGTCGACGCCGCCGTTGTTGAACCCCATGCGATTGATGATGCCGCGCGCGCGCGGCAGCCGGAACATGCGCGGCTTGGGGTTGCCGGCCTGGCCACGCGGCGTGACCGTGCCGATCTCAATGGAGCCGAAGCCCAGCGCCGCCAGACCGTCGATATACGCGCCATCCTTGTCCAGCCCGGCGGCCAGGCCGACAGGATTGGGAAACGTGATACCCATGACGGTGCGCGGATCGGGCCGAGGCTTCCGGAACGCGCCTGTCAGACCAAGCGCTGCTGCGCGACGCAGCATGGGCAAGGTCAGGTTGTGCGCCGCTTCGGGATCGAGCGAGAACAATGCGGGACGAACGAGGGTATACAGGATTTTGTCTGGCATAGAGTACTCGGTTGACGTATCACCATCATTCTAACGTGCGGCGAGCGGGCGTACGTAACGAAGTATCAACGCAATTGTTAGCGGTTGTGTCCGGTGACCCGGCACGCAACAGGTTCAGGCGTCCAAAACGCCCCATTGGCCGTCGATGCGTGCTTCTAGTGGCCGGAAGTTGATCTTGTAGGCCATCTTGGGGCTTTGCGCGATCCAGTAGCCCAGGTACACATGCGACAGGCCAAGTTCGTGCGCCTGGTTCACCTGCCACAGGATGTTGTAGGTGCCATACGACGCGTTCTCGACATCCGGATCAAAGAAGGTGTAGACCGACGAGAGGCCGTCGGACAGCACGTCGATGATCGACACCATGCGCAAGGTGCCATCGGGCTCGCGAAATTCGACCAGGCGCGTGTTGACGCGGCTTTGCAGCAGGAACTGCGCGTACTGGTCGCGGCTGTCCTGGTCCATGCCGCCGCCCACATGGCGCGTGGTCTGGTAGCGCAGATAGAGCGCGTAGTGTTCGTCCGAGAACGCCAGGTTGGCGACCATCGCGACCAGGTTGCCATGACGCTTCAAGGCGCGGCGCTGGGTGCGGTTGGGTGTGAAGTCGGCGCACCTGACGCGCACCGGGATGCAGGCTTGGCAACCGTCGCAATACGGGCGGTAGGTGAAGATGCCGCTGCGCCGGAAGCCACTCCTGACCAGCTCGGAATACACATCGGCATTGATCAGGTGCGAGGGCGTCGCGACCTGCGAGCGCGCCTGGCGTGCGTCGAGATAGCTGCACGGGTAGGGCGCCGTGGTGTAGAACTGCAGCGTGGCAAAGGGCAGGTCGTGTAGGTGCGTCATGCAAGGAGCTCTCGGGACGACGTGAGGTTGTCGCCTATTCTAGCGAAAACCGCGCCGCGATTCCGTTAGCCAGGCAACGGTGACGCTACTGTCCATGACCCGATGCCCTGCCTGGCGGTCGCGCGGTGGACGTGCTCGAGAAAGCGGCTGCGCGGGATCGGCGCGGCGCCAAGCGAGGCCAGGTGGCCGGTCTCCTGCTGGCAATCGACCATCTCGACGCCATGGCGCTGCAGAAACGCCACCAGATAGGCCAGCGCGACCTTGGACGCATCGGACACGCGCGCGAACATCGACTCGCCGTAGAACATGCGGCCGATGCACACGCCATACGCGCCGCCCACCAGTTCGCCGTCCAGCCAGACTTCGGCCGAGTGCGCGTAACCCAGTGCGTGCAGGCCCGTGTAGCCGGCGATGATCTCATCCGAGATCCAGGTGCCGGGCCCGTCGCGCCGCGGCGCTGCGCAGGCGCGCATCACCTCGTCGAACGCGCTGTCGAAGCGCACGTCCCAGCGCCCGCCATCGAGACGGCTGCGCTCGATCTTGCGCAGCGTTTTCGCCAGGCTGTTACTGACCTTGAACTGGTCGGTGTAGAGCACCATGCGCGGATCGGTGCTCCACCAGAGGATCGGCTGGCCTTCGGAAAACCACGGGAAGATGCCATTGCGGTAAGCCTGCAGCAGGCGCGCCGGCGACAGGTCGGCGCCGGCGGCAAGCAGGCCCGGCGCTTCAACGGTCAATGCCTTCGAGACGTCGGGGAACGGCGTGTCGATCTCGAGCCAGGGAATCATGTCAGTCCGGTTCGCGTGGGGCCATCATGGGGCGGTCCACGGCCACGCTGTGAAAGCCGAAGTCGCCACCCTCGCGCACTTTGATCCGGTCGGCAAAGAACAGTTCCAGCGTCGTGCGGATCGTGGGGAAGGCCAGATCGTCCCAGGGGATGGTGGCCTCGGTGAACAATTGCACGTCCAGGCTTTCAATGCCTGCAGCATAGTCGAGGTCGCGCAGGCGTGCCAGGTAGAACAGGTGCACCTGGTGCACGTGGGCGACGTTGAGCAGCGAAAACAGCGGGCCAAGCTCGATATTGGCGCCGGCTTCTTCCTCGGTTTCGCGCTGCGCCGCCTGTTCGGTGGTCTCTTCGTTTTCCATGAACCCGGCTGGCAACGTCCAGTAGCCGTAGCGCGGCTCGATCGCGCGCTTGCACAGCAGGATATGGAGTTCGCCATCGCGTTCCCACACGGGAATCGAACCGACGACCAGCTTCGGGTTCTGGTAATGGATCGTGTTGCAGTGCGTGCACACGTAGCGCGGCCGGTTGTCGCCTTCGGGAATGGCCAGCACGACAGGGTGGGCGCACTCGGAGCAGAATTTCATGGTGGATAGGGCAGGTTGGTCGTGGCAATACTGTACACCGAATGCGGCGTCGGCAGGGACAGGGGGCGTGTTCGCAGCGGGCGCTCGCGCGCTCAACCGAGATATAAGTTTCTTCAATAAGCCATGCATCGAGGATTGGATTTGCTAAATGACGCGCGGGGGCGTATAATTCATTTCACAGACGCGGGGTGGAGCAGTCTGGCAGCTCGTCGGGCTCATAACCCGAAGGTCACAGGTTCAAATCCTGTCCCCGCAACCAAGATTAGAGGCCGTTGATTCGAAAGAATCAGCGGCTTTTCGTTTTTCTGGCCTCGTTCCTGGGTTCTTGCTTGGCTGTAACGGCCTCGATCCAGCGCAACGTCAGGCGCCTCTGCTGCAATGCACGGCAGCCTGCCCGGTCCAACCCGCAACAGACGACAAGTCAGGGGCATGTCATGATCGATGTACAAGACATCAACGAATCCTGGGGCTGGGTCGGCATGAGCGCAGTGGAAGTGCTCGGTGCCAATGCCTTCGGCAATCTCATCATCCGCGACGAAGACGACCAGTTCTGGTGCCTGCGCCCGCACGAACTCTGTTGCGAGCCGCTCGCCAGCAACCGCGCTGCACTCGATGCGCTATCGTACAACCAGGATTTTCTTAACGACTGGTACATGCCCGAGGCCGTGTGCCTGGCCGAGGCCGCGCTGGGGCCGCTGACGGACGGGAGCACCTACTGCCTGAAAATTCCCAGTGCCCTCGGCGGAAAATATGGATGCGACAATCTGGCCATCGCGCCGCTGGCGGCGTTGATCCGGTTTTCGGGCGAGGGCGCGCAGCAGTTTGATGGCTTGCCGCGCTGGAACTAGGGACTAGGCAGGCTTGTCTGTCGGCGGCGTGTCCGCCAAGCTGGCCCACAGGTAGGCCGCTGCCATCGTGCGATGGGGCGCGTAGCGTGCCAGCATGCGCTGGGCTTCCGGGACCGTTGGCCGGGCTGCGCTGCCCGAGAGCTTGTGCAGCGCGGCGCGCACCGCGACGTCGCCTTCCAGCGAGCAATCGGGATAGCCATAGCCGCGCAGCAGCACGTAATTGACAGTCCAGGGGCCGATGCCCTTGATGGCCAGCAGTGTTTCGCTGACCTCGGCGCTCGCCGAGGCAGAAATATCCTCCACGCCAGCATGCCGCTCGAGCACCAGGCTGCCGTCGACCACCATGTGCGCCACACGCAGGATCGTCTCGGCCTTGGCATTCGAGAATTTGCGGCTCGTGAGTTCACCGATGTCGAGCCGGGCCACGTCTAGCGCCTCCGGATAGCACCACAAGCCAGACGAATGCGCGCGGCCCGCCAGTTGGATCAGCGTGCGGCGCAGTGCGATGGCAAACGTCAGGTTGATCTGCTGGCCGATGATGGCCCAGGTCAGCGCCTCGAAGATCGTGGCCGACTGCACGATGCGCAGGCCCGGCTGGCGCGCCACGACCGGCCCCAGCCACGGGTCGCCCTGCACGGCCGCGCCGAATGCAGTCGGATCGATTCGCAGGCCCAGCACGTTCAGCAGCGCCTCGTGCGCCTGCGCCTCCAGGGCTGGCGTGCTTGGGCCGTCAAAGGTCACGCGGCAGTGCGCTGCGCCGTCCCCGAACCGGATGTCCAGCAGCGTCGGCACGCCACCGAGCAGCACGCCCTTGCGCAAGCCATCCGCGTCGACCTGCTCGGCCACGCGCTCGGGATCGCGGCCATGGAAGGCCAGTACGTCGGCGACGCGGTAGCCGGGCGGCAGGGCGATCGCGTGGGATGCAGTCATCAAATTCCCGTTGGCGCGGGCACGCGCCGCCAGGCCGGCTTGAATCCGGTCACCAGCGCCGTGCCGAGCAGGACGATCGCCGAACCGGCGATCGTGTGCCAGCCGATCACCTCATGCAGGAACAGCGCCCCCCACAGGATGCCGAACACGGGGCTGAGGAACGTGACCGTCAGCGCCGACGTGGCGCCCACATCCTCGATCAGTTTGAAATAGACGATGTAGGCGATGCCGCTGCAGACCACGCCCAGCGTCACCACGGCGGCCATGATGCCAACCGTCGGCTCGCCCGGCGCCGGGAAGAACGCGACCAGCGGCAGCACCAGCAGGGCCGAAGCCCACATCGAGCCGTGCGCATTGGCGAACGGCGCCACGCCGCCCTTGCTGGCGGCGGCCGACTTCGTGTACTGGCTGGCGACGCTGTAGCTGAACGCGGCGATCAGCGCCGCGGCGACGGCCAGACCTGCGCCGGGCCGTTCGGCCACATGATCAAAGCCGACCAGCAGCGCGACGCCGGCGGTGCCCAGCAGCAGGCCGAGGGCGCTGCGCCGCGTGACCTGCTGGCGTGCCCACACGGCGCCGACCAGCGCGCCCCACATCGGCGCGGTGGCGTTGAGCACCGCCAGCACCGACGCCGACAGCGTGCGCGCGGCAAACGCGAACAGCAGGAAGGGCAGGGCAGAATTGAACAGGCCCAGGATCAGGTAATGCTGCCAGTGGCGCCGCACGTTCAGCGGCGCGCCGCGCCCGCGCAGATGCAGCACCCAGCTCACCAGCGCAAGAAACACGGCCGCCAAGGCGAGCCGGTATTCGATCAGTACGGCCGGACCGAGCACCGGCGCGGCGATGCGCATGAAGAGGAAGGAGCCACCCCAGATGGCGGCCAGCGCAACGAGGCGCAGCATGTTCGCGGTGTTCATGAGGTCGAAAGAAATGGCCAGTTGTCAGGCTGACCATTGTGGCAGGGCCGGCAGCAATGTGCCAGCCGCTTCTTGCCATCGATACCCGTTCGTCAGGCGGCGCTGGCGAGCGTCAGTGCGGCTGCATGCGGCATGAGTAGAGTCTGCGGTACCGCGTTCTTCACGGCCGTCATTTCGGCCATGATCGAGACCGCGATTTCAGCGGGCGTCTTGCTGCCGATGTACAGGCCGATCGGCCCATGCAGGCGTGCCAGTTCCACGTCGGTCAGGTCGAACAGCTTGAGGCGCTCGCGCCGCTTGGCGTTGTTGGCGCGCGAGCCGATCGCGCCGACGTAGAAGGCCTCGGACTTGAGCGCTTCCATCAGCGCCAGGTCGTCCAGCTTCGGATCGTGCGTGAGCGCCACGACGGCGCTGCGCGCATCGAGCTTCGCATCGATCACCAGATCGTCGGGCATCGCGTGCACCAGCGTCACGCCGGGGATGTGAAAGCCGCTGCGGTATTCCTCGCGCGGGTCGCATACGGTGACGCGGTAATCCATGCCGGCGGCGATCTGCGCCAGGAAGCGCGAGAGCGGGCCGGCGCCGATGATGTACAGGCGCCAGCGCGGGCCGTGCAGCGTATGCAGCACGCCATCCTCGACGCGCTGGATGGCCGTGGCCTGCGCCGTGGCGAGCGTGACGGCGCCGGTCGCCAGCTGCACGCTGCGCTCGACCAGTTCGCCCTCGCCAAGACGCGCGAGCAGCTCGTTGATGCCGCTGTCGACTGACAGCGGTTCGATGGCCAGCTCGATGGTGCCGCCGCAGGGCAGGCCGAAGCGGTGCGCTTCGTCGGCGCTGATGCCGTAACTGATGATTTCGGGGAGGGTGATTTCGATGCCGTTGTCGCGCACGCGGGCGATCAGGTCGTCCTCGATGCAGCCGCCGGAGACCGAGCCGACCACCTGGCCGTCTTCGCAGATGGCCAGCGTGGCGCCCACCGGGCGTGGGCTGGAACCCCAGGTCTTGATGACCGTGACCAGCTGGCAGCGCTGGCCGCCGTCAAGCCAGGCGGCGCAGGTTTTCAGTACGTCGAGGTCGATGCTGTCCATGGTGTTCGTGTCGCCGGAGCGGGTGAATAAGATGGACAATCATACAAAAAAAGCGCCGCACGTGTCGGCGCGCAGGCCAGGGCTCAAGGCACCAGCGGTTTCTTGGCGCTTTGCTTGGCCTTGACTTCCGCCACGGTCTTGTCGATCGCCGCCACGCGCATCGGCGTGGCCGGGTGGTTGGCCGTGTAGCCATTCAGGATCTTGGCCGGGTAGGTCGCCGCCAGGCGCTTCCAGAATGCGGACGCACCTTCGTAGCGGTAGCCGGCGCGTGCCAGCAGGTAGACCGCCAGGCGGTCGGCCGCCACGTCGTCGGCCGCCGGCATCGCCCTGATGCCGCCGCTGCCGATCAGCATCGAGGTATCGGGCGTGATGGCGGTGAGGTTGTCGATGATGCTGCCGATGGTGGCCGCATTGCGCTGCGTGGCCGCGTGGCCCAGCATATTGTGCGCCATCGTGCGCGCCACCACGTAGGCCAGTTCGTCGTCGTTCTGCGCAAAGCCCAGCATGCCACGCGTGACCATCACGCGGCTGCCGTCGGCGTACGCGTTGATGTTGTCGGCGTTGCCCAGCTCAATGGCGAAGGCGCAGGCGCGCGTGACGGGAATGGTGAGGTCGCGCGGCTTGCCACTGCGCTCGATCGACAGCGGCAGGCTGGCCTGCTTGGCCATGATCGGGCCGAACACGGCGCCGGCCTTGCTCAGGGCATTCGGTCCCACCGGGAGCGGCGTGCCGGCGGCGGCCAGCAGGCGGTCACCCTGGCGCAGGCCTGCCTTGGCCGCTCCGCTGCCGTTCAGGACATTCGTGACCTGCAGGTGCTCGTCCATGCCCAGCACCACCCACGCCGCCTCGTTGTACTGGCCCGGATAGGTGTAGCGGTTCTTTGCCGTGAAGCCCAGCAGGTTGCGCGCGTGCTTGGTGCACAGCGCGGCATTGTCGATCAGGAGGGGCGCGGCGACGCGGTACAGGCGGTCATGTTGCGTGGCCATGCGCTGGAGTACCTCGGCGGCGGCCGCCATCTGCGGCGTGACCTCGGGCTTGCCCGACCCCTGTTCGACCGGTACGGCGCCCGGCTCGGTCGACGATTGCATTGGTCCCGGCGTGCTGCAGGCAGCGAGCAGCGCTGCCGTGGCGACGATCAACGCCGGGGAAGTGAATCGGTACAGGCGCTGGATGCGCATCGGGGTGCTCCTCATGGTTTGTTATTGTTTGCCGGTGCTGCCGAAGCCACCGACGCCACGGTCGCTCGATGCGAAGTCCGTCACCACGTTGAAAGCCACTTGCAGTACCGGCACGACGATCAGCTGCGCGAGCCGTTCCATTGGTTGCAGCACGAAGGCGGTGCTGCTGCGATTCCAGGTAGAGACCATCAGCTGGCCCTGGTAATCCGAGTCGATCAAGCCTACCAGATTGCCCAGCACGATGCCGCTCTTGTGGCCAAGGCCACTGCGCGGCAGGATCATCGCGGCGTAACCCGGATCGCCGATATGGATCGCCAGACCCGTCGGCACCAGCACGGTTTCGCCCGGCGCGATGGTCAATGGCGCATCGAGGCAGGCGCGCAGGTCGAGGCCCGCGCTGCCCGGCGTGGCGTAGGCCGGCAGCAGGTCCTGCAGGCGTGGGTCGAGGATTTTGAGGTCGATATGTTTCATTACAAATTCTTGGGTAATCAGGTAATCAGGTGAGCAGGGAGCGCTGTTCGAGGCGTTTGCCGATCTCGGACACCAGCTGGCGCGCCAGCGTGAGCTTGTCGGCGCGCTCGAGCAGCACGTGGCCGTGTTCGTCGAACAGGATGATCGTGTTGTCGTCCTGGCCGAAGGTCTGCGGGCCGATATTGCCGACCAACAGGGGAATGCCCTTCTTTTCGCGCTTGGCTGCGCCGTAGGCTTCGAGCTGCTCGGATTCGGCGGCAAAGCCCACGCAGTACGGCCAGCCCGACAGCGACACGGTTGCCGCAACCGAGGCCAGGATGTCCGCGTTCTGTGCGAATTCCAGCGCCGGCGGGGCGCCATCAGGCGTCTTCTTGAGTTTCTGGTCGCTGGCATTCACTACGCGCCAGTCGGCGACCGCGGCCACGCCAATGAACACGTGCTGGCCCGTGACGCCGGCCATCACGGCATCGTGCATCTGCTGCGCGGTGAGCACGTCGATGCGGCGCACGCCATGCGGCGTGGGCAGCGACACCGGCCCGGAGACCAGCGTGACGTCGGCGCCGGCTTCCCGCGCAGCGCGCGCGATCGCGTAGCCCATTTTGCCGGACGACAGATTGGTAATGCCGCGCACCGGATCGATCGGTTCGAACGTCGGTCCGGCCGTGATCATCACGCGCCGGCCCGCCAGCACCTTGTGCTGGAACGAGGCAATCAGTTCGTCGACCAGTTCATCCGCTTCGAGCATGCGTCCCATGCCCGTCTCGCCACAGGCTTGCGCGCCGCGGCCAGGGCCGAACAGGCAAATGCCGTCGGCGCGCAGCTGCGCCACATTGCGCTGCGTGGCCGGGTTGTCCCACATCTCGACGTTCATCGCCGGCGCCACGTGCAGCGGCACGTGACGGGGCCGCGCGACGCACAGCAGCGACAGCAGATCGTCGGCCGCGCCGTGCACCAGCTTGCGGATGAAATCGGCCGAGCAGGGCGCGATCAGGATCGCATCGGCACCCCGCGTCAGGTCGATGTGGGCCATGTTGTTGGCCATGCGCGCATCCCACTGGTCCAGATAGACCGGGTTGCCCGACACGGCCTGCATGGTAACCGCACCGATGAAATGCGTCGCCGCCTCGGTCATCACCACCTGCACGCTGGCGCCGTGCTTGACCAGGGCGCGACACAGTTCGGCCGCCTTGTAGCAGGCGACACCACCAGTCAGGCCCAGGACGATGCGCTTGCCTTTCAGGTCCATGCTCATGGTTTGGTCCCGGTCACGACTTGTTCACGCGCCGGAATTCATCCAGCACGAACAGCACGGCGCCGACCGAGATGCCGATGTCGGCGATATTGAAGGCAGGGAAGTGGCCGATGCCGGTCCAGTAGAAATCGAGGAAGTCGATCACGTGGCCGTGCACGACGCGGTCGATGCCGTTACCGACCGCGCCGGCCATGATCAGCGCGAGCGCGAAGCAGAACAGGCGCTGCGTCGCGTTCTTGCTCATCATGTACAGGCAGAACACCACGGCGCCAATGGCGATACCCAGGAACAGCCAGCGCTGCCAGCCGCTCGCGTCGCCCAGGAAGCTGAACGCCGCCCCCGGGTTGTACACCTTGATCAGGTTGAAGAAGCCCGTGATCGGCACCGTCTCGGCGTACGCGAAGGTGCGTTCGACGGTGAGCTTGGTGACCTGGTCGAGCAGGACGATGATCAGGGACAGCCCGATCCAGGGGAACATGCTGGCGCCGACGCTCTTGTTCGTGCTGCGCTTGACTAAGGTGGCGCCGGACGGCGCTGGTTTCTTTTTGGTTGCCATGGTGTCTGGACCCGGTACTTATGCGAAGCGGCGCGCTTCGCCGGCGCCGAACAGGTTGCTCGTGCAGCGGCCGCACAGCGTTGGATGTGCAGGGTCGTGGCCGACGTCGCGGCGATAGTGCCAGCAGCGCTCGCACTTCTCGGCGTCCGACGGCACCACGGCCACGGCTTCCTCAGCCTCGCTTGCCACTTCCGTGACGCTCGCCTGCGACGTGATGAAGACGAACTTCAGGTCGTCGTCCAGGCTGGCCAGCGCGCGGTACTTCTCGCCCGAGGCCTTGATCGCCAGTTCGGCCTGCAGCGACGAACCGATCGCGCCCGAGGTGCGCACTTCTTCCAGTTGCTTCGTCACGTCCAGGCGCACCTGGCGCAGCAAGGCGTACTTGGCCAGCAGCGCATCGCCATCCGGCAGCTCGGGGAAGGTCCACAGCGTCTGCGTGAAGATGGTTTCATCGCTGGCGTTGAACGTTTCCTGGTCCGCAAACACGGCCCACGCTTCTTCGGCCGTGAACGACAGCACCGGCGACATCACGCGCAGCAGCGCATGCGCGATGTGCCACAGCGCTGTCTGCGCCGAGCGGCGTGCTGGCGAGTCGATGCCGGTCGTGTACAGGCGGTCCTTCAGGATATCCAGGTAGAAGCCGCCCAGGTCTTCCGAGCAGTAGTTCTGCAGGCGCGAGACGACCGGGTGGAATTCATAGCGCTCGAAGTGCGCCGCCACGTCCTTCTGCAACTGGGCCATCGAGGCGATCGCGTAGCGGTCGATCTCGAGCAGCTCGCCCATCGGCACCGCGTGCTGCGCCGGGTTGAAGTCCGACGTATTGGCCAGCAGGAAGCGCAGCGTGTTGCGGATGCGGCGGTACGATTCGGTCACGCGCTTGAGGATCTCTTCGCCGATCGACAGCTCGCCCGTGTAATCGGTCGAGGCCACCCACAGGCGCAGGATGTCGGCGCCGAGCGTGTCGGAGATTTTCTGCGGCGCCATCGTGTTACCGAGCGACTTCGACATCTTCTTGCCATGCTCGTCGACCGTGAAGCCGTGCGTGAGCAGCGCCTTGTACGGTGGCTCGCCATTGAGCATCGACGACGTCAGCAGCGACGAGTGGAACCAGCCGCGGTGCTGGTCGGAGCCTTCCAGGTACAGGTCGGCCGGGAAGCCCAGCTGCTCCTTGTGCGAGCCGCGCAGCACGGTCTGGTGGGTTGCGCCCGAATCGAACCAGACGTCCAGCGTGTCCCTGTTCTTTTCGTAGATCGCGGCGTCGTCGCCCAGCAGCGTGACCGGGTCGAGCGTGTGCCAGGCGTCGATGCCGCCCTTTTCGAACAGCTTGGCCACTTGCTCCAGCAGTTCCGGCGTGCGCGGGTGCAGCGTGCCGGTCTCTTTATGGATGAAGAAGGCCATCGGCACGCCCCACTGGCGCTGGCGCGACAGGGTCCAGTCCGGACGGTTCTCGATCATGCCGTGCAGGCGCGCCTGGCCCCAGTCCGGGAAGAACTGGGTCTTGGCGATGCCGGCCAGCGCCGTCTGGCGCAAGGTCGGGCCGCCATCCTTTGGCGTGAGGTCCATGCCAGCGAACCACTGGCTGGTGGCGCGGTAGATGATCGGCGTCTTGTGGCGCCAGCAGTGCATGTAGCTGTGATCGAACATCTTGAGTTCGAACAGCGCGCCCGCTTCGGTCAGTGCCGCGCAGATTGGCTTACTGGCTTCCCAGATCGTCAGGCCGCCGAACAGCGGCAGCGTCGAGACAAAACGGCCATCGCCCATGACCGGCTTGAGGATGTCGTCGTCCTGCATGCCGTGCGCCTTGCACGACACGAAGTCTTCCAGGCCGTAGGCAGGTGCGGAGTGCACGACACCCGTACCGCTGTCGACCGTGACGTAGTCGGCCAGGTACAAGGGCGACAAGCGGTCATAGAACGCGTCCTGCGCATGCAGCGGGTGCTTGAAGTTGATGCCGGCCAGCTTTTCGCCGACGGTGGTGGCGACGACCGTGCCTTCGAGCTTGTAGCGCGTCAGGCACGATTCGACCAGCTCGGAACCCAGGATCAGCAGGAGCGGCTTGCCATCACGTTCGGTCTGCACCAGCGAATACTGGACTTCCGGACCGGCATTGAGCGCCTGGTTCGACGGGATGGTCCATGGGGTCGTGGTCCAGATGACGATGAAACCGTCGCCGGCCGGGAGCTTGTCCAGGCCGAAGGCAGCAGCGATTTTTTCCGGTTCGGCAAACGGGAAGCCGACGTCGATCGCCGGGTCGCGCTTGTCCTGGTATTCGACTTCGGCTTCGGCCAGCGCCGAACCGCAATCGAAGCACCAGTTCACGGGCTTCAGGCCCCGGTAGACATAGCCTTTTTCGAGCAGCGTACCGAGCGCGCGCAGCTCGTCGGCCTCATTGCTGTAGGCCATCGTCATGTATGGGTTGTCCCATTCGCCGAGCACACCCAGGCGGATGAAGCCGGCGCGCTGGCGGTCGATCTGTTCGAGCGCATAGGCACGGGCCTTTTGCAGCACCTCGGCCGTCGGCAGGTTCTTGCCGTACAGTTTTTCGATCTGGATCTCGATCGGCATGCCGTGGCAATCCCAGCCCGGCACGTACGGCGCGTCGAAGCCGGCGATCGTGCGCGACTTCAGAACCATGTCTTTCAGGATCTTGTTGACGGCGTGGCCCAGGTGGATATCGCCATTGGCGTACGGCGGCCCGTCATGCAGGATGAAGGTCGGGCGGCCCTTGGCTGCCTTGCGCACGCGCTCGTAGATTTTCTTGTCTTGCCATTGCTTGACCCAGCCCGGTTCGCGCTTGGCGAGGTCGCCACGCATCGGGAACGGGGTATCGGTCATATTGACCGGGTATTTGCTCTCGGGCTTTTTGCCACCCTTGGCAGGGTTGTGCTGTTTGGTATCGGACATAAGGTTCTTTTGTTGGGTGTTCGTGTGCACGGCGCCGTGCGCCGCGTCGAATAGGGTCTGGCAAACAGGGAGAGGCGCTTCCTGCCAATCGTCGACTGGCCGGGAAGCGCACTCAAATTCGGTCGGTCGCGTTCAGGGCGCCATTACGTCGGTCGAAGAACGCGCGTGCCTGCAGCGCGTCGTTGTCGATCGCTGCCGTGAGCAGGGCCAGGTCGGCGTATTTTTCTTCGTCGCGCAGCTTGGCCAGAAACTCCACGCGCACGAGCTTGCCATAACACTGGCCGGCATAGTCGAACACATGGACTTCGAGCAAGGTGCGGCCGGCGTCTTCGACGGTGGGGCGCACGCCCAGGCTGGCCACGGCCGGCAGCGGATGCTCGGCCAGGCCATGCACCTGCACGACAAAGATGCCGGACAGGGCAGGGCGGTGCGTGACGCGCAGGTTCAGTGTCGGGAAGCCCAGCGTGCGGCCGAGCTTGGCGCCGTGGATCACGTGGCCCGATATCGCATAAGGATGGCCAAGCAGCCTGCTGGTGGCGCAAAAGTCGCCCCCGGCCAGCGCCGCGCGCACGGCCGACGACGAGATGCGCCCGTCGCCATGCATCACGGCGCCGAGCGTGTGGACCTCGAAACCGTGTTCACGGCCGGCCTCGGTCAGCATCGCGATGTCACCGGCGCGGCGCGCGCCGAAGCGAAAATCGTCACCCACCATCAGCCACTTGACATGCAGGCCGTCGACCAGCACGCGCTGGACGAAATCCTGCGGCGACATGGCGGCAAACTGTTCGTTGAAATGTTCGACGATGACGCGGTCAATGCCGGCCTGGTCAAGGTCTTCGAGCTTGTCGCGCAGATTGGCCACGCGTGCCGGGGCTTTGGACGGGTCGCCCAGCTTGTGGGCAAAGTATTCGCGGGGATGGGGCTCGAACGTCATCACGGCCGCGTCCAGACCGAGCCGGTCGGCTGCGCTGCGCACTTGCGCCAGCAGGGCCTGATGGCCGCGATGGACACCGTCGAAATTGCCGATCGTGAGTGCGCAGGGTGCGCGCGCCCTGTCGTTGGGAAGTCCGCGAAATACCTTCATCAAGTCTGGTTCCGGTTGCGCGCCATGCTATCGGTATGCGGCGCCAAAAGCCTGATTATACGGGAACTGCGCGGCAACTCCGACGTTGCATAAGAGGAATGGCTAGCCGTCGATCTTGCAGGGCGCGGCATGAGGATGCGGGCCAAACAAAAACGCCGCCCGAGGGCGGCGTTCTGGCCGATTGCAACGTAGGGTGGACGGCTATGCCGTCCACGCGTTCAAACCAACCTCGCTCATGGTATGCGACGTTACGTTGAATACGTGGACGGGGAACCCGTCCACCCTACCGCTTTCTAACCAGTTACGACAGTGGGTGGTTGACTGCGAGGATCCAGTAGCGGGCCAGTTCGGCAGTGCCGTCCTTGCCGCCAACGGTCTTGAAAGCAGCGATGGCTTGCTGCTTCTTGCCAGCGACGGCGTAGGCTTCGCCCATGCGCAGCTTGGCTTCGTCGGCATTGCGCAGGCCGCCGGCCTTGATCGCCGCTTCCATCATCTTCAGACCCTTGTCGGTCTGGCCAGCCTGCACCATTGCGTAACCCAGGCCAACCATCTGGTCTGCGTCCTTGGCAGCGGTGTACTCGGCTTCGAGCGCAGCAAAGTTCTTGTTTTGCTCAGCCAGATTCTTCTCGGCCAGTTCCTTCAGGCGCTGGTGGCGCGCGGCATCGGTGCCGGTGCCCAATGCGCCGGCCTTGTAGCCGCGGTCAATGATCTTGAGCGCTTCGGCCGGGGCTTTCGCCTGCAGCACCAGCTGGGCCATTTCCATGAACTCGCTCGGCTTCTTGAGCAGGTTATTGGCCAGCTTCAAGCGGTAGACGTCGATGTTCAGACGCTGCGAGTAGCCTGGCTGACGCTGCACACGGTTCAGCAGGTCGGTCCAGTACTGGGCCTTTGGATAGCTTGCTGCCAGCTTCTCGATGGTGCGGACATAGCCGGCCGTATCGTTTTTCTTGAGCTGGATATTGGCCAGCATGCCGAGCTGATCTTCGCTCAGGCGGCCGCTTTTTTCGATTCTGCTCAGTTCCTGCTCGAGCGCGGCGGTGTTGCCTTGCTTGTAGTAGTTCTGCAGCAGGTAAGCGCGCAGCTTTGGATCATCCTTCTGCTTGAGCAGGTTCTGGATGGTGCTGTTGGCTTTGTTCAGATCGCCGGCGCGCATATAGATGCCGACCAGGCCTTCTGAGAATTGCGAACGCTCGCTGGCGTTCAGCTTGCCCGAATCGAGCAGTGCTTCAAACGATTTGGCAGCGGTATCAAAATCACCGGCCGACGAGGCTGCAGCGGCGCGCACGCGCTCGATCGTGTAGGTTTCGTTGGCGGTCTTGTTGCCCACTTTGTCCAGTCCACGCAGGGTCGCCAGTGCGTCCTTGTGCTTACCCTGTTTCATTTGTGCCTGGGCTTGCTGCAGTGGTTTGCCGATCTCCGCGCGCAGTGCTTCTGCAGCGACAGCGGAGGACAGGCCGATCACCGGAGTGGCGGCAACGAAGCCGAGTGCGGCCATCGCGATACTGAGGTGAGCGAGACGGAACTTGATCATCTGAAAAATCCTTATTTCAAAATAGACACGGCAGGGGGTAGCCCTGCCGTGTTGGTCAAAACATGGAACGATTACTGGAATTGCTCGTTACCGACCATGCCGATTTTGGTGACGCCGATGCGCTGGGCAGATGCCATCACGCCGGCTACAACTTTATACTCTACCAGCTTATTTGGACGCAGGTGCACTTCAGGCTGGTCAGCCATTGCTGCGACTGCATTCATCTTTGCTTCGAGGGCTGCACGATCCGGAATCACTTCGCCATCCCAGAGGATGGTGCCGTCAAAGTCCACGTCGATGGTGACCACGACCGGCTTGACATCCGTCAGCGGTGGCGGAGTACCCGTCGGCATGTTCAGATTGACCGAGTGGTTCTGCTTCGGAATCGTGATGATCAGCATAATGATCAGAACGAGCAGGACGTCGATCAACGGCGTCATGTTCATTTCCATCATCGGTTCCGGATCAGCATCCTTAGCGGAGCTCGAACCTACGCTCATACTCATGGTGTTTCCTTTTCAAATGTTGGGAGAAGGGCGCGGCGCCCGGCTCGATGAGCCCGGCGCCGCGTGCAGGGCTATCAGCCCGGTGGTTCGATCACGAAACCAACCTTCTGCACCCCAGCACGTTGTGCCGTGTAAATGACCCGACCGATCGCTTCGTAGCGGGCTTCCTGGTCACCACGAACTTTCACTGCCGGTTGCGGCACTTTCACCGACTGCTCCGCGAGGAACTTGAACAGCTCGTCCGTATTCGCGAGGTGCAGCTGGTTATAGTACATTTCGCCGTCTTTATTGACGGTGATGTTAACGTCTTCCGGTTTGGTCAGTGTGACCTGGTTCTCTTCTGCAGGCAGTGCAACTTGTTGCAGTTTCAGAACCACCGGACTCGTGATCAGGAAGATGATCAGCAGAACCAACATGATGTCAACGAGTGGCGTCGTGTTGATCTCTGAATTCAGCTCATCTTCTCCGTTATCGGATCCGACACTCATCGACATAATTTATCCAATCTTCTTGGCGCTGATTGCTGCGTTCGAGGTCGACATTGCGCCCGAGATCAGTACCGAGTGCACGTCAGCCGAGAACGAGCGGATGTCTTCCAGCGCGGTCTTGTTACGACGAACCAGCCAGTTGTAACCCAGGACGGCAGGAACTGCAACGAACAGACCGAAAGCGGTCATGATCAGTGCTTCACCGACTGGACCTGCAACCTTGTCGATCGATGCGTTACCCGACATGCCGATGGCGGTCAGTGCGTTGTAAATACCCCAGACGGTACCGAACAGACCGATGAACGGCGAGGTCGAACCAACGGTTGCCAGGAACGACAGGCCATCTTGCAGACGCGACTGAACACGGTCAACAGCGCGCTGGATCTGCATGGTAACCCAGGTCGACAGGTCGATCTGCTCGAGCAGGGCGCCATCGTGGTGTTGGGTAGCCTTGGTGCCGGTTTCAGCGATGAAGCGGAATGGCGAACCTTCTTTCAGCGTAGCCGAACCAGCGACGATCGACGGTGCTTTCCAGAACTTGGCTTTCATGTCTTTAGCCTGGTTCATCACTTTTTGCTGATCGATCAGCTTGGTGATGATGATGTACCACGAACCGATCGACATCAGCGACAGGATGATCAGGGTGCCCTTGTTGACGAAGTCGCCGTGTTCCCACATGGCCTGCAGGCCGTACGGGTTGTAGACTTCTTCGGTTTTTTCGGTGCCTGGTGCAGCAGCTGGCGCGCCGGCATCGGCCGGAGCAGCGGTAGCAGCAGCATCAGTAGCAGGCGCAGCAGCCGGATCAACGGCTGGTGCAGCTGCGTCGGTCGCCGCTGGAGCAGCTGCGTCGGTTGCCGGGGTTTGAGCGAAGGCTGGTGCCGACACCAGCGCCGATGCTGCGGTTACCGACAACAGGACAGCCGCCAGGAAAGCGGACAAACGGGTATTCTTAAACATGCTTCCTCCAAAATATTTAAATAGACAGTTCGCTGAACTTACGACAACGACAATCAAAGTTTGAGACGGTGTTTTGTCCCGGTTTTATTCCAGCGTCCAGACGTACTGCACCGCTGTCCACGCCTGTTCCGGCTTGCCATCGATCATGGCTGGCTTGAATCGGCATTTGCTCAGAGCCGATTGCGCGGCCCGGTCCAAGTCTCGGAAGCCACTTGACTTCGCCAGCTTGGCTTCCAACACGCGACCATCGACACCAATCAGGAATTGCAGGGTCGTGGTACCCGTTTCTTCATTGCGTTGCGACGAACGCGGATATTCCGGACGTGCGCAAGTATTAAAGTCTGCTACTGCCTCGCTGCGGCTGACGCCACGCGGTGCCGGTGGTGCTGGCGGCGCCGACGGTGCCGGTGGTGCAGGCGGTGCCAGCGACGTGGTCGGTGGCGGTGTCTGCGTCGCTGCGGCGATCACGTTCTGCGGCGGTGGCGGCTGCTGCACCTGCACTTCAACCGGCGGGATGAATGGAGGCGGTGGAGCCTTCATTTCCGGCGGTGGCGGCGGTGGCGGGGTTTCCGGTGGTGGCGGCGGCGCCACTTCTTCAATCAGCTTGGTTTCCACAGCTTCGGTCACCGTGCTGACGATCCGGGTACCCAGGCCGGCCACGAGAGCCCAACCCACAAGGATGTGGAAGATGATCACGACGATCAATCCTGTGAAATTTTTCCCGGGTTGCTTTTCGTTCGAAAAATTCATGCCATATTTCTCCAATGCCAACTCTTTTTTGTTGCTACCAAACCCACTAAATACGACGGAAACCTAGAGCCGCATCCGGGACATTCGAGGAATTATACCTACGAATTCTTTTTTGCACATACATTTTTACGGCAGCGAAAGGACCGCTAACTGCTTGTAAATGCTGGCAAACCAGCTCATCTATACAAGAACGGATGGGCTGCACGGCGGGGTTTGGAGGTCCGGAAAATGTGTCGTGTTATCTATGGATTCTCCTCGTTACGTGGAAGATCAATGCTCAGGCTGGTTTAGCCAAATTATTGTCGTTAATTGTGTTGTATGGCAAATTTCCTATGACGATGCGACGGCTTTTGTGCAAACTATCGCTGTTCACCGGGTCTTGCATCGGAGAACGAATCACCTGGAACAGGTACCTTCCTTCACAAGCTATAGATAAAAGTTATACGACTTCTCACCATTGAGATAACTCAACCGTGCGTCTAACAGGGGTTCAACTTCACAGGAATGAAAGCTGCGAGGCCTCACACCTGCTTCGCCAAACTATATTACTTAGTTTTGCTAGGTACTTCACCACCATATTGCCATGACGTAGATGTGACAGCGCCAACATGTGATGACGGCAACATACCATGAAATTCCGATATTGGCGATATCAAGCGAACACAAGTACGTACGTGATCCTACGCACACGTGGTATTGACAGGTGAAGTGGGCTGAAAAGCAGGGGCGGGATCGGCGCGCAGGCCGATCCGTGGGTGAAGGGAGAGCCGATCAGCGTGTGCGCTTTTCGCGCCGGCACTCGATGAAGCTGACGACATGGCCGTCGGGATCGGCCGTCTCCAGGCGCACGTCGAAGCCCCACAGGCGGGCCACGTGCTTGAGGACCTCTTGCGCCTGCTGGTTGAGCGGGCGCCGGTTGTACTGCGTGTGACGCAGCGTCAGCGCGCGGTCGTCGCGTGTATTGACCTGCCAGACCTGGATGTTCGGCTCGCGGCTGCCAAGATTGTATTGTTCGGCCAGCTTGTGGCGTACATAACGGTAGCCGGCGTCGTCGTGGATGGCTGAAATGGACAGTTTGTCGCTACGATCGTCGTCCAGCACGGCAAAGAAGTGAAATTCACGGATCAGCTTGGGCGACAGGTACTGCGCAATGAAACTCTCGTCCTTGAAATTGCGCATCGCGAAGTCCAGCGTCTTGCGCCAGTCGCTGCCGGCGATGTCGGGGAACCAGGTGCGGTCTTCATCGGTCGGGTGTTCGCAGATGCGGCGGATGTCGCTCATCATGGCAAAGCCGAGCGCATACGGATTGATCCCGCTGTAATACGGACTGTTGGCCGGCGGCTGGTAGACGACATTGGTGTGGCTTTGCAAAAATTCGAGCATGAAGCCGTCGCCGACGATGCCTTCCTGGTACAGGTCCTGCAAGATCGTATAGTGCCAGAACGTGGCCCAGCCTTCATTCATCACTTGGGTCTGGCGCTGCGGATAAAAGTATTGCGAGATCTTGCGCGTGATGCGCACCAGTTCGCGCTGCCATGGTTCCAGCAGCGGCGCATATTTTTCAATGAAGTACAGCAGGTTTTCTTCGGGCTCCGGCGGAAAGCGCACGGGCGCGGCGCTGTGCACCTGCTCTTCACGCAGCGGTAATGTGCGCCAGATGGCGTTGACTTGCGACTGCGCGTAGTCTTCGCGCTCTTTGGTACGCGCCGCCTCTTGCGCCACCGACAGCTTGGCCGGGCGCTTGTAGCGGTCCACGCCATGGTTTTGCAGCGCGTGGCATGAATCGAGCAATTCTTCCACCGCATCGATGCCATGTCGCTGCTCGCATTCGGCGATGTAGTTCTTGGCGAACACCATATAGTCGACGATGGCATCGGCATCGGTCCAGCTTCGGAACAGGTAATTGCCCTTGAAGAAGGAGTTGTGGCCATACGCTGCGTGCGCGATCACCAGCGCCTGCATCGTCAGGCTGTTCTCTTCCATCAGGTAGGCGATGCAGGGATTGGAATTGATGACGATTTCGTACGCCAGCCCCATCTGCCCGCGGCGGTAGCTTTTCTCGGTGCTCAGGAAATGCTTGCCGAACGACCAGTGGTTGTATGACACCGGCATCCCGACCGAGGTGTAGGCATCCATCATTTGCTCGGCGGTGATGATCTCGAGCTGGTTCGGGTAGGTGTCCAGGCCATAGCGTTTGGCTACACGCCTGATTTCTTCGTGCGCCTGCTCGATCAGGTCGAAAGTCCATTCCGACTGTTCGGGCAGGGCGCGCGGGTTGTCCGGATCTCTTGGCATGAGGCACCTCGCTGCGGTTGGCTGGTTCGGCTGTTCGCGTGGCTACTTGGCCTGCTTTTTAAACAATTCCCGGAACACCGGATAGATATCGGCCGGGGTCACGATCTTTTGCATCGCGAAGTTGCGGTGCTGGCTGGCGACGTCGCAGTATTGTTCCCACAGATTCTGTGGCGGGCCGTCCGTGATTTCGACATACGTGTAGTACTGCACGCGCGGCATGATCGCATTGGACAGGATCTGCTTGCACAGCACCGAATCGTTGTCCCAGTTGTCGCCGTCGGAGGCTTGCGCCACATACGCATTCCAGTCGGCGCTGCCGTAGCGTTCGTTGATGACTTTTTGCAGCAGGTGCAGGGCCGACGACACCACGGTGCCGCCCGACTCGCGCGAATGGAAGAACTCGTTCTCGTCGACCTCGGCCGCCGCCGTGTGGTGGCGGATGAAGATCACATCGATTTTCTCGTACACGCGTTTCAGGAACAGATACAGCAGAATGAAGAAGCGCTTGGCCGTGTCCTTGCGGGTTTCGTCCATCGACCCCGACACGTCCATGATGCAGAACATCACCGCTTGCGTACTTGGCTTGGGAACCTTGATCCGGTTGGCGTAGCGCAGGTCGAACGGGTCGATGAACGGAATCGCATTGAGCCGGATCCGCAGGTGATGAATGTGGTCCCGCAGTTCGATAACGCCCTGGTCGTCGCTAGGTGCGCCTTCGTCGAACAAGGCCTGCAATTGTGCCTGGGCGTCGGCCAACTGGCGCCGCGTCGGTCCGCCCACGGCAATGCGCCGGCCCAGGGCGCCGCGCAGCGAGCGCAGCACGTGGATATTCGAGGGCGTGCCCGAGACGTTGTAGCCGGCGCGCTGATTCTTGTATTCAATGGTCTGGGTCAGCTGCGTCTTGACCATATTCGGCAACTCGAGGTCTTCGAAGAAATAATTCATGAATTCTTCGCGCGACAATTCAAAGATGAAATCGTCTTCGACGGTCTGGTCGCTGTTGCCGGGGCGACCGCGGCCGGCGCCGGCGCCACCGCCGCGCGGGCGGCTGAACTGGTCGCCTTTTTGGTATTCGGTATTGCCGGGGTTGACGGTTTCCCAGACGCCGCCATGGGCGTGGCCGAAGTGGGGCTCGTTCACATCCTTGACGGGAATGGTGACCTTTTCGCCGTTTTCGATATCGGTGATCGAGCGGCCCTTGATGGCGCGGCCGACGGCATCCTTGATCTGCGCCTTGTAGCGGCGCAGGAAGCGTTCGCGGTTGACCGCAGACTTGTTCTTGCCCTGCAAGCGACGGTCGATGAGGTAAGTCAAAACAGGCCTCCTGCTCAATGTAAGCGCGGATCTGGCGTGTTGGACACGCCGTTGGCGCTGTGGCGCTGCCTTTTCAACAGCAGCGCCCTTATCTTAATACGCTACGTGAACGGACGTGCGACGCACGCACAGCGCGGGACGTTGCCGGCGGGCGGCCTGCGGCCAGCCGACAACGCTGTCACTCATGCGCTGTCACTCATGCCCCGTTGCTCATACGCTGTTGCTTACGACGATTTGCGCACGCGCAGATACCACTCGCACAGCAACCGCACCTGCTTCGGCGTATAGCCTTTCTCGACCATGCGCGCCACGAAATCGGCATGCTTGTTCGCATCCTCGGTATTCGCCTTTGCATTGAATGAAATCACCGGCAGGAGTTCCTCGGTATTCGAGAACATTTTTTTCTCGATCACGCTGCGGAACTTTTCGTAACTGGTCCAGGCGGGATTTTTGCCAGCATTGGTGGCGCGCGCACGCAGGCTGAAATTGACGATCTCGTTGCGGAAATCCTTCGGATTCGAAATCCCGGCCGGCTTCTCGATCTTTTCCAGTTCGGCGTTGAGCGACTCGCGATCGAAACTCTCGCCGGTATCGGGATCGCGAAATTCCTGGTCCTGGATCCAGAAGTCGGCAAACGTGACGTAACGGTCGAAGATGTTCTGCCCATACTCGGAATAGCTTTCCAGGTAGGCCGTTTGAATTTCCTTGCCGATGAAGTCGACATAGCGCTGCGCCAGGTGTTCCTTGATATACGACAGGTAGCGCTGCTCGGTTTCGGGCGGGAATTGCTCGCGCTCGATCTGCTGCTCGAGCACGTACAGCAGGTGCACCGGATTGGCCGCCACTTCGGTATTGTCGAAATTGAACACCTTCGACAGAATCTTGAAAGCAAAGCGGGTCGACAGGCCGTTCATGCCTTCGTCCACGCCCGCGTAATCGACATACTCGTGCAGCGACTTGGCTTTGGGGTCGGTGTCTTTCAGGTTGTCGCCGTCATACACGAGCATCTTGGAATAGATGCTGGAATTGTCGGGATCCTTCAGGCGCGAGAGCACGGCAAACTGCGACATCATGCGCAGCGTACCCGGGGCGCAGGGCGCCTTGTCGAGCGACGAATTGCGCAGCAGCTTGTCGTAGATTTTCACTTCGTCCGACACGCGCAGGCAGTACGGCACCTTGACAATATAGATGCGGTCGAGGAACGCCTCGTTATTGCGGTTGTTGCGGAAGGTCTTCCATTCGGACTCGTTCGAGTGCGCCAGCACGATGCCGTCGAACGGGATCGCGCCAAAGCCTTCGGTGCCCTTGTAATTGCCTTCCTGCGTGGCCGTGAGCAGCGGGTGCAGCACCTTGATCGGCGCCTTGAACATCTCGACGAATTCCATCAGGCCCTGATTGGCCAGGCACAGGCCGCCCGAATAACTGTAGGCATCCGGATCGTCCTGCGAGAAATCTTCGAGCTTGCGGATGTCGACCTTGCCGACGAGGGACGAGATATCCTGGTTGTTTTCGTCGCCCGGCTCGGTCTTGGAAATGGCGACCTGCTTGAGGATCGACGGATAGCGCCGCACGACGCGGAACTTGTTGATGTCGCCGCCAAATTCATGCAGGCGCTTGACGGCCCAGGGACTCGGCACCGCGCGCAGATAGCGGCGGGGAATGCCGTAATCTTCTTCGAGGATCTTGCCGTCTTCGTCTTCACTGAACAAGCCCAGGGGCGACTCGTTGACGGGCGACCCCTTGATCGCATAAAAGGGCACCAGCTCCATCAGGCTCTTGAGTTTTTCGGCAATCGACGATTTGCCGCCACCCACCGGGCCTAGCAAATAAAGGATCTGTTTGCGTTCTTCCAGGCCCTGCGCCGCGTGGCGGAAATACGAAACGACCTGTTCGATCACTTCTTCCATGCCATAAAACTCGCGAAACGCCGGATAGATCTTGATGACCTTGTTGGCGAAGATGCGCGACATGCGCGAATCGAGACGGGTATCGACCAGCGTGGGTTCGCCAATGGCGGCGAGCATGCGCTCCGGTGCGCTGGCATACGTCAGCGGGTCACGCTTGCACATCTGCAGGAACTCGGACATCGAGTATTCCTCTTCGCGAGTACGCTCATACCGGGCCGTGTAATTTTCAAAGATGCTCATTGAATTTCCTTTAATGTGCCAACAACGAATCACTGTCACAGCAGCGCATGGCGCTGCCCGGGGGCCCGGTTATTTTTGGCGTACTCCTTGTTCGGTCGTCACGTGCGGCGCCTGTGTGGTCGGCGTCGTGGATGGTGCGCGTGCGATTGCTTGTTGTCGATCCGGAAATATCGAACTAACCGCAGTATGGAGAGCGTCTTTTTTGCGTTACTGAAATTTATTATGTCCCTAATAGTTTCCGAAGTCAAAGTCGTGTTGCACGACATGATGAAGTGGTAACAAGTGCTTGATTTAACAACAAAAATTTCGGTTTTTACCTGCGCCGCGCGTGCGTGCGGGATGTCATGCAAAGCGTAGCGATTTTTCGTCAACTGTACAACAGCGGCGCGTGCGTAGCAGGCGCTGCCCCATGATGAACCCACGCTTTTTCGCTATGGCATGAGCCGATTGCACGCATGCGTTACACTTGCCGGTCGCCTCAACGCGACCTTTTTTCACTGAACACCTGTTGGAGAACACCATGCTTGACGATCGCTTGCGCACCCTGCTGCAGAACATGCCCAAGGCTGAACTGCACATCCATATCGAGGGCTCGCTCGAGCCAGAACTGATTTTTGCTCTGGCACAAAGAAATAACGTCCAGCTGGCCTATGCCTCGGTCGAAGCGTTGCGCGATGCCTACGCTTTCAGCGATCTGCAATCGTTCCTCGACATTTATTATGCGGGTGCCAGCGTGTTGCTGACCGAGCAGGACTTTTATGACATGACCGCCGCCTACCTGGCACGCGCGCATGCCGACAATGTCCGCCACACCGAAATCTTCTTCGACCCGCAAACACACACCGCGCGTGGCGTGCCGTTCGAGACCGTCATCAACGGCATCTGGCGCGCCTGTCAGGATGCGCCGCTGAGCGCTGAACTGATCATGTGCTTCCTGCGTCACCTGTCGGAAGACGACGCGATCGCCACGCTGGACGAGTCACTGCCGTACCGCGACAAGTTCATCGGCGTGGGCCTGGATTCGTCCGAGGTCGGTCACCCGCCCGAGAAGTTCGCGCGCGTGTTCGAGCGCGCCCGCAACCTGGGTTTGCGCCTGGTCGCGCATGCGGGCGAAGAAGGGCCACCGGCCTATATCGAAAGCGCGCTCGATGTGCTCAAGGTCGAGCGCATCGACCATGGCGTGCGCAGCCTGGAAAGCCCGGCGCTGGTCGAGCGCCTGGTGCGCGAGCAGATGGCGCTGACCGTGTGCCCGCTGTCGAACATCAAGCTGCGCGTATTCGACGTGATGGGTTCGCACAATCTGCGCACCTTGCTCGACGCGGGTCTGGCCGTCACGGTCAACTCGGACGATCCGGCCTATTTCGGCGGCTACGTCAACGAGAACTACTTCGCTGCCTTTGACGCCTTGCCGCTGGATGCGACGCACGCGCGGCAACTGGCGCGCAACAGCTTCCAGGCCGCCTTCATCGACCCGGAGCGCAAGCGCGCCTTCCTGGCCGAAGTCGACGACTTCTTCGCCAACGCCTAATCCAACCACGGAGCGACGCCATGTTCGTCCAGGCACTTCGCATGACGGCGCGCGACTGGCGCGCCGGTGAACTGCGCTTCCTGCTGGTGGCGCTCATCGTCGCTGTGGCGGCGCTCACGTCGGTCGGCTTCTTTACCGACCGCATGCGCGCCGGCATGGACCGCGACGCGCACCAGCTGCTGGGCGCCGACCTACTGGTCAAGACCGATGATCCTGTGCCCCAGGCCTGGCGCGACGAAGCGGCGCGGCGCGGCCTGCTGCTGGCCGACACCGTGACCTTCCCGAGCATGGCGCAGGCCGGCGAGGGCGAAGATTCGCTGGCGCAGCTCTCGTCGATCAAGGCGGTGTCAACAGGCTATCCGCTGCGCGGCCAGATGAAGATCACAACCGACCCGGTCGCGGCCAGCGGCGCGCGCGGCGAACCGACACGCGCCGTGCCGGCGCCGGGCACCGTGTGGGTCGATCCCGGCCTGCTCGCGCAGCTGTCGACGCAGGTGGGCGGCATGCTCACGCTGGGTAACAGCCAGTTGCGCATCACGCAGCTGATCGCGACCGAGCCCGATAAAGGCGCGTCGTTCGCGAACTTCGCGCCGCGCGTGATGCTGTCGATGGCCGATCTGAAGGCGACGGGCCTGGTGGACGATTTCGCGCGCGTGGACTTCCGCCTGCAGATTGCCTCGACCAACCGCAACGACCTGGCGGCCATCAAGGCCTACGAAAACTGGCTGCGCGCGCAGATCAGGGACGGGAACCTCAAGGGCGTGCGTATCGAGACGCTGGAGAACGGGCGCCCTGAAATGCGCGCCACGCTCGATCGCGCGGGCTTGTTCCTGTCGCTCGTGGGCCTGTTGTCGGCGATGCTGGCAGCGGTGGCCGTGGCGATGGCGGCGCGCCGCTTCATGAGCCGCCACCTGGATGCCTGCGCCATGCTGCGCTGCCTGGGCTTGACCCAGAACCAGGTCACCGTCATGTACGTGACCGAATTTGCCCTCGTCGGCTTGTTGGGCAGCGTGCTCGGTGTGCTGGTGGGCTTCGGCGCGCACTTCGTGCTGCTCGAACTGATCGCATCGCTGATCCGCACCGAGCTGCCACCCGTATCGATCCTGCCCGCGTTGCAGGGCGTGGCCACCGGCATGCTGCTGCTGGTGGGCTTTGCGCTGCCGCCGATTCTTCAATTGCGCAATGTGCCGCACAACCGCGTGATCCGGCGCGAAGCCGGCGCGCCGCAACCGGCCGCTTTGGCGACCTATGGCCTGGGCGTGGGTGCGTTCGTCCTGCTGCTCTACTGGCAGGCGGGTGACCTGACGCTGGCGCTGATCACGGCCGGGGGCTTCCTCGGCGGCTTCGCGGTGTTTGCGCTCGTGGCCTGGCTGGGGCTCAAACTCCTGCGCCGCATGCGCAACCTGTTCCCGCAGCAGGCCTGGCGCTTTGCCGTCACGTCGCTGCAGCGCCGGCCCGGGGCCACGGTCGTGCAGGTGGTGTCGCTGTCGCTCGGTCTGATGGCGCTGCTGCTGCTGACCGTCGTGCGGGGCGACCTGATGGCCGCCTGGCAGTCGGCCACGCCGGCCGATGCCCCGAACCGCTTCGTGATCAACATCCTGCCCGAGCAGACGAAGGGCGTCGAAGGACAACTGGTGGCGGCCAACGTGAAGGAACCGGTGCTGTTCCCGATGATCCGCGGGCGCCTCACGGCGATCAACGGCGCCGCCATCAAGAGCGACACCTTCGCCGATGGCGAGGCGCGCCGCCTGGCCAACCGCGAATTCAACCTGTCGACGACCAATGCACTGCCAGAGGGGAACGAGGTGGTCGAGGGTGCCTGGTTCAAGGACGCCCCTGGCCTGGCCGAGGCATCGGTCGAGAAAAGCATCATGGACCGCCTTGGCCTGAAGCTGGGCGACAGCCTGCGCTTCGACATGGCGGGGCTGATGGTGGACGCCAAGATCACCAGCGTGCGCAAGCTCGAATGGGGCTCGATGCGCGCCAACTTCTTCGTCATCATCAATCCAGCCGCGATGGCCAATGCGCCGACCACCTACATGACGGCGTTCCACGTGCCGGCCGAAGGCGCGAACCTGGGCAATGCGCTCACGCGCGCATATCCGAACCTGACCGTGGTCGACGTCTCGGGCATTATCCGCCAGCTGCAGGATGTGCTGGACCAGGTGGTGGTCGCGGTCGAATTCCTGTTCCTGTTCACGCTGGCCTCGGGCGTGCTGGTGCTGTATGCAGCGTTGATGGGATCGACCTCCGAGCGCACGCGTGAAGGCGGCCTGCTGCGTGCGCTGGGCGCAACGCGCCAGCAACTGGCGCGGGCGCAGCGGATCGAGTTCGTGCTGGTGGGCGGCCTTTCCGGCCTGCTCGCCGCGACGGGCGCTGCGGCGCTGGGCTGGGCGCTGGCGACGTACCAATTCAAATTCCCGTGGACGTTCGCGCCGGGCGTGTGGCTCGCTGGCCTGGTGGTGGGCATCCTGTGCGCGATCGTTGGCGGCTGGTTCGGCTTGCGCGGCGTACTGCGTCAGCCACCGCTGCAAACCTTGCGGGAGGCGTGAGCATGCAAGATACGCAAGCCGACACGCCAACGCTGTACGAGATCATGGGCGGCGCCGAGCGCCTGCGCGCGCTGGTGGACCGCTTCTATGACCTGATGCAGCTCGAGCCGGAGTTCGCCAATATCCACGTGATGCACCCGGTGCCCAACGACAGCTCGCGCGACAAGCTGTTCATGTTTTTGTCCGGGTGGATGGGCGGTCCGGACCTGTATATAGAGCGCTATGGCCATCCGCGCCTGCGCGCGCGCCACCTGCCGTATGCGATCGGCACCAGGGAGCGCGACGCATGGCTGCGCGCGATGGCGTGGGCGATGGAAGACCTGGGCTACGACGAGGCACTGCAGGTGCGCCTGCTGACGTCCTTCTTCGAGACCGCCGACTGGATGCGCAACAAGGCCGATTGAGACGATGACGACAGCAGAAATCCTGATCCTGGTGGGCCTCGCGCTCATCATCGCGTTGCTGGTGCTGGTCTTGCTGCGCCTGCGCGGCAGCGGCGATGGCAACGGCGCGCACATCGAACGGCTCGAGCGCGAGCTGCGCCAGGAACTGCAGGCCAGCGCGCAATCGACGCGCCAGGAAACCGCCGGCCACCTGGCCCAGTATCACAACGCCTCGGTCCAGCAATTTGACAGCATGCGGCAGCAGATGCAGCTGCAATCGAGCAGCGGGCGCGAAGAGCAGGCGCGCGCGTTGAAGCGCTTTGCCGACACGCTGCAGCAGACGCTGGGCAACCTCACTGAATCGAACGCCCAGCGCATGCTCGAAGTGCGCAACACACTGGAATCCAAGATCCGCGATCTGCAGGCGGACAATGGCAAGCGCCTGGAAGAGATGCGCCAGACGGTCGACGAAAAGCTGCACGCGACGCTGGAGACGCGGCTGACGGAGTCGTTCCGCCAGGTGTCCGAGCGGCTGGAAAAAGTCCACCAGGGCCTGGGCGAGATGCAGCAGCTGGCGATCGGCGTGGGGGACCTCAAGCGCGTGCTCACCAACGTGAAGACGCGCGGCACGTGGGGCGAGGTGCAGCTGGAGATGCTGCTCGAGCAGGTGTTGACGGTCGAGCAGTATGCGAAGAACGTCGAGACGGTGGCGGGCTCGAACGCGCGGGTGGAGTTCGCCATCAAGCTGCCGGGCACCGTCGACGGCGGCGCGCCACTGTGGCTGCCGATCGACGCCAAGTTCCCGAAGGAGCAGTACGAGCGCCTGCAGGCCGCGGCCGACATTGCGGACGCGGAAGGCGTCATCCGTGCCGGCGCCGAGCTGGAACGGGCAGTGCGGCGCGAGGCGCAAACCATCTGCGACAAATACGTCTCGCCGCCACAGACGACGGACTTCGCGATCCTGTTCCTGCCAACCGAAGGCCTGTACGCCGAAGTAATGCGCCGCCCGGGCCTGGCCGACGACCTGCAGCGCACGCTGCGCGTGACGATCGCCGGCCCGTCGACACTGAGCGCCTTGCTCAACAGCCTGCAAATGGGCTTCCGCACGCTGGCGCTGGAAAAGCGCTCATCCGAAGTGTGGCAAGTGCTGGGCGCAGTCAAAACCGAATTCACGAAATTCGGCGACGTGCTGGCTGCAACGAAAACGACGCTGGAGCGCGCCGCCAAAAACATCGAAAACGCCGAAGTGCGCAGCCGCCAGATGGCCCGCAAACTCAAGTCAGTAGAAGCGCTCCCAGCCGAAGCCGCCCAATTACTCCTGGGCTCTGACGGCCTGGAACGCGAAGACTGACAGCACCCCTACAATTTCCCCCAAGTCACAAAAACAATCAGGGTCAGAGTAGAATTAATGGGCAATTCCCCAATGTTGTCAAACAATTCGACTCTGACCCTAATTGTTTTAGGGTGTTTTTAGCCGCCAAATGCCAAATCTAATTCCGGCCGGAACTCAATTTCCAGGATGACTCGATTTAGTCGAAAAAACAGCCAAAATTAATTAGGGTCGGAGTCGACTTAATGGGCAATTACCCAAAGTTGTCAAACAATTCGACTCTGACCCTAATTGTTTTGTAAGGGTCTGGGGGCAAGAATTTGGTGATTGCGGTAGGTGTGGCGCTGCGTTATGGGCTTAGAACAGGCCTTCGAATGGGAGGATGTCGACCATGTCGCCGGCGGCCACGCTGCCTTGTTCGTCGTGCAGGACGACCATGCAGTTGGCTTCGGACATTGAGCGCAGGATGCCGGAGCCTTGGGCGCCGGTGAGGCGCACTTCGGGCGTGCCGTCGGCGCCGCGCGTGATGATGCCGCGCTGGTATTCGGTGCGGCCTGGTTTCTTGCGGATTGCTTCGGATGAGCGCGCCTGCAGCAGCGGGAGTGGGGCGTTGGCGCCCATCATTTGCAGCAGCGCGTCGCGTGCGAAGAAGTAGAACGACACCATCACGGCCACCGGATTGCCGGGCAGGCCGAACAGGAAGGCGCTGCGGCCGTTCGATGTGACGCGCCCGAATGCCAGCGGGCGGCCCGGGCGCATGCCCACTTTCCAGAAGGTCACGTCGCCCAGTTGTGCCATCACCTGTTTGGTGTAGTCGGCGGCGCCGACCGAGACGCCGCCCGACGTGATGATCGCGTCGGCATTTTCGCAGGCAGTGCGCAGCGCGTCTTCCAGCGCTTCCGGGTTGTCGCGCACGACGCCCATGTCGATGATCTCGCAGCCCAGGCGCTGGAGCATGCCGTAGATCGTGTAGCGGTTGCTGTCATACACGCAGCCTTCGCCCAGCGGCTCGCCGATCGAGCGCAGCTCGTCGCCGGTCGAGAAGAACGCCACGCGCAGGCGCCGTTGCACGGGGATTTCGGCAAAGCCCAGCGACGCGCACAGGCCCAGGTCAGATGGCCGGATGATGCGGCCGGCCTTCAGGGCGGCGCTGCCGGCTTTCAAATCTTCGCCGGCCAGCCGGCGGTTGTCACCGGCGCGGATGGCGCCGGCGCGCACGGTCATCGCGACATCGTCGCCGCTGTCGGCGAATTCCTGCGGCAGCACGCTGTCGCAACCGGCCGGCATCACGCCGCCCGTCATGATGCGCACGCATTCGCCGGGACCGGGTACGACAGCGGACGGCTTGCCCGCATACACGATATCGACCACCTTGAACGTCGCCACGCCGTCCTGCGGCAGGTCGGCGCCACGCAGTGCGTAGCCGTCCATCGCCGAATTGTCGTGCGCCGGCACGTTGATCGGCGAGACCATATCGCGCGCCAGCACGCGGCCCAGGCTTGCGCGCAGCGCCACCATTTCGACGGCGCGCACCGGCTGGACGAATTCGCGGATGATGCGCTGGGCGTCGCGCACCGGCAGCGCGTTCGGGTCATAGCCGTTGATGCAACTGGCCACCTGGGCCAGGCTGGCAGGGAAGGCCGGTTGTTCGAGCCCGCGCAGCTCGTCGAGCGTGTTGATGTTGCGGAACGCGTCGGCGTCGTCGAACACGACTTCAACGGCCTTGAGATCGCGGTACCAACCGTCGACCCGGCGGCCACCCTGGGCCAGATAGGCCGACAACACGGGCAGCCGGTCAGCGCGCACCAGGCAGAACACGGGATGCGGCTGGACCAGCATGCCGGCTTCCTGCGTCGCGGCGTAGGCCACAACGGCGTCGTGCTCTTGCAGCGCCGCGAACAGGCGCGCGGCCAGGTCAAGTGGCAGGAATGGCGAATCGCACGGCACCGTCAGCAGATACGGCGTGGTGCAGTGACGCAAGCCCGTTTCAAGCCCGGCCAGCGGGCCCGGAAAATCCGCCATTTCGTCGGTCAGCACGGGCGCGCCAAATGCGCGGTACGTGTCGAGATTGCGGTTGGCGCTGATCAGCAAGGGCCCGACCTGCGGCCGCAAACGCGCCAGTACGTGCTCGACCATCGTGCTGGAGCGGAACGGCTGCAAGCCCTTGTCCACATTGCCCATGCGCGAGCCACGCCCGCCCGCCAGAATCAACCCGCTGATCAAGCCTGCCTCCATCGTTTGATTAACCACCGGCTGTCAGCCACCAATATAGGACATTTCAACCCGGCGCGGCCCGTCCAGCTGGCCCGTACCGGTCTCTGCCGAGCGGGTCTCGGAATAGCGGTCGGCCCGGCCGCGCCACAGTTGCGCGATGGCGCCGCTCAGGGCCAGGTCGTCATGCCCTTCGCGCAGCAGTGCGCGCATATCGTGGCCGCGCGTGGCGAACAGGCAAGTGTAGAGTTTGCCTTCGGTCGACAGGCGCAGACGGCTGCAGTCGCCGCAGAACGCTTGCGTGACGCTGGAAATCACACCAATTTCGCCGTCGCCATCGACGTAGCGCCAGCGCGAGGCGGTCTCGCCGCTGTAGTTGGCGGCCACCGGTACCAGTGGCAGCTCGGCCGAGATGCGGCGCACCACGTCGCCCGACGGCACCACGTCGCGCATGTCCCAGCCGTTCGACGCGCCCACATCCATGAATTCGATGAAGCGCAGGATTGTCGGCGAGCCCTTGAAGTGGCGCGCCATCGGCAGGATCTGGTCGACGTTGGTGCCGCCCTTGACGACCATGTTCACCTTGACCGGCCCCAGGCCCACCGCGTGCGCGGTGTCGATGCCGTGCAGCACATCGGCCACCGAAAAATCGACATCGTTCATGCTGCGGAATACGCCGTCGTCGAGCGCGTCGAGTGATACCGTGACCCGGTCCAGGCCCGCATCTTTCAGGGCTTGCGCCTTGCGCGCCAGGATCGAGCCGTTGGTCGTCAAGGTGAGGTCGAGCGGACGGCCGCTGGGGGTAGGGAGTGCACGCAACATGCCCACCAGGCGTTCGAGATTCTTGCGCAGCAGCGGCTCGCCGCCCGTCAGGCGCAGCTTTTCGACGCCGTGCGCGACGAACAGGCGCGCGACGCGCGTGATCTCTTCGAACGACAGCAGGTCGCCGTGCGGCAGGTATTGGTAATCCTTGTCGAACACTTCCTTCGGCATGCAATACACGCAGCGGAAATTGCAGCGGTCGGTGACGGAAATGCGCAAGTCGTGCAGCGGCCGGCCGAGCGCGTCGCTCAGCAGGCCCGTAGGTGCTTCCGGCACGGCCGGGACCCGCAGCTTCGATGAGCGCAGGTCATTGATAAGGATGATTTTTTCAGCCATTCCAATACGATAGCATGCGCCCGGGAATACTGCCGGGCGAGGGTGTGTCGTTGGAGGGAGTAACGAGGCCCAAATGCGTCGTTCCCGCGAAGGGCGGGAACCCAAGGTGCCAGCGTTATCGCAACGCTAATGAACTTGGGTTCCCGCCTGCGCGGGAACGACGTACGGTACTGCCGATTGCTTACTGACGGCTGGTATCGACCTGCACCAGCGGCTCGTCGACCGGGACGATGACCGGCTTGCGGGCACGGCCAACGCGCACCGGCGTGGCTGCCTGCGCTGCTGCGGCCTGGGCGGCGCGCAGCTTCTCAGGATCGGTCGCGGCCAGTTGCAGGCCCGCTTCGGCCAGCATGTCGTCCAGCTTTGGCGCAGGGGTAGCAGCCACTGGCGCTGGCGCCGTGGTCACTTCCGCGGCTGCCACCGGTGCTGGTTCGACGGCCACCGCGGTCACAGGCTTGACCACTGGCGCAGGGGCGACTTCCACCACCGGCGCCGGCTCGACAGGCGCTGGTGCAGGAGCAGGAGCAGGAGTAGGAGCGGCCTCGGCCCCGACCGGTTCAGCAACATGCTCAGCCGCCACCGACGCCGCCGTCGGGAACATGACCGGTTCGGTCGATGCCGGTGCCGATGCTGGTGCCGAAACTTCTGCCGCTACGCCCATCGATGCCGCCGTCGGGAAGTTGACCGGCTCGACATTGGCAGGCGCTGCCTCGGCCGTCGTTGCCGCCATCGAGGCCGACGTCGGGAACATATTGCCCTCGACCGGCGCCGCTTGCGAGACCACCGGCGCAGCCGCTGGTGCCGGTGCTGCAGCTGCAGCTTGCGCCGCATCATCCTTGGCAGCGATCGATGCCGAGGTCGGGAACGGCCACGGCGCCTGGGCACCGGACTGCGCCTGCTTGCCACGGGCGGCGCGGGCAGCTGCTGCCACCTTGGCCACTTCTTCGTCCGCTACCGGCGCGAACGCTGGTGCGTCTTCGTTGCCTTCGCCGCCTTCGCCTTCGATCTGGTCACGATCGCGACGGTTGCGGTTACGGCCACCGCGACGACGACGACGGCGTGGCTCGTCGCCATCCATCTCGACTTCTTCGCCATCCGGACCGATCGTGGTCACCGATTTGATGACTTGCTGCACGACTTCCTGGCTGCCTTCCGGACCGGTGGTGGTCACGGCAACGGTGGTGTTCGACACTACCTGGCTGACATTGATTTCATCGAGCTTGGCTTCGATGACCTGCGTGGTGCGCTCCGTACGCTCGGTGCGCTCGCGCGGCTGACGTGGCTGGCGCTCTTTGCGCTCGCCGCGTTCAGGACGCTCGGCGCGTTCCGGACGCTCGGCGCCTTCGGCACGTGGCGCGGCATCGGCCGGGTCGCGTGGCTCACGTGGCTCGCGACCTTCGCGCGGTGGACGCGGCGGGCGCGGCGGGCGTGGTGGACGCGCTTCGGCGTCCGGGCCCTTGGCCAGCTCTTCGCCCGGTGCGGCGGTCTTGGCAACCGGCTCGCGCTCTTCGCGTTCACGGCCCGGCTTGCCAGCTGGACGGCCACCGGTGCGGCCATTCTTGGTGCGGTTGTTGCGGTCGCGCTCTGCCTGCGCAGGGGCGGCGACAGGCACTTCCACCAGCACGGCCGGTGCGGCGCCTTTTGGTTCTGGTTTGCCGAAGAAGAAGTTGCGCAGCTTGGCAAAGAAACCTTCTTCTTCCACCGGCGCAGGCACGGGCACCGCAACCGCAGGGGCGACAGCCGGCTTGACTGGCTTGGCCGCTTCGCTGCGGTCGACCAGCGGCGCAGGCTGGGCCGGCGTGATCGTCTTGACGACGGCTTCCTGGCGCGGCTTGGCTTCTTCTTTCTGGCGTTTCGCGTAGGCCATGTCGGTATCGGCCGACTCGGCCATCGCGTAGCTGGCGTGTGCGTCTTCGAGGCGCGGATCGTCGTGCTTGATGCGCTCGAGCTTGTAATGCGGCGTGTCCAGATGCTTGTTCGGGATCAGGATCACGGTGATGCGGTGGCGGTTCTCGATCTTGAGCACTTCGCCACGCTTTTCGTTCAGCAGGAAGGCGGCGACATCGACGGGCACCTGCACGTGGATGGCGGCCGAATTTTCCTTCATCGCCTCTTCCTGGATGATGCGCAGGACTTGCAGCGCCGACGATTCGGTATCGCGGATGTGGCCGGTGCCCGAGCAGCGCGGGCAGGTCACGTGGGAGCCTTCCGACAGCGACGGACGCAGGCGCTGGCGCGACAGTTCCATCAGGCCGAAGCGCGAAATCTTGCCCATCTGAACGCGGGCGCGGTCATGGTGCAGCGCGTCCTTCAGGCGCTGTTCGACTTCGCGCTGGTTCTTGGCCACTTCCATGTCGATGAAGTCGATCACGATCAGGCCGCCCAGATCGCGCAGGCGCAACTGGCGCGCCACTTCGTCGGCTGCTTCGCAGTTGGTGTTGAAGGCGGTCGTTTCGATGTCCGAACCGCGCGTGGCGCGGGCCGAGTTGACGTCGATCGAGACCAGCGCTTCGGTGTGGTCGATCACGATCGCGCCGCCCGATGGCAGCGGCACGGTGCGCGCGTAGGCGGTTTCGATCTGGTGTTCGATCTGGAAACGCGAGAACAGCGGCACGTCGTCGCTGTAACGCTTCACGCGGTGCGCCATGTCGGGCATCACGTGGCTCATGAACTGCTGCGCCTGTTCATAGATTTCGTCGGTGTCGATCAGCACTTCGCCGATGTCCGGCTGGAAGTAATCGCGGATCGCGCGGATGACGAGCGACGATTCCTGGTAGATCAGGAACGCGCCGTTGGACGACTTGCCGGCGCCTTCGATCGCGCGCCACAGTTGCATCAGGTAATTCAGGTCCCACTGCAGTTCTTCGACGTTACGGCCAATACCGGCAGTGCGGGCGATGACCGACATGCCTTGCGGCAGGTCGAGCTTGTCCATCGTTTCGCGCAGTTCCTGGCGTTCTTCGCCTTCGACGCGGCGCGAGACACCGCCGCCACGCGGGTTGTTCGGCATCAGGACGAGGTAGCGGCCGGCCAGCGAGATGAACGAGGTCAGGGCAGCGCCCTTGTTGCCGCGTTCTTCTTTTTCGACCTGGACCATGATTTCCTGGCCTTCGCGCAGCGCTTCCTTGATGGAGCAATTGCGCACGTCGACACCTTCACGGAAATACGTGCGGGCGACTTCTTTGAAGGGGAGGAAACCGTGGCGGTCTTCGCCGTAGCTGACGAAGCAGGCTTCGAGGGAGGGTTCGATGCGGGTGATGACACCCTTGTAGATATTCGACTTGCGCTGTTCGCGACCGGCAGTCTCGATATCGATGTCGATCAGCTTCTGGCCATCGACAATAGCGACGCGCAGCTCTTCTTGCTGCGTCGCGTTAAACAACATGCGTTTCATTTTTAGTACTCCGTGACCCGGGGGCCGTGTGAAGGCCGCCCTCGCGGGCGGCGCAGCTACAGGGATGTATGCGGGGACGGGTGACAGGAGGGGGTATGCCCGGGCGTGCGGTACAGCAAAGTAATTTCGCTGCCGCAACGGGGCGCTGTGGGGCCGAACGTCATTGTCTAAACACGCCGCAACTTTTGTTCGTTACCTGCCACCACATTGGGGTTGGCACAGCAACGAACAAGGGAGGGTGTGCCACAGCCAGCCGACCCTGGGCGCCAGCAACCGACCGGCCTGGAGGCGAAGAGACAGCCTTGCTCAAGCGGTGTGGATGCTGCAGCAGCGGGGTCAGCGAAAACGACAAGCGTTATCGACACCATCAACCGGCAAGCACTTTGTTAAGGATGCTTGCTGGTACTTATCCTTAAGAATCCTGACAATCCAATCCGGCATCATTGCGCGCAATCCGATTACAAATCGGTTGCAACCTTGATTGGCGCAAGGATGTGCGTACACGTTCTTTCCATCGAATTTGCACTTGGCGGGGCCGATGGGGCGTGCCCCAGTGTAAAATTTCATTTTAATTCTTACACCAGCAGAGGTTTGACCGCCGCCTGTCGATTATATATTCAAAATGAAGGACTTAGAGAGAATTTCTGGGAAGACAGACCGAATGGCAATGCAGAACGATAGTGTCCCCCCTTCATCCCCCGCAGCACTGCAAGCGCAGTTCGTGACAATCGACGAAGAAGAAGCCGGCCAGCGCATCGACAACTACCTGTTGCGTGTCTGTAAAGGCGTACCAAAGAGCCACATCTACCGCATCCTTCGCTCCGGCGAAGTCCGTGTCAACAAGGGCCGCATCGACCAGTTGTACCGCCTGGTTGCCGGCGACACCGTCCGCATTCCACCCATCCGCATCGCCGAAAAGTCGGCCGAACACGCCGCGCCGGGCGCGGAATTTGCGGTCGTTTATGAAGACGCGCATCTGCTGGTGATCGACAAGCCATGCGGCGTGGCCGTGCATGGCGGCTCCGGCGTGTCGTACGGCGTGATCGAGCAATTGCGCGCCGCGCGTCCGCAAGCGAAGTTTCTGGAGCTGGTGCACCGGCTCGACCGCGAAACCTCCGGCCTCTTGTTGATCGGCAAGAAACGCAGCGCACTGACGCACCTGCATGACCAGATGCGCGAAGGCACGACCGACAAGCGTTACTATGCAGCCGTGAAAGGCGACTGGGTGAACAAGCGCCAGCACATCCGCTTGCCGCTGCATAAATACACGAGCGCAGAGGGCGAGAAGCGCGTGCTGGTCCAGGCCGGTGGTCAGGAAGCGCACACGATTTTCAGTTTGTTAAAAAAATGGCACAATTTCGCCTTGCTCGAAGCCGAGCTCAAGACAGGGCGCACGCATCAGATCCGGGTTCACCTGGCCTCGTCGGGCTTTCCGATCCTGGGCGACGAAAAGTACGGTGACTTCGCGTTCAACAAGCAATTGCACAAGGCGACCGACAGCCGTGGCGCGCTCAAGCGCATGTTCCTGCATGCGCACCAGATCACGTTCACGCATCCGGATTCGGGCGAGCGCATGACCTTGCGCGCGCCGATGCCGGCCGAGTGCGAGCGCTTCCTGACCAGTCTGGGCGCCCCGGTATAACACCGTCAGGCGCAGAGCAACCAATCGCGCAAGTACGACAGCGCACCAATAAAAAACAACAGGGGACCGGCGGCCTTGCCGCCACTAATTATGGCTAGAAAACAATTCGACCTGATCGTCTTCGATTGGGACGGCACCTTGATGGACAGTACCGCCGCCATCGTCAAGTGCATCCAGGCGGCGGCGCGTGACCTGGGCTTGCCGGTGCCAACCGACTCGTCGGCCGCGCACGTCATCGGCCTCGGCCTGGCCGAAGCGATGCAGGCAGTGATGCCCGATATCCAGCCGGCGCTGTATCCGCGCATGGTCGAGCGTTACCGGCACCATTTCCTGACCAAGGACCACCAGCTGGTGCTGTTCAAGGGCGTGCCCGAGATGCTCAATGCATTGTCGAATGAAGGCTATTTCCTGGCCGTGGCCACGGGCAAGAGCCGGGTCGGTCTGAACCGCGCGCTCAATGCGACCGGACTGCTGTCGATCTTTGATGCCACACGTTGCGCCGATGAGACATTCTCCAAGCCGCATCCGGCGATGCTGCAAGAGCTGACGCGTGAGCTTGGCCAGGATTTGCGGCGCACGGTGATGATCGGCGACACGACGCACGACCTCTTAATGGCCACCAATGCCGGCGCGGCCGGAATCGCGGTCGAGTTCGGCGCCCATCCGGTCAGCCAGCTTCAGGCCTGCCAGCCATTGTTCTCTGCCAGGAACATCTCCGAGCTGCATGACTGGCTGCTCGAGCACGCCTGAGGTCGGGCCCGCTGAGGCTTGAACGCGGGCCCACAGCAGGCCCACGGCGTACGGGTGGTCTTCCCAACCGTACGCGACGGCGCTGGCAAGATATACTGACTGCCGCACGAACAGCCCCGCGCGTGACGCGCGGGGACGGCGTTTCGTCGTCCACCTTCCGACTTTATGAGTGACCATACGAGCATTGACCAACCTGGCGACAGCCGGCTCGCGTCGAATCCGACGATGAGCAACTGGGAGCGCGACACGCTCGAGAAACTGGTATTTGCCACGGTCCAGGAGCGCCGCTCTGCGCGCCGCTGGAGCATCTTCTTCAAGCTCGGCTTCCTGATCGTGGCGCTGCTGGCCCTGTGGGCCTACTACGACTTCAACTTCGCCAGCGGCGACACCGAAAACCTCGGCCGCCACACGGCGCTGATCGAAATCAACGGCGAGATCGAAGCCGAAGGCAGCGGCGCTGCCGACACCGTGATCCCGTCGCTGAACAAGGCGTTCTCCGATCCCGGCTCGGCCGCCGTCGTGCTGCGCATCGACAGCCCGGGCGGCAGCCCGGTCCAGGCCGGCATCATCGTCGACGAAATCCAGCGCCTCAAACGGGGCTATCCCGACAAGCCGCTGTATGTCGTCGTCGACGAGATATGCGCCTCGGGCGGCTACTACATTGCCTCGGCGGCTGACCGCATCTACGTCAACAAGGCCTCGATCGTCGGCTCGGTCGGCGTGCTGATGGACAGTTTCGGCTTTACGGGCACGATGGAAAAGCTGGGGGTCGAGCGCCGTCTGCTGACGGCCGGCGAAAACAAGGGGTTTCTCGATCCGTTCAGCCCGCAATCGGAAAAGCACCGCGAACATGCCCAGGAGATGCTCAATGAGATCCACCAGCAATTCATCTCGGTGGTGCGCGCCGGGCGCGGCAAGCGCCTGAAAGAAACGCCCGAGACGTTCTCGGGCCTGTACTGGACCGGTGCACGCGCCATCGACATGGGCCTGGCCGATGCCTTTGGCACGGTCGACACCGTGGCGCGCGACATCGTCAAGGCCGAAGATATCGTCGATTACACAGCGCACGAAGGCTTGCCGGAACGGGTGCTGAAGAAATTTGGGGCGTCGGTGGGCGAGAGCGCCGTGCGGGCGGCGTATCACAGCGCCGTGCCCAAATTGCGGTAAGCATGTTGTCCTTGAAACCAGAGAATATGCGGCTATAGTGAAACGGTGGCCGACGCTGCGGTGGATCAGTCAAGCTGCTTGCCCATTGATCCCTGACGGTGAACGCTGGCGACCGCACCTCTGTGCGGTTTTCGAGAGAATTTTTATTCCTCGCGGTAAGACTGTCCCGGGCGCGTGCATGCGCGCAGCGGGAATGGAAACGACGGCTCAGGCCGTCGTTTTCTTTTGGTGGGCCCGATCTGGCGTGATCGCGGACCTAGGGTGGGCGGGTCTTCCCACCCACGCGTTCAACGCACTTTCGCATACCATGGAGCACGCTTGGTTTGAACGCGTGGGCGGCGCAGCCGCCCACCCTACGTCTGCCGACCAGGCTGCCGTGTTTTTTTGGTGGACAGGGAGTGCGGCTGGCGCTGCCGTAACGGGGGTTGCAGGAATCAGGTCAGGCGGCCGCGCTGGCGGCGTCGTCATCGCGGCCGGTGCGGCGTGACGGGTGGTGCAGTTCGTTGTCGCTGCAGTGGTCGGTCACGCTGTCATCCGCCTGGGGCGTTACGGGCGACACGAGGCGCGGCGGGTGCCACATGGTGGGCTGGCGCAAGGGTGGCAAATCGTCATGCTGGGCAAAGCCGCCCCGTTCGAGCCAGCCCTGATGGTCGCCGCCGACACGTGCAAACCACGCAGCGCGCAGCCGGAACTGGTCGTGATGCGGCAAGGGACGGGCGCCGCTGCTCCAGCGCGACAACGCCATCAGCGTGGGAAAAAGCGCCGCATGTGCTCGCGCAAGGCGCTGGCGCGCGCAGTGCACTTCATGCGGAGAAAGCTTTTCGTAGCAGGGATCGAGATCATCGTTCACGTTCAGTCCTGTTCTCTGGCGGAATTGCACCTTGATGTATGGCAAACAACCATCATGGTCGTTAGGCGGATTCCTAACATGTTGAAGTCTATCAATAAGAATTTCTGCAGACTTGACGCTGCTCAAATGAATCGCGGCATGCAAGTTGACTAAAAAACATTGCTCTAATTGTCAGTCTGTCCGTGTCCGACCTGTTCTGGTAAAGTCTCGCCCCATGAGTAAACTGTCCCTAGACCGCATCCTGCAATCGCAGGGATTCGGCACCCGCAAGTATTGCCGCGCCCTGATTGAGGATGGCGACGTCACCATCAATGGCGAGGTCGCCGATAACTTCAAGGCCACCTTCGAGACCGACGGCCTGGTGCTGACCGTGTTCGATGAGGAGTGGGCGTACCGCGAGCACGTCTATATCGCGCTGTACAAGCCGGCCAACTTCGAATGCTCGCGCAAGCCGAGCCACCATCCTGGCGTGCTGACTCTGTTGCCAGAGCAATTTACCTGGCGCGACGTGCAGCCGGTCGGCCGGCTCGATCATGACACGACCGGTCTGCTCCTGATGTCGGACGACGGCCCGTTCATCCACGCGCAAAGCTCGCCCAAGCGCCACGTCCCCAAGGTGTACCACGCCACGACGGCCGAGCCCGTGACCGAGGAACTCGTCGCCAGGCTGCTCGCTGGCGTGCAGCTGCACGACGAGCCGGCGCCATTGAAGGCGGTGTCGTGCGTCAAGCTGGGCGAGCAATCGATCGAGATCGTGCTGGAGCAGGGCAAATACCACCAGGTCAAGCGCATGCTGGCCGCTGCCGAGAATCACTGCAGCGCGCTGCACCGTGCCCAGATCGGCGGCTTGACGCTGGCCGCGCTGGGACTCGAAGAAGGCGAGTGGTGCTTCCTCGACCAGGCACAGCTGGATTTGCTCGTGCCCGGCTGACATACCACATCCGCATGCTGTTGTGGAAATTTCACAACGGAACATGCTTAACCACAATATTCGTGCGACATAGTCAGCCGATTTCCGCGACACTCCGTTCCGACGGCGTCCGGGCACCGGTTGTCGCACGAATGAATTTTCCAGAAAAATAACCATGTACGCATACCGACCGAGCCTCTCCCATTCCCTCGCCCTGATTCCATTGCTGCTGGCCCTGCCAGTCATGGCGCAGAGCCAGCCGGCCACCCTGGCCGAATGCACCCCGATCCTCGACAGCGCCCAGCGCCTCGCCTGCTTCGACCGCGTTGCAAGCACCGGCAGCGCCGCTGCCGCGAGCACCGCATCGACCCCGGTTGTCGCACCGGCCGTGGCTGCCCAGAGCGCGTTCGACGCACCGCTGAACAGCGCCGTCGACCACACCGCCACCGTCGATCCAACCGTCCAGGCCGCCGCTGAATACACGCTGAGCAGCCATTGGGAACTCGATCCGCGCGACAAGCGCGGCGCGTTCAAGTTCCGTCCACACCACCCGAACTACCTGATCGCGACCCGCACCCACCGCCCGAACGAAGCGCCGTATGCGGACTTCCTGGCGACCGATCCGGATGCCGAAGGCTTGTCGAAGGCCGAACTGGAATTCCAGCTCAGCGTGAAGATGAAACTGGTCGAGACCCTGTTCGAGCAACCGATCGACGTCTGGTTCGGCTACACCCAGAATTCGTTCTGGCAAGCAGCCAATCACAAGGCATCGAGCCCGTTCCGCGAAACCAATTACCAGCCGGAGATCATGGCTGTCATGCCACTGGACTTCGCCCTGGCCGGCATCAATGTGCGCTTCCTGAACCTGGGCTTCGTGCACCAGTCGAACGGCCAGTCGTCGAGCCTGTCGCGCAGCTGGAACCGCTACTACGCCCAGGTCGGCCTGGAACGTGGTCCGCTGACCATGACCGCCAAGCTCTGGAAGCGCGTCAATGAGTCGCTGGAAGACGACAACAACCCGGACATCACCGATTACATGGGTCGCTTCGAGCTGGCCGGCAATTACCGCATGGGCAGTGGCCACGAAATCTCGGCCCTCGTGCGCCGTAACTTCAGCACCGACAAGGGTGCAGTCCAGGTCGGCTGGGCCTTCCCGCTCGTCGGCCCGATCAAGGGCTATGTCAATGCGTTCGCCGGCTATGGCCAGAGCATGATCGACTACAACTACTTCCAGCGCAGCCTGGGCGTCGGTGTCATCGTCAAGTATTGATCGTTTCATACCTGCCGTACCGTAGAATGGCGGGCTTGTTCTCACGAGCCCGCCCATGAAACTTGCCTCGCTCGACGACGGCACCCGCGACGGCCAACTGGCCGTGGTGTCGCGCGACCTGTCCACTGCCCACATTGCCGACGGCATCGCGCCGAGTCTGCGCGCCGCGCTCGATGACTGGGTTTTCATTGCCCCGCAACTCGATGCACTCTACCGTCAACTGAACGACGGCAAGGGCGACGCCAAAGCGCGCCGCGCATTCGACTTCGACCCCACCCGTTGCATGGCGCCATTGCCGCGCGCGAGTGCCCGCGTGTGCGGCGCCACCTATCTGCAGCATCACGACCTGGAACAACGCGCACTTGGCAGCAGCTTGGCGGCCGCATGGCGCGACGCGCCGCAGCTGCGCCAGGCTGCAGCCGATGGGTTGCTCGGCCCCACACAGGATCTGGTGCTGGCGCGCGAAGAATGGGGCATCGACTTTGGCGCCGAGCTGGCCATCGTCAGCGGCGACCTGCGCCAGGGTGCGACGCCCGATGCGGCGCTGGGCCAGATCCGCCTGTTGTTGCTGGCCAATGACATCACGCTGCGCAACCTGGCGCCGGATGCATTTGCCGCGGGCTTTGGCCTGCAGGCCAAACCGGCTACCGCGTTTGCGCCAGTGGCCGTCACGCCGGACGAATTGGGCGACGCCTGGGCAGCCAGTAAGGCCGCGCTGCCGCTGCGCGTGCGCTTCAACGGCAACCCTGTCGGCACGCTCGAGGCGGGCGAGGACATGACGTTCAATTTTGCGCAGCTGTTGTCGGCGCTGGCAATGACGCGGCCGGTGACGGCCGGGACAATTCTTGGCTCGGGCGTCGTGTCGAACCGGGCGACCAGGCGCCACACGCCGGGCTACGCCAGCCTTGCCGAGGCGCGCTGGATCGAAATGGCCGCTGGCGGCGACGCGGTCACGCCGTTCATGCGCTTTGGCGATACCGTGCGCATCGAGATGCTCGACGAGAAGGGCACATCGCTGTTCGGGGCGATCGAGCAGACGCTCAGGGCCGCGGGGACTTGACGCCGGGTTCGTCCCAGAAGCCGTCATTACCTGGCACGCCACGCAGATCGACGCGCACCGGCCGGCTGATCCGGCGCAGCGCATCGGCGCGCACCAGCCGCCCATCCGGTTCATGCAGCCGGTACCAGAGAAACGCCACGCCGGACAAGGCCAGGTGCTCGCCCGTGAACAGATGATCGCGCTGTACGGCAAGGCCTTCGAGCCGCAGGTCGACATCGAGCACCAGTGCGCCGCTGCTGCGTTCGGCCGGGCCGAGATAGCGCGCCGTTGTCAACAATGGGCTTTTGTCGCTGGCTTCGCCGGCGCGCAGCGAGTCGATGAAGCTGTCGACCGCCTTGAGCTGCACCGTCGCAGCGGCCGCAATAGCGGCGAGCTCTTTCTTGCGCTCGCCTTTGGCGCCGGCGGCCAGCAAGTCGAGTGCATCGATGTGCTGCGCGAGCACGGCGCGCTCCAGCCCCACCAGCCGCACCCGTTCCAGCAGCGCCGCATGGCGCGTGACGTCGAGTTCGCCCATATAACCGTCGCTCAGGCCAGCCAGGCGGGCAGGGCAGCTGCGCGCCATGGCGCTGGCAAACAGGGCGCGGGCGCCGTCGCCGTAGGCGGTGCCGGCCAGCGTGGTGTCGGTTTTGAACAGGCTGGCGAGGTCGGCCCCGGCGCGCAGCACCATCGCCGGCGCAGTCAGCCAGGCCAGCAGCAGGGCGCTGCCCTGGCGCACGGCCGTTGGCGTGCTGGCCTCGATGTAGCGCTGCAGCGCGGCGTTGCGCGTAGCCAGTTCTTGCGCCTGGCGCACCAGCGCGGCGTCGACGGTGCGCGCCACCACGATGCCCTGGCTGACAAGCGGGTCATACAGGATGACGATGCGATCGGGCGGCAACATGTGGCAGACCTCGGCTGCCAGTTCGAGGGTCAGGTCGAACGCACGCGCCAGACCGGCGGCGCCGAAACCGCGCGCATCGACGCTGCCGCCCAGCGCTTTGGTGTGCGCCAATGGCAGGCGCGCCAGCAATTCGGCGCGCTCGGCTTCGGCGATTGCCTGCCGGGCTTCGGCTTCCTGCAGCCGGGCCCGTGCTTCGAGCAGGTCGGCCGACGCAGAACTCTGGGCATTTGAATGTGCAGAATACAGGGCGCCCAGACATAACATGACGATCAAATAGAACGCTCGTGCGGTTGAATATCGACGCGTCATGATTCGCCCCAATTGGGTAATGAGAAATAAATCTATCTAAATATCACTAGAGAAAAGTGTAACAATTTGTGGAGAAATGGTAGGAGAAGTATCTGTACTATTGATTGTTGCAGCGCAACGTACTTAGAATCACCAAATAAATCGTTCACAATCAAAGGCTTGTACTACACCGTTAATGATGAGTGAAATTGCTTGAGAAACTCTGCAGCAACACGATTGGGGGAGAAATGACCCGAAATGCGATAGAATTGACGAGTTAACAAAGTGGTTCTATGAGTATTTATAACCTGCCATTAGCCGGCCTCGAAATCGGCTTCGCCACATCGCTGATCGTATCGCTCCTGCTCGTGCTCACCACACGCTGGCACGGCCGCTACTCGCTTGATGCAACGCGTGGCGTGCAGAAATTTCATATCACCCCAACCCCGCGTATCGGCGGCGCCGCCATCATGACCGGCCTCTGGCTGGCGCTGGGCGTCCTGCCGCAGGCGCAGCGCGATTTGCTGCTGCCGGTTCTGATTGCCTCGCTGCCAGCCTTTGTCTTCGGCCTGGCCGAAGACCTGACCCGCACTGTCTCCGTCCGCACCCGCCTGCTGGCCACGATCGGCAGTGGCGTGGTGTGCTGGTTCCTCACAGGCGTCACCCTGCAGCATACGGGCTTGCCACTGCTCGACGGCATGCTCGGCTGGCTGCCGTTCTCGGTGTTGTTCACCGCGTTTGCTGTTGGCGGCGTGGCCAATGCCGTCAATATCATCGATGGTTTCAATGGCCTGGCCAGCGGCACCGTCGTCATTGGCCTGGGCACGCTGGGCCTGATCGCCATGGGCGCTGGCGACGTTCACCTGGCCCAGTTGTGCTTCGTGATCTGCGCCGTGACCGCCGGCTTTTTCGTCGTCAATTTCCCGTTAGGCAAGCTGTTCCTTGGGGATGGCGGCGCCTACCTGCTTGGCTTCCTGCTGGCCTGGTTGTCGGTGATGCTGGTTTACCGCAATCCGTCGGTGTCGGCCTGGGCACCGCTGCTGGCCTGCGCCTACCCGGTTTTTGAGACGGTCTTCACGATCATGCGTCGCCTGTGGTGCCGCCGTCATCCGGGCCATCCGGACAGCTGGCACCTGCACAGTCTGGTCAAGACGGCAATCACGGCGCGCTACCTGCGCATGCTGCCCCCGCCGCTGCGCAATGCCTTCGTCTCACCGGTTTCGTGGGGCATCGCCCTGGTGCCGGCGGCGCTGGCCGTCAATTATGCGGGCGACCCAGAGGTGCTGGTGCAGGGCGCGCTGGCCAGTTTCGCGCTGTATCTGGGCGTGTATGCACTGGTCGTTTCGGCCTGGCGTGCCCGTCGCCGCCACGGTCACGTACCCGTTGTCATGCCAGCCGTCATGCCGGTCGCTGCCGCGCCGCTGGCGCCAAAAGTGGCCACCGTCGCTGTCAAGCCCCTCATCACGGCCAGCAGCAACGGCCAGGGCGCCACGTCCGGCCTGGTGGCTGCCCGCATCGCTGCCAATCCATCGGCCAACCAGCCTGGCGGCCTAGCCGATCACAGCCACAAGCAGGCAGCGCCGGTCCTCGCGCGCCGCCGCATGTAATCTCCACGCAGTCTGTCGCAAGTCGCCCGCACGACGCCGCCCCTGAACTGGGGCCGGTTTCCCCGTTTGTTCTCGATCTGTCCCCACAGCAATTTCAGCGATAATCTCGCTCGCGCGTACCAACGCGCGGCCGAGACATTCAAGAGCAATCGAGCGGGGGCACCATGTCGGATGATAGCGACGCAGAAAAGACCGAAGACGCATCGCCCAGAAAGATCGAGAAAGCGCGCGAAGAAGGCGACGTTCCCCGATCGCGCGAACTGGCGACGTTCACGGTCCTGATGACGGCCGGCGCCTGCCTGTGGGCGTTTGGCGGCATGCTCGTCGGCAGGCTGGCGACCTCGCTGAAGTCCGGCCTCACGCTCGACCGCGAGCAAATCTTCAATCCCAATATCCTGCTCGAACGCATTCTCAACGATATCGTCAGCGTCATGCTGGCCTGCCTGCCGATTGCCGGGGCCGTCATGCTCATTGCGCTGATCTCGCCGATGCTGATCGGCGGCTGGCTGTTTTCGGCGAAGGCATTCATGCCCAACTTCGGCAAGCTCAACCCGATCAAGGGTATCGGCAATATGTTCTCCAAGAACGCGCTGGTCGAGCTGCTCAAGGCCATCATCAAGACGATCGTCATCGGCGTGGTGGCCTGGATCGTCGTCAGCGGCCAGAAAGAGGCGATGCTGGGTCTGGCGGTCGAGCCGCTCAATGAAAGCAGCGCCCACGTCGGCGACATGATTGGCCGCTCGTTCCTGTTCATCACCGGCGCGCTGGGGGTGATTGCCCTCATCGATGGGCCGTATCAGTTGTGGCATTGGAAAGACAAACTGAAAATGACGCGCCAGGAAATGATCCAGGAATCGAAGGAATCGGACGGCAATCCTCAGATTAAGGGGAAGATTCGGCAGATGCAGCGCGAAATGGCCCGGGGCCGGATGATGCAAAATGTCCCTACTGCTGATGTGATCGTTACCAATCCGACGCATTATGCAGTCGCACTGAAGTACGCGGATGGCAAGGGAGCACCGCGGGTGGTGGCCAAGGGCGTCGATGACGTCGCGGCCAAGATCCGCGAAATGGGCGCCGAGAACAAGGTGCCCATGCTCGAAGCCCCGGCCCTGGCCCGCGCCCTGTTCAAGCACACCGAGATCGATGAAGAGATTCCGGAAAAGCTGTACTCGGCGGTGGCGGAAGTGCTGGCCTACGTGTACCAGCTGCGGGCTTACAAGAAAGGCGAGGGCGACTACCCGGATCGCCCGACCAGGTTGAAAGTACCTGCCGAGATGGACCCGCTGAACCCGGCCTCGCAACAGCGACCGGCACCCGATAATGGAGCAACTGAATGACCAACAGCATGAAACTGCCAGCCTGGATGAGCGGCCTTGGAGCACAAGGCGGCAAGGCGGCAGCCCCGATCCTGATCATCATGCTGTTGGCCATGATGATCTTGCCGTTGCCGGCATTCGTGCTGGACGTGTTTTTCAGTTTCAATATCGCGCTGTCGATCATCGTGCTGCTGACCGCGCTGTACACGGTCAAGCCGCTCGACTTTCTGGCTTTCCCGGCCATCCTGCTGGTCTCGACGATGCTGCGCCTGGCGCTGAACGTTGCCTCGACCCGTATCGTGCTGACCGAAGGCCACACGGGCGGCGCCGCTGCCGGCAAGGTCATCGAGGCATTCGGCCACTTCCTGATCGGCGGTAACTACACCGTCGGTATCGTCGTCTTCGTCATCCTGACCATCATCAACTTCTCGGTCGTGACCAAGGGCGCGGGCCGTATCGCCGAAGTCGGCGCACGCTTTGCGCTGGACGCGATGCCGGGCAAGCAGATGGCCATTGATGCCGACCTGAACGCCGGCCTGATCGGTGAAGACGAAGCGCGCAAGCGCCGCCAGGAAGTCTCGCAAGAAGCCGAATTCTATGGCGCGATGGACGGTGCCTCGAAGTACGTGAAGGGCGATGCCGTCGCCGGTATCATGATTACCGTCATCAACATTATCGGCGGCCTGATCGTCGGCGTCGTGATGCACGACCTGGCCATTGGCGAAGCCACCAAGATCTACACGCTGCTGGCCATCGGTGACGGCCTGGTCGCCCAGATTCCATCGCTGATCATCTCGATCGCGGCCGGTATGGTCGTCTCGCGCGTGGCCAACGATGAAGATGTCAGCTCGCAGCTGACCACGCAACTGTTTGCCCGCCCTGAATCGCTGTACATCACGGCGGCCATCATCGGCGGCCTGGGCATGATCCCGGGCATGCCGAACTTCGTGTTCCTGCTGCTGGCCGGCTCGCTTGCTGCCGGTGGTTATTTCATCTCGAAGCGCAAGAAAGAAGCGCCGGCGCAGGCGGAAGCCGCCGCCGTGGCCGATGCCGCAGCCGCTGCCCGTACGGCCCCGGCCGAAAGCGAAGAAGCGACCTGGCAGGACGTGATGCCAGTCGACACGCTGGGTCTGGAAGTAGGCTACCGCCTGATTCCGCTGGTTGACAAGAACCAGGGCGGCGAGCTGCTCAAGCGCATCAAGGGCATCCGCAAGAAGTTCGCGCAAGAAGTGGGCTTTCTGGCGCCGCCAGTACACATCCGCGACAACCTGGAACTCAAGCCATCGGCCTACCGCATCACGCTCAAGGGCGTCGAAGTGGGCAGTGGCGAAGCCCTCAACGGCCAGTTTTTGGCGATCAACCCGGGCATGGCCAGCGGCACGCTGCCAGGCGTGGTCACCACCGACCCGGCCTTCGGCCTGCCGGCGACCTGGATCGAAGCGAGCCTGCGCGACGAAGCGCAAAGCATGGGCTACACGGTGGTCGATGCGGGCACCGTCGTCGCCACGCACCTGAACCACCTGATCACGCTGCACGCGTCGGAACTGCTGGGCCGTATGGAAGTGCAGGCACTGCTCGACCACTTGGGCAAAGAGACCCCGAAACTGGTCGAAGACCTGGTGCCGAAAGTCGTCTCGCTGTCGACGCTCCAGAAAGTGCTGCAGAACCTGCTGGTCGAAGGCGTGCACATCCGCGACATGCGCTCGATCATCGAAGCGCTGTCGGAGCACGCTGGCATGACGCAGGACCCGGCCGAACTGACCGCCGTGGTGCGCGTGTCGCTGGGCCGTGCGATCGTCCAGCAATTGTTCCCGGGCGAGAACGAGCTGTCGGTGATGACGCTGGACAATCGCCTCGAGCGCCTGTTGATGCAGGCGATGGGCGCCGGCGGCGACGGTACCGGCATCGAGCCGGGCCTGGCCGACACGATCGCCCAGCAGGCTGCGCACGCCGCCAACCAGCAAGAGCAGATGGGCCTGTCGCCCGTGCTCTTGGTGCCGGCGCCGCTGCGCGTGCTGCTCTCGCGCTTTTTGCGCCGTGCCGTGCCTGCGCTCAAGGTGCTGTCGCATGCCGAAGTGCCCGAGACCAAGACGATTCGCGTGACGAGTCTCGTGGGTGTGCCCATGTAATCGCCAGGGCGGCGCTTGTGCGCCGCCCTGACTAGCGATGCGTCAGAGACAATCGGCGTAGTTTGCGCCAGACAAGGATGCCGGTCGATGTGACAATCAGTACGATCACCAGTGCACCGGCCAGAGCAACAAGCAACTCGACATCGGCCATTTCCTCACTGTTGGTTGCGCCGTAGAGATCGCTGACCCAGATAAAGAAGGGGATGGGTACCTGCGGGAAAAGGTAGTGGTATGTCAGCCAGAAGCGGGCAAGTGCGGCGGTAGCGACCAGTACCCACATCGTCAGCAGGCTTCGCAGGATATTTTTCTTCACGTGACAGTCACCCGGCCGTAAGCTGTCAACGTGCTATTGGGGATAGTCATCCTGGTCGTCGCCTTGATGTGAGCGCGCAAGATGTTGAAATCGACTTCCCGCTCGATGGTGATGCAGCCTCTGCTGATGCCGGCTGGTCCTTTCGGATGCAGACGGAAGTTGCCCCGCTTGACCCTGTCGCAAAAAAATTCGTCATCGACGTTGTCATCCGCGGCATAGAGCGCAAACCAGTCCGATCGGCCGGTGAATACATCGCGGAGCGCTCCCAGCTTACCGCCAGACTGGCGATCAAGCAGGTAGTAGACACCGGGAGGAATCGGACCGGTGTTAGCGTGGCAAATGAACTCCCGGCGGTTGACGTGGTTGTCCAATCCTGAAAAGGCTGGAAGTTTCAGCGAGTTCATTTCAAACGTGCTCATCGGTTTACCGTTGAGTTTGAACGTGCATTCGACCATATGACACCCCTTGAAGCCTGGTTGAGAAGCTTTTGATCATAGGTAGCTGACGCATGCGGTCGCTGAGGTGCCACAACCGATGACGCTGCCACAGCGGCGTGCCATGGCGCCTAGCCAATCACGATCTGCTCTTCGATCGGCCCCAGGTCGGTGATGGTCACCATCACATGCAAGGGGCTGTTCCAGTCGACATGCAGATGAAACTCGACACCACCGACGTTGCCTTCGGGATCATGCGGCCCGATATTGGTTACATACACATTGGCTTCGCCCAGCAGAGGGCGGCCGGGTGGTGAATCGAACGGGTCGGCCGTCGGCCGCCATTCGGCCGCCGTAATCAGTACGGCGGAGCGTTCGGTGAGGCCGGCCCAGCCGAAATTCTGGCGTACACGGCCCTTTATGTTTCGGTAGATCAGCCGGATCGAGCGTGCCATGGGAGTCTCCTGATAAGTGGAACTGGCACGCCAGCCGTGCCAGTCACGGTTCGACCCGTCCAGCATCGGCAAGATCGGCACGCGGACGCCACCTGTTTGCGCCGACGCAAACACGGGCGGCACCCGCACCTACCTGCCAAATTTCAAGAAACCAGTATCACTTTTTCTGATTGTGGGGAAATAGGCCCTTTTCCCCGTCCTTCTCGCTTGATCGTTTCCACACGGCATCGACAATAATGATTCCTATCGATGGGCATGTGCCCGTCATGCAGAACATAGATTGAAGTGCGGAGAACCACGATGAAAGTGAAGAAATTTACAGCGGCAACTTCCCGGGATGCCTTGCGCAAGGTGCGCGAAGCCCTGGGCCCGGATGCCGTCATCCTGTCCAACCGTCCGGTCGACGGCGCCGTCGAAATCCTGGCACTCGATAACGACGATGTCGCCTCGCTGTCCGCGCCTGTCGCCGATTCCGAGATGGCCCAGCCAAAACCGCAGCTGCAGCACTTCGACGAACTCGCGCCAGCGGCCCCGCGCGCAACCCCGGCACGCCGTTACCAGGATGCCGGCCCGGTCTTGAACGCGCCGGTCGCGCCTGCCTATGTCGCACCCGTGGCGCCGTTGGCCCCGGTCGAGCCGGCTGCAACCTACGCCGAACGCCGCGCTCCTGCGCCTGAACCGACCATCGACATGGCTGCCATGACCGCCATGATGAGCGCCGCCATTACCCAGGCCAAGGAATCGGCGACCTCGGAAGTGAGCAACATGATGAGCGAAATCCGCGCCATGCGCGGCCTGATGGAAACCCAGCTGGCCGAACTGTCGTGGGGCTCGACCGCCCAGCGCGAACCGCACAAGGCGACCGTGCTGCGCGAAATGCTCGCTGCCGGTTTCTCGGCCACGCTGGCACGTTACATCATCGAAAAAATGCCGGCCATGAACGATGCGGCGCAAGCGATGCGCTGGGTGAAGACCGTGCTGGCGCGCAACCTGGCGACCATCGGCAACGAAGACGCGATGCTGTCCGAAGGTGGTGTATTCGCACTGGTCGGCCCGACCGGTGTGGGCAAGACCACCACCACTGCCAAGCTGGCCGCGCGCTGCGTGATGCGCCACGGCCCGGACAAGCTGGCCCTGATCACCACCGACGCCTATCGTATCGGCGGTCACGAACAGCTGCGCATCTACGGCAAGATCCTCGGCGTCATGGTGCACTCGGTGAAGGATGAGGCCGACCTGCGCATCGCCCTGAAAGAACTGCGCAACAAGCACACGGTGCTGATCGACACCATCGGCATGTCGCAGCGCGACCACATGGTGGCCGAGCAGGTCGCGATGCTGTCGGGCTCGGGTGCCGAAGTCAAGCGCCTGCTGTGCCTGAACTCGACGTCGACCAACGAGACGCTGAACGAAGTCGTGCGCGCCTATCAGGGCAGCGGCCTGCACGGTGCGATCATGACCAAGATGGACGAGGCTGCCTCGACCGGCGGCGTGCTCGACATCGTGATCCGCCAGAAGCTCAAACTGCATTACGTCTCGAACGGCCAGCGCGTGCCGGAAGACCTGCACGTGGCCGACAGCGCGATGCTGATCGACCGCGCGTTCCGCAACCGCGGCACCGCCCCGGCGGACGCCGACCTGCCGATGCTGATGGCAGCCACCGCGCAAGCCAACCGCCGCGAGGTGTCGCATGGCTAGTTTTGACTTCGACCAGGCCGAAGGCCTGCGCCGCATGCTGCAAGGCCCGCGTCCGCGCGTGGTCACGTTTCTGTCGGCCACGCCGGAAGACGACAAGGGCGCGATGCTGGTGAACCTGGGCGCCTCGCTGGCCCAGGCCGGCAACGAAGTGCTGATCGTCGATGCCTGTAACGTCGAGTACGGTGTCGCCCGCCGCCTGGGCCTGAACCGCGGTGCCTCGCTGCTGCAGGTCGCGCGCCAGGAAAGCGCGCTGAACCAAGTGATCCATCCGGCCCCGCAAGGCTTCTCGGTGGTGCCCATGGGCACGCCCGAATCGACCGACGATGTGCGGCGCCTGGGCAAGACGTTCGACGTGCTGGCCACGCAGGCCGCCATCGTGATCGTCGATGGCGAACTGGGCCCGGACGGTGAGTTTCCGGTGCCGTTGATGTCCAGTTCGGAGATCGTGATCCAGGTGTCGACCAGCGCGGCCTCGATCACCAATGCCTACTCGCTCATCAAGCGTTTGACGCAGGAACTGGGTCGCCGGCCATTCGGCATCCTGGTGACGGGCGCGACTGAGGGGGAGGCCAAGGTGGTATACGATAATATGTCATTGGCAGCAACACGTTATCTGGCAGTCAAGCTCAGTTTCATGGGCGCCGTGCCGGCCGACGAATACCTGCACCGCGCCGCGCGCCTGGGCCGGGCCGTGGTCGATGCCTTCCCGCTGGCCGGCGCATCGGTTGCGTTTCGCCAGCTGGCCGGCAAGTTCGCACTGCCTGCAATGCCGCAGTTCGGCCGCCAGGGCAGCGCGTCCATCGGTTCCTGACACGGTCGCCATCGACATATAAAGAAAAAGACATACGCCAGCATGTATACGGTCAAAGGGAAAGCGGACAAGAATTCTTTGCTGACGGAGCATATGCCGTTGGTAAAGCGTCTTGCCCACCACATGAAGGCGAAGCTGCCGCCTTCGGTGGAGGTCGATGACCTGATCCAGGCCGGCATGATTGGGTTGCTCGACGCGATCAACCGCTACGAAGACGACCACGGCGCCCAGTTCGAGACCTACGCCGTGCTGCGCATTCGCGGCGCGATGCTCGACGAGCTGCGTTCGAGCGACTGGATGCCGCGCAGCACGCGCCAGAACATGCGCAAGGTCGAAGGCGCGATGCAGTCGCTGCAGCAGCGCCTGGGCCGCCCGCCCAGCGAATCCGAAGTGGCCGCGTCGCTCAAGATCTCGCTCGACGAGTACCAGGACATGCTGGCCGACTCGGGCGGCCACCAGCTGCTGTACTACGAAGACTTCCATGCCGACGAAGGCAGCGACAATTTCCTCGACCGCTACGCCGTGGACGATGCCGATCCGCTGCGCAGTCTGATGGAAACCGATTTCCGTCAGGCCGTCATCGACGCGATCAACAAGCTGCCGCCGCGCGAAAAACTCCTGATGGGCCTGTACTACGAAGAAGAACTGAACCTGAAGGAAATTGGCGCCGTGATGGGCGTGAGTGAATCGCGGGTGTCGCAGCTGCACACCCAGGCCGTCGCACGTTTGCGCACCACCTTACGGGAGCAATTATGGACTGGGCCAGCGTAATCGGCCTGGTGCTGGCAATCGCCGGCATCTTTCTCGGTTACACCCTCGACGGCGGCAAGTTCTCGTCGTTGATCCAGCCTGCCGCATTTGCCATCGTGGTGGTCGGCACCTTCGGCGCCGTGCTGCTGCAAAGCGAGACCCGCACCTTCTTGCGCGGCATTACCATGCTGCGCTGGGTGTTCGTGCCACCAAAAAACGGCCGCCAGAAACTGTCGCGCGAGATCGCACTGTGGAGCCTGACGGCGCGCCGCGATGGCTTGCTGTCGCTCGAACAGTTCATGAGCAAGGCCGACCCGTTCGTCGCCAAAGGCTTGCGCCTGGTGGTCGACGGCATCGCGCCCGAGAAGGTGCGCAGCCTGCTCGAACACGAAATCAACGGCTACGAATTTGCCCAGCGCCAGGCGGCGCGCATCTGGGAATCGGCGGCCGGCTATTCGCCGACAATCGGTATCCTGGGCGCCGTGCTGGGCCTGATCCACGTGATGGAAAACCTGTCCGATCCGGCCCGCCTGGGCTCGGGCATCGCGGTGGCGTTTGTCTCGACCGTGTATGGCGTGGGCATGGCCAACCTGTTCTTCTACCCAGTGGGCAACAAGCTCAAGGCCATCGTCAGCGACAAGGTGTCGCAGTACGAAATTTTGGCCGAAGTGTTCTCTGACCTGGCCAGCGGCGACCATGGCCGCGTCATCGACGAACGCGTCGCCAGCCTGCTCACGCACCACTAGGTCAGCGCCATGGCCCGCAAGCGCTACGACGACGATGTCTCCACCGAAAACCACGAACGCTGGCTGATTTCGTACGCCGACCTGATCACGCTGCTGTTTGCATTTTTCGTCGTCATGTACGCCATCTCCATCGTCAACGAGGGCAAGTACCAGGTGCTCTCCGATGCGCTCGGCGATGCCTTTGGCGGACGTGGCGCCGCCACCAGAGTCAACACCAATGTCGAACCCGTGCTGCCGCTGTCGCACATCATCAACCGCCGCCGTAACGAAGCAGCGCGGCGTGAGCAGGAAAAGATGGGCGTGATGGCGCGCGAACTGTCGGCGACCTTGCTGCCGCTGGTGAAGTCGGGGCAGGTGCGGGTGATCCAGAATGCGCGCGGCATCAGCGTCGAGATCAACGCCAGCATTCTGTTCCCGCAGGGCGAAGCAGTGCTGGACGGCGAAGGCCAGGAAATCCTCGCGCAGGTGGCGGGCCTGCTCAGGAACGATACGCACCGCATCGAAGTCGAAGGCCACACGGACGACCTGCCGATCGCCAATCCGCTGTATCCGTCGAACTGGGAACTGTCGACCGCGCGCGCGAGCAGCGTGGTGCGGTTGTTCGCCGCCAACGGCGTGCCCGAGGTGCGCCTGTCGGCGATCGGCTTTGCCGCGACGCGCCCGGTGGCGCCCAATACCGACGAGGCCGGCAAGGCGCGCAACCGGCGCGTGGCAGTGATGATCCTGGCGGCGCTGCCTGAGACCGGTGGAAACATACTTCCGTGAATGTATTGATGGAATCATGTCATAATCGACAGGCAGCGTCGCGCGGGTGACGCCTGCCGTGTTCCTCGAGGAGTCCCAATGCATGTCAAACGAAGCTCGCCGGCAGCCAAGCTGGCAATGGTGCTGTCGCTGGTCGGCCTGGTTGGCGTGGTCAAGGCCGTGGAGGCCAAGGTGAACGTCCATCACCGGCTCGAAGTGGAAACCGGGGCCGGCAAGGTCAAGGTGCGGGTGCTGATCGAAAACCGTGGCGATGCGCCGGTATGGATCCCGCGCGAGATCGCGCTGGGCGACGATCTGAGCGCGCCACGTTTTGCGCTGAGTTCACTGACGGACACGGTCGCCTACACGGGCCGCTTGGTCAAACGCGGCCCGCTGAACGCTGCCGATTATCTCGAGGTCAAGCCGCAGACGACCTACCTGAACACGCTCGACATCACGCAGGCCTATGCGTTCAAGCCGGGCCAGCACAGTTACGAGATCCGCTACGCCGGCCCATGGGTGACGGATCTGCGCAAGCTCGACGCGGGCGGCATCAAGAGCAGTCCGGCGCTGCCGGTCAAGTTCTCGCACACGGTCAGGATGGCCGCGCGCTGATTCAGGGCGCCTTGCAGTTGGTGGCGCTGGCAATCAGCGTCGCGCCACAACTCGTCTTGTCGCCGTCGAAGGCAATCAACTTGCCATCGATTTTATGCTGCGCCGAGCCGCTGACGATCTTGCAGCCGTTGTGACCTTTGATGGGGCAACTGCAGGTGTCGCCCACGCATGCCACGGGAATACCGCCCACCTTCACATGCCGTGCGCTGACGCTGAGAACCTTGCCGCCATGCGACGTCGCGTCGCCGAGCCTGATGATATTGCGCATGATTGAGCCTTTCTTGTGACGGTGAATCAGTCGGCTGCGGTGTCGTGTTCGGGAATGGCCTCTGCGCCGAGTACCGACGCCACGGTCGGTGGCTTGTAGTTGTCCGGGTCGATCGACGGCTGGACGTTGTGCTTGAAGATGTTCGCCCCTTGCGCCTCGCGCCGTTCCTTGCTCGGCGGGCTGATGAACACGATGCTGGCGCCGGTCGGATCGCGCAGATTGATCGCCGCCGAGGCGCCACCGTCGATATAGCTGCCCATTACACCAACCGCCATCTGGACGAAGAAGGTCGCCGCGCCCGTATTGCCCATGCGCTGGTCGGTATCGATGAACTGCGACGTCTTGCCGGTGTCGATGTCCGGGCCGCCCTGCGCGGCATACGCGTGCAGCGCGCCGGCCAGCGCGATCTTCTGTTCGGTGTCGTGGTTGAACGCGGCGATGATGCGCGCGGGGCCTGCGGCGCGCTGCGCTTCTGGCAGCGTTTGCAGCGCCTGCTGCCAGCCGGCTTCAAGAAGCTTTTGGCGCGCGTCGCGGCGCTTGACCGGCTTGCCCTGGTCATCCTCGAATTTGACGAACACGGGACGATGGATGAAGCCCATTGAGGGCAGGGCATCGAAAGCGGCAAGCTGGTTACGGTTCCACGGGACCGGGAACCAGGGGGTGGGCTTCCAGTCTTTTGGGGGCGGATTGGCCCAGCGCTTGTAGTCGTCGAGCAGCTTGCTTTCGGGGCGGTCGAAGACGGGGTGTTTGGCGAATTTGGCGGCGGCGGTGAGCCATTCGGCGACGGTGGGTTGTCTGGTGATGCCCGGAAATCTCTCCGCTACTCTGGCAGGTATTGGCACATTGTCTTGAAGCTGGTAGTACATCTGGCGCAGGGTCTCTTGCAGATAGTCGTTGTCCGGATCGTCCCACGCATAGGGTCGCAATGGCTCAACCCGTTCACGTCGAGCCAGTACGAAGACTGCACTGGCGTCGGTATATTCTGGGATGTAATAACCATCCTGAACACGAAATTCTTTGCTAGCCGCTTTCCCGTAGTCACGGCTTGAATCGCTGTCCGTACTAAGCAAAACCAGATACGGAAGGTCAGGGTTTGCATCGAAAAATGTGAATGCTTGCTCCAGTAGTTGGTCCGGGTATTCGCCGAGTCGCCAAGGACCGATCGCAAACAGATGCCATGCCATGCCGGTGCCTTCTGCGTTACCCGCCAATCCGGCCATCGGCCAGGTTTCACTAGGCTGCCTCTCAGGGTCGTCCATGGGGCCACGTGCATACATCGATGGCACGCCCCAAAACATCGGTGACGCATCTGCGCCATTTTCCAAAGCATCATTAGTGCGATTGCCAGTCTGGCCGCTCTTGGCCGTCCCGGACCATGGGTACTTGTTGGGATCAGGCTCGCGAATGCTCGTATGGGGCCCTCCGTGTTGCAGTACATTCCATAGTTTGCCTTGGCGATGCTGTTCGACCGTGACGCCCAGTCCCAGCACTTCGAGCACGTATTCGCGTTTCAACTGTTCGGATGTTGCCGCGGAGTTCAGTTTCTCTAGCTGTTGCGTTTTCAGCTGCCACTCACGTGCGCGGCTATCAGCTGCATGCGCGTCCATCAGCCACTTGCCACCAAAAATCGTAGTCACCAACAGCAGAGGAATCCCGAGCCATCTAACTTTATTCATTGTCGTCCCCATGTCGATATTGAGAAGATCAGGGCGCAAGACCCAAATGTCAAAAAGCATCCAAAGTAAAGATAGAACTGGATATGCAATTAGTGCTCCCAGCACGTATTTCCATTTCGCGTGGCGCTTGTAGGTGATGCTGTGTGTTGATGTGCTGTTCATGACTTTCCTTTCGATTGGGATGCCATTACGCGCGCCCCTGATATCGTCTCGGAAATAACGATCTCCCATAATTTCCCTGTCAATAGCGGTAATCCTCCTGGAAGAGCACCACGTGAGTAATATTTCGCATTGCCTTCGATCGTCTGCTTTCGCCAATCGGGTTCACCCGCAAGGTATGTATGAAACAAGCTGAGGAATTTGTCCCAAATGAGTATCCCGTCTCGCGGCTGCCCATCGTTGTCCATAATCTTGAGGCGCCAATCCGCCACCGCGCACAGATATGCGCGAAATGTCGGATCGCTCACTGCCTTGCCACTCCCAATCGACAAATCGTATGCAGTCACCTGCCGATGATTCTTGCTACTTGCGAAAATCACGCTATGAAACGATTTCGGACTCAACTCTTTCTGCCAGCGTAGCCTTGCCGCATTCGGGCTTTCCTGTATCTGTGCCTTGATCGAACCATTAGCGAAACGTTCGCCTGACACAATGCGTTCCCTATCCTCGGGGTTGGTGTTGCCAGGACGCTTGACCTGGTTGTACGCGGCTTCCAGCCTCTTAAGATCAGACTCCACTACATCGCCTGTCCTTCCTGTCCGCAACGATGCAATGACCGCTGGCTTTAGGCCTTCATTCCTGACGTGAAGGCCTTTATTGCTTGTAACGGCAGTGGCGGCATCAATCGCATCAACTTCCTCGCAAGGCCCGCGATCCTTGGATTCGATGCTGGATAGCATCGAATGTGCCGGAATCTTGTCGGGATCAATTTGATTACCCTGAATGTCGGGTTGGCATGGTGTTTTGAGCGCCTCGCCGTTGATCGTCCTGACACCTCGCCGGTCAATTTCCCGCTCGAGCGTCGCTGATGACGTCACCGGCAATGACTCGCGCAGGGTGCGGCCGCTTGCCGCAACGTGGGCATGGTCGTCTTCGTTCGGTAGCCTCAGGATGAAATCGTGCGGCGCTTGGCCTACCAGCACTGGCGCGGCCTTTCCCGTCCCTTGATGTGGTCGCAGCTTTGCTGTAAACACCCTCTGACGGAAGGCAAAGCCGAGCTCGCCAAGAGCCTTGCGCCGTCGCGGTGGAGGCGCATTGTCATGACTCCTGGCGTAAGCTCTCACCTCTTCTGAGGTGACGACATTTGCAACGGTATCCGGCACACCTTGCCAGCCAATGCCGCGCATATTGTCGAGTGCGACCGTCATGTCCTCTGGGCTGAAATACAGGTAGACCTTGCCCCGGTTGTCTCTGTCAGAATTCGGTTTCCAGCGGCCATGCACCATGCCGCCAGAATCTGTTTCGCTAATGCGGGCGAATACGGGTGACGTTGTCTTGGACTTCGCGACGCCATTGACGATATTGACAAGTGTCTCCAGGCGAGCCCTGATTGTTTGTCTGTCAGAGATCAGGTCATAGAAATTGCTCATGGCTTCGTCCATATCGCCCTTGACGAATGCGGCAGTCCGCATCGACATGCCCATCCCTTGATCCAAGCTATACGGCGGATGCGTCAGAATCAGCGTATCCGCCGTACGCTCACCCATCTCCATCAGGAACGCCTGTGCCAGCAAACTGATCAAACAACCCTGGCTGTGCGCGACGATGTTGACAGTGTCATTCGGCTCATATTGACGAATCATGGCCACCAGCGCCGCCAGGCGTCGCGCAGCAAGCACCATGTACATTCGTCCCGGTCCGTTCTTGACAGGTCGGAGCGGGTCACCGGCCGGATCGAATGGCGCATATATGCCCTTATTCCACATGTCGGGCAGGGTACTGGTGGCATTGCCGAACGGGCCGCCGCCCTTGGACAGATCCTTGTCGAGGCGATTGCCGTTGCGATCCGTCTTCTGGCCATTCACAGTCTTCGTCAGATTGCCCACTTCACGAAAGCCCCAGTAAAACGGGATCACCGGACTATCCATGTCGGACGCCGTGTTGCGCTTGAAAAACACCGCATCAGGATCATCCAGCAGCGTCTCCTTATCCTTCACGCCAGGCATCCGGTACGTCCCAGGCTTGAACTTGCGCAGCAGGCGATCCTCCAGTCCCGCGCACAGCCCTTCCTCGACCGCGTTATAGCTGGTGCCAACATCGTTTACGCCATGTACCACGATAATGTTGCAGGGTTGCTCGCGCGGTACGTCGACAACCTTGTCGCTGATGCGACAGGGTTGCAGCAGCGCGTTGTCGCGTTTGATGACGTATTCACTTTTCGGATATTTGTTGGCCATCCCGCTCTCCTATTGGTCTTTGCCACCGCGCGACAGCACGATTTCAGCCATGTGCATCGCATCACGTGCCATCAGTTCGGACTTGCCCTGGGCATCGCTGACACCCTCCAGGCTCGTGCCATCGCTGAGCGCGACGTGCATCTTCATGTCCTTCACAAGCGCGCCCAGCGGCTCGGCGCCGTCGTCGTCCGCCACGCCCCGTGGATAGCGCAGTTCCAGTTTCTGATCCGCCCCGCCGGCACCAAAATCAGGAAACTGCGCCGCCATCGATTCAGGCCCGTCGAGCGTGTAATCCGGTGCATGAAACCGCAGAGGCGCCTTGCTGCCCAGTACAGGCGGGCCGTCGCCCAGCTTGAGGAACGAGCCGTCAGCTGCCACCAGGAGGATGACCTTGCCCGTGACCGTCACCGTACCTTCCGACGCCGTGAGCTGCATGTTCTGCGCTGACTCGATGGCCGTGTCGTCGTGCTGGCTTTGCATCAGGAGCTTGCCGTTGTGGGCGATCGCATGCAGCCCGCCGTGATGCGCGAACAGCGACAGCCCTTTGCCGGCATTGACTGAGAACCGCTGGCCTGCGGTCAGTTGCATGTGCTGCTGCGCGGCCGTGTCGACGTTGGTGCCCGCGTAGCTGACCACGGTTTTCGAGCTGGCAAAGCCGATCCCCGCCGGGGATGTCACGGCGATCACCGGTTCGCCCGGTTGCGCTGCCTCCGGCTTGGTATTGCTGCCGTCTTCCCACCCCGTGAAGCGTGCCAGCAGCGCCTCTTGCTCGGCCGTGTCGATGGCCAACCCGTTGTGCTGCGCCGCGTAGTTGCCCAGTGACGCGCACAGTTCGCCGCAGTCGCGCAGCAGGCCAAGATAATCGTCGCGGGCCAGCTGCGCACCCTTGTCGCCGCCACCCAGCAGCTTCCAGGCGCTGAGCAGGATGCCGCGCGCCGCGTGCAGTGCAATGGCTTCTTCGGTGCGTAATTCGGCCCCTTCGCCACGCGCCCTGGCGCTGCCTTCCTGACGCGGTTCGGTCAGGTAGCCCAGATTGAGTTCGCTGGCCCCATGGTCGCTCTCCAGCTGCGCGCTGATCTGTCCGGTCGTGTCATCGAGCCGCAACTGGTTGCCACGCTGGCCGTGGATTTCGCGGCTGCGCAGGCCCGACTGAAAGCGGTTGGCGGGCAGGCCGTCTTCGCGCCGGAAGCCCGGTGGCGGGGCTGCGCCGTTGTAGACCTGGGCGATGATGACCGGCTTGTCGGGATCGCCACCGGCGAACGCCACCAGCACCTCGGCGCCCACGGGCGGCAGCAGGCGAGCGCCACACTGGTTGCCGGCCCAGCCGGATGCCACGCGCACCCAGGCCGAGTCGCGATCCGAACCCGAGGCACCGGCACCGTCCGCGTGTTCCTGTGCGCGCGTCGCCGGAAAACGGATCTTGACGCGGCCCAGGTGATCGCACCACACGGCCTCTTCCTTCGGACCGACGACGATCGCGCTTTGCAACTGCGGCTGCGGAATCACCGGCGGTGGCGGCACGATCCGTATGCCGCGCCGCACACAGCTGAAGCTGGACCGGTAGCGCAGCGCTTGCGCGGTGTCGTCAAGCCGCACGATGTCCCAGCCGCTGCGCGCAAACAGCCGGTCGACTTTGGCACTGACGTTCGCCGGCAGGTTGTTGGTGGTATCGATGCGCTGCGCGGTCACCACGAATTCGCGCTCTTCGGGCTGGTGCTTGTCGATCTCGGGATGGCCGGTCAGAGCGAACCACTCGCCAACGGCCAGATCGCGTACCGCGCCTTCGCCATGGAAGCACTTGGCGACGAATTCGTGGTACGCCACCAGCGCATCGCTGATGGCCAGCAGGTCGAGCCGGTTGTCGCCAAGGTGCGGCGCCGTCACCTGGTACTGTTCCAGGTTGGCGGCCAGCGCGTTCCCGGTCTTGCCCTGATTGACGCGCAGCGGCGAGCTGGTCGTGGAGCCGCCGTTGCCGGAATTCAGGTAATCCCAGCTGTGCAACGACGTATGGCCGGGCACCAGCGTGCGCTCAGCGCTCCAGAGCGTGATCGCGTCGCGCTCTTCGGTCGCGCCGTCGCGGTGAAAACGGATCGTGCCGGCCGCATTGTGGGCCAGTTCCCTGTCATCGTCGAACAGCACCAGCGAGTGGCCGATGCCGGCGACATCGCCGCCGGCCTGACGCTGCCTGTCGGTTCTGCCCGGGCGAAAAAACCAGGCGATGCCGCGGCGCTGCATCAGGCGGCGCACGAAGCTGGCATCCGATTCGTTCAACTGCATCGTGAGCGCGCGCTTCGGGAGCTTGCGGTTGAGCAGACCGCTGTGGATATCGAAGTCGAAGGTCGACGCGATCACGGGATTGTTTCTTTGCCACTCTTTGAGGACCAGTTCGATGATCTCGAGCTCACTCTTGTCGCGGAAAACGCGCGTCGTGCGCGTCGCGTCCATCACCGACAGCGCGTCGCGCACGGTCAGCTTGTAACTCGCGATCCCGCCATCGCTGTGGCCCGATGCCGCCGCCGTGACGATTCCGCACAGCCTGCGCAGGTTGCCCCGGTCGGTCACGATCTGCAGTTCGCACGGCAGACCAATAAAACGCTTCAGTTCGAGCGTCGCGTTTTCGGACAGGCACAGAATCTGCAGCTCGAGGCCGCCGCACACCGCTTCGCTGGCGCTGGCATGGTGTGGCAGCAGCGCATTGGAATCGGCGGAGCCGGCCTGGCCCAGCACCATGCGCAGGGGCCGGTTACGCGTGTCGAGCCGGTAGTTGACCAAGGCCGCGGTAAGGGAGGTTGAGAGCAGTGTCATGGTCGATCACTCCCCGGCAGCCTGGGCCGCAGTCGCCTGCCGCGGCGTGTTCTCGCCGAAATACTCATACGAATCGGCATTGTTGATCGCCCGTTGCGGCGCGCTGCGCGCCATGTCCGCTGCCGCGGCCTGGCCGTACACGTGGTCGTCGGTCGCCGCCACCACATTGAAGTGGCTCAGCTCGTGCATCAGCGTGCCGCCGCGCGAATCCGTCCCGGTCGGCGCTGCGGCCCAGAACGCCTTGCACACCCAGACCGTGTACGGCCGCGCCGGATACACATAGGCAAAATACGGCTCGTCGCAGTCGCAGTCGATCTTGACGGGCTTGTTCTCGAACGCCTCCCTGATCGCCGTGACATTGGCCGTGACCTTTGCGCCGCGCGCGGCGTCCTGCGCCCCGAACCACGTCGCATAGCGCGCGCCATATGGCGTGCCCGAGGCCAGGTAGGCCTGGCTGTCGGCTGCCATTGCGCGCCCGGCCGCCATCGCGGTTGTCAGCTGCGTCTGCTGCGCACTGGTGCAATTGGCAAAGCCAGGGCCAGTGGAGGTGGCATCCTGCAGGGGCGGCGTGCTGCGGCCGTCGATCCGGATCGTGACAGGGTTGGAGGCCAGTTCGCCCACGACCGCGCCGGTGGTCGCGCCCGGCGCCGGCATGGCCGGACTGCGGTAGCGGATCGTGTAGTTGCCGGTCATACGCATCTCGTAGAACCGCGAGAGCTCGACCGTCTGCGTGAGCGCCTCGCCCGGGGCCAGTTGCAGGTAATCAGCCGGCCCCGGCGCGGTGCGCTTGATGCAGCGGCCCAGGTAGCGCACCGGCTGACCGTCGCGTTGCACCTCGAACAGCGGCGCCTCCAGCACCTGCTGCGGCGTGCGCCAGCGCAGCAATTGCTGGACCGTGTCCGAGGTATTGGTCAGCGTAACGGTTACCAGAACGTTATCGCCGCGTCCAACCGCCGGCTGCGCCGGGCTCAGCGTGACGTTGACCTGGGCATGCGCCGTGCTGGCGCTGCACACGATGGCGAGTGCGCCAGCGGCGCGCGACAGCAGAAAACCTGAATGCATGGTGGACTCCGGTTGGGTTGGACCGGATAACTCTCACCTTATTTTCTCTGTTCACATTGAGCCGCTGCAGCGCCGTACATTGGCGAACTTGAATCATGTCATCTGCTACGCAGATATCTCACACAAAATAACAACAGAGGATCGACAACGGTCGCCTGCATGGCGTTGCTTTGCTATCATGCAACAATCGTATCCAACAAAAAATAACACTCGATCATGTTGGATAGCCAGAGGCGCTTCCCATCATGATCCAGACGAACGAGACTCCCGCACCACACACCGATGTGGCCCCCAGCCTGCACGCCGCAGCCATCCAGGATCAACCTGAGACCAGCGAAGCCCACGCGCTGCGAGACGCCCACGCGCTGCTTGGTCAGAACCGAAACTATCTTGAGCAAGTGATCGACGGCATGCCGGCGGGATTGCTGGTCATCGACGCCGAGCGCCGCGTGCGCTCGATGAACCGCATGATGGCCGAGCTGATCGACGCGCCGGAAGAATCGGCCAGCGCCGGCCATCCACTGGCGCGCTGGCTGCCCGACGCCGGCCTGGCCGCTCGCGTGAGCGATGCACTCCTCACTGGCATGCCGCAAGACCATGTGCTCGTCTCAATTGAAGGCCAGCCGGACGGCGTGCGCCATCTCGAATTCAATATCCGCCGCACCGAGCAGGCCGGTGGCTACATGCTGCTGCTGATTGGCCAGGACATCACCTTCCGCCGCAAGGCGCGCCTGCGTCTGCAGGAGAGCGAGGAATTCTTCCGCCTGACCTTCAGCCAGGCGGCGGTGGGCATCGTGCTGCTGGGCCCGGACGGGCGCCTGCTGCGCGTGAACGGCAAGATGGCGCAGATCCTGGGCTACACCGAAATCGAACTGCTGCAGCGCTTCTTCCAGCAACTGACGCACGTCGATGATTTGCCGGACGAGCTGACACTGGTCAAACGCCTGCGCGATGGCGAGATCAGCGACTACCAGCGCGAGCGGCGCCTGCTGCGGCGCGACGGCACGCCGATCTGGGTCAATGTCAGCGTCTCGACAATGCGCGACGCCTATGGCAACCAGCGTTTCATCTCGGTGGTCGAAGACATTTCGCGCCGCAAGGGCGCCGAAGAAGCGCTGCTGCGCGTGATCAATCACGACGCCCTGACCGGCCTGCCGAACCGCGTGCTGCTGCAAGACCGGCTCGAACGCGCGATTGCCCATGCGCACCGCGCCGGCACGCAAGTAGCCGTCATGTTCATCGACCTGGACCGGTTCAAGCACGTCAACGACACGCTCGGGCACGACGCGGGCGACCAGCTGATCGTCGAGATCGCGCGCCGCCTGGCCGGTTCGCTGCGCGAGAGCGATACCGTGGCGCGCCAGGGCGGCGACGAATTCGTTGTCGTGCTGCCCGAGATGACCGGGGAGACCGATGCCGCGCGCGTGGCCCGTAAACTCCTCGACAACCTGTTCCAGCCGCTGCTGCTGTGCGGGCAAGAGGTCTTCCCGACCGGCTCGATCGGCATCGCCATGTACCCGCGCGATGGCACCGACAGCGCCACGCTGCTCAAGTGCGCCGACAGCGCCATGTACGGCTCGAAAGGTGAGGGCGGCAATGGCTTCAGCTTCTACATGGCCGACATGGGCGCGCAGACCGCGCTGCACCTGCGCATGGAAAGCGAGCTGCAACGGGCGCTGCAGCGCCGCGAATTCGTGCTGCACTACCAGCCGGTGGTCGACATCGCCACTGGCCATCTGGGCGGCGTCGAAGCGCTGCTGCGCTGGCAGCCCCAGGGCAAGCCGATGGTGTCGCCGGCCGACTTCATTCCGCTGGCCGAAGAAACCGGCCTGATCGTACCGATCGGCGAGTGGGTGCTGGAAACCGCGATGGCCCAGCAGGTGGCCTGGCAGCAGGGCGGCCTGCCGCCGGTGCGCGTCAGCGTGAACCTGTCGGCGCGCCAGTTCCTGGGCCAGGACGTGGCCCAGCGCGTTGCGGTGCTGCTCGAAAAAACCGGGTGCGACCCGCGCGCGCTGACGCTGGAAATCACCGAAAGCGTGCTGATGCAGAACCCGGTGGCGGCCACTGCCACGATGGCGCGCCTGGCGGCGATGGGCGTGCAGCTGGCGATCGACGACTTCGGCACCGGCTATTCGAGCCTGGCCAGCCTGAAACGCTTCCCGATCCACAGCCTCAAGATCGACCGCTCGTTCGTCAGCGACCTGATCGACGATGCCGATGACGCCGCCATTGTCGACGCCGTGATCGGCCTGGCGCACTCGATGAAGCTCAACGTGATTGCCGAAGGGGTCGAAACGGCGGACCAGCTCGCCTTCTTATTGGCCCACGGGTGCGACCAGATGCAGGGCTTCTGCTACAGCCGGCCGGTGGCGCCGGACGCCATCGAAGCGCTGCTGCGCGCAGCGCCGGCTGGCTCGAGCCAATAGAAGGTCATTGCGCAAGCTGGAACGCATTTATCGAAAGAGCTCGAAAGCCAAAGGTAACGAAAAAGCAAAAAAACAACGAGATATAAAAGTACCTCGTAAGTCGTTGTGCGCGCCGCGGCAACGTTATAAGCTTCAACACGCGATGAAACGTGGTTTTGAAGTGGATTTTTGCTTCTTCGACCGTTGCTGACGTAAGGTCCTGGCCCGGCACGGTCGATATGAAACGAAAGTCAGTCGCAACCTGTGTCAAACAAGCCTGTGGGCGAATAATGTGCCTGCCGCCAGTCAGCGCGCGCTCGCCGTCAATTCGCGCTTTATCTTCACGCGCTGCGTCAACCGGCGCTCATTCATTGATGTTCACCGAATCATACAAAGGAGACAGTATGAAAAAATATGTACTTCTGAGCGCCATGTTGGCTTGCGTTGCAAGCGGCATGTCGACCCCGGTTCAGGCGCAGGCAGTCGCGACCAAGATCGGCGTCATCAGCTACTGGGGCACGAATGCCAGCCTGTACAACCAGCTACCTGCCGGGTCGCTGGCCTTGATCAACCCTGACAGCGGCATCTTTCAGGGCCAGACAACGACGTTGGTCCCCGATCTTGCCAGCTACAAAAGCATCGTCGATCAACAGACGAGCCGCAACGTACGGCTGATCGGGTACGTCCCGACGGGTTATTTCAACCATTCCTGCAATCAAATGGGGGTCTGCCAAACCTGGGAACGGATCGAAGCCCAGGTCCGCAACTATTTCCAGCAGATGCCCAATATCAAAGGAATCTTTTTCGACGAAGCTGCCCCGGCAAACTGGAACTGTGCAGCGTTCGTAAACGAATACCAGCAGCTGCGAACCATCGTGAAGAAGTACCGTGCGGATGCAACGATTGCGTTCAATGCGGGCGTGCCGGACAACTGCGTGGTCACCGCAACACAGGCAGGCGAAATAGCCGTCCTGTTCGAGAGCGATACGTCCTCGTACACGAGCCAGGTCCAACCGATCACCAACGCAACGGCGGCAGCACGCGCCAAAGGCGTGTTGACATGGCATCTCGTGCACTCCGTACCTGCACAGGCGGATATGGAACGTGTTGTTCAGGAAATCAAGAACCGTGGTGCGGATTATGGCTATGTCACCAACATCGGCGGCAACTGGCAGGCTGGCGAAAATACCTGGGGAAGCTTGCCGCCATACTGGGCACGAGAAACCGAGCTCTTGAATGGCAGCAGCACGACAGCGTCAAGCGTCAATTGGGGTAACCTGAGCCACAAGATCGTTAACAAAGCCAGCTATCTCTGCCTGTCGGCCACGAGTGGTCACGCAGAGCAGCAGGTTTGTACATCCGCCGCCAGTTGGAATCTGGTCTACCAAAACGTCTCGGGCCAGAATTTCTACAAGCTGACTTATGGCGGTCTGTGTCTGACAGCCGGGTCGAGCAACGCGAATGCGGTGACGTGGGAAAGCTGCACGCTGGGAGATCGTCAGTTGTTTGCCATGAGAGAGGCTGGCGGACTGGTGTACTTCACTGCCAAGACGACGGGGAACGCCCTCACCATGGACACCAGCAGTGCAGGTTCGTGGGCCAGCGCCTGGCCGTATAGCGCAGCGTCGAGCCAGCAATTCTACTTCCAGGATTAGTCGTTTTTCGGGCTGATTCCAGAACATCCACGAGGCCGGCCTTGTCAAGGCTGGCCGATTTCCCTTCATGCGTCTTGCCGGCGTTCCAGCTGGAAGGTATCAGCGCAAGTGCGGCAGAGACGCCAGTCGCCACGCGAAAGTACATCGGGCCGCCGACGCAGCTACACTGATCGTTCCTATTCACGGCAAGCCTGCCCGCGCGATTGCAGGCAGCGACTTCTTATGGAAACCGATCATGCACCGCACCCGCTCTAGCAATTCCCACACCCGCCGTATACTCCCTGTCCTGCTGGCCTGCCTGTCGGCGCTGACGCTACTGTCATCCGCCAGCATCGATGCCGTGGCACAGCCGGCGACCGCCGACACGCGCTATGAACGTGTCGCTCCCAGCCCGGATGGGATCGGCAAGCGCTATATGGGCCGCGAGATCTCCGGCGTGATGGGATGGGAGGGCGCGCAATGGCTGGAGCGCGAAAGCCGCGCACACGAGGAACGGCCGGCACTGCTGTTGCAGGAACTGGCGCTGGCGCCCGGCATGACGGTGGCCGACATCGGCGCCGGTACCGGCTATTACACCTGGCAACTGGCGAAAAAGGTCGGGCCCAATGGACGTGTGTACGCCGTCGATGTGCAGCCGCAAATGATCGCCATGCTCGACAGCCAGATGGCAAAGCGCGGCGTGCGCAACGTCGTCTCGGTGCTGGGCAGCGAAACCACCGTCAAACTGCCGCCGGCCAGCGTCGACCTGGCCATCATGGTCGATGTCTATCACGAACTTGCCTATCCCGCGGAAGTCCTCGACAGCATCGTCGGCGCCCTCAAGCCGGGCGGGCGCGTTGTCTTTGTCGAATATCGCGCCGAGGATCCGGCAGTTGCGATCAAGCCGCTGCACAAGATGAGCGAGGCACAGATACGGCGTGAAGCCACGGCGCATGGCCTGAAATGGGAACGCAGCATCAAGTCGCTGCCAATCCAGCATGCGGTCGTGTTTCGCAAGCAGTAAGCGCAGAGTTTCCCGTCGTTGCTATCGGTGGAAGTGGCATGGCACTTTCCGCCGCGACGCACACTGCTCAACCATCTTCCATTTCAGGACGAACTCGCCATGCTCACACGACGTCGCTGACTTTCCTGCGCCACTTCTTCCAGCACCGATTCCAGGTCATCGACATCGACATCCAGTATTTCGGTACGCCTGCGTAATACCGCGTCAAGATCCGCACGTGTAAATATCTCCGTCGCGTCATGGTGGGCCGCAGGCGTCTTGTGAATCGCGCGGTGAGGATAGCGATGCCCGGTGAGCCTGTGATAAACCAGGGCGCCGGCAAGCAGGGCAACAGAATTGAGACCGATCGGGAACAGCACGAATGCGTAGCCGAGTGCATGAATCTTGCTGCCTCCCAGCACCGCTGTGATTGCCACCGCACCGGACGGCGGATGCACGCAGCGAAACGAAAACATCAGCATGACCGTGACTGCCACGGCAACTGCCGCCGCCAAGAGCGGCATCGGGATCAAGTAAGCGCAGCTGACGCCTGTTACTGCGCCGACCAGATTTCCTCCGATGATCGCCCATGGCTGGGCCAGCGGGCTTGCCGGTACGCCGAACAACAGCACGGCAGACGCGCCCAAGGGCGCTGCCAGCAATGGCAGATTGTCGATTGGCCCGCCGAAAAACCAGGCAATCACGCCCGTAAAGAAGATCCCGATCAGCGCGCCCAGGCTGCTGCGTAACTGTTCACGAGGCGCTATTTGAATCGGGGCGGGGAGGAAATCGCGGCACCATTGCTGAAAGGACGACAAGATGACATCTTTCTAAAAAACAGAGTGGGAGGGCTGCGAATATAACAACCCACAACCATAAGGTCCAAGATCGATATGCGATGATGTTGATAAGTAAAACGAATCATCGGAACGTCCATGCTGCTGCGCCATATCCGCTATTTTCTTGCCGTTGCAGAGCATCGCAACTTCACCCGTGCCGCCGCGGCGCTGCATGTGTCGCAACCGGCGTTGTCGCAGCAGATCAAGCAGCTCGAAGCATTGCTGGGTGTCCAGCTGTTTGACCGCAGTGGAAAAAGCGTGCGCCTGACCGATGCCGGCGAGGCATGGATGGGCCACGCCAAACTCGGCATGCAGCATCTTCACGCCGGCGCCCGCGCGATCCAGGATGTCGGTACCGCACACCGCGGCGTGCTGCGTTGCGCTGCGCCGCCGACGTTATCGCTGTATCTGATCGGTCCGCTGATCGCCCGGTTCCATACACTGCATCCAGGGGTCACAGTCAGTTTTCTGGAAATCGCGCAGGAAGACATTGAAGCGATGTTGATCAACGACGAACTCGACCTCGGCATCGCCTTCAGCCCCCAGCAGCCGGGTGAATTCGACTACACACCGGTGTACGAAGAGCAGCTTGGCTTCGTGACCGCCGCCAGTCATCGACTCGCCGCCCGGTCTGCCGCGTTGCCGCTGGCGGCGTTTGCTGCCGAACCGCTGGTGTTGCTCAACAAGTCCTTCGCCACCCGCCAGCAAATCGATGCGTACTGCGCGTCCCACGGTATCGCGGCAAAGGTCGCCGTCGAAGTCAATGCCATCGGCGCGTTGGTCGAGATCGTTCGTCAGGGAACGCTGGGAACAGTTCTGCCCAACCCGATCTCTGCCGCCTATACCGATCTGCACGCGGTTGCGCTGCTGCCGCCAATGCCGTCGCGCCATATCGTCTATGCCTGGCGCAAGGGGGCGTATCGCACAGCGGCAAGCAAAGCACTGGTCGACGTATTGACCGACCTGGTGCGGGATTTGACGTCAGGCGCCTGATGCTCTGTGCCGGCGCGCCGCTGATTGTGTTTCCCGCTGTACGGATTCAATTGCCGCGGTAAGTCGAATAGCCGTAAGGGCTCAGCAGCAGCGGCACGTGGTAATGCGGCACACTGCCGTCGGCCGTAAAGATGACAGGGATCTCGGGGAAGAACGTCGGGCTCTTGTGCTCGGCAAACCACTTGCCGGTCTTGAATGTGACCCGGTAAGTGCCGCGTACCATGGCCACGCCGGCGGGGAACAAGGCAGGGATGCGGCCCTGGGCGTTGGTGACGCCTTCGCCGAGCATCGTCCATCCGTCGCCCACGCGCTGCTCAAGCGTCACAGCCACATCGGCTGATGGCAAACCGTCCTGCAGGTTGAGGACGTGGACGCTGAGCGGGTTGATCGCGGTGGCAGGTGCGACCGTGGGTGCGGCTGCAGCACTGGCGCAGTGCGCAGCAGCGCCGAGGGTCATAACGAGCAGGGTCTGAATGAATTTCATGCGTTCTCCGTAGGGGTGGGTGTAGAAATAATCGGAACGTCAATGCCGCCAGCGATCAGGGTGTCTTGTGGAACACGTTGTCGATGGCGGCCTGCGCGCAGGCTTCGTCTGTGGCCGGTCCGCCGGCGCCGGCAATGCCGATGGCGCCAATGAGCTCGCCGTCAGCCATCAGTGGCACGCCGCCACCAAGCAGCAGCAGCGTGTCGACGGTGTTCAGGTTGGCCCCTTCGGCGCTGGCGCGGGCATTGGCGGCCAGCAGGCGGGTCGCCGTTCTGGTGGACAGCGCCGTGTAGGCCTTGCGCTGGGCAGCGATCGTGTTGTGGGGTCCGACGCCATCGTCGCGGCGCAGAGCGACCAGGTTGCCGCCGCGGTCGACCACGGCGGCGGCCAGCACTTTGCCGTCGGCATGGCAGGCGGTCATCGCCGCGTCGAGCAGGCGACTGGCGCCATCGAGTGAGATAGTGCGGTGGGGTACGGTCAGCGGGGCCGCGGCGCTGGCCTGGGTGCAGGCCAGCGACAACGCGATCAGCAAACCTGCAGGCAGTGGGTGGTACATGGAATCATCCCGGTGGTGTTCGAATGGCCGCATGGTACGCAGCGCCCGGCGACAACCAGATGACGGCCAGATGACAGTTTTGTCATCTGGCGCGCGGCGGGCAGTAAGATTGCGGCACAAGGAGCAGGCAATGCGCATACTGATCGTGGAAGATGAACGCAAGGCGGCCGACTACCTGCAAAAGAGCTTGCGCGAGTCTGGCTATATCGTCGAGGTGGCAAGCAATGGCTTTGACGGCCGTTACATGATCGAGGAGTTCGACTTCGATCTGGTGATCCTCGACGTGATGCTGCCGGGCCTTGACGGCTGGGCGCTGCTGCAACTGGTGCGCGCCAGGTCGGCCACGCCGGTGATGTTCCTGACGGCGCGCGACGCCATCGAAGACCGCGTGCGCGGGCTCGAACTGGGCGCCGACGACTATCTGGTCAAGCCATTTTCGTTTGCCGAACTGCTGGCGCGCGTGCGTACCTTGCTGCGGCGCGGCCCGCCGCGCGACATGCAGGAATTTCGCGTCGCTGACCTGCAGGTCGATGTGCTGCGCCGCCGGGTCACGCGTCAGGGCGACCGCATTACCCTGACGGGCAAGGAATTCGCGCTGCTGCACCTGCTGGTCAGCCGGGTCGACGAGGTGCTCTCGCGTGCGGTCATCGCCTCGCACGTGTGGCAGATGAATTTCGACAGCGACACCAACGTCGTCGATGTGGCCATCCGCCGCCTGCGCGTGAAAATCGACGATCCCTATCCCCTGAAACTGATTCATACAGTCCGTGGCATGGGTTACATGCTGGGCGAGACGCCATGAGACTTGCGTTCGCGCCCCGTTCGCTGAGCATGCGCCTGGCGCTGTGGTTTGCCCTGGCAAGCGCGCTGCTGCTGGGGGCCATCGGCGTGTTCCTGTACCGGTCCCTGGCAAGCGAGCTGGCGTGGCGCGACGACATCGCGCTGGCAGGCCGGATCGATCGCATGCGCGCGCTGGTTGCCGACAGCGACAGTATCGAGGCGTTGCGCCGGCGCCCGCAGCTGTACGCCAACATGCTGGGCAACCGCGACAACGCCTTGTGGATGCTCGACGCCACGGGGCAGCTGCTGATCGCTGTCAATCCGGGCGGCCTGGCGCTGCCGTCCCTGCCGCCTGCGCCATCGATCCGCCTCACCGATGTCGCCACCGGCCAGGCGGCGCGGCTGGCCTGGGTCGATGTCTGGCAGGGCAACCGCCGTTTCACTGTGGTCGCTGCCAAGATGCTGGCCGAGCGCGAGCGCATGCTGGCCAGCTACCGCATGACCCTGGGGGCGGCGCTGGCCGGCGGGGCGCTGCTGTCGTTTGTACTGGGCTGGCTGATCAGCCAGCGCGCGCTGCGGCCTGTGCGGCTGATGGCGCAGCAGGCCGCCGCCGTCGACGTGCGGCGCCTGCAGCAGTACGTGGCGGTGAAGCTGACACCGGCGCCGCTGAAAGAAACGCAGGAGCTGCAGCAACTGGGCGCAGCGCTCGACCAGATGCTGACACGCCTGGCCGACGGCTTTGTCCAGCTGTCGCGCTTTTCCGAAGACCTTGCCCACGAGATGCGCACTCCGCTGCATAACCTGATGGGCCACACGGAACACGCGCTGCGCAAGCGCCGCAGTGCCGACGACTATGAACAGCTGCTGGCGTCAAATCTGGAAGAATACGAGCGCCTGGCGCGCATGATCGACAGCATGCTGTTTCTTGCGCGCTCGGAGCAGCCGGCCAGCGGCGTCACGCTTGAAACCATCGATCTGGCAGAGTTGTGCACCCAGCTGGTGGACTACTTCGACGGTGTGGCCGAAGAACGCGGGATCAGCTTGGTGGTGCACGCGGCCGGCGAACTGGTTGCTGACCGCGCGCTGGTGCGGCGTGCCCTGGCTAACCTGCTGGCCAACGCGCTGCGCTACGGCGCTGCCGAAGGCACCGTGACGATCCACACCTGCGCCGATGGCGAAACGGTCAGCATTGCCGTGCACAATACCGGTGCACCCATCCCAGCCGTCCATCTTGCGCACGTGTTCGAACGATTCTATCGTTGTGACCCGGCACGCAGCCAGGGCGGTGATTCGGGCGGCCTGGGACTGGCCATTGTCGCTTCGATCATGCATCTGCACGGCGGTGAAGCCCGGGTTGAAAGCGACGACACGGGCAATTGCTTCACCCTGCTGTTCCCGCAATCTGACGGGATGTAGCTGGTTCCACCCAGCCGGCCGCCTATTCGCGCGGCACACTTTCCAGCCAAATGTTAGTATTACCTCAACGAAACGTACGAGGCTATCCGGCATTGACAAAATACCTACAGTGCCGGGAGAATGTGCCAACATGTCACGTTTTTGCTATCTAGTCATCATAAAATAGAAGCAACAGTGCATGGGCGGCCAGCGCCGTACGTCCACGACAATTCTCAGGTTCGCGCAGCGCCCAGGGCGCCGCGCAGCCACCGATACCTTTACCAGGAACTGCAGGCATGACTATCCTCGTGACTGGCGGAGCGGGCTTTATTGGCTCGAACTTCGTCATCGACTGGCTCGCTCACAATGACGAACCCGTCGTCAACCTCGACAAGCTGACGTACGCCGGCAATCTTCAAAACCTGACGAGCCTGGAAGGCGACAGCCGCCACCACTTCGTTCGCGGCGACATCGGCGATGGCGCCCTGGTGGCGCGTCTGCTGGCCGAGCACAAGGTGCGGGCCGTGCTGAACTTCGCGGCCGAAAGCCACGTCGACCGTTCGATCGAAGGCCCGGGGGCGTTCATCCAGACCAATATCGTCGGCACCTTCAACCTGCTCGAAGCCGTGCGCGCCTACTGGAATGGTCTGGACGAGCAGGCCAAGGCCGACTTCCGCTTCCTGCACGTGTCGACCGATGAAGTGTATGGCACGCTGGGCAGCGATGCGCCGGCCTTCACCGAGCAGCACCGCTACGAACCGAACAGCCCGTACTCGGCCACCAAGGCAGCGTCCGATCACCTGGTGCGCGCCTACCACCACACCTACGGCCTGCCGGTCCTGACGACCAACTGCTCGAACAACTACGGCCCATACCACTTCCCGGAAAAGCTGATCCCGCTCGTGATTCACAACGCGCTGGCCGGCAAGCCGTTGCCGATCTATGGCGATGGCCAGCAGATCCGCGACTGGCTCTATGTCACCGACCATTGCAGCGCGATTCGCCGCGTGCTCGAAGACGGCCGTCTGGCCGAAACATACAACGTCGGCGGCTGGAACGAGAAAGCCAATATCGATGTCGTGCGCACGCTGTGCGCGATCCTCGACGAACTGCAGCCGCGCGCCGACGGCGCGTCGTACGCAACGCAGATGACGTTCGTGAAAGACCGTCCGGGCCACGACCGCCGCTACGCGATCGATGCCGGCAAACTCGAGCGCGAACTGGGCTGGCGCCCGGCCGAAACGTTCGATACGGGCATCCGCAAGACCGTCGAGTGGTACCTCGCCAATGGCGCCTGGGTCGAGAACGTCACCAGCGGCGCCTATATGGAATGGGTCGACCGCCAGTACACGGCAGAAAACGCTGCCGCATGAAGATCCTGCTACTGGGTAAAGATGGCCAGGTCGGCTGGGAACTGCAACGCGCGCTCGCGCCGCTGGGCGAACTGCGCGCGCTGGGCCGCGCCGACGCCGATTTCACCGATCCCGAATCGCTGCGCGCCGTCGTGCGCGCGTTTGCGCCCGACGTCATCGTCAATGCTGCCGCCTACACCGCGGTCGACAAGGCAGAAGCCGACGCCGCCATGGCGCACAACGTCAATGCCGTCTCGCCGGGCGTGCTGGCCGAGGAAGCCGCCGCCGGCAACGCCTGGCTCGTGCATTACTCTACCGACTACGTGTTCGATGGCACGAAAGAGGGCGCCTGGGTCGAAACCGACGCCGTCAATCCGCTGTCGGTGTATGGCCGCACCAAATACGACGGTGAGCAGCGCATCGCCGCCAGCGGCGCGCGCCACCTGATCCTGCGCACCAGCTGGGTGTTCGCACCGCGCGGCGGCAACTTTGCCAAGACGATGCTGCGCCTGGCCAAAGAGCGCGAAACGCTCAACGTGGTCGCCGACCAGCATGGCGCGCCGACCGGCGCCGAACTGCTGGCTGACGTCACCGCGCTGGCGCTGCACCGCATTGCCGCTCCTGGCGTGGATGCGCAGGGGTTGTCGGGCGTGTACCACCTGGCCGCCGCCGGCGCCACCACCTGGCATGCCTACGCCCAGCACGTGCTGGCACAGGCGCAAAGCCATGGCGCCGTGCTCAAGGCCGGGCCGGATGCGGTGCAGCCGATTGCGGCCAGCGCGTTCCCGACCCCGGCCGCGCGGCCTGCCAATTCGCGGCTCGACTGCAGCAAGTTCAGCGCCAGTTTTGGCGTGAGCCTGCCCGACTGGCGCCACCACGTCAACCGATTGATCGCCGAACTGTCGGCACAAGGAAACCTATGAGCAATGCTATGCAACGTAAAGGCATCATCCTCGCCGGTGGCAGCGGCACCCGTCTGCACCCGGCCACGCTGGCAATTTCAAAGCAGCTGCTGCCCGTCTTCGACAAGCCGATGATCTACTACCCGTTGAGCACCCTGATGCTCGGCGGCATCCGCGACATCCTGATCATCTCGACGCCGCAAGACACGCCGCGCTTCCAGCAACTGCTGGGCGATGGCGCGCGCTGGGGCCTGAACCTGTCGTACGCAGTGCAGGAGTCGCCCGATGGCCTGGCGCAAGCCTTCATCATCGGTGAAGACTTCATTGGCAATTCGCCGTCGGCACTGGTGCTGGGCGATAACCTGTTCTACGGCCACGATTTCAACCAGCTGCTCGAGCGTGCCGATGCCCGCACCGACTGCGCCAGCGTCTTTGCCTACCACGTGCAGGACCCGGAGCGCTACGGCGTGGTGGAATTCAACGATGACGGCAAGGCGATCAGCCTGGAAGAAAAGCCGGCCAAGCCGCGTTCGAACTATGCGGTGACGGGCCTGTATTTCTATGACGAGAACGTCGCCAAAATGGCGCGCACGCTCAAGCCGTCGCCACGCGGCGAGCTCGAGATCACCGACCTGAACCGCATGTACATGGACATCGGCAAGCTCGATGTCGAGATCATGGGCCGCGGCTATGCCTGGCTCGACACCGGCACTCACGAGTCGCTCCTCGACGCCGGCCAGTTCATCGCAACGATCGAACAGCGCCAGGGCCTCAAAGTGGCTTGTCCCGAAGAAATCGCCTATCGCAAGGGCTGGATCAACGCTGCCCAGCTCGAAGAACTGGCAGCACCCCTGCGCAAGAACGGCTACGGCCAGTATCTGGTGCGCGTTTTGAATGAAAAGGTATTTTGATGCAGATTACTCGCTTGGCAATTCCAGACGTCCTGAAGATCGAACCACGCGTGTTCGGCGACGACCGCGGCTTTTTCTACGAGAGCTTCCACCAGGCCCGCTTTGAAGAAGCGGTCGGCCGCAAGGTGTCGTTCGTGCAGGACAACCACTCGAAATCCACCAGCAACGTGCTGCGCGGCCTGCACTACCAGATCAAGCAGCCGCAGGGCAAACTGGTGCGCGTGGTGGCCGGCAGCGTCTATGACGTCGCGGTCGACCTGCGCCGCGCATCGCCGACGTTCGGCCAGTGGGTTGGTGAAATCCTGTCGGCCGAGAACAAGGCCCAGCTGTGGGTGCCGGAAGGTTTCGCGCACGGCTTTGTCGTGCTGTCCGAAACGGCCGAGTTCGTCTACAAGACCACCGACTACTACGCGCCCGAGCACGAGCGCTGCATCGTCTGGAACGATCCGAGCCTGGCGATTACCTGGCCGATCAGCGCGACGCCGTCGGTGTCGGCCAAGGACGAGAAGGGCACCATGTTCGCCACCGCGGAAGTGTTCGAGTAAGCGGTCGCATAGACCCGGGGCCCTGGCACGGCTCTAGCGCTTCCTGCCTTTCTTCTCGCCACCGGCGAACAGCTCGATCTTCTTGGTCGGGCCTGACACGATCAACAGGTCGCCCGGCAGGATGCGGGTTTCTCCCAGTGCATGCTGGAAGTCTTCGTTGAGCCGTTTCACGCCCACCACCGTGACGCCAAAGCGCGCGCGCACATGCGACTCGGCCAGCGTGAGGTTGTGCGTCTCGGCCGGCGCATTGATCTTCGCGATCGCAAACCCATCCTCGAACTCGATGAAGTCCATCAGCCGCCCGGTGATCAGGTGGGCCACGCGCGCGCCCATGTCGGCCTCGGGGTAGACCACATGATGGGCGCCGATGCGCTGCGCGATCTGGCCGTGTTCGGGCGTCATCGCCTTGACCCAGATATCCTTGATGCCCAGTTCGGACAGTACCATCAGCGTCATCAGGCTGGCGGCGAGATCCGAGCCGATGGCGACGATGGCGTGTGAAAAGTCGGCCACGCCCAGCTGGAGCATCACGTTCTCGTTGGTGGAGTCGGCCTGCACGGCATGCGTGAGCCGCTCGCTCCAGAGCTGCACCAGCTCTTCCTTGCGGTCGATGCCCATGACGTCGTGCCCCAGGCGCATCAGCGATTGCGCGACAGCGCCACCAAAGCGGCCCAGGCCGATGACGACGACGCTGTCGCCCGCCGAAAAGGCGAACTGTTCTGTGAAAATTCTACCCAACAATTGGATGGTCCTCCGGATAACGATAGGGCATGCGCCGCTTGCCCAGAACGAGCGAGGTCGCGAGGGTGATCGTGCCGACCCTGCCGATGAACATGAGTAAGGCCAGCACCACCTGGCCGGATGCCGGCAACTGGGCCGTGATGCCGGTGGACAGGCCGGCGCTGCCAAAGGCCGCGATGACTTCAAAGATAATCTGATCGGTCGGGAAATGCGAGATCCGCAGCAGTGCCAGCGTGCCCAGCGCCACGATCACGCTGCCCAGTACGAGCACGGTCACGGCCTGGCGCTGCGCCGCCATCCCGACCCGGCGGCCGAATGCCTCGGTATCGGACTGGCCGCGCGCCTCGGCCACCACGAGCAGGACCAGGATCATGACGGTGGCCACCTTGACGCCGCCCGCCGTGCCCGCGCTGCCGCCGCCGATGAACATCAGCAGATAGTGCAGCGCCCAGGTCTCGGGCGTCAGCGCACTGTAGTCGACAGTATTGAAACCCGCCGTGCGTGACGCCACCGAGATGAACATGCTGTTGAGCAGCTTGTCAGGCGTCGACAGCGCGCCCAGCGTGGCGGCGTTGTTCCACTCGAACAGCAGCACCGTGGCGAAGCCGCCCACGAGCAACATCAGCGTGCCGGTGAGGGTGAGCTTGGTGTGCAGCGACCAGTGGCGCGGATCGCGCAAGCGGTGGCGCAGGTCGTGCAGCACCGGAAAACCAATGCCGCCGACCACGATGGCCACCATGATCGGCAGCAGCACCAGCGCGTCGCTCGCATAGCGGGTAAGGCTGTCGGCGTGCAGCGAAAAGCCGGCATTGTTGAATGCCGAGACGGCGTGGAAGAGGGCGCTCCACGCTGCGTCGCCCCACGCCAGATCGTGCCCCGCGCGCAGCCGCACGAACAGGATGACAGCAATCACGAGCTGCAGCAGCACCGACACGGTCAGCACGACCCGGGCCACGCTGGCGATGTCGCCCATGCCCAGCGAGCGCGTTTCGGTCTGCGCGATCAGGCGCGTGCGCAGGCGCGACGAGCGGTTGACCATCAGGCCGAGCAGCGTGGCGGCCGTCATCATGCCGAAGCCGCCCAGCTGGAACAACACCATGATCGACGCCTGGCCGAAGCCCGACCAGTAGGTGCCCGTATCGACCACGGCCATGCCGCTGACGCACACGGCCGATACCGCCGTGAAGAACGCCACCATCAACGGCGCGCCATGGCCGCTGGCGCTGGCCAGCGGCAGCATCAGCAGCAACGTGCCGGCCAGGATCGCGCCTGCAAACAGCAGGACGACGACCCTGGCCGGATGCAGGATGGTGGTCATGCCGCCCGGGCTGGCCCGGTGTCCGTGGTGCCGTCGTCGAAATCCATGGTGTCCGGGTCAAGATCGCCTTCGGCCGGCGCGCCGAACAGCTTGAGCCAGACGAAGCCCAGGATGCCCGCCGCCAGCGACGCCGTCAGGATCGCCATCTTCGACGCGTTGATGATCTCGGCCTCACCGACAAACGCCAGGTTGGTGATGAAGATCGACATCGTGAAGCCGATCCCGCCCAAGAGGCCCGCGCCGATCACGTGGCGCCATGCCAGGTCGAGCGGCAGGCGGCATACGCCGAGCATCACGGCGGCAAAGGTGAACAGGAAGATGCCGACCGGCTTGCCGGCGACCAGGCCGGCAATAATGCCCAGGCTGTTCGACGACATCAATTCGCCCGCCCAGCCGGCGCCGATCACGATGCCGGTATTGGCCAGCGCGAAAATCGGCAGGATCAGGAAAGCGACCGGCGTGTGCAGCACGTGCTCCATCCGGTGCGCTGGCGAAGCGGGATCGTCCTGCGTGTGCGAGTACGGAATGGTGAAGGCCAGCAGCACGCCGGCAATCGTCGCGTGCACGCCCGACATCAGCATCAGGAACCACATCACCGCGCCGCCCAGCAGGTAAGGCCAAAGCGCCAGCACCTTCAGGCGGCGGTTCATCAGGAACAAGGCGACGAACATGCCCAGCGCGCCGACCAGATAGCCGACCTTGAGCTCTGCGGTATAGAACACGGCGATGACGATGATGGCGGCCAGGTCATCCATGACAGCCAGCGCGGTCAGGAAAATCTTGAGCGACGCCGGCACCCGGCTGCCCAGCAAGGCCAGCACGCCCAGCGCGAACGCGATGTCGGTGGCCATTGGAATGCCCATGCCCGGCTGGGTGTGGGTGCCGCCATTGAGCGAAAAGTGGATCAGCGCCGGCACCGCCACGCCGCCCGCTGCGGCAATGATCGGCAGCAGCGCATTGCGCAGGTCGGACAGCTCGCCGTTATTCAGTTCACGCTGCAGCTCCAGGCCGATCAACAGGAAGAAGATGGCCATCAGCGCATCGTTGATCCACAGCTCGACGCTCAGGCCGGCCAGGTCGATCTGCCAGAACGCCAGGTACGGCGCACCCCACGGTGAGTTGGCTACCATCAGCGACAGGATGGTGCACAGGATCAGGACCGTGCCGCCCGCCTTGCCGGACGCGGCGAATGCCTTGAACGTGTTCGATAGACGCTTTTCAATGCGCATGGTGGTTCTCCAAAAGTGCTTGGGCGTCATCTGGCAACCCCCGTGTGGAATGAGGCGGCGCAGCTGCTGCTGGCGTGCGAGTGGAGTGCGGCGTAAGGTGCAGGTGCATGGTGGTCGCGTAGTAGCCCGCGTGGCGGCCCGACCAGCGCAAATCCTGTCATGCCTGGCGGCATGAACACCCTGGTCGGATTATAACGTAATCAATCGACAAGCCGCCCACGCCATGGCGCGGGCTGCGCGTCACGGCGCACGCTCTGGCGGTTCGCCCGGACTCGCCGGGTGAACGGGGCGCGGCGGCAACTGGATCGTCGCGAGGGCGCTGTACAGCGGCGGCGTGAGCACGCGCGAGACCGTACTGGCAACGACCGCGCAGGCCATCAGGCTGAGCACCATGCTGTGGCCATCGACCATTTCCATGACGATGATGAAGGCCGTCAGCGGCGCCTGCGTGGCGGCCGCCAGAAAGCCCACCATGCCCAGCGCAATCAGTGCGGCGCTGTACGGGTAGCCGGTAATCGAGGCAATGTTCTGACCCATGGCCGCGCCAATGGACAGCGACGGCGCGAAGATACCGGCGGGCACACCCGACCAGGCAGTCAGCCAGGTTGCAACAAACTTGAAGAGCGCAAACGCCGCGGGCACGTTGGCTTCGTTTTCCAGCAGGCTGCGTGTGGCTTCGTTGCCGCTGCCGTAGGTTGCGCCACCGCTGAGCACGCCGATGACCGCGATCAGGAAGCCGCAGCCCAGTGCGAAGCGCACCGGATAACGGGCGCGCCAGCGCGTGGGCAGGTCGGGCGAGACACCCCGCAGGCTGGCGATCAGCACGCGCGCGAACAGGCCACCGGCAAAGCCGCAGACGACAGCGGCCAGCAAACCCGGCCACAGCAACGACAACCCGATCGGCCCCGGATGGATGACGCCGAAGTGCGGGCCATTGCCGTGAACAGACACGGCGATCAGGCCGGCCAGCACGATCGCCGCGACGATCAGGCCGCTGTTGCGCTGTTCGGGCGCGCGCGACAATTCTTCGATCGCGAACATGATCCCCGCCAGCGGCGTGTTGAACGCGGCCGCAATCCCCGCCGCGCCGCCCGCCACCAGCAGCGAATGGGCGCTGATGCCGCTGCCGCGCGGCAGCCAGCGGCGCGCCGCGAGCATCACGCCGGCAGCGATCTGGACCGACGGGCCTTCACGCCCGAGCGACAGGCCGCCCAGCAAGCCAGCCGAGGTCAGGCCGATCTTGGCGAAGCTGATTTTCAGGGACACGAGCAGGGGCCGCCGGCCGCCGGAAATAGCCGGGTCAAGTGCCGCCATCACTTGCGGAATGCCGGAGCCACCCGCGCCGCGCACGAAGCGCCGCGTGACCCAGACGATGGCGGCGCACAGAAGCGGGGTCCAGATCAGGGGCACCCACGAGGCGAAGTCAGCGATCTTGTTGAACTGGGCGAATGCCGATTCGGCCAGCCAGGTAAACGCCACGACCACAAGGCCGGCGATGGAGGCCGTGCCGACGACGACGATGCGGGTGCGCCAGAGATTGGCAGAAATGAGTTCGCGTTTGAAGGCGGAGCGTACGTCGTGCGGGGAGGGGTCGTGGGACATGGTGGGCTCGAGGGGACGAGGCCGTATTATATAGATTTGTGCGAATGTATTTGCGCCCACACTGTTGTAATGACACAAATATAAAAGAAATTCTGCACGCACTGCCGGTCAGGCGGTTACGGACAGTTACATCCCATACAAGCCGGTATGGCCTGCCAGGGCAGTTACGGTTCTATACTCGGGCCATGATCAACGATTCCATTGCGCGCAACCGCCTGGGCCTCGGTGCGCGACCGGACGACAAGCCCGTTGCCGATCCACGGCGCTGGTTGCTGGCGCAGCTCGACGATTACGAGCCGTTGCCGCCGCCATGGCGCGCCATCGAGCGCACCCCGATGCGCGTGGCGCAGTGGACCGAGCAACAAGCCGCCATCCGCAACGCACCCGAGGCGCAGCGTGCGAGCGTTCGTGCAGACTACCAGCGCGCGGGCAGGGCAGCCTATCTGGCCGGCGTGGAGGCGCGCACCAACAGCGCTCTGCAGAGCAGCACGCCGTTCGTCGAGCGCTTGACCCACTTCTGGGCCAACCATTTTGCGATCTCGGTCGACAAAGTACCGGTGCTGGGCTTTGCTGCCAGCTTCGAAGCCGATGCCATCCGGCCGAATGTCCTGGGGCGGTTCGAGGATTTGCTGCTCGCCACGGCGCGCCATCCCGCCATGCTGCTGTATCTCGACCAGTCCGGGTCGACCGGGCCGGACAGCGTTGCCGCGCGCCGGGCCAGCGCAAAAGCGCCGGATCGCCCGACCCGTGGCCTGAACGAAAACCTGGCGCGCGAAATTCTCGAACTGCACACACTGGGCGTGCGCAGCGGCTATACCCAGGCCGACGTGCTGGAATTCGCACGTGCACTCACCGGCTGGACGCTGCCCGGCCAGCAGTCGCTCGAGGACGCCGCGCAAACCTTCCGGTTCCAGGCAAACCAGCACGAGCCCGGCGTGAGGACTGTGCTTGGCCGCAGCTATGCCGACAATGGGCAGGAGCAGGCAACAGCCATCCTGCGCGATCTGGCCAGGGCGCCGGCCACCGCCAGCCACATCGCCACCAAGCTGGCGCGCCACTTCATCACCGACGATCCACCGCCGGCCTTGGTCAAGCGGCTGGCGGACCGGTTTCTGCAGACCGGCGGCGACTTGCCGGCGCTGTACCGCGAACTGGTGAGCGCCGCCAGTGATGTGCCGCCAGTGGCCGCCAAGTTCAAGTCGCCCTGGGACTGGATGCTGTCTGGCCTGCGCGCCATGGGTGTGCAGAGCGTGCCGGCGGCGCGCATCCAGTTTCTGACGGGCCGGCTCGGCCAGCCCGTCTGGCGGCCCGGTTCGCCGGCCGGTTATGGCGACGTCACTGCCACCTGGGCGGCCCCCGATGCGCTGCTGCGCCGGGTGGAAATCGCGCAGCGCCTGGCCACGGAATTTGGCAGCAAGATCGATGCGCGCGCGCTGGCGCCGCGCGTGCTGCCGGGTACCTTGAGCGGCGCGACCGCCACCGCGATTGCACAGGCGGAAAGCCCGGCCAATGCGCTGGCGTTGCTATTGGCATCGCCTGAATTCCTGAGAAGGTAAAACATGCTCAACCGACGAGGTTTTATTTCCAGCGCCGCCGCATTGCTTGCCGCGCCCCGCATCGCATTTGCAGGCGCCGAGACCGAGCGCCGCTTCGTGTTCATCATCCAGCGCGGCGCTGCCGATGGCCTGCACACGCTGATCCCTTACGCCGATCCCGCGTATGCCAGGTTGCGCGGTGCGCTCGCCATCGATCCCACCGAAGCATTGAAGCTGGACGGCACCTTTGCGCTGCACCCGTCGCTGACCGGCATCGCCGATCTGTACAAGGCAGGGCAGGCCAGCTTGTTCCATGCGGTGGCGTCTCCCTACCGCGATCGCTCGCACTTCGACGCGCAAAATGTTCTGGAGACGGGCGGCAAGGCGCCGTTCGACATCAAGGATGGCTGGATGAACCGGCTGGCCGGCATGCTGCCACGGCGCAGCAATCAGGCAATCGCGTTCGCGCCCACACTACCGCTGGCGCTGCGCGGCGCGATCGATGTCGCGTCGTACGCGCCATCCGGCCTGCCACACGCCAATGACGATCTGCTGCTGCGCGTGCAGAAGCTGTATGAAGGCGATGCCCAGCTGAGCGGACTCTGGTCGACGGCGCTCAAGGCGCAGGGCATGGCTGGTGCGACTGCCGGCGGCAAGGGCCAACAGTCTCCGGTTGAGCTGGGCAAGGTCGCTGCCGGCTTTCTGGCGCGCGCGGACGGGCCCCGGATTGCGATGATCGAAACCAACGGCTGGGATACGCACAGTGCGCAAAAAGGGCGCATGGCCACGCAGCTGAACAACCTCGATGACTTGATCAGCGGAGTGCAGCAGGGCCTTGGCGATGCATGGCGTCACACGACGATTCTCGTTGCCACCGAGTTCGGGCGCACCGTCGCGGCAAATGGCGCGGGCGGGACCGACCATGGCACGGCATCGGCTGCTATGCTGATCGGCGGTGCGGTCAAGGGAGGCCGGATCGTTGCCGACTGGCCCGGGCTGGCGCCCGGGGGTTTGCTCGACAGTCGCGATCTCAGGCCCACACTCGGCCTGGATGCGCTGGTAGCGCACGCGTGCGCCGAAGCGTTTCAGCTGGATCCGGAACGCACGGCGCGCGTATTGTTTCCCGGTTCGACGCCGGGAACGTCATCGGCGCGCCTGTTGCGCGGCTGATCACTGTATAAACGGCAATCAGTCCTGGCGCGTCGGCGTATCCGCGCCACCATCGGCCGCCTCGCCGTCCGGCTCGCCCGGCGCCTTGGGCCGCGAGCCACCCGGTACATCACCGGTTGCCTGCCCGTGGCTGGCCTGCGGTGCGCCTGCCGGGCCGACATTGCTTTCCGGCGAAGCTTTCGCGAAATTGCTGTTGATGCCTGACTGGCTGGTGCCCTTGGCAGGATGGCCGATGCTCGAATCGCCGTCGGCGTCATTCGCCACGAAGCCTGCATACAAGTCAGGGCCGCCGCCGCGTAGGCCGCCGTCGCGCACGCCGGCATCTTTCGGGTTGTTGGTATTGTCGTTGTTCATGTTGCTCTCCTGGATGCGTTGGTATGCAATGCAGTTGGGTGCATGGCGCACACTTCCCAATAGGAGCAGGGAGCGTTCCGGCGTAGGACTGGTCGCTCAGCGGCTGGCGCTGACCTTGTGTGACGAGCGCACGACGTGCAGCGGCGGGGCCAGTGCAATCACCTGATCGCGGCCGGCTGACTTGGCGGCGTACAGCGCGGAGTCGGCGCGCGCCAGCGTGGTCTTGAACGGTTCCCCGTCCAGCGTGACGGTTGCGCCGATGCTCAGCGTCAGCCGGCGTTGCGCGGCCGGCATCGTGCTGACGACCTCGCGCAGTGCGGCGGCCAGCGCGTTACCCACTGCGCTGGCGCGCGCCAGGTCGGCGCCCGGCAGCAGCACGGCGAATTCATCCCCGCCCAGGCGGGCGATGCAGTCGACGGCGCGCAGCGTCTCGCGCGCGCTGGTGGCCACCAGCTGCAAGGCGATGTCGCCCGCCTCGTGGCCGGCGCTGTCGTTGATGGCCTTGAAGTGGTCGAGGTCGATCAGCATCAGGGCCAGTGGCTGGCGCCGGTGTCTGGCGCGCGTCGTCTCGCGTTCGGCGATCTCGAAAAACGCCTTGCGCGACCAGGCACCGGTCAGGTGGTCGTGATTGGCGATGTATTCGGCCTGGTGCACGATGTGGCGGTGCAGAGTGAGCAGGCCGCCGAGGGTCAGTGCCGGCAATGCCAGCGCGGCCACGGTCAGGATCGCCAGGCTGGCCGTGCTTGGCTGCAGCAGCGACGTCGGTGGATTGGCCGCGACCAGCAGCCAGAGCATGCGCACCGCGTGGCCGCCGGCCACCAGCACGCACATGAGCAGCACGAAGCGCTGCACATGCTGCTGTCCGGGGCCTTGCAGGTGCACCTGGCCATGCGAGCGGCGCTGCTGCTCGCCACGCCCGGCAAGCACGCTGTGCGCGATGTCGATGCAGATGCCCGCCTGGAACAGCGAAACGACGGCGCTGCGCAGCATGAACGAGTCGAACCAGTCATGAAACACCACGGTCAGGATGCCGACCGCAGCGACCAGCAACGCCAGCGTTCTGACATGGGCCTGGCGGCCGGACAGCTGGCGATAACCGGCAGCAAGGGCTGCGCCGGCGCCGGAATACGCCATGTTTGCTATTTCGTAGCCCAGCAGGGTCGGCAGTTCACGGCCAAAGGCATACAGCAGGTTACCAAGCAGTCCCAGCAGCGCGGCCCAGCGCATGGCGCGCATGCCGCGCAGGGATTGCGAGCCGGCCGACACCAACGCAAGATAGACAAGAAAGCAAAGCAGGGACGCGATCAGGAAGATCTGCTGAGTGGCGAGCATGGCGAACGGGCCTGGCGCACTGGGATGCGCAGTGGTGGACAAGAGGGGACAAACCGAACTGAGCCGGTATTATGCCGTCGTTGTATCCAGGCCGGGCGCTTATTTGGCGCCGTTGTTCAATTACTTAATCTTAACGTTGCAAGCCGCTGAGGCGGCCTTGCCCGCGACGGCCGGTCAGCCGATGACGTAGCGTTTCGAGACGCCCACGCCCATGGTCTGGCCACTGGCGCCGTAGATGGTGCCGGTCGGTGCGTTGGTGGGGGTGCGCAGGGCGTTGAGCACGCCCTGGTTGTGCGCCAGCTGCTTGTTGATCAGCATGCCATTGACGCGGTTGAGTTCTTTTGCTTCGCGCGCAGCGTCGAGCATGCGCTCCCATTGTTGCCGTACGTCGCCGTCGTCATTGACTGCCAGCCAGGGTTCCATGCCCGCTTCCGATGCATCGCAGCCCGCCGCGGCCAGTGCCGCGTGGCGCTGTTGCGACAACGAGGCCAGGTCGGCCAGCATCGCATTCTTGCGCGTGGTCAGCTCGGCCAGGGTGTCGGCATCGAGCGACACCAGGGATTGCTGCTCTTGCTTCATCAACGCCAGGAGGGCGGTGAGGTGATGGTGTTCGGCGGCGAGGGTCTGGAACGGGCTGGTGGTCATGGTTTAGCGTTGTCTCGAATGGAGCAAGTCGCGTACGGTGTCTAGCAAGCCGTCAGCCACTTTCTCGGAGTTGACTTGGAACTGGCCATCGGCGATGGCCATCTTGATACGTTCTACTTTCTTGGCGTCGAATACGGCGGCGCCGCCACCGACGCTGCTTGCCATGGCCTGGCCTTGCGGGGACAGGCGCACGCTGTCGGTTTGCGCACCGGTCAGGGGCGCGGTCGTTGCTGCCTTGTCGGCGCCACGCGCATTGTTCGTCTGCGTGGTGGCGGGTTGAAGGCCTGGGTTGCTCTTGAGTGTATCGTTGATTTTCACGGCTTCATCCTTCTCGGTGCGCGGAGCACAAGCTCCGGGATCTGCTTATTGTAACGGCCACGCCTTTACAAACTTTAGCAATCAGCACCGATTTGGCGAAGAGAAGATCGCAATTGCTATAAAACGATTTCCACGGTCCCGCCATCGCGCGCGGTGCCGCTGATGATCCGGCCGGCCGTCGTGCGTACCTGGACGATCTGGCCATCGCTGGCGTTGTTGATCGCCTTGGCTTCGCTGCTCACCGAAAAGTTCGAGCCGCGCGATACCAAGCGCACCGCCTGGCCCTGCTTGATGACGGCCTGGCTGCGCAGCGCGTCCACCCGCAGCGCGGTGCCGGCCGGCAGCGACACGGTGGGCGCACGGCCCAGCGCCTGCGCCATGTCGGTGATGATCCCGTTGGGCATCGCGGCGATATCGCCTTTCACCATCACCAGTTGACCCGCCAACAGCGGCTGGCCCTGGGCCAGCGGCACGCCGGCGGCGACATACTCGGCCACGACACTGACCTGGGCCTGGACATACAGCGTCCACGCCGGCGCCGTGCAGCGCACGCCCACCGTCGTCTTGCCCCAGGGGCGGGCGCCCGGTTGCTGGAATGCTTCAGGCGCGGGGCAGGCGGGCAGGCTCAGGCGCTGATCGATCGCGCCGACCTTTACGCTCACCTGGCCCGGCAAGCCGGCGCTCTGGGTCGCCAGAAACTGTTCCACGACGGCGCGCACGGCCTCGGGTTGCTGGCGGCTGTTTGCCCCCTGCTGGGCCTGCGCACCACTGTATACAAGTGCCAGCAGCGAAAAAGCGACAAGTTGTGATGTCATGGTTTTGTGTTCGAGCTGAAATCAGGGAATGCTGCTATCTTAGGTCGAATGATTCCGTAGTGAAACTTTGAATAGCGGGGGGAATGTCTGCTCTTCTCCGTCGATTGGTGGAGCGAACCGAACCGTATGATCGCTTCTGTCCCAACAAAGAACAGCCCGGAGGCGGCATGATCGGCAAACTCGACGACTACATGCGTTTTAATGAAACGGCATTGTCCCTGCGCTCGCAGCGCCAGGAACTGCTGGCGTCCAATATCGCCAATGCCGATACCCCGAACTACAAGGCGCGCGACATCGATTTCGCGGCAGCATTGCAGGGCGCGATGGGAGGCGGCAAGCCGGGCGGTGCGATGAACACCACCAATACCAACCATATGGCGCACGGCGCTGCCACCGGCGACACGCTGGCCAACGGCACGCCGGTGCTGTACCGCGGCGTGGTGCAGGGCAGCGTCGACGGCAACACGGTCGACATGGACGTCGAACGCAACCAGTTCGCCGATAACGCGCTGCGCTACGAGGCCGGGATCAATATGATCAACAGCCAGATCAAGGGCCTCCTGAGCGCGATCCAGGGCCAATAAGGAAACTCGCCATGTCGCTGTTTAATATCTTTAATGTATCCGGTTCGGCCATGAGCGCCCAGGCGCAGCGCCTGAACACGGTGGCCAGCAATCTGGCCAATGCCGACAGCGCCACGTCGCCGTCGGGCGAAGCCTACCGCGCCAAGTCGGTCGTGTTCGAGTCGGTACCCACCGCCTCGGGCGCGACCGGCGTGCGCGTGCGCGAAGTGGTCGAAGACCCGTCGCCGCTCAAGCAGGTGTACGACCCCAAGCATCCGATGGCCGACGACAAGGGCTATGTATCGATGCCGAACGTGAACGTGGTCGATGAGATGGTCAATATGCTGTCCGCCTCGCGCTCGTACCAGACCAACGTCGAAACCATGAATGCAGCCAAGACCATGCTGCTCAAGACCCTGACCATCGGCCAGTAAGCGCCCCGTAGATCGATACCATGACCAGCCCAATTACCAGCTCGACCGCAACGTCCGATATTTCCAGCCTGCAGGCGACCATGAATGCCAAGGCGAAGACCGCCGAAGATGGCGTCCAGGCCGACACCGACAAGTTCATGACGCTGCTCGTGACCCAGTTGAAGAACCAGGATCCGCTCAATCCGATGGACAACGCGCAGATGACCAGCCAGCTGGCCCAGCTGCAGACCGTCACCGGCGTGAACAAACTCAATACCACGCTGGAGTCGCTGAAAGCCAGCTACCAGTCGAGCGAATCGCTGTCGGCGACGAATCTGATCGGCCACGGCGTGCTGGTCGAAGGCAATGGCATCCTGCTGTCGAAGAGCCAGGCGATCCTGGGTGTCGAACTGGAAAGCCCGGCCGACAAGCTGCAGGTCGTGGTCGTCGACAAGGCCACGGGCAAGGATGTCGCGGCGATCGACCTGGGCGAGCAGAAAGCCGGGATCGTGCCGGTTGCGTGGGATGGTATCCCCGACCCGAACAATCTGGACGCCAATGGCAAGCCGGTCGTGCTGCCAGATGGGAACTACACCTTCCGCGTGATCGCAACACGCGCGGGCGAACAGCTCACCGACGCCAAGACCCTGTCATTCGACAGCGTGGCCAGCGTCACGACGAATGGCAAGGACGGCGTCAAGCTGAATCTGCCGGGCAAGGGCGCTGTTTCCCTCGCCGATATTAAACAAGTTCTGTAAGCCAGGCCGCTTACTCTCTCACCTTATACTGGAGCATTACCATGTCTTTCCAACAAGGCCTGAGCGGCTTGAACGCTGCTGCCAAATCGCTGGACGTTATCGGTAACAACATCGCCAACGCCAGCACGGTCGGCTTCAAGAGTTCGACCACCCAATTTGCCGACGTCTACGCCAATGCGCTCAACGGCGCGGGCGGCTTGAGCGCCGGTATCGGCGTGAAAACCGCTGCCATCGCCCAGCAGTTCACGCAGGGTAACGTCGAAGCCTCGAGCAATCCGCTCGACATCGCCATCAACGGCGCCGGTTTCTTCCGTATCGAGCAGGCCGGTGTGACGCAATACTCGCGCAATGGCCAGTTCTCGCTCGATAAAGAAGGCTTCATCGTCAACGCCCAGGGCGCCAAGCTGACCGGTTATGGCCTGGGCGCCAACGGCCTGCTGGCCGCCGGCACCGCCGTGCCGCTCAAGATCGATACCGCCGACCAGCCGCCGAAGGTCACGTCGGAAATGCAGATCCAGCTCCAGCTCGATTCGCGCGCCAGCCCGCCGAAGAAGACCGAATTCGATCCGGCCGATCCGGAGACCTACAACAAGCAGGTGCCAATGAGCGTGTACGACACGCTGGGCAACTCGCACACGCTGTCGACCTTCTACGTCAAGTCGCCAACCGGCGACGGCACCTGGAACGTGTACGCGGCCAAGGACGGCACCGAAATCGGCGCGCTGGACGCGGTCGGCAAGGCCCAGACCGACCCGGCGGCCGTCACTGCCCGCACTGCCTGGGATACGGCAAGCAAGGTCGTGCCGCCTGTGGCCGCCAACCTGGCAACCACCGCTGCTGCCTACGGGAAAGCCGCCGCCGATGCCGTGGTCGCCGCTGCCAGCGTCGTCACTCCGCCTGCAACGCAGGCCCCTGCCAGCGCCGATAACCTGGCCGAAGTGCGCGCCGCCGCCGATGCTGCGGCAGCGATCCCGGGCGCCACCCCGGTGCAGATCGACGCCGCGATTGCCAAGGCGCTCAAGATGGAACCGAAAGCCATCGGCACGCTCAAATTCGACACCAACGGCGCGCTGAACCTGGCCAGCACGGGCACCGCCGGCAAGTTCAACATCGACATCCCGATCGTGCCATCGACCGGTGCCGAACTGAACCTGCCAGTGGAAATCAACTTTGCCGGTACCACCCAGTACGGCACCACGACCAGCGAAAAGTTCCTGGCGCAGGACGGCTACAAGCCGGGCTCGCTGCAGCGTTTCTCCACCGGCGCCGACGGCAGCATCCTGGGCCAGTACAGCAATGGCCAGACCAAGGTCCTGGGCCAGGTCGTGCTGGCCAACTTCACCAACCCGAACGGTCTGCAGCCACTGGGCAACAATGCCTGGGCCGAATCGTCGCAGTCCGGCGTCCCGCTGATGGGCACCGCCGGTACCGGTGGCCTGGGCGTACTGCAAGCGTCGGCTACCGAAGCATCGAGCGTCGACCTGACGGCCGAGCTGGTCAACATGATCACCGCGCAGCGGGTCTACCAGGCCAATGCGCAAACGATCAAGACGCAGGATTCGGTATTGCAGACGCTGGTGAACCTGCGTTAAACCCATCTAGGAAACCACCATGGACCGCCTGATCTACACCGCCGCCTCCGGCGCCAAGCACATCCTCGAGCAGCAAGCCACGACGTCCAACAACCTGGCCAACGTGAGCACGACGGGCTTTCGCGCCCAGATCGACATGTTCCGCGCGGCGCCGGTGCAGGGCCCGGGCATGCCGACGCGTGCATTCGTCGTCGACTCGACCGCCGGCAACGACTTCGCCGCCGGCCCGCTGCAGGCCACGGGGCGCGATCTGGATGTGGCGGTGAAAGGGCAGGGCTGGCTGGCGCTGCAGATGCCGGATGGCACCGAGGCCTACACCCGCAACGGTGCGCTCCAGATGAGTCCGAACGGCGTGCTGCAAACGCCGGGTGGCCAGACGATTGCGGGCGAAGGCGGTCCGATCACGGTCCCGCCTGACGCTACCGTGACGATCGGCAGTGACGGCACCATCTCGACGATTTCCAACGTCGACACGCCGGCCGCGCCAGCGGTGATCGGCCGCCTGAAGCTGGTCAATCCGCCCCAGGGCGACATGGTGCGCGGCGACGACGGGCTGTTTCGTGTCAAGAACGGCGCGCCGGTCCAGGCCGACCCGACCGTGCAGGTGGCGGGCGGCGCGCTCGAGGGCAGCAACGTCAATCCGGTCGATTGCATGGTCGACATGATTGCGTTGGCACGTTCTTTTGACACGCAAATGAGCCTGCTGAAGAACGCCGAGAACAACGCGGCGAAAGCCACCCAACTCCTCGCTTTGAATTAAGTGTTGCCGCTGCATAATTCTATTGTCCGTGGAGGCATTCGCCTGCCACCAATAGGAGAATGCAATGATCCGTTCGCTCTACATCGCCAAGACCGGCCTGGAAGCCCAGCAGACCAATCTCGACGTCATCTCGAACAACCTCGCCAACGTCAGCACCAACGGCTTCAAGAAGTCGCGCGCCGTGTTCGAGGACTTGCTGTATCAGAACGTGCGCCAGCCAGGTGCGCAATCGTCCCAGCAGACCAATCTGCCGTCGGGCCTGCAGATCGGTACCGGTGTGCGCACCGTCGCTACCGAGCGCATCCACACCCAGGGTAATCCCCAGCTGACCGGCAACGACAAGGACGTGATGGTCAACGGGCCTGGCTACTTCCCTGTGCTGATGCCGGACGGCACCCAGGCCTACACCCGCGACGGCTCGTTCCAGAAAGACCAGAACGGCCAGCTCGTGACGTCGAGCGGCTTCGTCATCCAGCCGCCGATCACCGTGCCAATCAATGCCCAGTCGATCACGGTGGGCCGTGACGGCACCGTATCGGTCACTGTCGCCGGCGAAACCGCCACCACCCAGATCGGCGCCCTGCAACTGGCCACCTTCATAAACCCGGCCGGCCTCGAGTCGCGCGGCGAGAACCTGTACACGGAAACCACCGCCTCCGGTAACCCGAACCTGAACGTGCCGGGCACGAATGGCGCGGGCAACATCATGCAGGGTTATGTGGAATCGTCGAACGTCAACGTGGTCGAGGAAATGGTCGCGATGATCCAGACCCAGCGCGCCTACGAGATCAACAGCAAGGCGATCACGACATCCGACCAGATGCTGCAAAAACTGTCGCAGCTTTAATTTTCTACAGCCATCATGAAAATCCTGACTTCGTTCGCTGCGCTGGTACTGCTTGCCGGTTGCGCCGCCACCCCCACCACCATCGTGCAGGGCCCGACCAGCGCGCGTCCGATGCTGGTCGACGGCGCCCCGGCCACCGATGGCGCGATCTTCAACGTCAACAGCTACCGGCCAATGTTCGAAGACCGCCGCGCCCGTCATATCGGTGACCTGTTGACCGTCAATATCAGCGAGCGCACGTCGGCAACCAAGGCCGGTGCGAGTTCAGGCAACAAGAGCGGCAGCGCGAGCTTCACCAGCCCGGGCCTGCTGGCCGGCGTGATCGGTGCCGGTGTGGCGCTGGAATCGGGCACCAAGTTTGCCGATGGCGACAACCAGAGCGCGTCGAACAATTTCACCGGCACGATCGGCGTGACCGTCACCGAAGTGCTGCCGAACGGGAACCTGATCGTGGCCGGCGAAAAGCAGGTCGCGATGAACAAGGGCACCGAGTTCATCCGCTTCTCGGGCATGGTCAGCCCCGACACGATCCAGGCCGGCAATATGGTCTCGTCCAACGTGATCGCCGATGCGCGCGTCGAATACCGCACCAACAGCCGGCTCGATCGCGCCGAGGTGACGTCGATGCTGTCGCGTTTCTTCCTGTCGATGCTGCCGTTCTAAAAGGCCAACCCCATGCGTAAATTTGCTTCCGTTGTCCTGCTGGTTGCCGCTTTTGGCGGCATCGCCCCCCTGGCCCAGGCCGAGCGCCTGAAGGACCTGGCCACCATCGCCGGCGTGCGTCAGAACCAGTTGTCCGGCTACGGCATCGTCGTGGGCCTGGACGGCACCGGCGACCAGACCAGCCAGACGCCATTCACCGTGCAGTCGATCCGCGCGATGCTGCAACAGAAGGGCGTCAACCTGCCGGCCGGCACCCAGCTGCAACTGAAGAACGTGGCGGCCGTCATGGTCACGACCTCGCTGCCGGCGTTTGCCCAGCCGGGCCAGACGCTCGACATCACCGTGTCGTCGATCGGTAACGCCAAGAGCCTGCGCGGTGGCACGCTGTTGATGGCGCCGCTGCATGGCGCCGATGGCCAGGTCTACGCCATGGCCCAGGGCAACCTGGTGGTGGGCGGTGTGGGCGTCCAGGCGCAGGGCGGCGGCGCGCAGGTGCAGGTCAATCACCTGGCCGTCGGCCGTATCTCGGCCGGTGCCACGGTCGAGCGCGCCGTCGCATCGAATCTGGGCGAAAACAACCAGATTCGCCTGGAGCTGAAAGAGACCGATTTCGCCACCGCCGCGCGCGTCGTCGACGCCGTCAACGACCAGTTCGGGCCCGGCATCGCCACGGCCCTGGACGGCCGTGTGGTGCGCGTGCGCACCCCCTCGTCGAGCGACCAGCGCGTCGCTTTTCTGGGCATGCTGGAACAGATCGACGTCAATCAGCCGCTGGCCTCGGCCAAGGTCATCATGAACGCCCGCACCGGGTCGGTCGTGATGAACCGCGCCGTGATGCTCGACAATTGCGCGATCTCGCACGGCAACCTGTCGATCACGATTGGCTCGGATACGCAGGTGAGCCAGCCGAACGCCCTGGCCGGCGGCCAGACCGTCGTCACGCAGAACCAGTCGGTCGAAATCAAGAAAGAACCCGGCCAGATGATCAACGTGAAGGGCGGGGCATCGCTGGCCGAAGTGGTCAAGGCGATGAACTCGATCGGCACCACCCCGCAAGACTTGCTCGCCATCCTGCAAGCGCTCAAGGCCGCCGGTTCGCTGCGCGCCGAGCTCGAAATCATCTAATTCAAGAGACACGCCATGATCGCCTCGCCCAACCTTGACCAGACCAGCAAGCTCGCGCTCGACACCAACAGCCTCAACGGGCTGAAGAACAGCGCGAAAGCCGGCACGCCGGCCGCCATGAAAGAAGCGGCGACCCAGTTCGAGGCGATGTTCATCAATATGATGATGAAGAGCATGCGCGATGCGACGCCCCAGGAAGGCATGCTGGACAACCAGCAGACCAAGACCTTCACGACGATGCTCGACCAGCAGACCAGCCAGAACCTGGCCAAGCGCGGTGTCGGCCTGGCCGACGTGCTGGTGCGCCAGCTGAGCGCGAACCAGATGGGGCAGCAGGCGCTGGCCATTGGCGCCGATGGCATGGGGGGCGATGCCGCCGCTGGCGCTGGCCGCCTGACGCCGTCGCTGACCAACGCGGCGGCGATGTATGGCAATGGCGCGGCGCTGGGTGCTGGCGCTGCAGCAAGTGCTACCGCCAGCAAGGCGCCGCCGCTGCCGGCAACGACCGAGACGGGCCGCATCCAGGCGCCGCACGTGCGCGCGTTCCAGGAAAAACTGCACGAGCACGCCCATGCGGCCGAGCAGACCACGGGCGTGCCGGCCAAGTTCATGCTGGGCCAGGCCGCGCTCGAGACCGGCTGGGGCAAGCGCATGATCAAAAATGCCGATGGCAGCAACAGCAACAACCTGTTCGGCATCAAGGCTGGCCCTGGCTGGAAAGGCAAGGTCGCCACCGCCGTCACCACCGAATACGTGAATGGCAAGCCACAGACGAAGGTCGAGAAATTCCGCGCCTACGACAGCCCGGCCGATTCGTTCCGCGATTACGCAAACATGATCGCGAAGAACCCGCGTTACGAAAAAGTCATCGGCAGCAGCGACGCGGCCACCTTTGCCCAGGGCCTGCAGCGCGCCGGCTATGCGACCGATCCAAACTACGCGGCCAAGCTGACGCGCCTGATCAAGAACTCGCTGGCGTAATGTACCCATGCGCACATGCGCCCGTTGACGCCATTCTTATGTCAGCCAACCGTCAAGTTTTCTGAAAACCTGCCGTTGACTGTACTGTCACAGAGAGAAAAAAATTATGTCAGGTAGCCTCCTCGCCATCGGTAAGACCGGGTTGTATGCAGCACAGGCAGCCCTTGCCACGACCGGCCACAACATCGCCAACGCGAACGTGGCGGGTTTCTCGCGCCAGACTGTCGTGCAGGCCACGTCGGCCGCGCTCGATACGGGTGTCGGCTTCCTGGGCACCGGGACCGAGATCGCGCAGATCAAGCGCTACAGCGATAATTTTCTGAACGCGCAAGTGCGTAACGCCCAGGCCAGCACCAGCGGCCTGGAGTCGTACTACGGGCAGATCAAGCAGATCGACAACCTGCTGGCCGACACCACATCGGGCCTGTCGCCGGCGATGCAGGGCTTCTTCAAGGGCGTGCAGGACATGGCCGCCAACCGCGCGTCGGTGCCGTCGCGCCAGGCGATGCTGTCGAGTGCCGAAACGCTGGCCACGCGCCTGCAGGACCTCGATTCGCGCCTGGGCGAGATCCGCTCCGGCGTGAATGGCGAGATCGAAGCGAGCGTCACCGCGATCAACACCTACGGCACGCAGATCGCCAAGCTCAACGAGCAGATTTCCAATTTCGCCTCCTCGGCCACGCGCCCGCCGAACGACCTGCTCGACCAGCGCGACCAGGTGGTGCTCGAACTGAACAAATTCGTCAAGGCCAGCGTCACGCCGGGCGACAACAGCAGCCTGACGATTTCCATCGGCAACGGCCAGCCGCTGGTGGTGGGCAATGACTCGTTCCAGCTGGCGGCGATGGCGTCGCCAACCGACCTCACGCGCATGGAAGTGGGGTACCAGGTGGGCTCGAAAGTGGCGGTGCTGCCCGATGGCGCGCTCTCCGGCGGCAAGCTGGGCGGCCTGCTCGAGTTTCGTACCGACACGCTCGACAAGGCGCAGAGTTCGCTCGGCAAGATCGCCATTGGCATGGCCTTTGAATTCAACGCACAGCACGAGCTGGGCCTGGACCAGAACGGCAACAAGGGGCAGCCGTTCTTCAACGTGGCGCCGGCGTTCGTCGGTGCGAGCATCAACAACGCCAAGGGCACCAGCACCGATCCGGCCGCCGAACTGAGCGCCAAGGTGACCGATCCGAGCAAGCTCAAGGACAGCGACTACGAAGTCACGTTCAACGGCACCAGCTACAAGGTCGTGCGCCAGTCCGACAACGCCGATGTGGGCACCGTCACGCCGGGCGCCAACGGCGTGGCCACGTTTGAAGTCGACGGCGTCGAGTTCAGCTTCAAGAACAATGCGCGCAACAAGGATACCTTCCTGGTGCGCCCGACCATCGACGGCGCGGCCAACTTCAATGTGCTGGCCAACGATGTCTCGCAGATCGCCGCCGCGGCCCCGATTCTGACCAGCATGCCGCTGACCAATACCGGCACCGCCAAGATCAGCGAAGGCAAGGTGTCCAAGGATTTCCTGACCACACCCGCCACGTTGCCGGTCACGCTTGCATTCGATGAAGCCAGCGGCAATCTGACCGGCTTCCCGGCCGGCATGGTCACCGTGGTCAACAGCAAGGGCGAGTCGAGCCAGGTGGATGCCGCTAACGTCAAGTTCGACAACGGTTCGACCTACAGCTTCGGCGGTGTGAGCGTCACGATGACCGGCAAGCCGGGCGGCAACGACAAGTTCACGATCGCGGCCAACAGCAGCGGCGTGGGCGACACCCGCAATATCGCTGCGCTGGGCGAGCTGCAGACCAAGAACATCTTCAACAACGGCACCGCCACGCTGACGTCGTCGTATGCGCAGATGGTCAGCCAGGTGGGCAACAAGACGCGCGAAGTGCAGGTCAATGCGCAGGCCGGCAATGCCTTGCTGGCGCAGGCCGAGGGCGCCCAGGCCGATGTCTCGGGCGTGAATCTGGATGAAGAAGCCGCCAATCTCATCAAGTACCAGCAGGCTTATCAGGCGTCGAGCAAGGTGATGCAGATCGCCGGCACCATCTTCGACACGCTGCTGTCGATCAGCCGCTAACGTAGGGAAAGAAGATCATGCGTATCAGTACCGCGAATCTGTATTCCACCTCGACCAACCAGCTCAACACGCTGCAAAGCGCGCTCGCGCGCACGCAGATGCAGCTGTCGACCGACCGCCGCCTGCTGACCGCCGCCGACGATCCGGTCGCCTCGGCGCGCGCGCTCGAAGTGAGCCAGTCGCAGGAAATCAATGCCCAGTTCGCCACCAACCGCAACAGCGCGAAGTCGTCGCTGGCGCAGGTGGAATCGACGCTGCAAAATACGGGCGATGTGCTGCAGGACATCCAGACGCTGGCCGTCTCGGCCGGTAACGCCACGATGCTGCCGAGCGACCGCGAAAAGCTGGCGACTGAACTCGAAGGCCGCCTGGCCGATTTGCTGGGTATCGCCAATACCGCCGACGGCTCGGGCGGTTACCTGTTTTCGGGTTACATGACCACGACCCAGCCGTTCACCAGCACCCCCACCGGCGCGGCCTATCAGGGCGACCAGGGCGTGCGCCAGTTGCAGGTGAGCGATTCGCGCAAATTGCCGCTGTCGGCATCGGGCAGCGCCATTTTCGAAGCAATCCCGACCGGCAACGGCACGTTCCAGACCAAGGCTGGTAGCGGCAATACGGGTGCGGCCCTGATTTCGTCCGGCTCGGTCGTGGACCGCCAGGCCTTCAACAGCACCAAGTACGGGATCGAATTCGCGGTGAGCACCGCCACGCCGCCAGTCACCACGTATTCGGTCTACGACACGAGCAGCAATCCGCAAGCCGTGGTTAGCAGCGGCAATGCCTATGAACCCGGCAAGCAGATCACCTTTGGCGGCATGGCCTTCGACATCAAGGGCGCGCCGGCCAACGGCGACACCTTCAGCGTCGAGCCAAGCCAGAAGCAGTCGGTGTTTACGACCGTGACCGACCTGATCTCCACGCTGCGCCTGGCGGGCGAAGGCTCGGCCGGCAAGGCAGCGTTGACCAACGGCCTGAACACGGCGCTCGACAATCTGAAGAATGCGCATGACAACGTGTTGACAGTGCAATCGTCGGTGGGCGCGCACATGAAAGAGCTCGATTACCTCGACAGCACCGGCGACGACCTGGACATTCAGTACGCCTCCACGCTCGACGATCTGGTGGGCCTCGACACCGTCAAGGCCATCTCGGACTTTTCGCAGCAGCAAATGACGCTGCAGGCGGCGCAGATGTCGTTCAAGACGATGTCGGGCCTGTCGCTGTTCAACTACCTTTGATCTTCGGCGCGACCTTACCGTTCACCTTTGGTGGTTCTTTCGCGGCGCTGATTTCGGCGCCGCAGTTCGTATCGGGCGCCTTGTCGACGTTGATCAACGGGAGCAGGGCAGCCAGCGGATTGATCGCTGCCAGCGCCACGGCTGCGCCGGCCTTGAGCGCCAGCGGCCCGGCATGCGGCCCCACTTTCGGATCCTTGAACGTGCCGCGCGCATACAGCGGCGTGCGCAGCGACAGGATGCGCGCACCCTTGGTTTTCGGCCGCACGTCCACGTCGAGCTTCTCGGTGGCCAGGTCCACATAGCCGGTCGCGTTCACCACCGCATCTTCACTGTCGAGCACGAAGCGATCGATGTTCGCGCGGCCATTGCGCACCGTGGTGGTCGCCGCCACGCAATTGAGCATGGTTTGCTTGTCGCCGAAAATCTTCACGTAGACGGCGTTGGCCACATTCAGGCCGGCCAGTTCGAGGACGAACTGGCTGACCGTGCCCTCGGTAACGACGGCGTTGATCTCACCCTGCGACGTGCCCAGCATGGCGGCCACGGTGTTGCCCTTACCGACCAGCGCGCCATCGCCATTGATTTCACCAAAGGTTGCCTGCATCGATTGCAGCTTGGGGAACAGTTCGCGGATCTTCACGCCGCGCGCCGCCAGCCGCGCCGATGCATCCAGCACCTTCTCGCGCCCGTCGAGGCGGATGTTCGACGTGATGCGCCCGCCCGCCAGCGCAAAGCTCAGCGGGGTCAGCGTCAGAACCTTGTCCTTCATGCGGATCGTGGTTTCGATATCGCGCAGCGGAATGTCGGCCGTACGGAGGATCTGCTTGCCGGTGAACTTGACCTCGGCGTCGAGTGCGCCCCATTTGGCCGTGTTGAACTGGTCGACCGGCAGGGCCTTGCCCGGCGCCGGCGCCGTGACCTTGCCGGCGGCCTTGGTGCCTTCGCCGGTATCGGCGCCCACGGTCGGACCCAGGTCGGCCAGGCGCAGTTGCTTCGATGTCAGCGCGCCGGTCAGCAGCGGCCGCGGCTTGCGCTGGGCGTAGGCGAGCGTGCCAGCGATATCGCTGGCGCCGACCTTGCCGGTGAAGTCTTTATAGGTGAACGTCCAGAAGTCGCCGTCTTTCTTGCCCAGCAAGGTGCCCTTGGTGGCATACGGCGGGGTTTCCGGCAGCAGCACGCCAGTCAGCCCGTACAGGTCGGCCATGCTGGCGCCGGCCAGTTGCATCTGCAGGGCAAAGCCCGACAGCGAACGCGGATCGCGGATGATGCCGCGCAGGCCAAGCTTGTTTTCGCCGGCCGTGGCTTCGGCTTCGATCGGGAAGCTGGTGTTGTCGCCCGTGAGCGAGAGCACGGCGCCGGCCTTGCCGCCACCGGTGATCTTCGCCTTGTTATAGGTACCGGTCAGCTTGAATGCCAGGCCATACGGCGGCACGCCTTGCGCCGTGGAGGCGGTTTCGCCGCCCTTGATCGAATCGGCCGTGGCGCGCAGGTCCAGGCTCATCGGTTCGTCGACGTAGCGCACCTTGGCGCTGTCGAAGGCCAGGCGCTGCAGATCGACCTTCCATTCGGAGGGGCCGTTGTCCTTGAACGTCCACGAATTGCTGCCATCGGCACGGCGCTGGACAGCGATGTCCGGATTGGCCAGGCGCAGGTCGGTGATCACGACATCCCTGGTCAGCAGCGGCAGGATGCGCACGCCGGCCTCGATGCGCTGGGCGGCGGCCATCTGCTTGCCGACCGTGCTCCAGGCAGGGTTGCTCATGTAGACATTGTCGGCCGTGATATGCGGCTGCGGCACGAAGCGCCGCCAGCCTGTCTCGCCGTTGCGATCGCGCTGGAACTTGACGTCCAGGTCACCGCGGATGGCGAATTCACGCCCGGTCGTTTCCGACACCTTGCGGTTGATATAGGGACGCAGCATGTTCCAGTCGAACAGCATGAGGAACAGGATCACTGCCACGGTGATGGCCAGCAAGATCCAGCCGGTAATTTTGAGAGGTCTGGAAAGGGTCATTGTCGTTCGTGCCCATGAGTGGGTCGGCGGCTGGCGCAGCGAGGCACCGGGATCGTCAGGCTAGCAGGGTCTTGGCAATATTGTTGGTTGGCTAAGTCGCACTACTGCACAATTAATTGGTATTTTTTTACGCTTTACGTCAGGCGCGGAAACATTCAAGGCGAAGCACCATGCCCGGAGGTCGCTGTGATTTTATGCTTTCCGGTTATCTAAATGCGACTTCCATCGGGCTATACTGATTCTTTCCCGACCCATTGGTCACGCTCATGCACACCGACAGTCTGCTCGCCACTACACCTACCGCTGAACGCGTCGTCGCAACGGGTTCTGCAGCCACGTTCCCTGACACGACAGCGCCGAGGGTGGTGTCGGTCAGCGCGACCGTCGACGGGCCTGTCACGATTGTGTTTGATGAAGCGATCCAGGCGTACGGCGGCAGGCTCTCGCTGCTGACCGGGAACTTGTCGATGACGCTCGACTCGTTCGACCTGTCCGACCCTGCGGTGACGATCAGCGGCAACACGGTCACATTTATCCCAGGTCACGTGCTGTCGGTGCGCAGCTATGCGCTGGGATTTAGCCCCGGCAGCATCGCCGATTCCGCCGGCAACTTTTACGAGAATGGGCGACTTGTGGGACCATTCGAGGTCAACACGCTGCGTAATGGCGACACCGCACTTGCCGGCTTGGGCATTGGCGGTCGTGTGGCCGGCACCGATGCGAACACGCGCGACACGGCGGTCTTTTTCAAAACGCCATCCGACTTCACGCTCACCAAGACCGCGACCGGCTATACCGTCCCGGGTCCCTTTGCCGGACAGACGATCGAACTGGTCAGTATCGAACGTGCCCTGTTCACTGAAAGCAAGGACGCGCTGGCGCTGTCCATGACGGGCAACCTGGGCCAGGTTTACCGCCTGTACCAGGCCGCGTTTGACCGTACACCCGACAAGATCGGTTTCGGTTTCTGGCTAGCGGTCAGCGACGCGGGCCAGACGTTGACGGCGATCTCGCAGAGCTTCATCGACAGCGCGGAGTTCACCGACCTGTATGGCGCCAATACCAGCAATATGGCCTTCATCGACGCGCTGTATGACAACGTACTGCATCGCGACGGCGAAGCATCCGGTGTGGCATTCTGGAATGATGCGCTGGACCATGGCACCAGTCGCGCGGACGTACTCATTGAATTCGCCGAGAGCATGGAAAATCGAGCGCAACTGGCAGACGTCATCGGCAATGGCTTTGCCTATACGCCGTATGGGTGAGTCGCTCGCGCTCTTGTAAGGCGAAGCGTTGCGTATCCGGTCAGACACTTTCCCTGATTCAAACGAGGAAAAACTCGAGGCCACGCGCCATCGCCGGGAAGGTTGCCGAACCATGGTTTTCGTGCGCCAGCAGGTGGAACTGCACACGCGCCAGAGTAGGAGTCTTTTGCAGTCGCTCGCCCAGTTCGCGCGCGTTGTCCACCATGCGGCGCGCGGCGGCAATGGCGTCACGGCCCTGCGGCGGGCCGTTTGCGATTGACGGTTGTTCCAGCTCGCCCACGGCCAGCATCAGCGACGGTTTCGACGGCAGCGCAGCAACGCGCTGGCTGAAGCCGTCCATCCCGCCCAGCACCACGCGCTCGCGATACCAGATCGATGGACTGGCCGCCAGATAAGTCTGGAACATTGCCGGGCGCGTGAACAGCGCGTGCAATGTGCACAGGCCGCCATATGAATGGCCATACAGCGCCTGGCGCGCCGGATCGAGCGGCGCCAGCGTTGCGATCAGCGGTTTCAGTTCGCGTTCGATAAAGTCGAGGAACAGGTCGGCGCCGCCTTCCTTCGCGGGGCCGTCCGCGCCCGAGGGCGGCGTGTAGTCGCGACCGCGCCCCATTCCATAATCGAACTCGCCCGGATAGCCGATGCCGACGACGACGGGCAGCGCAGCGCCCCGCGGCAGGATCGTGCGCGCCATCACTGCCAGCGTCGGGAAGGTCGCGTTGCCGTCCAGTGCGTAGATGACCGGGTAGCCAGCGGGTGGGGGCGGGGTGGTCGGGATGCTGACGAAGATGCGGTAGGTCTGGCCGGTGATGGGCGAGGTGATGTCGAGTTGCCGGGCCTGCTGCAGTGTGGCGGGTTGCCACGCAGCTGCGGCATGTGCCAATGGAGTAGCCATGGCGGTTAGTGCGGCAGCGGCGCCGAGGATGCGGCGGCGCGGGAAGGAAGTCGGAACGGCAGCAGGAGTGGCCATGCGCTTGATGAAGGATGAGAATGATTCTCATTTTAACGCAGTGCGCGGGCTCGATTACCCCGGCGCTGGTACCACCGGCCTGGCCACCGGCTGCGCACCCGCCGTCCCTGGTTGCGGATTGCTCGCACGAGGCAATGATCTGCTCACTTCAATGCCCTGATTGAACAGGTTGACGATCGGCGCGCCAAGGTACGGTAGCACCAGGCTCAGCGTCAAAAAGCCCACGCCCAGCGTGATCGGAAAGCCGATGCCGAAGATGTTTAGCTGGGGCGCGGCGCGGGTCAGGATGCCAAGGGCAACCTGCGTGATCAAGAGCGCGGCGATGATCGGCATGGCGATCTGCAGCCCGGCCGAGAAGATGCGTCCGCCCCAGCGCACCAGTTCCAGCGCGGTATTCGATGAAAACGGGGTGTCGGTAATCGGCATCGTGATAAAACTTTCGGCCAGCGCCTCGAGCAGGATCAGGTGGCCGTTCACGGCCAGGAAGGCCATCGTCGCGACCAGCGCCATGAACTGGCTGATGGCCGACGAGCGCCCGCGCGTGCTTGGGTCGAAGAACATCGCAAAACCCAGCCCCATCGTCTGGCTCGAGACTTCGCCGGCGTACTCGATGGCGGCAAACACGATGCGCATGGCAAAGCCCATCGCCAGTCCGATGATCATTTCCTTGGTCAGGATAAGGAGGCCCGCCCACGACGTGGGGTCGGCCGCCGGCACGGCCGGCACGAGGGGGGCGATGACGATCGCCAGCAGGATGCCCAGCGCGAGCTTGGCACGCACCGGCACGCTGGCATTGCCGAACAGCGGGGCGGCGGCGATCAAGCCGAGAATGCGCGACAGGGGCCACAGCAGGCCGGCGATCCAGGCATTCATTTCCGCCGAGGTCAGCGTCAGCATCGGGCGCTTCCGGGCGTGCGCACGCGGGCCTTAGCCGATCAGGCCGGGAATACCCGTGAACACCTGGCGCATATAGTCCAGCATCACCGACAGCATCCACGGTCCGGCCACCACCAGCGTGACGAACACGCCGACCAGCTTCGGGATAAACGAGAGCGTGGCCTCGTTGATCTGGGTCGCGGCCTGGAAAATACTGATGACCAGGCCGACGATCAGCGCCACCAGTAGCAGTGGGGCTGAGACCATCAGGGTCACTTCCATGGCCGTGCGGCCCATCGTCATTACGCTCTCGGGAGTCATCGCGCGGCGTCCTCTAATAGAAGCTCTGGGCCAGCGAGCCCAGCAGAAGTTGCCAGCCGTCGACCAGCACGAACAGCATCAGCTTGAACGGCAGCGCGATGACGGCCGGGGACATCATCATCATGCCCATCGCCATCAGGACCGACGCGACCACCATGTCGATGATCAAGAACGGGATGAAGATCGCAAAGCCGATCTGGAACGCCGTCTTGAGTTCACTCGTGACGAACGCGGGAATCAAGACGCGCAGCGGAATGTCTTCAGGGCCCTGCAGCGCCGGCGAGCGCGAAATCTTGACGAACAGCGCCAGGTCGGATTCGCGCGTCTGCTTGATCATGAATTCCTTGAGCGGCACGGCGCCCCGGTTCATGGCCTCGGTCATCTGGATCTGGTTGTTCTGCAGCGGCAGATACGCTTCGCTGTAGATGCGGTCGAACGTCGGCCCCATCACGAAAAAGGTCAAAAACAACGCCAGCCCGACCATCACCTGGTTCGGCGGCGCGGTCTGGGTGCCGAGCGCCTGGCGCAGCAGCGAGAGCACGATGATAATGCGCGTGAAGCTCGTCATCATCAGGAGCGCGGCCGGTAAAAAGGTGAGCGAGGTCAGCAGCAGCAGCGTCTGCACCGGCAGCGAATACGCGGTGCCGCCGTTGGCCGCCGGGCTGCTCTGGAACGCCGGGATGCCGGGCTGCGCCGCCGCGATCAGCGGCAGCAGGGCCAGGCCAGCGGCCAGCCACAGGTGTTTATGACGCATTGCGTTTGTCCATCGTATTCTTGAGCCAGTCGGCAAAGCGTGTGGCCGGGATGCTGCCTTGTGCGGCGCCCGCGCCCAAATCCACGTCCTGGCGCGGCATCGTGTGCAGCGCGTTCACGCGGCCCGGGGCGGCGCCGACGACGATCCACTGATCGCCCACTTCGACCACCATGATGCGTTCGCGCCCGCCGATATTGAGCGCACCGACCACGCGCAGGTTGGCCAGGCCGCCGCCCGGCTTGGGGCCGTAGCGCTTGAGCAGCCAGGCCAGGCCGATCAACAGGCCCAGCACGAGCAGCAGCGCGAAAATCGTTTGCAGCAGGCCGGCCGCGCCGGAGCCGCTCGAGGCCGGCAGCGCGACTTGCGGCGGCGGGCGCATCGGCGTGATGGCGGGGGCGGTGGTCGTGGTGGATGGCGCCGGCGTGGCCGCCGTCACTGCCGCTGCAGCAGCTTCTGCAGGCACCGCAGCATTGCCCGGCAGTGCCGCAGCATCGCCCGGCAGCGCGGCAACCGGTGGCGCGGTCGTGGCGGGCACGGTGGCCGGCGCCGGCACAGCAGGGGCGGGCGCCCGGCCGGTGGTGGTATCCGTGGCTGGCGCCGCCTGCTGCGCCAGCGCGAGCGGCGCTGCCAGCAGCAGCGCCGCAATGGTCGTGAAATAGCTGGCGGCGCGGCGTGCGGTCATTTATTGAGTTTGCGAATCCGCTCTGATGGCGTGATGATGTCGGTGAGGCGGATACCGAATTTGTCGTTCACGACCACCACCTCGCCCTGGGCGATCAGGCAACCGTTGACGAGCACGTCCATCGGTTCACCCGCCAGGCCGTCGAGCTCGACCACCGAACCCTGCGCCAGTTGCAGCAGGTTCTTGATGGCGATCTTGGTGCGGCCCAGTTCGACCGTCAGTTGCACCGGGATGTCGAGGATGAAGTCGATATCGTTCGGCGTTTCGTTGCGCGCGCCCTTGTTCGAAAAATCCTTGAACACGGCTGCAGAGGCCACCGGTGCGGCGGCTGCGGCGGACGTCTGGCGTTCGAGTGCTGCCGCTTCGGCCGCGGCCTGTTCGGCAATGGCGGCGCCCCAATCGTCGTCGATGTGTTCCTGGTCTTCCTGATTGTCGGACATGGTGTTCTCCTGTACGGCCAGCGCGATGCGCCTTGCCAATATACCAATTACTTGTTGAATGTGTCGCTATTGGCGAGCAGCTTCTCGACCTTCAGCGCATATTGCCCGCTGAAGACGCCGTAGCTGCAGTCCATCACGGGGACGCCGTCGACCGTGGCCTGCACCATCTCGGGCACCACGATCGGGATCACGTCGCCAATCTTCATGTTGAGGATTTCGTCGAAGTTGGCCTTGCCATGGCCCAGCACCGCGACCAGCTCGACTTCGGCGACCTGGATCTGCTGCGTCATCAGGCGCACCCAGCGCTTGTCGACTTCGAGCGCTTCGCCCTGCAGGCTCGAGGTCAGTGCATCGCGGATCGGCTCGATCATCGAATACGGCATGCAGAAGTGGATCTGGCCCGACACCGAGCCCAGCTCGACCGTGAAGGTGCACGACACCACCACTTCGTTCGGCGTGGCGATGTTGGCGAACTGCGTGTTCATCTCGGACCGGATGAACTCGAATTCGACCGGGAACACCGGCTCCCACGACTTGGCATACGCCTCGAAGATGATGTCGAGGATGCGCATGATGATGCGCTGCTCGGTCTGGGTAAAATCGCGGCCCTCGACGCGGGTGTGGAAGCGCCCGTCGCCACCGAACAGGTTGTCCACCAGCAGGAACACGAGGCCCGGATCGAGCACCATCAGCGCCGTGCCGCGCAGCGGCTTCATGTGCACCAGGTTCAGGTTGGTCGGGACCACGAGGTTGCGGATGAACTCGCTGTATTTTGACACCCGCACCGAGCCGACCGACACTTCGGCGCTGCGGCGCAAAAAGTTGAACAACCCAATCCGCAAGTACCTGGCGAAGCGCTCGTTGATGATCTCGAGCGTCGGCATGCGGCCGCGCACGATGCGCTCCTGCGTTGCCAGGTTATAGGTGCGGACCCCCGAGGTGTCTTCAGGCGCCGAGATGTCGTCCTGATCGCCGTTGACCCCTTTTAAGAGGGCATCGACTTCTTCCTGGGAGAGGAAATTATCGGCCATGTTTGTCTGGATTTACTGGATGATGAACGAGGTGAATAATACGTCGGACACTTCCTGTTCGTCGCCATCTTTCTCGAAGGGTTCGGTAATGGCTTTCTGGATCTCGGTGGCGAGCTGCTGCTTGCCCTCGACGGTGCTGATCTCGGATGCTTTTTTGCTCGACAGCAGCAGCAGCATGCGGTTGCGCACGATCGCCATATTGTCCTTGACCAGCGTGGCCTGCTCGGGACCCGCCACTTGCAGCGTGAACTGTACCTGCAAATACTGTTCGCCGTTTTCCGGCTGCAGGTTCACGGTGAACGATTCGATCGGCACGTACTCGGCTTTTGCGTCCGGGTTCTTCTTTTTCTTTTTCTTGTGCTCTTTGGCTGGCGCGTCTTCTTCTTCGCCATGGGCGGCGGCGCCCTGCGTGAAGTACCAGCCCGCACCGGCGCCTGCGCCCAGCACCAGCACGGCGGCGAGGATCATGATGATCAGCTTTTTCTTCGAGCCGGAAGGTGCCGCTGCGGTGTCCGCTTTCGGATCAGCTTTCATTTTCGGATTCGCTTTCAAGATGTGTCTTTGCCGCTGGTTGGTGAGGGTTCGTCATTATGGCATTGTCGCGGAAAGATGCGTCCTGGCAAGCCTCGAAAAGAGGGGGGAAGCCGTGGTAATCCGTGTGATTGTTGCTGAGGCGCGATGACAGAATAGAAAAGGGCGGCCGTGTGGCCGCCCCCGGGACAGCCGTGCTGCATCAGGCGAACAGATCGACCATGCCACGGTCGCCGATCGACACGGTACGCGTGCGCGGCGCGACCTCGTTCACGGCCGGTGCGGCATCCTGGCCATCGCCCGTCAGGCCACCGGCGCCGCGCTGGCCGCCCTGCGCGCGGCGGTCACTGTCCTGTTGCTGCTGGCGCTGGTCGGGCACGTTGGCATCGACCGTGGCATTACTCAGCGCGATGCCGCTTTCGCTCATCATTTCGCGCAGGCGGGGCAGGGCGTTTTCAAGCGCCTGGCGCACGTCGAGCTGGTCGGACGAGAAGGCCACGGTGGCCTGGTCGTTGGTCACGTTCAGCACGATCTGCACCGGGCCCAGGTCGGGCGGATTGAGCGTCAGCGTGGCCGCTTGTTCCTTGCCGACCATGTACACGATGCGCTGGCTGATCTGGTTGTCCCAGGCCTGGGTGCCCAGGCGCGCCGGGATGCGGTCGCCCGGCATCGCCGGATTGCCCGTGGCATCGACCTTGGCCGCCTGGGCCTGCAATGCGGCCAGCGGGGCCGGCGCTTCTTCGGCCACCGGCAATTGCTGCTGCTGTTGCTGTGTATCGCGCAGCTGGGCCTGGAACTGGCCGACAGCCTGCTCGCCCTGTGGCAGCGCGGCGCCAGGCGCCTGCGTGGTGCGCAGTTCGGCGGGTGCCTGCTGCACGCCGCTGGCGGGTGCCTGGCCCTTGCTGGTGCCGCTGGTGCTGGCGTCGGTGGCGTCGGCTGCGTCAGGGGTGACGGTCGCGCCGGCGGCCATGGTTTGCATATTGTCGAGCGCCGTTTCGAGCGCCGTCAGTTGGGCGTCGCCTGGCGTGGCGGCGTCGGCTGCGGCGGTGTCCGTGCTCACGGTGGCGGCGGTGCTGGCCGGCTGGCTCAGGCTGGCCATGAAGGCCAGCATGTCCGTCACCGGCGTGGTGGCTGCCGCTGCTGCCGCGGCCGCGGCCGCTTCTGCTGCCGCAGCGTCATCGGCATCGCTTGCCGCGTCCGCCGTGCTGCTGCTGGCCGCTTGTGTGGACTTGGCGTCGCCGTCATGCATTGGAGGGCGGATGGTCGACCGGGTCGGGCCTTCACGCACCGGCTCGCGGTTGGTCTGCTTGTCGGGGGCCGCCGGTTTTGGTCCTGGCGCCGGTTTCGGTTGCGCCGCTGGTGGCGGCGGCGCAGCGGGCTGGCGCGTGGCCATTTCACGGTTCAGCGTGGCGCTGAATCCGCCAGTGCCGCTGCTGCGTGCTGCGTCGGCCAGGCGATCGGGCATGGCCGGACGCTGCGCCGTGGCGTTGGCGCCGGTGATCTGGAACGGGAGGGTATTGGTCTGCATCGTCATGGTGGACTCGACTATCGACGTTGGTTCAGCGTTGTTTGTAACGGGCGCCACGGGCTGCGTGGTCATCCATCTGCTTCTGGTCGCGCTTGTTCTCGACCTTGAGTGCTTCACTTGCCGCACGTTCGTTCAGCGTGCGGTAGGACAGGCGCTTGCGCTCGCTTTCCTGCCAGGTCGTGCGCTCGAACGTCGCCTTGTTCTGCGCGTGTTTGAGCACCTCGCGCTGGCCACTCAATGCGTGGTCCAGCTTGCCAATGAAGGCAACGAAGTTGTGGTACGCGAAAGGGGTGATGCCGTCCATCTGGGCAGTGTCGAGCTTGCGCGCGTATTCGTCGCGGTAGCCGACCAGCATGGCCAGCTTCTGTTCGGCGTCCTCGACCAGTTTCAGGGCCGCACCGAGCCGCTTGGCGGCCGCGTCGGAATCGCGTTGCGCCAGGTCGATCAGTGTTTCGAGAGCGGAAGCTTGTGCCATGGTGAATCACATTCTACCGGCATGACGTTGCCCGCAATCACTAGAATAACGTGGTCAATCGCCCCAAGCTCTCGGGAAGCGACGCGTTGTCGTGGATTTCCTGGCACAGGAATTCCTCGATCTCGGTGTTCTTGGCAATCGCCATGTCGAGCACCGGATCGCTGCCGGCCGCGTAGGCGCCCACACTGATCAGGTCGCGCGAGCGCTGGTAGCGCGAGTACAGCTGCTTGAGCTTGCGCGCCGCCAGCTGGTGCTCGTGCGTGGTGATCGAGTGCATGGCGCGCGAGATCGATTGCTCGATGTCGATCGCCGGGTAGTGACCGGCTTCGGCCAGGTGGCGGTTGAGCACGATGTGGCCGTCGAGAATACCGCGCGCGGCATCGGCGATCGGATCCTGCTGGTCGTCGCCCTCGGACAGCACGGTATAAAACGCCGTGATCGAGCCGCCGCCTTCGAGGCCGTTGCCGGCCCGTTCGACCAGCACCGGCAGCTTGGCGAACACGGATGGCGGATAACCCTTGGTCGCCGGCGGCTCGCCGATGGCCAGCGCGATTTCACGCTGCGCCATCGCGTAGCGGGTCAGCGAATCCATGATCAGCATGACATTCTTGCCCTGGTCGCGGAAGTACTCGGCAATGGCGGTGGCGTAGGCCGCGCCCTGCAGGCGCAAGAGCGGCGGCGAGTCGGCCGGCGCAGCGACCACGGCCGAGCGTGCGCGGCCTTCCGGACCCAGGATCTGGTCGATGAATTCCTTCACCTCGCGGCCTCGTTCGCCGATCAGGCCGACGACGATGATTTCGGCCTCGGTGTAGCGCGCGATCATGCCGAGCAGGACCGATTTACCGACACCGGTACCGGCGAACAGGCCCAGGCGTTGGCCGCGGCCGACCGTCAGCATCGAATTGATGGCGCGCACGCCGACGTCGAGCGTGTCCTTGATCGGCGCGCGGTCGAGCGGATTGACGGGGCGGGCGTTCAGCGGCGCCATGTCGGACGTGCCGAGCGGGCCCAGGCCATCGAGCGGCCGGCCGGCGCCATCGACGACGCGGCCCAGCAGCTGGATGCCCACCGGCAGGTGGCGTGCGCGGTCTTGCGGCCGGCGCCGCCCGTGCGGCACGCTGCCCGGTGGCGGCAGCACGCTTTCGACGGGGAACACGCGCGAGCCGGGCACGACGCCTTCGGTGTCGCTTTGCGGCATCAAAAACAGGCGCTCGCCCTCGAACCCGACCACTTCGGCCTCGATCTGGCCGCTGGCGGTGGGGATCGTGCAGGCCGCGCCCACGGCCAGCCGCAGGCCAACGCATTCCATGACCAGGCCCGCCACGCGCGTGACGCGCCCCGAAATCTGCAGCGGTTCGGCAAAGCTGACGAGCGTGTCGCAGTCGCGGATATACGCTTTCCAGCGCGCCGTGTGGCGGTCGTGCGAGGATGCCTGGGGCGGTTGCGGGGTGGTGTGGTCGTCCATGTTACGGGCTTAGCCAGTCGACGTTGGCGGCCAGCGCGTGGGTCAGGCGTTGCCAGCGGGCCTCGACCTGGGCATCGATCTGGTTGCTGGCCGTCTCCACCCGGCAGCCGCCGCGCGCGATGGTGGCATTCTCGATGATGCGCCAGCCGCCGGTGGCCAGTTCTTCGGCCATGCCATGGCGTACCAGTTCGGCATCCTGCGGATTGAGCATCAGAAGGGCGGGCTGCTGCAGGATCGGCAACTGGTTGATGGCGTCGCGCACCACCGACATGATGAGCTCGGGCCGCACGTCCAGGCCAGTGCGCACCATGCCGCGCGCCAGGCGCAGCGCCAGGTCGAGCACATCCCTGGCGATCGTTTCGTCGGCCTGCGCCACGGCATTGCCGAAGCTGGCGGCAACCGTGCGCAATTGCTCTAGTTCTTCTTTGGCGGCTTGCTCACCCTCGGCGCTACCGGCAGCAAAACCTTCGGCATACCCTTCGGCGCGGCCTTCAGCTTGGCCGTCGGCGCGGCCCTGCACGCGGCCTTCGTCCAGGCCCTGCGCGAAGCCTTCCTGGCGCGCCGCCTCGCGCATCGCCTCGAGTTCTTCGACGCTGGGCAGCATGACATTCGGCGGCAGGCCGAGGCCGAGGCTGTTCAGCGATACGCCCGCCGATGCTGCGGGGGCGGATGGCTGCTCAGCAGCGCGCCGGGCAAGCGTGCTGGGGCGCTCGTCGCCAAACGAGGCCATTTCCCAGCGCTGGTAGGCGCTCTGCTGTTCTTTTGAAATTGCCATCAGACGAACGAATCCTCTCCTTTACCACCCAGGACGATCTGGCCTTCATCGGACAGTCGCCGCACGATCTGCAGAATCTGCTTCTGCTGGGATTCCACTTCAGACAAGCGCACCGGACCTTTCGACTCCAGGTCTTCGCGCATCATTTCGCTGGCACGCTGCGACATATTCTTGAACACCTTCTCGCGCAGATCCTGCGAGGCGCCCTTGAGCGCAATGATCAGCATGTCGGACTGTACTTCACGCAGCAGCAACTGGATACCACGATCGTCGATATCGATAATATTGTCGAACACGAACATCTCGTCCATGATCTTCTGCGCCATGTCGTTGTCGTAGTTCTTGATGTTGTCCATCACGGCCGATTCCTGCTCGCCGCTCATGAAGTTCAAGATCTCGGCCGCCGTACGCACACCGCCCAGCGACGACTTCTTGATGTGCTCATTGCCCGACAACAGCTTGGTCAGCACGTCGTTCAGTTCGCGCAGCGCCGCCGGCTGCACGCCGTCGAGCGTTGCGATGCGCAGCACCACGTCGTTACGCAACCGTTCCGTAAAGTTTGCCAGAATTTCACAGGCCTGGTCGCGCTCGAGGTGGACCAGGATCGTGGCGATGATCTGCGGGTGCTCGTTGCGGATGAGCTCGGCGACCGACACCGAGTCCATCCACTTCAGGCTTTCGATGCCCGACGCGTCCTTGCCGCCGAGAATACGGTTGAGCAGCACGGCCGCCTTGTCGTCGCCCAGCGCCTTGGTCAGCACCTGGCGGATGTACTCGTCCGAATCCAGGCCCACGGTCGAGTGCAGATTGGTTTCGGTAACGAAGTCTTCGAGCACCGTGACCACCTGTTCGTGCTGCACCGCCTTCATCTGCGCCATCGCGGCGCCCAGCTTGAGCACTTCGCGCGGGCCCAGAAACTTCATCACCTCCGACGCTTCGGATTCACCCAGGGCCAGCATCAGGATGGCGGCCTTGTTGGTATTGTCTTTGTCTTTATCACTCATTTGAACCCAACCATCCTTTGATCACGTTGGCGACGATGCGCGGATCCTTGTTTGCCAGCTCTTGCGCCATTTTCAGGTTGGCGCGGTAACCCATGTCCTGACGTATCTTTTCTTCTTCCTTGATCGCTTCTTCGGCCGGCGTGTCGGCGACTTCTTCTTCGGCGTCCTCGTCCTTTTCTTCTTCCTTTGGCTCTTCCGGCACGGCGGTAGCTTCGTCGAACTTCTTGATGGCCGGGCGCAGCAGCGGACGCAGGAAGCGGAAGTACAGGAAGGCGATCACGGCAGCCACGAAGGCATAGCGGGCCAGGTCCTTGAACAGCGGGAAGTTCGCCGGATCGCTCCACCAGGTCGGTTCTACCACCGCCTCGGCCGGTTTGTCCACGCCGTCGAACGGCGCGTTGGTCACGTTCAGCGTGTCGCCGCGGGCCTGGTTGTAGCCCATCGCCTGCTTGACCAGCTCATTGATCTGGGCCACTTCGGCCGCGGCCAGCGGACGCACGGTGACCTTGCCGGTGGCCGGGTCGACGATGCGGCGGTGATTCACGACCACGCCGACCGTCAGGCGCTTGATGCCGCCCATCGGACGCTGCTCGTAGCGGATGGTCTTGTCGACTTCGTAATTCGTGGTCGAGTTCTTGCTGGTCGGGGCGCTCGGTGCGGCTGCTTCGGCCGGCGGCGCGCCCTGGATCGGCGCCGTGTTCACGCCTGGCGGCTGGTTCGACAGCGCGCCCGGCACGCCGGATGCCGCGCCGCCCGCGCCGACGACTTCCGAACTCTGCGTGCTGCGGATCGCCTGCGGCTCCGGTGGCGAATTCGGCTTGTACATTTCAGCCGCCGTATCGACCTGGGCGAAGTCCACTTCGGCGGTGGCTTCGGCGCGCACATTGCCTTCGCCGACGAGCGGCTTGATGATCGACTCGACCTGCTTGATGATGTTCTGCTGGACCTGGTCGACGTACTTGAGCTGGGTCGGATCGAGCGACTTGCCGCCCGCGCCCTTGTTGCTGGTATCGGACAGCAGCGCGCCGTTCTGGTCGACGACGGTGACGTTACCTGTGGTGAGTTCCGGCACGCTCGACGCGACCAGGTGGACGATGGCGCTGACCTGGCCCGGATCGAGCGCGCGACCCGGCTGCAGGTTCAGCAGCACGGACGCGGTCGGCTTTTGCTGGTCGCGCACGAAGACGGATGGTTTTGGCAGCGCCAGGTGGACGCGCGCCGCGGCCACCGACCCCAGCGACTGGATCGAACGCGCCAGCTCGCCTTCGAGCGAGCGCTGGTAATTGACTTGTTCCAGGAATTGCGACACGCCCAGCTTCTGGTTCTCCATCAGCTCGAAGCCGACGTTGCCGCCTTTCGGCAAGCCCTGCGCCGCAAGCTTCAGGCGCAGATCGTGGATATGTTCGGCCGGCACGAGGATCGCGTTGCCGCCTTCCGAAAACTTGTACTGCACACCCATCTGGTCGAGCGACGCGGTAATGGCGCCGCCATCGCGGTCGCTGTAATTGGCGAACAGGACCCGGTACTCCGGCGCCTGGCTCCACATCCAGACCGCAATCATCAACGCCAGAATGAGCGCGACACCACCACCCACGGCAACGCGCTTGCCCATGGTCGTCTGGAAAAACGACGGGGTAGCGGGGGCCGGCGTGCCTGGTGGCGTGTCGATAAGGTTTTCAGCAGTTGCTGCCATGGTGGAGGGGCCTGGTCAAAATGGGTGGGGACAGCACGCATTATGGAGCCACCGGGCAACATTCAAACCCCGAAATAGCGGGCGTTTACGGGCCTGATTCGCAGGTCAAATTCGCTTTTGCGCTGCTATTCTGCTTCCCTGAGTGCATTTGTAGAGTTTTCTGCAAGGCGAACACAAGCGGAGGGCAAGATGAGTATTGGCGGCATCGGCGGGATTGATACAAGCCGGATCCAGGCCATGATGGAGCAGCTCAAGGCGGCAGCGACCAAAGCGTCGGCGGCGCCCGAGGTGGCCAATGGCCTGGGCGGCGCGAGCGCGATCGGGGGCAAACCCACGGTCAAGCTCGATTTTGCGGAAGCCCTGCACAGCACGCTGCAGGGCGTGAGCGACCGTTCGGCCGAGGCGCAGGCCCTGAGCAAGCGGTTCACGATGGGCGACGATACGGTCAGCCTGTCGGACACGATGGTGGCGATGCAAAAATCGAGCATCGCGTTCCAGGCGACTGTGCAGGTACGCAACAAGATGATTTCTGCCTATCAGGACATCATGAACATGCAGGTGTAAGGCAAGTCCTGTGGCAGCAACAGGGATCGTCGGGCAGCCTTTTTGATAATCCATTATCATTATCGTTTGCCCGCAAACGATGCTTCCGTTCGCCGGGCTCACCAGCCAGTCCTGCCGACGCCGTGCAGGCACTGGCATCCCCAGTCAAAGGATGCAAGTTGCCGACGTTCCCATCAATTTTCTCCACACCCTTTCTGCTGATGTCGCTTGCGGCATCGGCCAGCACCGCAGAACCGTCACTGCTGCCGCCCGCCGCGCCATGGACCGGCGCCAGCGAACAACTGGTCGCCGCCCCGAACGACCCGTGGATCACGCCGGCCGAGAAATCGGATTTTCAGGATTCCCCTGACGCTGCCAGCACGCTTGGCTATCTGCGTGCCATGGATGCGAAGTCCGATCTGCTCTCGCTGCACACGTTCGGCAAGAGCTACCAGGGCCGCGAACTGGTCTACGCGCTGGCGAAGAAACCCGGCGCCGGCAAGCCGGTGGTCATGATCCAGGCGGGCATCCATGCCGGCGAAATCGACGGCAAGGATGCGGGCCTGATGCTGCTGCGCGACATCGCGTTTCGCGGCCGCGATGATCTGCTCGACCGGGTCGACATCGTCTTCATTCCGATCCTGAATGTCGACGCGCATGAAAACACCAGCCCGTTCGGTCGCCCCAATATGCGCGGGCTGCGGATCAAGGGGGCGCGCACCAATGCGCAGGGTCTCGATCTGAACCGCGACTACGCGAGGCTGCAGTCGCCCGAGATCGCCGCCGTGGTCGCACTGCTGCAGCGCTTCGATCCGGCGCTGTACATCGACGTGCATGTCAGTGACGGCACCGATTACCAGTACGACACCACGTACACGTTCGCCGGCTGGGGCAGTTATGCCCGCTCGCGCGCGACCGCCGCGTGGCTCATGAACGACTACACCACGGCTGTCGACGCGGCGCTGGTCGCACAAGGGCATGTGCCGGGTGTCTATCCCAGCTGGATCGATGAAGACCAGCCGGACAAGGGGCTGCGCATCAGCGCCGAGGGGCCGCGCTATTCGACGGGCTATGGCGATTTTGCCGGCATTCCGACGGTGCTGGTCGAGAATCATGCGATGAAGCCGTACAAGCGCCGCGTGCTCGGTACCTATGTGCTGCTGGAACAATCGATCAGGACCGTCGCCCGCGACCATGCACGGATTGCGCAGGCCAAGTCGCAAGACCGGGACGCACGTCCGGCGCGGCTGATGACAGGGTGGGAGCGTGACCCGGAACCGCTGGCGACACGCGACTTCAAGGGGTATCGCTACGACACCTACGACTCGAAGGCCTCCGGCGCACGCGAGTTGCGCTGGACCGGAGAGCCAGTCGACATCGGTTTGCCCGTGTACGGTGTACGCGCGACCAGGGAAATGGATTTTCCCAAGGCCTGGTGGGTGCGGCCAGAGCAGCGGGACATCATTGCAACGTTGCGTGCCCATGGCGTGCAGATGCAAGCGCTTGCCAGCCAATGCACGCTCCCGCTCGGGGTGGTCGGCTTCGCCAACGGCAAGGATCGGACAAATCCGTACAAGGCCGTCAAGAATGTGACTCTGCCGGCAGGGGCTGTCCGCATCACCGCCGACCAGGCGAAACGATCGCTTGCCGCTGCGCTGCTCGCGCCGGAGAGTGATGACTCCTTCCTGGCGCAAGGCTACTTCGACCAGGCGCTGCCGCCCGAATCGCGCTTGTCCAACCACCTGCTGGCACCATTGGCAGACCGGATGATGGCAAGCGACCCGGCATTGCGCGCAAGCTTCGAGCAAGCGCTTGCCAGCGACAAAGCCCTGTCCTCGGATCCTCAGGCGCGCTTGCGCTGGTGGCTACAGCGCTCCGACTATTTTGAGCGCTCGCTGTTCACCTATCCCGTTTTCACTGAGCATGCGATGACGACCTGCCGGTTCGATGCCGGCATCAGCGCCGACGCCCCTGCCATTCACGACGTGCAACCGGTGCATCCCCGGGAGACGAGGCAAAAGGCCAAGGGCTAGCGGTCGAGCGTATCGAGCTTGCGATCGAGCATATCGCCGCGCGTGCGCATCGTCTGCTCGGCCTGCTGGAGCGTGCGTTCGGTAACGCCGTCGATGGCCGGGCCACTGGACGGCACGATGCGCGGCGTGATGACGACAATCGTTTCGGTGGCCGCGCCGCCGTCGTCGGTGCTGCCGAACGCGCCGCCAATCACCGGAATGTCCGACAGCAGCGGGATACCCAGGCGCCGGTAGGTGCGGCTGCGCTTGATCAGGCCGCCGATCAGCACCGGTTGCCCGTCGCTGGCCACCAATTGCGTGTTCACTTCGGTCGTCTTCTTCGACGGAATGCCGGCCGATACCGAGCCGGAGCTGACTTCGGGCCGGATCTTCATCATGATGCGTCCGTCGGCGTCCACCGACGGCGTCACGCGCAGGATCACGCCGGTGTCGAGGAATTCGATCGATTCGGACGTGACGTTGTTGATCGTCGTCGTCAGGCGGTAGCCCAGCTGGTCGCCGACATTCGTGCTCGCTTCCTGGTCCTCGAGGGCCAGCAGGCGCGGCGTGGCCAGCGTGTGCACGCGGCCCTTGTTGCTCAGCGCGCTCAGGTAGGCCTCGATATTCCCATTGACCAGATTCAGGAAAAAGCGCGGGCCGGCGCGCGTGGCAAAGCCCGTCGCGCCCACCGTGTCGGGGCCGTCGCCGCTGAACACGCGTGACCAGTCGACACCGAAGTTTTCGTTCTGGTCGAGTGTGATTTCCAGGATCTTCGCTTCGATCAGGATCTGCTGCGGCGCGCGGTCGATTTCGCGCAGCACCAGCGCTGCGCGCTCCAGGCCCGCCGCGGTCGCTTCGACCACGAGCGTCTTGGTCTGGTCGAGCACGGTCACCGTGCCGGGCACGCCGATCTGGCGCGCCAGGATGGCGCCCACCTTGGTCACGTCGGCGTAGCGCACCTTCATCGCCTTCACCTGCAGAATGGCGCCGCGCTCGGGCAGCGCGGTCTTCGGGTCCGAAATCAGGAAGCCACCCGCGCGTTCCGTCACCGCAAAGCCGCCGGCTTCGGCGATCGCCTCGATCGCCTCGCGCACCGTCATGTCGTACAGGTTGATCGAGACGTTGCCGCCGACCCCCTTGCCCAGCACGATATTGATGCGTGCGCTGCGCGCAATCATGTTGAACAATTCTTCGATGGGCGTGTCGCGGAATGTGTACGACATCGTTACCGGTGCCAGCGGTACCGGTGCGGTGGCCGTGCTCTTTGTCACCACGCTTGGTGCGGCAGTGTTCGCGGTCGCGGGCAGTGCGAGCCAGGCCCAGGCTGCGCACAGGGCGACGAGCAGGTGGCGCGGGGTCATTGGGCGTCCTTGTCCTGCATCGTCAGCAGGTGCTCGCTGCCGGCATGGCCCAGCAGCACGCCGCGCGCATCGATGCGCAGCACGGTATAGCCGGCGACACGTTCGCCGGTGGCCACGACATTGCCGTCGAGATTGGCCAGCGACTGCGCGCCGTTGAGCACCACCGCGCGCAGGCGTGGCGGCGTGGCGGGTGCGGGCGCCGCAGCGGCCAGTGGCGCGCTGGCCGGGAGCCGGCTGACGAACGGATCGCGCACGATGCGGGGCGGCGTGGCCAGCACATTGGCTGCCAGGCCGGCAAGGACCAGCGCCAGCATCGGCATCAAGATGTGTTTCATGGTGGTGGTGTTCCAGTGTCGTGGATGACAAGCTGCAGGGTGATGGCGCGCTCGTCGGTATCGTCGGCGGCTTCCACGGTCAGTCGGTGGATGCCCACGGTTGGCTGCTGCCGTTCGATGGCGGCAATCCAGTCAAGCAGGGCGGTGTAGCGGGCGCTGGCCACGATCTCGACCGTGAGCAGTCGCACGCCGCCCACGGTGCGCTGCGTGCCTTGCGCTGCCGACAACACGGCCACGTCGGCCGCTGCAGCGCTGTGACTGACCGCCGCGATCAGGGCCAGCGGCTCCGGTGGCGCTGGCGCTGGTGTGATGGCGGCGGCGGAGGCCGACGGCGGTGCAGCGCTTTGTGTGGCCGTGCCCGCTGCTTCCAGTGCGGCCAGCGCTGTCTTGTGCTGCCGGTAGGCGGCCAGCGGCGCGCGCAGGGCCAGCGTCCATGCCAGAAGCAGTGCGATGACGATCGCGCCACCGACGACGAGATTGAGCTGGCGTGCGGGCAGGGCGACGAGCAGGTCGCGCAGTTTCGGGCTCATGGCGCCTCCGCCGGCGGGATCAGCACGACCACGGCGCGGAAATCAATCGCGGCCGTCGACGGATTGGCGCTGCTCGAGAGCAGTTCGACGCCATGCATGCCGGGCATGCGCCCCAGGCTCGACAGGAAATCCGTGATGCCGTTGTAATTGACCGCCTGGCCGGCCAGTTCGACGCTGCTGACCATGACCAGCGTGCCGCCATCCGCGTTGCCGGTAGCGAATGTCGTTGCCCGGCTGTCCGGGGCCGGCGCTGGCGCCGTAGCGGTGGCCGGGGTCGCCGTTGCCAGTTGCAGATCACGCTGCAGATTGATGGCGGTCAGCCAGGCATTCGCGGGCAGGGCGCTGTCGATGGCAGCGGCCAGCGCGGCCAGTTCGCCTTCGCGCCGCAGCGCGCGCAGCAGGCCCTGTTGCGCCAGCAGGCGCTCGCGCGCTGCCTGGGCGGTGGCCGCCTGCGCCTGACTGGTCTGCGCCGCGCTCGCCGCCTGCTGCAGCGTGGCCGTGCGGCGCTCCAGTGCGGCGCTCTGCCAGCGCAGTGCCCCGCTGCCGGCCGCCGCGCCGAGAACGATCGCGGCCAGCGCCACCCCGGCGCGGCGCAGCGTACGGCGCACGCGCACGCCGTCGCGGTAGCTGCGCGGGATCATGTCGATATCAGCCATCCGCGCCTCCGCGCAGCGCCAGGCCGGTGGCCAGCGCGAGCGATGTCGTCGCCGGTTCGCCTGCCGTGTCCCTGGCCGATTCGGGGAAGGCGCCAAACGGATCGAGCAGATGCACCGGCACGTCGATCAGCTCGGCGATCCGGGACTGGATATCGGGGTAGCGCGCCAGGCTGCCATTGAGGTACAGGCGGCTGATCGAGCTGCCGCGCGTGCGCGAGGCCACGTACACCTGCGTGTGGGCGAGTTCGTCGGCCAGTGCCTGGCAGGCCGGGTGCAGGATGGCGCGGATCGCGCGCCGCAGCTCGATGTGCGGGCTGTCGACCGCCATGCCGGGGCGCGCGCCGATGCCGTGCTGGCGCAGCAGGCTGGCGGCCGTGTCGGGTTGCAGGTCGAGCGCGCCCGCGACAGCGCCCGCCAGCATGTCTTCGCCAAACGCGATCTCGCGATCGAGCATCAGGCGCCGGCCCCAGATCACGGTCAGGTAGCTTTTGGCGGCGCCGAAATTAAGCAACGCAACCGACTGGCCGACGTCGCTGCCGTGCAGCGTGGCGAGCAGGCGGCCGATGGCAGCCGGGCCGATGTCGAGCGCGACCGGCTCCAGGCGCGCGTGCTCCAGCATCGTCAGGTAATCGAGCACCCGGTGCTTGAGCGCGGCAGCAACCAGCACCTGCCGCTCGCCGCCGTCCATGTCGGCGCCGCGCACCTGGTAATAATCGATGACGTGCTGCCCGGCCCGCTCGCCCAGTTGCTCGCCCACCGCGCGGCCCACGGCCTGCGCCTCGGTCTGGCCACTGGCGACATGCACCGTCAGAGGCAGGATGCGCACGTCGGCCGGGGGCAGGGCGGAAATCACGCGGCGGCCCTGGAACGGCGCCTGCGCCAGCGCGGCATCGACGAATTGCACCAGCGCCTTCGGTGAGGCCAGCAGCACGTCGCGCGGCATCGGATAAGGCAGCGAACTGGCAGCGCGCAAACGCCAGCCGCCATCGCGCCAGTCGGCCTGCACCAGGTTGAGCCGGTTGGCGGCGAAGTCGGCGCCAATGGGCCGCGCTGCCGATGGCCGCAGCCGGTGCTGCATGGTCGTTACGAGTTGGCGCAATGTCATGTTGGGCTCACGTCGATCATCCGCACTCCTTGGCGCGCACGATCTGCAGCAGCGGCCGCAGGTTGGCAAAGGGCGTTTCGCGGCTATAGAAATTGACACTTTTGCCGTCCTCGACCAAGCGTAGCAGGACGCCATAGGCGGGCAAGCGCCCGCTGACCCAACCATCGAACAGGCCGGTCAGGTCCCAGTTGACCGCGACGCTGCCGACGTCCGCCGAGGCCAGCACGGCGCTCGTGTAGTCGCCGCCGTTCCAGTTCGACGCCGGGCGCGCCTTGATCCAGGTGGCGCCCTTGTCCCAGGCCGTCGTGATGCGGTGCACGGCAACCTGGCGCACGACGCCGCTGATGGTGGTCGGCACCAGATTCAGCGTGGCTGACACCACCAGCATCTCGTCGTCGTCGATGTCGCTCAGATTCCAGCTCATCAGGATGTGCGACTTGCCGGAAACCAGGCGCAGCGTCTGATCCTTTTCCAGCGGCCCGGCGCTGGGTGTCACGATCGTGGTGTCGATCGTCTCGTTCGAGATGTCGACGCGCTCGGTCTGCCGCAAATCGTACAGGGGCATTTTGGTGCGCGTTACCGTGCGCGTCGCCCCGTTCACGGTTGCCGTGGCGATGACGTCGATGATGTCTTCTTTCTTGATGTCCACGGTTATCGTGCCGGCGCCCAGGGCAATGGGGCCGACCGGCCGGGTGACGCAGGCGCCAACCTGGCCCGACCACCTGGCAGCAGCAACACCCGCTTCGGCCAGGTAGGCAGCAGCGCGGCCCTCATAGTCGTCGTTGATCGAGCGCAGTTCAACGCTGCCCGCACGGTTGATGCCGAACGCCAGCGCCGCCAGCGTGGCCAGCAGCAGCGCGACCATCAACAGCAATGCGCCTTCCTGGCGTCGCGGCATCATGGCGCTGCCCCGAGTCGGACGGTACGCGCATACGCGACGCTGCAGTCCTGACCGCGGCTGGTGTCGCAATCCGGACGGTCGAGTACGAGGTCGATGCGCAGGACGAGGCGCCCGGCGCCCACATCCGATACGTTCAGATCGAACGCCCGCACGCCGGTGGCGAGCACCGAATTGCGCACCGGCTTGGCGTCCGTATCGGTTTCGACCAGAGCGCCATTGGTGAGTGTGTACTGGAGCGGCATGAGCCAGTAGGCTGCAGGGTTGCCGAGATTCTTGGTATCTTGTTGCCGTGCTTTCGCGGCTTGCGCGACGATGCGGCCGAGGACGAAGCGGGCATCCGCGTTCTGGTCCAGGCCGGCGCGCACGAAGCGCGCGCTGTCGGCGCCGGCGCGCAGCATCTCGCTCAGCGGCAGCATCACGAGCGCCGCGATGGTCAGGCCGATCATCAGTTCGAGCAGCGTGTAGCCGTGCGCAGGGCGGGGCATCGTCATCGCGCCACCAGCGTGGTCAATGGCCAGCGGCCGGCCGGGGCGGCCAGCGCCGTGGTCACGCGCAGCAGATGCTCGCCGGTGCCGCCCAGGCCGATCCTGCGGGTGCTGTCGACGCCGTAGCGGGTGATGGTGACGGTGAGGGCCGGGCAGTGGTCCGGCATCGCCGGTGCGCGGGCGCCACCGGGCGTCGAATAGACCGACGGCGCGTCAGGCGCACCGGCGGCGCTGAGCAGATCGGCGTAGTGTTCGGCCAGCACGGTGTCCATCAGCGTGCTGACACAATCGAGTTCGCGCGCCGCGAGGGCGCTGTCGGCGGGCACGTTGATGGCGCCGCGCAGCGCATTGGCGGCCGGGATCAGGCAGACCGACAGCAGCAGCAGGGCGAACACCGCTTCGAGCAGCGTCATGCCGGCGGCCCTGGTGCGCGATGGGAGAACGTGCATGGTCGGCAAGGTTGTCAGGAAACCGTGATGCGACCGGTACCGTCAATGGCGATTGTGCGCTCGACATTACCGGCGCCGAGCACGACCTGGCCCGTGCGCAGCGGGTTGTCCCTGGCAACCCCACTGCCGACACCGCGCTGCGGATTGCCGGCCGTATCGAAGGCGATGGCGGTGGCGCTGGTGTTATCTTCAAAGGTAAAGGTGCAGCGCACGAGGGCCATGGTGTTTCCGGCGGGGACAGCGTTCAGGTTGAGCAGATAGGGCGCGCGGTTGAACGGGTGTTCAACCGGGTCGCGCGCCACCCGCGTGGTGGTCTTGTCGGTTTCGAGCGCGAACACCGCAATGGTGTTGGCTGCGGCATCGCAGTCGACCAGCCGCTGCACGCCGCTGTACTGCGCGTTCTCGCGGGCAAAGCGCAGGGCATTGACCACTTCGCCAGCGGCGGCATCGGCGCGAAATTCCGCCACCGGTTGCGCCGTCGGCATGGCGACGACGGCGGCGATGGCGAGCACCGCGACCACAATCATCAGTTCGGTCAGCGTGTACGCTGCGCAGCGATGTGCGTACACGTTCGGGAACCCGGCAGTTTAGTGGGCGGAGTAAGCCTTGCCGCTTGGATCGAGCGTGGCGCTGTTCATGATGAACCGACCGGTCTTGGTGTCGTAGGCCCAGCCCTTGCCTGCCAACGCAGGTGTGGCGATCGCTCCGGTCGTGGTGACAACGAGCGTCGCATCGTTATTGACCGGTTCGGCCGGAATACCCTGACGCAGGTACGGACCGAAGCGGAACGCGCCGCCGGCGATCGAGCAGGTCTGTCCTGCCGCATTCGACGGATATTGCATCTGGTCTTTCAATGCCTGGTCCGTTCCTGCTGCGCCAGTACCGGCAACGCCGCTGTCAGGGCAAGTAGCGCCGCTCGATGCAGTCGCGCCTGGGTAGACATTGCCCGTGTGCTGGACGCGATACTGCTCGATCGAATTACGAACATTCGCAAGACTGGTGTCGAGCGAAGCAAGTTGTGCATCAGTAGTCGCCGCCGAAAACTGCGGAATCGCAATCGCAGAAATAATTGCAAGAATAATCACGACAATCAGCAATTCGATCAGGGTGAAACCGGCGGCGGCAGTGCGCTTGAATGAGCTCGACATGGAAAATTTAAATAGTTGAACAAGCGTCTTTACAGGACGTTGCATGGTTAAAAAAGGTAATGCCGAAGGGTAACATGCGCATGTTTCCATTCGGCACTAACTTGTCAATCGTGTGACAAAGTGTGGTTTTTGTGAAACGCTTCAGTGCACAGCGCGTGATAATTTAAATATCGGCAAGATGAGCGAACTGACAATGGTGCCGACCAGGACGCCCATCACCAGCAGCATCACCGGCTCCGCCATCTTCGTCAGGCGCGCCAGCAGGCGCGTCAGTTCGCGGTCATATGAATCGGCCACGCGCGTCATGACGCGGCCCAGCGTGCCGGTCGCCTCGCCGGTGGCGATCATCTGGCGCACCGACAGCGGCACGAAATTGCTGTGCTCGAAGCCGGCGGCAATGCCCTTGCCCTCGGTGACGTCGCGTTCGAGGTCGAGGATGAAGCGCTGGAAGTCGGCATTGGTCACCACCGCGCGGCAGGCCTCGAGCGTGGCCAGGATCGTCACACCGTGTTCGAGCGAAATGCCCATCACGCGCAGCAGGCGCGTCAGATAGATCTTGGCGAACACTTCGCGCATGACCGGCAGGCGCAGCTTGGCCCGGTCGATCGCGACACGCACCCCGGGCTGGCGCATCAGCACCCAGGCCGCGCCGATGGCGCCAGCCGTGAGCGCCGCAACAATCGCGGCATGGCCGGTGAGCACCTGACTCACCACCAGCAGCGCGCGTGTGGTGATCGGTAACTGGTCATGGATCGACGCGAACATGACGGCAAACTTGGGAAACACGAACGTCAGGATGAACACCACCACCCCGAACGAGAACGTCAGCAGGATCGCCGGATACGACAGGGCCGAGACAAGCATGGCGCGCAGGCGCTCTTCTTTTTCGTCCAGCTCGACCAGTTGCACCAGGACCTCGGCCATGAAGCCGCCGGCCTCGCTGGCCGCGATCAGGTTCACGTAGCTGCCCGGGAACAGCGCATGGCGCCCGAGCGCCGACGAAAAGCGTTCACCGGCCAGGATGTCGTCACCGATGGTCCCGATCATCGTGCGCAGCTGGCCCGGTTCGGTCTGGTCGTGCAGCGACTGCAGCGCCGTGTGCAGCGGCACGCCCGTCTCGAGCAGCAGCGCCAGGCGCTCGGTGAACAGCGCCCGTTCGCGCATGCCCGGCGGGCGTGCGCCCAGGGTCCACCACGAGGCGGCTGAAGGAGCGGTCTTGATGGCCGGGTCGGGGCCTGGGCCGGTAGCGTCGAGTTCGATCGGCATGGCGGTTACAGCGAATGCACGACGCGCGCGATTTCCTCGGGCGTCGTGTGGCCGTCAAAAGCGCGCGCCATGCCGTCGGCGTACAGGTCATGGTGGCCGGTCGAGGCCACGTGCGCAGCCAGCTGGTCCTTGCTGGCGTTGGCCACGATCATGCGCTGCAGGTCGGGCCCGACTTCGAGCAGCTCGTAGATGCCCATGCGGCCCTTGTAGCCGGAGTCGTAACAGGCCGGGCAACCGCGTCCGCGCATCAGGCGCAAATCGCCCTGGCCGCGCCAGCGGTAAGCCGCCGCCGCTTCGGGCGTGGCCAGGTAGCTGGTGCGGCACCCCTGGCACACGCGCCGCACCAGACGCTGGGCCATCACGCCGATCAGGGCCGACGACAGCAGGTATGGCTCCACGCCCATCTCGACCAGGCGCGAGACCGCGCCCAGCGTGTCGTTGGTGTGCAGCGTGGTCAAGACCAGGTGGCCGGTCAGCGCCGCTTGCACCGCGATCTCGGCGGTCTGGCGGTCGCGCACTTCGCCGATCATGATGATGTCCGGATCCTGGCGCAGCACGTGTTTCAGGATCTTCGGGAAGCTCAAGCCGATCGCATCGTTGACCTGGTTCTGGTTGATGATGTCGAGCTGGTATTCGACCGGGTCCTCGATCGTGACGATGTTCTTTTCGATGCTTTTCAGGTGGCTGATCGCCGCGTACAGGCTGGTGGTCTTGCCGCTGCCGGTCGGGCCGGTCACGAGGATCAGGCCATGGCTGCGCCCCAGCAGGCGCTTGAACGCGCCGACCGCATGCGCATTCATGCCGAGCTTGTCGACATCGAGGATCGACTGGTTCTTGTCGAGCACCCGCAGCACGACCTTTTCGCCGTAGATGCCGGGCAGGGAGGAGAAGCGCAGGTCCACCGTGCGGCCCTGGGTCGCCACCTGGATGCGGCCGTCCTGTGGCAGGCGGCGCTCGGCGATGTCGAGGTTGGCCATGACCTTCAGGCGCGAGACGATGGCGGGGTGCTGGTCGACGCGCGGCGACATGACTTCGTACAGCACGCCGTCGATGCGCAGCCGGATGCGGGCGCGGTTGCGCGAGATCTCGATGTGGATGTCGCTGGCGCCATCGCGGATCGCGCGCTGGATCACGGCATTGACCATATTGATGACCGGGCTGGCGCCGGCCATCTCGTCGATCTGCGTGTAGTCGTCGGGAATCGTCGACTCGATCAGTTCCAGGTCACTCGCTTCCGTCTGCACGAAATCGGGCAGGGCGCCGCCATAGGCTTCGTCGGCCAGGCGCCGGATATCGGCCGGCGGCGCGACCACGATGCGGATGCGCACGCCGGTGCGGGCGCGCAGTTCGTCGATGCTGTGGATGGCCTGCGGTTCGGCGCTGGCCACGGTCAGCGTGCCCTGCACCTGGAACAGCGGCAGCACGTTCAGGCGCCGCGTGACATCGCGTTCGAGCAGCGCCAGCGCGCCCGGGTCGTACAGGCCCGTGCGCAGCTGCACATACGGCAGGCCCAGCTGGTCAGCCAGCGCCTGGTACAGCGCCGCTTCGGTGATCCACTTGCGCTCGACCATGATGAGGCCCATGCGCTTGCCGGTCTGGTCCTGCAGGCGCGCCGCCTCGGCGACCTGCTCGGCGCTGGCCGCGCCACGCTCGACCAAAATGTCGCCCAGCTTGCTGCCCGGTTCGCGCACACGGCGCGGCGCAGTGGGCCGCGCATCGAACAGCGGCAGTTGTTCGAGCAGGCCCGTGGCGGCCAGGATGTCCTGCAGCAGGGCATTCGGGTACGCCAGCTTGAGCCAGCCACCCAGCTCGCCGAGGCGCTCGCCCATGTCGGCCATCATGCTCAGCGCCCGCCCGGACAGCAGCGTGACCTTGCCCAGGTCGACCACGATCGACACCTGGTGCTGGGCCACGCACTCGTTCAGCGCCGCCTGCAGCGTCTGGACGGCCTCGTCGGCCACCAGCGCCGTCAACGGCGCCAGGTACGTCATGGCGCCGATGCGGCTGCGGGTGATCCGCTCGGGGGCGGTGGTCTCGCTCATGCGGTGACGGCGACCTGCACCGGCGCCGCTGCTGGCACCGGATCGCGGGCGATGCGGAACTCGGCGATCCAGCCCGGTTCGGCGCGGCACACCGTCTCGAACATTGCCACGACGCCCGGGTCGAGCTGGGTGCCGGCGCAGCGCGCGATCTCTGCCATCGCCACTTCGTGGCTGCGCCCGGCGCGGTAGGCGCGCGAGCTGGTGATCGAGTCGTAGGTGTCAGCCACCGCGATGATGCGCGCGTTGTACGGTATGTCGTTGCCGGCCAGACCGTGCGGATAGCCGGTGCCGTCGTACTTTTCCTGGTGGTGGCGCGCGCCCGGCACCGCGCCCTTGAGGCGGTCGATGTGGCGCAGGATTTCGTAGCTGCGCTCGGGATGGACCATGATGAAGGTGAATTCATCGCGCGTCAGGCGCCCCGGTTTGCACAGCACGGCGTCGGGGATGCCGATCTTGCCGACGTCGTGCAGGAGCGAACCCCAGAACAGGTTGTCCAGTTCGCGCGGCGGCAGGCGCAGGGCGCGGCCGATTTCCATGGCGATGTGGTGCACGCGCTCGCTGTGGCCGCGCGTGTACGGGTCTTTCGCTTCGACCGCCTCGATCAGCGCGGCCGCCATCTGCTGGTTGAACTTGCTCGTTTCGGCCAGCATGCTGTGCATGCGCGACAGGCTCGACAGGTGATTGGCAAGCACTTCGCCCAGCTTGCGGTCGCTGTTGCTGAAGTCTTCCTTGTTCGCATGGTTGAGCAGCACCAGGATCGCCACGACCGACTTGTCCTGGAAGACCGGGCAGCACAGGATCTTGAACGGCATGTCGGTGAAGATGTAGGCGCGGCGCGGATCGTCGGGCTCGTTCATGACGATTGGCTGGCGCGACGAATGCGAGAAGCGGTACAGGTCGCCGCGCATCTCGACCAGCACCAGATCCAGGTTATGGATCGGCGCCGACAGGTTGGTGGCCGACACGCACAGGTTCTCGCCCGGCTTGATGAAGGCGGCGACGTCGGCGTCCATGTGGCTGGCCCAGCTCTCGAGCAGCTCGCCGAACAGGTCTTCGCCCGTGGTCATGTCCTGCACCTGACGGTCGATCGCATACACCAGGTGCAGCTCTTCGTAGCGGTCCGACAGTTCGTCCGCCATCGCATCGAGCTCGCCCTGCGTGCGGCAGTCGTCGGCAATCGTGCTGGCAATGTCTTCGAGCGCTTCGGCCAGGGCGTCCCAGGCGAACGGCACGTCGGTGGCCGTCGTGGCCGCTGTGGTTGCACGGACCGCCAGGTAGCCGATCAGGCCGCTCTTGGCGATGATCGGCGTGTAGAGCAGGGTGGCATCGCCCGCATCGTGGCGCTGCATGCCGTCGCCCGTGGACGGCCAGGCGAAGCCGCCGGCATTGAGCGCCGTGATCCACGATGCGAGCGTGGTGTCGCCGGGTGCGCTCCAGCAGGGCGCGCCAGCAGCGTCGCAGACAGCCAGTGAATAATCGCTCCCGGTGCTGCGGCGCAGCCAGCGCTCGTGGCGGGTGTAGTCGAGGGTCGGCAGAAGATCAAGGGACATGGGCAGGCTTTGGTGGCTGGCGCGGCGTTACGCCAGGGCCGCAAAATGGCGGGACAACCGCGCCACCAGCTGGCGCGGACTCAGGGGTTTTTCAAGGAATTCGGTATTGGCCAGTTCACGTGCCCAGGCACGCTCGTCGAGCGCGGTCATCGACGTCATGACCAGGATCAGGAACGGGTGGTCCGGGTAGGTGGCGCGGGCCAGCGGGCACAGCGTGCGCCCGTCCATCCCGTCCATCTGGATATCGCTGATCAGGACATCGGGCAGCTGCTGCGCCATCGCAGCCAGCGCGGCGTTGCCATCGCTGGCGGTGGCAACGATATAGCCTTCGCGCTCGAGCGACAGGCGCAGCACGCGCAGGACATGGGGCTCGTCGTCGACGAGCAGGATGTGGCGCGCGCTCATAGCACGGCGGCGCCGGCGGGCGCGGAAACGATCTTCAGGTGCACCGAGAAGGTGCTGCCCACGCCAGGTTCGCTTTCGACGACCAGGCGGCCGTGGTGCAGTTCGACGATCTGGGCCGCCAGGTACAGGCCCAGGCCGTGGCCACCGCGCTGGGTGGCGGCGCCCGCTTCGCTGACGCGGTAGAACTTCTCGAAGATGCGGTCCTGGGCTTCCGGCGCGATGCCGATGCCGGTGTCGCGTACGCTGATCACGATTTCATTGTCCTCATTGCGGGCCGCCAGCGTCACGCTGCCGCCCGGGCGGTTGTATTTGATGGCATTGGTCAGCAAGTTATTCAGCGCAATGCGGAACAGGTCCTTGTCGATGGCCACGGCCTCGAGTTCGCGCGGCAGGTCGAGCAGCACGCGCAGCTGCTTGCCTTCGGCGCGCGGCAGCGCCTGCTCATACGCGTCGCGCAGCATGTCGTCGAGCCGCACGCGGTTGCGTTCGGGGCTCATGCTGCCGGTTTCCAGCTTGCTCACGTTGAGCAGGTTGCCGACCAGCGCATTCATGCGCTCGATCTCGTCCTGGATCACGTTGAGCGATTCGACCCGCATGCTTTCGTCGTCGCTGTCGGCCAGCATCTCGGCGTACATGCCGATGACGTTCAGCGGCGACTTGAGTTCGTGCGAGACATGGGCGACAAAGTCGTTGCCTGCCTGGCGCGCCAGGTATTCGCGGGTCACGTCGCGCAGCACGACCAGCGTGCCGAACGACATCGTGCCGTGTCCGCCGCTGAGCGGTTGCGCGGTGGCGCTCAGCTGCCGGCCTTCGACATTCTGCGGCGCGAAGTCGATCTTGTGCGAGCGGGCGTTGTCGCGCAGGTCGCCGCTGTAGCGGCCGAACAGCGTGCGCAGCGCCGGATCGCAGCACCAGGTATCGAGCGGCTGCCCCAGGATCTGGTCCATCGGGATACCCAGCAGGGGCTCGACCTTGCCGGACGCGAACGTGACGTCGCCGGCCGGATCGAGCATCAACAGGCCGTCCGGCAGCGACTGCAGCGCGGCATTGAGCTTCTTGCTGCCGTATTGGAGCAGGCGGTTGTCGGCGGTGGTGTTGAGCGAGCCTTCCTCGAGCTGGACGATGCGGGCGCCGGCCTGGTCGAGGTAGTGCTGCATATTGGTGATCAGTTCGCGCATGTCGTCCGCACCGGGCTGATCCGGCCTGCCGGGCGCGGCAAGCTGGCGCAGCTGGCCACGCAGTTGCTGGCTGAGCGCCGCCAGCGGCGCCATCTCGCGCTTGATGACGACGTACATGACCGGCACGACCAGAAACATCATCAGCGCCAGCAGCGCAAGGAACGACACATCCTGCGCCAGCACGGTAAAGCCCGGCTGGTAGAAACCCACGCGGACGTACACCGGGCCGCCGCTGGCGTCGGCCAGCGGACCATAGAATTCGCGCAGCGGCGCGCTGCCACCGGTTGCCGGCAGCGTGCGCTCACCGAAGCCGGCCTGCGCATCGGCAGGCAGCGGCGTGGCAGGCGCGATGCTGCCGCTGCCTGCGATTTCGGCCAGTGTGCGGCCGGTCGCATCCCCAATTGTCACATAAGCAAAGTCGCTGCCATCGTTCGAGGCAAGCACTGCGGCGAGCACGCCGCTGCGGCCGCTGCTGTCGGCGAGCAGGGCCATCGGGACGGTGCTGAGCGCCCTGACCAGTCCGACACCCTTGTTGCGCACCTGCGCAGCCTGGCTGGCCTGCTGCCGGACCACGAGCAAGGCGACGACGAGGGTAATGGCAGCCAGCGCACAGGCGATGAGGATGATGCCGATGCGGTTGAGTTTCATGCGGATGGACTTGGCGAAATGGAATCTAGCGAACTGTAACGATCGAAACTATAGGTTGGTGGTTGCAAACAGGCAAATAAAATTCCAATTGTGCGCAACATTTCTTTAAAAAAATAATTCCGTAACAACGGCGATTGTTGTTTTCACGTTGCCTTCACGTCGACCGCCAGGCCATTGGACGTGTCATGGCGTCGTCACGATCCGGGCGTACGCTGGCGCCGTCTTGCATCATGTTGGCAAGACAACTTATTGCAACATAAGTTTCCTGAATTAAACACTCACGTCTTTGGATAGAATCTATGACCTCACGACGCAGTTTCCTGCGCAATAGTGCGCGCGCGGGTATCGCAGCCGGCACGTTTGCCGCCTTTCCGCCTGCCATCCAGCGCGCCCTGGCCATCCCGGCCAATAATGCGACGGGCACCATCCGCGACGTCGAGCACGTCGTGATCCTGATGCAGGAAAACCGTGCGTTCGACCATTATTTCGGCACGCTCAAGGGCGTGCGCGGCTTCGGCGACCGCTTCACGATCCCGCTTCCGGAAGGGCGCAGTGTCTGGCAGCAGCGCCTGGCGAACGGCAATGTCGTCATGCCGTTCCACCTGGACGCGAGCCGCGGCAACGCCCAGCGCGTCAACGGCACGCCGCACGATTGGCTCGACAGCCAGCTGGCCTGGGACAACGGCCGCATGGACCAATGGCCGCGCTACAAGAATCCCATCTCGATGGGCTACTTCAAGGAAAGCGAGATCCCGTTCGCGTTTGCGCTGGCCAATGCATTCACCGTCTGCGACGCCTACCACTGTGCGATGCACACGGGAACCGACGCCAACCGGTCGTTCTTCCTGACCGGCACCAACGGCGCCGGGCCTACCGGGACGGCCTTTGTCTCGAATGAGTGGGATGCGATCGACGGCTTGCCGGGCGGCGTGAACACCGGCTATACCTGGACCACGTACGCCGAGCGTCTGGAGAAGGCGGGCGTGAGCTGGATCAGCTACCAGAACATGCCCGACGAATGGGGCGACAATATGCTGGGTGCGTTCCGCCAGTTCCGGCGCGCCAATATCGCGTCGGGCTATCCGGTGTCCAGCGGCGGCGCGCCAGGTCAGCCGTACACTAACACGGGCCAGGCGCTGCCGTATCACGCCTACGATGCGGCGACCGACAACGCGAAGAATCCCCTTTACAAAGGCATCGCCAACACCTTGCCGGGGACCCAGCCCGAGCAGTACCTGGACGCCTTCAAGCGCGATATCCGTGAAGGCAAGCTGCCGCAGGTCTCGTGGATCAATGCACCGTCGATCTATTGCGAACACCCGGGCCCATCGAGCCCGGTGCAGGGCGCCTGGTTCCTGCAAGAGGTGCTGGACGCGCTGACGGCCAACCCCGAGGTCTGGAGCAAGACGGTCTTGATCGTCAACTTCGACGAGAACGACGGTTATTTCGACCACGTGCCGTCGCCCTCGGCGCCGTCGCCTGACGGCAAGGGCGGCTACGCCGGCAAGACCACGCTGTCTCCTGGCGCGCTGGGGCCGGAATATTACACGCACCCACGGCCTGCCGGCAGCACCCGACAACCGGCTGCGGACGGGCGCGTCTACGGGCCCGGCCCGCGCGTGCCGATGTACGTGATTTCGCCATGGAGCCGCGGCGGCTGGGTCAATTCGCAGGTGTTCGATCACACGTCGGTGCTGCGCTTCCTGGAGACACGCTTCGGTGTCATCGAGCCGAACATCAGCGCGTACCGCCGCGCCGTGTGCGGCGACCTGACCAGCGCCTTCAACTTCGCGACACCGAACGACGAGGCGCTGCCGGCACTGCAGGGCCGCACCAATCGCAGCCAGGCCGACGCCCTGCGCTCCGCGCAGCAACGCCTGGCGCAGATCGCGCCGCCAGCGTCGCCGCAGATGCCGATCCAGGCCCCGGGCACACGGCCATCGCGCGCGCTGCCATATGAACTGGCCACCACCTGCCAGGTGCAGCCCGGCGCCACGATGGCCGCCGTGCAGGTGACGCTGAACTTCATCAATAGCGGGCGCCAGGGCGCGGTCTTCCACGTCTACGACCGCAAGAACCTGGCCGCCGTGCCGCGCCGCTACACCGTCGAGGCGGGCAAATCGCTGGCCGACAGCTGGACGCCCGCAGTGGGCGGCGCCTACGACCTGTGGGTGCTGGGGCCGAACGGCTATCACCGCCATTTCACGGGGAGCGCGCTGCGCGCCGTCGCGGCGGGCCAGGCGCGTCCGGACGTTCACGTGCGCTGCGATGCGGCCACGGGGGAGCTGGTACTGCGCCTGATGAATACCGGCGCGGCGCCGTGCACGTTCAACCTGAATGCGAACGCCTATGCGCAACTGCGCCAGCTGCACACGCTGGCGCCACGCACCGAACTGCTCGTGCGCATTCCGCTGGCGGCCAATGGTTACTGGTACGACCTGAGCGCTACGGTCTCGGCCCAGCCCGATTACCTGCGCCGCTTTGCCGGGCGCGTCGAAACCGGCCGCCACACGGTCAGCGATCCGGCGCTGGGCCTGGTCTGACCATGTTCGCTTCCATCACCACCAACAGGAATTCCATGCATCCCATGCTTCGTAACGCCGCTGCGGCCGTTGCCTTCGCGCTGTGCGCCCCATTCGCCTCGGCCACCGTGCTCGATTTCGACGACATCGTCGGTCCCGACGGCTACGCTGCCGTCGCTGCCAACTACGGTGGCCTCGACTGGTCGGGCGCCGGCCTGAATGTCTTCACGAGCGAGCAAGAGCCGTTCGCTGCCCATTCCGGCGCGGGCCGTGTCACCACCGACTGGACCGATGGCGGGCCGGTCGCCAGCACGATCCGCTTCCTGGCGCCCACGGTGTTCGAGGGCGCCTGGTTCTCCGGCTACGAGGACAGCAGCGTGCGCTTTGACCTGTACTTCCAGGGTCTGCTGGTCGCCAGTACGTCGGCGCTGCAACTGTCCGGCGTGGCCGCGTTCCTGGACGCCGGCTGGGATGGCGCGATCGATACGGTCGTCGTCTCCAGCGGCGCGCAGGGTTCGTATGCGATGGATGACTTCAGCTTTGCCAGTGTGACCGAGGTGCCGGAACCGGGTTCGCTGGCGCTGCTGCTGGCGGGCCTGGGCATGGCCGGCGTGTTGCGCCTTCGCCGCACGCAGTCTTAAATCAGCCCCAGCGTCAGCGCGCGCAAGGTCGTGGCGGCGCGGGTCGAGCATCCGAGCTTGCGAAAGATGCTTTCGACATGCGTGCGCACGGTGCTGGGACTGATCCGCATTGCGCGCGCGGCTTCCTTGTTGGTCTCGCCCAGGCTGATGCGCTGCAGGACGTCGACCTCGCGCGCCGACAAGATCTGGCGCGCTGCCGATGCCGGCGTGGTGGCCGATGCCGTGCCGGTGGCCGGCGCGCCGCGGCCAGCGGCGGCGGCCAGCACGGCATCCACGGCGGCGCGATCGAGGCGTCCGCCCGTTACCTGGGCTTCGAGCAGCGTCAGCGTCGCCGCCGGTTCGTGCGCGGCGCGCCACGGCCGCGGCGAGCGCAGGGCGACATACACGGCCGCCGCGGCCAGCAGGCGTTGCGGCAGGCCGAGCGAGCCGGCATCGAGACTGCGAAAGTAGCCGCTGCCATCGAGCCGTTCATACACGTGCGAGGCCAGTTGCGCGTCGGCTGCCATGCCGTCAATCCGGCTGCCGGCGCGTGCGGTCCAGTAGGGCACGAGGCGAATGGCTTCCCAGTCGGCTGCGCTCGGCTTTCCCTTGCGTTCCCAGATGGTGTTCGACACGGCCACGCGCCCGATCCCGTGCAGCAGCGCCGCGCGCGCCAGGCTGCGCTGGCCGGCGTCCGGCAGGCCGGCCCCTTGCGCGGCCCCTTGCACCAGCAGCGCCACGCGGCGTGAATAGCCGGCCAGCCATGGCAGCTTCAGTTCGATCATGTCGGCTACCAGCGTCAACGGCACCGACAGCGGCAGGAAGTCATTCGACGCTGCCGGCTCTTCGGCGCTGTCGAGTGCTTCGAGCCAGGCCTGCGCATGCGGTAGTACCTGCGCCACCAGCGCCGCCGGATACTTGACGTTGCCCAGGCGCTCGACCATGGCCAGCGCCACGGTCAACCCGTGCACGCGTGCGAGGATTTCGATGTCGCCGGCCAGCGCCACGTGGTACACGACGGCCGGCACCGCGCCGCCTTCCAGGCCATAGGGCAGGCCGCTGCCATCGTATTGTTCGAACACATGGCGCAGGCCGTGCTCGACCGGGGCGGGCAAGCCCATCATGGCGGCGATGTCGCCCGCGACTTCGCAGTGGATTTCGGCCAGCGGCGTGATATGACCCCCATGCGGGTCCAGGCGCGCGGCTTGCTGCGCAGTGAGGGTGCGGCCCAGCATCGCGTGGCGGCCGCCAACGTCGTCGCCCAGCAGCGTGGCAAAGCCGGCGGCATTGGCGGTGCAGCCCGACCAGCGCAGCTGGGCCACCATGCGCGCGTGGGCAGCCGCGGTAACGTCGCAGCCGGCGGCCAGCGCGATGCGTGCGGCAAGCCGCGCGGCGCGCCTTGACGCATCGATGGGCTGGCCCATGCTCAGGTCACCGACGATCGCAAGCAGTCCCATGGCCTGCGCCAGCGTCACCGTATCGTGGCCGCGCAGGCTGACGCTGGCAGGCGAGAGCGATGGCGTGGTTGCCTGGGTAAGCGTGTCCATGAAACCTTTATGCGGGATGGGCAGGTGACGCACCTGCGTGCTGGATGGCGCCGATAGTATAGCCAGTTCGGCCTGCATCGGTCGATCGACCGATACCGGATTGGCAAGCCGCTTTCTATACTGGGTTCACCGTAGCAACCACCCACCAGGAGAACTTCATGACCACACTCACCACCACGCTTCGCACCATCGCCATCGCAGCTGCCGTCGTCAGCGGCGCGGCTCACGCAGCAAAACCGGCAGCAGCACCGGCAGCACCGGCGGCCGCATCGGCGCCTGCAGTAACGTCCGTCGTCATCGTCCACGGCGCCTTTGCCGACGGGTCCGACTGGGCCAAAGTGATTCCGTTGCTGCAGGCGAAGGGTGTGAAAGTCACCGCGATCCAGAATCCCCTCACGTCGCTGAAGGATGATGTCGCTGTCACCCGGCGCGTGCTCGATGCGCAGACCGGCAAGGTGGTGCTGGTCGGGCACTCATGGGGTGGCACCGTGATCACCGAAGCCGGCGCCCACGACAAGGTCGCGGCGCTGGTGTATGTGGCGGCGTTTGCGCCGGATGCCGGCCAGGCCAGCGCCGAACTGGGTCACGGGTATGCGCCGTCGCCCGGGATCGGCAAGCTGGTGGCCGACAGCGAAGGTTTCGTGACGCTGCCGCCGGAGGCGATGCGCGACGACTTCGCGCAGGACGTGCCGGCCGCGCAAACGGCCGTGATGAGCGCGACCCAGGGGCCGATCAAGGGCAGCGCTTTCGGCGAGAAAGTCAGCAATGCAGCGTGGAAAGTCAAACCGTCGTGGTACATCGTCAGCAGCAAGGACCGCATGATCGATCCGCAACAGCAGCGCGCGATGGCGAAGAAGATTGGCGCCCGCACCACCGTGCTGCCGTCGAGCCACGTGCCGCAGCAATCGCGCCCGGCCGATGTGGCAAAGGTGATCCTGGAAGCAGTGGCGGCCAGCAAGCAAGGCTGACCGCACACTGGTCAGGCCAGCCCGGCCAGCTTCGCGTTGCGCTCGCGCTCGAGCTTGGTGATGTAGCGCTGCACCGCCGCCAGGCCGCTGCGCGAGATGTCGACGAACTGGCAGCCGATGCGGCGCGTCGTCTTGTGGTTCAGCAGGGTGAGGTCGAGCGAGTTGCGGATCTCGAGCGAGGTGGCGATCGGCCCGATCTCGGGCAGTTCGATGCGGCAGTTGGCGATCACGCGCCCGACCGTGGTGTCGAGCTGCAGCTTGCTGTCGAGAAGGGCAATGCCGCCGACACTGATGTCATGCAGCGCGAAGACGCTCATGCCGCCCGTGCCGCCATCCATCGGCACCGGAATCAGTGCGCGCACCGGGTTGGTCACGGGCGTGGCCATGCGGTAGTACTCGCGCCGCTGCAGGCGGATCAGGGTCGGCGGAATGTCGGCGCGCAGTGCCGGTTCGCCGCGCCAGACCGTCGGGGCCAGGTTGGCAGCGCCGAACAGGATGCGGATCTTGTCGAGCGTGGTTTCGCACTTCGCGCGCGCCGCGCCCGCCATGCGTTGGTTCTGCGCCGGATCGATTGAGCGATCGAGCACGAGCGTGTTGCTGTCTTCGTCCACGGCCAGGATCGAGGTCACGCAGACATCGGCCTCGCCCCTGATCAGCAGACGGATCAGCTGGTTGTGTTCGCCGATCTGGCGCAGCAGCGAGACGATCTCGCGGCGCGATGCGACTTCGTAGTCGTGCCAGTCTTCCAGTTCTGCTTCATCCATTGCTAGGCTTTATGTCCTTGACGCTTGTTCCGGGGGGAGGTGAGGCGTCGGATCAGGTGCGGTGGGGAGTGACTCACCGTTCTTTTTAGCCGACTCAATATGATATAGCCATGCCAACAGTTCCGCAATTGCTCGATACAGCGTTGGGGGAATTTCGCGGTCGAGATCGACCTGCATGAGCAGCGAGACGAGTTCTTTCGATTCATGCACGAACACGCCTGCATCCTGGGCGCGCTGGATGATCTGTTCGGCGATCATGCCCGAGCCTTTGGCCACGACCGTCGGCGCCTTCTCGCCGGCGCTGTAGGCCATCGCCACTGCGCTCTTGATGCGCTGGTTGGCGAGCTTATTCATGGGCGCCATCATCATCATCATCATCATGCTTGGGCGCCGCCGCGGCCCGCGCGCGCGCGTCGAACCCCGCCAGCGGCGTGCCCACCGACTCGAGCGCGCCGGCCAGGTTCGGCGCGTGCTGGCGCAGCAGGGCAGCGGTGGCGTCGTCGCCGGTCGCGAGCCCGATCTGCAAGGCGCCGCCCACCATCCGCAGCTGTACATCGAGTTCGCCCAGTTCGGGGAAGCGCAGGCGCAGGCGACTGTTCCAGATCGCCTGCTCATCGCCGCCGCCGCCGTGGGCTTCGCGCTGCACATCCCATTCCATCGGCTGGCCGGGCCAGAGCTGGCCTTTCCACGCCAGTTGCGATTGTTCCTGCGCTGCCAGCTGCATGCTGATGAACTGCGCGGTGGCGGGATCCTGCGGGTTCGGGCGCGCGCCGGCCTGCGCAGCCTGCTGCTGCGGCTCGTTCGCCAGTTCGGCCAGCGCGCGCGAACCCTGCGCCCATTCGGCCACGTGCGATTCGTAGAACAGGCCACTCTTGCCGAACGCTTGTTTGAGGCCGGCGGCCAGCGCCGCCGGATCGGCGTCCGGCGTGGCCACCAGCGGCGCACTGCCGGTGACGGCGGTGAGCACCGTTTCGGCTTTCTGGGCAGCCGCCAGCACGCCGGCCAGGGCCTGGGCGGTGGGACTGAGCGTGGTGTTTTTCGCTTCGGTGCCGCCGGCAAACGCCTGCGCGCCCAGTCCGGCGCTGGAGGCCAGCAGGGCGCCGGCGCGGCCGAGGGCGGCGCCTTCGCGGTAGCCCAGTGGCGCGCCGGGAGCGTCTGTTTCGGCTTGCGGTGCGGGGCCGGCTTCAGCGAAGCCCGTGGCAGTGGTCTGGGTGCCGACCTGGAAGGTAGGGCGGGGATGCAGGCCGATCAGCGTAAGCGGCACGTCGGCGCCGACCAGCGCGCCGGGGGGCAGTTGCATGCGCGCCTGGGTATCGGCGAACTTGACGATGAAGGTGCCGTCAGTCAGTTTGGCCTGGATTTCGCCGTGGATCGCCTTGCCCAGCAGTGGCGCTACAGCGCGCGCAAAGGCTTGCTGGCGCGGGTCGACCGCCTGCTCGGCGGCCTGGGCCGGCGTGATGCGCGTGACGCCGCCAACAAGATCGCGGGGCAGCATCAGTCAACCCCCGCCGGGCGCATCAGACGCCGTAGGCGCGCGCGACGCGGCGTTCGGTCGACTTGCTGTTGATCAGGGACGACAGGTGCGCCATCCATGGGCTGGTCAGGTCACGGATGCGGCGGTCGGCGTCGAGCATGCGGCGGATCGCATTGACCTTGCGCACGCGTTCCTGGCCGGCCAGCGGGGCCACGCCTTCATTGGCTTTGAGGCGGCGCGCATGGGCGGCGCATTCCTGCTCGAGTTCGGCCAGGCGATCCCATTCGCTGGCGGTGGCCGCGTCGAGCATGCGCTCGGTGATGCCGACCATCGTTTCGTAGACCGACACCACTTCCTGACAGCTCATTGTCATCGTCATCGTCATCGTCAACCTTATGCGCTCATCAGGGTAGGGGCACGCTGGATGGCCGGCACGGCCTGCTCGGCCGTATCGCTCTTTTCGCCGATCTGGACCCAGGCTTCGCGCAGGTCGGACATCAGGCCATGAACTTCTTCGATGATCGCGATATCGTTCTTCATATTGGCCTGCAGCAGGCGGCGGCTCATGTAATCGTACAACGCATCGAGATTCTGTGCGATCTCGCCGCCGGCTTTCTGGTCGAGCGAGGCGCGCAGGCCATTGTCGATGATCGTGATGGCCTTCGAAATCGAGGCGCCCTTGGCGGCCACGTTCGACGACTTGATATGGTTGATCGCGCTGAGCAGGGCGACGATCACGCCGTCGTACAGCATCACCACCAGCTTCTGTGGCGAGGCGGCAGCAACGCCGGTCTCCAGACCAACCGTTGCATAGGCGCCGACGCCGCGTTTTGGGGTTCCAAACATATGAGATTCTCCGGTGATGCAGAAATTATCGGTTGGCCGACAGGCTCGCCAACTGCTGGGTAAGGTAATCCGACGTCGACTGCATCGATGACAGCGTGGCATCGAGTGCGACGAACTGGGCGCGGTAACGTTTTTCGATGCTGTCCAGGCGCGTTTCAAATCGCGCAGCCTGGTCGGCGATGGTCTTGATCGATGTGTTCAGGCCATCGGTTTTGCTCTTGATCAGGCTATCCTTGCCGACGAAACCGGTGGCCAGATTGTTGAGCTGGAAGGCGAAGCCCTGCGAGAACGTGACCGTGCCCCGGTCCCCGAGCGCGCCGCCCGTGATCGATACCTGAATGCCAGTGGCGCTCGAGCCGGCCGCAGCCGTCAGGGACTGACCGTTGCCGGTGGCGGCCACGCCGCCGATGGTGCCGACCACGTCGGCGCCCTTGCTGGGCGTGGCGCTGCCGAAAATCGAATCGATCGAGCTGCCGCTCATGCTCGTCAGCGCAATATTCGAGGCCGCACCATATTTGCTCGACGACAGCGTCAGCAGGCCGTCGTCGCTGATCTTCGATTCGACCGTGTCCCCGGCGCCGGCGAACGTCGCATTGCCGTTGATCGCCGAACGCAGCAGTGCGGCCAGATCGTCCTTGTTGTAGGTGCCAGCCGGCAGCTTGACTTCCTGGGTCTTGCTTTCGGTAGCCGGCTCGGTCTGGTTCAGCGTGACGCGCCAGACGGTATTCGGGGCAATTGTCGTGCTCGCGCCCAGTGCGGCGCTGCTGGCCAGCGTGCCCTGGGTGGCCAGGCTGGTGATGTTCACGCCATAGGTCCCGGCCTTGGTCGCGGCGGTCGACTTGTCGAACTTGACCAGGCCGTCGGTGGTCGAGCCCATGGCGGCGAACAGGCCGCCGAAGTCGGCCGCGTTCTCGGTGATTGCCTTGTTCAGTTTGGTCGAGTCCAGCTTCAGGCTGCCGTCCTGCTGGAACGCGATGCCGATCTGGCTCAGCGACGTCAGCTTGCCGCCCGTGCCTTCCATGACTTCGCTGATCTGACGCCGCATCTGGGTCTGGATCGAGCGCACGCTGGCGTCGCCCTGCAGCACGCCGCCTTTTTTCGTCTCGGCGTTGTACTTGGTCAGGCCGCTCATTGTCGTGTTCAGCGCGTTGTAGGCCTTGACGAACTCGTTCACGGCAGTGCTGATCGCGGCGGTATCCTTCGAGACCGTCATCGTGCTGCTGCCCAGGCCGTTGATCTCGAGCGTGACGCCCTGGATCGCATCCTTGACGGTGGTGCTGTCGCTCTTGATCTCGATGCCGTTCATGTTCAGCAGCGTGCTCTGGGCGCCGGCGGTCTGCGTCATGCCTTGCGCACCGGCCGGATCGTAGCCGAGCAGGGCCGCCAGTGCCGGGTCGGCCGCTGCGCCGTCCTCGCCGGCCACGCTGACTTTCATCGAGGTCGCTTCGCCGGTCTTGTTCGACGTGAGCACCAAGTGATACGGCTTGTTGCTGCCGTCCGAGACGATGGTGGCGGTCACGCCCATGTCGCCCTTGTTGATGGCGTCACGAATCCCTTGCAGCGTCTGGTCGCCGGCCGCCAGCGTGATCGTCTTGCTGTTGAGCGCGCCATTCAGCGAAAAATCCGAGCCCATGTGCGCGCCCACGCTGCCGGCGGTAAAGCCCGCTGCTGCCGGGTTATTACCGGCGACCAGGATCTGGTTGCCGTCGTTCGAGCGCAGCGTGACGCCGGCGGTGGCCGTGGTGGTCGCGCCCGCATTGACGGCATTGTCGGCGTGCTTGATGCCGCCGCGCACGGTGCCGGTGACGGTTTCGGTCACGTCGATGGTATTGCCGTCGGCCGCCGTGAATTGCAGCGTGCCATCGGCGGCGCTGCCGCTGACGGTGATGTTGGCGGCGGCCAGGGCATTGCGCGTGCCAGCGCTGGCCAGGGACGTATCGAGCGCGGCGCCGGTCAGTGGCGCGCTGCCGGTGTTCAGGTTGGCCAGCTGCACGCCGCCGACCGACAGGGCGTAGCTCGAACCGGTATCGACGCTCACCTGGCCGAAACCGGCGAACAGGTCGGCGGCGGTTTCGGTGCTGCCGGCAGTGGCGACGACACCGGTCTTGCCGCTCTGCGCATTGATGGCTTCGGCCAGCGCGCGGGCGCTGCGGGTGGTCGGGCCGGTGCTGATCGCGACGCCGTTCAGGCTCAGCGAGCCGTTGGCGATGCCGCCTGCAGCCGGGGCCAGGCCCAGCGCGGTACCGGTAGCGCCGAAGGTGCCGCCGCTGACGGTACCGAACTGGAACGTGAGGTTGGTAGGGGCGCCGGAGCCGATGGTGCTGGTGGTGCTGGCCATCCCGCTCGTCTTGAGGCTTTGCGACTGGGCCAGCTGGGTGACATTGACCTTGTACTTGCCCGGCACGGCGCCGGTGGTGGCCGAACCCGAGAACACATCCTTGTTGGACGGCGTTGCGCTCAGGCCCTGGAACGTGTTCGACTGGTTCAGCGACGTCAGGGCGCCCTGGAAAGCGCCCACGGCGGCGCTGACCTGGTTCAGGGCGCTGTTCTTCTGCTGCAACGCAGCCGTTTTCTTGGCGTAGTTGTCGAGCGGCCTGGATTCAGCCTGCATCAGCTTCGCTACAATGCCATCGATGTCGAGGTTGGCCAAGTGTTTCTCCGGTGAAAACAATAATGTAAGTCATTATCGGCAGAAACAAACCGTACTTAAGAGCGGTAAAGCCGGCTCTCTTTTTATTTTGGCCGGATCGTCAGGAATGATGTCGCAGCGCCATGTAAAAAGCGCCGCACCTGGTCGGGTGCGGCGCTTTGGGTGAGCAGCAGAGTGCGTCAGGGTGAATCAGGCATGTTGATTCAGCAGGCGTCCGACCATCTTGTCGATCGATTTGGCCATTTCCAGCGCCTCCTTGGTCGGCATCTGTCGGACGACTTCCTTCGTATCGCGGTCGATGATCTTGACCACGAGGTCCTTGCTCTCTTCGTCGATCTCGAACTCAAGGCTCTGCGCCGATTGCGGCAGCGCTTCGTTGAGTTTCTTCACGGCGGACGACACCTCGTCCCGGTCCGGCCTGGCTTCAGCTTTCTCCGGTGCTGCCCGTGGTGCCGGGGCAGCCGGTCCGCTCGCGACGGCTGGACGTTCATCCAGTTTGGCGAGTGGCGACGTTGCAATGGATGGAATTTGCATGGCGTATCCTAACGAAAATTCCCCAGCCAAATTTCTTCAGCCGGGGAACCGCTTACCAAGTGGTGCTGTTACTACGCGTTAGCGATTAGCCACGCAGGAGCGACAGAACACCGTTCGGCAGCGAGTTGGCCTGGGCCAGCATCGACGTACCAGCCTGCTGCAGGATCTGACCGCGGGTCATCTTTGCGGTTTCAGCAGCGAAGTCGGTATCGACGATGCGGCTGCGCGATGCCGACAGGTTCTCGGTCGACGACGACAGGTTCGAGATCGCCGATTCGAAGCGCGATTGCAGTGCGCCGTATTCAGCGCGCTGGCTGTTGACCGATGCCAGTGCTGCGTCGGCGGTCTTGATGGCCAGCTGGGCGCCTTCGAAGGTGCTGATGTCGAGGTCAGCAACCGACTTCAGGGCCGACGAACCGGTGGTACCGCCACCGTCCAGATTGAAACCGCTGGCATCGGCAACCGAGAAGCTGTTTTCCGAGTCCAGGATGATGCGGCCGGCGACGGTAGCGCCAGTGGTTTCGGTAGCGATCGGCGTTGCGATGGCAGCGCCGTCCGCATCGTAGGCACCAAGCGTTGCCGTTGCCGTCGTGTCGGTCGACACGTTTTTCACGTTGATGTCAGCGCCATCGGCGTGGGTCAGCTTCAGGCCGCCAGCATCGTCGTACGATGCGGTGATGCCGGTCTTGGCCGATTGGGCATTGAAGGCGCTGATCGCAGCGGCGTGGCCGTTTGCATCATCGGTGCCGATCGAGAACGACACTTTGACGGCGTCGGCGTTGTCACCCTTGACTTCGAAGGTGAACGACTTGCCGGCAGTGGCAACCAGGTTGGCTTCGCTTTTTGCCGTGGCGGTCACACCGGTGTCGCCGCTGACCTTGTTGATGGCGGCGACGGTCGACTTGGCCGTGCCATTCGCGACAACGGCGACGTCTTTCGAACCCGACGAACCGTTGATCGTCATGGTGCCAGCAGCAACGCCGTTCGATGCGGCGCCTGCAGCTTGCAGCGAGCTCGCGTCCAGACGGTTGTTACCGTAGGTCGACGTGGTGAAGTTCGAGCCGGTCATCGAGATCAGCTGGCCGGCATTGGCGCCAACCTGGAAGTTCGCGGTGCCCATCGAACCGTCCATCAGCTTCTGGCCGTTGAATTCGGTGGTGTTGGCGATACGGTTCAGTTCCGAGGTCAGCTGGGTAACTTCAGTTTGCAGTGCTTTGCGGTCGCTGGCCGAGTTCGACGAGTTCGACGACTGGACAGCCAGTTCGCGGACACGTTGCAGGATGTCGCCCGAGCTCGACAGAGCGCCTTCAGCGGTTTGCGCCATCGACACGCCATCGTTGGCGTTACGGGTAGCTTGCGTCATACCCTTGATTTGCGAATTCATGCGGTCCGAAATCGCCAGACCAGCGGCGTCATCCTTGGCGCTGTTGATGCGCATACCCGACGACAGGCGTTGGATCGAGGTATTCAGCTGCGACTGCGAGGTCGCCAGGTTACGCTGCGAGTTCAGGGATGCGACGTTGGTGTTGATTACTGATGCCATGGTGATTCTCCAGACTAGGTCTTACTAGGGGTGCAGCGACCGTGCTGCTGTTCACTTTGGTCCGTCGCGTTATTCAGTGACGTTCAAACCGCTGTTGTTGCTGGTAACGGTGCCCTGTGGAAAAAGTTTAGGGCCGGACGCAAAATAAATCGTTTTTTTTACCTGTCTGGAAAAACACGCGTTCAACACTTGTCATTCCGCCACGACTACCCGGTTCTTGCCGCTGCTCTTGGCCTGATACATCGCTTTATCCGCCCGCGCCATCAGCGACGCCTGCTCCTCGTTCTGCACCCGCAGCGCCACTCCGCACGAGAAGGTGATCAGCATCTTCTCGTTATCGTGCAAGAAGAAGTGCCGCGTCAGCTCGCGCTGCACCCGCACCATGGCCGCCGCTGCCGCGTCGACCGTCGTCTCGGGCAGCAGGATCAAAAATTCCTCGCCGCCGAAGCGCGCGATCACGTCCATCGCGCGCAGCGTCTCGCGCACGACCTTGACCAGGTGCTTGAGCGCGGCGTCGCCCGCCATGTGCCCGTAGGTGTCGTTCAGGCGCTTGAAGTTGTCGAGGTCCAGCAGCGCCACGCACAGCGGCGTGTTGCGGCGGTCGGCGCGCGCGCTTTCGCGCTCGAACACGTCGTCCAGGCCGCGGCGGTTCAGGCTGCCGGTCAGCTGGTCTTCGCGCACCAGCTCACTCATATGCTGCAACTCGGCTTCCAGTTCGCGGATGCGCTGCTCGGCTTCCTGCACCTCACGGTGCGCGCTCACCATGCGGTCGCGTGAGGCCAGTGCTTCGTCCTGCGCATGGCGCGTCTCGCGCAGCACGTCATTCAGCAGGGTATTGAGTTCGTTGATGTCGGTCGCGCCGCCGATGCGCTCGGAAAAGTCGCCCAGCTTGGCATGGTAGTCGCCGGTCGCGGCGGCCACCGAGCCCAGGCGCTCGACGAACGTCATCATCATGTTCTTCATCGTCGCACGCACATCGGCGATGCCATGTTTCAGATGACTTTGCTTGATGATCACGTCTTTCAGGCTGCGCGTGGCGTCTTCCAGCGCGCGCGTGTCCACGGGGCCGGCAATCAGTTCCTGCACCGCGACCACCTGGCCGCGCATATAGTTGTCGTCCTCGAGCAAGCCTTCGATATTGTCGAGCAGCAGGCGGAACAGCCGCAGCAGCAGTTCCTGCTGGCCCGCGCTGTCGTCCTTGCGCAGCTCGATCTGGAAACACAGCTGCTTCAGGCGCGCTTCGATGTCCTGCAGTTCGCTTTCGCCGACCGCCGTCTTGACCAGGGCGCCAAGCGCTTCGGCTTCCTTGACCTGTTCCGGGTTGTCGCTCAGCAGTGAGGCGCAGGCGAACGACAGCGTGCGCGCCAGCATGTCGCGCAGCAGGCGCGTTTGGGGTTCTTCGTCGCCCATCGCCATCACCGGCGTATTGCGCCGCAGATGGCGCTCGCTCAACTGGCCAAGGGCCTGGGTGTAGCTGCTCCAGTCACCCGTCTTGACGGCGCGCGTCATGCGCCGGCCGTAGTCGGCCAGCTCGCCCGGCGTATCGAGCATGCGGCGCGCGAACCCGTTCAGGACCTCGATCGCGCCAGCATCCGGGGCCGGCGCGGGCGGCGGCGGTGGGGTGCCGGCGATCTCATCATAGATAGCGCGGTAAGCGTCCGGCGTCGGCGCGATACGGCGCGTGGCCAGACGACGGAACGCCTCGCGTGCGATGTCGGCCGGATTCGCTGCGGGCGCGGCAGTGGCGCCAGGGCTGGTTGCAGCAGTGACGGGTGTGGACGGAGTGGACATGGATTGCAGCGCGGTGCCGAGTTTGCGGGATTGACGACATAATAGGCAGTTTATTTGCCTCGCATCAATAAATATTCAGCGCAAGGGCATGCGATGGGGCGTCAGTCGACCAGGCCGTTGCGGATCGCATACGTGGTCAGCTCGGCACTGCTCCGAAGTTTCATCTTTACTAACAGGCGCGCGCGGTATTCGCTGATCGTCTTGACCGACAGCGACAGCTCGCCCGCGATCTGCGTGACGGTCATGCCCGATGCGATCATCGTCAGCGTCTGGTATTCGCGGTCGGACAAGCCCTCGTGGGCGGCGCTTTCATGGTCTTCGCCGATTGCGCTGGCCAGCGTTTGCGCGAGCGCGGCGCTGACATACTTCTGGCCGCCCGCCACCAGCCGGATGGCCGTGACCAGTTCGCGCGGCGCGCTCTGCTTGGTGATGTAGCCGGCGGCGCCGGCCTTGAGCGCGCGGATTGCGTACTGGTCTTCGCGGTGCATCGACAGCATCAGCACCGACAGCTCGGGCTTGTCCTTCTTGATCTGCTTGAGCACATCGATGCCATTGCGGTCGGGCAGCGAGATATCGAGCAGCATCACGTGGCAGCGCGTCTTGCCCGCCAGGCGCACGGCATCGTGGCCATCCTCGGCCTCGCCGGCAACAACGATGTCGCGTTCGTCGGCGAGGATCTGCTTGAGTCCTTCGCGCACGATGGCATGGTCATCGGCGATGCATACCCGGATGGTTACTTTTTCACTCATTCTGCTTCTTGTTCTGTGCCGGGGCCACGGATGGCGCCAGCCTGGTCTTGACGGTCAACATCGTGCCACCTCCGGGCGCCGGCGACAAGGACAGCACGCCGCCAAGCGCGCTGGCCCGTTCGTGCATGCCGCGCAGGCCGAACGCGTGCGGGCGCGCGCGCGCGGCCGGGTCGATGCCGCAGCCGTTGTCGCAGATGGCAAGCGTGAGTTCGCCGCCGTCGTGGTCCAGCGTCAGCGTGACCTGCGTCGCCCGTGCATGCTTGGCAACATTGGTCAGCGCTTCCTGGGCGATGTGAAACAGGGCGGCGGCGTGCTCCGGCGCCGGCTCCGGTATCAGTGTGGCGGGGCAGTGCGTGATCACGGTGACGCCGGTCTGGCGCGCGAACTCGTTCGCCTGCCATGCGAGCGCCCCCGCAAGGCCCAGGTCGAGCGCGCTGGCGCGCAAGCCGAGCGAGATGCGATGCACTGTTTCGATCGTGCGATCGACGAGTTCGTCGATGTACTCGGCCTGGCCGGCCAGACCGGGCTGGTCGGCGGGAACGCGCGCCGCCAGCCGCGCCAGCGCCATCTTGATGGCGATGAGGTTGCCGCCCAAGTCATCGTGCAGTTCGCGCGCGATGCGGGTGCGCTCGGCCTGGCGGGCGGCGGCGTCGCGGTCGTGCTGGGGCAGGGCGGGTTGGGACATGGTCGAATGATACGACAAGGGCGCGCAAGTCTCGTTACAATGCGTCCATGAACAAGGCATTTGTAAAAGAGTCGGACAACGACGACGATGATGAAGCCCTGGTGCTGGCGCAGGCAATTCCTGACGGCGCTAAGAACTACATCACCCCGGCCGGCTACCAGCGCATCAAGGATGAGCTGCTGCAGCTGATCGATGTCGACCGCCCCGAAGTCGTGCGCATCGTGCACTGGGCCGCGTCGAACGGCGACCGCTCAGAAAACGGCGACTATATCTATGGCAAGCGCCGCCTGCGCGAGATCGACCGACGCATCCGTTTTCTCACCAAGCGCATGGATTCGGCGTTCGTCGTCGATCCGAGCATCCAGCATGGCAACGATCAGGTGTTCTTCGGCGCCACGGTCCGCTATGTCAATGGGGCTGGCGAAGAGCACACCATCACCATCGTCGGTATCGACGAGCTCGATCCGCTGCACGGCAAGATCAGCTGGGTCTCGCCCGTGGCGCGCGCGCTGACCAAGTGCCGCGAAGGCGACGTCGCGCAGCTGCACACGCCGCTGGGCATGGATGAACTCGAAATCATCTCGGTCGACTATCCCGAGCCGGTCGCCGACTGAGCTTGCGGCCCGGTGCTACTATGGGCGCATGAACCGACCTCACGAAGCGGCGCACGAATCGGCCCACACGACGATGCACCAACAGGCAGACAATCCGGATCCCCTGGCGGCCCTGCGCGCCGCCACTAACGAACAACACGAACGGCTCGACAGCGGCCTGCCGCTGGCCGGTGCCGCGCCCGATCTCCGCGATTATGCGGCGCACCTGACGATGGTGCGCGACTGGCTCGCGTCGCTGCTGCCGTGGCTCGAATCATTCCCGGACGGGCCGCAGCAGGTCTTGTCGCCGGTTGAACGCCTGGCGCTGATCGAAGCCGACCTGAACGAACCCGGCATGCCCCCGCTGCGTGCCCCCGCGCCCGCGGACACGTGGCCGCGCGACGCCAGCGCGGCGTACCGCTGGGGCGTCTGCTATGTGATCGAAGGCTCGCAACTGGGCGGCAAGGTGCTGTACGGGAAACTGGCCGGTACGCTGGCGCCGCATCCGCTGCGCTATCTGAAGGGGGGTGACGCCGGGCCCGGTCCGCGCTGGCGCGCGTTCATGCTGGCGCTGAAAGAGCATGTGAGGTCGGCGGATGAGATTGCCGATGCCTGCGAGGGAGCATGCGCGGCGTTCGAGAGTATTTTGAAACTGAGCCTGGATAAAAAGTAGGGTGGACGGGTTTCCCGTCCACGCGTTCAACGCGCTTCCGCTTACGGATCAACGTCGGTTTGAACGCGTGGACGGCGTAGCCGTCCACCCTACCTAATCAAGAGCATACCCGCAACGTCCCGAAAAACGGCGCTTACGTCCGCTCGCGCTCCACCCGATTCACGCCGGCCACGCGGCGCAGATTGCGAATCAGTTGCGCCAGGTGCACCCGGTCGGCGATCTGGATTGTGAAGCGCAGCTGCGTCATCATGTTTTCGTCGTCTTCGTCCATGCCCACATACGTGATGTTGGCGTCGGACTCGCCGATCTCGGCAGCCACGCGGGCGAGGATGCCTTTTTCGTTGTTGATCAGCAGACGGATACGACAATCGAACCGGCGGTTGAGATCGTCGCCCCACTGCACGGCGATCCAGCGGTCGGGTTCTTTCGCCAGCAGGCGCTTGGCTGTCTGGCAATCGCAGGTGTGCACCACCAGCGCCTGGTCGCGGCGCAGCTGCCCCGTGATCTGGTCGCCCGGGATCGGCATGCAGCACGGTGCCAGCTGGACCGCCACGCCTTCGCTGCCATAGATCGTCACCGGCGCGATGTCGCTGGCCGGCAGCGGTTTGCTCGATGGCAGCAGATCCGGGTCGCCTTCCATCAGGCCGAAAATCTGGCGCGCCACCAGCGTCGGCATGCGCTTGCCGATGCCGATGTCGGCATACACTTCTTCCATCGAATTGGCCGACGACTCGGCCAGCAGGCGCTCGACGACACTGGCCGGCAAATCGGGCTTGATGTTGCGTACGGCCAGCGCCTGGGTCAGCAGTTCGAGGCCCAGTTCGGCCGACTCGTTGACGTCGACCAGGCGCAGGTGATGGCGAATCGCCGAGCGCGCCTTGCCGGTGCGGACAAACGTCAGCCAGGTAGGGCTCGGGCGCGAATCGGGTTGCGTGATGATCTCGACGATGTCGCCGTTGTGCAGCTCGGTGCGCAGCGGTTGCTCTTCGTGGTTGATCTTCACGCCCACCGTATGGTCGCCGATGCCCGTGTGGATCGAGTAGGCGAAGTCGAGCGCCGTCGCGCCGCGGGGCAGGGCGATGATCTTCGACTTGGGCGTAAACACATACACCGAATCGGGGAACAGGTCGACCTTGACGTGTTCGAGGAACTCGGCCGAGTCGCCCGTTTGCTGCTGGATGTCGAGCAGCGACTGCAGCCACGCATGGGTGCGCTGCTGCAGGTCGGACATATTCGATTCGCCCGTCTTGTACAGCCAGTGCGCCGCCACGCCGCTTTCGGCGGTGCGGTGCATGTCCTGCGTGCGGATCTGGAATTCGACGGGCGTGCCGTACGGGCCGATCAACGTCGTGTGCAGCGACTGGTAGCCGTTGATCTTGCCGATGGCGATGTAGTCCTTGAACTTGCCCGGCATCGGCTTGTACAGCGCGTGCAGGGTGCCCAGCGCGACATAGCAATTGGGCACGCTGTCGACGACGACGCGGAAACCATACACGTCGAGCACTTGCGAGAACGACAGGTGCTTGTTGCGCATCTTTTTATAGATGCCGTACAGGGTCTTTTCGCGGCCATGCACTTCGGCTTTCAGGCCGCTGGCCTCGAGCTGGTTCTTGACCGCTTCGAGGATTTTCTTGACCACTTCGCGCCGGTTGCCGCGCGCCGACTTGATCGCCTTGGACAGCGTCTGGTAGCGCACCGGATACAGGTGCGAGAACGACAGGTCCTGCAGCTCGCGGTAGATATTGTTCAGGCCAAGGCGGTGCGCGATCGGCACATACACTTCCATCGTCTCGCCGGCGATCCGGCGTTTTTTGGCCGGAATCATGAAGCCGAGCGTGCGCATATTGTGCAGGCGGTCGGCCAGTTTGATCAGGATGACGCGCACGTCCGACGCCATCGCCAGCAGCATCTTGCGGAAGTTTTCGGCCTGCGCTTCGAGCTGACTCTGGAATTCGATTTTCTCGAGCTTGGACAGGCCGTCGACGAGGTTGGCGACCTGGGCGCCGAAGCGCTCGATCAGCTCATCCTTCTTGACGTCCTGGTCTTCGATCACGTCATGCAGCAGCGCGGCCATGATGGCTTGCGCATCGAGTTTCCACTCGGCGCAGATTTCGGCAACGGCAATCGGATGGGAGATATAGGGCTCGCCCGACTTGCGGACCTGGCCCAGGTGCATCTCGTCAGAGAAGCGATAGGCTTCCTTGACTTTTTTAAGCTCGGCGGGGGTAAGGTATTCGGACAGCTTGGTGATCAGCTGCGTCACCGAGGCCACGCCGGGCACGATAGGGCCGGCGGGCTCGATGAAATCGGGCGGACGATTGTCTGCCCGCCGCTCGCGCGGAGCGGGGTTGCGTGAAGCGGGAGAATCTGGAGGTAACAGGTTCATTACGTTAATCGTCTGGCTGCGGTGAGGTCAGAATAACAGAAGACGGGATAACGCAAATTCAGGCAACCCCGAACGTGATTACATCGGCACTTTTTTCAGCATTTCGATGCCAACTTTACCAGCGGCGATCTCGCGCAGCGCGACGACGGTTGGCTTGTCCTTGGCTTCGACCTTCGGGGTGTGGCCTTGCAGCAGCTGGCGCGCACGATACGTTGCTGCCAGGGTCAGCTGGAAACGGTTCGGGATGTTCTTGAGGCAGTCTTCGATGGTAATGCGGGCCATGTGTGCTCCTGGGTTGCTGAATGTAAGGTGACAATGAGTGAAAACAACGCGTGCGGCGCGCCTGCAACGGCGCGCTCGTCAAGATTGTGGTTGATTCGCGTGGATTCCCAGCTGGGCAAACAGCGTAGCGTTGCGGGCAGCTTGTTGGGCAAATCGGCAACGTGTCGCTTTGACAATCGCCTGCAGCTCAGCCAGGGCGACGTTAAACTCTTCGTTGATGATAGCATACTCGAAGTCGGGTGCGTGAGCGATCTCGCCGCCCGCCGCCAGCAGGCGCCGGGTGATGATGTGCGGCTCGTCGGTGCCACGTTTGTGCAGGCGTTCTTCCAGCGCTTCGATCGATGGGGGCAGGATGAAAATGCCGGCCGCTTCCGGGAACAGCTTGCGCACCTGGCGCGCGCCTTGCCAGTCGATTTCGAGCAGGATATCCGTGCCGTTTTTCATCTCCTGCTCGACCGACAGGCGGCTCGTGCCGTAGTAATTGCCGTGCACTTCGGCCCACTCGAGAAACTCGCCCCGATCGGCGCGCGTGACGAAATCCTCGGCGCTCGTGAAGTGGTATTCGCGGCCATCCACTTCGCCCGGGCGCGGTGCGCGGGTGGTGGTGGAGATGGACAGCTTGATGCCAGGTTCATTCGCCAGCAGGGCGTTGACCAGGGTCGATTTGCCGGCGCCGGATGGCGCGGCGACGACGAACAGGCTGCCGGAAAAGGCTTGTGGGAGCATGGCGGGGGTCCTTTGTCAGTACGGTGAGTGTGCGGGTAGGGTGCCGCAGGTGTTCATGTTAACGTCGAACGCGTGGACGGCACAGCCGCCCACCCTACGCAGGTAGGGTGGACGGGTTCCCCGTCCACGCGTTCAACCGGCCTTGGTGCAGCCGACGATTACATCTACAACTTATTCCAGGTTCTGCACCTGTTCACGCATCTGCTCGATGAGCAGCTTGAGCTCCATCGACGCATCGGCCAGTTCCTTCACCGACGCCTTGGCGCCAAGGGTATTGGCTTCGCGATTGAGCTCCTGCATCATGAAGTCGAGGCGCTTGCCGACCTGGCCACCCTTTTTGAGGATGTGGCGCGTTTCGTTCAGGTGCGCCGACAGGCGCGACAATTCTTCGGACACGTCGATCCGGATGCCGTACAAGGTCACTTCCTGGCGGATCCGCTCCAGCACTTCCTGGCGCGTGAGCGTCGACGGATTGCCGTGACCAGCCAGGCCGAGCGCATCCTGCATGCGGTCGATAGCCTTGTTCTGGAATTGCGAAATGACTTGCGGGATCAGCGGCGTGATGCGCTTGACGATCGCTTCCATCGATTCGATGCGCGATTGCAGCATCGTTTCGAGCGCAGCGCCTTCGCGCCGGCGGCTGTCGACGAACGCGGCGATGGTGGTGACCGTCAGTGCGGCGACGTCGGCCTGGAGCGACTCCTGGCCGATGGTCGATTCTTCGATGACGCCTGGCCAGCGCAGCAACTCGGCCACGGTCATTGGTGTGGCTTCGGCGAAGTGACGCGCTACTTCGCTTTGCAGGCGGGCCAGGTCGGCCAGCAACGTTTGATTGAGCGCCGCGGCGCCACCACTGACCTTCCGGCCAAACGAGACACGCACTTCGACTTTGCCACGCTGAATTGCGGCCATGATGGCCGTTCGCAGATCGGGTTCCAGCGCGCGCAAATCGTCATTGATGCGGAACTGCAAATCGAGGAAGCGTGAGTTGACGCTCTTGATTTCGATCGTGAGGGTTCCGGCAGCGCCTTCGCTGGTGGCGACCGCATAACCTGTCATGCTTGAAATGCTCAATGGGATCCCCGGTTTTTATTCTTTACAAAGCCGACATTTATCCACACAATCGCGCTGTTTAGCAAGGAAACCCAATTGGATGGCTGCACAGAATAACGCTCCTCTGCCCGCAGGACTCGAAATTGCCGGATACCGCATTGTAAAGAAAATTGCGTCCGGCGGGTTCAGTATTGTTTATCTTGCCTATGACAGCGAGGGCAATGCAGTGGCCATCAAGGAGTACCTGCCAAGCGCACTCGCGCTGCGCCAGCCTGGCCAATTGATCCCCGTGGTGGCCAAGCCGCACCTGGCGGTATTTCGCATCGGCCTGAAGTGTTTTTTCGAAGAAGGCCGCGCCCTGGCGCGCATCGTGCACCCGAACGTGGTGCGCGTACTCAATTTCTTCCGCGCCCATGAGACTGTATACATGGTCATGGCCTACGAGTCCGGCCACTCGCTGCAGGAACACATCGCGCGCGCTGCCGCCAAAGGCAATGGCCTGAGCGAAAACTTCGTGCGCCAGGTGTTTCATGGCGTCTGTAGCGGCCTGCGCGAAGTCCACGCCAACAAGCTGCTGCATCTCGACCTCAAGCCCGCCAACATCTATCTGCGTACCGACGGCTCGCCGCTGCTGCTCGACTTCGGCGCCGCGCGCCAGACGCTGCACACCGACGCCCCGATGCTCGCGCCGATGTACACGCCGGGCTTCGCTGCGCCCGACCTGTATGCACGCGGCGCAGCGCTCGGCCCCTGGACCGATATCTACAGCCTGGGCGCGGCCATGCTCGCCTGCATGAGCCGCTCGACGCCGCCGCCGGTCGATGCACGCCGCATGGACGATCACGTGCCGCGCCACCTGGCGCGCCTGGCAGGCTATTATTCACCGGAGCTGGTCAAACTGGTGGCCGCGTGCCTGGCGCTCGATCCCCTGATGCGGCCGCAAAGCGTGTTCGAGATACAGAAGGTGCTGCAGGCCGCGCCGGCTGCGCCGCCCCCGGCGCGGGCCACGGCTGCGATGGCAGCCGGAGCCGACGCGGCGGTGGACGCACATGAAGCACGCGGCGGCTGGCGCGGCCTGGTCGACCGTCTCGGCGCATTCCGGCGCGATTAAAGGAAGTCATGCAATTCTCGGTCTATCAACAAAGCCATATTGGCGGGCGCAAGGTCAACCAGGACCGGATGGGCTACTGCTACACGCGTGACGCCTTGCTGCTGTTGCTGGCCGATGGCATGGGCGGGCACCTGGGCGGCGAGATCGCCGCGACCATCGCGCTGCAGACGGTGTCGGCGATGTTCCGTCTGCAGGCGCGGCCGTACGTGAAAAAGCCCGAGCGCTTCCTTGAAGAAGCACTGCTGCAGGCGCACCACGACATCCAGGCCTACGCCGCCACGCACGGCCTGCCCGAAATCCCGCGCACCACGGTCGTCGCCTGCCTGATCCAGCACAACTGCGCCGTCTGGGCGCACGTCGGCGACTCGCGCCTGTACTGGGTGCGGCGCAAGCAGGTCCTGGCCTGCACGCGCGACCACTCGCATTTCGAGTACCTGCTCGAGCGCGGCCGGGCCGATCCGTCCGAGCGCAACACGCACCCCGACCGCAACAAGCTCTACAACTGCCTGGGCGCGTCGAGCCCGCCGAAGATCGAGCTGTCGCAGCAGCACAGCCTGCAGCATGGCGACATGCTGCTGCTGTGCTCCGACGGTTTGTGGTCCGTGCTGCCCGAAACCGAAATCGTGCATCGCCTGGCCACGAGCGGCGTCGTGCAGGCGGTGCCCGAACTGGTGCAGATGGCCGCCGCCATCGGCGGGCCACAGGCCGACAACACGACCGCGCTGGCCATCGCCTGGCAGGGCGCGGCCGGCACGATCGATGCCGATGCCCTGAATGTGATCTCGACCCAGATGCTGGCCGAGGATGCCGTGAGTTCCACCATCGTCGCGGGCGACCCGCTGCCCGAAGGCAGCGACGCGTTCGACGAAGACGATATCGAAAAAGCCATCGCCGAGATCCGCGAAGCGATCGAAAAATCCTCCCAGCTGCTCAAGTAAGGACCGACCCCATGACCTACCCACCGCGCCCGAGTGGCCGCGCGCCAGACCAGCTGCGCCCGATCGTCATTACCCGCAACTACACGCGGCACGCCGAAGGCTCGGTGCTGATCGAGTTCGGCGACACCAAAGTAATCTGCACGGCCAGCATCGAGGACAAGGTGCCGGCCTTCCTGAAAGGGAAGGGCCAGGGCTGGCTGACCGCCGAATACGGAATGCTGCCGCGCTCGACCCACAAGCGCATGGACCGCGAAGCCGCGCGCGGCAAGCAGAGCGGGCGCACGCAGGAAATCCAGCGCCTGATCGGCCGCTCGCTGCGCGCCGCGTTCAACCTGCATGCATTCGGCGAGCGCACGCTGCATCTGGATTGCGACGTGATCCAGGCCGATGGCGGCACCCGCACCGCCGCCATCACGGGCGCGATGGTGGCCGCGCACGACGCCTTCAGCACGCTTCTGTCATCGTGCGCGATCACGGCGCCGCCGGTCCGGCATTTCGTCGCGGCCGTGTCGGTCGGCATGGTGAACGGCGTGCCGCTGCTCGACCTGGACTATCCCGAGGACGCGAACTGCGACACCGACATGAACGTGGTGATGAACGACCAGGGCCATTTCATCGAAGTGCAGGGCACGGCCGAAGGCGCTGCATTCGACCGCGCCGCCATGGACCGCCTGCTCGACCTGGCGCAGGCAGGCATCGCCGACCTGATTCATTTGCAGAAGCAGGCGCTGCGGGTGGGCTGACTGCGGTTGCCCAGTTCCTGCGCAGCAGGTGCGCGAAGCCGGTAAAATGACCGGTTTCCTCACCAGCACCGTGACCACCATGACCCAGCGCCTGATCCTCGCCTCCAACAACGCCGGCAAACTCAAGGAGTTCGCCCAGCTGCTCGGCCCCATCGGCCTCGACCTGCATCCGCAGGGCGAATTTGACGTCCCGGAAGCAGAAGAGCCGTTCGGCACCTTCGTTGAAAACGCGCTGGCCAAGGCGCGCCATGCGTCGCGCCTGACCGGCTTGCCGGCGCTGGCCGACGATTCCGGCGTCTGCGTCAATGCCCTTGGCGGCGCGCCGGGCGTGTACTCGGCCCGCTATGCCGGTGAGCCAAAATCCGACGCCAACAACAGCCGCAAGCTCGTCGCCGATCTGTCGACACTCAGCGACAAGTCGGCTTATTACTATTGCGTGCTGGTCTACGTGCGCCACCCGGAAGACCCGCAGCCGATCATCGCCGACGGCCGCTGGAATGGCGAAATCATCGCCACGCCGCGCGGCGAGAACGGCTTCGGTTACGACCCGTACTTCTTGATCCCGTCGCTGGGCAAGACCACGGCCGAACTAGCGCCGGACGAAAAGAATGCGCTGTCGCACCGTGGCCAGGCGCTGCGCGCGCTGGTCGAGAAACTGAAAAACACCTGACATGATCCCCATTAAATTCGTCGGCGAAAACGTACCGCAACCGTTGGCCGGCGAGCCCCGTTCGCCCGCGACGGCCGCGCTGCAATACCTGCAGCCGGGCGCGCTGAACCTGACGGCGCTGCCGCCGCTGTCGCTGTACGTGCACTGGCCATGGTGCGTGCGCAAATGTCCGTACTGCGATTTCAATTCGCACGAAGGCAAGGGCGAGCTGCCCGAGAAGGATTACCTCGACGCGCTGCGCCTCGACCTGGAACAGTCGCTGCCGCTGATCTGGGGCCGCAAGATCCACACCGTGTTCATTGGCGGCGGCACGCCGAGCCTGATGTCGGCGGCCGGCCTGGACCGCCTGATGTCCGATCTGCGCACCTTGCTGCCGCTGGAACTCGATGCCGAGATCACGATGGAAGCCAATCCCGGTACCTTCGAGGCCGAGCGCTTCAAGAGTTATCGCGAGAGCGGCATCAACCGCCTGTCGATCGGCATCCAGAGTTTCAACCCGGCGCACCTGAAGGCGCTGGGCCGCATCCACGACGGCGACGAAGCGCTGCGCGCAGTCGAGATCGCGAAGAACACGTTCGACAACTTCAATCTCGACCTGATGTACGCGCTGCCGTCACAGACGCTGGCCGAAGCGCGCCACGATCTGGAAACGGCGCTCGCGTTCGCGCCGCCGCACCTGTCGCTGTACCACCTGACGATGGAGCCGAACACGGTCTTCGCGAAGTACCCGCCATCACTGCCGGACGACGACCTGAGCGCCGACATGCAGGACATGATCGCCGAGGTGACGGGCGCCGCAGGCTACGATCACTATGAAGTCTCGGCCTATGCCCGGGCCGGCCGGCGCGCGCGCCACAACCTGAATTACTGGCAGTTCGGTGACTACCTGGGCATCGGCGCCGGCGCCCATTCGAAGATCTCGTTCCCGCACCGCATCCTGCGCCAGGCCCGCTACAAGCAGCCGGCATCGTTCATCGAAGCAGCCAGGCGCGGCAATCCGGTGCAGGAAGAGCACGAGATCGGCCGCAACGACATGGGCTTCGAATTCATGCTCAACACGCTGCGCCTGACCGGTGGCTTCGATCCGAACCTGTTCGGCGAGCGCACCGGGATGAGCATCAACACGATCACCAAGTCGCTCAACGAGGCCGAGGCCAAGGGGCTGATCTACCGCGATCACAAGCTGATCAAGCCGACGGAACTGGGCCAGCGTTTTCTGAACGATTTGCAGGAAATGTTCTTGGCCGAGTAAGCGTCTCGGTTTTTCAGGCCTGCACGACGCCTGCCATCGCGCTGAGCGTGCGCGTCAGGCCAGCCACGACGCGCGCCAGGCCGTCGAATTCGCCGGGCTGCTGCGCCTCGTCGGTTTCATCGACGGGCAACGGCGCGGTGTAGAAATAGGGGTAGCCCAGAAAGTCGCTGCCGGTGATCAAGAGGGTCGTCGCGGCGGGGCTGCCATCGCCATCGCCATGGCGTGAAAGCGTCAAGCCCATCACGTGGGCCGAGGTCGCCAGCCCGTGGTGCATCAGTTGCGGGTCGCTGCGCAGTGCTGCAAACGCCTGGCGCACGCGCTGCGCCCCATCAGGCGTGCCAATGAATGCGATGAAGTTGCCGGCGTCCGTGTCCTCCGCGCCTGACTCCCCAGCCTCTGTGAAGAACACGAAACGGATCTCCGTCCCGGGTGCGGGCCGCAGATCCTTGACGGCGCGCGCCAGTTCAAGCACGGCAGCCGCGCCGACATCACCCCCTGGCCCGATGCGGGCGCCGATCACGAACGTGCGTTCTGGCAGGGCGCCTGGCGCCACGCTTGAAAGCGTGGCTTCGATGCTGTGGGCGGCATGGCGGTCGCTGTCGCTGTCGATCCGCTGCCGGTGCAGTACATAGCCATACCGGCGCAGCGATGTGTCGACGTACTGCGTCGGACTGCGCGGCGCGTTCGGCGCCAGGGCCCGGGCATGGGCTTGCAGGCGCGTCGCCAACGGCGTGGTGTCCGACTCGGTCTCGACAGTCAGCGTTGCCAGCACGATCGCAAGCAATATCGCGAGGATGACTTTCCAGTGCGATCTGAAGAAATGTCTCATGGCGTCACACGGCGCCTTGCGGCGCGTCGTCGGCAATCGATGCAACCAGTGTAGCCAATCCCGCCAATATCTGCGGTGCCAGGGGAGGGCAATGCCGCGCTACAACGAGGTACCCACAATCCGTCAAGTCTGCTTTGCGCCAGAACGACGTTACGGCTGTGGCATAGCAAAAAGCCAGATCATATTTCGGATGTGATTGATATTTTTTGCACATCGACTTATGAATATTGCATGGACTTTGATGTACTCTTGGTTGGTATTTTCTGATTTCCTTCGGTTAGCGGCTGGGTCTGCAAGGCGGAAGAATCTTGTTCCCTGGCCTGTTCGTCGCAATGGCGCGACGTTGTCATCAGCAACTTAGGAGCGGACATGGCCATAAATATCGATATTCTGGAAGTGCAAACGCAGCTGCTGAAACTGGGCTTCGATCCGGGCCCAATGGATGGCATATGGGGGCGACGTACGATCGCGGCATTGCGCGCCTTTCAGGAGTCGAAAGGGCTGCAGGTCGATGGCATTCTTGGGCCGAAGTCGCTGAAAGCCTTGTTCGAGGGCGTGGCAGATGACCAGCACAGCATTCCCGGCGAGCTGCCCTGGATGGCCGAAGCGACGAGATTGATCAATACGAGGGAGTTTTTGGGCGACCGCGACAATCCTGTCATCCTTGACTGGGCCGATGACCTCGATATCCATTATCCCGGTGATGAGGTACCGTGGTGTGGTTTGTTCGTCGGGCACTGCATCAACGGTACGCTGCCGGAAGAAACCTTGCCGACAAACTTATTGAGCGCGCTTGCGTGGAAAAATTTTGGCAACGACATTTCACCTCGTTACGGCGCCATCATGGTCTTCTGGCGTATCAGTGAACATAGCGGTAAAGGGCATGTCGGCTTTTATACCGGCGAGGACGATGATGCTTATCGTATTCTCGGCGGCAACCAAAGCAACAGTGTCTGCTATCAGTGGGTATCCAAGACGCGCTTCAAGGCGGCGCTCTGGCCTGCTACTGCCGTATCGTTGGAGGGCTTTGCATCTGCGCGGATGTTTGACCGCGCAGCCGACCTGGCAGCTGGCCGCAATCCACTGTTTGCGCGTGGGGGGGCGAGCCATCGGCCCAAGCACTGACAATGACGGCGTGATGCGATAGCGACCTGCCAGACGTTATGTGCAAAAAAAACCGGGCCACACAGGCCCGGTTCTCATTCACTTCAGCAGCAGCATCGCAACTTACCGCGCCGCCACCGGCGTCCCGCCAGCTTGCGCCGCTGGTTCCACCCAGCCGCCGCCCAGCACGCGATACAACGCGACCTGGTTCTGCAGACGCAGCAGATTGGCCTGCACCGACAACTGCTGCGACTGGAACAGCGAACGCTGTGCATCGAGCAGGTCGAGCTGGCTGGCGGCGCCGCTGCGGAAGCGCAGGTCGGACAGGTTGAAGCGGTCGGCTTCGGCTTCGGTCACGGCCGCTTGCGCGCGCAGCTGTTCGCTGTACGTCGCCTGGCCGGCCAGGGCGTCCGCCACTTCGCGGAACGCGGTCTGGATCGACTGCTCGTAGCGCGCCACGGCGATGTCGCGCTGGGCACGGGCGGCGCCCAGCGTGGCGGTGTTGCGGCCGTAGTCGAAGATCGGCAGGATCGCCTGCGGTGCGAACGACCAGCCCCAGGTGCCGCTCTCGAACAGGCCCGACAGCTCGGTGCTGGCACTGCCGGCGCTGCCCGTCAGCGAGATGCGCGGGAAGAAGTTCGCGCGCGCCGCACCGATATTGGCGTTGGCTCCGATCAGCTCTTGCTCGGCCGCACGGATGTCCGGACGGTTGACGAGCAGGTCCGATGGCAGGCCGGCCGGCAGGTCGGGCAGCTCGGTCTTGGCCAGCGTGGCGCCGCTTGAGACGTCCGCCGGCAGCGGCTGGCCGACCAGCAGCGTCAGCAAGTTGATGTCCTGGGCGCGGAAGCGCTGTTGCTGCGCCAGCGTGGCCAGGGCCGTTTCAACGAGCGAACGCGATTGCTGGATATCCAGGCGCGATGCGACGCCGTTCTCGAAACGCAGCTGCGTCAGGCGATCCGAATCCTGGCGCGTCTTGAGCGTGTCCTGCGTGATGCGCAGCAGCTCTTCGTCGGCCAGCAGTTGCAGATACGCGTTGGCAACCGACGCGATCAGGCTGATCTGCGTGGTCTTGCGCGCTTCTTCGGTGGCCAGGTATTGCGCCAGCGCGGCTTCGCTCAGGTTGCGCACCCGGCCGAACAGGTCGAGCTCGAACGACGTCACCTGCAGGCCTGCCTGATAGGTGCTTTCGATCGGCTGGTCTTCGCCCACCGTCCGGCGGTTGCCACTGACACCCAGGCCCACCGATGGCAGGCGATCGGCGCGCGTGATGCGGTACTGGGCACGCGCCTGCTCGATGTTGGCAATCGCGATGCGCAGGTCACGGTTATTCACCAGTGCCTGGTCGATCAGCTGACGCAGACGCGCATCGGCAAAGAACTGCTGCCACGCCACGGCTGCCGGTGCCTGGTTGATCACCGGGCTGGTCGATGCCGTGGCCGCTTGCGGCACAGCCGGGAAGGCGCTTGCCACCGGAGCAGCAGGGCGCTCATAGTCCGGCGCCAGCGACATGCAGCCGGCGAGTGCCATCGACAGCGCCAATGGCGTGACGATCAGTTTGATGTGTTTAATCATACTTGTTTCCCTTGTTCTGCGGCCTGGCGTTCCTGTTTCTCGAGCTCATGCTGTTTTTCCTGCGCATGGGCATACATCTTGTTCTGGCGCTCGCTGCCCTTGAAGAGCGTACGGACAACGACGAAGAACACGGGCACGAAGATCACGCCCAGCACGGTTGCCGTAATCATACCGCCCATCACGCCGGTACCGATGGCGCGCTGCGATGCCGAACCGGCGCCGCTGGCGATCACCAGTGGCAGCACACCCAGGATGAAGGCGAGCGAGGTCATGATGATCGGACGGAAGCGCAGGTGGGCCGCTTCGAGCGCCGCATCGAACGGCGACTTGCCTTCGGCTTGCAGGTCCTTGGCAAATTCGACAATCAGAATCGCGTTCTTCGCCGCCAGACCAATAATGGTAATCAAGCCGACCTTGAAGTAGACGTCGTTGGACAAGCCCCGCATATTGGCTGCCAGCAGCGAGCCGAGAATACCCAGCGGCACCACCAGCATGACCGCCACCGGGATGGTCCAGCTTTCATACAGTGCGGCCAGAGCCAGGAACACCGCGAGCAGCGCGAAGCCGATCAGGATGAACACGGTCGAGCCCGACAGCAGCTCTTCGCGCGACTGGCCGGTCCACTCATACGAGAAGCCAGGCGGCAGGCGCTCGGCGAGGCGCTGCATTTCGTCCAGTGCTTCGCCGCTCGAGTAACCAGGCGCCGGTTCACCGGTCAGCTTCATGGCAGGGTAGCCGTTATAGCGGTTGGTCTGCATCGGGCCGGTGGTCCATTCGGTCGTCGCGAACGACGACATCGGCACCGGCTGGCCCTGGGTATTCATCGCATTGATGCGCAGCAAATCGTCCGGCTGCATACGCTGGGGCGCATCGGCCTGCACGATCACGCGCTGCAGGCGGCCACCGTTCGGGAAGTCGTTCACGTACGACGAACCCATCGATGTCGACAGCGCCGTGTTGATCGCGGCGAAGGTCACGCCCAGGGCTTGCGCCTTGTCGCGGTCGATGTTCAGCTTGAGCTGCGGTGCATCTTCCAGACCTTCCGGACGCATGCCCGTCAGGATCTTGCTCTGTGACGCCATGCCCAGCATCTGGTTACGCGCTGCCAGCAGGGCAGCGTGGCCGTTGCCGGCACGATCCTGCAGGCGGAACGAGAAGCCGGTGCCGGTACCCAGTTCGGGGATCGGCGGCGGGCTCACCACGAAGATGAACGAGTCGCGCAGCGCGCCCATGTGGCCGGTGATGCGGCCGGCGAACGATTGCGCGTCCTGGCCGTCGCCCTTGCGCTCGTCCCATGCCTTCATCGGGATGAACGCCAGACCCATGTTCTGGCCCTGGCCCGAGAACGAGAAGCCGGTAATGGCCACGATGTTGGCCGTTTCCGGCTGCTTCATCACGAACTCTTCCATCGAACGCAGGACGGCGCCGGTACGTTCGGCAGTCGCGCCTGGCGGCAGCTGGACGTTGGCGATCACGTAGCCCTGGTCTTCGTTCGGCAGGAACGAATTCGGCAGGCGCGTGAACAGCACGCCGACCACGACGACCAGCACGGCAAACACGACCATCCAGCGGCCGGCACGCTTCATCAGGGCGCCGACAAAGCCTTCATATTTCTTGGCGCCGGTGGTGAACTTGCGGTTGAACCAGCCGAAGAAGCCCTTCTTGTCATTGTGGTGACCGGCTTCGACGGGTTTCAACAGGTGCGCGCACAGCGCCGGGGTCAGCGACAGTGCCAGGAACGCCGAGAAGGCGATCGAGGTGACCATCACGACCGAGAACTGGCGATAAATGTTACCGACCGCGCCGGCGAAGAATGCCAGCGGGACGAACACGGCGATCAGGACCACGGTCACGCCGATGATGGCGCCCGAAATCTGGCCCATTGCCTTGCGCGTGGCTTCCAGCGGCGGCAAGCCTTCTTCGCTCATGATGCGCTCGACGTTCTCGACCACCACAATGGCATCATCGACGACGATACCAATCACCAGCACCATGCCGAACATGGTCAGCACGTTGATCGAGAAGCCCATCGCCAGCAGGCAGGCGAACGAGCCCAGCAGTGCGATTGGCACCACGATGGTCGGAATCAGCGTGTAGCGGAAGTTCTGCAGGAACAGGTACATCACCAGGAACACCAGCACGATCGCTTCGATCAGCGTGTGGACCACTTGCTCGATCGAAATCGAGATGAAGGTGGTGGAGTCGTAAGGAATCGAGTACTTGATGCCGTTCGGGAAGAGCTTCTGCAGCTCTGCCATGCGGGCCTTGATCAGTTCCGCGGTTTCCAGGGCGTTACCGGATGGTGCCAGCTGCACGCCGATACCTGCCGATGGCTTGCCGTTCAGGCGCGCCGTGGTGCTGTACGACTGGCCGCCGACTTCGATGCGGGCGACATCCTTCAGGCGCACGGTCGAGCCATCCTGGTTGGCGCGCAGCACGATGTTGCCAAACTGCTCGACGTTCGACAGCTGGCCCGTCACGATGACGGTGGCGCTGATCTGCTGGCCTTGCGCAATCGGCAAATCACCGATCGTGCCCGATGCGACCTGGGCATTCTGCTGCGAGATCGCGCTCGTGACATCAGCGGGCGACAGGTTGAATCCGACCAGCTTGGTTGGATCGATCCAGATCCGCATTGCTTTTTCGGTACCGAACAGCTGGGCCTGGCCAACGCCGGTAATACGCTGGATTTCAGGCAGCACATTGCGCGAGGCGTAATCGCCCAGCGCAATATTGTCCATCTTCGGGTCATCCGACGACAGGATCGTAAACAGCAGGAAGTTCGAGCGCGACTTGTCGACGCGCACACCTTGCTGCGTCACCGCCGGCGGCAGACGCGGAGTCGCGCGCGACAGGCGGTTCTGAACGTCAACCTGGGCCAGTTCCGGATCAGTGCCGGTCTCGAAGGAAATGGTAATCGAGCCAGTGCCGTTGGCCTGGCTGGTCGATTCCATGTAGATCATGCCCTGGGCACCGTTCATCTCGCGTTCGATAATCGAGATGACGGAATCCTCCAGAGTCTGCGCCGACGCACCCGGGTAGGTGACGTTGACGACGATCGCGGGTGGCGCCACGGATGGGTATTGGGCGATCGGCAACTGCTTGATCGCAACAGTACCCAGCACCATGATGAACAGCGCGATCACCCATGCAAAAATTGGGCGGTCAATAAAAAAACGTGCCATTGAAAAGTCCTGTTCGTTTTATTCTTAGCGGCTGCTGTTGGCCGGGGTCGTTGCACCCGCAGCCGGCGAACCGGAACTCGGGGTGCGTGCACCGGAAGCATTCGCACCAGCGGCGGCCTGAGCACCGGCAGCATTTGGCTGAGCCGCCGGAGCGCCTGCCTGGGCCGGCGCCTGGGTGCCGGCCGGGGTCCATGGCACCGGCTTGACCGGGGTACCTGGCGGCAGCATCTGCAGCTTCTGGAAGCCGTCGACCATCACTTGTTCGCCTTCTTTCAGGCCGTCAATGACGATCCAGCTCTCGCCTTGCTGCGACGCGATCTTGACCGTGCGGGACACTGGCTTGTTGTCGGCGCCGATGACCATCACGGTATCGCCGTTCTGGCCGCCACGGGTGACCGCTTGCTGTGGCACCAGGATGCCGCGCGTTTCCGACTGCGACAGGCGCACGCGTGCGTACTGGCCTGGCAGCAGGGCGTTGTCCGGATTGTCGATGGCAGCGCGCAGCGTGACCTGGCCGCTCGTTTCATCGACAGTCACGTCCGAGAACAGCAGCTTGCCCTTGCGAGGCAGCACAGTACCGTCGTCGAGCACGACCGTGACGGGCAGCTCGGCATCGATCTTGCCGCCGGCCTGCTTGCGCAGGCGCTGCAGATCGTTGGCCGACTGGGTGATGTTCAGGTACATGCGGTCGGTCTGCTGGATCAGGGCCAGCTCGGTCGACTGGGTCGCCGAGACCAGTGCACCCTCGGTCACCAGCGAACGGCCGATGCGGCCGGAGATCGGCGCATTGACGTTGGTGTAGCCCAGATTGATCTGCGCCACGCGGACCTGCGCGCGGGCGGCGGCTACTTCGGCCTCGCCCTGGCGTTGCGCCGCGACAGCGTTGTCGAATTCCTGTTTGCTGACAGCAGCGGCTTCGACCAACGGCTTGTAGCGATCGGCAATCGACTTGGCCGCGACCAGATTGGCCTGGGCGCGTGCCAGGTCAGCCTGGGCGGAAGCGACCTGGGCCTGGTACGGCGCAGCGTCGATCTGATACAGCGCCTGGCCCTGCTTGACCATGCTGCCCTCGGTGAACAGGCGTTTCTGGACATTGCCATCGACGCGGGCACGAACCTGGGCGGTGCGGATTGCCTCGACGCGGGCTGGCAGCTCGGTCTGCAATGCGACGGTTTCGATCTTGGTGGTGATGACACCGGCCTGGACGGCTGGAGCTTGCTGGCCGCCAGGGGCGGCGCCGGCTGGGGCTGCATCTTTCTTGCCGCAGGCGGACAACAGAACCAGGGCTGCCAGAGTGGCGGCAGCGACCCGGGTCAGGGACGGGGACGAGGATTGGGCAGGGCGCATTACGTGTGCTTCCTTCTAGTTAGTAACGCGTTGACGTCACCCGGCGCTCAGGAAAACATGGCGAAGGGTGATATCAACACTGGCTTTTGCAAATAGTTTTATATACTATCACGACTGTATGTAAAATGTTTGCCCCCCTGTAATTTTGGAGTACCCCCCGAATATGGTCCGCAGGACGAAAGAAGAAGCCGCCGCAACACGCGATAGCATCCTTGACGCAGCAGAAATTTTGTTCGCAAAAAATGGCGTTTCAAGAACGACTTTACAGCATATCGCTACCGCGGCGGGCGTGACGCGCGGCGCAATTTATTGGCATTTTGTCGACAAGGGCGCCGTGTTCAGCGCCATGATGGAACGCGCCACGATGCCGATGGATGCCGCCGTGAAGCTGGCAGGCGAACGCGCAGACACCGATCCGCTGCAAAGCCTGCGCAACGAAATGCTGGCGGTGCTGCAGATTGTGGAAGGCGACGAGAAGGCGCGCCGCGTGTTCGAGATCGCCACGCTCAAGACTGAATTTACCGACGAGGTCGATTCGGCGCGCGCGCACAAGCGCGAATCGGTTGCGCGCTGGCGCGGGCGGCTGCAGGAGCAGTTCACGCAAGCCATGGCCGACGGCACGCTGCCGGCGACGGTCGATCCACGCAAGGCGTCGATGTCGGTCTGGGTGATGCTCGACGGCCTGATCCGCAACTGGATCTTCGAGCCGGGCGCATTCGAGCTGGTCGACCTGGGCGCCGATCTGATCGACACGTACATCGCAGGCTTGCGCGCACGCTAACCCCTGGTTCTACACATGTAAAACAGCCGGGGTCAGGTCTGACATTCGGACACGATCTCGACAGTCGGGCAACCGGAACTGTCTGATACCAGGCCATGCCAATGCTTTTAGACTCAGCAAGACACCGTTGGAAGTCGTCAAGGCTGAGGTCGTGTCTGAATGTCAGACCTGACCCCGGCTGTGAGACGCGGCTACCCGACTGTCGAGATCGTGTCTGAATGTCAGACCTGACCCCGGCTGTGAGACGCGTGGTTATACAGATGTAAAAACAACAAAAAACCCGGCCGCGGCCGGGTTTGTCGTTTATGCAATTGGTGTACTTAACGCATGCCTTCGATCATTACTTTCAGCTTGATCGAATCGGCCACGAACGCGCGGATGCCTTCGGCCAGCTTTTCGGTCGCCATCGCATCTTCATTGAGCATGAAGCGGAATGTCTTTTCGTCGATCGCGATCTTCTCGATATCGGCGCTGTCGTCCTTGACCAGCTTGCGCTCGAATGGTGCGTCGCTGTCGGCCAGCTTTTGCAGCAGGTCCGGCGAGATCGTGAGCAGGTCGCAACCGGCCAGCTCGAGGATCTGCGACGTGTTGCGGAAGCTCGCGCCCATCACTTCGGTGGCGTAGCCGAACTTGCGGTAGTACTGGTAGATGCCCTTGACCGACTGCACGCCAGGATCGTCGGCGCCCTGGTAATCGGTGCCGGTCGACTTCTTGTACCAGTCGTAGATGCGACCGACGAACGGCGAAATCAGCTTGACGCCCGCTTCGGCGCAGGCCACCGCCTGGCACAGCGAGAACAGCAGCGTCAGATTGCAGTGGATGCCGTCCTTTTCCAAGATCTCGGCGGCGCGGATGCCTTCCCAGGTCGAGGCAATCTTGATCAGCACGCGCTCGCGCGACACGCCGGCTGCTTCATACAGCGCGATCAGTTCGCGGCCCTTGGCCACCGTGGCCTCGGTATCGAACGACAGCGCCGCATCGATCTCGGTCGACACGCGGCCCGGCACGAACTTGAGGATTTCCACGCCGAAGGCGATCAACAGGCTGTCGATGATGCCGTCGATCGACGCGTCGGGCGCATTGGCGATGGCTTTTTCGAGCAGCGGGCGGTATTCGGGCTTCTGCACGGCCTTTAGGATCAGCGACGGGTTGGTGGTCGCGTCCTGCGGCGTGTATGCCTTGATCGACTGGAAGTCGCCGGTGTCGGCAACGACGGTGGTGAATTGCTTGAGCTGTTCGAGTTGGTTCATGGTGGTCTCTTGAATGTTCTTAGAAATCGGTGCCCGCAACAAACGCGGCCAGCATGGCTTCCAGGCCGGCGCGGTCTTCGTCGCTGAAGCGATCGGGCTTCGGGCTGTCGATATCGAACACGCCGATCAGCCGGTCGTCCTTGAGCACCGGGATCACGATCTCGGACGCCGACGCCGAATCGCAGGCGATATGGCCCGGGAACGCATGCACGTCGGCGACCACGATGGTCTCGCGCTTGACGGCGGTGGCACCGCACACACCGCGCCCGAACGGGATGCGCGCGCAGGCGGGCTTGCCCTGAAATGGGCCGACCAGCAGATCGTTGCCTTCGCCTTTTTTGGACGGCACGGTGAAGTAGAAGCCAGCCCAGTTCAGGTCGGCGATGGTGTCGTAGACAAGGGCCGAGAACTGCGACGCATTGGCCGTCAGGTCGCGTTCACCTTCGAGGATGCTCGTGACCTGGCGTACCAGCAGGTCGTAATCGGGGCGGTCGCTGCGTTCTGGATTGATGTGCATGGCGTTGCCATTTGGCGGTCAATAAAAAAACTATTTTAGCCGATGAACGAATCGAACTGCATGTCGAACTCCTGCAGCGCCTTCTGCGCGTTCTGCATTTTCTTGCGAAACTCCGGCCCGCGCCGCAGCGCCAGGCCCACCGCCAGCACGTCGATCACGACCAGGTAGGCCAGGCGCGCCGAGATCGGCGTGTACGGGTCCGTTGCAAATACCAGGTCGATCGGGATCAGGAGCGTGGCCATCTCGGCCAGCGGCGTGCCCGATGGCGCCAGCACGATCACGTGCGCGCCCCCGGCCTTGGCCAGCTTGGCCGAACGGGTCAGCGCGGGGTTGTTGCCGCGCTGCGAAATGGCCACCACCGCATCGCCTTCGCGCAGCAGGGCTGCGGCGATCGAATGGATTGCCGGGTCGGTGTAGGCCACCGTCGGTACGCCCGAGCGGAAGAACTTGTGCTGCGCATCGGCCGCCACGAAGCCGGACGTGCCCTGGCCGTAGAACTCGATCTTGTTGGCGCGCGCCAGGATTTCAAGCGCCTGCTGGACCAGCTCCGGCTTGAGGTTGTTGCGCAGGTCAAGCAGCGTGTTGATCGAGCGGCTGCAGATCTTGTTGATCAGGTCCGACGCCAGGTCGTCCTGGTGCGGCGCCTCGTTGGCGCCGGGCAGGGCCAGCGCCAGGCCTTGCGCCAGCTTCAGCTTGAACTCGTGCCAGCCGTCGTAACCGAGCGTGCGGCAAAAGCGCACGACGGTCGGTTCCGACACGCCCGCGTTACGCGCGAGCGCCGTGATGTTCTGGCTCACGGTACCCGATGGCGCGGCCAGTACCGCGAGCGCCACCTTGCGCTCCGATTTGGAGAGCGTGTCGAGCTGGGTGCGGATCGAGTCGAGCAGCATGGGTTGGCCTTAGTCTTCGGGCAGCGATTCTTCGCGCCACTGCAAGCCGTCGCGCCCGATCAGGGCGCTGGCCGCAGCCGGCCCCCAGGTGCCGGACGTGTACGGGGCGGGCGAGGTGTCGTCCTGTTCCCAGTGTTCCAGGATCGGCTCGACCCATTCCCACGCCGCTTCCAGCTCGTCGCCGCGCATGAACAGCGTCAGCTGGCCGCGCAGCACGTCGAGCAGCAGGCGCTCGTACGCTTCCATGCGCGGCGACGTGAACTGCTCGCGGAAATCGAGTTCGAGTTCGGCCTGTTTCAGGCGCATCGAGTCGCCCGGCGTCTTGGCCATCAGGTTCATCGACAGCCCTTCGTCGGGCTGCAGGCGGATCACGAGGCTGTTGGGCTGGAAGCTCGACGTCGGCTGGTTGAAGATCGAATGCGGGATCGGCTTGAAGCGCACGACGATTTCGGCCAGGCGGTCGGACATGCGCTTGCCGGTGCGCAGATAGAACGGTACGCCGGCCCAGCGCCAGGTGTCGATTTCGGCCTTCATCGCCACGAAGGTCTCGGTGCGCGAACTCTTTGGCGCATCCGGTTCGTCGCGGTAGCCGGGCACCGGCTGGCCATCGATATAGCCCGAGCGGTACTGGCCGCGCACGATATTGTGCGTCAGGGTCGTTGGCGTGAAGCGTTTCAGTGAGCGCAGCACCTGCAGCTTGGCGTCGCGCACGGCGTCCGGCGCGATCGAGGCCGGCGGCTCCATCGCCACGATGCACAGCAGTTGCAGCAGGTGGTTCTGCAGCATGTCGCGCAGCGCGCCCGAGTTGTCGTAGTAGCCCATGCGGTTGCCCACGCCGATCTTCTCGGCGATGGTGATCTGCACGTCCGAAATCCATTCGCGGCGCCACAGCGGCTCGAACAGGATATTCCCGAAGCGCAGGGCCAGCAGGTTCTGCACGGTCTCCTTGCCCAGGTAGTGGTCGATGCGGTAGATCTGCGACTCGGCGAAGACCTTGCCGACGTCTAAGTTGATCTGCTTGGCCGAGGCCAGGTCGCGGCCCAGCGGCTTTTCGAGCACCACGCGCGAATTGGGCGTGGCCAGGCCCGTGGCGGCCAGGTTGTCGCAGATCTTGGCGAAGATCTGTGGCGGCGTGGCCAGGTAGTACACGCGTGTGAGCGATTCATCGGCGCGCAGGGCAGCGACCAGGTCGCCGTAGGTGCTCGCATCGGTGGCGTTCAGTGCCACATAGGTGATGCGGCCGATGAATTTGTCCCAGTTGGCGCCAGACGGCGCTTCCTTGATGTGCGGCTTCGAGTTGGTCTCGACCATGTGCAGGAATTCTTCCTGCGTGGCGTCGTCGCGCCCGACGCAGATGATGCGGGCGCTGGCCGGAAAGTCGCCGGCCACGTCGCGCGCGAACATGGCAGGCAACAGCTTGCGCATCGCAAGGTCGCCACTGCCGCCAAAGAATACGAGGTCGAAATCGGGAATCGCCATGATGAGCTGGGTACGTGAAGAGAATGAAAACAGGGAGAGATTGTATGTAAATTTACTACATAAACTGGCACCTTACAAGAAAATCTACTACGAAAGGCCGGTGCCGCAGTGTATGTTGACATAGTTGAGGACGCACCGGCGCGCCACCAAGTGGTGGGAATGCGACGACCGGACATTGGGACATGACAGGGCAGGGGATCAGGACTATAGTTTCCGTACGTAAATATCGTAGCCACGCGAGCTGCGAAGACGAGGGAGACATGATGGGCTGGATGCAAAGTTGGGGACGGGTGCTGTCGCCGTTCGGTGGCGGGGCCGTGGGCGGCAGCATGCGCGCGCTGGTGGTCAAGGCCCGCGATGGCAGCATCCGCACGGCGATCAATGCCGCGCGCCTGCGCAAGGAAGTCGACCAGGCGCAGGCCCAGGCCGCGCGCCAGCACCAGGCGGCCGGCGCGCTGGCTGCCGCAGCGCGTGAAGTCACCGACCTGTCGGCCGATGTCAATGCGGGTACGCTGCGCATCGCCGACACCGCCCAGCGCAACCTGCACACGGCGCGCGAGTCGATGGATGAACTGACGCGCCTCGAAGCGCGCATGCGCACCATCGAGGCGCAGGTGCATGGGTTTTCCGATACCGTCTCGCAACTGGTCGGACACCTGCACGAGATCGGCGAATTCGGCACCGTCATCGAAAACGTCGCCAACCAGACCAATCTGCTGGCGATCAATGCTGCGATCGAGGCGGCGCGCGCCGGCCCGGCCGGGCGCGGGTTTGCCGTGGTGGCGTCCGAAGTGCGGCGCCTGTCGCAGGTGGTCAACACGGAAGCCGTGAAGATCGCTACCGCCAGCAGTGCAATGCGCGGGCTGGTGGCATCGACCTCCAGCGCGACGGCCAATATCCTCGATGGCGTGAACGTCTCGGCGCGTGAAGCCGGCAGCGCGGCGAGCCACCTGACGAGGTTCGTGGCGGATTTTGAGCGCATGACCGCGACCGTCGACCAGATGGCGCTGGCGATGCAGTCGCTCGATGGTGTCAACCAGCAGATCGGGGCGCGCGTCGGCGAGGTGGCGAGCAATGCATCCGGGGCGGCGGCAACGATGCAGGATGCGTCGCGCCGGGTGGACGAGGTGCGGCTGGCCACCGAGGAGCTGCAAGGCGTGCTGGCGGGGTTTCGCACCGGCGGCACGCCGTTCGACGCGCTGGTCGACGCGACCACCGTGCTGCGCGAAGAGGTGCTGGCTTGCCTGCGCCGCCACGCCGGGAGTGGCGCCAACGTGTTCGACCAGAATTACCAGCCGATCGCGCAGTCCGATCCGCCGCGCTTTACCACGTCGTACGACCGCATCGTCGAGCGCGACCTGCAGATCCTGTTCGACCGCGTGCTGACCGATTTGCCGGGCGCCGCCTACGCGCTGGCCGTGGACAACCGCGGCTTCGCGCCGACCCACAACACCAAGTTCTCGCGCCCGCCCAACGGGCAGCGCGAGCACGACCTGGTGTATTGCCGCAACAAGCGGATCTTCGACGATCCGGTGGGCATCCGACTGGCGAAGAACCGCGAGCCGTTCCTGTTGCAGACCTATCTGCGCGATACGGGTGAGGTGATCAACGATCTGTCGATGCCGATCATGATCGACGGGAAGCACTGGGGCGCGGTGCGCATCGGCTACGATTCGGCCCGGATGATGGGCTGAGCGGCGCATCTGCTGTCATCTGCTCCTGTCTGCCGGTTCCCGATATAAGCATAGGCAAAATCGGTATTGGCAACGCAATTGGAGGCCTGTTAAGCTTCGCGTCCCTTCGGCGGTCGAGGTACCGCCGTCACCGACCAGAAGAAGAGAAGCCCCATGAGCTGCAAGCACCATCACGCCAATCCGCATCGCGCGGTCCTGATCCTGAGCCTGATCGCGACCCTGGCCCCGACCGCCGCGCTGGCCCAGGAGACGCCGCCGCCGGCGCCGGCCGCCCAGGACGTGCAGACGATCGTCGTCACCGGCACCCGTTCACTGAACCGCCGCACGCTCGATTCGGAGTCGCCCGTCGACGTCATCGGCAACAAGGAACTGCTCAGTACCGGCTCGGGCGAGCTGGCCACCGTGCTGTCGCGCCTGCTGCCATCGATGAATTTCCCGCGTCCGAGCGGCGCTGATGCCAGCGACGCGGTGCGTCCGGCGCAGCTGCGCGGCCTGTCGCCCGACCAGACGCTGGTGCTGGTCAACGGCAAGCGCCGTCACACGTCGGCCGTCGTCAATGTCAACGGTACGCTGGGCCGCGGTTCGGCCCCGGTCGATCTGAACGCGATTCCGCTGGCGGCGATCGAGCGCATCGAAGTGCTGCGCGACGGCGCCGCCGCCCAATACGGCTCGGACGCCATTGCCGGTGTGGTCAACATCATCCTCAAGCGCGGCGCCAAGGGCGGCGAAGCGGAAGTGGTGTATGGCCAGTATGACGCGGGCGACGGCGAGCAGGGCACCGTGCGCGGCTCGGCGGGCTTCAACCTGGGCCAGGATGGCTGGGTGCGCATCGCCGTCGAAGCGGCCGAGCGCAACGCCACCAATCGCTCGTTTGCCGACCCGCGCCCGTCCGCCGGCCCACGCCAGGGCTTGACCACCCAGCGCTACGGTGACCCGGACAGCCGCCCGCGCACGCTGTTCGTCAACAGCGAAGTGCGCATCAACGACGACGTCGACTGGTACGCCTTTGCGAGCTACGGCGAGCGCGACACCTCTTCGGCGGCGACCTTCCGCACCGCGTTCACCGACAACAACCGCACCACGCTGCGCTCGCCGCTGTATCCGGAAGGCTTCCAGCCACTGCTGGGCAGCACCTCGACCGATGCCTCGATCGTGACGGGCCTGCGCGGCGTGGCCGCCGGCTGGCGCTGGGATGCGAGCCTGAACCATGGCCGCAACCGCTTCACGCTCGACGTCAACGACACGGTCAACTACAGCCTGGGCGCGGCCAGCCCGACCAGCTTCTATGCGGGCGAACTGACCTCGAAGCAAAGCCTGGCCAACCTGGACGTGGCGCGCGAGATTCCCGTGTCATTCATGAGCGGGCCGCTGACGGTGGCGCTGGGCCTGGAAGCGCGCCATGAATCCTACGAAATCGGCGCGGGCGAAGCCGGTTCGTACTTCGGCTCCGGCGCGCAGGGTTATTCGGGCTTCCGCCCCGAGAATGCAGGCGAAAACAGCCGCAACAACAAATCGGTGTACCTGAACCTGGAAGGCGACATCACGAGCGCATTGTCAGGCGCCCTGGCGCTGCGCCATGAACGCTACAGCGACTTTGGCAGCACGAACTCGGCCAAGGCATCGGCGCGCTATGCCTTCACGCCGACCTTCGCGCTGCGCGGTACGGCCTCGAACGGTTTCCGCGCGCCGTCGCTGGCGCAGTCGTTCTACACGATCACCACCACCAACACGCTGCTCGTGAACGGCGCCAGCGCGCTGGTGGAGACGGGCACGTTCCCGGTCGGCAGCGCCGCCGCCCGTGCACTGGGCGCGCAGCCGCTCAAGGCCGAAAAGGCGCGCAACCTGAGCATCGGCGCGCAGTGGCAGCCAACGCGCAACTGGACCACGACGGTCGATTTGTACCGCATCGATATCGATGACCGCATCGTGTTCTCGTCGAATCTGCAACTGGCCAATGCACCGGCGCTGTCACGCGCACTCGCGGCCCAGGGCGTGTTCGTCGGCGCGGCGCGCTACTTCACCAATGCGGTCGACACGCGCACCAAGGGCGTCGACGTGGTCAGCACCTACCGCATGAACTTCGCGCAGGGCGCGCGCGCCGACCTGACGCTGGCCTACAACCATAACGACAACGAAGTGCAGGGTGTGGCGGCGTCGCCGGCCGTGCTGTCGGGGCAGGGACTGTCGCTGGTGGACCGCCAGAGCATCAACCGCCTGACGGTCGGCTCGCCGAAGGACAAGCTCGGCCTGACGGGTGACTTTACGCAGGGTGCGTGGAATGGCCGCGCCGTCGTGACGCGTTACGGCGAATTCACGGTGCCGCAGAACGATCCGGCGCTGGACCAGAACTACGACCCGCAGTGGGTGCTCGATCTGGCAGCGAGCGTGCGCCTGAACCAGTGGCGCCTGACGGCCGGCATCGACAACGTGACCAACCGCTATCCTGCGCAGGTCACGTCGCGGGCCAACCTGAACGTGAACGGCACCCAGCCGTACAGCGTGTGGGCGCCGAACGGCTTCAATGGCCGCTACTTCTATGTGAAGGCTGGCTACACCTGGTAAGCAGGTGCGGGCCCGGGTTCAGCGCGACCCGGGCTTCAGATTGCGCCCGGGTTAAATCGCGTATTCGGGCTCTTCGCGGCCCGCCACATCGAGCCGCACCGACAGTACCTTGCCGGTGTGCGGATACTGCGCAATCTCTTCGCGTGACCGACCCTGGCTGGCGCTGGTGATGTACAGCGTGCGCAGGTCGGGCCCGCCGAAGCAGACCGACGTCGGGCAGCGCACCGGCAGTTTTATCTCGCGCAGGATTTCGCCGGTTGGCGAGATGCGCAGCACGCGCCCGCCTTCGAACATCGCGACCCAGTACATGCCTTCAGAATCCATCGTTGCGCCATCGGGCCGCCCGCCGTAGTCCGGCGCCGTTTTATCGGTCGGGAAGGTGAGGATCGTGCGGCGGTTGCTGTGCTCACCGGTGGCCACGTCGAAGTCGTAGCAGTCGATGCGGTGGGTGGTGGTATCGGCATGGAACATCGTGCGCCCGTCCAGGCTCCAGGCCAGGCCGTTCGAGTTGGTCATGCCGCCGCGCCAGGCGCAGCGCAGGTTGTCGCGTGCGAGCACGTACATCTCGGCGGCCGGCTGGTCGCGCGGCTCGTACATGGTGCCGATCCAGAACCGGCCCGCCGGGTCGACACGGCCATCGTTGAAGCGCACCTTGGACGTATCGTAGGGTGCGTCGGCGATCGGGGTTTCCGCGCCGTCGGTCGTGTTCAGGCGCAGCAGACGCTCGCGCGTGGCCACGACCAGGAAATTGTTGTCGTCGATGGCCAGTGCCGACGGGTTCGACCCCATCTTCCATGAGCTGAACTTGCCGCTGGCCGCGTGCAGGCGGTTGACGGTCAGGCCTTCGATATCGACCCAGTACAGGGCCGATTCGACTTCGTGCCAGATCGCCGATTCGCCCACCAGCATCGGCGCATCGTGTACTACTTCAAATTTTTCGGTTGCCATAGTGTCGGTCTCAAGAGTTCGGGATCAGACGGCGGCCTTGGCGCGCGCGATCAATCCATTGGTGGAACTGTCATGTCCTGCCGGCGCCGGCTCGCCTGCCAGCTCGGCCTCGATCTTCTTGGCCAATACCTTGCCCAGCTCGACGCCCCACTGATCAAAACTGTTCACGTCCCACAGCACGCCCTGGACGAACGTCTTGTGTTCGTACAGCGCAATCAGGGCGCCCAGCGTGGTGGGCGTCAGGCGCTCCATCAGAATCGTGTTGCTCGGGCGGTTGCCGGGGAAGGTCTTGTGCGGCGTGAGGCGCTCGACTTCGTCTGCCGGCAAGCCTTGCGCCGTCAGGTCGGCGCGCACTTCGTCGGCGGTCTTGCCCTTCATGAAGGCTTCCGACTGCGCGAAGCAGTTCGCCAGCAGGGCAGTGTGGTGGTGGTCCATCTCGTGCGCCGGGCGCAGGGCGGCGATGAAATCCATCGGCGTCACGTCGGTGCCCTGGTGCAGCAGCTGGAAGTAGGCGTGCTGGCCGTTGGTGCCGCACTCGCCCCAGATTGCCGGGCAGGTTGGCGTGTCGACGGGCTGGCCGTCGCGCGTGACGCGCTTGCCGTTACTTTCCATGTCGAGCTGCTGCAGGTAGGCCGGGAAGCGGTTCAGGTCCTGGTGGTATGGCGCGATCGAGACCGAGCTGCACTCGAGGAACTGGCGGTTCCAGAAGCCGATCAGGCCCAGTAGCGCAGGCAGGTTCTGCTCGAGCGGCGCGCTGCGGAAGTGTTCATCCATGTCGTGGGCGCCGGCCAGGAAGTCCTTGAAGTAACCGAAGCCCACGGCCAGCGCGACCGGCAGGCCGATCGCCGACCACACCGAATAGCGCCCGCCAACCCAGTCCCAGAACGGGAACATATTGGCCGGGTCGATGCCGAAGGCCTTGATGGCATCAAGGTTGGTCGATGCGGCGACGAAGTGCTTTGCCAATGCCTCTTCTGGCGCGTGCGCCAGGAACCAGCGGCGCGCGGTCTGCGCGTTCATCATCGTCTCGGTGGTGGTGAAGGTCTTGGAAGCGACGATGAAGAGCGTCGTTTCGGGATCGACCTGGCCCAGGGCGGCGTCCATGTCATGGCCATCGACGTTCGAGACAAAGTGCATGCGCAGGCGCGGATGCGCGTAGTGGCGCAGGGCCAGCACGACCATCTTCGGGCCAAGATCCGAGCCGCCGATGCCGATATTGACGATGTCCGTGATCGGCTTGCCGGTGTGGCCCAGCCATTCGCCGCTGCGTACCGCGTCGGTAAAGGTCTTGATACGATCGAGCACGGCGTGGATGTCGGCGTTGATGTCCACGCCATCGACCACGTGCGACGCGCCGCGCGGGGCGCGCAGGGCGGTGTGCAGCACGGCGCGGCCTTCGGTGTTGTTGATACGCGCGCCCAGGAACATCGCATCGCGCCGCCCTTCGACGCCGCGCTCGCGCGCCAGCTGCATCAGCAGTTCAAGCGTGCGCCCGTCGAGGCGATTTTTTGAATAGTCTAGGAACAGGCCTGCAGCCTCGTCACTGAATCGCTCGAAGCGCTGCGGGTCGGCGGCAAACAGATCGCGCATCTGCCACGTGGTGGCGATGTCGGCGTGCTGGGCGAGGGCCTGGAAGCTGGCGGTACTGGTCAAGGATGGCTGGCGCATGGGGTCCGGGGTGCGTGGCACAATGTTGTCGTTAACAGATTATCGAATAATACAATTATCTGCGCGTAAATTCACTACATAAAAGCGCGTGTGCGCCGCCAGGACACCGACGACCGGCGCTTTTCGGCACGCGCCTTTACGCTCATCCATACAGCATCGGGAGTCGCGGAAGAGCGCACCGACCCAAATTGTAGTAAAATTTCAGATACTAAATTCAGGAAGGAACGAACATGGCGCTCCACCCCGTAGTCGAACAGGTTACCAACCGCATCATCAAGCGCAGCGGCCCGTCGCGCGCTGCCTATCTGGCGCACCTCGAGGCCGCCCGCATCCAGGGCGTGCAGCGCGGCGCGCTGTCGTGCACGAACCTCGCCCACGGGTTCGCCGCGTTCCCGGCCAACGACAAACTGAAGCTGCGTGAAGTCAAGCAGCCATCGGTGGCCATCGTTTCTTCCTACAACGACATGCTGTCGGCGCACCAGCCGTTCGAGGGCTATCCGAAGATCATCAAGGACGCCGTGCGCGAAATCGGCGCCGTGGCCCAGTTTGCCGGCGGCGTGCCCGCCATGTGCGATGGCGTTACGCAGGGCCAGCCGGGCATGGAACTGTCGCTGTTCTCGCGCGACACCATCGCCATGGCCACGGCCGTCGGCCTGTCGCACAATATGTTCGACGCCAGCCTGTACCTGGGCATCTGCGACAAGATCGTGCCGGGCCTCCTGATCGGCGCGCTGCACTTCGGCCACATCCCGGGCATCTTCGTGCCGGGCGGCCCGATGACGTCGGGCCTGTCGAACAAAGAGAAAGCGCGCGTGCGCCAGCTCTACGCGCAGGGCAAGGCCACGCGCGAAGAGCTGATGGAATGCGAAGCAGCGTCGTACCATGACGCCGGCACCTGTACCTTCTACGGCACCGCCAACAGCAACCAGATGCTGATGGAAGTGATGGGCCTGCATTTGCCGGGCGCCGCGTTCATTACGCCGGGCACCGAACTGCGCGATGCGCTGACCAGAAGCGCAGCGCGCCAGGCAGTGGCGATCTCGCAGCAGGGTGGCACCTATATGCCGATCGGCCGCATCGTCGACGAGAAATGCATCGTCAACGCCATCGCCGCGCTGCACGCGACGGGCGGCTCGACCAACCACACGCTGCACCTGGTGGCGATCGCGCGCGCGGCCGGCATCGTGATCGACTGGGACGACTTCGACCAACTGTCGAAGGTCGTGCCGCTGCTCACGCGCATTTACCCGAACGGCGAAGCCGACGTGAACCACTTCCAGGCCGCCGGCGGCCCGGGCTTCATCATCCGCGAACTGCTGGACGCTGGCCTGGCGCACGAAGACGTCAACACGGTGCTGGGACATGGCCTGCGCGCCCACTGCAAGGAGCCGTTCCTGGGCGAAGATGGCAAGACCATCTGGCGCGACACGCCGGCCCAGAGCGGCGACGAAACCGTGCTGCGCCCGGCATCGAACCCGTTCAGCCCCAACGGCGGCATGGTGCTGGTGCAGGGTAACCTGGGCCGCGCCGTGATGAAGATCTCGGCCGTCAAGCACGATTACCACGTGATCGAAGCGCCGGCGATCACGTTCGATTCGCAGGAAGATTTCATGGGCGCCTACAAGGCCGGCCAGCTCAATCGCGATTTCGTGGCGGTGGTGCGCTTCCAGGGCCCGCGCGCCAACGGCATGCCGGAACTGCACGCCCTGACGCCAGCCCTGTCGAACTTGCAGGATGCCGGCTTCAAGGTGGCGATGGTCACCGATGGCCGCATGTCGGGCGCATCGGGCAAGGTCCCTGCGGCGATCCACGTATCGCCTGAAATCCTGGCCGGCGGCCCGCTGGGCCTCGTGCGCGACGGCGACATCATCCGCGTCGATGCCACCACCGGCACGTTGCAGGCGCTGGTGCCGGCCGAAGAATGGGCCGCGCGCAAGCAGGCCACGACCGACCTGAGCAAGAGCCACATCGGCATGGGCCGCGAACTGTTTACGATGTTCCGCGCCTCGATCAGCGCCGCGGAGCAGGGCGCGGCGACGTTCCCGCTGCCGTCGCCGATCCCCACCATCGTGCCGCTGCACGAAGGCCTGGACGCCAATGAGGTCGTGCCGGGTTCAGACGAAGACTTTCTCTTTAGGACGCAGAAATGACCTTACTTGAAATTATGCGCTCGGCGAGCGTGATCCCTGTCATCGCCATCGACGATCCGGCGCACGCCGTGCCATTGGCCAGGGCGCTGGTTGCTGGCGGCATCCGCGTGCTTGAAGTCACGCTGCGTACGGAGCACGGACTGGGCGCGATCCGCGCCATGAGCGAAGTCGAAGGCGCCATCGTCGGCGTCGGCACCCTGACGTCGCCCGAAGAATTCGTCGCCTCGCGCGAGGCCGGCGCCGTGTTCGGCGTCTCGCCGGGCCTGACGCCAGCGCTGATCGCCGCCGCCAAATCAAGCGGCCTGCCGCTGCTGCCGGGCGTGATGACCCCATCCGAAGTGATGGCCGCGCGCGAAGCGGGCTTCCGCCAGGTCAAGCTGTTCCCGGCCATGCAGGCAGGCGGCGTGGGCATGCTCAATGCGATCCGCGGTCCGCTGTCGGACATGACGTTCTGCCCGACCGGCGGCATCACGATCGAGACCGCACCGGCCTTCCTGGCCTGCAAGAACGTCGCGTGCGTGGGCGGTTCGTGGCTCACGCCGAAGGACGCGATCGAGGCCGGCGACTGGGCTCACATCACCGCGCTGGCCAAAGCCGCCGCGGCACTGCGCGCCAGCTGACCGGCGGCGGGCGACACATCGTGCGCTCGAACTTTCGCCCCCTGAGCGAAGGTGAAATCAGGTTGGCGTCGCTGCTGTTCGGCGACGCCATCGATTATTCGCGCGTGCGGATCCACAACCGCCGCTACATGCCGTTCCAGCCACGGAACTGCTGCATGACGCCCAACGGCAGCATGTATTTTCACCGCTCCTGTTTTCTCCCCGACTATGCACGCGGCGATCCGCCAGCGATCCACTGGTTCATGCACGAGATGGTGCACGTCTGGCAGCATCAGCTCGGATATCCGGTGCGGCTGCGCGGCGCGTTCCGGATCGGGCTATCCTATGGCTACACGCTGACCGAAGATTCGACGCTGGAGGACTTCAATATGGAAGCGCAGGGCGACCTGCTTGCCGACTACTTCGTACTTAAGCACATGAATTCTTCGGAATCCATGCGCCAGCAACGTTACGTGGGCAGTCTGTCACTGTACGAAAAGGTACTGGCGGGCTTTCTTGCTGATCCGGCTAGCGTTGCGAACTTGCCGCGCGGGTGCGGTCGTTGGCTGCTGCGGCTGAAGCGCTTGCACTGGTAGGGTGTGTCTTCGAGTCCATTTTTGAAAAATAAAAAAGCAACAAGCCGATGTCCGACCTCGTTGCCGGAAACTGAAAAAGTAGCGATGTCTGTGGCAGTCCTTAGCACGGGTTTTGGATGCAGCCGCGAAGTATGTTGGCAAAAAATAAAATATTCAGACGGCTTTAGCTGACCTGTAGAGCGTCTGGAAGGCTTTCGGCCGCTGGCAGGCTGCCGTTCGTCCTGTGTTGGGGGTGTGTTGGGGCTTGTGGCTGGCGTAGATTGTGTCTTGGTCGCTACATCGGCACAGAACCCACTAACTGCTTCCTAGAGGCTGCGGCCTACTGGACGGTGTAGCGCAGTTCTTCAAACCCGGCACTGCGCACCCGCACTTGGTCGCCAGAAGCGAATTGGATGCCTTCGAGGTAACCGATTTCTACCGTCTTTCCGGAAGCGACTTGGAAGGATTTCTGATTGACGGCTTCAGTTGTGGGGTTACGTGTCGCCATGATCACCGGCAGTTGCATGGCGGATGTATTCGTGAACATCGCAACCAAGCCACGGCCCATGGCAGAGCGCCGCATCTCGATTCGGACTGGTACAGCGGGTAGCCGAGACTTTTCCTGCTCAAGCGCTGCTTGTACGGACTCTGCCCTAGACTTCTCCTCTGCTAGGGCTTGCTCTTTGCTTTCTACTTCTGACGAAAGTTCAGCCGATTTCGCGAGTAAAGTTTGCGCATCAGTGCGGGCAGCGTTAAGGTCTGTTTTTAGCTCGGCTGCACGGGCGACTTCCTTGGCAATTTCTAACTGCAAGCTGGCGACCGTTGCCTTCTGGGCGTCGAGGTCGTGGTTGGCTTGATAGTAGAGCGCGGCTAGGACAAAGGACGTTACTGAAAGAATAGCGACCGCCGCCTTCCAAGGGACAGACGAGGCTGGGGACAGCGGTAGGGTCGATTGTGAAGTCATGGATTTTCCGTACTGGGTCAAGCACTGGCTATGGTAAAAAAGCCAGTTTAACCCTTAGTACGATAAGTGTCCAACGAGCAATAAGTTTTTTTAGAGTTGCGCCAGGACTGTCGCCCGGGAACTGCTTCACGGCAGGCTAATGAGGTCAGGCCGTGGCTTTGATGATCCGGTGGACGCTGGTAATGCCAATTTCCAACTCCTTGGCGATACGCTCCTTGCTGTAGCCCGCCGCCAGCAACGCACGTACGTTGTCAGCCTTGGCACGGGCAGTGGGCTTGGCTCCTTTGTAGGTGCGCTGTTCTAGTGGTAAGTCTTTGTCCTTCGCCTAGGTGGCTTCGATGCCGATACGCTGACGGATAAGCATTTGATCGCGCTCGAACTGGGCGACGCTGGCGAAGATGTTGAGCATTAACGTCCCAGTGGCCGTGGTAGTGTCCATATTCGTGTCGCAGGATGCGAACAGAAGTACCATTGTCAGCAAGCTCCTTCGTAATGTTCACCATGTCGGCGATGCTGCAGGCTGCACGATCGATCTTCGTGATGGTCACTACGTCGCTAGCTTTGAGGCTTTGCATCAGCGCCTTTCACTCTTTAGGAGCACGTCTGGCAGCATCAGCTCGGGTATCCGGTGCGTCTGCGCGGCGCGTTCCGAATCGGGCTATCCTATGGCTACACGCTGACCGAAGATTCGATGCTGGAGGACTTCAATATGGAAGCGCAGGGCGATTTGCTGGCGGATTACTTCGTGCTCAAGCACTTGCGCCGGCCCGAGGCGATGCGCCAGCAGCGCTACCGCGACAGCCTGGCGTTGTATGAGAAGGTGCTGGCGCTGTTTTTGGCCGATCCTGGCAGCCGCGCCAGTCTGCCCCGTGGGCCAGCGCGCTGGCTGGCCGCATGATGCGCAAACTTTCCGTGGGCGCGATGCTGGCCGCCACGGTCCTGTGCGCACCCGCGCTAGCCAGTACCTGCTTCGGCAATAGCGGGAGCGGGCGCATCGAGGGCGCGGTGGCCCTGCCGCTTGCGGGCCCCAACTTCGCTGCCTATTCAGAACTGGGTCTCAAGCTTGGCCGCACCTACGTCCATGCGCAGGCACGCGACGTCGTGCTGGGCGCGTATTCGACACTGTCCCGCAGCACGCCGGACGTGCAGTACGTCTATGGCGAGACGGGCCTGCGCACCGGCGGCCCGATGCCGCCCCATCGCACGCATGAGAACGGGACATCGGTGGACTTCATGGTGCCGGTGCGCGGCCGGGATGGCCGGCCGGCGCAGTTGCCACGTACCGCGCAAAACCACTTTGGGTACGATCTGGAATTCGATGACGCAGGCAAGCTTGCGGATTTGCGCATCGACTTCGCCGCAATTGCCGCGCACCTGGCGCAGCTGGATCTGGAAGCACGGCGCCATGGGTTCGGTATTGCGCGCGTCATTCTGGCACCAGAGTACATTCCGAAGGTACTTGCCACACCGGTAGGCCAGAACATCAAATCGCTGCCGTTCATGAAGACCAGGCCCTGGGTTCGGCACGACGAGCATTACCACGTCGATTTCGCGGTCAAGTGCGCCAGGTAGATCGGCCGCGTTGATCGTCATTTGCCGCAACGGGCCAGGCGGCCCGCTGCGGCTGACATATCAGATCAACAGCCGCTATAGTTCTTGTTACCGCTGGCGGTCAGCGTGTACGTTCCGCCCCGGGGGCCGGTGTAGCAGGTCGGTCCGGTAACAGTATCCGTCAGACGTTGGCGAGGCTGCGGTTTGGTGCTTGTTTTCTGCACTTTGTGCGCGCTGCTGGGTTCATCCGCGAGAAGGTGGCTTGGCATTGGCGCGACCGCCTGCTGTGCGCGATGACAGTGATAATCGCCCGTTTTCCTGTTGTTATGACACCCTTGGGCGTTCAGCCCGCCGCCATGCGCGAATACTTGCGATGCGGCTAACAGGCCAACAGCCATGACCATGCACCGAAGATGCATAGTTCGTCGTGTATTTCCTTTTGATGCCAACGTCGCCGGTCGCATGTCGTCTCCATTCTTATTGAATGAGCGTCATGCTACGTGGAAATTTGGTTGCCGTAATGGCTGTTATTTAAAAACAACAACCACTAGTTTCGACTCCCAGTCCTCATCGTCGTTCGGCCCGGGCCACTGGTGCATACTTCCAGTAGCCCGGCACGTTCAAAACGTATGCCGCAATCCGATATTGAAAGCCCGGTCACCTGAGCCGGTCTCGGCATTGTTACCCACCGTATAGCCAGCCCCGTTCCGGTTGTCGATCATGCCGTACGACGTATACGCACTGGTGCGCTTGGACAGCGCATGCACGTAGCCCACCGCATACTGGGCGGCGTCCTGGTTCGGCGCGGTCTTGTCATTCTTGCGGATGTACGAGGTCATGATGGTGCCTGCCGGGCCGACCGGGATGGTGACGCCGACAAGCGTGTCGTCGCCGCGCAGGCTTGGTCTGAACACCTTGCCGTAGGGGAGTGGCGTTGCATTGTTCAGTGGTGCGCTGTTGAGCCCTTTGTCGTTGCTGTAGGCGAAGAAGACCTTGACCACCTTGAAGTCGACATTCGCCACGAACAGGGTGTTGCGACCGCTGTCGGTACCGGTGAGGGTGGCGCTGTCGTTGTTGCGATGGTTGTGCGCCAGCCGGGCGTTGACCGGCCCCTTGGCATAGTTGATGCTGACGTTGTACTGGCTGCCGGCTTGGCTGTCGCCGGCGGTCTCGCCCAGCGAGTAAAGCAGTCCTGCGCTGAAGCCGTTCTTCACGGGCGTCGTGTAGACGATCGAATTGTTCGCGCGCAGATTTGCGCCCGCGACCGGGAACAAGTTCTTGGCGCTGCCCGACAGGCCGCTGCCGAATGGATCGCCCACCTGACCGAGGGCATTGTAGGTCAGCGTGTACTGACGGCCAACCGTCAGACTGCCGGCGTCCTTGCTGGCCAGCCCTACGAAAGACTGGCGGTTGAATGCCTGGCCGGACGAGGCCAGCGCACCGGTGTCGATCGAGATCCCGGCCTCGAGCACGAACAGTGCCGAGACGCCGGCACCCAGTTCTTCCGATCCCTTGAATCCCAGGCGCGAGGCGGATGCAACGCCGCTGCTGACTTTGGTGACGTTGCCGGCTGCGCCCCCGCGTTCGTTGACGATACCGGCGTCGGCAATGCCATAGATCGTGATATTGGATTGCGCCGTGGCTGCGCCGCTGGCGGCAAGAAGCATGACGATCGGAATCGCCGGTGATAATTTCATGTTTGTCTCCGTGTTTTTATGGGGTACAGCGTGATGGAATGTCGACTCAGTCGAGTTCCATATCGAGCAGCATCGAGCTGAGCGATTTGCCATGGGCGTCCAGGGCCAGCGAGCGCGTCACGCCGCCGCCCAGCGCCTGGTGCATGACGAAGTTCATGGCGCCCAGTTGCGGCAGCAGATAGCGGGTTACCTCGCCGTGCACGATGCCGGCAAAGTGCAGGCGCACCCGTTCGGCGGTGACCTGCTGTTCCAGCAGCGCGTAATCGGCCGCGTGAAACGCGATTAACGACAGGTTGGAAATGTCGCCCTTGTCGCCGGCGCGCGAATGCGCGATGTCGCGAAGTTTCATGTCAGGTTTCCTCGAAATGGATCACTGGGCTGACCTGCGCGGCAGGCAGCAGCGTGGAGCGGATCGCGATCACTTCGCGCGCCGATCGGGTGGCGCCGCCACTGCCCGCCGGTCCGCAGGTGTACAGGGTTTCCACTTCGTTGCCGATGCGGATCGCTTCTTGCAGGCTTGTGGTGCGGCCGATGACGCGCAGCCGCACCTCGCGCGGTTCGGCCTCGCCCGGCACGTCACGGTCGCCATGCAGCGCATTCACGCCGATCAGGTCATAGCGCACCTCGGTCAGTGCGACGCCCGTCAGTGCGAACCGTTCGGCGACGATTGCCTGCGCCAGTTGGGCGCGCGCCAGTGCGCCGGGTCCCGCGTACGAGATCTGGCCCTCGCCGATGTAGCTGTCGATGTAGCCGATCGATACTTTCAGCATGCCGCTGCGCGGATGGCCGCTGGCGCCCTGCAGCGTGACGCGGTCCGGTGCGCACTCGGTCATCGTCACCGCTGAAAAGTCGGCCACAACGTCCGGCGTCTGGTAGGCAGCCGGGTCGTGGATTTCGTACAGCAGCTGCTCGGTGCAGGTGGCGCGGGTCACGTAGCCGCCCGAACCGGCCACCTTGGTGATCTCGACGCTGCCGTCCTCGCCGATCACGGCGAGCGGGAAACCCAGTCGCGCCAGGCTTGGTACGTCCTTGACGCCGGGGTCGGCGAAGTAGCCGCCGCACACCTGGCCGGCGCATTCGAGCAGGTGCCCGGCCAGCGTGCCCTGGCCCAGGCGCTGCCAGTCGTCCATCGCCCAGCCGAAGGCGTGGATGGCCGGTGCGAGCACCAGCGCCGGGTCGGCGATACGGCCGGTGATGACGATGTCGGCGCCTTGCGCCAGCGCGTCGACCAGCGGCTGTGCGCCCAGATAGGCGTTGGCCGACAGCAGCCGGCTGCCCATTGCCGCCACCGGTTTGCCGGTGTCGTCGAGGTAGTCGCCCTGGCGCAGCTGCTCGAGGACGTCGTCGCCCGTGATGGCGGCGATCTTCAGGTGGCCAAGGCCGAGCGAGACGGCGATCTGTCTGGTTTTGGCGGCCGCCGCGAGCGGGTTTGCCGCGCCCATGTTCGTGATGATCTTGATGCCCCTGTCGGCGCAGGGCTTCAGCACTGCCAGCATGCGCGCTTCGAGCAGCGGGTCGTAACCGAGCGACGGATCCTTCATCCGGGCTTGCTGGGCCAGGGCGATGGTGCGTTCGGCCAGGCATTCGAACACGAGGTAATCGAGGTCGCCATGCTCGGCCAGTTCGAGCGCCGGTTCGATGCGGTCGCCCGAATAGCCGGCGCCGCAGCCGATGCGTAGGGTTTTCATGGTGCAGTCTTTCGAAAGGGTCAATGGGTGCGTCAGAACGGGAACAGCCCGATCAGCGCGGCGACGCAGGTCATGAATACCGTGGTGGCGAGCAGGTACGGAATCGTGAAGCGCTGGTGTTCGCCCAGGTCGATGCCCACCAGTCCGACCAGCAGGAACGTGGCCGGCGTCAGCGGGCTGACGGCAAAGCCGGTTGTCATCTGGCCAAGCAGCGCGGCCTGGGCCAGCTGCACCTGCGGCACGCCGAGGGTATTGCCGGCCTCGGCCAGCACCGGCAGTACGCCGAAATAGAACGAATCGGGATCGAACACCAAACTGAGCGGCATGGACACCAGGCCGGTGACGAACGGCAGGTGGCTCGCCAGGCTGACCGGGATACTGGCCGCGAGCACCTGGGCCATCGCGGTCAGCATGCCGCTGCCTTTCATGATGCCGGTGAAGACACCGGCGGCAAACAGGATGCTCGCCATCATCAGGGCGGCCTTGGCATGCGCATCGACGCGGGCGCGCTGTTCGGCGACATCCGGGTAGTTCATCATCAGGGCCAGCACGGTGCCGAACATGAAGCAGGCGACCGGATTGAGTACATTGCTGATCATCGTTGCCAGCACGATCACCACCAGCAGCAGGTTGGGGATGAAGCGCCCGGGCCGGCGCAGCTTTTGTTGTGCCTCGTCGATCTCGGGCACGTGGTGGCTTCCCATGCTGCCACTGGCGCCGGCAAGCGCGGCCCCGGTCAGGCCCAGACGACGCTGCTCCCGCACGCCCATCATCCAGGCGCAGGCAAACACGAACAGCATCCCGACGATCTGCACCGGCACCATCGGCAGATACAGCTCGGTCATCGGAATATGCAGCGCAGCCGACGCGCGCAGCGTCGGGCCGCCCCATGGCAGGGCATTGGCCACACCAGCCGACATGGCAACGATGCAGGCCAGGATGCGCTTGTCCATCTTCAGTTTGATATACAACGGCAGCATCGCCGGTACGGTGACGAGAAAGGTGACCGCACCGGAACCGTCGAGGTGGACGATCGCCGCCAGCACCGCAGTGCCAAGGGTGATGCGGGCCGGGTGGGTGCCGACGATTTTCAGGATGCGGTTGACGATCGGGTCGAGCATGCCGGCGTCGGTCAGGATCCCGAAGAACAGAATGGCAAACAGCAGCATGCCGGCCACCGGTGCGATCGCCTTGATGCCGTCGGTGATGAAGGTGCCGATCTCGGCGCCGAAGCCGCCAATCAGTGCAGTCAGTGCAGGGATCGCAATCAGCGCGACAAGCGCAGACATCTTCCTGCCAAGGATGACGAACAGCAGGGCGAAAATAGTAAGAAAGCCGAGGAAGGCCAGCATGAAAGTCTCCAGTTTATTGTATGTGCTGATCGATGCAGCACTTGAGCCCATTCTGGGGGGCCTTGCTTTTTGTTGTAAAATGGATTTTTCCGATTGATTGTGCGGCTTTTTCGATAAGTGGCAGGCGCGATGCTTCCGAATATCTCCACCAAGCAGTTGCAGGCGTTCCTGGCCCTTGAGCAGCACCGGCATTTCACCCAGGCTGCCGAGCGTTGCCACCTGTCGCAATCGGCGTTCAGCGCCGTCATCCAGAAGCTCGAGGCAACCGTCGGCGCCAAGCTGGTCCAGCGCGACACGCGCAACGTCACCCTGACCACCGAAGGCGAACTGTTCGTGGAAGTGGCGCGTGCCCTGCTGGCCGACCTCGACGCGGCCTTCACCGACATGGGCGACTTCATCGCGCGGCGCAAGGGCAGGGTGGCGCTGGCCGTGCTGCCATCGCTGGCGGCCAATGGCATACCCGAGGTCATCGCGCACTACAAGGCCACCTATCCCGGCATCACGGTGCAGCTGTTCGATGCGCTGTCGGACCAATGCCTGCACCTGCTGCGCCAGGGCAGGGTCGATCTGGCACTCACGGCGCCCGGGGCGAACCTCGCTGAATTTTCAACCCGCACCCTGTGCAGCGATCCGTTTTTCTTTGTCTGCCGGCGCGACCATCCGCTCGCGCGCAAGCGCAAGATCCGGATGCCGGACCTCGTGGGCTGCGAACTGATTCATCTTGCGCTATCGACCAGCGTGCGCCAGCACGTCGATCAGCTGACGCGGGGGCTCGATGTGCGCCATTCCGGGCTTGAGGTCGAGCACCTGGCCACCGTGGCGGGCCTGATCGGGCAGGGACTCGGGGTAAGCCTGGTGCCGGAGCTGACGCTGTTCCAGTTCCGCAGCCTGGACCTGATTGCCATTCCGCTCGATGCGGATGCCGTGGTACGCCCGATCCTGATCGTGCAGCGCAAGGACCGGGCGTTATCGCATGCCGCGCAGGGCATGCTCGAATTGATCGAGGCGCGGCTGTCGGCCAGTGGCAGGCAGCGTGGTGCGAAGCCGGTTGATGCGGGGTTGGGCATCTAGCCAACGCGCTGCAGCAAGCCAGGGCGGCTTGCCACGGCAGACACCATCAGGCGAGGGCGCCTTCGTGTTCCTTGATCATCCTGGCACCGGCGCGTGCCGGTGCCGGTGCACGCAGCGCCAGCGAGCGGCTGGCGCCAACGCGGGGCGCGTCGCCGTGTCCCAGATTGAACACGCTGACCAGCTCTGCCAGCGATGTCGCCTGCTCCTGCAACGCCGCCGCAGCAGCCGCCGCTTCTTCGACCAGACCCGCATTCTGTTGCGTCACGCCATCCATCTGCGTGATCGCTTCGTTGACCTGCTCGATGCCGGTCGTTTGCTCGGCGCTGGCCGACGCGATCTCGGCCATGATGTCGGTCACGCGCCCGATGCCCTGCACGATTTCCTGCATCGTCGTGCCTGCTTCTCCGACCAGGCGGCCACCGGCATCGACCTTGGCGACCGAGTCGCTGATCAGGCCCCGGATTTCCTTCGCCGCAGCAGCCGAGCGCTGCGCAAGGTTGCGCACTTCGCTGGCCACAACCGCGAAACCGCGACCCTGTTCACCGGCGCGCGCCGCTTCCACGGCGGCATTCAGCGCGAGGATATTGGTCTGGAACGCGATGCCGTCGATGACGGCGATGATGTCACCAATCTTTTTCGATGACGCGTTGATCGACGCCATCGTGGACACCACCTGCGACACCACGTCGCCGCCATGCAGCGCGATCTGCGACGCGTTCTTGGCCAGCACATTGGCCTGACGCGCATTGTCGGCGTTCTGGCGCACGGTGCTGGTGATTTCCTCCATCGACGACGCCGTTTCCTCCAGCGAGCTGGCCTGCTGCTCGGTGCGCGACGACAGGTCCATATTGCCCGATGCGATCTGGCGCGATGCGGTGACAATGGTTTCCGTCCCAGCGCGCACTTCGGTCACGGTCTTGTGCAGGCTCGCACTCATCGTCTTGAGGGCGTCCAGCAGGTCGCCAACTTCATCACGGGATTCGGTGCGGATTTCAGTGGTCAGGTCGCCGGAGGCAACCTGACGCGCCAGGCTCACGGCGCGTTTGAGTGGCGTGGTAATGCTGCGCGCCAGCAGCATCCCGAGCACAATACTGACGACCAGCGCGATCAGACTCAGTACGATCAGCGAACGTCGTGCAGACTGGTCGAGAACTTCGATCTGATCATTGGCAGTCGTAAACAGCACCTGCTGGAAGGCCGCGACTTTATTGACGCTCTCGGTGTAGGCGAGCATTGCCGGCATCACTTTCTGTTCAAAGTGTGACTGGACCTGCGGATTGTCCAGGCCCAGTTCTCGTTTGAGCTTGTAAGCCGCATTGCGCGCGTCGATGTAGGCAGTGCGGCGGGTTGCCACGGTGGCGATCAATGCCGCGCCTTCGTCACTGTCTATTAACGATTCCAGCTCGTCCTGTACCTTGCTCACGTTGGCGCTGACCGCCTTCATTTCCTTCTCGTGGTAGGTCTCGTCATCTAGGGACGTGCTCTTGAAGCGGGCGATGGTGCTGACCCGGTTGACCGCCACACCCTGGCGCCATTCCGTGGCCAGCATGAATTTTTCAGAGGCCTCGGACATCTCTGTCTTCGCATTTGAAATCTGGAAGAGTTGCCATAGTGCGTTGCCTGCCATGAGGGCCATGAGAGCCACGATAATGGCGAGCGTCGCACCCAGGCGGGTGCCAATCTTGAGGTCCTTGATGTTCATTTCTATTCCATTCCTGACAATAGGGAGACGATCGTGGATGCCTTCAGATAATTGTACTTACAGGCAATCCTTGTTTCAGAATAATCCCTGATCGAGGCGTATTGACAGCAGGAATGAAAAATTCGTTGAATGTGTTGCTGAGAGTAAACGAAATAATATGTGAACATTACCTTGGGCAGGTAACACGCATAATAACGTTGTAAAGATGGTTATTTCAGGCGCCACAACGGGCCGGGGCGTCCCGTTGTGGCAGACAGCATCAGGCGATGGCGTCTTCTTCGTCCTCGATCCGCTCCACATCGCTGCGCGATGGCGCGGTGCGGCGTACAGCCAGTGAACGCCCGGCCACCGCCGATGGCGCAGCGTGGCGCGTGCCAGCCGGCGCACCATGACCGACATTGAACACGCTGACCAACTGCGCAAGCGTCGTCGCCTGTTCCTGCAGCGATGCAGCCGCCGCTGCCGCTTCTTCCACCAGCGCCGCATTCTGCTGCGTGACGCCATCCATCTGCGTGATGGCTTCGTTGACCTGCTCGATACCCGTCGACTGCTCGGCGCTGGCCAACGTGATGTCCGCCATGATGTCGGTCACGCGCCCGATGCCCTGCACGATTTCCTGCATCGTCACGCCGGCTTCGTCGACCAGACGGCCACCGGCCTCGACCTTCGTGACGGAGTCGCTGATCAGGCCGCGGATCTCCTTGGCCGCCGCGGCCGAGCGCTGCGCGAGGTTGCGCACTTCGCTCGCCACCACGGCAAAGCCGCGCCCCTGTTCACCGGCGCGCGCCGCTTCGACCGCTGCATTCAGGGCCAGGATATTGGTCTGGAACGCGATACCGTCGATGACGGCGATGATGTCGCCGATCTTCTTCGACGATGCGTTGATCGAGGCCATCGTGGCCACCACCTGCGACACGACTTCACCGCCATGCGCCGCGATCTGCGAGGCATTCTTGGCCAGCACATTGGCCTGGCGTGCATTGTCGGCGTTCTGGCGCACGGTGCTGGTCAGTTCTTCCATCGACGACGCCGTCTCTTCGAGCGAGCTGGCTTGCTGCTCGGTGCGCGACGACAGGTCGAGATTGCCCGAGGCGATCTGCTGCGATGCGGTGACGATGGTCTCGGTGCCGGCGCGCACTTCGGTCACGGTCTTGAGCAGGTTGTCATTCATGGTCTTGAGCGCCAGCACTAGGTCGCCTACTTCATCGCGCGATTCGGCGCGGATATCCGCCGTCAGGTCGCCCGAGGCCACCTGGCGCGCCAGGCCCACCGCGTGTGCCAGCGGGCGCGTGATGCTGCGGGTAAGCAACCAGCCGCAAGCCGCACCGATGGCCAGCGCCGCGATGCCCAGGCCGATCAGGATGCGCGTTGCCGATACCACGATGGCGTCGATGCTGGTGTCTGCATTGGTGAACAATTGTTCCTGGTAGGTTGCAAGTTTCTCGATGGTGGCAACGTAGATGCGCATCTCGGGGATGACCTTGGTCTCGAAGAACGCCTTGACCTCGGCGTTGTCGGCGCCAAGCGCGCTCTTCATCTTGAAGCCCTCGTTGCGCATTGCCGAATACTTGGCGCGTTCGGTTGCGATTTCCGCCAGCAGCGCCTTGCCCTGTGCGCTCTGGACCAGCGATTCGAGCTCTTTCTGCAGCTTGCCGGCCCTGTCGCTGATGACTTTCATCTGCGCGTCGTGGTACTTCTCGTCGACCGGATCGACACTCTTGTACTTGGCAACAGTGCTGACGCTGTTGGTGACGGTGCCCTGGCTCCATTCCTTGGCCAGCTTGGCGCGGTGGGACGTTTGCGCCATGGTTTGCTTGGCGTCGGCGATCCGCTCGAGCTGCCAGAAGGCAACGCCCAGCATCAGGACCATCAGGGCGAGCACGGCGGCGAAAGCGCCGCCAAGGCGAACGCCGATTTTAAGATCGTTGATTTTCATAGTATCCGTTCAGGTAGCAAGTGATGCCCCGGCAACCTGATGAAGCCGGGGTGTGCATCGTGCCGGGAACGCAGGTGCACAGCGGCAAGCGTAAACGCAGCCACGCCGATTGGACATCAATAAATCCGGCAATATCGATAATTGTTGCTTGTGCGAAACAATATGATACGTGCTTGGCATCACCTGATAGCGATTGCATATCTGACTTGTCGGCGAACCAATGCCGAAGGATGGGCCGGCCATAACGCGGGGCTATGGCAGGGCGATCTGTTCACTGCGCCGCCTTGGCCGCCGCGTCCAGTACACGCAGCAGATTGCCGCTCCACAGCTTGCCAAGATCCGTGTCCGACATGCCGCCCCCCTTGAGCCGCGCCGTGATGCGCGGTAGTAGCGACACATCGGCCAGCCCCGGGAAACCGCCGCCCCCGTCGAAGTCCGCACCCATGCACACGTGATCGATGCCGGCAACGTCGATCAGGTGCTGCAGCGAGGCCATGTATTGGTCGAAGCTCGTGCTCCACATCGGCGTGGCCGCTTCGAGTGCCAGCCACTCCTTGCCCAGCGCCGTCTGCTGCGCCGGGCTCATGGCGCCGATGTGGTCGATCTGGTCGAACAGTTCGCCCCGTCGCGGACTCATGCGCATGTCGCCCAGGTAGATGGTCGACGCGCAGACCGCGCCGCCGGCCGCGGCGATGCGGCGGATGCGCGCATCGTCCAGGTTGCGCGGATGGTCGAAGCTCGTGCGCGAACTGGTGTGCGACAGCAGCAGCGGGGCGCGCGACAGGTCCAGCAACTGATCGACGACAGCGTCGGACGCATGGCTCGCGTCGATCACCATCCCGAGCCGGTTCATCTCGGCCACCCAGTCGCGCCCCAGTGGACTCAGGCCGTTCCAGCGCGGCGTGTCGGTTGACGAGTCGGCAAACTGGTTGTTCAGGCTATGCACCACGCCCACCAGGCGCACGCCCTGGCCCTGGAATTGCGCCAGCGCAGACACGCTCTCGCCGAGCGGATAGCTGTTCTCGATGCTCTTGAATGCCACCAGCTTGCCGGCCGCATCGAGGCGGCGCGCGTCGTGCGCGCTGGTGGCCACGCCGATGCGGTCCGCATGGCGCGCGAGCGTGGTGTCGATCAGCGCCGAGCGTGCCAGCGCGTGACGGCGCGCGGCGGCAAAGCCGTCCGCCGTCAGCGGCCCCTGCTCGGTGTAGATCACGAAGAAACCGCCATCGAGGCTGCCGTCGGCCATGCGGGGCAGGTCGAGTTGCGCGATCTCGGTGGCCGGATCGTGACGGGCGCCGAAGTCCCAGCCCGCACGGCCGAAATGCACGGGCGTGTCGAGGTGTGCGTCGAGCGTCAGCAGCTTGCGGTGTGTCGCATCCACGGGGTTCGGCGTCGGCGTCGGCGCCGGCGTGGCGCAGCCGGCCAGCAGCGCGCAGGCCAGTGCCATGGTGGACGTCATGGTGCGGTTCATTCGGGCGCCTTGATCGGGGTGAAGTTCAGGTCCGCGTAATCCCAGCTGAAATCGGCAATGGGCGAGACGGGCTTGAGGCTGATGCGTTCGACCTTTCCGTCCTGGTCGAATGCAAAGCTCAGGTACGCAGGCTCGATGGTCTCGTCGTCGAAGCGTGCGATCCAGGTATCGTACTGCCAGTGCACGAGCGGGCCCGCCATGCGCGGCGTCGAGCCGAAGTCGACCCGCAAACCATTCTTCGCCGCCGCGATCGTGATCTTGCCATACCACGGATCGGCATACGTCCCGGCCAGCGCCGCCGGCGCCACCAGTGGCGTTGAACGCACTGGTTTGGCGGCGCTGCTTTTGAGCAGCATGACGCCTTCCGCGATCTTCTTTGCCTTGTAGACTTCGAACGTGGCCGGCCAGTCGGCCTTCGGCTTGGCCAGGTAGTGGTCGGCCAGCTCGTACATCAGGCCCCGCACCAGCTCACCGTCTTCGCTGTTGATCGCAATCGCAAAGCCCACCTTCTGCTCGGGCAGCATCACGACGGCCGTGCCAAATCCCAGCACCGCGCCGCCATGCCAGACCATGCGCGCGCCGCGGTAATCCACCAGGTCCCAGCCCAGGCCATAGTTGGCGAAGGTCGATTCAATGAGTTTCAGTTCGGGCGGCATCTCGTCGATTGGCACGGTCATCGATGGCGCCCACATCTGCGCATGCGTGGCCTTGCTGAAGACACGCTTGCCACCCGGCGCGACGCCGCCGGACAACTGCGTGTGCAGCCACGCCGCCAGGTCGTTGGCGCTGCTGGCCACGCCGCCGGCGGGCGCCGCGTTGCGCCCCAGGTCATCGCGCTCGTCCAGGCGCACCTGCGTGCCCGCGCCACGCAGCCCGCCATCCATCCGCGCATGCGGGAAGGCGCGGTTGGCGGTGGCGAAGTTGTCGCCGTTGTCGGTGGTGGACAGCCGCATGCCGCTCGGGCGCAGCACGTGCTCGCGCGCATAGGCCTCCCACGGCTGGCCGCTCACCTGCTCGATCAGCTGGCCCGCCACGACATACATCAGGTTCGAATACGCATAGGTGCTGCGAAAGCTGGTGGCCGGCTTCAGGTAGCGCACGCGGCGCACGGTCTCGGCGCGCGACAGGTTCGTGCGCGGCACGAACAGCAGGTCGCCTGCGCCGTAGCCCAGCCCAGCGCGGTGCGTCAGCAGGTCGCGGATCGTGAGTTCGCGCGTGACCCACGGGTCGTACATCTGGAAGGACGGCAGGTGGTCGGTCACCTTGTCATCCCACGTGAGCTTGCCGGCATCGACCAGCGTGGCCAGTGCGGCCGCCGTCATCGCTTTGGTGGTCGAGCCGATCGGGAACAGCGTGTCGCCGTCGACCGGGGCCGGCGCGCCCAGCTGGCGCACGCCGAAGCCGCGCGCCAGCGTCGTCTTGCCGTCTTCGACGATGGCAATGGCCAGGCCCGGCGTGCCCACACGCTGGCGCAGCGTCTCGACGCGGGCTTCGAAGCCGGCCGGCGGCGCGGCCAGCGCAGGGGCGCACGCGAGCGCCAACAGGATGGAAGGAACAAGACGAGGGCAGTTCATGGCATCTCCAGGCAAGCGTCGAGCAGGCGCTCGAAATCGGCGCCCCCGCGCACCGGGTCGGCAACAGGGTACGGCAAACGGCGGGCATGTGCTTCGATGGCGGCCTGCGCGGCCACTGCGTCCATGCCGCCGGTATTGAGCGCGATGCCGATGCAGCGGATTGCCGGATTGGTCACGCGTCCGAGCACGATCGTCTGCTCGATCACGGTCTCGATCGACGGCAATGGCGAACCTGGATACCCAAGCTGGTGGCTGCGTGCCGGGTCGTGGCAGACCACGAACATGTCGGGCTGGCTGCCATGCAGCAGGCCGAGCGAGACACCGGCAAACGCCGGATGAAACAGCGAGCCCTGGCCCTCGATCACGTCAATGTGCGCGGGCGCCGCCGCTGGACTGAGCATCTCCGCCGCGCCGGCCACGAAGTCCGACACCACGGCGTCGATCGGCATGCCGCTGCCGGCGATCATGATGCCGGTCTGGCCGGTGGCGCGAAAGGTCACGTCCAGGCCGCGTGCGGCGAGGCCACGACGAAGGGCAAGCGCGGTGTATTTCTTGCCCAGTGCGCAGTCGGTGCCGACCGTGAGGATGCGCTGGCCCGGGCGTGGCTGACCGCTGGCAATGGGAATCTCGGCGGGCGGCGTGCGCACATCGATCAGGCGCCGGCCGTGGCGCGCCGCGGCATCCTTCAGCACGGCGAACTGGTCGAGGCGCACGTGCATGCCTGAGACGATGTCCAGGCCCGCCGCCAGCGCCTCGGCCAGCGCCGGCACCCAGCTCGCGGGGATGCTGCCGCCCGGCGCCGCCACGCCGATGACGATGGCGGTGGCGCCCTGCGCCGCGGCCTGCCTAGCGCTGAACCCGGGCAAGCCTGTGGTCACTGTGGCGCCGGGCAGGCGCAGCTCACCCACGCAGCGCTCACCGGCCCAGTCGCGCAGGCCAAAGGCGGTCTTGGCGAAACCGGATTCGGTCACGTCGCCGAGAAACAGCAGGCAGCGGCCAACGGCGCGTGCGTCGTTCGATGCGGGCGCCATCAATACTCCTTCGTCAGCGTGAAGCCGAGCGTGCGCGGCGCGATCACGCCGGCGCCGAGCGCGCCGTTCGGACTGACGAAGCCACCGTTGGCCAGCAACGTGCCGGTGGACGTCCTGCCGTCGCTGTTGCCCAGGTTCTTGCCGAACAGTTCGACCGTCCAGGTTCCGAGTTCGACGCCGGCATGGGCGTCGAACACGTTGTATGACGGGATCTCGCGCTGGCGACCGTTGGCCGTGCGGTAGTCGAAGTCGAACGACCCGAACTGGCCCGCGATGCGGCGCACCGAGACGCCGGCGTAGGCAGGCGTCGTGTCGCGGATCGTCCAGCGATAGTCGGCCAGCAGCGCGGCCGTGTACTTCGGCGAGAAGGGCAGGCGGTCGCCCTTGAAGCCGCCCACCAGCGGATCGGTCGCGCCATCGAGGCGCGCCTTGTTCCAGGCGCCGTTGGCCGACAGGCGCAGGCCCCGCATCGGCCGGAAGCCCGCGCTGATCTCGACGCCGTCGGCTGTGGCGCCGGCGCCGTTGGTGTTCACGCCAAACCCGTTGACCACCGCCAGCAGCTGGATGTCCTTCCATTTGATGTGGAAGGCCGACAGGTCGAGGGACCACATGCCGTCCACCGTCTGGGTCTTGATGCCGGCTTCGTAGCTCATCACGCTGTCCGAATCGTAGGTGGCGGGCGTGCCCGGGCCGGGATTGGGCGGCAGCACGTTCGGCCCGCCGGGACGGAAGCCCTTCGCGGCGCGCGCATACACGGCGCTGCGTTCACTGAACTTGCGCTTGAGCGCCACGGCATAGGTAAACACCCCTTCGGACGAATCGGCGCTGTCGTCGGCCGGACCGCCGGCCAGCGCGCCGTCGCCGATCTGGCGGCCGTCCTGCTTATTGTGGCTATAGCGCCCGCCAACATCGAGGTCGTACACCGGCGTAAGATGGATGGTCGTGTTGGCAAACGCCGCGACCTCGCGGTAGTTCGAGCGCAGGCGGATGTCGGCCAGCAGCGGCAGGCCGGTTGCCGGCGTCATCGAGCCTGGCACCACGGCGTGATAGCGCTGCGCGATGGCGCCTTCTTCGTCGGTGTAGTACAGGCCGGCCAGCCAGTCGAACCTCTTGCCGGTGTTGGAACTCAGGCGCAGCTCCTGCGTGAATTTCTTCAGTTCGACTTCCTGGCCGAGGTAGAGCTCACTGCGCACGCCGAAAATGTCTTCGACGATGCCGGTCAGGTTGAAGCTGACGTCTTCGCGCACGAACTGTTTTTGCGTGCTGTAGCTGGTCGACGAGGTCAGGCTGGCTGAACCCAGGTTCCAGTTGGCGGTGCCATTGAAGACCCGGTAGTGGATGTCGCGCATGTGCGGGACGAACTGCGACTGCGTCGGGCGGCCATACAGCGTCTCGAGCGTGTCCGGGTCGCTCTCCACGGTGCTGGGCGCATCGGTGGCGATATTCTGTGCCACGGCGCTCAGGCGCAGGTCGAATGTGGTGCCCGGCTTGTACAGGAGCGAAGCGCGCCCGCCGTAGTTGCGGGCGCCGTTGATATTGCGCTCGATGTCTGAGCCACCTGTGCCAATCGAATCGATGAAGCCCGGCTCCTTCTGGTACGAGCCGGACATGCGCAGCGCCACGGTGTCGCTGAGCGGCGTGTTGACCACCAGGTTCGAGCGGTACGCCACCTTGCCGCCGTCGACCGTCGCCGCGCCCAGCCGCGCGCGCAGCGCGAAGCGGTCCAGTTCCGGCGCATTGGTCACGAACTTCACGAGACCACCGAGCGAGCTGGCGCCGTACAGTGCGCCCTGCGGCCCGCGCAAGACCTCGATGCGGGCCAGGTCGAACGTGTCGAAGTCACCCGCCAGGATTGCGCCATTGGCCAGGCCACTGCTGGAACCGAACGGCGTTTCGTCGAGGTAGACCGCCACGGTGGACGCTACGCCGCCCGTGTCCAGCCCGCGCAGCACCAGCCGGCCCTCGCCGGGCGTGCTTTGCACCAGCTGCAGGCTGGGCACGAGTTTCAGGTAATCGGCAAAGCCGGTGGCCTGGTGCTTGTCGAGCGTGTCGCCACCCACCACCGACATCGACTGCGGCACGTCGACCATCGTCTGCGCGCGCTTTTGCGCGGTCACGACGACTTGCTGGACGTCGTCCTGCGGCGCAGTCTGGTCTGCTGCAAATGCGCCCGATACGGCCAGCGCCATGGAAGTCACTGCGATGCGGCCTGCTACTGTTGCCATGTGAATTTCTCCCGGTAGTCGTTGTGATTAGGGTGCGGATGGTGCGGGCGTCATTGCGTGCAGGCGGTCCGCTGCCTGCATCGGCTGGTGCAGGCGCCAAAGCAGGCCGGCGGCGATCGCCGACAGCAGTGCGAGCAGGGCGAAGAACGCGCCCGGGGCAAAGTGGCTCCACAGGCTGCCCACCAGGCCGGCCGCCAGGCTGCCGGAGAAGGTGACGAGAAACCACGCCGCCACCGTCGTGCTGCCCAGATGGCGCGGCGCCAGGCGGGCAAACAGGCCCAGGCCGGTCGGCAGGATGAACAGCTCGCCGATCGTCAGCACCAGAAAGAACAGCACGAGCCAGATCCAGCCCGTGACCTGGCCATTCGCGGTCCAGCCGACTGCCGCCAGCAGCAGGTAAGCCAGCGCCACGATCAGCGCCCCGACCGCCATGCGCCGCAGCGGCGCCTGGTCGATACCGGCCGCCGCCCGGCGGTGCCAGTAGGCGAGCAGCGGCGGCGTGAGCAGCATCACGAACAGCGGATTGAGCGACTGGAACCAGGTCATCGGAATCAGAAAGCCCCCGGCCGCACGATCGACGCCGCTGTCGGCCCACAGCGCGACCGTGTTGCCGACCTGCTCGTAGGCGGCGCGAAACACCGTGACGGCCAGGCCGATCCCGATCAGCACCAGGATCGTTTCGCGGCCCAGGCCACGCGGCGCGTCGGTCGTCACGGTGGACCTGGCGGGCAGGGTCTCGGGCGGCAGGTAGCGCGCCCCGCTGACATAGATGGCAAGGCCGAGCAGCATGCCGATACCGGCCAGGCCGAAGCCGTAATGCCAGCCATACAGCTCGCCCACCGTGCCGCAGATCAGGGGCGCGAGGAAGCCGCCGATATTGATCCCGACGTAATACACATTGAAGGCCCAGCCGCGGCGGGCATCGCCGCGCGCATACAGGTCGCCGACCTGGCTTGGCAGTGTGGGCAAGAACAGGCCGTTACCGAGCGCGATGGTGGCCAGCGCCAGGTAGAACAGGGCGTCGAAGGTCATCATGAAGTGGCCCGCCGCCATGACCGAGGCGCCGATGATGATGGCGCGCCGCTTGCCGAGAACACGGTCGGCCAGCATGCCGCCGAGGATCGGCGTGAAATAGGCAGCGGCCGTATAGGCGCCGTAGATGAACGAGGCGTGGGCCTGGCCGAACAGCAGTTCCTTGGTCATGAAATAGACCAGCAGCGCACGCATGCCGTAGTACGAGAACTGTTCCCACATATTCGTCAGGAACAGTACCGTCAGGCCGCGCGGATGGCCGAACCACGTGGGCTGCATCTGCATCGTGCCGGTCATGCCGTGGCCTTCGCCGCGCCGCCCCAGACGGCGGGGCCCGACCAGACATTGCCGGCAAAATACTCGACGCCCGGACGGCGATCGGCGGCCAGGAAGATCGGGCCATCCAGGTCGACGATGTCGCATTCCTGGCCCAGCACGAAGCTCGGTGCCATGGCCAGGCTCGAGCCGCCCATATTGCCGACCATGACCTGCAGGCCCAGGCGCCGTGCTTCCTGCGCCATCAGCAGGCCCTCGGTCAGGCCGCCGCATTTGTCGAGTTTGATGTTGACGATGTCGTAGCGCCCGACGCTGGCGGCGATATCGTCCAGCGACTGGATACTTTCATCCCCCGCGAGCGGAATCGGCGAACGCAGGCCTTCCAGGCTGGCCTCCTGGCCGCGCGCCAGTGGCTGTTCGAGCAGGGCGACGTCCTGTTCCACGAGGCCGGCAATCAGCGCATCGAGCTGGTCGGCCGTAAAACCCTGGTTGCCGTCGACGCCCAGCCAGACCTCGGGCCGCGCGGCGCGGATCGCCGCCACGCGCGCCAGGTCGAGTGCCAGATCGCCCGTCAGCTTGATCTTGATCGAGCGTGCCTGCGCGTGGCGCTGCGCGGTGGCGGCCATCGCCGGCGGCGTGTCGGCGCCCAGCGTGAAGGTCGTGCGCAGCGGCCGTGGTGCGGGTTTGCCGGCCAGCTGCCAGACCGGCACGCCGGCGCGCGCTGCTTCGAGCTCCCACAGCGCGCAGTCGACGGCATTGCGCGCGCCGCCGGGCGGCAGGATCGCGCGCAGTTCATCCCGCGTCGGGCCGGCAGCGATCGCGGCGCTGGCGCCGTCGAGCTGCGCCAGCATGTGCGGCGCATCGTCGCCCAGGTAATACACGCCGCCGCCTTCGCCGCGCCCGCTGTGGCGGCCATCGCCCAGCGTCACGACGACGACGTGGAACGCCTCGAACAGATAGCCCGAGATGCGAAACGGCGTGGTCAAACGCAGCTTCTCGACGGCGACCGTCATGGTGAGGCGGGCCATCAGTAGGCCACCGTCATGGACAGCAGGCCAAAGCGCAGGCAGACATAGGCGATCAGCAGCGCCGAGGCCAAAAACAGCACGCTCCACACGCGGCGCAGGCGACCCTGGCCAGGCGCGAACGCCAGTTGCAGATTGCGCGCGCCGGCCAGCAGCGCCGCCACGAAGGCCAGCAAGCCACCGATCTGCAGGAGCCACAGCCACGGGTCGAGCGAGGCGGTGGCGTATTTGAGGCTGATATCGAACACCGACACGATGCCCACCCAGCCCGCCAGCACTGCCAGGCAGGCAGCCGCCGCAATGCGCGTGGCCAGCGCTGCCTTGCGCGCCGGGCCGGTCAACGCATGCTGCAGCTTGAAGCGGCGGCGCACGATCCAGCCGGCCGGCATGGCCAGCACCGCGACCACGAACACTGCAAGCGCCACGCACAGCGCCGGCAGGAGCCAGGCGCCGTTCTTCCCGGCCGGGACGGGTTCCATGACCATGAACGGCGACATGAAGTCCATGCTCCAGCGGACCACGCGATCGTTGACGACGTGCGCCGCGAGGCGGTCTTCGCCATTGCGGTCGCGCCAGACGAACGGCGCAATCTCGACCCATTCGCGTGGCCGGCCATTGGTCCCTACCATGGCCGGGATGACGAGCGCGCCCTTGTCGTCAACGGACACCTTGACCTGGCCAAGCAGGTCGAAGAGGGCGAAGAAGTTGGTCTCGGCGCGGCGGCTGCTTTCCCACGAGCCGGTCATCATCTGCGCGTGCTGCGCGGCGAGTTTTGCGTCGACGTGGCCATCGGGTGGCAGCGTGGAGGGGAGGTAGCGGTCCGAGAAGTCCTGGAACAGGGCGCTGCGCAGCGGGTTGGAGGCGCCTTCGCGCCCGCTGCTGTTGACCGACAGGTACAGGCCGACGCCATCGTCCATGTACAGGTGCAGCGACGTGTGGAACGCTTCGGTGTCGCCCAGGTGGGCGATCACGCTGCGGCCATTGACGTTGGTTTCGAAAAAGCCCAGTTCCATGCGGTTGAGCGGTGGCAGCAGGGACGCGGGGTTGACCTTGTCCAGCGAACTGCTGTGCATCGCGTTGGCGGTGGCCTCGGACAGGATGCGCGCGCCGTTGAACTGGCCTTTCTGCAGGTGCGCGATCATGAAGTTGGCCATGTCGGTGCCGCTGGCCGACAGCCCCCCGGCGGGCGCCGAATTGACGACTTCGAAGCCCAGCGAAGGCTGGCCCGGCTTGCTGTAGCCGGTGGCCGCCAGCGGCGCCAGTGCAGGCGGCAGTGGCTGGCGGAAGCTCGCGGTACGCATGTTCAGCGGCGCGAAGATGCGCTGCTCGACGTAATCGTCGAACGACATGCCGGCGATGCGCCCGACGATGTAGCCGGCCAGCGACGTGGCGTAGTTGGAGTAGGCGGGCGTGGTGCCGGCGTCAAAGATGCGCGCCGGGACACGCTCCTTGAGCAGTTCGCCGAGCGGGCGGATATCCGCCTTGTCGTAGACGATCAGGTACTTCACCGACTCTTCGAAGCCTGCCGTGTGGGTCATGATCTGGCGCATCGTGATGGACTTGCCGGCGCGCGGGGCGATCTTGAAATCGAGGTATCCGTTGATGTCGGCATCCAGGTCCAACTTACCCTGTTCGACCAGTTGCATGACGGCGGTCCAGGTCACGAGCTTGGAGACCGAGCCGGGACGAAACAGCGTGCGCTCGGGGGCGACCGGCGTGCGCTTGTCGACGTCGGCGTAACCAAAGCCGCGTGCTGTCAGGATCTGGCCGTCCTTGACAACGACAACCACCGCGCCGGGGATGTCGCTCTTGTTCAGCGCGAATGGCATGTAGCCGTCGAGCCAGGTGTCGACATCCGTTTTATCGAGCGTTTTGCCATTGCCGGCGCGGGGCGCCGCAACCAGTGTTGGCGGCGGTCCGGATGGCGGCGTCGCCGCCGGCTTCGTGCCTGCAGGCGAGGGCGGCACGGCCGGGGCCTGGGGCGCCTGCTGCGCGGCGGCGCCGGCGCTCCAGCAGACAACGCTCATCAAGACCATCTTCAGAAATCTCATCAAGGCTCCCTATCCATACGGTTGATTGCGGTCGATCGGGTCAGCCTATAAAATAAAGCTTGATCCGAGTATTTTTCTCTGATTAGAGAAATATCTACCCAATCGGAAACCATGTCAACACTTTATGATTGCCGTCCATGACCTCTGAATCCCCGACCCTTGGCGCGTTGATCCGCGGCCTGCGCAGCCGCAAGGGGTGGACGCTGAAAGAAATGAGCGCAAACAGCGGCATCCCGGTCTCCACGCTGTCGAAGGTGGAGCACGGCCAGCTGACGCTCAGCTACGACAAGCTGTATCAGCTGAGCCAAAAGCTCGGCATGCGCATGTCCGAGTTGTTTGCCGAAGAAGACAAGGGCGCAGAGACGCCGGTGACGGCGCGCCGCAGCATCGGCGACCTGGCCAGCGCAGTGCGGGTGGAGACGCCCAACTACGACTACCACTACCTGTGCGCGGAGCTGCGCCGCAAGCGGATGATTCCCGTGATCGCCCGCATCCGCGCCAAGTCGGTCAAGCAGTTCGGGCAGCTGGTGCATCACTCGGGCGAAGAATTCACGTATGTGCTCAAGGGCGCGGTCGTGCTGCACAGCGAGTTCTACGATCCGGTGGTGCTCAGGGAAGGGCAGTCGATCTACTTCGACTCGAGCATGGGGCACGCGTACCTGGCGCCGGAAGGGTGCGACGAGGCCGAGGTGCTGACCGTGATGTCGAGCGAGGATGAGGAGCAGATGCAGGCGATCATGTCGTCGCACACGCATGAGAATACGCACACGCCGGCGCAGTCGACGACTGACAGCGCGCCAGCGGTGGAGGAAAAGCCGGTCAAGCCCCGCAAGCGCAGCAGGCAGGATGGGTAGCCTGCTGCGCTGCGGTCATTCGTAGCGTAGGCAATCCACCGGCAGCAGGCGCGAAGCGCGCCGGGCCGGATAAAAGCCGAAGAACACGCCCACCGCCGTGGCAAACCCGCACGCCACCATCACCGCGCTGATGGTGAGATAGACCTCAAAATCGGCAAACTTCGTGATCAAGACCGCGCCGCCGGCGGCAATGGCAATGCCGACCAGACCACCGGCCAGGCAGATCACCACCGCCTCGGCCAGGAACTGCATCAGCACGTCGTTGGGCCGCGCACCAATCGCCATGCGGATGCCGATTTCGCGCGTGCGCTCGGTTACCGACACCAGCATGATGTTCATGATGCCGATGCCGCCGACCAGCAGCGAGATCGCGCCGATCAGGCCAAGCAGCAGCGCGACGCCGGCGGTGATCTTGTTGGCCGTTTCGGCGATCGTGTTCAGGTTTTGTACCCGGAAGTCGTCGGGATCGTCGACGCGGATCCGGTGCCGGCTGCGGATGACTTCCTTGATGTCCTCGACCGCGTCCGTCATCGCCACCCCGGGCCGGCCCTGCGCATTGATGTAATGGACATTCTGCGGAAACGGCGACTTGACCAGGTTGGCGCTGGCCGCCGTGATCGGCACCAGGATCTGTTCGGCCAGGTCGGTGCCGTCGGTCTGGCGGCCTTCGCCGGCCAGCACGCCCACCACCTGGAACGCGACGTTCTCGATGCGCAGGAACTGGCCGAGCGGATCGGCGCGGTAAAAGAACTGGTCCGCCACCTTCTGGCCGATCACCACCAGGCGCGCGCTGGCGCGCACGTCGCTCTCGCCAAACAGCGTGCCCTGGTCGACTTTCCAGTTGCGGATGGTGAACATCGCCGGCGTCACGCCCATGACCATGCTGCTGGCGTTCTCGTTGCCGGCAGCGATCCTGAAGCTGCCCTGCAGCGCCGGCGCGGCGCCGGTCAGGCTGGGCAGGGCGTTGAGTGCTTCGGCATCGTCGAGTGTGAGCACTGCGATCTTGCCTTCGCGGGCGCGCTGGGCCGCCGTGCGGTCGCCCCCCGGCATCACGTAGACCATGTTCGTGCCCAGCATCTGCAATTGCTTGCCGATGAAGCGCTGCATGCTGTCGCCAAGTGCCAGCAGCAGCACGACCGACGCGATGCCGATCACGATGCCCAGCATCGTCAGGGCCGTGCGCAGCCGGTTGGCCGCCATTGAACGGAACGACTCGATCAGGACCTGGACCAGATTCATCGCACCGCTCCCGCGTGGCTGCTTGCGAGTTGTAGGCCTTCGGCCGCCGGACCGTCGTACAGCACGCGGCCATCCTTCAGGCGCACCAGGCGCCGGCTGTAGGCGGCGACATCGGGTTCGTGGGTCACCAGCACGATCGTGATGCCGCGCTCGCGGTTCAGGGTGCCGAAGCTGGTCATGATGTCGTCGCTCGTGTGGGTGTCGAGGTTGCCGGTGGGTTCATCGGCCAGCAGCAGCGGCGGATCGGTCACCAGTGCGCGCGCGATCGCCACGCGCTGCTGCTGGCCGCCCGACAGCTGGCTTGGCGTGCGCCTGGCAAACTCGCCCAGGCCCACGCGCTCGAGCTCCTGCACCGCGCGCGCCTGCGCCTTGGCTCGGCCCATGCCGCCATAGATCAGGGGCAGGGCGACGTTCTCCGCCACGCTCATGCGCTTGATGAGATTGAAGCTCTGGAATACGAAGCCGATCGTGCGGTTGCGGATGTCGGCCAGTTCGGCGCGCCCGAGCGTGCGCGTGTCGACGCCGTTGAGCAGGTAGGCGCCGCCGGTCGCCTGGTCCAGGCAACCGAGGATATTCATCAGTGTCGATTTGCCGGAGCCCGACTGGCCCATGACCGAGACGAAGTCGCCGCGCTCCACGCACAGGTCGACGCCGTGCAGCACCGGCGTTTCGACCGCGCCGCTCAGGTAAGTTTTGACGACGCCGCGGATGTCGATCAGCGGCCCGGTCATGGATTTTCCGGCGTGACCAGCGAGCGGGTGACGACGCGGTCGCCCGGCTTGATGTCGCCCGAGACGACTTCGGTATAGCGGAAGTTCGACAGGCCGGCGCGGATATCGACCGGTTGCGGGTGGTTCATCGCGTCGAGCTTGTAAATCTTGAACATGCGCGTGGTGTCGCTCGCGTTGCGGAATGCGATGTCATCGTCCTTGACCGGCGCCGGTGGCGGGGCAGCGGCGACGGCGCCAGGCTTGGCGTCCTTGTTGCGCTTGCGCTCGGCTTCCTGTTCTTCTTCCGACAGGCGGAAGCGCAGCGCCGTGGTCGGGATGCGCAGCACGTCCGGGCGGTTTGCGACCACTAACCGCACCTGCGCCGTCATGCCGGGCTTGAGCAGTTCGTCGACGTTGTCCACGTCGAGCACCACGTTGTACGTCACGACGTTCTGCACGACGTTCGGCGCGAGGCGGAACTGGCGCATGGTGGCGGCAAATTCACGGTCGGGATAGGCATCGACGACGAAGCGCGCCGGCAGGCCGTCCTTGAGCTGGCCGACGTCGGCTTCGGAGACGCTGGTATCGATCTGCATCTTGGTCAGGTCCTGCGCGATCTGGAACAGGTTCGGCGTGTTGAACGACGCCGCCACGGTCTGGCCCAGGTCGATCGTCCGCTTGATCACGACACCGTCGATCGGCGAGCGGATCACGCTGTTGTTCAGGTCTGCGCGTGCGCGGTCGTGCTGCGCCTGCGCCAGCGTCAGGTTGGCCTGGGCGACCTGCATCTCGCGCTTGGACTGGTCGAGCGCGAGGCCGGACAGGAAGTTCTGCGCCACCAGCTGCTCGTTGCGCTCGAACGTGGCCTGGGCCAGGCGCAGGCTGGCGCGCGCCGACGCGATGTTGGCTTCGGCCTGGCGCACCTGGGCATTGAAGATGGTCGGCTCGAGCTTGAGCAGCACCTGGCCTTTTTTCACGCGGTCGTTGAAGTCGGCATTCAGTTCGGCCACGGTCCCCGACACCTGCGAGCCGACGTTGATCAGCGCGACCGGATTGATGGTGCCGGTGGCGGTCACGGTCTGGTTGATGGCACCGCGGTCGACGACGGTGCTGCGGTATTGGGATGGCGGTACGGTGTCGTCCTTGCGCTTGACGACAGCAACGGCAACGGCGACAGCGGCGAGGACGGCAACGGCGATGACAACGCGCTTCCTGGTGAAGATGTTCATTGTATGTATGCCAGATAAATACCAAGTAAAGGCCGAGTTTGATGCACCGGTGCGCGAATGGCAATGCATGGCGCATTGGCAGGCCTGAATTTGGCGCCGAAGCCCCGCCAATTTTGGAAAAAGGGCGGCGCTGATCCGCTAGAATGGCGTATTCCTTTTTTACCGAAGCATCATGACTCAAGACGAACTGAAACAAGCCGTAGCGCGCGCTGCCATCGATTACGTGGTCGAGGGTGAAATCATCGGCGTGGGCACCGGCTCGACCGCCAACTTCTTCATCGACGAACTGGCGAAGATCAAGGACCGCATCAAGGGCACCGTCGCGTCGTCCGAAGCCACGGCAAGCCGCCTGCGCGGCCACGGCATCCCCGTGTTCGACCTGAATGACGTCGAATCGATGGCCGTCTACATTGACGGTGCCGACGAAATCAACGCGCAGGGCGCGATGATCAAGGGCGGCGGTGCAGCGCTCACGCGCGAAAAGATCGTCGCGTCGGTGGCAAAAAAGTTCGTCTGCATCGCCGATGGCTCCAAGCTGGTCGAGACGCTGGGTGCATTCGCCCTGCCGGTCGAAGTGATCCCGATGGCGCGTGCCTCCGTGATGCGCCAGTTGGCGGCGCTGGGCGGCCAGCCGAAGTTGCGCCTCAAGGCTGGTACAGATCAGGCGTTCATCACCGACAACGGCGGTGAGCTGATCGACGTGGCGGGCTTGAGCATCACCGATCCGGTGGCGCTGGAAGAGAAGATCAACCAGATCGTCGGCGTGATCGCCGTTGGCCTGTTCGCCAAAGCCGGCGCCGATGTCTGCCTGCTCGGCACGGCGGACGGCGTCAAGACCCTGTCGCTGTAACCGGAAACCCGACCATGAATCGTGCGCTGCTGCTGTCCGCTCCTTCGCTTGCTGCCTTGCTGGCAGGTTGTTCTGTCTTTGGCAGTTCGATCGATCTGTCCGAGCCTGCCGTTGTGGCGCCAGTTGCGTCGACCGACGTGACAGCGATCCAGCGCACGCCGTTCAAGGTCGGGGAATCCTCGCACACGGTCGAGAAGCTGGCCAAAGCGCAGGCCTGCACCAGCATGCAGGGCGCGGGGCTGGTGACCGAGCCAGGGCCGATCGAGGTCTACCGGATGCAGTGCCAGAATGGCCAGGTGTTCATGGCGCGCTGCGAGCTGCGCCAGTGCAAAAAGATGTAATGATTTGATTGAACCCGCAGCCATAAAACGTCATTCCCGCAAAGGCGGGAATCCAGGTCTTATGCGTGCCAGTCCGATCAAACGAAGCGGGTACGCTGGGAAACTTGAATTCCCGCCTGCGCGGGAATGACGGTTTTTAGTGCAGTGGTTGAATGCGGGCGTGTGCTGTTTGGCTTACACCGGTGGCGGCACGTAGCCCATTGCCTGGTCGGCGCCTTCGCCGAAGAAGTGCTTCTCCAGCTGCGTCGCCAGGTATTTGCGCGCGCGGTCATCGGCCAGGTTCAGGCGGTTTTCGTTGATCAGCATGGTCTGGTGCTTGAGCCATGCCTGCCAGGCTTCTTTCGACACCTGCAGGTACAGCTTCTTGCCCATTTCGCCAGGGACCGGTGGGTAATCCAGGCCTTCGGCTTCCTTGTTCAGTTTGATGCAGTGGACGGTGCGGGCCATCGAGTACTCCTGTTATTCGTTCGGTGATTCGGTCATGTAAGACGCGTATTATAAAGTCTTGATCAAGACCTGTGAGCGGCGCTGCCAGTTGTACATGTGCTGCCGATCTTTCGGCAGGTCGTCCACGGTGGCCGGCACGAAGCCGCGCTTCTTGAACCAGTGCGACGTGCGCGTGGTCAGCACGAACAGCTTGGTCAGGCCGGCCGCGCGGGCGCGGTTTTCCATGTGCTTGAGGATGCGTTCACCGTCGCCCTGCGTCTGCGCGTCCTGGCTCACGGTCAGGCAGGCCATCTCGCCCATCTTCGATTCGGGGAACGGATACAGCGCGGCGCAGCCGAAGATCACGCCATCGTGGTCGATCACCGAGAACTGGTCGATCTCGCGTTCGATTAGCTCGCGGCCGCGATAGACCAGCGTGCCGTCGGCTTCAAGTGGCTCGATAAGCTTGATAATTCCGCCAACGTCCTCAATTGTGGCCTGACGCAGGCTTTCGAGGTTCTCGTGGCTGATCATGGTCCCCACGCCATCGTGGGTGAAGACCTCGAGCAGCGCCGAGCCGTCCATCTCGAACGGAATGATGTGGGCGCGATCGACGCCGGCATTGCAGGCCTTGATCGCATGCTCCATGTAGAACGCGGCCGAGTCGGACAAAAAGCCCGCCTGCAGCACGGCTTCGGCCATGTGCGACGACAGCTCGCGGATCTCGGTGCCGGCCGCATCGACGATCATCGGCGTTTCGGTAATGAAGATCAGCTTGTCGGCATGCAGCGCGATCGCTGCCGACGCGGCGACGTCTTCCAGCGTCAGGTTGAAGATTTCGCCGGTGGGCGAGAAACCCAGCGGCGAGAGCAGCACCAGGTTGTCTTCGGTTTGCAGGATCGGGTGGATTTTTTCGGCGGCGATCTTGCGCGTGACGCCCGTGAGTTCGAAGTCGACGCCGTCGATCACGCCAAGCGGGCGGGCGACGACGAAGTTGCCCGAGACGATGCTGATCTGGGCATTGGACATCGGCGTGTTGGGCAGACCCTGGCTGAAGGCGGCTTCGATATCGAGACGCAGTTCGCCGGCGGCTTCTTTCGCGCATTCGAGGGCGGCGGTGTCGGTGACGCGCACGCCGTTGTGAAAGCGCCCCTCGACGTTACGCAGATCGAGCTGTTCGGCCACCTGCGGACGCGAGCCGTGCACCAGCACGATCCGGATGCCCAGGCCAACCAGGAGTGACAAGTCCTGCGCCAGTACCGGTAGTGCGCCGGCAGCAACGAGCTCGCCGGGGAAGGCGACCACGAAGGTCTTGCCGCCGAATGCGTGAATGTACGGCGCGACCGAGCGCAGCCACTGGACGAATTGGGTAGGAGTTTCCATTTGCCGCATTATAATTCGCTGCGCGATGTGCGCACCAAAACCTTGTAAAAATCAATGTCTGAACAGAGTAACAAGCCTTCGCAACGACCGGCGCGCGCCGTAGACGCCACTTCGACCACCACGGCGGCCCCTGCACCTGCCCAACCACGTCCACGCCGCGCGCGTGGCGAGGGGCAGCCACGCCAGGAGCGGCCGCCCCGCGAGGATGTCCCGCGCGAGCGTAATCCGCTGCCGCCGATTACCTTCCCCGAAGACTTGCCGGTCTCGGGCCGGCGCGCCGAAATCGCCAAGGCGATCCAGGAGAATCAGGTCGTCATCGTCTCAGGTGAAACCGGTTCGGGCAAGACAACCCAGCTGCCGAAGATCTGCCTGGAACTGGGCCGCGGCAGCAAGGGTTTGATCGGCCACACGCAGCCGCGCCGGATTGCCGCGTCGTCCACCGCCAAGCGCATCGCGCAGGAACTGGGCACGCCGCTGGGCGAGCACGTGGGCTTCAAGGTGCGCTTCAACGACACGCTGCAAAAGGGCGCGTCGGTCAAGCTGATGACCGACGGTATCCTCTTGGCCGAAACGCAGACCGATCCGCTGCTGCGCAACTACGACACGATCATCATCGACGAGGCGCACGAGCGCAGCCTGAACATCGACTTTTTGCTCGGCTACCTGAAGCAGCTGATGCCGCGCCGGCCCGACCTGAAGATCATCATCACGTCGGCGACGATCGACGCCGAGCGCTTCGCGCGCCACTTCGGCAAGGGCGATGGGGCGGATCTGAAACCGGCACCGGTGATCGAGGTGTCGGGCCGTCTGTACGCGGTCGAGGTGCGCTATCGCGCGGTCGATCGCGATCCGGTCGCGGGCGTCAATACGCCCAAGCCTGCGCAGGCCTCGGATGCTGCACCTAACCTCGCGCCGAGAGCGCAAGCCGCGCGCGACAAGCGCGACCTGATGGACGCCGTGGTCGATGGCGTCGACGAAGTGTGCCGCCTGGGGCAGGGCGACGTGCTTGTGTTCCTGCCGGGCGAGCGCGAAATCCGCGATTGCGCCGAAGCGCTGCGCAAGCACCATCCGCCGCATGTCGAGATCCTGCCGCTATTCGCGCGCCTGTCGGTCGAAGAACAGGATCGCGTGTTCCGCACGACCAACGCGCGCCGCATCGTGTTGTCGACCAACGTGGCCGAGACGTCGCTGACCGTGCCCGGGATCCGCTACGTGGTCGACACGGGCCTGGCGCGCGTGAAGCGCTACAGCTTCAGGAACAAGGTCGAGCAGTTGCAGGTCGAGCCGATCGCGCAGTCTGCTGCCAATCAGCGCGCCGGTCGTTGCGGCCGCGTGGCCGATGGCGTCTGCATCCGCCTGTTCGAAGAAGACGATTTTCTCAAGCGTCCCAAGTTTACCGAGCCCGAAATCCTGCGCTCGTCGCTGGCCGCCGTCATCCTGCGCATGAAGGCGCTGCGCCTGACGGACGTGGAGACGTTCCCGTTCATCGAGGCGCCGCAGGGCCGCGCGATCGCCGACGGCTACCAGCTGCTGCAAGAGGTTGGCGCGGTCGACGACACCAATGAACTCACGCCCCTGGGCCGCAAGCTGGCCAAGCTGCCGCTTGACCCGCGCGTGGGCCGCATGATCCTCGCTGCGCTCGACAACGGCTGCCTGACCGAGATGCTGATCGTGGCTTCGGCCCTGTCGACGCAGGACCCGCGCGACCGTCCTATCGAATACCAGCAGCAGGCGGACGAGAAGCACAAGAAGTTCGCCGACGAGCGCTCGGAATTCCTCAGCTACCTGAAGATCTGGGCCTGGTTCGAAGACGCGATCGAGCACAAGAAAACCAATCGCCAGTTGCAGGAAAACTGCCGCGCCAACTTCCTGTCGCAGGTGCGCCTGCGCGAGTGGCGCGATGTGCATTCACAGCTGCTGACGATCGTGCGCGAGCAGGGCTGGCGCCTGAACGAGTCGCCGGCGACGTACGAACAGCTGCACATCTCGCTGCTCACCGGTTTGCTGGGCAATATCGGCTTCAAGGCCGAGGACGAGCAGGCCGGCATCTACCTGGGCGCGCGCGGCATCAAGTTCCACATCTGGCCCGGCTCGACGCTGGGCAAGAAGGCAGGACGCTGGATCATGGCGGCCGAACTGGTTGAGACCACGCGCCTGTATGCGCGCACGATCGCGCAGATCCAGCCGGAGTGGGTCGAGAAGGTCGGCGCGCATCTGCTGAAAAAATCCTGGGGCGAGCCGCGCTGGGAGAAAAAGCAGGCGCAGGTCACGGCGCTCGAACGCGCGACGCTGCACGGCATCGTCATCTACGGCGCGCGCCGCATCAACTACGGCCAGCGCAATCCGACCGAAGCGCGCGAGATCTTCATTCGCGACGCACTGGTCGCGGGCGACTATGAAACGCGCTTGCCGTTCTACATCCATAACCACAAGCTGGTGAAGGACATCGAGAACCTCGAGCACAAGTCGCGCCGCCAGGACGTGCTGGTGGACGACCAGCTGATCGCGGCCTTCTACGACAGCGAGATCCCGCGCGACATCGTCAATGGCGCCGGTTTCGAGAAGTGGTACAAGGACGTCGCGCGCGAGAACCCGAAGCTGCTGTACCTGAATCGCGAAGAACTGATGCGGCACGAGGCGGCCGGCATCACCACCGAGTTGTTCCCGAAGACGATGACCGTCACCGGCATCGAAATGGGGCTGTCGTACCACTTCGAGCCGGGCAGCGTGCGCGATGGCGTCACGCTGGCCGTGCCGCTGTTCGCGCTGAACCAGATTCCGCAGGAGCGCGCGGCCTGGCTGGTGCCGGGCATGATTAAGGAAAAGGTGCACCTGCTGCTCAAGTCACTGCCGCAAAAGCTGCGCCGCCACTGCGTGCCGCTGCCAGACTATGCGGCGAAGTTCGTCGAGCGCATCCACGCGGCCGGCACGTTCGGACGGGGTGACCTGATCGACGTGCTGATCGCCGACGTGCGCGCGCAGACCGGCACGCTGGTGCTGACGGCCGACTTCAAGATCGAGACGCTGCCGGCGCACATGTTCATGAATTTCAAGGTGATCGACGAGCACAGTCGCCAGCTGGACATGGGCCGCAACCTGGCCACGCTCCAGGCAGAACTGGGCGGGCAGGCGCGCGAGAGTTTCCAGAAAATGGCCGAGTCGGCGCCAGCATCGAGCAGCTCGCTCGCGCGGCTGGCGCGGCCTGGCGCAGTTGGTTCGGGCGCAGCGGCTTCCACTGCTGCTGCTGCACCCGCCGTGGCGCCGGCGGCCAAGGGCAAGGGCGCCCAGCCGGCCGCGCCGGCGGTGGCCTCGGCCAAGGGTGCGTCGACCAGCAGCCAGCACACGAAGCTGACTGCCTGGACCTTTGGCGACTTGCCGGAGCTCCTGGAAATCAACCAGGGCAAGCTGACGCTGATCGGCTTCCCGGCGCTGGTCGACAAGATCACGCACTGCGATCTGGAAGTCTTCGACGACCCGAACGTGGCAGCGCGTACGCACCGCGTGGGCCTGCGCCGCCTGTTTGCGCTGCAGTTCAAGGAGCAGCTCAAGTTCGCCGAGAAGAACATCCCTGGCCTGCAGGGCATGGGCATGCAGTTCATGAGCCTGGGTTCGCAGGAAGACCTGCGCGACCAGATCGTGGCCAAGGCGATCGACATCGCCTGCCTGCAGGATCCGCTGCCGCTCAATGCGGCGCAGTTCAACGCGCGCCGTGACCAGGGCAAGGGGCGCATTGGCCTCTTGATCAACGAGGTGGCGCGCCTGGCGGGCCAGGTGCTGGCCGAATTTCACGGCATGCCCAAGCGCGTGCAAACGCTGCCGCAGGCAGTGTCGGCGGACATCATGGGGCAGTTGCAGGCGCTCGTGCACAAGCGCTTCATCGCGGACAACGAGTACAGCCAGCTGGCGCACTTCCCGCGCTACCTGAAAGGGATCAACGTGCGGCTGGAGAAGTTGCGCGGCAATCCGACGCGCGATGCGCAGCTGATGGCGGAGTGGCAGTCGGCGGCGGCGCAGTTCCAGCGCACGCTCAAGAATATGGGCTCGAAGAACAACGATCCGCGCATGATCGAGTTCCGCTGGATGCTGGAAGAACTGCGGGTATCGCTGTTCGCGCAGGAGTTGAGAACGCCGATGCCGGTGTCGGCCAAGCGCTTGCAGAAGGTGTGGGAGTCGATGCAGCGGTAAGGGCGGTAATGGCTGACGGCTTGGTTGATAGCCTAGCGCCAGCCATTGGAAAGTCGCCGTTCAATCAGCCGATATTGCTGCCCCGGATCCGGCTCAGATCATCGTCGTCGCCCAGGTTGCCGGCGCGTGGATCCAGACTCGCGCCCGAGCCCTGATTGAGCGAGGAGTCGCTCATGCTGCTGCCCGATCCGGCAACACTGGCCGAACCGGCCGAGCCTGCGCCCATGCTGGAACCCATGCTCGAGCCCATTGCGCCGCCGGCGTAGGTGCTGCTGCCGGTGCCCGCGCCGCCCATGCCAGCCGTCGGGACGCCTGGTCCCATGGACGGCGCGCCCGAACGCTGCGGGTCAGTGCCATAGAAATCGTGGACGTCGCCGGCCCAGGTGGTGTCGGCCATGTCGGGCCACGCGTCCTTGTCAAAACCGGGCGCGGATTTGAGGCGGTCTTTTTCGACGCCCAGCACGAAACGCTTGTTGACCGTGTCGAGGTGCAGCGCTTGCCATGGCACGGCGAACAGTTTCTCGCCCATGCCCAAAAAGCCGCCGAAGGCCAGCACGGCGTAAGCAACCTGGCCGGTCTGCATGTCGAGCATGATTTCCTTGATCTCACCAAGGTCTTCTTCGTTGGCATTGACAACATTTTCGCCAATCAAGGTGTCAGCCCCCATCAGCGATGGTCCCGGACCTGCGATGGAGCTGTCCTTGTACATGCCATATTTGTCGCGATCTGCGTAGCCCATATGTTCCTCCATGTAACGTTGTGAACAGTGCCCGCGGCTAACCCGATCTGAACCAGCCGTCGCCCTGTCACGCCATGGTAGGACGCTATTGGATTGGGGCGCGCGCGCCAGCGCTTGGTGCCGGGTGCATTCTCTGGCGACGGCAAAATGCAACAAACAATACTAATGCATTACAGAAATACTATTTTTACCGGTTTGCCCTGGACTGATCGGCTACATTGATGGATCGACAGGAATACGTTAATGGCAATTCTCATCCCATCACTCAGCGCCAGCACGGCGCGCATGACCTCTGGTGAACGGCGCTTCGCTGTGCGCCTCGAAGACAAACTCGAAGATGATTACCTGTGCTGGTATGACGTGAGCATCGGCGCGCGCAACCAGCATCCCGACTTCATCGTGTTTCATCCTGCACGCGGCTTGCTGGTGCTGGAAGTGAAGGACTGGCGCCTTGGCACCCTGGTCAGTATCGACAAGCAGCACGCCGTGATCGTTACCGATGCCGGCACCAAGCAGGTGTTAAATCCGCTGGAGCAGGCGCGTCAGTATCTGTACGCCGTCACCAACAAGCTTGAGGGCGATCCGATGCTGATCTGGCCATCGGGTAGCTTGAAAGGAAAGTTTTTCTTTCCCTATGGTTGTGGGGTTGTCCTGAGCAATATCACGCGCAAGCAATTTGACGATGGCGCGTTGGGCGAGGTTCTTCCGGCGCACCTCGTTATTTGCCAGGACGAGATGACGGAGAGTGTGGACGACGAAGCGTTTCAGGCGCGGTTATGGGGGATGTTCCCGATCAAGTTCAAGATGAAGCTGTCGTTGCCGCAGATTGACCGTGTGCGCTGGCATATGTTTCCTGAAGTGCGGATTGGCGTTCAGGCAGATCCTTGCGAAGAACATGGTCAGATCAGTACGGAAATCCCTGACCTCATCCGTGTCATGGACCTGCAGCAAGAGCAGCTGGCGCGCAGCCTGGGAGAAGGGCATCGCGTGATTCACGGCGTGGCGGGTTCGGGCAAAACGCTGATCCTGGGCTATCGCGCCGAGCACCTTGCAAAGCTTAGCCAGCGGCCGATTGCAATCCTTTGCTACAACAAGACCCTCGCAGCCAAGCTGGCCGCCATGATCGAGCAAAAGGGGCTGGGCGATAAAATCGTGGCCATCAATTTCCACGCGTGGTGCATGCGCCAGCTTGACACTTATCACGTCGACAAGCCCGCCAAGACAGCCGATCTGGATGCTTATTTCGAGGCGTGCATCGATAGCGTGATCCGGGGCGTGGACAGCGATCTGATTCCCCGGGGGCAGTACGACGCCGTACTGATTGACGAGGGACACGATTTCAAACCGGCCTGGTTCAAGCTGATCGTTCAGATGGTCAATCCTGAAACCAAGTCGCTGCTGGTCTTGTACGACGATGCGCAGTCGATTTATCACACGGGAAAGAAGCTGAAATTCTCGTTCTCGAGTGTCGGCGTGCAGGCGGCAGGGCGCACCACCATCCTGAAACTCAATTATCGGAACACTGCCGAAATCCTGGCGGTGGCGCGCGCCTTTGCCGCCGAGCTGCTCACCGCCCACAATACCGAGGACGACGAAGCGCCCACGGTCCAGCCGATGAGCACAGGCCGGCATGGCCCGAAGCCGATTCTGGTGCAACTGCCAAGTCTGCAGAAAGAAGCTGAATTCCTGGCCGATAAACTCGTTGCGGCCAGCAAGACCGGGACGCCATGGGGCGAGATGGCGCTGATCTATCGGCGTTATGGCGTCGGTAAAGTGCTGGCCGAGGTGCTGAAGCGCCGCGACATTCCGTTTCAGTGGCCGCAGGTAAAAGGCGCGGCCTATTCGCCGGTACACGATAGCGTCAAAGTGATCACCATGCACAGCAGCAAGGGGCTGGAGTTTTCACTGGTGGGCATTCCCGGCCTTGGCGCCGAGTTGAAAGAAGAGGATATCGTCGAGGACGAGGCGCGCCTGCTGTATGTGGCCATGACCCGCGCCACGCATGAGTTGGTAATGACCTGCGATGCGGTCACACCCCATACAGACAAGCTCAAACGCGCAATGACGGTGCTGGAAACGATGTGAGTGTTGCGTAATCGCACGGCTACGGAGTGACCTGATGCCAGCAGGTAAGACTATGCGAACCAGCGTACAGAAGAGCTGAATGGCAATGGTTAATCTGCAAAGCAATACTTTGGAGAACAATCATGACCGTCACCTCACGCTGCAACAACGCCGGACCGTTGGGCCGCCGGATCCCGACCCGCCCGTTCGCGGCGCTGCTGGTGCGTCTGCTGCGTCGCCGCTGAGCACGCGGGTTGACTAGTCCACCCGGCAAGACCGGGCGGACATACTAGTGGGCGCTTACGGCTGCCCGCCACCACCCGCCACGCCATACACATGGCCGGTGGTGTAGCTCGATTCATCCGACGCCAGCGTGACGTAGGTCGCCGCCAGTTCTGCTGGCTGGCCTGGACGCTTCATCGGCGTGTCTTCCCCGAACTTTGCACGACCCTCCGGTGAATTGCCGCCCGCCAATTGCAGCGGCGTCCATACCGGGCCCGGTGCCACCGCATTGACCCGAATCCCTTTTGAGGCCATCTGCTTGGCCAGCGACTTGGTGAACGCCACCTCGAACGCCTTGGTCGACGCATAGTCGAGCAGTTTCTCCGGCGGATCGTAGGCCGTCTGCGACGACGTGTTGATGATCACGCTGCCTGGCTTCATGTGCGGAATCGCTGCCTTGGTGATCCAGAACACCGCATACACATTGGTCTTGATCGTCCAGTCGAACTGTTCGCTGGTGATGTCGAGGATCGAATCGTGGTTCTGCTGGCGCGCGGCATTGTTGACCAGGATGTCCAGGCCACCGAGTTCGCGCACGGCGGTTTCCACCATCTTCTTGCAGAACGCTTCATCGCGGATATCGCCCGGCACAGCCACGGCCTTGCGGCCGGCGTCGCGGATCAATTGCATCACTTCGCGCGCATCCGGCTCTTCCGCCGGCAGGTAGCCGATCGCCACGTCCGCGCCTTCACGCGCATACGCGATCGCGGCAGCGCGGCCGATGCCCGAGTCCCCGCCCGTGATCAGCGCCTTGCGGCCGGCCAGGCGGCCACTGCCGCGATAGGTGGTTTCGCCATGGTCAGGGCGCGGTGTCATCTTGCTGGCCAGGGCAGGCCATGGCTGATCCTGATTCGGGAATGGTGGACGCGGATAGCGCTTGGCCGCTTCGCGCGCGGCGCCGGCGGCCGGCTGGTTGCCGCCCGCGGCTTGCTGGGCCAGGGCTGGCACGGCGGCGGCCGAGGCGGCGACGCCGGCGGCCACGGTGCCGACGAACCGGCGGCGCGATGGCGCCATGTCTTTCGTGGTCTGGTTCTCGACCTTCTTGTCTTCCGAATGCATGCTTGCTCCTTGGATGTAGTGGCAGGGTGCCGATAGCGGTCACGACGTTGATAAAGATGTTAGTCGTTATCGAAAAGCCATGGTGTTCGGTAGCGGTGGAGCAATGTCTTGTGAGTCAAGTTGATGGTGCCTGGAGAGGGCTGGTGTTCATCGCGATGAGGAAGATTGAACCGGAGCGCCAGGCAGGTGTCGAACTCCAACTTTGACAAAGGAGGGCACCGTGACATCCTTCAGGTTGATTAAATCAGCTCCGCAGCGTGTGTTGTTCAACTATCCCCGGCCGGTCAGGGCAATGACGGTCCCGCAGCCGCAGGGGAGCCTTGACCGGCTCGCGGCCCTCATTGCAGACAGCAGGTCGACGGAGCGCTGCTGCCCGCATTGCGCTTGCCGACAACTGAACCGGCATGGCCAGGCCAATAACCGCCAGCGCTTTCGCTGCCGCCAGTGCCTGCGTACATTCAACGACCTGACCGGCACGCCGCTGGCGCGGCTCAGGCTGCGCGAGAAGTGGCTCGATTACATCGTCATGCTGCGCGAGGCCAGATCGGTTCGGGCGGCGGCGGCGCAGGTGGGCGTGCACAGCAATACCGCGCTGCGCTGGCGGCATCGGTTTCTGGACGAGACTGATAAAGAACGGTTGTGGCCCACCGACAAAGTTCGCCGCACACTAAAAAATGCCACTATGAAGCAATGAAGTTCGCCACGGCAGCCCGGGAATCCCGGTGCATGCGTCATGAAGACGTTGTTCGGGCAGCGGCGCCAGTGCACTGCGCCGGAGTCGCTTGCCGCACCGTTGCCATGTGACCGGCATGCAGATTGACTTCAAGTCTGTCGCAGCTCGCAGCGATATGGCTGGTCATGGCATAAATCAGGGTTGCCATACCGGTCATTTCGAGTCCTTCCTCGATCATGACAAGCACGTTGTAGAGCAGACTGTCGCCCTGGCTTTCCATAACACTGCCATTGATCAGTTCCATACCGAGGCAACCACCTAGAAACAGGCTTGCCGCCAGGATCATTCGATGGCGGGTAGCAACAGGCAATCGCAGCATGAATTTGAGGAAAAACAGGGAGACCGTGAGCGCGCCAATCAAGCCCGGCACGACCCAGCTGTAATACATCAGTCCGAGTTGTGCGCCATTTGCCGGATCGGAACCTCCCAGCATCGCACGCATCGGCCCGGTCATTTTTTCATGTACCTGGAAGCATTCGTCGTAAGACAGGAACAGGAAACCGACCGCCAGAACGGTCCAGTAGACGGCGTCCCGGTCACCGCGGTTTTTTGCGTCCAGCGCAATCAAGGCAAACAGGGTGGCGTTGCACAGTCCAAGGCAAACCGAGAAAAACGTCGGAATATTGCCTTCGACATTGACGTCGAATAGAGGGACTAGCCCGTAGACGGAAGTGTGACCCAACCCCAGACGCATGATGAGGCCTGTTGCATGCGCGCACAGCAGACAGACGATGATTATGGCCAGGACGTAGGCAATCGAGCGGGGGCTTCCTGAAAGGCGATAGGCGGGCATGTTGTTTCTCCAAAATGATCGCCAAAGGAATTTCTGTCGAATAACAGGAACCGCACAGTGTTGTGACAAGATGATGACAGCGATAAGGCGGAGGTTACCTTAATAATTAGACATCGTAAACGTTAGATTTTTGGTATGTAAAGACATCATGTGGGCCAACTTCCGGACCGAGTCGCCAGGGCACGGTGATTGCTGCGGCAAGCAAAATGCTGACACAAAAAAACGGGTGACCCGGCAAAGCCGCGTCACCCGTTTTAAGGGCACTACCAAATCGCTGACAATCAGTCGACGGTTGCGCCGCTGTCTTTCACGACTTTCGACCATTTGGTGGTCTCAGCCTGGACGAACTTGGCGAAGTTCTCAGGCGTGTCGCCCACGTACTCGGTGCCGGTGTCGGCCAGCACGCGCTGGAAGTCAGGCGACTTCATGACCTTCTGCGTTTCGGCATTGATCTTGTCGACCACGGCCTTTGGCGTCTTGGCTGGCACGAACATGCCGTACCACGCATACGATTCGATTGGCAGGCCGGCTTCGGCGAAGGTTGGTACATCCGGCAGCAGCGGCGAACGCTTGTTGCCCGAAATGGCGATTGGCTTGACCTTGCCGCTCTTGATGTGCGGCATGATCGCGATGGTGCTGTCGAACATGATCGGGATGTGGCCGCCCAGCAGGTCGGAAATCGCCGGCGCCGAACCCTTGTATGGCACGTGGACCATGTCGAGCTTGGTCACGCCGCGGAAGATTTCACCGGTCAGGTGTTGCGGGGTACCGTTACCGGCCGACGCGTACGAGAACTGGCCGTTCTTCGACTTGATCAGGGCCAGCAGTTCCTTGACGTTCTTGGCCGGGACCGATGGGTGGGCAACCAGGACCAGCGGCGCGCGCAGCAGGTTAGTGACCGGGATCAGGTCGGTCGCCGGGTTGAACGCCATTTTCTTGTACAGGCTCGGGTTGATCACGATCGGTGCGCTCGAGGTGATCAGCATGGTCTGGCCATCGGCCTTGGCGCGGGTGACCGCTGCCGAACCGATATTGCCGCCGCCGCCGCCGCGGTTATCGATGACGAACGACTTGCCCAGTGCGGTCGTCAAGCCTTTGGCCAGCGGGCGCGCCGCGATGTCCGACGGGCCGCCTGCCGGCCATGGCACGACGACGGTCACGGTGTCGCTTGGCCAGGTTTGGGCGAAGACGCTGGTGGAAAGAACGGTTGCCGCGAGAGCAAAGACAAGGGTTTTTCCGCTGGATGGGAAGACGCGCATGGTGTTGTCACCTCTATATAGTTGATTTGTTCCGATAACCTGCTGAGGCGATTTTACACGAAGGGTCAGGCCGGTTGCGTCATCGCAGGTGTAATCTTTTGTTTCTAAGTGGGAATTTTTTACAACAGATTATGGCGTCGTGACGGGCTTTGCCTGACCGGTGCTTGCTTCCCACACGACGGTCGGCGTCCAGCCGGTGGCCAGCAGCGTGGCCTGCATCACGGTGGCCGCGTTGTCCCTCGCGGTATTGAGTATTGTTGGCTGACTGCACGCGGCCTGCACCGCTTTCTGCGCCGTGGCCAGCACGTTGTTCATGGCCGTGGTGCGCGTTTGCGCCGACGGAATGAACGCCTGCAAGCCCTGGTCGGTGATCGCATAGAAGTACGAGCCGCCCTTGTCGCGCGGTTCGTGGTTGATGCGCGCCTGCAGCGGCGAGGGCGCCGGCAGCACGACCGTCAGCGTGCGCGCCGTGTTGTCGATGTCTTCGTAGCGGGCCTGGCGCAGGTCGGTGGCCAGCGTGCAATCGCCGCGCGCCACCAGCAGCACGCGGGTGCTGCCAAGCCGGACTTCCCATTGCGACCACGGGATGTCCACGGCATTCGGCTGCGTGAATTCGATCACGTCCGAATAATTCATCTTGAGCGACACCAGATGCCCCATCTTCTCGAGCGACACCAGCGGCGGCGGTGCGGGCGCTTCGTCGGCCGGGCGCTTGATGAGCGCGAAGGTAATGGCGGCAGCGAGGACGGCGACGAGCAGGATGGGCAGGTGTTGCGATGGTTTCATGGGCGGCAGGGGCGGGTGCGTTGGCGGAGTCGGCGGCCAGTCTATCCGATCCTGTGGATGGCTGTCGTTCACCGTGTGCCATGACTGCCTGCGGCATAATGGTGTCATGACAGGAGGAGCCCATGCCAGGTCTTACCGATGCTGCTGTTCTCGACGCGTGGTCGCGCAACGTCGACCCCTGGACCACCGCCGTGCGCGGCGGTGAAATTGAAACCCGCACGCTGGTTACCAATGCCGCCATCGTCGATGCAGTGCGCAGCCTTGAGCCAGCCACCGGCATCGATCTCGGTTGCGGCGAAGGCTGGCTGGTACGCGCTTTGCCCGGCGTGGCAATGGTCGGTGTCGATGCGATTGCCGCGCTGGTCGAGAAAGCCAATGCCGCTGGCGGCGGCGACTTTTGCGTGCTGTCGTTCGAGCAGATCGCGCAGGGCCGGCTGGCGCTGGCAGTCGATGTCGCGGTCTGCAATTTCTCGTTGATCGGCAACGAGGCGGTCGATGGCCTGCTGCGCGCGGCGCCGACCTATCTGCGCGAGGGCGGCTCGCTGGTCGTGCAGACGGTGCATCCGCTCATGGCGTGCGGCGATGCGCCGTATGTCGACGGCTGGCGCGCCGGCAGCTGGGCGGGCTTTTCCAGCGACTTCGCCGATGCGCCGCCGTGGTACTTCCGCACAATCGCGAGCTGGGTCGCGCTGTTCGCAGCAAACGGGCTGCGGGTCACCGCCATGCGCGAGCCGCTGCATCCGCGTACCGGCAAGCCTGTCTCACTGATCCTGATCGGGCAGCTGGAAGCGTGATGCGTCGGTCGACCGCGCTCAGCGCAGCAGCTTGAGCCCCGGCGGCAGCGCATCGCCCAGCATGCGCGCTTCGCTGGCCTGGTCCAGTTCCACGACCTCGCGCACCATCGCTGTCCATGCCGCTGGCGCGCCGCTGGCCGCCAGGCGGCGCAGTACGTCGCCGCGCACCGCGTCATCGATGTCGCGCGAGCGGTCGCCCGTCATGCGCGCGATGTGGGCGGCGGCAAAGCCGGCCGGCTCCACCTTGCGCCAGTCGAGCAGCAGGAGCTGGCGCAGCCAGCCCTCGGCCACGTCGGGCGGTGCCACTTCGTGCGCGCTCGACTGGAACGACTGGCGCGCACCCACGCGGCCCAGTGCCCACAGATAGCGGCCGTAGCGCGCGCTGGCGCGGGCATCGAGCTTGCCGCCGGCGGGGATATCGGCGATCTGCTTGAACAGCCATTCCCCGATCTCGGCCTTGTAGGCCGACGGAATACGTTCGAGTGATGCGCCCACGCGCAGCAGGTCTTCTTCGCTGCCGTCGACGAGGGTGACGGGCCGCCGGCCACGCTCGGCGGCATCGGCCTGCAGGTTGAAGGCGAAATCGTCCAGCACGCGCAGTTGCGCATCGAGCGACAGGCCGCCGGCCACGCGGCGCCACAGCGTCCACCATTCGGCGCGTACCTGGCTGTCCTTGTGGTGCTGCACGCCCGCCTCGAACAGTGCCCACAACCCTTCCATGCGCCACTCGTCGAGCGGGTGGCCAAAGCCGGGGCGCAGGCTGTAGCCGGCCAGGTTCAGCCACGCGCGCTCGTGCTCGACCGAGCGGCGCCGGCCTTTCGCGCGCGCCATCAGGGCGTCGAACAGGCGGCGCAGCAGCGGTGTGGTCCAGCTTTCGCGTGGTCCGAGCAGGTGTTCCAGGCCAGCGCGCAGTTGCTTGACTTCCTTCGGCTCGACCTGTTTCGAGCGGGCGCCGAACACGCGTTCGATCTTGTCGATTGCCGCGTCCAGGTTCGCGGGCAGGGCCTCGTCCGGCGCGTCGATATCGCCGTCATCACCGCTATTGCCACGCAGCTGGAACGCCAGTTGCCAGCGCCCGTTGCCGTCTTCGGCCACGCAATGCACTTCGAGTGAACCGACCTCGCTCAGCGTCGTCACCAGGTGCACGGGAATCTCGGCCGTTGTGCTGGACCTTGAGGCGCGCAGCACCGTCGCAATCGGCGGCAGGCGCACCACGTCGGCCAGGTCGAGATCGACCAGATCACCGGCCTGCGGCGCCGCGCCGGCATCGGCAATCGTCGAGACCAGGTGAAAGCGCACCGGCCGGCCGACGCGCAGCGCGAAGCTGCGGTTTGCCAGCGTGATGTCCGTGGCGGCCGGCGTGCCGCGTGGCAGCAGGCAGACGGCGCGCAGCAGGCCGGCGCGTGCTTCGCCGTCCAGGAGCAGGTAATAGTTACGGGCCGCGCCGCTGTCAATCGCCGGCGCCAGGCCCTGGCGCGCCAGCGCGTAGGCGACGCCGCCACGGGCGACGGCGATATCGGGATTCTCGTTGTGCAGCACGCGTACTGGGGCGCCACGCCAGCCGCTCAGCGTGTCCACCAGGCGCCTGGCCAGTGCGGCGCCCCTGAACACGCCGCCGTTGAGCAGCACGGTGTCCGGAATCGGCACCGCGCCGCCGTCCAGGCCGAGTGCCTCGCGCGATGCCGCTGCATGCTGGCGCAAGAAGCTCGCCAGATGCCGCGTGATGGCCGGGTCGCTCGCATACGGCAGGCCGAATTCGACGATGCCGGCGCGGGCGCGCGTCGGTTCTTCTTGCGCGGCGTTCAGCGGCAGGAAGCCATCGAGCACGATGCGCTCGATGTCGCTGCGCAGCAGGTCAGCCTTGCGAGCGGAGCCGATCAGGCGGCTGCCAGCGCCGAGCAGCGTGACGGCGACCGACTCGGGTGCATCGTCCGCCAGCAGTTGTTCTTTGGCGGCGCGGCAGCGTTCCGTGAGCTGGGCCAGGCGCGCGGCCGACAGGCGCGTGCGTGCAGTGTCATTGTCTGCGCCGGCCATGCGCGCTTCGATCAGGTGCGCCAGCGCCAGGTCCATATTGTCGCCACCCAGGATCAGGTGGTTGCCCACGCCGATGCGCGTCAGGTGCGGCTCGCCATCCCTGGTATCGACCTTGACCAGGCTGAAGTCGGTGGTGCCACCGCCGACGTCGGCCACCAGCACCAGCCGCGCGTCGCCCAGATCGTCGGCCAGGCTGGCGCGATGGCGGTACAGCCAGTCGTACAGCGCGGCTTGCGGTTCTTCCAGCAGCGCGACCTGCGGCAGGCCGGCCAGCCTGGCCGCTTCGAGCGTCAGCGCGCGGGCGCCTTCGTCGAACGACGCCGGCACCGTGAGCACGATCTGCTGGCGTTCGAGGGGCTGTTTGGGAAAGCGCACATTCCATGCGGCGCGCAGATGGGCAAGATAGCTGGCGCTGGCAGCCACCGGCGAGACCTTGGGCACGTCGGTGTCGACACCCCACGGCAGGATCGGTGCCATGCGGTCGACGCCGTCGTGCGACAGCCAGCTCTTGGCGCTCGTGACGAGCCGGCCCGGCGTGGCCGCACCGAGCACGCGCGCCAGTCGCCCCAGCGCAACGCGCTCGACGCCGGCGACGTCCGGCTGCTGCCAGGGCAGTTGCAGGGCGCCGGGCGCGAGTTCGTCCGGCCCCGGGTGGTAACGCATCGACGGCAGCAGCGGTGCGCCGGCCACTTCGCCGGGCGCCACCAACTGATCGATCTGGAATAACTCGATGCCGCCCGGGCCATTGCGGCCGTAGGCCAGCACCGTGTTCGTGGTGCCCAGATCGATGCCGACGAGCCAGGTCACTGGACCCCGGCCGCCGTACGCACGTCGAACTCGATCTTCCAGCGCTGACCGTCACGCGCCACCGCCAGCAGTTCGAGCGTGCCGGCGTCCGTCGCCAGCGCATGCAGTTTCACCTGCACGACATCACCTGCCGCGCGGCCATCGGCCGGCAGCGTGGCCTGGATCTCGTTCATTTCGTGCAGCTCGTCCGGGCCCCAGAATTCGAGTACGTCACCGATGCGGTCCTGGCGGCGCGTGGTGGAGCCGAAGAAGCGGAACGTCACCGGCTCGCCGATCACCAGGCCGAATTCCTGGCCCGGCAGTTCGAGTTCGCTGCCTTCTTCCATGCCGAATGGCGCCACGCACAGGGCTTCGAGTGGTGGCTCCATGCCCGGGATGGCCGGCATCGACGACTCCACGCCAACGTAGTACGAGCGCGCCGTGCCGCCGCGAATGCGCACGCCACCGCCACGCCGCGCGTAGCTGAAGTAGGCCGCGCCGCGCGCGACAGCCAGATCGAGATCGGCGCCTTCGAGCATGCGCGCCGGTTCGGCGCCTTCCATGTACAGCCAGTCGTTGATGGTGTCCATCACGCGCTGGGCCAGGATGCCTGACTTGAACACGCCGCCGTTGAACAGCACCGCGCTTGGATGCAGGAAGGTGTGGTCGGCCGTGACGCGGCCAGTGAAACCTTCGAGTTCGGCGGTAGCGCCGGCCTGGCGCGCGAGGAACGCGGCCAGGTGGCGCGTGATCGCCGCGTCCTGCGCATACGGCAGGCCAAGCTGGGTCAGGCCGGCGCGGGCGCGCACGGTCGGCCGCGCCGAAGCTTCCACGCGCGGGAAGAAGCCGTCGGTGATGAAGGCGGTGACTTCGTCGCGCGTGAGTTCGGTGCGGATCGAGCCGCCGATAAGTTTCGAGCCGCGGCTTGGCACCACGATCGGGTGTGTCGTCGCATTGGCGTCAGCCAGCAACGCTTCCTTGGCGCTGCGGCAGCCGTAGGTCAGTGCGCGCATCTGCCAGGCGTCGAGCTGCGTGCCGTTGGCCGAAAGTTTGCGGGCCACGAAGTGGGCCAGCGCCAGGTCCATATTGTCGCCGCCCAGCAGGATGTGGTCGCCCACGGCGACACGGTGCGGTTCGAGCTTGCCATCGCGTTCGAGGATCGCGATCAGCGAAAAGTCGCTGGTGCCACCGCCGACGTCGACCACCAGGATGATGTCGCCCGGTGCGACCTGCTTGCGCCAGCGGCCGTCGCTGCCCTGGATCCAGCTGTACAGCGCCGCTTGCGGCTCTTCGAGCAGGGTTGGCGTGAAGCCGGCCAGGCGCGCGGCGTCCAGCGTCAGCTCGCGCGCGCCCGGATCGAACGAGGCGGGGATGGTGACCGTGACCGATTGCTGGTCGAACGGCGCTTCGGGGTGCGCGGCGTTCCAGGCCTGGCGCAGGTGGCGCAGGTAGTGGGTCGATGCGTCCAGTGGCGACACACGGGTGACTTCGTCCGGCGCATCCGTTGGCAGGATCGCGGCGCGGCGGTCCACGCCCGGGTGGCACAGCCAGCTCTTGGCCGACGAGACCAGGCGGATTGGCGTGGTCGCGCCGCGGTTGCGCGCCATCTCGCCGGCGATCGCGGTTTCTTCGGTGTCGCTCCACGGCAGCGCGCGTTCGCCGGCCGGCAGCTCGTCCGGGTGCGGCAAGTACAGGAACGATGGCAGCAGCGGCAGCGCCTCGATCGTGCCGGGCGCGGTCAGTTGCGGGATCGGCAGCACGGCGTCGACGGCCTGTTCGCCGTCGCTGGCCTGCAGGTCGACATACGACAGCGCGCTGTGGGTGGTGCCCAGGTCGATGCCGATGGCGTAGCGCGGCTCGGCAGTATTGTCCAACGAGTCATTCAACGGATTGTTCACGATGTCGTTCACAGTTCCACCTCCGCCGGGGCCAGCACGCGCGCATCGTGGCGCTCGGCCAGTTGCGGCAGCGTGACGCTGGCAGCGCGCCAGCCGCGATGGCTCAGGGTGCCGTTGAACGGCGCCGTGCCGACCACATTGCCGGTCAGGCGCACGCTGGCGGCATCGAAGCCTTCGTTCAGCGTGATGCGGGCGCCCTCAAGCTCGCTGCGCACCGGTTCGATCGTGAAGTGCTCGCGCAGCACGCGCGCGCAGCCTTCATGCACGACGCGTGCGGCGGCGCCGATGTCGGCATCCGAATAGCTGGTGAGGTTTTCGTGGGCGAAGTCGATCAGGCGCGCTTCGCGCTGGAAGAGGCTCAGCAGCTGCAGGGCCGAATCGGGCGTCGGCGCGCGCAGGGGCGTCGGTGCTGGCGCTGGTTTCACGACAGGTGCCGGTGCCGGGGCTGGCACTGGTGCCGGCGCGGCGGTCGGGCCGACGCCGTCATCGCGCACGCGGGCGGCGAATTCGGCGTCGCCGAGCGATTTGAACAGGGCGCCGAAGGCGATCGACAAGCGGCTGAAGAAGCCGGGCAAATTGGTCTGTTGGGTCATGGTTGTTTTGATTGGTCAGTGCGAAAGCGGCGACCCGGCGCATCCGGCGCCAGGGAATGCCGCTCCCAAAAGAGGCGCATGATACCAGCAGGCGCACCGTTGGCGCACTGACAAGACATGGTCAGGGTTGGCCGACAGCGCGCGCGCCGCTCGTCAGCGCTGCGGCGTAATCGGTGAAATCGCCAAGGCCGCGCTTGATGATCGTGACGAGGGCGGGCAGGGGCGCGGCCTGGTAATCCCATTCGGCGCGGCAGAATTCACCGGTGCGCTTGAGGTTTTCGGCCACGACCGGGGCGATCCAGCCATGCCCGGCCAGCAGGGTGATGACCTCGCGCTCGTCCTGCGCTGGCCCCAGGCGCGCGCAGCCGATCACGTAGTCACCCATCTCGATCGCCGCTTCCCAGGCGCGGATCACATTGAGCGTGGCCGCATCCTGGCGCGTGATATCGTCGGTGAACGTCGTGGGGTCGCGCTCGTATTCTTCGCGGGCGCGGTTGCAGCAGCGTTCGATGATGCCGGCTTTCTTCAGCAGAAGATCGGTACTGGTGCTCATTGCGTTGCTCATTGACAACTCCATGGTCAGGGCGCACGAAAAATATATATGGCGTCAGAAAGCCGGTCTACAAGGTGCTGCTACGGGCGTAGAGCGCTTTGGACGGCATTTAATCTCCATAAATTCAGGTGAGCAGCTTGATGTAGACAAAATGAAAAGCTCTTGCCAAGCCCTGTTTCAACGAGTACTGTACGTTTATACAGTACTTGCATTGTTATCACTATCATGAATCCTTCTTCCATCTTTGCTGCACCAGAGGTATTGCACCCATCGCTGTGGCGTGCCTCGCAGCTGGCGCATGCCGACACGCGCTGCATCGACACGGGCCACGCCACCTTGTCGGGCCAGTTGCCGGGTGGTGGCTGGCCCGGCGGCACCCTGGTCGACCTGTTGCTGCAACAACCCGGCATCGGCGAAATGCGGCTGCTGCGCCCGGCGCTGGCCGCCTGCGCATCGCGCCGTATCGTACTGCTGCAGCCACCTCATCCACCCCAGGCGCTGGCGCTGGCCGCGCTGGGCCTCGATCCATCCCAATTGCTGTGGCTGCGCTCGACGCGCAGCGCCGATGCCTTGTGGGCGGCCGAACAGGTCTTGCGTAGCGGCAGTTGCGGCGCGCTGCTGTTCTGGGCCAACCACGTGCGCAGCGACAGCCTGCGCCGCCTGCACCTGGCGGCGCAGGGTGGCGAAACCCTGTTCTTCATGCTCCGTCCCCTGTCTGCCGCGCAAGATGCGTCGCCCGCGCCGCTGCGCCTTGCGCTGCGCCCGGCCGCCGGCGGCATGACGGTCGACTTCATCAAACGCCGGGGACCGCAGCGCGACGCGCCGCTGTTCCTGCCCCTTGGTTCTTCACTACTGCAACGCCATGCGCCTCTGGATCGGCCTGTATTTGCCCCAGCTACCGCTCGAAGTCTTCAGCCCACGCTGGTGCAATAGCGGTAGCAATGGCGGCGGTGCCGATGGCGCCGATGTTGCCGACGCTGCTGCTGTGGCTGCTGCTGCGGGTGATCCCGGCATCGTGGTTCTGGAACAGGAGCGGGTCATGGCCTTGTCGAAGGCAGCGCACATCGAAGGCGTGCTGCCCGGCATGCGGCGTGGCGGCGTGCTGATGCTCATGCCCAACGCGCGCATCGTCCAGCGCAGCCACGAGCGCGAAGCCGAGGCCTTGCAGGCAGTGGCGATGGCGATGCTGCAGTACACGCCGCAAGTGGCGCTGGCCGAAGAAGCCACGCTGCTGCTCGACATCGGCGCCAGCCTGCGTCTGTTCGGCGGCATCCGGCAGTTGTGCGAGCGGGTGCGCGCCAACCTGCGCACGCTCGGCTTTACGGGGTGCATTGCCTGCGCGCCCACCGCGCGCGGCGCCTGGCTGCTGGCGCGCCGCAATGCGGGGCGCGCGGTCAAGATGGAGTCGCTCGTGCGGCGGCTCAATCGCCTGCCGGTGAGCCTGCTGCCACCGGCGCGGCCGTTCGCGGCCTGGTTCGATGGCCTGGGCTGCCGCCGGCTGGACGAATTGCAGCGCCTGCCCCGGCCCGGCCTGCAGCGGCGCTGCGGGCGCGCACTGCTCGACATGCTCGACGCCGCGTATGGCCACAGTCCCGAACTGTTGCAATGGATCGAGCCGCCCGAACGCTTCCTGGCCCGGCTCGAACTGTTCGACCGGCTCGAACACGCCGACCTGCTGCTGGCTGGCGCCCACCACCTGGTGCTGCAAATGACGGGCTGGCTGTGCGCGCGCCAGCTGGCGGTCGAACGCATCCTGCTGCTGCTCGAGCACGAGCGGGGCAGGGTGGCGTGCCCGCCCACGGCGGTCGAGGTAGCGCTGGCCGAACCCACGTGGCGCGACGAACACCTGATGCGGCTGCTGCGCGAACGCCTGGCCAAACTCGAACTCGTCGCACCCGTGATCGGCATCCGGCTCGAAGCGCAGCAATTGCAGGCGATGGCGCCGCCGACCGACTCGCTGTTTCCCGATCCCGGCGGCAGCGAAGAAGACCGCATGCGCATGATCGAACTCCTGGTCGCGCGCCTTGGCCCTGACAATGTGCTGCAGGCGCTGCCGCATGCCGACTACCGGCCCGAGATCGCCAACGCCTGGGTGCCGGTGCACCAGAAAGTCAGCGCGGCGGCGCGCGCTGCGCAGATGCCGCCCGATGTGCAAAGCCTGCCCCGGCCAAGCTGGCTGCTGGCCAAACCGATCGCGCTGCTGATGCGCGACCACCGGCCGTTCTATGGCTCACCGTTGCGGGTGGCATCCAATCCCGAGCGCATCGAGGCTGGTTGGTGGAGCCAGACGCAAACACGCGATTACTTCATCGCCGAAGGCAAGGACAACGCGCTGTACTGGATCTACCGCGAACGCATCAACGGCTCGGGCGAGGATGCCGCGCCGCGCTGGTTCCTGCATGGCTTGTTCGGGTAAAGACCGTGCCTGCCAATCAGGTGCGTTGGCCTGGCTTGCTGGCATTCTGCGCGGCGATCATGCGGCATGCCTGCTGCGCGACAGGCGGGAAATGCTTGTCGGCAGCATCCGCGCCGGGGGGGCTGATATACCGGCTGCAACCCTGCCGCGATCAGGCCTTCTGCGCTGGCGCGGCACGTGTGCAATGGCCGCATTGCCGGTTCTGCATTTGCGCCGATCGGGTGTTTCTTCCTGTTTTAAAGCGTCTTATAATTGACGACAACGCTGCCACAGGCGAGTCAGCGAGCTGGCCCGGCGACGCCGGGTCGCAGGCGACATTGCCAGTGAATTGCCAGCAGCATTGCCGACAGCATCGCAGGTTTTGCATGAGAAGGGCCGCCAATGATGGACATACTCTTGTTCGTATTCGGACTCGTCTTCCTGGTCGCCGGCGCCGAGGCGCTGGTGCGCGGTGCTTCGCTTCTCGCACTGTCGGTGGGCATGTCGCCCCTCGTGATCGGGCTCACCGTCGTCGCGTTCGGTACCAGTGCCCCCGAGCTGGCCGTCAGCCTGCAATCGGCCGTCTCCGGCAGCGCCGATCTTGCGCTTGGTAATGTTGTGGGCAGCAATATCTTCAACGTCCTGTTCATCCTCGGCCTATCGGCGCTGATCGTGCCGTTGCTGGTGGCGCGCCAGGTCGTGCGCCAGGAAGTCCCGGTCATGATCGGTGTCTCGCTGCTGCTGCTCGTGCTGGCGCTGGACGGGCGTGTTGGCCGTGGCGACGGGGCCCTGCTGCTGGTCCTGCTGGCCGGGTATACCGTGTTTCTGGTGGTGCAGTCGCGGCGCCAGCATCAGCAGGGCGACGCCGGCCTTCCCGATGACATGCCCGGCGCGTCTGCGGGCTGGGACAGACATCCGGCGGTGCAACTGCTGCTCATCGTCGCCGGACTCGGCCTGCTGGTGCTGGGCGCGACCTGGCTGGTGGACTCGGCCGTCCGCTTCGCGCAATACCTCGGCGTCAGCGAACTCGTCATTGGCCTGACCATCGTTGCCGCAGGCACCTCGCTGCCCGAAGTGGCCACCTCGATCATTGCAGCGTTGCGGGGCCAGCGCGATATTGCGGTGGGCAACGTGGTGGGCAGCAATGTCTTCAATATCCTCGGCGTGCTGGGGCTGTCGTCGCTGGTGACGCCGGCGGGCATCGGGGTTGCCCCATCGGTGCTGGCATTCGATTTGCCAGTCATGATCGCCGTGGCCATCGCCTGCCTGCCCATCTTCTTCACCGGGAACCTGATTGCCCGCTGGGAAGGGGCGCTGTTCTTCGGGCTGTACGCGGCCTACATGGCGTACGTGCTGCTGGCGGCCCAGCAGCACGATGCCTTGCAGCCCTATAGCGCCGTCATGGTGATGGCCGTATTGCCGCTCGTCGCCCTGACGCTGGCGCTCGTTGCCTGGCGCGAGTGGCGGGGGCGGCGCGTGAATCTGGACAGTTCATCCCGCTAGGCGCCCGCCATGGTGCACACAGCGCTTCCGGTGGCATCGCAGGCAGCCTGGCTTCGCTGGGCGTGGCTGTTGCCGCTGGCATTGCTGCCGGCGGTGGCCGCCCTGCCGGCCGATCCCGCAAGCTGGTCGGTGTCGTGGGTGGCGCCGCTCGGCATCCACCTGGGGTTTGCCGCCGATGGCCTGGCGCGCCTGTTCCTGCTGCTCGTGTGCGTTGTCGGCGCGGCGGTGCTTGCGTATACGCCCGGCTATCTGCACGGCCATGTCCGGCTTGGCCAATTGATGGGCCTGCTCATCGCATTCACGCTGGCCATGATCGGGGCGATCCTCGCCGACGACCTGCTGTTGCTGCTGTTGTTCTGGGAAGCGACGAGCGTGTTGTCCTTCCTGCTGGTGGGCTTCGAGCGCGACAGTCCTGACAGCCGTGACAGTGCGCGTCAGGCGCTGCTGGTCACGGGTGCCGGCGGGCTGGCGCTGCTGGCCGGGTTCGTCCTGATCCTGCTGGCCGCGCCCGGGTTGCGGCTGAGCGACCTGGCGCAGCTCGATCCCGCCGTGCTGGCCCAGCCGCGCTTCCAGGCGGGCGTGGCGCTCGTGCTCGCTGGGGCCATGACCAAGTCGGCCCAGTTTCCGTTTCACTTCTGGCTGCCGGGGGCGATGGCTGCGCCGACGCCGGTCTCGGCCTATCTGCACTCGGCGACGATGGTCAATCTCGGCGTGTATGTGATGGCCCGCTTCGACGAAGCGATGGGCGCGGTTGCGTGGTGGGAGGGCACACTTCTGTCGATCGGCACGCTTACCGCCTTGTGGGGCGCCATGCAGGCGCCCCGTGAACGCGACCTGAAACGCATCCTGGCATGGTCGACCGTTTCCGCGCTGGGCATGCTGACTGTGCTCATCGGCTTGCCCAACGAACTGGGCGCGCTGGCGTTTGTCGCCTTCCTGCTGGCCCATGCGCTGTACAAGGCTCCCCTGTTCTTTGTGGCCGGCAATATCGACCATGCGACCGGCACGCGCCTGATCGACCGGCTGAGCGGCATGCGCCACGCCATGCCGGTCACGGCGCTGGTGGCGCTGCTGGCCGGGCTGTCGATGGCCGGCTTGCCCACCACAGTTGGCTTCGTTGCCAAGGACAGCATGAAGGCCGCCAAGGAGGTAAGCGACGTGCTGTGGGTGGTCGAAGGCGCCAGCCTGCTGGTGAGCACGGTCGGCGTGGCCATCGCCAGCGTGGCGGCCTTGCGCATCTTCTTTGGCGCGCCAGCCCATCCAGCGGACCGTGCGCCACATGAGGGCGGCTGGCGGCTCACACTTCCGCCGCTGGTGCTGGCCGGCATTGGCATCACGCTCGGCATGTTTCCTGCGCTGGCCGAACCGCTGCTGATCGATGCTGCCCGGCTGATCTCTCCCACGCTGACACGCGCCGACGCCTCGCTGGCCACCGAATGGCTGCTTCGCATCGAGAGCTTTGCCATCGTCTGGGCGGTCGGCGCGTTCGTGTACGCCGGCTGGAACCGGCTGTACCGAATCCTTGAGCGGCTGCGCTTCCTCGATCGCGCCGGTCCTGCTGCCGCGTATGGCGCCGCGCTGCGCGGCCTGAAACACGTGGCAGGCGTGCTGGCGCGCGCCCTGCAGGCGCGCCGCCTGAGCCGCTACCTGGTCGCCACGGTTGCCGCCACGGTGCTGCTCTGCATGCCCTGGGCATTCGGCCTGGACTTTGCGCCGCCCGTGGTGATCGGCGTCGATGCTGCCGGGGTACTGGTCGGGTGCGCCACCGCCATCCTGGGCGCCGCACTGGCCGTGCGTGCCCGGGACACGCTCGGGTGCCTGCTCGGGGCGGGTGCGGTCGGCGTTGGCAGCGCGATCGTGTTCCTGTTCCGCGGTGCGCCCGATCTGGCCCTGACCCAACTTGCCGTGGAAACTGTTTTCGTGGTGGTGGCTGCAGTGGCATTGCGCTGCTACCGCCAGCGGCAGGGCGCCGGCGCAGGCCCGGTCGATGCCTGGCGCGCCGGCGTCGCGCTGGCATTCGGCCTGCTGCTTGGCGCCGTGCTGCTGGCGCTGTCCGGCAGGCCCTTCGACGCCGCCATGGCCGATTATTTTCTCGCGCAGAGCGTGCCGCATGCGCATGGCCGCAATGTGGTCAACGTCATCATCGTCGACTTTCGGGCGCTCGACACCCTTGGCGAGATCGCCGTGGTCATGCTTGCGGCACTGGCAATGTGGCCGCTGGCACGTCGGCTGCCCCTCAAGAGGCCTCGCCAATGAATGCCGAACGCCCGGTCGTGCTGGACACCACCGTGTCCGTTCTTTACTGGCTCATGCTGGGCGCCGCCGTATGGCTGCTGCTGCGCGGGCACAATGCGCCCGGCGGCGGCTTCGTCGCCGCGCTGGTGGCGGTGGCAGCGACGGTCGCCCATGCGCTTGTGGCGGGCACGGCTGCTGCGCGCGCCCGGTTACCGCTCGGTCCGCTGAGCCTGAGCGCCCTCGGACTGGCGCTTGCTGCGGGCAGCGGCCTGCCGGCGCTGGTGTCCGGCCAGCCTTTTCTCACGCACTGGTGGGGCGAACTCGCCATCGGCGCTGCGGCGCTCAAGATGTCCACGGTGATGCTGTTCGACCTTGGTGTGGCGCTGTGCGTATGGGGCGCGCTGGGCGGCTTCTGCCTGCGGCTGCTGGGGAGCCTGCGATGATCGAGTGGGCGATGGCGGCAAGCGTGACCGTGGTGGCGGCAGCCGGCCTGTACCTGGCCAGCTCGCGCGACCTGGTAGCCATCTCGGTGGGCCTGGCCTTGCTCGGCGCAGCGGTCAACCTGTTCGTGTTTGCGGCCGGCCGCCTCGGGCAGGCCACGCCACCGCTCATCGCGCCCGGTGCGGCGGGGCCGCTGGCGGCGGTGGCCAACCCGGTGCCGCAGGCACTGGTGCTGACGGCGATCGTGATCGGCTTCACCTTTGCCTGTTTCGGCATCGCCCTGGCGCTGGCGCTGGCAGCCCATGACCGGCGCGCCGACGCCGACGCACTGGAACAGGCCGAACCGCCGCCGCAGCCGGACGGCAGCCCCGGAGAATTGCCATGAGCAGTGCGCTCGCGGCCGCGCCGGTGCTGGTGCCGCTGCTCACGGCCGCGCTGACGGTCGCGCTGGCCCGGCGTCCGCGCCGCCAGCGTGCCGCCAGCCTGGGCGGGGCACTGATCCTGCTGCTGTGCTGCGCGGCGTTGCTGCATGGCGCCGCCAGCGGCGTGGTGGTGACGACCCGGTTCGGCGACTGGGCCGCGCCTTTCGCCATCGCCTTTCGTATCGACCGCGCTGCCGCCCTGATGCTCACTGTCAATGCCGTGCTGGCCCTGGCCGTGCTGGTCTGGCCCAGCCGGGGCAGCGCGCTGGCCACGCCGTTCGGCCCGCCGCTGGCGCATGGTTTGCTGGCCGGCGCCTGCGGGGCGTATGCCATGGCCGATCTGTTCAACCTGTACGTCTGGTTCGAGGTAATGCTGATCGCGGCCCTCGGGCTGATCGTCGCCGGCCGCAAACCGGCGCAGCTCGAGGCTGGCCTGAAATACCTGGTCCTGAATCTGTTCGGCACGATCGTCCTGCTGGGCGCGGTGACGGGCCTGTACGGCCTGACCGGGCAACTCAGCTACAGCGCACTCGGGCTGGCGCTGGCCGAACGCGGTAACGATCCGCTGGCCTTGCTGCTGGGCGCAATGCTGATCGTGGCCCTGCTCATCAAGGCTGGCGCCTTTCCCTTTCTGTTCTGGCTGCCGGCCGCCTATCCGGTGCTGCCGCCGCCGGTTTTGGCACTGTTGACGGCCTTGAGCACCAAGGTCGGAGCCTATGCCTTGCTGCGCATTCTGTACGAGGTGTTCCCGGCCGGTGCGCCAACCTATGCCCCGATCCTCGGCTGGCTGGCCTGCGCCACGATGATTGCAGGCGTGATGGGCGCGGTGTATCACTACGACCTGCGCCGCATCCTGGCTTTCCACAGCGTGAGCCAGATGGGTTATATCCTGCTGGCGGCGGCGCTTGGCGGGGCCGCCGGGATCGCTGCGGCGCTGTTCTTCAGCATCCACCACATTCTGGTCAAGGCCAACCTGTACCTGATCGCGGGCATGATTGCCCGCAGGGCAGGGCACTACGATCTGCGCCGGATCGGTGCCCTGGCACGCAGCGATCGCGCGCTGGCCATTCTGTTCGCGCTGAACGCGGCGGCGCTGGTCGGGATACCGCCGCTGTCGGGCTTCTGGGCCAAGCTGCTGATCCTGCGCGAAGGTGTTGCGCAGGACCGCTACGTGTGGATGGCGCTGGCCCTGTGCACCGGTGGCCTGACCCTGCTGTCGATGGCCAAGATCTGGATCGAGGCGTTCTGGAAACCGCACCCGGCGCCGCCCACCGCGCCGGCCCCGGCCCAACTCTCTGGCGCGTGGGTCAGCTGCGGCGCGCTGTCGCTGCTGGCCCTGGCCATGGGCCTGATGCCGGGGCCGCTCATCGATTTCCTGACGGCCGCCGCCGGTACGATGGCGCCGCCAATGCCCGGGCCGGCACCATGAAACGCATTGCTGCCGGCTTCCTGATCGTATGGCACCTGTTCGCCTCCATTGCGCGTTCGGGTTGGCAAATTTCCTGGCGCATCCTGCGCGGCCCGCGCAGATTCGCCCCCGGTTTCGTCGACTACCGGTTCCAGCCGATGGGCCCTTGGGCAACCACCGTGCTGGCCTGCCTGATCTGCCTCACGCCGGGCACCACGGCGGTCGACGTCGACGTCCCGGCCGGGCGGATCCGCCTGCATCTGCTCGATGCCGGTGACGGCGCGGCCGAGGCGGCGCTGCAGGAAATCCGCTGCCTGTTCGAAGTTGCCGTGCGGGTGCTGTTTGCTCAAAAGGAGGTGTCATGACCCTGCTGGTCGAAGTATTTCTTGGCCTGGCGCTGTGGCTGGTCCTGGCCGCGCTGCGCCGGCTGCCCAGGACGGCGAACCGGCTGGTGGCGATCGATGTCCTCAGCGCCTGCGCCCTCGGTGCGTGCGTGGTCGCTGCCGCGCGTACCGGGCAGACGGCGTTCCTGGACGTGGCGCTCGGCTTCGCCCTGATCGCATTTGTCGCCACCGTCTGCTGGGCCCACGCACTGGGCGCCGGGACGCCTGACGAGGAAGCGCCATGACCGCCCTGGGCTGGGCGCTCATGATCGTCGGCGCGGCGTTGCTCGCCGTGGCGGCGCTGGGCCTGCACCGGCTGCCGGATGCGCTGTCGCGGCAGCATGCGGCAACCAAGGCGGCGACGCTGGCGCTCGGCCTCATGCTGGCCGGCCTCGCCGTGCTGCAGCCAGATTCGGCGTGGTGGATCAGGATCGGTGCGCTGGTGGTGCTGCTTGCCGCAACCGTGCCAATTGCGTCGCATGCACTGGCGCGCGCTGCGGCGTCCAGGCCGGACACGTCAAAGCCGGACTGATCTGCAACACCGGCATCGCCAGGGACCGCATGGCAGGGTTGGCGCAGGCTTTAAAGCGCGCCAGCGAACGGTACGCCTGGCCCGATCGGGCATCATGGTGCTGTCCACACCCGACAGGAGAACCCATGCAACGATCGATGTATCTGGCCGCCCTGGCCGTCATGACCTTCGCTGGCCCAGCCCACGCCGCCACACAGCAAACGCTGGAAACCCCCGGCTTCACCGTCAGGATCGTGCAGCAGTGCGAAGAGGGCAATGTCACCTGCGACGACGTACGCTACACCGGCACCAGCAAGAAAACCGGCAAGGCAATCAAGCTGCGTGGCAAGACCATGCATTCAATGGCAGCCGATGGCGTCACGCCCGGCGCCTTCCAGGGCTATGTGTTTCGCTCGGGCCGCGTGAACTACACCGTGTACGCCGATGGCCGGCTGGTGGTCACCGAAGGCAAGAAAACGCTGGTGAACCAGCGGGGCGAATGGAAGTAATCCTGGCCCGCACTCGATGGACCGCGAATGGCGTCGCCCGGTTAAATCACCATGCTCAATCCGGCGCCAGCAACTGTTCCAGCCGGCGCGGATAGTGATTCAAAAAGTCGCGCGTCACGGCGTAATGTTCCGTGTCCTCATACGCGATCTCGGCAATGCCGGCGCCGTCAAATGCCAGGATCTTCGCGCCAGGGTACGCAAGCAGAATCGGCGAGTGCGTCACGATGATGAACTGCGACTGATCCTGCACCAGCATGTGAATCGCCCGCAACGCTGCCAGCTGCCGATTGGGTGAGAGCGCCGCCTCGGGTTCATCGAGCAGGTACAGGCCATTGCCCCTGAATTTGTCGAGCAGCACACTCATGAATGCTTCGCCATGCGAGCGCGCATGCAGCTTCTTGTTGCCATAGCCGCCGAAGACACTGGTCTCCGGCATCCGGTCGAGGTAGGTCGCGAGGTTGTAAAAGCTCTCGGCCCGAAGAAAATAGCCGTCCCTGGGCCTGCGCGTGCTGCGCGACATCCGAATGTGATCCGCCAGCCGGGTGTGCTCGCCGGACGTGTTCAGCAAGCGGTTGTTCAGCGTGCCGCCTTCGATGCCAAAGCCCAGTGCCAGCGCGATCGCTTCCAGCATGGTCGACTTGCCGCTGCCATTTTCACCTACGAAGAAGGTCACGTCAGCGTGGAACTCAATCGATTGCAGTTCGCGCACGGCAGGAATGTTGAACGGGAAGTCATCGAAGCCGACCTCGTTGCCGAAGTCGGCCCACACGCGTTGCAAGTAAGGCTTGGCGCTGAAGCGATGCATGGTAAGGGCGCAAGAATCGGCAGTGCCGCCAGTGTGCCACAGCCTGCGCCCACCGGCCTCGCAGCGTTACTCTCCGCGCTCTGCGAGCACGATGCGCACATGCTGCTTGCGCCCGGCCGAAAGAAGCCACTCGTCACTGCCGGCGGGAAGCACCATATCGGCCTCGTTCACCGCCACGCCATCGAGCCGCAAGCCGCCGCCCGCCGCCAGGCGCCGCGCCGCACTGCGCGAGCCCGCCAGGCCGGCATCGACGGCAAGTTCAGCCAGCGTGATCCCGGCCGCGAAGCGCGTGGCATCGAGCGCGAACGTTGGCATGTCGTCGCGCCGGGCGTCGCCAAAGGCCGCCGCTGCAGCGCGCAGCGCCGCATCGAGCGCGTCCTGCCCGTGCGCCAGCCGCGTCGCTTCATTGGCCAGCACGATCTTCGCATCGTTCAGCGCCGCGCCCTGCAACGCGCCCAGGCGCCGCACCTCGGTCATCGGCAGTTCGGTAAACAGCGCCAGGAAGCGCGCCACGTCGCGGTCGTCGACATTGCGCCAGAACTGCCAGAAGCCGTAGGGCGACAGGCGGTCGGCGTTGAGCCACACGGCGCCGCCCGCCGACTTGCCCATCTTCTTGCCGTCGCTCGTGGCCAGCAGCGGCATGGTCAGGCCATACAGGTCCAGGCCCGACTGGCGCCGGCCCAGATCGATGCCGTTGATGATGTTGGCCCACTGGTCGGCCCCGCCGATCTGCAGCGTGCAGCCGTGACGGCGCGCCAGTTCGGTGAAGTCGTACGCCTGCAACAGCGTGTAGCCGAATTCCAGGAATGACAGCGAGTGTTCGAGGCGCGAGCGGATCGCGTCGAACGTGAGCATCCGGTTGACGCTGAAATGCCGCCCCACCTGGCCCAAAAAGTCGAGGTAGCCCAGGCCATCGAGCCATGCAGCGTTATCGACCACCGGCACGTCCGGGCCGAGGTAGCGTGCGAAGGCGCGGCCGATGCCGGCGATGTTCGCGTCGATCGCCGGGCCGTCCAGCACCGGGCGCGTGGTGTCGCGAAAACTCGGGTCGCCAATGCGTGTGGTGGCCCCGCCAATGAGCAGCAGGGGTCGATGGCCCGCGCGCTGCAGCCAGCGCATGAGCATGAGCCCTTGCAGGTGGCCGACATGGAGACTGTCGGCGGTCGCGTCAAAGCCCAGGTAGGCGGTGATGGGCGTGGCCATGGCGTGGCGCAGGCCAGCGACGTCGGTGCACTGGTGGATGAAGCCGCGTTCTTGCAGAACGTCGAGCAGGTCGAGCGGGATGGACATGTAATCTCCTGGAGATGGAACGCCCAGGAAGACCGGTTACCCGTACATGTCCGCCTGAAGCGGACCGGGTTGCGTGAAAGCCCCTACCGCTGCGAGGTGCGGTAGGCGTAATAGCTGGCTGGGGAAGTCACGATGAAAGTCATGGATCGATCTTAGCCGCATGCCGGCGCATGCGTCAAGCGCCGGGGCAGTGCCGCGGCGCTTGCTTCAGTGCTTACTTCAGTGCGTGCTGCAGCGCTTACTTCAGCGCCTTGAACAACACCTCGAGCCGGTCCTTCGTGCCTGGAATGCGTTCCAGGCGCGGATAGCGCAGGCCGTCGCGGTAATCGAGCGCGATCGTGCGCAGGTTGTTCCCCTTGCGTACCAGGAGTTCGAGCGGCGCCTTGCCATCCTTGGCCGCGCGCACTGCTGCCTTGAGCACGTCGCCTTTGTAGACGCGGTTGTTGACGGCAACGATCGTCGTGTTGGCCGCCAGGCCCGCGCGGAAGCCCACGCCGTCCCAGATCACGCCGGTGATGCCGCCGTCGGCGCGCACCTGGAAGCCCAGCGAATACGTGAAGTCGGTGGTCTTGTTGCGCTCTTCTGCGCCACGCGCCCCGTCGCTCGGCGTGTCGCCGTAGACCAGCTTCCAGCCTGCGCGCTTGAGGCCATCGAGCGGGGCGCCCGGGCCGTGGCCGTCCAGGCGCGCGCGCAGGAACGGCGCCCAGTCGTATTTCTGCACCTTGTTTAGCGCAGCCACCACATCGTCGAACGTGTAGTAGGTGGTCTGCGTGCTGCCGTTATCGATGCCGAAAAAGGCGCGCGCGAAGTCCTGCAGGCCGCGCTGCTCGCCCGACATCTCGCGGATCATCGTGTCGACGTCGAGCCAGATCAGCATGCCCTCGGTGTAGTAATCCTCGCTGCGCTGCCAGTTGCCCCAGCCGATCGGACGGCGCCCGTTGATGATCGGATCGTTGACGGTGTCCTGCACTGCGCGCCAGTCGCGGCCCTGCGTGGCGTCGTAGCGCGCCGCGTCGGCCGCCAGCGCATCGCGCGCGTGGGTTTGCGAGACCAGGCCCGAACGCGCGGCGAGCACCTTGCCCCAGAACTGGGTCTGGCCTTCGTACAGCCACAGCAGCTCGTTCTGCAGCGGCGTGTTGAAGTTGGCGACATCCTGGCCTGCAGGCCGGCGGAACTTGCCGTTCCACGAGTGGACGAATTCGTGCGGCAGCAGTTCGCGCCCGGCCTCGTTGCGGTTCCACTCGGTGAAGTAGCCGAGCTTGACGCCGTTCTCGCTCGACTGCTGGTGCTCGCGGCCGATGCCGCCGAATTCGTCCGAGATCGCAAACAGAAAATCATACTGGCGATAGTGGTGCGAACCGAACAGCTTGAGCGCCTGGTCGACCATCGCGCGGTGCAGCTTGATCTGGTCCGGTTTGGCCTCGAGGTTTTCGGGATTGTCGGCCACGACATTGAGCATCACCGGCTGCTTCGCGCCCGGCGCCAGGTCGATGCGCTTGAAGTAGCGGCCCGCGAACAGGGGCGAATCGACCAGTGTATCGAGATCATGCGGCTTGAAGCGCACTTCGTCGCCGGTGCGTTCTTCGACCGCCAGCGAGCTGGCGAACTGCCAGCCGGCGGGCAGGCGCAGCGTTGGCTGCACGGTGATGCGGCGCGCCTGGTAGCCGGCCGGGTACAGCGCCACCGACTGCCACTGCACGCCGAGGATGTCGTCCGTCATCGTGATGCGGCCCTGCGTCGTATCGAGCGGCGACAGGAACTGGTATTCGGCGTCCAGCGTGGTTGCGCCTTCCGGCACCACGACGTGGAACGCATACACGTTGACCGGGTCGCGCTTCCATTCGACCGGCTTGCCGCCGGCACGGAATTTCAGGCCGGCGAGCTGGGTCAGCGGGATGTTCGGGCCGTGGTTCCCCGGCGCCCACTGCGGATACAGCAGCGTCATTGCGCCGGGCTGCACGGGCATCGACAGGCGCATCCTGAAGACCTGCTGCGACAGATTGCTCGCGTCGACATGCAGCGCGATCGTGCCGGGATACGGCGCGTCGCCGACGGCGGGAAGCTGGGCTGAGGCAGGCAGGGCCAGCGCCAGGGCAAGAATCAGGGCGCTCGCCGGACGGGCAGCGCGTGCAAAGAAGGTGCGGGATGCGGTCATGGGAAAAGGCAGGGAAGGGAAGCCGGGCAGTGTAGCACCGCCCGTAGCGCAGGATTTTCGCTACGACATCATATAAACAAAATTTGGAAAAATAATTAAAATTCCGTATTTTGCTTGTCTTGATTTCGCGATCGATGCCATTAGATTGGTACCAGCGGATGCTCAACTGAGGTCCGCACCTTTATCGCTTAACTTTACAAGGATAGACATCATGCGTACTTACGACCTGACCCCTCTCTACCGTTCCGCCATCGGTTTCGATCGCCTGGCCAGCCTGCTCGAGCAACGCGCCGAGTCGCAGCCAAGCTACCCACCATACAACATCGAACTGGTGAGCGAAGACCAATACCGCATCGTGATGGCGCTGGCCGGCTTCACCCGCGACGAAGTCGAGATCATCACCGAGCGTGACAGCCTGCACGTCACCGGCCGCAAACAGAAGGATGACGCCCAGCGCACCTTCCTGCACCGTGGCATCGCAGCGCGCGATTTCGAGCAGCGCTTCCAGCTGGCCAACCACGTGAAGGTCACTACGGCGTCGTTCGACAACGGCATGCTCACCATCGAACTGGTGCGTGAAGTGCCCGAGGCGCTCAAGCCACGCAAGATCGCCATCGGCGATGCTGCTGGCACCACGATCAGCGGCGACAACGTCCAGGCACTGGAACAGCGCGCTGCCTGAAATGGCGCAGATGATGCAGTAACGGTTTGAACGGAGGGCGCCTGCAGTATCGGGGCGCCCTTGTCCTATCTGGCGGGCATTGTGTCTGAGCAGCCGCAAGCCGTGTGCATTAAGCCGTGTCTAAGGGGTGTTGCCTGTCAACTTAAGTATGGTCTAAGACGGCTGCGCGACACTAGCTTCATCGAATCTCGATCATCGATTTACCGAATTTTCATCAGGAGCACATCCATGTCGAACCCAAGTGCCGTTACTGCCATCACTGCCAAACGCCTGACGCTGGCCCTGTGTGCCGCGGGCGTCATCGGTGGCGCGGTCGGTGCCATCGCTGTCAATCATAACAACGCCACTGCCAACGCCGCCGCCCCAAGCGCGCCGGCCGTCATTGCGGCTGCCCCTGGCGCCGCGCCAGCTGCTGCCGTGGGCGCCCCATCGTCGACCGTGGCGCTGCCTGACTTCACGCGCATCGCCGCGCAGCAGGGCAAGGCCGTGGTCAATATCCGCGTCGTTGGCGGCACCAAGACGGCTGCCCGTGGCGGCGGCGGTGCCGGCGGCATGCCAAGCCTCGACCCGGGCCATCCGTTGTATGAGTTTTTCAAGCAGTTTCAGGACCCGCGCTCCGGTGGCGAGCGCGGTGGTCGTGAAGCGCCCGTTTTCGGCGCTGGATCGGGCTTCATCGTAAGCCCGGACGGCGTCATCCTTACCAACGCACACGTCGTGCAGGGCGCTGACGAAGTCACGGTCAAGCTGCAGGATCGCCGCGAGTTTCGCGCCAAGGTCCTGGGCTCCGACCCGCGCACCGACGTGGCTGTGTTGAAAATCGATGCCAAGGGCTTGCCCGTGGCGCCGATCGGCAAATCCAAAGCGGTGCTGGTGGGCGAGTGGGTGCTGGCCATCGGTTCGCCGTATGGTCTTGAAAGCACCGTCACCGCCGGCGTGGTCAGCGCCACCGGCCGCTCGATCCAGGGCGACAGCAATGTGCCGTTCATCCAGACCGACGTCGCGGTCAATCCCGGCAATTCGGGCGGTCCGTTGTTCAACACACGCGGTGAAGTGGTCGGCATCAATTCGCAGATCTACAGCCAGACAGGCGGCTACCAGGGCCTGTCGTTCTCGATCCCGATCGATCTGGCCGTGCGCATCAAGGACCAGATCGTCGCCACCGGCAAGGTGCAGCATGCCAAGCTCGGTGTGAGCGTGCAGGAAGTCGGGCAGAGTTTCGCCGATTCATTCAAGCTCGAATCGGTCGAAGGTGCGCTGGTGTCGAGCGTCGAACGTGGAAGTCCTGCGGAACGCGCGGGCCTGAAGTCCGGCGACGTGATTCGCGTTGCCAATGGCACGCCGATTGTCGCCTCGGCCGATCTGCCGGCCATGATGACGCTGGCCAAGCCGGGCGACAAGGTGGCAATGGACGTCTGGCGCGACGGCAAGCTGGTGCGCATCGATGCGACGCTGGCCGATGCGGCCGAGAAGCCGCGCCGCGCTCAGGCAGAAGAGGTGGGCAACGCCGTTGACAACAGCGCCAGGCTGGGCCTGTCGTTGCGGCCCCTGGAGCCAATCGAGCGCCGCCAGAGCGGCATTGCCACTGGCCTGTTGATCGAAGATGCTTCGGGCGCCGCCGAAATGGCCGGCATCGAACCGGGCGATGTGCTCATCTCGGTCAACGGCCGGCCCGTGACGTCGGTGGTCCAGGTGCGCGAGATGGTGGCCAAGGCCAACAAGTCGGTGGCGCTGCTGATCCAGCGCGGCGGCGAAAAAATCTTCATCCCGGTGCGGATCGGTTAATTGGTTAAGATAGCGTAGCGCCCTCGGGTCGCACTTTTACAACGGGGGATGTATGCGGCTGCTGCTGGTGGAAGACGATACGATGATCGGCGAAGTAGTGCTCGACCTGCTCAGGGCCGAGCACTACGCAGTCGACTGGGTCAAGGATGGCGAAATGGCCGACACGGCCCTGCTGCAGAACCAGAACTACGACTTGGTGCTGCTCGACCTGGGGCTCCCGCGCAAGGACGGCCTCGAAGTATTGCGCTCGATGCGCGCGCGCAAGGACCGCACCCCGGTGCTGGTCGCCACCGCGCGCGACTCGGTGGCCCAGCGCATTGCGGGCCTGGATGCCGGCGCCGACGACTACGTCCTCAAACCCTACGATCTTGACGAACTGCTGGCGCGCCTGCGCGCGCTGCTGCGGCGCGCTGCCGGCCGCGCCGAGCCGATCTTCGAATACCGCAACATCACGATCAATCCGGTCACGCGCGAAATCATGGTCGACGGCACCCAGGTGTCGCTGTCGGCGCGCGAGTGGGCCGTACTCGAAGCGCTGGTGGCGCGGCCCGGCGCCGTGCTCTCGCGCGCGCAGCTCGAAGAAAAGCTGTACAGCTGGCGCGACGAAGTCTCGAGCAATGCGGTGGAAGTGTATATCCACGGCCTGCGCAAGAAACTGGGCAGTGACCTGATCCAGAACGTGCGCGGTGTCGGCTACATGGTGCCCAAAGCATGAAAATGACGCACTCGCTGCGCGGGCGCCTGCTCTGGTTCCTGCTCGCGGCGATCACGATCGCGGCGGTGGCGCAGGCGACGATCGCCTACCGCACCGCGCTGCACGACGCCGACCAGATCTTCGACTACCACATGCAGCAGATGGCCTTGTCGCTGCGCTCGAGCACACCGCTGTCGAACGACGAAGCGCGCGCGCGGCAAGAAGCCGAAAGCGCCGGCGGCAACGACGACATGGTGGTGCAGATGTGGTCCCCCGACGGCGCGCAGATGTTCCACAGCGTCTCGCGTGCGCGCCTGCCGCAGCGCGCGGTGCTGGGCTTTTCGAACGTGCGCGCCAACAGCACGACCTACCGCGTGTTCTCGATCCAGACCTCGAATCAAACCGTGCAGGTCGCGCAGGACCTGGCCGTGCGCCGCAATATGGCGGGCAACCTGGCCCTGCGCACGCTGGGGCCGATCGCGGTCATGATGCCGATCCTGATGCTGGTCGTGTGGTGGGTCGTCAGTGGCTCGCTGCAACCGGTGGCGCGCGTGCGCTCGCAGGTGGCGTCGCGCCAGGCCGACGATCTGTCGCCGGTCTCCGATACCGGCTTGCCCGACGAAGTGCGCCCGCTGGTGCAAGAACTGAACCTGCTGTTTGGCCGCGTGCGCACCGCGTTCGAAGCCCAGCAGAACTTCGTGGCCGACGCCGCGCATGAACTGCGCACGCCGCTCGCGGCGCTGCGCCTGCAGGCGCAAAGCCTGGACCGCGCCGACACGCCCGAGGCGCGCCAGGTGGCAGTGAGCCGCCTGACGGCCGGCATCGACCGCGCCACGCGTTTGGTCGAGCAGCTCCTGATCCTGGCGCGGCAGGAGGCCACCGCCGCCGAAGGCACGGCTGCCAAGACCCGGCCGGTGGATCTGGCCGACCTGGCGCGCCGCACGGCCGCCGACCTGGCGGGCGTGGCTGCTGCCAAGGGCGTCGACCTGGGTCTGCAACAGGCTGACCCGGCCAGCGTCGACGGCCAGCCCGACGCGCTGCAGATCCTGCTGCGTAACCTGGTCGACAACGCGGTCAAGTACACCCCGGGTGGCGGCACCGTCGACATCTCGGTACTCAGCGGCGCCGGCACGGTGGCGGTGCAAGTGGAAGACAGCGGCCCGGGCATCCCGCCGGACGAACGCGAACGCGTGTTCGACCGCTTCTACCGCGTGGCCGGCAGCGAGGCCGCCGGCAGTGGCCTGGGCCTGGCCATCATCAAGGCAATCGCCGAGCGCCATGGCGCGGTGCTGACGCTGGGTTCGTCCGAGCGGCTGGGCGGCTTGATGGCGACCGTCACGTTCAAGACCCCTGTGCAGACAGCTGCATGAGCTCACGGTAAAATAACCGGTTTGGCGGCTTTTTGTCCGCCTGTTTGCATACCGGGAAACCCATGAACAAAAACATATTGGTCGCCAGCGTACTGGCGGCAACGGCCGGCCTGGCGTCAAGCCAGGACATCGTCAAGATCGGCCATGTGGCCGGGATTACCGGGCCGGTGGCCTACTTTGGCAAGGACACCGAGAACGCCACGCGCATGGCGATCGAACATCTCAACGCGCGCGGCACCACGATCGCCGGCAGGAAGGTGACGTTCCAGCTGGTGGCCGAAGACGACGCGGGCGACCCGAAACAGGCCACCAGCGTGGCGCAGAAGCTGGTGGACGCCAAGGTCAACGGCGTGATCGGGCACCAGACATCGGGCACCACGATTCCCGCGTCGAAGATCTATCACACCGGCGGCATCCCGCAGATTTCACCATCGAGCACCAGCCCGAAATACACGCAGCAGGGCTTCAATACGGCGTTTCGCACGATCGCCAACGACGTGCAGCTGGGCCAGGCCCTGGGCCGTTACGCGACCGGCGCCATGAAGGTGCGCCGCGTGGCCGTCGTCGATGACCGCACCGCGTACGGCCAGGGCCTGGTGATGGAATTTTCCAGAAGCCTGCAACAGCAGGGCGGCACGATCGTCGCGCGCGAATTCACCAACGACAAGGCGACCGACTTCAGCGCCATCGTCACCCGCATCCGCGCCACCAAGCCGGACATGGTCTTCTTCGGCGGCCTGAGCGCCACGGCCGGCCCGATGCTGCGCCAGATGAAGCAGCTGGGCATGAACGTGCGCATGATGGGCGGCGACGGCATCTGCTCGGACGAGATCTTCAAGCTCTCCGGCGGCACCATGGTCGACGGCCAGGTCGTGTGCGCGGAAGCGGGCGGCGTGCGCGGTGAAGGCAAGGCCGGCATGGACAAGTTCCGCGCCGACTACAAGAAGCGCTTCGGCATCGATGTGCAGATCAACGCGCCGTATGCGTACGACGCGACGATGGTCATGGCCGACGCGATGGTCAAGGCCGGATCGGCCGCGCCAGCCAAATACCTGCCATTCCTGGCCAAAGCCAACTACAAGGGTGTGACCGGGCCGGTGGCGTTCGATGCGCGCGGCGATGTGCGTGACGGGACGATCACCTTGTACGGGTTCAAGGGGGGCAAGCGCTCGCTGATCACGGTGACCAAGTAGGGTGGACGGCTCGCCGTCCACGCGTTCAAACCAAGCCTGCGTAGCCACATCGCGATGACTGGTTGAACGCGTGGACGGGAAACCCGTCCACCCTACGCCACTAGATGCCGGAAAGTCGGCTCGATATTCTTCGCATGCAGATGGCGCACGATGTCTTCCAGCGTCGCGTCTTTCAGCAGCAGGCCTGCCGGTGGCGCAGGTGCGGACGCAGATGCAGTCACCGGCGCAGCCACCGGCACATTCACCGTGGCCGGTTCGAGCAAGCGCCACGCATGCTCGAACTGCGCCGCATCGATACTCTCCAACCCCTCCAGGAATCCAACCTGCCCGTTCGGCGGCGGCTGCATGTCCAGCCCCGGTTCGTCGGCAAATGACGCGCCCATGCCCGGGTGGATGAAGGCGGCCCACTTGCCGGTGCGCGGGTGCAGGCAGGGTGGCAGGGCGACCGGCGCGCGCACCGCGTCCGGCGCCAGCTCGACCTCGGGGAAATACGCATCACGCAGGCGCTCGAGAAAAGCCTGCGCGCGCTCGGCCGGCACCGGCGTCGCGAGCGACAGCCACAAATAATACGCGTCGCCGCCCGAGATGCTCACTGCGGGCGCGGGCAGCTTGAGCGTGGTCTGCAGTGCATTGGCGACTTCACACAGCTTTGTCCAGTGTGCTTCGCTGTCGGCGCCCCTGGTCTTGCGAAACGGGATCATCATGGCGCGCGTCTGGCCGTCGCCGCCCGTCAGGCTGACCGGCAGTGCGAGGATGTCGGACGGCAGCACATCGGCGGGAAGATACAGCCGCATCAATTCGGCAATCAGTTTGTGCATGGTGCTTTCAGGTAGGGGCTTGGACGACAGGCGCCATTCTGACACAGCGTGCCCGCCCGGCCGGCGCCAATAAACAACGGCCTGCAATCGCTTGCAGGCCGTTGTTTCAAGACGCGCTCAGGCCCAGATCAGAACCGGTGCGCCAGGCGTGCGAACAGCGCTGCGCCATTCAGGCCGAACTGCACGCTCTCGTACTTGAAGCCGTTGTCGGTCTCGTTCGCATCCTGCACGGTTGGCTTGACGTCGAAGATGTTGGTGCCGCCGACCGTCAGGCGGGTCTTCTCGGTGAAGGCCCACGTGAAGGCCAGGTCGGCCGACGTCTTGGCTTCGTACTTCTGGTTCGGCACCGGTGGACCCGAGAAGGTGCCCAGCGTCTGCGGACCGAAGTGGATCACGCGCAGTGCGGTTTCCAGCTTGCCCTGGACGTAGTCGAAGCCCAGCGTGGCCTTGCGGCGCGGCGCGCCTTCTTCAATGAACAGGCGCTCGCGCTCGGACAGCAGCACGTCTTCAAAGCCTGCCAGCGCAGCCGGCGCTTTCACGCGCTGCACTTCGGTCTTGCTGAAGTTGGCGGCCAGGAACGTCGTCAGGCGGCCCGCGGCCACGTTGGCGCGGTGCGAGACCGTCAGGTCCAGGCCCTGCGTCTTGGTGTCGACCGAGTTGACGAAGAACTGCGCCTGGCCCACGCCCAGTTGCTGCAGCGTCGCGCCCAGCGCCGGATAGTTGTCGGCGTCAAAGCGGCCCGACAGCACGATGCGGTCATCGATGTCGATGCGGTACAGGTCGGCCGTGACCGACAGTGCCTGTGTTGGCGACCAGGTCAGGCCCAGCGTGTAGCTCTTCGATTCTTCGTCCTTCAGTTGCGGGATGCCGGCGGCAGCGGCCACGCGGCCACCATTCGGCGCCAGAACGACGTCCAGCGGCTGGCCGCTGACAAAGTCGGTGAAGGTCGACGAGAAGTAGGCCTGCTGCAGCGATGGTGCGCGGAAGCCCGTGCTGGCCGAGCCGCGCAACAGCAGGTCCGGTGCCAGGCGATAGGCGGCGGCGAGCTTGCCGGTGGTAGTCGAGCCGAAGTCCGAATAGCGCTCGTAACGCAGCGCGGTCTGGATCTTGAGGCGGTCGGTGAGATCCGTTTCGATGTCGACGTAGGCCGCGTTGCTGTGACGGTCGGTGTCGGTTTCGTCGCCCGGCTGGAAGCCCGGGAAGCCCTGGCTACCGGCGTTGCCCCCCAAGCCCACACCATCGGCGTCGATCCACGAACCGACTTCGCCGGCGAAGATCTTGTAGTTCTCGCGGCGGTGCTCCAGGCCGAACGCGACGTTCATGCCCTTGAATACGTCGCTGTAGAAGCGGCTGATGTCGGCGTTGGTGGTCGCCTGGCGGAACGAGAACGCGCCCGCGTAGAAGCGGTCGGCGCTGCGGCCCTGGCCGCCGGTCAGCAGATCCAGATTGGCGATCGAGGCGTTGAGCGTGTTGGAGATGTTGTACTTCAGGCGGTTGTAGCCGTAGGTTTGCGACAGGTCGGCATTCCATTCGCCTGCCGTCCAGCGGTAGCCGACGGTGCCCCAGCGGTCATCGACCTTGCCATTGATGAACGGCACGAAGCCGTCCGGGTACATCGCGGCCGAATTGCGCGACGGGATGTCTTCGGAGCCCAGGCCTTCGCGGCCGAAGGCGGCCGACGACGCGTCGCGCTGCTGCACGCCGGCGGTGAAGTAGAACTTGCCGCCCGCGCCGGCCGGGAATTCGCCGTTCAGGTAAATGGTCTGGTTGTCGGCTTTGGTGTCGCCGATGATGCGCGGGTTGCCGGGCTCGGAACGGTTGGAGCGGCCGCGGTCCGAGTATTCGCCGGTGATGCCCAGCACGCCGCCGCCGAGGGCCACGCCGCAGTAGGCCGATGCCTGCCAGTTCTCGCCATCGCCTTCCGTGTACTGGCCGTAGCCGGCTACCGATTCGCAGCCCAGGCTTTTCTTCAGGTCGATGTTGATCACGCCGGCAATCGCGTCCGAGCCGTATTGGGCGGCGGCGCCATCGCGCAGCACCTGCACTTCGCGGATCGCCATCACGGGAATGCCGTTCATGTCGGTGCCGGTGTTGCCGCGGTTGCGCGCGCCGAACAGGTTCACCAGCGCGACCGTGTGGCGGCGCTTGCCGTTGACGAGCACCAGGGTCTGGTCCGAACCCAGGCCGCGCAGGGCGGCCGAGTCGATCAGGTCGGCGCCGTCGGCGCCCGTCTGGCGCGTCGAGTTGAACGATGGCGACAGGTTGCTCAGCACCTGTGCGAGGTCGAACTGACCGCTTTGTTCGGCCGCTTTGGTCATCGGGATGAAGTCGATGGCCACCGGGGTGTCGGTGCTGGAGGCGGCGCCGACGCGGCGCGAGCCGACGACGCTCACGCTTGGCACGACGGCGTCAGTGGTGATGGCGGGTGCGGTTTGCGCCTGGACGATGCCAGGGGCGAGGGCAAGAGAAGCAAGGATGGTGCTGCCATACAGACTGGCCAACACGGAACGGGGCATGATTTTGAGTTTGAGCACTGGTTTCTCCGAAGGATGTTCGGATACTATCAATGGATCCTTCGATTACCGTTGCAATGTGGCATTAACACAACGTTCTGATTGTATAACTTTGTATTATCAAGTCGGATGCATAACTAATTTCCTGCGGTAAATAATGCGCGTGAGGCCAAAAAGGTCGGCTATACTGTGTTTTTATACAGTATTTGTCATTTGACATGAGCCCGGCGTGACACAGCCTCCGACCAACCAGCCCCCCGCAGCCACGACCCTGCCGCCCTATGCCGAGTTGTTCTGCCTGTCGAACTTCTCATTCCTGCAAGGGGCGTCGCATGCCGAGGAACTGGTACTGCGCGCGGTGCAGCTCGGGTACTTCGCGCTGGGGATCACTGACGAATGCTCGCTTGCCGGCGTCGTGCGCGCACATGCCGAAGCCAAGGAAGCCGGCCTGCCGCTCATCATCGGCGCCCATTTTCATTTGCAGAACCCGGATGGCAGCCCGGCGCCGTCGCTGATCCTGCTGGCGCAGAACCGCGAGGGCTACGGCAACCTGTCCGAATTCATCACGCTCGGGCGCACGCGGGCCGAGAAGGGCACCTACCTGTTGATGCCCGATGACCTGGCCGACCCGGCGCCGGAGAACGCGCACCTGCGCCACATGCCCGATTGCCTGGCGATCCTGCTGCCGCCGTATCCGGGGCACGAGGCGCAGGATGTCGATCGTCTGCATGCGCAGGCGGCCTGGATGGCCACCACCTTCCCGGGCCGCGCCTGGCTCGGCCTGACGTCGCTGCACCGCGCGTTCGACGATGCGCACCGCGCCACGGTCGAAGAAGTCGGCTGGCAGCACGGCTTGCCGATTGTGGCGCTGGGGCACGTGTGCATGCATGTGCGCTCGCGCAAACCGCTGCAGGACACGCTCACCGCCACACGCCTGAACAAGGCGGTGGCCGACTGCGGCTACGGACTGGCGCAGAACGCCGAGCAGCACCTGCGCTCGCGCCTGCGCCTGGCCAATCTGTACACGCCCCAGGTGCTGGCCGAAACGGTGCGCGTAGCGCGTCTGTGCACATTCTCGCTCGACGAACTGCGCTACGAATACCCGGACGAAGTCGTACCGCCTGGCCACACGGCGGCGAGCTTTTTGCGTGCCGAAACCTGGATCGGCGCGCACCGGCGTTTTCGCGACGGCATCCCGGCCAAGGTGCAGGCGCAGATCGAGCACGAGCTGGCGCTGATTTCCGAGATGCGCTACGAGCACTACTTTTTGACGGTGTACGACATCGTGCGCTTCGCCCGCTCGCAGCACATCCTGTGTCAGGGCCGCGGTTCGGCGGCCAATTCGGCCGTCTGCTATTGCCTGGGCATCACCGAGGTCGATCCGGCCCGCGCCAGCCTGCTGTTCGAGCGCTTCATTTCGCGCGAGCGCAACGAGCCACCCGACATCGATGTCGACTTCGAGCACCAGCGGCGCGAAGAAGTCATCCAGTACATCTACAACAAATACGGGCGCGATCGCGCGGCGCTGGCGGCAGTGGTGATCAGCTACCGCCCCAAGAGCGCGCTGAGGGACAGCGGCCGCGCGCTGGGGATCGACCTTGGCATCGTCGAGAAGGTGGCCAAGACCCACCACTGGTTCGACAGCCGCGCCGACCTGCTGGGCCGCCTGGCCGAGAGCGGCCTGGATCCCGAGGCGCCGCTGTCGCGCCAGTGGGCCACGCTCGCGCAGTCGCTGCTGAACTTCCCGCGCCACCTGTCGCAGCATCCGGGCGGCTTCGTCATCGCGCGCGGCAAGCTCTCGCGCCTGGTGCCGATCGAGAACGCGGCGATGGCCGACCGCAGCGTCATCCAGTGGGACAAGAACGACCTTGAGGAACTGGGGCTGATGAAGGTCGACGTGCTGGCACTGGGCATGCTGTCGATGATGCGGCGCGGGCTGGAGCTGGTGGGCCAGCGCTATGGCAACGTGTTCGAGATGCAGGACATCCCGGCCGACGATACGGCCACCTACGACATGATCTGCCAGGCCGATACGGTGGGCGTGTTCCAGATCGAGTCGCGCGCGCAAATGAGCATGCTGCCGCGGATGCGCCCGCGCGTCTTCTACGACTTGGTGATCGAGGTGGCCGTGGTGCGCCCCGGCCCGATCCAGGGCGGCATGGTCCATCCCTATCTGCGGCGCCGTCAGGGCTTCGAGCCGGTGGTGTATCCGAGCGCCGAAATGAAGGTGGCGCTCGAGCGCACGCTGGGCGTGCCGATCTTCCAGGAGCAGGTGATGCAGGTGGCGATCCTGGGCGCGGGCTTCACGCCTGGCGAGGCCGACCAGCTGCGCCGCGCGATGGCGGCCTGGAAGCGCAAGGGCGGGCTGGAACACTATTACGAGCGCATCACGACCGGCATGCTCGAACGCGGCTACACGCTGGAATTCGCCGAAGCGATCTTCAGCCAGATGCAGGGCTTCGGCGAATACGGCTTTCCCGAGTCGCATGCGGCCAGCTTCGCCTTGCTGGCGTACGCCAGTTCATGGCTCAAGTGCCACGAGCCGGCCGCGTTTTTATGCGCGCTGCTCAACAGCCAGCCGATGGGCTTTTACAGCCCATCGCAACTGGTGCAGGACGCGCGCCGCCATGGCATCGAGGTGCGGCCAGTGGATGTCGCCGTCAGCGGCTGGGATTCGGCGCTCGAAGAATACGATCCGCACGAGCGCACGCGCCAGCCGGCGGTGCGCCTCGGCCTGTCGCTGCAGCGCGGGATGAAGGTCGACGCGGCCGAGCGCATCGAGCAGGCGCGCGCCGTGCGGCCGTTTGCCGATGTGGCCGACCTGGCGCGCCGCGCGGGCCTGGACCGCAGCGACCTGCAGGTGCTGGCGGCGGCCGGCGCGCTTCAGTCGCTGGCCGGTCATCGGCGCGAGGCATTGTGGGAAGCCTCCGGCGCCGCGCCCGACAAGGACCTGCTGCGCCCAACGGTACCGCGCGAAGAAGCGCCCGTGCTGGCGGCGCCGAGCGAAGGCGAAGAGATCGTGGGCGACTACCGCGCACAGGGCCTCACGCTGGGCCGCCATCCGCTGGCGCTGCTGCGCGAACGCCTGCTGGCGCAGCGCTTCCTGCCTGCGTCGACGCTGATGGATTTCCAGAACGGCCAGCTGGCGCGCGGCTGCGGCCTGGTGACGGTGCGCCAGCGCCCCGGCACGGCCAAGGGCGTGCTGTTTTTGACGCTGGAAGACGAAACCGGCAACGTCAACGTGATCGTGTGGCCATCGCTGGTAGAGCAGCAGCGGCGCGAGGTGCTAAGCGCGCCGCTGCTCGGCGTCTACGGCGTCTGGCAGCGCGAGGGCGAGGTACGCCACCTGGTCGCCAAGCGGCTGGTGGATCTGTCGCACCTGCTCGGCGGGCTCGATACGCGCAGCAGGGATTTCTGCTGACGCACAGCCGGGGTCAGGTCTGACATTCGGACACGACCCCAGCCTTAGCCACTTCCAAACAGCCGGGGTCAGGTCTGACATTCGGACACAACCTCAGCCTTCGCCTTCCAAAAGTGTCTTGCCCAGTATGGCCATGGCTCTGTGCCAGCTAGTTCCGACTGCTCGACTGTCGAGCTCGTGTCCGAATGTCAGACCTGACCCTGGCTTTTCTTCTGGTCGCCAACTTTCCTGTGGCGGCAGGCCGCCGCATTGATAGAATGGTCATTGCGTAAATATCACGGGAACAGCATGGACAAGACAAGCCGAAGCCGGGGCAGGGGGACGGGGCGTGCGACGCTCGAGCAGGTCGCGGGCATGGCAGGGGTGTCGATCATGACCGCCTCGCGCGCGCTGAGCCAGCCGAAGCTGGTGTCCGACGCCACGCGCACTAAGGTCGAGCAGGCCGTAGCCGAACTGGGTTACGTGCCCAATCGCGCCGCGCGGGCGCTGGCCTCGTCGCAGTCGCACGTGATCGTGGTGCTGGTGCCGTCGCTGTCGAATGCCGTGTTCACCGCCGTCCTCGAAGGCATCCACGACGCCGTCGCGCCCGGCCAGTACCAGCTCCTGATCGGCAATACCTATTATTCGCAGCTTGAAGAAGAAAAGCTGCTGCGCACCTATCTGCAGTCGAACCCCGACGGCATCCTGTTCTCGAGCCAGGTGCGCAGCCCCGCCGTGGCCAAGATGCTGGCGGCATCGAAGGTGCCGGCGGTGGCCATGATGGACCTGTCCGATGACCCGGCCGTGCTGTCGGTCGGCTTTTCGCAGTACGAGGCCGGCATGGCCATGACGCGCCACCTGATCGCCAAGGGTTACACACGCATCGGCTTCATCGGCGCCCAGCTCGACGAGCGCACGCTGCGCCGCGCCGATGGCTACCGCGCCGCGATGGCGGCGGCGGGCCTGGCCGATCCTGGCCTGGAGTTGATGGTGCCCGAACGCTCGACCATTGCGCTGGGCGCCGGCCTGATGGCGCAGCTGATGGCGCTGCGGCCCGACTGCGACGCCGTCTTTTGCTGCAACGACGACCTGGCCCACGGCGCCGTGTTCCACTGCCAGCGGCAAGGCATCCGCATCCCGCAGGACATCGCGGTATGCGGCTTCAACGACTTGCCCGCGTCGGCCTGGATGATGCCGTCACTGACGACGGTCGACACGCCGCGCTACCAGATCGGCTTCGAAGCCGCGGGCCTGCTGCTGCAGGTGATCAAGGGCGAAGAGCCGGCCGAGCGGCGCATCGACCTTGGTTTCACGCTGCGCGACCGCGAGAGCGCCTGAGCGGGATCAGTAGGTTTTGTAGGGCAGGAACTTACCCGACAAGACCACGTTCACGCGGTCGCCTTTCGGGTCTTCGGTACGCTGGATATCCATCGAAAAATCGATGGCGCTCATGATGCCATCGCCGAATTCTTCGTGGATCAGTTCCTTGATCGTGGTGCCGTACACGCTGACCAGCTCATACCAGCGGTAGATCAGCGGATCGGTCGGCACGGCCGTCGGCAGCGAGCCTTTGTACGGCACGATCTGCAGCCAGGCGATCGCTTCGTCGGACAGCTCGAACAGCTTGCCGACCGCTTCGGCCTGGGGTTTGGTCAGCGTCATCTGGCCCAGGCAGGCGGCGGTGGTCCATTCCTTCGACAGGCCGGTGGCCTCGGTCACGTCGCGCCACTTGATGCCCTTGCGGACTTTCGCGGATACGATCAGTTTGGTGACATCTTCACGGCATGAAATCATGTTTGGCTGCTCCAGAAAGTGGTGGGGATCTACGTGGTCACGCTTTACCTCAGCAAGGCGCGTGCCATGCAGGAAGTCGAGGCGAAGCAGATGGACCAGGCCGCCAAGCCAGGCAAAAGGTCACCAAGAAGCCCACGAGATGCGCACCGCGCAGGCGCAGCCGCCCGAAATGGGTGCACGGTCGGCGGGTTTACATTTTCAGGCCGCGAGCGCACAATCGCGGTATATTTGTTAGCGGTAACATAAGGCAATGACGACAGAACCAACGAGCGATAACAAGGGAACGGCCTGGGTCATCATGGGCGTGAGCGGCTGCGGCAAGAGCCAGATCGGCGCGCGCCTGGGCAACCAGCTCGGCGTGGAATTCATCGAGGGCGATGCCTATCACTCCGACGTGAACATCGCCCGCATGTCGGCTGGTACGCCGCTGACCGACGACGACCGCCACGACTGGCTCGTGACGCTGCGTGACCTGCTGGCGCGGCGCGAGGGCGGGGCGGTGCTGTCATGCTCGTCGCTCAAGCGCAGCTACCGCGACCTGCTGCGGGGCGCCGGCGGCGACGTGCGCTTCGTGCACCTGGCCGGCGAGCGCAGCCTGCTGGCCGAACGTGTCAGCAATCGCCCCGGCCACTACATGCCGCCATCGCTGCTCGACAGCCAGCTGGCCACGCTCGAACCCCTGCAGCCGGACGAAGCGGGCATTACGCTCGACATCCGCGATACGCCAGCGCAGCTGGTGGCGCAGATTCTCGCGCGCGCCTAGGCAAACAGCCCCAGGCTCGTTCACGACCGGCGCCACGTCAGCGCGCTGATCCCCCTGACGTAGCGGGGCAAGGCATCGCTACGCATCTCCCATCAGCAGAATGTCCGTCGTCGTCCGGCTGACAATGGTATCCCCCCTATGCGTGTCGGGTAATCGGTACGCCAAATGCAGATGTGTTTGACGCCTTCCGAAAATCGGACTATATTTTTCATATCGTTTTGGAAACGTTTCCAATCCAGTGTTGTGCACTAAAACCATTCGAGACCAACGCAAAGTTGGCGGCGTGTGGCACGGCAATCCGGCACGGCCACATTTTCTTGTCGTGAGAAAAGAGGAGTCAACGTGAGTCACCTATCCCAGCAATATCGCTCCAAATGGAAGCCCTTCCAGCTGCTTGCCGCCGGCCTCGCGCTGGCCTGGAGCGCGCAAGCCACCGCCAGCGTCACCAACCCGGTCATCGGCCAGCTGCTGTGGTCCGAAGAATTCAATGGCGCCAGCGTGAATACCGGCGTCTGGAACCTGCAGGATGGGAACGGTTGCCAGATCGGCTTGTGCGGCTACGGCAATGCCGAACTGCAGACCTACAGCCCGAACAACGCCAGCATTGCCAACGTGCCGTTCGAATCGGGCACGCGCGCGCTGGCGATCCAGGCGCGCAGCCAGACGGTGGGCAGCAATCTGTTCACGTCGGCGCGGCTCGATACCCGCAACAAGGTGCAGGTGCAGTACGGGATGATCGAGGTGCGCATGGCCACGCCGAACCTGGGCACCGGCCTGTGGCCGGCCGCCTGGATGCTGGGCGTGAGTCCCCAGACCTGGCCGCGCAACGGCGAGATCGATATCATGGAGATGGGGCACAAGGCCGCGGTGCGGGCCGAGGGTGGGGCGCCGTCGTCCAACCATTTCGTCGGCGCGAACGTGATCACCTGGCAGCAGGCCGCTTGCGTGCCCGGCAACGAGAGCTGCGCCGCATCGACCGCGTGGCAGACCGATAACTGGCACGTGTCGGCCACGTCGCTGGCAAACCGCTTCGTTACCTACCGGTTCTACTGGACCGAGAGCCAGATGCGCTTCTCGGTCGTCGACAACGGCGTGGAGCACGATCTGTACAACGCGCCGCTGGCGGTCAATTCGAGCGCGCTGCAGGCGCCGTTCTACCTGCTGCTGAACATGGCCGTGGGCGGCAATTTCACCGATGCTGCCAATGCCAGCCAGGTCACGGCGCCGCTGCCGGGTACGATGTATGTCGACTATGTGCGCGTGTACCAGCTCGATGGCAAGGGGCAGGTCAAGCTGGGCGACCAGACCGCGCCCGAAGTCGCCGGCAAGTTCGGCGTGTTCACCGACAACACGGCGGTCGACGCCAAGCTGGTGCCTGGCTCGAACGCCGACATCTACCTGTGGAATACCGCCTCCACCGGCGCCGGCAACACGGCGCCATATGAAGGCAGCAACGTCATCGCCTGGAACTACACCTCGCCGGGCCAGTGGTTCGGTGGCGGCATCCAGGCGCGTCAGGCGCGCAACCTGAGTGCGTACCGGGCCAATGGCGTCGTCAATTTCCGCATCAAGATTCCGGCCAACGTGGGCTTCCGGATTGGCGTGGGCGACACCTACACCAACCAGAACTGGGTCAACTTCCCGGCCAATACCACTGCGTATGGCCTGGTGCGCAACGGGCAATGGGCGCAGGCCTCGATCCCGGTCTCGACGCTGCTCGGTCCCCTGGTGGCGGCGCAGTCGATCTTCGATGTCTTCATGATCTCCAGTATCGATGGCAGCCTGCCGTCCTCCAGTTTCCAGTTCGCGATCGACGATATCGTGTGGAAGGCGGGCGGCAATGTGGCCACCAGGATGCTGACGCAAGTCGCAACGACGTCGGCAAGCCAGGCGGGGGCCACGACGCTGGAATTTCGCACCATGACCAAAGGCTGGGCCGACGTGCATTACACCGTCAATGGCGGCGCGCAGGAGAACGTGCGCATGTTGCTGCGCAGCGGCGTGAACACCTTCACGGCCGGTGGACTCAAGGCGGGCGATGTCGTGCGCTATACCTTCACGTACTGGGACACCGCGCGTAACTTTGCAGTCGACACGGCGCCACAGACGTTCACCATGAAATAAGCCTTGCCGGCCGGGCCGCCTAGCGGACGGTCACCTGCAAGCGATACGTGCGGCCCGCGTCGATGTTGTCGACGTGGGCCGCAGCCAGTTCGATACCGTCGCAGATCACCACCGTGCGCTCGACCGCGCCGCGCCGGATATCCACCTCGAACGTCGCGCCGCGGAAGCGCCGCGTGACCGTCATGCCGGGCCAGCCGGATGGCAGTTGCGGATTGACCGTCAAGCCATTTGCATCGCCCTTCAAGCCACACAGGCCTTCGATCAGGCAGCGATAGACCCAGGCCACGGTGCCCGTGTTGAACAACTGGCTCGAGCGCCCGGCCGTGCGCGGGTACTCGTGGTACGCGCCGCGGTAGTAGTTGGGGATGAATACGGGCAGCTGGCCGCGCTGCAGGTAGTCGGCCAGGTCCGGGCCTGGAATCATCTTGCGCAGTGCGTCGAAAGCGCGGTCCGCCTCGCCAATCGTGTACAGGCTGAAGATGTAGAACACGGCGGCGTGGTTGTAGACCGCGCCATTCTCGGCCGAGCCGGGATGCTTTTGCGTGACGCGGCCGATGTCTTCGCGCATGGCGCTGTAGGGCGGGGCGAACATCTGCACGCCGTAGGGCGTCTTTAATTGCGCGTCGATCTCGGGCAGCATCTGCGCGCGCTGCGCGTCGTTCGCTGCACCCGACAGGAATGCCCAGCTTTGCGGGTTCAGGTAGATGCGGCCTTCGGTATCTGCGGCCACGCCGAACTTGACGTCGTCGTCGGTGATGCCGCGTGCGAACCAGCTGCCATCCCACAGGTGCGCGTTGGCAGAGGCGTTCATGGCGGCGGCGCCGTCGCGGTAGCGCGCCTGCATCGCTTCGTCGCCGCGCGCGGCGCAGACGTCGGCCCACAGGTTCAGCGCGTACGCGGCCGCCACGGTCAGCCAGCCCGAGACGCCGCGGCCCTTGTAGCCGACCATGTTCATCGGATCGCACCAGTCGCCCTGTTCGATGTAGGAGAGGCCCCGTGCATCGCGCCGCAGCAAGAGCCAGTCCATCGCCAGACAGATGCGCTCGAACGCGGATTTGACGTCGCCGCCGTGCGCGCTGACCGGCACATCGAGGATGGCCGCGTCGCCCGTTTCATCGAGATAGGCTTGCAGGCACACGGGCAGCCAGACGCAGTGGTCGGTGTGCGGGATCTGGTTGATGTATTTGAGTTCGGCGCCTTCGAACAGCAGGATCCCGTCCGGCATGGCGCCATTTTCTTCCTGCTGGCTCAGCGCTTGCAAAAAGGCAGCGCGGGCAGCGGCAGGCTTGACGAACACCATGCCCATATTGTCTTGCAGGTAGTTGCGGGTCTGCGGGTCGGTACTGAGGCGATTGACGTCGCCGTGGTAATACACCTGGCGCGCCAGCCACGTGTTGACAAAATTATCCAGCTCGGGGTCGGGCGTGGCGATCTGCAGCACGCCATCGCCCTCGGCGATGTAGGCGGCGTAGTCGCGGGCGGCGGCGGCGAAGCCTTCTTCGCTCAGGTAGCGCTGGCGCAGCAGGGTGATCTCGGCATCGTCGAACGCAGGGCCGAACAGCAGGCGGCGGGTGGCGGCCTCGCCGGGCGCCAGGGTCAGGCGGTACTGGACGACGGCGGCTGGCGTTTCGTAGCGCGCGTCGCCGCAGGGCAGCAGCGCGGGCGTTAGCGTCGATGGCGCATGCAGGCCGCCTTCGCCTTCGAACACCTTTTGCCCGGTTTCCCAGGCGTCCGGTGCTTGCTCGCACAGCAGCACGGTGCGGTCTTTCAGCAGGCGGTTCTTGAAGAAGTCATCCAGCTTCTGGTACGGCGTGATGCAGGTTGCGACGATGCCGCCCAGGTCGTGCCGGTACTCGGCCGACTGGTTCATCCACGACATGTAGCCGACCGTGAAGTACGGGTAGATGCTGATGCGGCGCGGGCGCTCCGTCAGATTGGTGACGGCTATCGTCCACAGTTCGGCCACGTCGTCGACCGGCAGCGCGAGCGTCAGGTCGATGCGGATGCCGAGCTTTTCGATCGTCCATTGCAGGTCGGTGCGCCCGACCGAGAACGCATAGCGATCAAGGCCGCCGCGCACCGGTTCGTACGGCGCCGAAAACAGCTCGCCCGTGTCTTCGTCCTTCACGTACACGAAGCGGCCCGGATGGTGGGCATAGTAATTCTGCTCCGGCTGCATGAACGATTTTGCTTCCATGTTCGGGCCGTGCGAGTACTTGCCGGGTTCGGGCTGCATGAACTGCGCGGTGGCGTAGCCGCGGCAGGTGGTCTGGATCATCATCCTGCGGTTCCACAGGAAGCCGCCTGCCTGCGGCATGGCGGTCGGGCTGGTGAGCACATAGCGGTCGTCTTGCGGGTACAGCATCGGGACAATCTCCATTGGAATCATGGCGCCGCCTTGCGCGCGGCCAGTTCGGCGCCCATGCGCGCCAGGGCCTTGGCGTCGAGGTTATACAAGCACATCACCAGCACGGCCACCAGCGCAAAGGCGGCTGGCACGAACGACATCAGCCAGACGATGCCGGCCTGCGAGCCGACAGTCTGCGCCGCGTTGGGCACGTAGCCGAGCCAGGTGAAGACGGCGCCAATGACGCTGACCGCCACCGCGGTGCCGAGCTTTTGCGAGAAGGTCGCGGCAGCGAAGGTCATTGCGGTGGCGCGCCGGCCGGTGCGCCATTCGTTGTAGTCGGCGGTGTCGGCATACATCGAAAACGCCAGCGGCGACTTGGGTCCAAGCACCAGGCCCAGGCCCGCCTGCAGCACGAACATCAGGTCGATCCGGTCGGCCGGGATCAGGAAGAACAGCGATGACAGCACGGCGGTGCAGCTCATCAACAGGATCATCAAGAGCTTCTTGTCGATGAAACGCGTGAGCAGCGGCGTACAGGCCGCGCCGACGGCGGCAAACACCATATAGGTCGGCACGAAGGTCGCCATCAGCTCGGGGCGGCCGACGACGTACTTGAAGTAGTAGGCCGAGGTCGTGGTGCGCAGCGTGATCGTCACCATGATCACCAGGGCCAGCACGAACAGCACGACCCAGGGCCGGTTGGACGCCAGGTCGCGGATGTCGCGCCAGACGTCGCTCTTCTGGCCGGGCGGGGGCAGCACGCGCTCGCGGGTATTGAGGAACGTAATCAGGAACATGACCGATGCCGCCACGCTCCACGCGAGCATCGTCAACTGCCAGCCGCGCACGTCGTCACCGGCGCCGAGCCATGCCACCATCGCCGGTGTGGCGGCTGTGACGAGCGTGCTGCCGGCGAAGGCAAAGATGAAGCGCAGGCCGTTGATCGTCGAGCGTTCCTGCGGGTCGTTCGAGATCACGCCGGAGAGCGCGTTGTAGGGAATGTTCACGCAGGTGTAGCAGACCATCATCGCCAGATAACTGCCGTAGGCCCACAGCAGCTTGCCGTTGGCGTCCAGGTCGGGCGTGGTGTAGGTGAGCACGGCGGCCGCGCCAAGGGGGATCGACATCCAGATCAGGTAGGGCCGGAACTTGCCGAAGCGGGTATTGGTGCGGTCGGCAAAGGCGCCGATCACGGGGTCGGTAAAGGCGTTGATCAGCTTGATCGAAGCAAGCAGGGTGGCCGCCTGCGCCGCCGAAATGCCGAATGTGTCGGTATAAAAGATCAGCAGGAAGGTGGCGATATTGGCCCAATAAAAATTGAAGCCCATGTCGGCCACGCCATAGCTGATCTTTTCTCGCCAGGCGAGGTTGCCGCCCGTCGCCACAGGTGTCTCAGGCCCGCGCTTGAACATTGATTGTCTCCAGATATTTTTATGGTAATGCCAGCATTCACTGATAACGCTAACATCGGGCAAGTATGGCGCTGCCAGGATGGCGTGTCAACACACCGCGGCGTGCCGACGAGCCGTATTGAGATATGGTCGTTTTGATCATTGCTTTACACTGCCGGGGCAGCCTGCGACGACACGTTTTGACTAGAGGAGTCGATTGACCACCATGATCCTGCCGGCCCGAATGCAATTCCTGATGAACCGCCTGCGCGAGCGCCTGTGGGTCAAGCCCATGATCGCCTGCGTTTTATCCGTTGCCGGCGTGGCGCTGGCGCACCTGGTCGACAGCATCCCGATCGACTGGAAGGTGCCGGAAATCGCGCAAGGCTCGATCGTCGACCTGCTCAAGGTGATCGCCGCCAGCATGCTGGGCGTCGCGACGTTTGCCGTCGCGTCGATGGTGGCCGCGTATGCGTCGACCGGACAGTCGGCCACCGAGCGCGCGTTTCCGCTCGTGATCGCCGATGACGTCTCGCAGAACGCGCTGTCGATCTTTGTTGGCGCCTTCATTTTCGCCATCATCGGCCTGAGCGCGACGACCAACGACTATTTCGGCAAGCCGGGTCGCTTTACCCTGTTCGTGCTGACCCTGCTCACGCTGGTGATCGTCGTGCTCGTGTTCGTGCGCTGGGTCGACAGCATCGCGCGTCTGGGCCGCCTTGGCGCCGTGATTGCCAGGGTCGAACGGGCGGCCGCCGAAGCGATGGCGCGCCGCACCCGGCTGCCTTGCATGGGCGGCATGGTGGCCTACGGGCCACCGGCCGGCCTGGCCTTTCACAGCCAGGCGAGTGGCTATCTGCAGCGGGTGGACATGGATGCCCTGCAGCGCATCGCCGCCGAGCGCAAGCTGCGCATCACGCTGGCCGTCGCGCCAGGCGCGCTGATCGTCTGCTCGCGCCCCATCGGGTACGTGCTGCCCGATGGGCAAGATGCCGGCACGATCGAACCGGACCTGATCGCCAAGGCATTTACCATTGGACCACTGCGCCAGTTCGACGAAGACCCGGGCTTCGGGCTGGTCGTGCTGACCGAGATCGGCAGCCGCGCGCTGTCCCCCGGCATCAACGATCCCGGCACTGCCATTGTCGTGCTCAATGCGGTCTACCGGATCTTCGATGCGTGGACCCATCCCGATTTCGGCGTCGAGCCGGACCATGACCGCGTCGAAGTGCCGCCGCTGTCGCTGGACGACATGTTCAACGATATCTTCCCGCCACTGGCACGCGATGGCGCGGGTGTGCTGGAAATCGCGCTGCACCTGCAGTGGGTGTGCGGCGAGCTGGGTCGCTGCGGCGATCCGCACCTGTGCGCCGTGGCGCAGCGCCAGGCCGACGAGGCCCTGGCACGCTCGGCAGCCGCCCTGGATTTCGCGCCGGACCTGGCGCAACTGCGCCGCAGGCATGCTGATTACTGGTAACCGGCATGTCTGCCGGGTCAGACGGCGCTGGCATGAGCGCTCATTCCCACGCCTACCGTCCTGCATGCAGGCTGCCGCGACAACTTGTTACCAAACCATGCAATGCGCATGCCGCGCCAGACGCTTTCCAGCGTAAGCTTCAGGTCTGTCCATTGGAGGGATGAAGATGACGATGACCCGGATCATGGCGCTGGCCGTTGGCACGCTCGCCGCGTGCGCGGTGCAGGCGCAGGAACTGCTGCCAATCCAGACGCCGGCCGGGCCGGCGGCACTCAAGGCCGATGAGCTGCACGCACCTGATCCGTTTGCCGGAACGCGCACACCTGCGTCCCGCGTGTATGGCGCGAACGTTGCTGCACAACCCAATGACCACATCTTCAAGGGCTTCCGGCGCGATCCGCGGCTGATCGCCGGGGTCAAGGTCGCCCCGCATGTCGCGCTCGAGGCCGGTTACGTCAACCTGCCCGACCGCGGCCTGTATCGGGAAGAGCAGGGCAGGGCCGAGGGTGCATCGCAGGGGCTTGGCGAGAAAGGCTCGAGCAACCATCTGGCCGTCAAGCTATCGACGCCCGAGGATGCGCGCCTGTCGGCGTATGCCAAGGCGGGGATCGCCTACAGCGAAATCAAGCGCAGCATCAATGCCGGGCCCGATACGTGGGTTCACAACGGCGCTGGTCCAGAAATCGATTCCGGGTCCGATACAGGGCTGTATACGGGCGCTGGTGCCAAGCTCAAGCTCGACAAATCAACATCGGTCAACGCCGAGTTCTCGCGGCATGGCGACACAGCCAATAAACTTGGCCGTGTCATCAGGGACGGCATCAAGGGCAATATGCAGTTGGGCTTCTGATCCCGTCAGTGCGCGGCGGCGGGTGCCGCTGCGACCGGCGCGGAAGCACGCTTTGCCACCTTGTCGTCACGCAGTTCTTCCGGATCGCGCAGCGGAATCATCAGGAACGCACTGAGCGCATACAGACCGGCAAAGATCCAGATGATGCCCGCCACGCCCAGCGACGCGCTGAAGATGGCAACGATCGCCGGCCCGACCCAGGTCGAAGCCCCCGCGCCCAGGCTCAGCACTGACAGCGCGGCGGCGCGATTTTTCGGCACCAGCAGCGGCATCAATGCCGACAGGGGCACGAAGCCGCCCAGCGTCATACCGTACATCGCACCGAACAGCGCGGCGATGTAGAAGTTACCGATAAACATCTGCGGCATGTAGAAGAACAGCGGCGTCGTGATGGCGCTGCCGACGGCGCCCATCCAGATCACGGTGTTGCGCAGGCCAAAGCGGGTGGCCAGGCGGCTCGAGATGATGTTGCCGGCGATATTGGCCACGAAAATGACGGTCACCAGGCGCAGCCACTGCTCCAGAGTGAAGCCGATGACATCCATGAAGAAGCCGGGCAACACGATGAAGAAGCCAAACATCGACGCCGTGTTGATGGTCCGCACCACGCCGCTGAGCGAGGTCTTCGGCTCTTCCCACATGATCGAGACGCTGCCCATCAGTGACGTCAGCGGCTTTTCACCGACTGGCGCCAGGCGCTTGGTGCCGGCGGCATCCTTTACGCACAGCAGGGCCAGTGCCGCGCCGCCAATCACCAGGACCAGCGACAGCCAGAACGTGGCCAGCGCACCGATCAATGGCACCGAGAAGCTGGCGACCAGCGCGCCCAGGGTCGGCAGACCGGCCGCATAGGCCACCCAGAACCAGCCCATTGCCAGGCCCAGCTTCTTGGCCGGCGTGGCGGCCACGATCCAGACCAGGAAGCCGTAGGCAAACAGCGGATAGCCGAAGCCGCGCAGAGCGTAGCCGGCCAGCATCATCGGATAGCTCATCTGGCCGACGCCGAATGTCAGGAACACCACCTGGAACACGACCCAAATAACGGCGCCGATCAGCATGACCTTCTTCGGCCCCCAGATATTCGACAGCGCACCGGCACACCAGGAACCGATCGCCACGGTCACGCCATACACGGTGAACAACACCGCGATATCGGCTTCGACCATGTTTTTCTGGGCCAGATAGGGCGCCAGATAACCGAGTTCGACGCCATCGCCGATCATGAAGATCAGCAGGCCGACGAAGCCCCACAGCAGTGAGCGGGGAATCCCGAGCTTGTCGCACAGCCTGTCGAGGATGCCCGGTTGGGAAGAGGGAAGATGTGGCGATGCCGTTGGCATGCGGGTTGTTGTTGGAGACAAATTAGCACCTGCAAAATCGTGGCGTTCGTGAACGCGATGGGCGACCCGGAAGGGGCGAAGTGCGCGCAGCGGGGGCGCGTGGTAGGGCAGTTCCGGAGAGGAACTCAGGGCAAGGATGCCCGTGACATGCCGTGGGAACGGCAAGCAACGACACGTGACCGCGCCATTGCGTGAGACCGGAGTTGATCTTTCCAAATAGTATCACATTTGCACAAATGTGTTAACTTGTTAGTGAATTTCGTGTGGATGTACGACGTTGTTGAAAGATACGACCAGGAAGTAAAAAACCGCCGTGCCCGGAGTGGGGACGGCGGTTTTTTCACGCAGAGGTTGGAAGCTTAAAACTCTTCCCACTCCGCTTCGTTCATCTTGGTCGTGGCGACCGGCTTGCTCGTTGGCTTGACGGTCGGCTTGCTGGCTGGCTTGGTTGCCGGCTTTTCAGCGGACTTGCTGACTGGCTCTTCGGCAGGCGTAGCAGCAGACACCACAGCAGGCTTGGCCACCGCACGCGGCGCCGGCTTGCTCAGCGCAGGCCGTGCCGGTGGCGGACGCTTGACGGGCGCGCTCACCACAACCGGGCTCGTGTGCGCGGCGTCGAGCTTGAACACGTCGACCACCTGCGCCAGGCGCTTGGCCTGATCCTGCAGCGACGCCGTGGCGGCAGTGGCTTCTTCGACCAGTGCGGCGTTCTGCTGGGTCGCGTTGTCCATCTGGCCCATGGCCTGGTTGACCTGGTCGATGCCGGTGATCTGCTCCTGGCTGGCCGACGAGATCTCGCCCATGATGTCGGTCACGCGGCGGATCGAGTCGACCACTTCGCGCATCGTCGCACCGGTCTGGTCGACCAGCTTGGTGCCGGTGTCGACTTTATCGACCGAGTCGCCGATCAGGCCCTTGATTTCCTTGGCGGCCGCCGCCGAACGCTGCGCCAGCGTACGCACTTCGGATGCGACGACGGCAAAGCCGCGGCCCTGTTCGCCGGCGCGTGCTGCTTCGACAGCAGCATTCAGTGCCAGGATATTGGTCTGGAATGCAATGCCGTCGATGACGCTGATGATGTCGACGATCTTGCGCGACGACTCGTTGATCGAGCCCATCGTGGCGACGACCTGGTCGACCGAGGCGCCGGCCTGCGTCGCGACGCTCGAGGCGGCAATCGCCAGCTGGTTGGCCTGGCGCGCATTGTCGGCGTTCTGGCGCACGGTACCCGTCAGTTCTTCCATCGAGGCGGCGGTTTCTTCCAGTGCAGCGGCCTGCTGTTCGGTGCGGCTCGACAGATCGAAGCTGCCGGCGGCGATTTCGCCCGAGGCGCCGCTGATGGTCTGGGTGCCGGTGCGTACTTCGTCGACGATTTTCGCCAGGCTGGCATTCATATTGCCCAGCGCGCGCAGCAGGGCGCCGGTTTCATCGCTGGCGCTGCTGTCGATGCGCACGGTCAGGTCGCCGGCCGCAACTTGTTCGGCAGCCTGCACGGCGCGGCGCAGCGGCCGCGTGATCGAGCGGGTCAGCAGCCAGGCGAAGACGCCGCCCAGCAGCAGGGCACCAGCGGCCAGCGAGCCGATGACGACCTTGCCACGTGAGGCGGTGCCGGCAATCATTGCTGCACTGTCGCTGATATGTTTCTGTTGCAGGTTGACCAGATCATGGACGCGTTCTTCATAGGCCTTGGCGGCCGGTGTGAATTGCTGGGTCAGGATCTGTTCAGCCAGTTCGGTGTTGCCATCGGCCTTGGCCTTGATGGCGCCGTCGCGCGCCTTGCTGTAAGCGGCGCGGTGCTCCATCACTGACTTGAACAGGGCCGTTTCCTCGTCACCGCTGATCAACGGTTCGATCTTCTTGACCAGATCGGCCGACAGCTTGCCGGTGGCGGCCGCGTCTTCCTTGAAGTAGGCGGTCAGCGAGCCATCGCTGCTCTTGACGATGGCGGCGGTACGGCGCACGGCGGCAAAAATCTGCGTGTACCACTCCGCGATCATGCGTTCTTTCGCGAGCGGCTCGGCCAGGATGATCTGCGTTTCCTGCGCAACCTGATTCAGCCGCCAGACGCCAACGGTCGCGATAATGACCGTCATCATGAGGGTCAGCGCGAATCCTGCTGCCAGTCGCGTTCCGATATTGAGTTTGATAAAGTTGCCCATGTGTGCTCTAGGTGAAATGTCTAAGTGCGGCGCGGTCCGGAACCGGGGACTGCGGGAGCTGCCGACTGTCTCGACTGGTGTTGTAATTAATTTGAAGTCTGAACTTGCTGCCCCAATTATTGCCCAGTTGAAACGAAAATGCACTGAGAATGGGTGGTAATTTGTGGTTTTGTGATTGGCCAGCGACAGTGTTGCCAGAGAAGTTAACGCCTTGATATGAGGCGATATTTGCCGCTTTAAGGTATAATTTCTATTTCCCGCGTGTGCCGTTCGGCACCATCAGCACAATGACCAAATTCGTATTCGTCACTGGCGGCGTCGTCTCTTCCCTGGGCAAAGGGATTGCAGCCGCCTCCCTCGCCGCAATCCTCGAGAGCCGCGGTCTCAAAGTCACCATGCTCAAGCTCGATCCGTACATCAACGTCGATCCGGGCACCATGAGTCCAACCCAGCACGGCGAAGTGTTCGTCACCGACGACGGCGCCGAGACTGACCTCGACCTTGGCCACTACGAGCGTTTCATCAGCACCCGCATGAAAAAGGTGAACAATTTCACCACGGGCCAGATCTATGAATCGGTGATCCGCAAGGAACGTCGTGGCGAATACCTCGGCAAGACCGTGCAGGTGATCCCGCACATCACCAACGAGATCCAGGATTACATCCGCCGCGGCGCCGAAGGTGTCGACGTGGCGCTGGTCGAAATCGGCGGTACCGTCGGCGACATCGAGTCGCTGCCGTTCCTTGAAGCCGCCCGCCAGCTGTCGCTGCGTTCGGGCCGCAAGGGCGCCGCATTCGTGCACCTGACGCTCGTGCCGTTCATCGCCTCGGCCGGCGAACTCAAGACCAAGCCAACCCAGCACAGCGTGCAGAAGCTGCGCGAAATCGGTATCTCGCCCAACGCGCTGCTGTGCCGCGCCGACCGCCCGATCCCGGACGACGAACGCGCCAAGATTTCGCTGTTCGCCAACGTCGAAGAGCAGGCCGTCATTTCGGTGTGGGACGTCGACACTATCTACAAGGTGCCGCAAGTGCTGTGCGACCAGGGCCTGGATGACATCATCCTCGAAGCGCTCGGCCTCGAAGCACCAAAAGCCGACCTGTCGATGTGGACCAAGCTGATTCACACGCTCGAGAATCCGAAGCACGAAGTCACGATCGGCATGGTCGGCAAGTATGTCGACCTGATCGAGTCGTACAAGTCGCTGACCGAAGCGCTGCGCCACGCCGGCATCCACACCGAAAGCCGCGTCAACATCGAGTACCTCGATTCCGAAGAAATCGAAACCCGTGGCTGCGACCACCTGGCCAAGTACGATGCGATCCTGGTGCCGGGCGGTTTCGGCAAGCGCGGCGTCGAAGGCAAGATCGCCGCTGCCCGCTACGCCCGTGAAAACAAGATCCCGTACCTGGGCATCTGCCTGGGCATGCAGGTCGCGCTGATCGAGTACGCACGCAATATGGCGGGCCTGGCCAACGCCAACTCGACCGAGTTCGATCCTGAGACCGACCAGCCGGTCGTCGCCCTGATCACCGAATGGCAGAACCACGACGGCAAGGTCGAAAAGCGCGACACCAACTCGAACCTGGGCGGCACGATGCGCCTGGGCGCGCAGACCTGCGCCGTCAACCCGGGCACGCTGGCCGCCGAAATCTACGGCAACGTGGTCACCGAGCGTCACCGTCACCGCTACGAAGGCAACAACCATTACCTGCCAAAGGTCGAGGCTGCCGGCCTGACTGTGTCGGCACGTACGCCGAACGAAGACCTGTGCGAAATCATGGAGCTGCCACGCACCGGCGCGAACTCGCACCCTTGGTATATGGGCGTGCAGTTCCACCCCGAGTTCAAGTCGACGCCTCGTAACGGCCACCCGCTGTTCACGTCGTTCATCAAGGCCGCCCTGGCGCACCAGGCATCGAACACCAATCCTGCCGCCAACGTTGAACTGGCCGCACCAGCACTCCAAGGAGACGCAGCATGAAACTCGCCGGATTCGACGTCGGCCTCGAGCACCCGATCTTCCTGATCGCCGGCACCTGCGTGATCGAATCGCGCCAGATGGCGATGGACACGGCGGGTACGCTCAAGGAAATCACCGCGGCACTGGGTATTCCGTTCATCTACAAATCGTCGTTCGACAAGGCCAATCGCTCGTCGGGCAAATCGTTCCGCGGCCCTGGCATCGAGAAGGGTCTCGAGATCCTGGCCGATGTGCGCCGCGAAATCGGCGTGCCGGTGCTGACCGACGTGCATGACGCCGAGATGATCCCGCATGTCGCGAGCATCGTCGACGTGCTGCAAACGCCGGCGTTCCTGTGCCGCCAGACCGACTTCATCAACGCCTGCGCGCGTTCGGGCAAGCCGGTCAATATCAAGAAGGGCCAGTTCCTGGCCCCGGGCGACATGAAGAACGTCATCGACAAGGCGCGCGCCGCTGCGCGCGACGCCGGCCTCGAAGAAGATAACTTCATGGCCTGCGAGCGCGGCGCCTCGTTCGGCTACAACAACCTGGTGTCGGACATGCGTGGCCTGGCCATCATGCGCGAATCGAACTGCCCGGTGGTGTTCGATGCAACCCACTCGGTGCAGCTGCCGGGCGGGCAGGGCACGTCGTCGGGCGGCCAGCGCGAACACATTCCCGTGCTGTCGCGCGCCGCCGTGGCGTCCGGCATTGCCGGCCTGTTCATGGAAACGCACCCGGATCCGGCCAATGCGATGTCGGATGGTCCGAATGCGGTGCCGCTGGCGCGCATGAAAGAGCTCCTGACGACCCTGGTCGAGATCGACCGCGTCGTCAAGAAGTCGCCGTTCCTGGAATTCGACTTCAAGTAACCGTTCAGGTTTGGATGCACCGTGTTGCGGGTATCCCTGGGGGACCCGGAGCACGGTGGTCCCCCCAAGATTACCTACCTTCTGGAGACTGAGAAACATGAGTGCTATCGTTGATATCATCGGCCGCGAAATCCTGGATTCCCGCGGTAACCCTACCGTCGAATGCGACGTCCTGCTCGAATCGGGCGTGATGGGCCGCGCGGCAGTGCCGTCGGGCGCATCGACCGGCTCGCGCGAAGCGATCGAACTGCGTGACGGCGATCCGAAGCGCTACTTCGGCAAAGGCGTGCTGCAAGCCTGCGAAAATATCAACACCGAGATCTCCGAAGCGATCATGGGCCTGGACGCGAACGAGCAAGCGTTCCTGGACCGCACCCTGATCGATCTCGACGGCACCGAAAACAAGAGCCGCCTGGGCGCCAACGCCATGCTGGCCGTGTCGATGGCCGTGGCCAAGGCCGCTGCCGAAGAAGCGGGCCTGCCGCTGTACCGCTACTTCGGCGGTTCGGGCGCGATGCAGATGCCGGTGCCGATGATGAACGTCATCAACGGCGGCGCGCACGCCGACAACAACCTGGACATCCAGGAATTCATGATCATCCCGATCGGCGCTCCGTCGTTCAAGGAAGCCATCCGCTACGGCGCCGAGGTGTTCCACACGCTCAAGAAAATCCTGCACGCACGCGGCCTGAACACCGCAGTCGGCGACGAAGGCGGTTTCGCCCCGTCGGTGGCCAACCATGAAGAAGCCATCAAGCTGATCATGGAAGCGATCGAGCAGGCCGGCTACGTCGCCGGCCAGGACATCGCACTGGGCCTGGATTGCGCCGCCAGCGAATTCTATAAAGATGGCCGCTACGTGCTCGAAGGCGAAGGCGGCCTGAGCCTGTCGGCAGCCGACTTCACCAACATGCTCGCGACTTGGTGCGACAAGTACCCGATCATCTCGATCGAAGACGCGATGCACGAAGGCGACTGGGAAGGCTGGGCCACGCTGACCGCCGCACTGGGCAAGAAAGTCCAGCTGGTGGGCGACGACCTGTTCGTCACCAACACCAAGATCCTGAAAGAGGGCATCCAGAAGGGCATCGCCAACTCGATCCTCATCAAGATCAACCAGATCGGCACCCTGACCGAAACGTTTGCCGCCATCGAGATGGCCAAGCGCGCCGGCTACACCGCCGTGATCTCGCACCGCTCGGGCGAAACCGAAGATTCGACCATCGCCGATATCGCGGTGGGCCTGAACGCGCTGCAGATCAAGACCGGTTCGCTGTCGCGTTCGGACCGCATGGCCAAGTACAACCAGTTGCTGCGCATCGAGGAAGACCTGGGCGACATCGCCAGCTACCCGGGCCGTGACGCGTTCTACAACCTGAAGTAATCCCCTGGGGCCGGCGCGCGGGATGGGATCGTCCCACCCGCGCGCCGGCTTTTTCATCTCCTTCGTTTTTCACCATGCGCCTGATCACGATTGCCCTGGCTGCGCTGCTCGTGCTGATCCAGTATCCCCTCTGGCTTGGCAAAGGCGGCTGGCTGTCCGTGGCCGACATGCAGAACCAGGTCGAAACCACGCGCATCAAGACCGAGCAGCTCGCCGCGCGCAACAGCAAGCTCGACTCTGAAGTCGATGACCTGACCGAAGGCACGGGCGCCGTCGAAGAGCGTGCGCGCTACGACCTGGGCATGATCAAGCAGAACGAGATTTTTGTGCAGGTGCTGCGCAAGAATGAAATCCCGGTCGAGTCGATGACCGTGCCGCCACCACCGCCGCCGCCGAAACCGGGCGCCAAGCCGACCGGCGCTGCCGCACACTGAACCCTATCATCATGACCGAAGAAATTACCCCGATCGATCCCGCCAGCCTCGATTCGCTCGACGCGATCGCAGACTGCCTGGCCGAAGCGTTCGAAGATGGCGATGGCGCCGTGATTACCGCAGCCCTGCAGGCAGTGGCGCAAGCGCCCGCCCTGGGCGAACTGGCCGCCAGCGTGGGCATGCCGCGCGACACGCTGCAGGCGGCGATGACGGCAGGTGAGTTCGATATGGATCTGACCCTCGAGATCATGAAGGTCGTCGACCTGCACATGAGTGGCGGGAAGTAAGACGCTTCGCCACGCACGTAAAAAAACGTCGTTCCCGCGAAGGCGGGAACCCAAGTTTGCATGCAGACCAGTTACTTTTAAAGTTACCGGCTGCGCGACATGCTTGGGTTCCAGCCTTCGCTGGAACGACGTTTCTACGCTAACTCATTGAGCGCGACTACAGCGGCTGCAAAGGCCGCGTTAATGCTTACTCTTTCGACTGCGACGATGCGTCGCCCTGTTCGTGGCCTGCGCCTTGCTCCAGGAATGCGCGCAGCATCCATGCATTTTTCTCGTGCACTTCCATGCGGGTCGACAGCATGTCGGCGGTCGGGAAATCGTCGATTTCGTCAGCAATACGCACGGCGGCGCGCGCGGTGCGGATCACGGCTTCCTGGCCTTCGACCAGTTGACGGATCATCTCTTTGGCCGACGGCACGTCGGTTTCTTCAGTGATGGTCGACAGTTCGACATAGCGCTTGTAGGTGCCTGGTGCGAAGTGGCCCAGGGCGCGGATGCGCTCGGCGATATCGTCCAGTGCGGTCCACAGCTCGGTGTACTGCTCCTGGAACATCACGTGCAGGGTCTGGAACATCGGACCGGTCACGTTCCAGTGGAAGTTGTGGGTCTTGAGGTACAGCATGTAGCTGTCGGCCAGGACGGTCGAGAGCGATTCGACGATTTTTGCGCGGTCTTCGGTGTTGATGCCAATATCGATGTTCATATGCGTTTCTCCGTTAGTCAGTGAGATGTATTTGGTGCCACTGTCTGAAAATACAACAGTATCAAACAAGCATCAGCTTATCACTTCGCGCGAAAAGTTGAAGTCCACGAGAATTTCTGAAATCGGGGCAATACAGGGGCGCGCAACGCTGCTACCTTTGGGGGTGTGTCGATGAAAGTGCGCCACGGTTCGTGGCATGGATGCGTGATTCCATCGTTTGTCAGACTGGAGGCATCATGAACAAGCAGGTCATCTTCAACCTTGCAGTCAGCGATCTGGACCGGTCCAAGGCATTCTTTTCAGCGCTGGGCTTTCACTTCAAGCCGCAATACAGCAGCGACAGCACGGCCTACATGGTCATCGTCGACGACTGCATCCACGCCATGCTGATGACCGAGGCCTTCTTCGCTTCGCTGATCGATAAACCCGTAGCGCCGGCGCATCAGGCCAGCGAGGTCATTATTTGCCTGAGTTGCGAGAGCCGCGAAGAACTCGTCGGTTTGATCGCCCGGGCGCGCGCTGCGGGCGCCCGTATTCCGCATCCGCTGGAAGACCATGGTTTCATGGTCGACCAGGGATTCGAGGACCTCGATGGTCATCTGTGGAATCTGGTGTGGATGGCGCCGCAGCCCTGATGGGCTGCGACGCTTCAAGGCATTGCCTTAGTGCGTGCTGCCGCTTGGCGGAATCAGCGTCTGGGCTGCGGTATCGACGGCAAACAGCTGCGCGCAATCGACCTTGTCGAACGAATAATGCTTGCCGCAGAAATCGCAGTTGATGCCCAGCTCGCCCAGCTCGTCCAGCGCCGTTTCGACTTCCTGCTGGCCCAGCATCTTGAGCATGTTGCCGACCTTTTCGCGGTTGCAGCTGCAGTGAAACTGCGGGTGCATCGGATCGAACACGCGGATCGTCTCTTCCCAGAACAGGCGGTGCAGCAGCGTCGAGATGTCGGTCGACAGCAGCTCTTCGTGCTTGAGCGTGCCGCCCAGCGCTGCGGCGCGGTTCCAGGTTTCCAGGTCTTCCGCTTCGGATGCCTGCTTGGTCTGGTCTTCAGCGCCGCTGTGACGTGGCAGCTTTTGCAGCAGCATGCCGCGCGCGACCTTGTCGTCAGCAGCAACCCACAGGCGCGTGTCGAGCTGTTCCGAACGCAGCATGTAGTTTTCGATGACCGTGGCGACGTCGTCACCGTCCAGCGGCACGATGCCCTGGTAAGGCTGCTGGCCCGGCATCTTTTCGAGCGGGTCGAGCGTGATCACGAAGCGGCCAGTGCCCTGCACATTGACCAGCTGGCCGAGCGTCGCGTCGTCGGTGACGTCGACGTCCGGTGCCAGCTTGGCCGTGGCGCGCATGCGCAGATCGGCGTCGCATTCGACCACGAGCAGGCGCACCGGGCCGTCGCCATGGATCTGCATCACGATCGAGCCGTTGAACTTGAGGTTGGCCGACAGCAGGGCGCAGGCAGCCACCATCTCGCCCAGCACCGAACGCACCGCTTTCGGGTAGCCGTGGCGCGCCTGGATTTCGCGCCAGGTGTCGGAAATTTCGACCAGCTCGCCGCGCACGGCGGCGTTGTCGAAGATAAATTTTTGCAGCGTGTCGCCGGTGGTGCTGGTAACGTCAAGCGTGGTGTCTGGTGTCGTCATTCTTTATCCGATTCTCTTTAGCTGTGTATTGAATAGCTGGCCTCGCGCGACATAACTCGCGGCATTGCCCTGCAGGCGCAGCAGGTCTTCTTGTGTCAGTGTCCGCACCACTTTCGCGGGCGAACCCAGGATCAGTGAGTGATCGGGAAATGTCTTGTTCTCGGTGACCAGCGCGCCGGCGCCGACCAGGCAACCCTTGCCGATGCGGGCGCCGTTCAGGATCACCGCGCCGATGCCGATCAGCGAACCGTCGCCGACCGTGCAACCGTGCAGCATGGCCTGGTGGCCGATCGTCACGCCCTGGCCGATGTCGAGCGGATAGCCCATATCGGTATGCATCACCGTGCCTTCCTGCACATTGCTGTTTTCGCCAATGGTGATACGCTCGTTGTCGCCCCGCAGCGTGGCCCCGAACCACACCGACGTATTGGCCGCCAGCGTGACCTTGCCGATCAGCGTGGCCGAATCGGCGACAAACGCCGACGGATCGATCTCGGGTGCATGTTCGCCCAGCTGGTAAATGGCCATGGATGCGCTCGCAGAAGGTTGGAATGGCGCTATTTTACCGCCCCATGCCCCGGGCAGCGCCGCCTTCGCCATCGCCCGAAGACCGGCAGATGGGGCCACGCTGCGCGAATTCAACGGCCCGGCGATATAATTGCCTGAACGATCGTACTTTTTTCGAGGCCTCATGAAACTTTCACGTTCAGAATTTGTCACCGTGCGCGGCCTGCGCCTTCACGTGCGCCATTGGGGGAACGAGGGCGCGCCCAAGCTGTTCATGCTGCACGGCTGGATGGACGTGGCCGCCTCGTTCCAGTTCGTCGTCGATGCCCTCGAGGGCAACTGGCACGTGATTGCACCCGACTGGCGCGGCTTCGGGCACAGCGACCGCTCGGGCGCCGACACCTACTGGTTCCCGGATTACGTGGCCGACCTCGATGCGCTGCTCGACCGTTTCGCACCGGACGAGGCGGTGAACCTGCTCGGCCACAGCATGGGCGGCAATATCGCCGGCCTGTACGCGGGCGTGCGGCCGCATCGCGTGGGCAAGCTGATCAATCTGGAAGGCTTCGGCCTGCCGGGCACGAAGGCGGCGCAGTATCCGAAACGGCTGGCCAACTGGCTCGACGAACTGCGCGCGCCACCCGAGATGCGCGGCTATGCCAGCCTGGACGAAGTGGCGGCGCGCCTGCGCAAGACCAATCCGCGCCTGTCGTATGAGCGCTCGAGCTTTCTCGCTGCCCACTGGTCCGAGCAGGACCGCGACGGCCAGTGGCGCATCCTGGGCGACCCGGCGCACAAGATGACGGGGCCGCTGCTGTACCACGTCGACGAAATGATGGCGGCGTGGTCGGCCATCACCGCGCCGGTGCTGTGGGTCGAGGCCGAGGACACCGATATGTGGCGCTGGATGGGTGCGAAGGAGCAGGCGCGCGCCGAAGTCGACCGCCGCATGGGCTATCTGCAGCACGTCACGGCGCGCATGGTGCCGCAGGCGGGGCATATGCTGCACCATGATCAGCCCGAATTGCTGGCGCGCATGATCGAAGACTTCCTCGCTGCGCCGGCAGATTGATGCGCGTACAATGGAGCGTCCATCCCGCCTGCTGAATATCCCATGCTGAAAGTCGACCTGCACTGCCATTCCAATGTCTCCGACGGCGTCCTTGCGCCAGCGGACGTGGCCGCTTACGCCGGCAAGAGCGGCGTGAATGTATGGGCGCTGACCGACCATGACGAAATCAGCGGCGTGAAGGCGGCGCGGCAGGCGGCCACGGCGCTGGGCATGCGTTTCGTGGCGGGCGTCGAGATTTCGGTGACCTGGGCCAACGAGACGGTCCATGTCGTCGGCCTGCAGGTCGATGAAAACAACCCAGCGCTGATCGCCGGCCTGGCAGCAACCCGCAACGGGCGCGAAAAACGGGCCCGCGAAATGGCGGCGCAGCTCGAGCAGGCCGGCATTCCTACGCCGTATGAAGGCGCGCTGCGCTACGTCGCCAATCCCGACCTGATGTCGCGCACCCACTTTGCGCGCTACCTGTGCGAGATCGGTGTCTGCACGACCACGTCCGACGTGTTCCGCCGCTTTCTGACCGAAGGCAAGCCGGGCTATGTGCCGCATCGCTGGGCCACGCTCGGCGAAGCAATGGGCTGGATTCAAGGTGCGGGCGGCATCGCCGTCATCGCGCACCCGGGGCGCTACCGCTTCAGCGACACGGCCCAGGGCGCACTGTTCGATGAATTCCGCCAGCTGGGCGGCACCGCCATTGAGGTGGTCACCGGCAGCCACACGCCGGATCAATACGGCACCTACGCCGAAGTCGCGCGCCGTTATGGTTTTATGGCATCGCGCGGCACCGACTTTCACGCACCCGGCGAATCGCGCGTCGAGTTCGCCGAACTGCCACCATTGCCATTTGGCGTGACACCGGTCTGGCACGACTGGTTCTAACACTACATTGCGTCTGACTGTACGGCTGCCGCTTCTGCGGCTGGCCGCGTTGCGCCTGTTGCTTTCCTGTTTTTATAAAGAATTTACCCATCAGCTCTTGTAAAAGCCCTTTTATACTCCAATTGGAGTATATGCAGCGTATGGAGAGCACAATGAAAGCAGTTTTACCCCAACAGAAACTCCCTGACAGCGACAAGGTCACGGTCAACGTCGGCCTGGTCGACCTGGCGCAGGTCGACCTGCTCGTCGAGGAAGGGTTCTATTCCAACCGTACCGACCTGGTGCGCACGGCCATTCGCAACCTGCTCACGCAGCACGCCGACGTGATCCGCCAGACCATCGTGCGCAAGCGCTATGTGATGGGCTTGTACCGCTACTCGGTGCAAGAACTCGAGCAACTGGTGGCAGAGGGTCAGCAACTGGATATCCATGTGCTGGGCCTGGCGGTCATCGAAGACAACGTATCACCTGAACTTGCCCGGAATGCGATCGCTTCGATCCAGGTCCTGGGCGCCTTTGTTGCATCACCTGCCGTGCGCGCCGCGCTGGCAGATCGCACCCTTACCTAGACTGGAACGCTATGAAATCGCTCGACCAATTCATGAACAAGATAATGACCTCTGCCCGCCTCGTGCAGAACAAGGATGTGGCCTCGGCCACCGCCACGATCCAGCAAGCGCTGGCGCAGGCCGGCCTGATGCCGGGGCAGGGGCATGGACAGGGGCAGAGCGCCGCGCCCGCCAGCAAGGACGCCATGGCGTTTGTGGACATCAACCCGGCGCCCGATTGGCAAGCCCAGCTGCGCAAGGGCCAGGCGGCCATGCGCGCCGCCGGCGTCGGTGTCGGCATTGGCATGCCTCAAGATGACGATGTGGCGGTCATGGACGACATCGCCGGTAGCACCTTCACGGCAGGCGTCTTTTCGAACGCCGCTGGCCGCCGCCGCTACAAGCTGTACATCCCGTCCCAGCCGTCGACCACGCCGCGCCCGCTGATCGTCATGCTGCACGGCTGCACGCAGAATCCCGACGATTTCGCGCTCGGTACCGGCATGAACCGCTTGGCCGAAGAAGCCAACTGCCTCGTGCTGTACCCCGAGCAGGACAGCGCGTCGAACCGCACGCAGTGCTGGAACTGGTTCGAGTCAGGCCACCAGGCGCGCGATGCGGGCGAGCCGGGCATCATCGCCGGACTGACGCGGCAGATCGTCAAGGAGCACGGCGCCGATCCGACGCAGGTGTTTGTGGCCGGCATGTCGGCGGGCGGGGCGATGGCGGCGGTGCTGGGCGCCGAGTATCCCGACCTGTTCGCGGCAGTGGGCGTGCACTCCGGCCTGCCGGCCGGTAGCGGGCGCGACATGATCACCGGCTTGCAGGCCATGAAGAAGCCAGCCAAGGGCCGCGCCTTGCGCGAGGCGGTGCCCGTCATCGTGTTCCATGGCAGCACCGATCACGTGGTGGCGCCCGCCAATGGCGACGCCGTGCTGCAACAGTATGTGGGCGCTCACGCCGGCCTGCGCGCAACGCCGCTGAGCGTGCGTCACGACGATGCCGCCCATGGCGGGCGCCGTTGCCGCCGCAGTGTCTGGCGCGATGACGCGGGCCGGGCGATGGCCGAGCAGTGGGTCGTGCAGGGCGCAGGACATGCCTGGGCCGGCGGCAATGCGGCAGGATCGCATACCGATGCGGCAGGGCCGTCGGCGTCAAAGGAAATGCTGCGGTTTTTCCTGAAGGAGTGCCGCTGAGGTTTCTGCATCCAAGCTACCCGCACGTCGTTCCCGCGCCGGCGGGAACCCAAGTTCAGCGTACGTGGTCGCCATCATGTGATCGGCCCGCAGCGGACTTGGGTTCCCGCCTTCGCGGGAACGACGTGCTGGAGATCGTGGGGCAGGCGAGTCCGCCCTTGAATTTTCCGACAGGAAGCCCAATATTGGCATCCTGTCACTAATTCAGGAGTTGTCCGCCATGAAGCGCATTGTTCTTTTCCTCGCCACCAATCTTGCCGTCGTTCTGGTGCTGACGCTGGTCATGAACGTGTTCGGTCTTGGCCGCGCCGTCTCGGCGGAGGGCATCAACTTCACGACGCTCGCCGTGACATCGCTCGTCATCGGCTTCACGGGCTCGTTCATTTCGCTCCTGATGAGCAAGCCGATGGCCAAATGGTCGACCGGCGCGCGCGTGATCGAGCAACCGTCCAGCTCCACCGAACAGTGGCTGGTGGACACCGTGCGCCGCCTGGCCGAGCGTGCCGGCATCGGCATGCCCGAGGTCGCCGTCTATGATGGCGAGCCGAATGCGTTTGCCACCGGTGCCTTCAAGAATTCGGCGCTGGTCGCCGTCTCTACCGGCCTGCTGCAGAGCATGAATCAGGATGAAGTCGAAGCCGTGCTGGGTCACGAGGTTGCCCACATTGCCAATGGCGACATGGTCACGCTGACGCTGATCCAGGGTGTGGTCAATACCTTCGTCGTGTTCTTCGCGCGCGTGGTCGGCTTCTTCGTTGACAAGCTGCTGTTCCGTAAAGAGGGCGACGCGCCCGGCATCGGCTACTTCCTGACCGTGATGGTCTGCGAAGTCCTGTTCGGCCTGCTCGCCTCGATCATCGTGGCCTGGTTCTCGCGCCAGCGCGAATTCCGCGCCGACGCCGGCGCCGCCAAACTGATGGGTAGCCCGGTGCCGATGCAGCACGCGCTGGCCCGCCTGGGTGGCTTCGCGCCGGGTGCGTTGCCGAAAGCGATGTCGGCATCGGGCATTTCCGGCAGCGGCGGCGGCTGGGGCGCGCTGTTCTCGACCCACCCGCCGATGGAGCAGCGTATTGCCGCGCTCCAGTCGCTGCCTAACCAATAACAAGGACACCATCCATGGGCCAGTTTTTCCAGATTCACCCTGAAAACCCGCAAGCGCGCCTGATCAAGCAGGCTGCACAGATCGTCAGCGCCGGCGGCATCGTCGCGCTGCCGACCGATTCCGCATACGCACTCGTCTGCCGGCTGGACGACAAGAACGCGGTCGAGAAGCTGCGCCGTATCCGTGGCGTCGATGACAAGCACCATCTGACGCTGCTGGTGCGCGACCTGTCCGAAGTGGCGCAGTACGCGCGCGTGGACAACACGCAATACCGCCTGCTCAAGGCGACGATGCCAGGCCCGTACACGGTGATCCTGGAAGCCACGCGCGAGCTGCCGCGGCGCCTGTCGCATCCGTCGCGCAAGACAATTGGCCTGCGCGTCCCTGAAAACCGCATTACGCTGGCGCTGCTTGAAGAGCTGGGCGAGCCGCTGATCGGCACCACACTGCAACTGCCGGGCGACGAACACATGCTGTCGGATCCCGATGAAGTGCGCGAGCGCCTTGAAAAACAGATCGAACTGATCATCGACGGCGGCGCCGGCATGCTGGAAGCCACCACCGTGATCGACCTGACCGGCCCCGAGCCGGTGCTGATTCGCGAGGGCAGGGGCGACCCGGCGGCGTTCGGCCTGTAATCAGGCGGGCTGCAGCCTTCAAGGCTGCCTTAAGTATTCCACCGGTCAAGTACGCGCCGCGCTCTGATAGAATCAGCCCCCATGGAAGAAACGATTCGCACCATCGCGGTGTATGCGCTGCCGGTCCTGTTTGCGATTACGCTGCATGAAGCCGCCCACGCTTACGCCGCCAAGTATTTTGGCGATAACACCGCCTATTCGCAGGGGCGCATGAGCCTCAACCCGCTGGTGCACGTGGATATCTGGGGCACCATCGTGATCCCGATCGTGATGTTCCTGTTCAGCGGTTTCGTGTTCGGCTACGCCAAGCCGGTGCCCGTCGAATTCGGCCGCCTGCGCAACCCGAAGCGTGACATGGCGTGGGTGGCCCTGGCCGGTCCGTTTGCCAACTTCATCATGGCCGTCCTGTGGCTGATCCTGGGCGTGCTGCTCGTATTCTTCCAGGTCGGTGAAGAATTCCCGCACAAGGTGGCGCAGGCCGGCATCGTCACCAATCTGTTGATCATGGCCTTCAACCTGCTGCCGATCCCGCCGCTCGATGGTGGCCGGGTCGTCACGGCGATGTTGCCGCACCGCGCGGCCTACGCGTTCGCGCGCATCGAGCCATACGGCTTCTTCATCGTGCTGGCGCTGGTCATGCTCCGGGTCGTCGGTTACTGGCTCACGCCGGTGATGGCGCTGGGTGGCTATCTGGTGCAACTGGCGGCCACGCCGTTCACGTTCTTCCTGCTCTGAGCCGATGAGCACCGGCACACATATGGCGGCCTTGCCCGCGTCGCCCTGGGTAGCGCGCTTTGCGCCCCTCGCGCGGCCTGGCGAAGCGCTCGATCTGGCGTGCGGCAACGGGCGCCACACGCGCCTGCTCGCGGCGCAAGGTTTCCAGGTGCTGGCCGTCGATCGCAATCCAGCCGCGCTGGCCGCCAGCGCAGGCAAGGGCGTGACGACACTGGCCTGGGATCTGGAGGCCGATGGCGCAGGCTGGCCATTCGAAGCGGGGCGCTTTGCCGTCATCGTCGTCACCAATTACCTGCACCGGCCGCTGTTTGCGCAGATCGCGGCCAGCCTGCGGCCCGACGGGATCCTGATCTACGAAACCTTCGCGCAAGGTAACGAGGTCTATGGGAAACCGTCGAATCCGGCGTTCCTGCTCGCACCTGGCGAACTGCTGTCGCTGGCCCACGATGGCGGCCTGCAGGTGCTGGCGTACGAGGATGGCCACGTTGAGCGGCCCCATCCGGCGCAGGTGCAGCGCCTGTGCGCCGCCGGCCATGCGTACCGCAAAACCGAGGCCTGGCTCGACCATATTGTGGTCAGGAATGAACCATAGGGGCGGGCTATCCGCTACAATCAGATTTTTAAATGAATGGCACGGTCCAAAGATTATGATTAAGGGCAGTATCGTAGCAATCGTCACCCCGATGTTCGAAGATGGCACCGTCGATCGCGATTCCCTGCGCGCGCTGATCGACTGGCACATCGCCGAAGGTACCGACGCGATCGTCATCGTGGGCACGACCGGCGAATCGGCGACCTTGTCGCCGGAAGAGCATTGCGAACTCGTCAAGCTGGCCGTCGACCATGTCGCCGGCCGCATCCCTGTCATCGCCGGCACTGGCGGCAATTCGACCGTGGAAGCCATCGCGCTGACCCGTCACGCGAAGAGCGTCGGCGCGGACGCGTCCCTGCAGGTCGTGCCGTACTACAACCGGCCGACGCAAGAGGGCATGTACCGCCACTTCCGCACGATCGCCGAAGCCGTCGACCTGCCGATCATCCTGTACAACGTGCCGGGCCGTACCGTGGCCGACATGGCCAACGAGACGGTCGCGCGCCTGGCGCCGATCGAGAACATCGTCGGCATCAAGGACGCCACCGGCAATATCGGGCGCGGCATCGAACTGCTCAAGATGGTCGACAAATCCTTCGCCGTGTACTCGGGCGATGATCCGACCGCGATGGCGCTGATGTTCTGCGGCGGCGCCGGCAATATTTCGGTCACCGCCAACGTGGCGCCACGCGCGATGCACGAGCTGTGCGTGGCTGCCATGAGCGGCGACATCGCACGCGCGCTCGAAATTAACAACCGCGTGCTCGGCCTGCACGCCAGGTTGTTCGTCGAACCGAATCCGGTGCCCGTCAAATGGGCGCTGGCCGAGATGGGCAAGATGCCGGCGGGCCTGCGCCTGCCGCTCGCGCCGCTGTCCTCCCAATACCACGAGATCGTACGTGCCGCCCTGGTGGAAGCCGGCGTTCATTCCCCATCCTGAACCCGCAAGGGTTCGGGTTACTGACCTGATATCGAACGACATGACTATTCGCAAGACTAAGAATTCAAACGGCGCATCCCTGATCAACGCTCCTGCCGCCGCCCGTGTGCTCTCGCTCACGGTCATCGCGTTCAGCCTGGCAGCCTGCACCACGATTTTCAGTGGCGACAAAGTCGACTACAAAGGCACCAAGAAGGCCGCACCGCTGGACGTGCCGCCCGACCTGACCAAGCTGCAGCGCGACAACCGCTACGCGATCCCGGACGGCCGTGGCGTCGCCACCGCATCCGAGTTCCAGCAAGGCCAGGCCGCAGCCGCTGCCGGCGGCGTGCCTGCAGTGGCCGGTGTCTCGGCATCCGGTCAGCCGATCGGCCCGATTTCGACCGACGCCGTCAGCGTGCAACGTAATGGCGACCAGCGCTGGCTGGTGGTCAAGCAAACGCCTGAACAGCTATGGCCGCAACTGCGCCAGTTCTGGGAAGAGCAGGGCTTCGCGCTCGAAACCGAATCGGCCACCACCGGCACCATGGAAACCGCCTGGGTCGAGAACCGTTCGAAGATCCCGCAAGACTTCGTGCGCCGTGCCATCGGCCGCGTGTTCGACAGCGCCTACTCGACCGGCGAGCGCGACAAGTTCCGCACGCGCCTCGAGCGCCTGCCGGATGGCTCGACCGAGATCTGGGTCAGCCACCGCGGCGCCGAAGAAGTCCTCACCGGCCCGCAAAGCGAAACCACGACCTGGACCGTGCGTCCCAACGATCCGGGCCTGGAATCGCAATACCTGAGCCGCATCGTCGCTCTGCTGACCGGCGCGAAAGAAGTCGCCCCGGCCGAAGCCATGGTCGCCAACGCGCCACTGGCGCCGCAGCACGCCAAGCTGGTGGGTGACAAGGTCGAGGTCGATGAAGGCTTCGACCGTGCATGGCGCCGTGTCGGCCTGGCGCTCGATCGCGTCGGCTTCACCGTCGAAGACCGCGACCGCGTGCAGGGCATCTACTTCGTGCGCTATGTCGATCCGGATGCAGGCGAGACCAAGGATGGCTTCTTCAAGCGCCTGTTCACGTTCGGCAAGTCGGAAGACGACGCGAAAGAAGCGCAGCGCTACCGCGTGCTGGTCAAGGCCGCGCAGGGCGCGAACGTGAGCGAAGTATCAGTGCAGACCAACGATGGCAAGGCAGAAACGTCGCCGACGACGACCAAGATCCTGACGCTGCTGAACAACGAGCTGAAGTAATCCTCGTTGCAGCAACGAGAAACCGGCCAAGTGGCCGGTTTTTTTATGCGTTTTGTCACCGTATTCAATAGGGTGGACGGGTTTCCCGTCCACGCGTTCGAAAGCGACAGACGTAAAAAAACCGGCCCGCAGGCCGGTTTCTTCATACCGAGTAACGAATTACTTGGTGGTAGCAGCAGCGTCAGCAGCTTGGGTAGCCGAGGTCTGAGCAGCGGCAGCAGCGTCGGTTGCGGTCGAAGCAGCAGCAGCTGCGTCGGTTGCAGCAGCGTCAGCAGCAGCAGCAGCTGGAGCGGTTGCGTCAGCAGCTGGCATGGTTGCGTCAGCAGGAGCGACGACAGCAGCTGGGGTTTCGGTCACTGGTGCGACTGGAGCTTCTTCTTTCTTAGCGCAAGCAGCCAGGGTAACAGCGAACAGGGAAGCGATCAGCAGGGATTTTTTCATGGTTTTTTCCTTAGTATTTACAAAAGTAGAACTACTTGATACGAATAATAATTACCGGTAATTATTTCTCGATGGAATTCTCGTGCCTTCACAAATAGCAAGACTGCCACGGGCGCAACGGAACCTTCCTGATTGATATTATAGACAATTTTACAGTTTCGCAATAGCTAACACATGCTCTGGTGTAAGAATTTTCCGCTTTGATAAGCTTCATATTGTTACAAGATGCTACGCAAATAGCGAAACACCTGAGAATTAACTCCTGGGCAACTAATTGTGCTTTCTTGACGACCTTACAACCCGGTCGTCGTGGGATGCAGCGTTGGCCGGGAGGCTTCCCAGATCGCCTCGAACCGATGGTGGGGAACATCGACAGCGCGAGGATCGTCGAAGTTGGCTTCACCACGCATATGGTCGCTGTGAAAACGGCGCACCACGTGCTGTTCGTCGGCGATGCAGAACGAGTCGGTCAGCTGGCGCAGGTTTTTCGGGCTCTGGCGGCATTCGCAGGCGTGGCCGTAGTCACGCAGCAGACGCAAAAAACGCGGACAGTGACGCTCTATGTGGCCCGGCTCATGCAGCCCAAGGCGCAAGGTGCCGCCCCGTTGCAGGAACGCGCGCAGCGCCGCATCCACCTGGATCGTGCCCAGCGCAAACACCGCCCCATCCGGATCGAACAGGCGCAGACTGTGCTGCGCGGCCGCCACGACGGCGAGGAACTGCGTCTCGCAGTCGCGCCGGGTGTCGAACGGGATGGCGCGCGCATCCATGGTCAGCCCAGCTCGACCCAGCCGTCCTGGTACCAGGCGTACAGCGATTCGGTGACGTCGTCGGTGGCTTTGCCGAGCGTGGCGCCATCGATGCGGCGATCGTTGGCCAGTACGTCGAGCACCACCTTGTCGGCGCGGCCGGCAGCCAGCGATTCACCATTGATGAACACGTTCTTGCCGCGATACAGCATCAGCGTCTTGCTCGACAATTTGATGCCGCGCTTGGCGGCCGTTTCCATGAAGCGCCCGAAGGTCAGCGGCTTGGCGGGCGGCGTGAAGAACACATTGTGCTTCGGCTCGGACATGTGCTCGCCGAGGAAGATGGTGACGTCTTCTTCGTCCCAGCGCACCTTGTTGAGTTCTTCGGTGACGGTGGTGAGCATGTGTTTCGGAATCTCGGCCGGGTTCTTGGCTTCTTGCAATTCGGGATCGGCGTAACGGCCCGGCAGGTCGATGGAATCGGCCATGAATTGCAGGAAGGCTTCGCCCAGTTCCTGGAACGACGGCGAGCGAAAACCAATCGAATAGGTCATGCATTCGCCTTCGGCGATGCCGTCGTGCGCGTACTGGGGCGGCAGGTACAGCATGTCGCCCGGCTCGAGCACGAACTCTTCTTCGGCCTCGAAATTGGCCAGGATCTTGAGGGGCAAGCCTTCGATGATCGTCAGGTCCTGCTGCGCGCCGATGCGCCAGCGGCGCTTGCCGTGCGCCTGCAGCAGGAACACGTCGTACGAGTCGTAATGGGGGCCGACGCCGGCGCCGTCGGTGGCAAAGCTCACCATCAGGTCGTCCAGACGGGCATCCGGCACGAAGCGGAACTGGCGCAGCAGCTCGTCGGCGCGCTCGTCATGCAGGTTCACGCCCTGGACCAGCATCGTCCAGTTCGGCTCGCTGCGGGCCGGCAATTCGGTGAGGGGGCCGTGCTGCATGTCCCACTCGCCGTCGCGCAGCGACACCAGCCGCGATTCGACGTGGTTCAGCGCGGCCAGCTCGGCCAGCTTCTCGAACTTGAGCAGCGGCTTGAAGCCCGGGATGGCGCCACGGATCAGCAGCGGTTTCTTGTGCCAGTAGTCACGCAGGAATTCAGCAGGGGAAAGATTCCCCAAAAGCGGTAATTTTTTCATACGACATTATAACCAGCCGAAGCGGGGCCTAGACCCATCGAGAGTATAATCCGCAGCTCACAATGAAAGGATGGACGATGAAGATTGCTAAAGACACAGTCGTGACGGTTAATTACAAACTGTCGGATGCCCAGAACAATCTGATCGAGGAGGGCTCCCAGCCGATGGTGTACCTGCACGGCGGCTACGAGAATACCCTGCCGAAGATCGAAGAAGAGCTGGACGGCAAAGAAACCGGCTACGCCTCGACGATCCAGGTAGAACCAGACGACGCGTTCGGCGACTACGAGCCAGAGCTGGTCAAGGTTGAAGAGCGTTCGCGCCTGCCGGAACCGATCGAAGTCGGCATGCAGTTCGAAGGCGTGGCCGAAAACGGCGACGACGAGCCGGTGATTTTCACCGTCACCGAAATCGCTGACGACAAGGTCGTCCTGGATGGCAACCATCCACTGGCCGGCATGGCGCTGCGTTTCGACCTGTCCGTGGTCGACGTGCGCGCTGCAACCGCCGAAGAAATCCAGCACGGTCACGTGCACGGCGCTGGCGGTCATCATCACGAGATCGATGACAGCGATGATGGCGATCACTTCCGTACCCAGCCGCTGCAGTAATCCGGTTGGTGCGCGGCCACCGCATCACGCGGTGGCCGCGCTTGTAACTTCTGTTCTACTGCTTCGCGTCCACCACCGTGAACGCCGCATCTTTCCCCAGCATCACATTTACCTCGACCGCCTTGGTCCCCACTGACAGCTGCCCCAGATTGCCTTTCCATGCGATCTGCGGCTTGTGGCCACCTGGCGCGTCACTGTCGACCAGCAGCACCTTCCCATCGAACTTGACGGCCTGCGCCTGGATCTGACGCCGCGCTGCCTCGAACCCGTCGCGCTCGACCGGTGCGCGCCGCAGCAAGCCGCGCAGACCCGCCGGCTGATCGAGATGGAACGGGCGCACGGCCCCTTCCGAGAACAGCACCAGCGCCTGCGCCTTGTCGCTGCGCGCCATCGCGAACAGACGGTTCAGCCAGAAGCGGTTGGCCACGGCCCGGTCTTCGTATTCGCTGTTGCGGCCCGCCGCCGGCAGGAAATGGTTGTTCGCGGCCGGCAGATTGATGGTGGCGTACAGCACCTTATCCACCTTCCAGTGCGCGTTTTCGGCATAGCTACGAAAACGCGGACTGGCCGACAGCTGCGTCAGATGGATCTTCGTCGCGCCAAGCGATTCGGGCTCGCCGTAGAGCAGTTCGCGCAGGCGGTTCAGGCGCTCGATCGCATTGGTGCGCTTGGCCGAGTTACGGCAGCCAGTCCAGTCGCTGCCCGACAGCGACACGATCACGGGCCGCTTCGCATGCTCGAACAGGTCGCGCCGCTGCAGGTACAGCTTGTCGCCGCAGCTTTCGTTCTCGCCCTTGATGCCCGTGAGGACCACGAACGACACCGATTTTTCGGACGAATCGGCCAGCGCCTGCTTCAGGCGCGCGTCGCTGTCGGCGCGCGCGTCATTGCCGACCACGGCGAAGCGGTGCGTGGGGCGCGCTTCCTTGTCCTTATCCTTGGCTTGGCCCACCAGCGGCGCGCAAGCAAGCAGCGTCGCCAGCAGCGCAGCGCGGACAATGACCGGACGCGGGATCGACATCAGGCAGCCAGCCGTTTCAGCTCGTACAGCCGTTCGAGCGCTTCGCGCGGCGTCAGCGCGTCCGGATCGATGGCGTCGAGCGCGTCGCGCAGGCCGTCATCCTGGACCTCGGCCACGACTGGCGCCGGGGTATCGTCAACATCATGTTCGGGCAGGGGCGCGGCGAACAGGTCGCGCTGCGGCGTACCACCTGCGGCCTGCGCTTCCAGGCGCGCCAGGTGCTTGCGCGCGGCCTTGATCACCGGTTGCGGCACGCCGGCCAGTTGCGCCACCTGCAAGCCGTAGCTTTGCGATGCCGGGCCATCCTGCACCGCGTGCAGGAACACGATGCTGTCCTTGTGCTCGACCGCCGACAGGTGCACGTTGTACGCGCTCGGGTACGACTCCGGCAACTGGGTCAGCTCGAAATAATGCGTCGCGAACAGCGTGAAGCTGCGGCTCGTGTCGATCAGGTGGCGCGCGATGGCCCACGCCAGCGCCAGACCATCGAAGGTCGACGTGCCGCGCCCGACTTCATCCATCAGCACCAGCGAATGCTCGGTGGCGCCATTGAGAATCGCGGCCGATTCGGTCATCTCGACCATGAAGGTCGAGCGGCCGTTGGCCAGGTCGTCGCTCGCGCCGATGCGCGTGAAGATGCGGTCGATCGGGCCCAGCGTGGCTTCGGCGGCTGGCACATAGCTGCCGACATAGGCCAGCAGCGTGATCAGCGCGACCTGGCGCATGAAGGTCGATTTACCGCCCATGTTCGGACCGGTGATCAAGAGCAGGCGGCGCTCGTTCGAGAAGCGGCAATCGTTGGCAATGAAGCGCTCGATCTGGTTCTCGACCACCGGATGGCGGCCTTCGACGATGTTCAGGCACGGCGCATCGACCAGCTGCGGCGCGCACCAGCCGTGGCGCAGCGCGTGGCTGGCCAGCGCCACCAGCACGTCGACCTGCGCGATCGCGCGCGCGATCGTCTGCAGGACGCCGATGTGCGGCGCAAGCTGGGCCAGCAAGTCGTCGTACAGGATTTTCTCGCGCGCCAGCGCGCGGTCCTGCGCCGACAGGGCTTTGTCTTCATAGGCCTTGAGTTCAGGCGTGATGTAGCGTTCGCAGTTTTTCAGCGTCTGGCGGCGGCGGTAATCGTCCGGCACCTTGGTCGCCTGGCCGTTGGTGACTTCGATGTAGAAGCCGTGCACGCGGTTGTACTCGACGCGCAGGTTGGCGATGCCGGTGCGGGCGCGCTCGCGTGTTTCGAGATCGACGAGGAACTGGCCGGCATTCTCGGACAGCGCCTGCAGTTCATCGAGTTCGGCATCGTAGCCGCGCGCGAACACGCCGCCATCGCGAATCATCGCACTCGGCTCTTCCAGCACGGCGCGCACCAGCAGGTCGAGGCAGTCGGCGGGCGTGGCCAGGTCGTCATGCAGCTCGCGCAGCAGCGACGTATCGCCCGGCACGAAGCAACGCGCCACCAGTTCGCGCAGCATCGGCAAGGCCTTGAGGCCATCACGCAGGCTCGCCAGGTCGCGCGGGCGCGCACTGAGCAAGGCCACTCGCGTGGTAATGCGCTCGATGTCCGGCACCTGCGCCAGCGTCGGCGACAGGTTGTCGATGGCGTCCGCCTGCAGCAGCGCGGCGATCGACTGGTGACGGCTGCGCGCTATCGACTGGTCGCGCCGCGCATGGTGCAGCCAGTGGCGCAGCATGCGCGAACCCATCGCCGTGCGGCAGCCATCGAGCAGCGAAAACAGCGTTGGCGATTCTTGCCCGCGAATGGTCTCGGTCAGTTCCAGGTTGCGGCGCGTGGCGGCATCAAGGCCGATGTATTCATTCTCGTTTTCGCACGCCAGCCCGCGCACGTGCTGCAGCCCGCGACCCTGCGTGGACTGGGCGTAGCGCAGCAGCGCGCCGGCCGCGCCGAACGCGGCGCCCAGGCCATCGGCGCCAAAGCCGGTCAGTGTGGCGACCTTCAACTGTTCGAGCAGCGCGCCGTGGCCCTTGACCACGTCGAAATGCCACTCCGGCACGCGCTGGGTGTGTACGGTGGATGCGCCATCGTCGAACATGTCGCCGCAATCGGCGCGCAGGATTTCGGCCGGCGCGATGCGCTCGAGTTCATGCGCCAGACGCGCCTCGATGGCGCGCGCGTCGCCCGAAAATTCCATCAGGCGCAGATTGCCACTGGCCAGCGACAGCCAGGCCAGACCCGCGGTGACGGTCTTGCGCTGGGTTTGCAGGCACAGGGCGAGAAGAGGGCGCTCGGCTTTTTCGGGCAGCAGGTCGGAATCGGTCAACGTACCGGGCGTGACGACGCGCAGCACCTTGCGTTCGACCGGGCCTTTGGACAGCGCCGGATCGCCGATCTGCTCGCAGATCGCGCACGACTCGCCCAGTTTCACCAGCTTGGCCAGATAGCCATCGAGCGAGTGGAACGGCACACCGGCCATCTTGATCGGATTGCCCTCGGACTTGCCGCGCGCGGTCAGCGTGATGCCCAGCACGCGCGAGGCTTTTTCGGCATCGTCAAAAAACAGTTCGTAGAAGTCGCCCATGCGGTAGAACACCAGCATGTCGGGGTAGTCGGCCTTGATGCGCAGGTATTGCTGCATCATCGGGGTGTGCTTGTCGGTCGCGCTGTTCTTGACGGCTGCGGCGTTGATTTCAGTGGGAACGGTGGTCATTTCTTCGGATTGGGTACGGCGAGGCAGAGGCTGGCCAGAGCTGCGTATTTTACCGCGATTGATGCTGCACGCGCGGCACAGCCGGGGTCATAGCCGGGGTCAGGTCTGACATTCGGACACGACCTCAGCCTTAGCCACTTCCATTGGTGCATTTTCCTGATCAGCACGGCGCTGTGTCAGCTAGTTCCGACTGCTTTACTGTCGAGATCGTGTCCGAATGTCAGACCTGACCCCGGCTTTTTGCGGGTCGCGCGACATCACGCGTAGTCAAGCGTGCCTTCGACGGCCACGCGACCGCTGCACAGCACGACAAAACTGCCGGGGGCTTCGCAGGCCAGCAAAGTTGCCGAAGCACCCAGCGGCACGGCGCGCTTGAAACGGCAGGTCAGACTGGTGACGCGGCGATTGGCCGATTGCTCGAACGCCGCGCAGACGCGCGCCATCGTTTCCATGCCGTGGATGATTGGCGCGTGCATTCCCATCAGCCGCGCACTCCATGGCCACAGATGAATGGGATTCCAATCGCCCGACAAGGCCGCATAGCGTCGCCCCGCATCGGCAGCTACGACCCATTCTCCGACGACGTCACCCACCGGTGCGACCGTCGGCGTTGCGGGCGCATGCTTGGCGCGTTGCCCGCGTTTAATCAGGTACCGGCTGGTGCAGGTGAAGACCGTCTGCCCATCAGCGCTTGCCACTGTCTCCAGCACGCATTCGATGGCGCCGTTAGCCGCAGGTTCCGGCGTCGACAATGTCGTCACGAGTACCAGTGGTGCATCAGTGCGTACCTCGCAATGCATTGCGAGATCATTCGACACATGAATCAACCCGACAATCCGAAACGGCATCGCCCGATCAAGCATCGTCGCCAGTTGCGCGCGCTGCGCCAGCAGGTAAAGGTAGGTCAGTGGCACACGCCCGGGCGGGAAGCCGAACGCATCGCAGTAGCGCCGCACGTGATCTGCATCGAGCTGGTCCAGCCGATAGCTGGCCTGGACCGGTTGCGCCGACACCCGCGCGGGCCGCTTGAACAATGCCTGCACCAGCGGCCAGGCACTGGCCCTGGGCAGGGCAGGGAGGGATGACGGGGACAGGCTATTCATCGACGCAGCATACCGCGTCGCCGCCCGTCCCCGGTAACACAGCACCGATACTCAGCTCGCTGCCTTGACCCGCGCCGTAATATGCGCCAGCGCCTCGTCAACCTGGTCGATCAGGATCAGGCACAAGTCTCCATCTTCCAAACGCGAAAGGGCACGATCAATCGCCACGAACTCGCCATTGATTTCTTCGACGTGTCCCGTACGGGTCGCGTTGCTCAGTCCCGCGCGCAGCAGTGCAATGACTTCGCCATCGGCGCGGCCACGCTGGCACTGGTCCTGGTACAGCAGCACGTCGTCGAACGCCGCGCCCAGGATTTCGGTCTGCTGCGTGATGTCCTGGTCGCGCCGGTCGCCGGCGCCGCTGATCACCACCGAGCGGCGCTTGGCAGGCATGCTCTCGACCGCATTGACCAGCGCAGCGATCGCATCCGGGTTGTGGCCGTAGTCGGCGATCACGGTCGCGCCCTTGTAGTCGAACACGTTGAAGCGCCCCGGCGCATTGTCGCTTTCGCCGACAAAGGTCTTCAGGCCCAGGCGGATCGCATCCCACGACGTGCCCACGCCCCACGCCGCAGCCACCGAGGCCATCACGTTCTCGACCTGGAAGCCCACCACGCCGCCGCGCGTGATCGGCACTTCCCGCAGGTCGATGCGTTCGATGAACGATTCCTGCGCTGCCACCAGATAGCCTTCTTCGACGAAGACGACGCGCCGGCCCTGGGCGCGGTGCATCGCCATGACCGGATTGCCCACGTCCTGCGCGAAGAACGTGACATCGCCGCGCGTTCTTTCGGCCATCGCCGCCACGGTCGGATCGGCGGCGTTGAGTACCGCCATGCCGCCCACGGCCACGTTCTGCACGATCACGCGCTTGAGTACCGCCAGGTCTTCGAGCGTGGTGATGTAGTTCAGGCCAAGGTGGTCGCCCGAGCCGATATTGGTCACCACGGCGACCTGGCACTTGTCGTAGGCCAGGCCTTCACGCAGCAGGCCGCCGCGCGCCGTTTCGAACACGGCGGCGTCGACGTCTGGGTGCAGCAGCACGTTGCGCGCGCTGCGCGGGCCGCTGCAGTCGCCGCTTTCGATGCGGCGGCCTTCAATGTAGACGCCGTCGGTATTAGTCATGCCGGTGCGCAGGCCGGAAGCGGTGAGCAGGTGTGCGATCAGGCGCACGGTGGTCGTCTTGCCGTTCGTGCCGGTGACGGCCACGATCGGGATGCGGCCGTCGTCGCCGTCCTTGAACAGCGTGTCGACGATCGCTTCGCCGATCGGGCGCGGTTTGCCGAACGATGGCGCCAGGTGCATGCGCAGGCCCGGGGCGGCGTTGACTTCGACGATGCCGCCGTTCTGATCCTCAATCGGTTTGAGGACGCTGTCGCAGACCAGGTCAACGCCGCAGATATCCAGGCCGATCATGTGGGCGGCAGCGACGGCGCGCGCTGCGACTTCGGGGTGCACGTCGTCGGTGACGTCGGTGGCCGAGCCGCCGGTGGACAGGTTCGCGTTATTGCGCAGGACCACGCGCTGGCCGATGGCGGGCACCGAGTCCGGGGTCAGGCCGTTCTGGGCCAGCGTGCCGATGGCGATGTCGTCGAAGCGGATCTTGGTCAGCGACGTGCCGTGGCCGTCGCCGCGGCGCGGGTCGAGGTTGACCTGTTCGACCAGTTCGCGCACGCTGCGCTCGCCGTCACCCACCACCTGCGGCGGTTCGCGGCGCGCGGCGGCAACGAGCTTGTCGCCCACCACCAGCAGGCGGTAGTCGTGGCCCGGCAGGTAGCGCTCGACCAGGATGTCGTCGCGGAATTCGCTGGCAGCCTTGAAGCCGGCGTCGAGCTGTTCGCGCGTGGTGACGTTGACCGTCACGCCCTTGCCCTGGTTGCCGTCCTTCGGTTTGATCACCACCGGCAGGCCGATTTCCATCGCGGCGGCCCACGCGTCATCGGGGTCGGAGACGCCGCGGCCCTGCGGTACTGGCACGCCGGCCGCGTCGAGCAGCTTCTTGGTCAGTTCCTTGTCTTGCGCGATCGATTCGGCAATCGCGCCGGTGGCGTCGATCTCGGCGGCCTGGATGCGGCGCGCGCGGCTGCCCCAGCCGAACATGACCATGCTGCCTTCGGTCAGGCGGCGGAACGGGATGTTGCGGGCCACGGCGGCCTGCACGATCGACCCGGTCGATGGCCCCAGGCGCACGTCTTCGTCCGTCGCGCGCAGTTGCGCCAGCGCGGCGGGCACGTCGAACGGGGTGTCGTTGCGGGCGGCCTCGATCAGCTGCTGCGCGAGTTCGAGGGCCTGGCGGCCGACGTCTTCTTCGCTGTATTCGACGACCACCTGGTAGGTGCCGGGCTCCAGCGTGGCGGTGGTGCGGCTGAACGTCACCGGGCAGCCGGCTTCGGCCTGCAGGTGCAGCGCGACCAGTTCGAGCACGTGGGCCAGCGGGATTGTTTCATAGTGACCGAACGGCTGCAGGCCGCCGATCTGCGGGAAGCGCACGCGCAGGCGCGATTCGAAACCGGCCAGTTCGCCGATCGATTCTTCCTCAGGCGTGCACGTCACGATCGCCTCGACCGAGGTGTGGTGGCTCCAGAGATTGGGGCCACGCAGGGCCCGTACGCGAGATACTTCCATAAACCGTCATTCCTTTCGCGGGCCGCGCGCCGCGCGCACATGCGCGGGGGCGGGCGCCAGGCCCGGCAGATTGCCGGGCAGTGTCATTCAATGTGTCGTTTGTTTTGGTGTCGCGTCGAAGGCGCGCAGGCCGCCGCACAGCAGGTCGCTCGGCACGCCAAGCGCCCACGCCGCCGCCACTGCTGCCAGCACGTTTTCGGGGTATTTCACGGTGGACGGCTTCATCGTGTCCAGCGTGTTCAGGCGCGTCTCGGCGCCGCCTTCCGCCAGCATGATGCGCCCGTCACGCACGAACACGACGCGCTCGCCGGCCGCGCGGTGCGCCGCCAGCACAGCATGGTGTTCGTCGAAGGCGTAGAAGATCACGCCGCCGTCGCACAATTCGGCCAGTGCCGCGACCTGCTCGTTGGCGGCGTTGAGTACGGCCACGCCGTCCGGCAGGATCACGTCGACCTGGGTGCGGATCACGTTGCGCAGCGCGTCGTCGTCATGGATATGGAACTCTGCCAGATCGGCCAGACCCGCCATGTCGGTCACGACGCCCACGGTGCAGCGGTCGTACGGCAGGCCGTCCTGCAGGATCGAGCGGGCGTTCGATTCGAACACCGCCGTCTGCACGTTACGGTTGATCAGGATGCGCTGGCCGGCTTCGACGCCCGTACTGTCGCGGTTCGAGATCACGCGCGCATTCAGGTACAGGCCTTCGCCGTTGGCCACGCCGACCTCTTTGCCGGTGATGTTGACCAGGCAGCCGATCAGGCGCGTGATCAGGCTGCAGCCGAGCGAGCCCGTGACGCCGACCACCGGGATGCGCGCCGTGTCGTCCGGCGCGAACAGGTGCTCGATGATGTCCTTGCCGACGTTGCGTGCGGTGCCGCTGGCCGGCTTGGTGTGGGCCAGCAGGCCCGGGCTGGCATTGACCTCGATGATCGCGCCGCGCTGTTCAAGCAGTGGGCGGCTGATGTCTTCGCATACCAGGTCGATGCCGGCGATGTCCAGGCCGACGATGCGCGCGGCCAGTGCCGCGGCGTGCGCGACGTCCGGGTGGAGCTGGTCGGTGACGTCGTCGGCGACGTTGCCGTTCATCTGGATCAGCACCTTCTGGCCGGCCGGCGGCACCGTGTCGGGCGTGAGGCCCTGGCGCTTGAGCTGCAACTGGTTTTCTTCGCTCTTGCGCGGCTCGACGGGGCTGAGCGGGAATTCTTCGCTTTCGCCACGGCGCGGGTCGATATTGATCTGACTGTCGCACAGCTCGGCCACGTTCTGGCGGCCGTCGCCCGTCACCCACAGCGATTCGCCGCGCGCGACGGCGACGACCTTGCGGCCGACCACCAGCAGGCGGTGCTCGCTGCCCGTGATGAAGCGCTCGACCAGAACCGAGCGGCTTTCGCCTTCTTCGGATGCGATCACGTAAGCGGCGCGCACTTCGGCTTCGGTATTCAGGTTCAGCGACACGCCGCGGCCGTGATTGGCGTCGACCGGCTTGACGACCACGGGCAGGCCGATGTCGGCGGCTTCTTCCCACGCCGCGTCGGCGCTGCGCGCGATGGCGCCTTCGGGCACCGGCACGCCGCACGAGGCGAGCAGGTTCTTGGTCATGTCCTTGTCGCTGGCGATGCCTTCGGCAATCGCGCTGGTGCGGTCGGTCTCGGCGGTCCAGATGCGGCGCTGCGCGGCCCCGTAACCCAGTTGCACCAGATTGCCGTCGGTCAGGCGGATCGACGGGATGCGGCGGTCGGTGGCGGCGTCCACGATGTGCGCCGTCGACGGGCCCAGGCACAGGCGGTCGACCATGTCGGTCAGGCGCGCAATGGCGGCGGGCAGGTCGAACGGCTCGTCATTGATCGCGGCCATCAGCAGGCGGTGGCTGACGTCGAGCGCAGCGCGGCCGACAACATTATCCCGCGTACGGAAGGCCATCTTGTAGACGCCATGTTCGCCGGTGGAGCGGGTCTTGCCGAAGCCGGTCTTCATGCCGGCCAGGCTCTGCACTTCAAGCACGACGTGTTCGAGAATGTGGCCGGCCCACGTGCCTTCGTTCAGGCGCTCGATGAAGCCGCCGTGGTAGCCGACGCCGCAGTGGTGCTCGATCAGGCCCGGCAGCCAGGTGGTCAGGCGTGTCGTGAACCCGGGGAGCAGATTCGAGGGATAGTCTTCCAGTTCGCCGATGTCGAGCCAGGCCTCGATCACGGGCCGATAGGTCCAGATGTTTGGTCCCGCCAGATAATTGATGCGCAGGAATTTGATGTCGTTCTTTTTCGTCATGTAAATACGTTGGTCACCTGGCGCTACTCCCACACCGGCGACTTTTCCTTGTATGCCTGAGGTGTCACTACGTTAGCGAAAGGCCGCCAATCGCAGCGCACATCACGCGCTGATCTGATCCAGTTGCGGCTTTTACTTAGCCGCAATATTTTCACCAAAACACATTTCGTGTCATCCAAACCCAGCCCAAAAACGTTCTAGCGCTCTGTAGAGCGTTTGCTGCTTGGCATAAAAACAATAGCCACACGCTTTACCCATACCGAATCTTTGCCGAATTAAAGCCCGTTTCGGGCGCAAACCATGACAACACAACAATTTGCCAGTCCGTCTTCGCTGGCAGTAGCCGCCAATTTCTTGCCTGATCACTGGCAAAATGATGTTGCGAAACAGCTTGCACCAGGGGAAAACGTTTTAAGCAGCGTGGAGGTTGACCTCGATGCGAAATTACATTTCTCAAAAGGATTAGTTCTCGTCACGGACCGGCGTCTGCTGGCGCGCGCGCCGGGCGAAACGGCGTGGCGCGACTGGCCGTACCGCGAAGGATTGGCGCTGCGCCACCACGACCACGCCGGCGTCGGGCATCTCGAACTGACCGATGCACACGGGCTGCTGGCCAGCTGGCGCTTCACGCTGGGCCAGAACCTGCACGCCGTGCGCGTGGCCGACCAGTTCCAGGATCAGATGGAAAGCGCGCTGACGGGCGTGGCCATCCAGCCGCCCGAGCAGCACACTTGTCCAAGTTGCAAGGCGCCCCTCGACGCCGACCAAGACGATTGCCCGATCTGCGAAAAAGTCCTGCACACGCCGCCGTCGACCTGGACGCTGTTCCGCCTGTGGCGTTTCGCCAAACCGTATCAGGGGCAGTTGTTCCTGGGCTTCCTGCTGATGCTGGGCTCGACCGGCGCGCACATGATTCCGCCGTACCTGACGATGCCGCTGATGGACAACGTCTTGATTCCGTACCAGAACGGGCAGCAGATCGACACGAGCCTCGTGTATATGTATATGGGCGGCTTGCTCGCCTCGGCCGTGCTGGCCTGGGCGCTGGGCTGGGCCAAGACCTATGTGCTGGCGCTGGCGTCCGAGCGCATCGGCGCCGACCTGCGCTCGACTACCTACGAGCACCTGATGCGCCTGTCGCTCGAATTTTTCGGCGGCAAGCGCACGGGCGACCTGATGGCGCGCATCGGCAGTGGCTCCGACCGCATCTGCGTGTTCCTGTCGCTGCACCTGCTGGACTTCCTGTCCGACGTCCTGATGATCATCATGACCGGTGTGATCCTGTTCTCGATCAATCCGTGGCTGGCCCTCGTGACGCTGGCGCCGCTGCCATTCATCGCCTGGATGATCCACCTGGTGCGCGACAAACTGCGCACCGGCTTTGAAAAGATCGACCGCGTCTGGGGCGAAGTGACCAATGTGCTGGCCGACACGATTCCGGGTATCCGCGTCGTGAAAGCCTTCGCGCAAGAAAAGCGCGAAGCGGCCCGTTTCCGCGAAGCCAACCGGCACAACCTGAACGTCAACGATAAGCTCAACCGCGTATGGTCGCTGTTCTCGCCGAGCGTGTCGTTCCTGACCGAGCTGGGCCTGCTGGTGATCTGGTGCTTCGGTATCTGGCAAGTCTCGCGCGGCGACATCACGGTCGGTACGCTGACCGCATTCATCGCCTACAGTGGGCGCTTCTATGTGCGTCTCGATTCGATGAGCCGCATCGTGTCGGTCACGCAAAAGTCTGCCTCGGCCGCCAAGCGCATCTTCGACATTCTCGATCACGTCTCGAGCGTGCCCGATCCGGTCAACCCAGTGAAGGTCACCAAGGTCGAGGGCAATATCGAGCTGCGCGAAGTCGGTTTCCGCTACGGTAACCGGGCTGTGAACCGCGGCATTTCGCTCAACATCAAGGCCGGCGAAATGGTCGGCCTGGTCGGTCACAGCGGCTCGGGCAAGAGCACGCTGGTCAACCTGATCTGCCGCTTCTACGATGTGTCCGAAGGCGCGATCCTGCTCGACGGCAAGGATATCCGTTCGTTCGCCGTCGCCGATTACCGCCGCAATATCGGCCTGGTGCTGCAGGAACCGTTCCTGTTCTTCGGCACCATTGCCGAGAACATCGCCTACGGTAAGCCGGATGCCTCGCGCGAAGACATCATCGCGTCGGCCCGGGCAGCGCATGCGCACGAGTTCATCCTGCGCCTGCCGCAGGGCTACGATTCGATGGTTGGCGAGCGCGGCCAGGGCCTGTCGGGCGGTGAGCGCCAGCGCATTTCGATTGCGCGCGCACTCTTGATCGATCCGCCGATCCTGATCATGGATGAGGCAACCTCGTCGGTGGACTCGGAAACCGAGAAAGAAATCCAGAAGGCGCTCGACAATCTGGTGCAGGGCCGCACGACCATTGCCATTGCCCACCGCCTGTCGACGCTGCACCGCGCCGACCGCCTGATTGTGCTCGACCGTGGCGTGGTGGTGGAAGAGGGCAGCCACGATGACCTGATGGCGCGCGAAGGCGCGTATCACCGCCTGTACGAAGCGCAAGCGCGCAACGTGGACCAGGACCTGGACGACAAGGACGCATGATGAGTACTGTTTCGACCACCCCGTTCCAGCTGCGCCGCGACAGCTTCGGCAAGCTGGTGATCACATTAGAGACCGGCGAAGAATACGTGGGCATCACGCCCGTGCGCGCCTTCCCGATCCAGGCGCCGACCAGGGGCATTTCGCTCGTGCGCGACGGCGGCAAGGAAGTCGCGTGGATCGACGATCTGGCCACGATGCCCGAGGATATCCGCACGCTCGTCAGCGATGAAATCGGCGGGCGCGAGTTCATCCCCGAGATCATCAATATCAAGGATGTGTCGAGCTTTGCCACGCCGTGCACGTGGTACGTGACGACCGACCGGGGCGATACCGAGTTCGTGCTCAAGCTCGACGAAGATATTCGCCGTATCAGCGAAGCGTCGCTGCTGGTGGCCGACAGCCACGGCATCAACTTTTTGGTGCGCGACATGTTCAAGATCGACAAGCACAGCCGCAAGATCCTTGACCGTTTCCTGTGACGGACAGGGCGTCCCCGCTTTGACCCGTCAGCGGGGACATGTGCTTCCATACGTTCGTCGGCCCACATACCGCCGCGGCGGATGACGTTACAGTTGTCTCATCGGCCACACGGCCTTCGCTAACAGGAGACGACCATGGATTCCATCAACCGCAACCAGCCCGAAGAAAACCGCCGCGATCTGGCAGGGCTTGACGCCATCGAACGCATCAAGGACATCATCGACGATGCCGAAACCGGCTTCTTCATCACCGGCGGCGGCACTGGCGACAGCCGCGGCGTGCGCCCGATGAGCGTGCGCGAGACCGACGACAACGGCGCCATCTGGTACCTGGGCGCGATCGACAGCCACACGAACCAGGAACTGCAAGCCAATCCGACCGTCAAACTGTTCTTCCAGTCAGGCGAAAACGCCGCATTTCTCGAACTCGACGGCCACGCCGAAGTCTCGCAGGACAAGGCCCGCATCAAGCAACTGTGGGAGCCGCTGCTGAAAACGTGGTTTACCGAAGGCGAGGACGACCCGCGCATCATCGTGATCAAGGTGACCCCGAAGTCCGGTTACTATTGGGACAACAAGCACGGCGGTATCGTCGCCGGCGCAAAAATGGCGATCGGCGCCGTGCTCGGCAAGACGCTGGATGATTCCATTGAAGGCACGCTGACCTTCTAATTTCAGGAAGGGCGGGCCCATGCATGTAATCCTGGTGACGATGGGCTCGGCCGGGGACCTGTTCCCGTTCCTGTGGATCGGGCGGGCCCTGCGCGAGCGCGGGCACCGCGTTGATTTTCTGGGGCCCGAGTTGCATGCGCTGTATGTCGATGCGGCTGGCCTGACCTTTCACGGATTGCCGGCCGATCCGGCCGTGCTCGATCATCCCGACCTGTGGCATCCCACCCGTGGCCTGGCCGTGGTGTGGGACGCAACGCGACCGGCAATGGCGCAACTGCCTGCCATGGTGGCGGCGCTCGACAGCGGCAAGGATACCTTGCTGCTCGTGCATCCGCTGGCCCTGCCCGAAGCAGATATTTGCCGCCACAACCGGCCTGGCCTGCGCATTGCAGCGACCTGGCTGGCGCCGTCGAACCTTCCTACCGTACACGATCCGCTGCTGCTGGGGCCCTGGCCGGTGCCCACCTGGGTGCCGCATGGCGTGCGTCGCTGGCTGTGGCGCACGCTTGCCGCACGCTTCATCGATCCGGTCGCCTTGCCCGGCCTGAACGCGGCGCGTGAAGAGCGGGGATTGTCCCGCGTGCGCAGCCTGATCGACTACATCCAGACCATTCCCGACCTGTCGCTGGCGCTGTTTCCCGACTGGTTTGCCGCGCCCGTGCCGGACTGGCCGCAGCCGCTGTATCAGGCGGGCTTTCCGCTGTACGATCCCGACCCGGACGCGGCGCCAAGCGCCACGCTGCGGACATTTCTCGCTGCCGGCGCGCCGCCAGTCGTGTTCACGCCAGGCACGGGTAACCGGCAGGCAGGGCGCTATTTCGAAGCGGCGGCGCAAGCGGTCGCGCAGCTGGGCGTGCGGGCGATTTTCCTCACGCCCCACCGCGAGCAGCTGCCCGGCTCGCTGCCACCATCCATTTGCTGGCAAGACTATGTGCCGCTCAAGGCCTTGCTGCCGCACGTCGCAGCACTGGTGCACCACGGCGGCATCGGCACGACGGCCGAAGCGCTGCGCGCCGGCACGCCGCAACTGGTGGTGCCGCTCGCGCACGATCAGTTCGATAATGCGGCGCGGGTGGTGGCGCTGGGGGCGGGCGTGAGCCTGCATGCGACGAAGGTGACAGCGCGCCGCATGGGGGATGCACTCTCGACACTGATCGACAATGACAGATACACCCGTCGGTGCGCCGAGATCGCAATGTCGCAGGCAAAAGGGCCCGGAATCGATGGCTTGTGCGCGGCGCTGGAAACGCTGGTGTCGCATCCATCCCACGTGCATGGATAGTTACAATAAAAACTTTTCTAAAAGTAAATATAATTATTGAAACAATTCTAAGCGGGTGAGAAAATTCCTGATTGCCGTTGCATCAGCCGTCCTGCGCTGGTGCCGAATACGTGATCATGAAAATCCTGACCTTCAGCACATTGTTTCCCAACGCCGCCAAGCCACACCACGGGATTTTTACCGAAACGACGTTACGGCATCAGCTCGAGACAGGCCAGATCGCCGCGAAGGTCGTGGCGCCGGTTCCCTGGTTTCCATTCAGCGGCGAGGTGTTTGGCGGCTACAGCGTGCTGGCCCGGGCGCCGAAGACCGAAACGCGCATTGGCGTGGACGTGCACCACCCGCGTTTTGCCGTGCTGCCCAAGATCGGCATGCATCTTGCGCCGATGAGTCTTGCCTGCGCGGCCAAAGGCGTCATCGGCCGTCTGCTCGACGAAGGGTATGACTTCGATGTCATCGATGCCCATTATTTCTATCCCGACGGTGTCGCCGCTGCACTGCTCGGCAAGTATTTCAACAAGCCGGTCGTCATCTCGGCGCTGGGCACCGACATCAATCTGATTCTCCGTTATCCCATCCCCCGGCGCATGATCCTGTGGGCGGCCGCGCAGGCAGCAGAGGTCATCACCGTCTGTGAAGCGCTCAGAACCGAGATGATCAGGTGCGGTGCCGATGCCCGGCGCATCACGACCCTGCGCAATGGCGTCGACCTGCAGTTGTTCAAGCCCGTCAGCCGCGACGAAACACGACGCGCATTGGGCCTGGACGGGTTCACCCTGCTGTCGGTCGGTTACCTCGATCCCCGCAAGGGACACCACCTCGCCATCCAGGCGCTGCCGCAACTGGCCGGCGTGCGCCTGATGATCGCCGGCAGCGGGCCGGAGCAGGGCAGGCTCGAAGCGCTGGCCAGAGCCCTTGGCGTTGCCGAGCGGGTCACCTTCCTCGGGCCACTGACGCAGGACGTCCTGCGTCAGTATTACGGTGCGGCGGATGCGCTCGTCCTGGCGTCGAGCCGCGAAGGATGGGCCAATGTCCTGCTCGAAGCCATGGCGTGCGGCACCCCTGTCGTCGCCAGCAATGTCTGGGGCACGCCGGAGGTCGTACGCGCGCCGGCGGCCGGCGTGCTGATGGACACGCTGACAGCGCAGGGCGTGGCCGATGGCGTACGACGCTTGCGCGCCAGTTACCCGGACCATGCGGCCACGCGCGCCTATGCGCAAGACTTCGGCTGGGACGAGACGACGCGTGGCCAGATCCGGTTGTTCCACAACGCGGCCATGCGCCCATTGCCGCTGGCGCGTCCGGCGGCCTGCAAAGCGGATGCCAGTCGTGACCTGCACTGAGGCCGATCCGGCGGTCCCGCTCGTCGTCCATGTGCTGTACCGCTTCGAGGTCGGCGGGCTGCAGACGCTGCTGGCGCAATGCATCAACCGCATGCCGGCGCAGCACTACCGGCACGCGGTGATTTGCCTGGCAGGCCATACGGCGTTTGCCAATCTCGTGCACAGGCCGGACGTCCAGTTCCATACGCTCGACAAGCAGCCGGGGCAGAGCCTCTCGTCGCACCGCGCATTGTGGACGCTGCTGCGCCGGCTGCATCCCGCCGTGCTGCACACTTACAACATCAGTACGATCGAGTATGGCCTGACCGCCTGGCTGGCCGGCGTGCCGCTTCGCATCCACGCCGAGCACGGCCGCGACAGCGTTGAAATGAGCGGCAGGCATCGCAAGTACAACACGCTCCGGCGCCTGCTCGCGCCGTTCGTCGACACGTTCGTTCCTGTATCGGCCGACCTGGGCGTCTGGTTGCGTCATACCGTCGGTGTGCCGCAGCACAAGATCCGCCTGATCGCCAATGGCGTCGACACGGCGCACTTCACGCCTGGCCCCGTGTCAGCAGTTCAGCCAGGCGCGCCTCCGACGATCTGGATCGGCACGGTCGGCCGGATCGACCGCATCAAGAACCATGACGGTTTGCTCGACGCTTTTGCCCTGCTGCTGGCCACATTCCCCCTGCAACAGGCCAACCTGCGCCTGGCGATCGTCGGCGACGGTCCGCTGCTGCCGGCCCTGCGTGAACGCATCGCCCGCGAGGCGTGGGGGCACCAGGTCTGGCTGCCCGGCGCACGCGACGATGTGGCGCAGATCATGCGCAGCTTTTCCGTGTTCGTGCTGCCTTCGCTGTCCGAAGGCACGCCGGTGACGATCATGGAGGCGATGGCGACCGGACTGCCGGTGGTTGCAAGCAGGGTTGGCGGAGTGCCGCAGCTGGTGCTGGACGGGCAGACCGGCCTGTTATCCGATCCGGCCGATCCGCACTCGCTCGCCGGCGCCATCGGCGTCTATATCGCCGATCCGGCGCTGGCCGGGCGCCATGGCGCGGCGGGCCGGGCGCGTGTTGAGGCACATTTTTGCGTCGATACGATGGTGACGCAGTACGACACCCTGTATGGCCGGCACCGACGGCCGCTTCCTTCTTCACACCAGACCCATGTATAGCGCTGACCATCTTCTTGATTTAAAACTGCAATTCGACACGCAGGGCTTTGTTCATCTGCCCGGTCTTCTTGCGCCGTCGATGACCGAACGCGTGCGCGGTGCATTTGCTGGCGCGCGCGAGCGCAGCAGCGCATTCATCGAGCAACAGCGCGCTGACGGGGCCCGTTTTGTCGACCTGCCGGGCATTCTCGATACCGATCCGGTCTTTGTCGATCTGGTGGATCTGCCGGCCTTGCTGCCGCTGCTGCGCATGACTGTGGGCGAAGACCTGGCGCTCAACGAAACCAGTGCGCGGCTGTTCTATCCGGGACCGACCTTCACCAGCCCCTTTCATTCCGATCTGGCCAATGTGCTCGGCGTGAACCATGCCCACACACCAAATCTGCTGGTCAAGCTGCATGTGTTTTTCGAGGACTTGACGCCCGACCAGGGCTGCCTGGCATTCATTCCCGGCAGCCAGCACTTTCCGCCGCACTACGTCAATCCGCACCGGCCGACACTGTCCGGATCGGCCGCCGTTGCGCGGATCGTGCCGCGCGCCGGCGACGCCGTGCTGTTCAACACGCACGTGCTCCACATGGCCGAGGACAACCGGTCCCCGCATGTACGTACGTCTCTGATCTATACCTACGGACATTTCTGGATGAAGTCGCATAGGAATGCGGCGCCGGCCGATCTGACGCAGTTCGCCGCGTCTCCGCAGCGCCAGCAACTGTTCGGTGTGGAACTGCCCGGGATCAGTCATTTTGCCCGGCGACTGGACCGGCTGACGCCGCCGACGCGCCTGCAGCGGCTGAAAGACACCGGCGCGCGTGCGGCGCACCGGCTGTTTCCGACCGTGCGCACGCCGCCACGGGCCTGATCGCGCGCCATTCGCCCGTCAATTGTTGAGGCGCAGTCAACGTTAAATAGAGGCTAACTTTGAACTGATGAGCAGCCCGGTGGTCGAACCCCTGTCCCCAACACCAGGAATCGATCATGAAAGCGCCACGTTTCAAGAGCTGGTTCGCCAGGCTGCCATCGCTGAATCAGCCGCAGCGCCGGCAAGTGCTCGATGCCTTGCATCCTGCGGTCGGTCTCGATCAGGTGGTGGCGCTGATCGCCCAGGCCAGAGCGCCTGGCCGGTGCTGTCCCCGCTGTGGCAACGGGCGCTGCCACCGGCACGGCTTCGCCAACGACCTGCAGCGCTTTCGCTGCTGCGCCTGCGGGCGCACATTCAATGACCTGAGCGGCACACCGCTGGCACGGCTCAGGCTCAAGGCCAAGTGGCTCGCGTATTCCCAGGTGCTGCTTGACTCATTGTCCGTGCGCAAGGGCGCAGATCGGGTTGGCGTGCATCGCAATACCGCTTTCCGGTGGCGTCATCGCTTCCTCGATTGGGTGAAGTTCGACCGGCCTGCATCCCTGAATGGCATTGTCGAAGCTGACGAAACGTTCCTGCTCGAATCACAAAAAGGATCGCGCACGCTCGATCGCCCGCCTCGCCGGCGCGGCGGCCACGCCACCAGGCGTGGCATTTCAACGCAGCTCGACTGCATCCTGGTGGCGCGCGACCGCAACGGGCGCACGGTCGATGCCGTTACCGGCCGCGGTGCACTCACCGCCGCCCAACTCGAGCGCGATCTGCTGCCCCGGCTCGATCCGCAGGCGCTGCTGGTGAGCGACGGCCATCGCGCCTATCGCGCCTTTGCACGCAAGCACCGGATCGCGCACGAGGCGGTCAACCTGCGCACTGGCGTCAGGGTCCGCCATTCGGGCAGCCGCGCCATCCACGTACAGAACGTGAATGCCTATCACCAGCGCTTCAAGAACTGGCTTTCGGGCTTTCGTGGTGTTGCGTCACGCTATTTGCCCAATTATCTGGGTTGGCGCTGGGCACTGGACGGCAGCCGGGTTAGTTCCGCAGAACAATTGCTGATCATCGCAATCGGCGTCATCAACAGCTAACGTTGAATGCGCCATTGTTGACAAGCGCACCGACACCGTCTGCGTGCCGTCGTTCAATGCGTGATCGCTATTCACGCCGGAGGGCAGATGCCCAGCAAGAAAACCACCCCCCAGAACGCTGCCGAAGACGGCTTCGTCCATGTCCGCGGCGCCCGCGAACACAATCTGAAAAACGTCAGCCTCGATATCCCGCGCGGACAACTCGTCGTATTTACCGGTGTCTCGGGCTCGGGTAAATCATCGCTCGCCTTCGGCACGCTGTACGCCGAGGCCCAGCGCCGCTACCTCGAATCGGTTTCGCCCTACGCGCGGCGCCTGTTCCACCAGATGCCGGTGCCCGAGGTCGACACGATCGAAGGCTTGCCGCCGGCCGTCGCCCTGCAGCAGCAGCGCGGCACGCCCACGGCCCGCTCGTCGGTCGGCAGCGTCAGCACGCTGTCCAATTCGCTGCGCATGCTGTATTCGCGTGCCGGCGATTATCCCGCCGGGCAAGAGCTGCTGTACGCCGAATCGTTTTCGCCGAATACGCCGCAGGGCGCGTGCCCGCGCTGTTCGGGCATGGGGCGCGTGTTTGAGGTGACCGAGCAATCGATGGTCCCGGACGACAGCCTGACGATCCGCGAACGGGCGATTGCCGCCTGGCCGCCGGCCTGGCACGGCCAGAACCTGCGCGACATTCTGGTGACGCTGGGCTACGACGTCGACACCCCGTGGCGCGACCTGCCGAAGAAAGACCGCGACTGGATTCTGTATACCGAGGAAAGCCCGAGCGTGCCCGTGTACGGTGGCCTGACGCCTGCAGAAACCCGCGCCGCGCTCAAGCGCAAGGACACGCCCAGCTACCAGGGCACGTTCACCGGCGTGCGCCGCTATGTGATGCAGACCTTTGCCAATACCGAAAGCGCGTCGATGAAAAAGCGCGTTGCGCGCTACATGGTCAGCACCGCGTGTCCAGAATGCGAAGGCAAGCGCCTGCGGCGCGAGTCGCTGTCGGTGACGTTCGCCGGCATGGACATCGCCGAACTCTCGCGCCTGCCGCTGGCGCGCCTGGCCGAGCTGCTGGCGCCGTACACCCACGCGACGAGCAAGGTCGAGAAAGGCTTGCACGCCGAGCAGCTGATCGTGCGCCGGCGCATTGCCGACGACCTGTCGGCGCGCATCGAGGTGCTGCTGGCCCTGGGCCTCGGCTATCTGGCACTCGATCGCAGCACGCCGAGCCTGTCGCCGGGCGAGCTGCAGCGCCTGCGCCTGGCCACGCAAGTGCGTTCCAGCCTGTTCGGCGTCGTCTACGTGCTCGATGAACCGTCGGCCGGCCTGCATCCGGCCGACGCCGAAGCGCTGCTCGACGCACTGGCGCAACTGAAATCGGCCGGCAACTCGCTGTTCGTCGTCGAGCACGCGCTGGACGTGATCCGCCAGGCCGACTGGATCGTCGACGTCGGCCCACTGGCCGGGGAACGCGGTGGCCAGGTGCTGTACAGCGGCGTGCCGGACGGCTTGCGCGATATCGAAGCGTCGCAAACGCGGCGCTACCTGTTCGGCGAAGCGGCCTTGGGCCCGCGCACGCCACGCGAACCGACCGGCTGGCTCAAGCTTGAAGGCGTACGCCGCAACAATCTGCAGGATCTCGCCGTCGCGTTCCCGCTCGGCGTACTCACGAGCGTGACGGGCGTGTCGGGCTCCGGCAAATCGAGTCTCGTCAGCCAGGTGCTGGTCGAACTGGTCGGCGCGGCGCTGGGGCAGGGCAGTGCGGTGGCCGAAGAGCAGTCCGATGAGCCGGATCTCGAACGCGATGAAGCCTTACCGCTGGAAGGGCGCATCGTGGCCGGCATGGAAGGCGTGCGGCGCCTGGTACGGGTCGACCAGAAGCCGATCGGGCGCACGCCGCGCTCGAATTTGGCCACCTACACAGGCCTGTTCGACCAGGTGCGCAAGCTGTTCGCGGCCACGCCGGATGCGAAGAAACGCCGTTTCGACGCCGGCCGCTTCTCGTTCAACGTCGCCAAGGGCCGCTGCGAGCACTGCGCCGGCGAAGGCTTCGTGATGGTCGAACTGTTGTTCCTGCCAAGCGTGTACGCACCATGCCCGACCTGCGACGGCGCGCGCTACAACGCGCAGACGCTCGAAGTGACGTATCGGGGCAAGAATATCGCCGAGGTGCTGGGCATGACGGTGGGCGAGGCGATCACCTTCTTCAAGGATGAGGCGCTGGTCGAGCGCTCGCTGGAAGTGCTGAACGAGGTTGGTCTAGATTATCTGCGCCTGGGCCAGCCGGCCACCGAGCTGTCAGGCGGCGAGGCGCAGCGCATCAAGCTGGCGTCCGAGCTGCAGCGCGCCACGCGCGGCAATGCGCTGTACGTGCTGGACGAGCCGACCACGGGCCTGCATCCGGTCGATGCCGACCGCCTGATGGTGCAGCTGAACCGGCTGGTCGATGCCGGCAACACGGTCATCGTGGTCGAGCATACGATGCGCGTGGTTGCCGGCAGCGATTGGGTGATCGACGTCGGTCCCGGTGCAGGCGATCTTGGCGGCAACATCGTGGTGGCCGGGCCGCCGCAGGATGTCGCACGCAACAAGAAAAGCCGCACTGCGCAGTACCTCAAGCCGCATCTGGCCGAAGCCAGGTAGCACGCGAAGCGGTGTGCCCGGCGCGTATACATTTTGCTAAGATTGCGGGTGTTACGCACGGTCGCGCTTTGGCACGGCCGTGCGCATTTCGTGTGGGCGCGATTTGACATTTGCGTTACACTTGGGATATTTTTTTTCTAACAGAACAACAGGCATGCCCGGTCCAACCATCGACAACAGTGCGTTTCGCCGCATCCTTTCCCGCAATGTCGCGCTGCCGTTAGGCATGAGCATTGTCAGTGCGGTCGTGTTCGTTGGCATCATCGCCTACCTGATCAATAACCTGACCTGGGTCGAGCATTCCCAGAAGGTGATCGGCAATGCGCACGAGATCCGCAAGCTGTCGGCCGAAATGGAAGCCGGCATGCGCGGCTATCTGCTGGCGGGCGACGAGGAGTTCCTGACGCCGTACCTGCTGTCGGCGCAGCGGATGGGCAGCAGCCTCGATACGCTGGGTGAGCTGGTCAAGGACAATGGCGCGCAGGCCGAACGCATCACGCGCATTTCGCAGGTCCAGAAGCAATGGGAAGCGTTTGCCGACGAGATGATCGCGCGGCGCCGGGCCAATGACCTGAACTACATCGACGCGGTCAGAAGCGGCCGCGGCCGCTTGCTCACCGACGAGATGCGCCGCAATTTCGACCTGGTGCTGGCTGCCGAAGCCCGGCTGCTGCAGGAGCGCAGCGACAATGCGCGCAGCACGACCTTCTGGTCGGTGGCGCTATTCCTGCTGCTGTCGGCACTGGTGGGCGGCGGTCTGGCCATCTTCGGCCGGCGCCAGCTGATGACGCTGTCCAATACCTATAACGAAGTGCTGGGCCACGAAGCCGAGCACAATGAAAAACTGCGCCACCAGGAGTGGCTGCGCACCGGCCAGAACGAACTGACCGTGCGCAGCGCCGGCATCCACCACCTCGAGCCGCTGGCCGATGCGGTGCTGCCGTATGTCGTCAAGTATCTCGACGGCGTCGTGGGTGCGATGTACGTGCGCAGCGAAGACGGCGTGCTGCGCCGCATTGGCGCGTATGGCTTCAACCACACCCCGTCCGAGCGTGCCGAATTCATCCAGCCTGGCGCGTCGCTGGCCAGCCAGGCGGCGCAGGAAAACCGCCTGATGGTGCTGGACGAACTGCCACCCGGCTACATGAAGGTTAGCTCAAGCCTGGGCGAGACTCCCCCTCGCGCGTTGATCATCGCGCCGTTCTACAACCACGGCAAGGTTAAGGGCGTGTTCGAGATCGCCTTCCTGCGCCCGGTCGAGCTGCGCGACCGCGAATTCCTCGGCTTCATCGCGCAGGCGGTGGGGGCGGCCATGGCGGCCGTGCTGTATCGCCAGCGCCTGCAGGATTCGCTCGAAGAAAGCCAGACACTCAACGAAGAGCTGCAAGTCCAGCAGGAAGAGCTGCGCACTGCCAACGAAGAGCTCGAAGAGCAGTCGCGCGCACTCGAAGAATCGCAATCGGCGCTGGAAAATCAGCAGGCCGAGCTGCGCACCACCAACGACCAGCTGGCCGAACAGGCCTTGAGCCTGGACATGAAGAATTCGGCGCTGCAGTCGGCGCAGGAGCAGTTGCAGCAGCGCGCCGTGGAGCTGGAAAGCGCGAGCCGCTACAAGTCCGAGTTCCTGGCCAATATGTCGCACGAGCTGCGCACGCCACTGAACAGCTCGCTGATCCTGGCCAAGCTGCTGTCCGATAATACGCCGGGCAACCTGAGCGACGAGCAGGTGCGCTTCGCACAAACCATCTATTCGGCCGGCAACGACCTGCTGCACCTGATCAACGACATTCTCGATATCTCGAAGGTCGAGGCAGGCAAGCTCGAGCTGGTGCCCGAAGACGTGCCGGTGCGGCGCGTCGTCGAAGGCCTGGCGCGCACGTTCGAGCCGCTCGCGCGCCAGAAGTCGCTCGAGTTCCGCATCGATGTGGCGCCCGACGTGCCGGCAGCGATCAACACCGACCGCCAGCGCATGGAGCAGATCCTCAAGAACCTGCTCTCCAACGCCGTCAAGTTCACCGATGCGGGCGCCGTCACGCTGTCGGTGCTCACAACGTCCGATGGCGCCATCGCATTCCGTGTGCAGGACAGCGGGATCGGCATCGCGCCCGACCAGCAGGACAAGATTTTCGATGCCTTCCACCAGGCCGACGGCACCACGAGCCGGCGCTTCGGCGGCACGGGCCTGGGCCTGTCGATTTCGCGCGACCTCACGCGCCTGCTGGGCGGCGGCATTTCCGTGTCGAGCGCGCCGAACGAGGGCAGTGTGTTTACGCTGACGCTGCCGCGCGGCTTGCCGGATTCGCCGATCCCTTCGGCCTCGTCGATGTCGGCTCCTGTGGTGACCAGCACACAGCCGCACTACGCGCCAGCCCCGGTCGTCCGCTCGGCTGCGCCTGCCCCGGTGCCTGCACCGGCGCCCGCACCCGCGCCGGTCGTGACCGACCATTACGAAAGCTTCCCGGATGACCGCGATCGCCCGGCCGATGGCCGCCGCAGCGTGCTGGTGGTCGAGGACGAGATGGCGTTCGCGCGCATCCTGTACGACCTGGCGCGCGAGCTCGATTACCGCTGTCTGGTGGCGATGAGCGCCGAAGAAGGCCTGGCGCTGGCCATCAGCCAGCGGCCCGACGCCGTGCTGCTCGACGTGCGCTTGCCCGACCGCTCGGGCCTGACCGTGCTGCAGCAACTGAAGGACAACCCGGCCACGCGCCACATCCCGGTGCACATCATCTCCAGCATCGAGAACGGCGGCGAGGCGCTGCACCTGGGCGCGATCGGTTATGCGCTCAAGCCCGCGAGCCGCGAAGAACTCGAAGAAGTGTTCCGCAAGCTGCAGGAGAAGTCGGCGCAGAAGATCAAGCGCGTGCTGCTGGTCGAGGACGACGAACGCCAGCGCGAAAGCGTCGTGGCGCTGATCGCCGACGACGATGTGCAGATTTCGGCAGTGGGCACGGCCAACGAAGCGCTCAATCTGCTGCGTGCCGAAATCTTCGACTGCATGGTCATCGACCTGAAGCTGCCCGACATGCAGGGTGGCGAGCTGCTCGAACGCATGTCGCATGAAGAGCTGTGCTCGTTCCCGCCCGTGATCGTCTACACGGGCCGTAACCTGACCCGCGACGAAGAAGCGCAGCTGCTGCGCTACTCGCGCTCGATCATCATCAAGGGCGCCCGTTCGCCCGAGCGCCTGCTCGACGAAGTCACGCTGTTCCTGCACAAGGTCGAATCGGAACTGTCGACCGAGCGCCAGAGCATGCTCAAGGCCGTGCGCGGGCGCGATCGCGTGTTCGAAGGCCGCACGATCCTGCTGGTGGACGACGACGTGCGCAATGTGTTCGCACTGACCGCGGCGCTCGAGCAGCGCGGCGCGAAGGTCGAAGTGGGCCGCAACGGCTTTGAAGCGATTGCAAAACTCGATGAAGTACCGGGCATCGACCTGGTGCTGATGGACATCATGATGCCGGGGATGGACGGCATGGAAGCGACGCGCCGCATTCGCGCCGACGGCCGCTTCGACCGCCTCCCGATCATCGCCATCACGGCCAAGGCGATGAAGGACGACCAGGAGCAATGCCTGGCCGCCGGCGCCAACGATTACCTGGCCAAGCCGATTGACCTGTCCCGCCTGTACTCCCTGTTGCGGGTCTGGATGCCGACCCTGGAGCGCATTTGAGCCATACGCCGAGCGACTTCGACATCGAGCTGCGGATGCTCGTCGAAGCCGTCTACCTGAAATACAACTATGACTTCCGCGACTACACCGGCGCGTCGCAAAAGCGCCGCGTGCTGGTGGCCATGCGCGAGATGGGGTGCAATACCGTCTCGGAGCTGCAGTCGCGCGTGCTGCACGATCCGAACGGCTTTGCCCAGCTGCTGCAATACCTGACGATTCCCGTCACCGAAATGTTCCGCGACCCGGAGTACTTCAGGGCCGTGCGTGAGCAGGTGGCGCCGTTCCTCAAGACCTACCCGTCGCTCAAGATCTGGGTGGCCGGCTGCAGCACGGGCGAAGAAGTCTATTCGCTGGCGATCCTGCTGAAAGAAGAAGGGCTGCTCGAACGCAGCATCATCTACGCGACCGACATCAATCCGAAGTCGCTCGAGACGGCGCGGCGCGGCGTGTACCCGATCGACCGCATGCGCCTGTACACCGAGAATTACCAGAAGTCCGGCGGCAAGGCCGCATTCTCGGACTATTACACGGCGGCCTACGGCGGCGCGCTGTTCGAGCGCAGCCTGATCGAGAACGTGACCTTCGCCGACCACAGCCTGTCGACCGACACCGTGTTCTCGGAAACGCACTTCGTCAGCTGCCGCAATGTGCTGATCTACTTTAACCGCACGCTGCAGGACCGCGTGTTCGGGCTGTTCCATGAATCGCTGTGCCACCGGGGCTTCCTGGGCCTGGGCAGCAAGGAAAGCATCGACTTTTCCAGCTATGCTGCGCGCTTCGAGCCGCTGGCGCGGCGGGAGCGGGTGTATCGCAAGGCCGTGCCATGACCCTGAACGAACGGGTGGCGGCGGCGCTGGGCAAGCGGCGCATCGAGCTGGTGTTGATTGGCGGCTCGGCCGGCGGCGTTGATGCGCTGCTGAGCTTATTGCCTTCGCTGCAGCCGGGCTATACGCCGGCCGTGGTCTGCATCCTGCACGTGCCGGGGGACCGTGAAAGCCGGCTGGCCGAACTGTTCGATGCGCGCGTGATGCTCCCGGTACGCGAAGCACGCGACAAGGCCCCGATCGAGCCGGGCGTCGTGTATTTCGCCGGCTCGGGGTACCATCTGTCGATCGAGCAGGACCGCAGTTTTTCGCTCAGCTGCGAAGCGCCTGTCCAGTACGCCCGGCCGTCGATCGATGTCCTGATGGAATCGACCGCCAGCGTGTATGGACCGGCAATGACCGGTATACTATTGACCGGCGCCAACTTTGATGGCGCCGAAGGGATGTGCAGTATCCGCGAACACGGCGGACTGACCATTGTCCAGGATCCTGAAGAAGCGCACGCCAGTACGATGCCGAGAGAAGCCATCCGGCGCTGCGCACCACACCTGGTGCTGCCGCTGGCCGATATTCGCGCCGCGCTGCCCCTGTTGGAGACCCCATGAGCGCCCATGAATTAAGCAAAATCCTGATCGTCGACGACTTGCCCGAGAACCTGCAGGCCCTCGAGGCGCTGCTGCGCCACGACCAGCGCGTGATTCACCAGGCCAATTCCGGCGACGCCGCGCTGGCCTTGCTGCTCGAGCACGAATTCGCACTGGCCATCCTCGACGTGCAGATGCCGGGCATGAACGGCTTCGAACTGGCCGAGGTAATGCGTTCGACGTCGCGCACGCGCCATATCCCGATCGTCTTTGTTTCGGCGGCCGGGCGCGAGCTCGATTACGCCTTCAAGGGCTATGAAAACGGCGCGGTCGACTTTCTCTATAAACCGATCGATCCGGGCGCGGTGCGCAGCAAGGTCGCCGTGTTCGTCGCGCTCGACCAGCAGCGCCGTGAAACGCGGCGCCAGATGCTGGCGCTCGAGCGCAGCCGGCAAGAGCAGGAGACGCTGCTGCGCGAGCTGAACCAGACCCAGCAGGAGCTGCAGCGATCGCTCAAGATGCGCGACGAATTCATGTCGCTCGTCGCGCACGAATTGCGCACCCCGCTCAACACGCTGTTTTTGGAAACCCAGATGCGCAGCCTGCAGATCAAGCGCGGCAATGCGGCCGCGTTCGCGCCGCAGCAGATGGAAGCGATGGTCCAGCGCGACGAGCGCCAGATCAAGTCGATGATCCGCCTGATCGACGACATGCTGGACGTCTCGCGCATGCGCAGCGGCAAGCTGTCGATCCGCCCGACGCAGGTGCAGTTGATGAGTTTGCTGGAACGGATCGTCAGCGACCTGTCGCTGCAGGCGGCCACGACGGGCAGTTCGCTGACCTTGCAGCCGCACGATCCCGTCAGTGGCTGCTGGGACGAGTTCCGCGTCGAGCAGGTGATCGTCAACCTGCTGACCAATGCGCTGCGCTATGGCGGCGGCCAGCCGGTGCAAGTGAGTGTCGAGCAGATGGGGGAGTGCGTGCGCATCGATGTGCGCGACGGCGGCAAGGGCATCGCGCCAGGCGATCTGGAACGCATCTTCGAGCCGTACGAGCGGGGCGCCCGCAATGGCGAGCCGAAGGGCCTGGGGCTGGGCCTGTATATTTCGCGCCAGCTGGCGATCTCGCACAGCGGCGAGTTGCGGGTCACGAGCAACCCCGGTGAGGGCTCGACCTTCAGCCTGATGCTACCGTGCACTGCGGTGCCGGTCTGTGCCTGACAGTATGGCCATGGGCGAACCAGCATGCTGTCGTCTGTGCGATAGCCAAAATCAATCAACAGTATCCAATCAATCAATTTCCCAAAAGACGAGCTGAGCGGTACACTGCTTGTCATACGTTTCATCCACCACAAACAGGAGAATACATGTCCCTTATCAATACCCAGATCAAACCGTTCAAAGCCACCGCCTACGCGAATGGCAAATTCATCGACCTGACCGAAGAAAACTTCAAGGGCACCTGGTCGGTGGTGATGTTCTACCCGGCCGACTTCACCTTCGTCTGCCCAACCGAACTGGAAGATCTGGCCTCGTTCCAGCCTGAATTCGAAAAGCTGGGCGTGAACGTGTACGGCGTCTCGACCGACAGCCACTTCGCTCACAAGGCATGGCACGACACCTCGGACGCGATCAAGAAAGTGAACTACCCGCTGATCGGCGACCCGACCGGCACCCTGTCGCGCAACTTTGAAGTCATGATCGAAGAAGAAGGCATGGCACTGCGCGGTACCTTCGTCATCAATCCAGAAGGTCAGATCAAGGTCATGGAAGTGCATGACAACGGCATCGGCCGCGACGCATCGGAACTGATGCGCAAAGTCAAAGCTGCCCAGTACGTCGCTGCTCACCCAGGCGAAGTCTGCCCAGCCAAGTGGACCGAAGGCGCTGAGACCCTGACCCCATCGCTGGACCTGGTCGGCAAGATCTAAGTAACGCGGTAGTCTGGTAGCCCCCTGACCGGGCCGCTGCGGCGGCCCGGTGCTTTTATCGCCCTCCATTTATTGATTCAAAGAGTTTAAGGAAACCATCATGCTTGACGCGACCCTCAAGAAACAGTTGCAAGCCTATCTGGAAAAAGTGGTGCAGCCGATCGAGCTGGTTGCATCCTTGGATGATTCGCCGAAAGCGCGCGAAATGGATGAGCTGCTGCGTGAAATCGCAGAGCTGAGCAACAAGATCACCGTGCGCCAGGAAGCCAACGAGCGCACCCCGTCGTTCGCGATCAACCGCGTCGGCACCGATGTCGGCGTGCGTTTCGCCGGTATCCCGCTGGGCCATGAATTTACCTCTCTCGTGCTGGCACTGCTGCACGTGGGTGGCCACACCATCAAGCTGGAGCAGGCGGTCATCGACCAGATCGCTGCCCTGGATGGTGACTATGTCTTTGAAACCTACATCTCGCTGTCGTGCCACAACTGCCCGGAAGTCGTGCAGGCACTGAACACGATGTCGGTGATTAACCCGCGCATCAAGGTCGTGACGATCGATGGCGGTGTCTTCAAGCAGGAAGTCGAAAGCAAGCAGATCCTTGCCGTGCCGATGATGTTCCTGAATGGCCAGCATTTCGGCCAGGGCCGCACCAGCGTCGAAGAGATCCTGTCGAAGATCGACGTGAGCGGCGGCGCGAAAAAAGCGGCGGCACTGAGCGAGAAAGAAGCCTTCGACGTGCTGATCGTCGGCGGCGGGCCTGCGGGCGCGGCTGCGGCAATCTACGCCGCCCGTAAAGGTATCCGTACCGGCGTGCTGGCCGACCGTTTCGGCGGTCAGGTGCTCGATACGCTGGCGATCGAGAACTACGTGTCGCTCAAGGCAACCGATGGCCCGAAGTTCGCCGTCGCGCTGGAAGAGCACGTCAAGGATTACGACGTCGACATCATGAACACGCAGCGTGCCAGCAAAGTGGTGGGCGGCAGCCTGATCGAAGTGCACACCGAGAGCGGTGCGGTGCTGAAATCGAAGTCGGTGATCATTGCCACGGGCGCCCGCTGGCGCGAGATCAATGTGCCGGGCGAAAAAGAGTACAAGAACCACGGCGTGGCGTACTGCCCGCACTGCGACGGTCCGCTGTTCAAGGGCAAGCGCGTGTCGGTGATCGGTGGCGGTAACTCGGGCGTGGAAGCGGCGATCGACCTGGCCGGCCTGGTCAAGGAAGTCACGCTGATCGAATTCGGTAATGAGCTGCGCGCCGATGCGGTCCTGCAGCGCAAGCTGACCTCGCTGCCGAACGTGAAGGTGATCAAGTCGGCGCAGACGACCGAGATCCACGGTGACGGCAAGATCGTCAACGGCCTGAGCTACAAGGATCGCAACACCGGCGCGATCCACCGGATCGACCTGGAAGGCGTGTTCGTGCAGATCGGCCTGATCCCGAACTCGGAATTCCTGAAGGGTTCGATCGATCTGTCGGCGCACGGCGAAATCGAAGTCGATGCCCGTGGCCATACCTCGATGCCAGGCGTGTTTGCCGCTGGCGACGTGACAACGGTGCCGTTCAAGCAGATCGTGATTGCAGTGGGTGAGGGTGCGAAAGCATCGCTGGCAGCTTTTGACTACCTGATCCGCCAGCCGGTGGAACTGGAAGAAGACCAGCAGAAAGCTGCTTGATGTGAGGGCGGGCCGAGAGGCCTGCCCTGCAAAAAACTTGGAGCTAGCCGACAGGCTTGCTCGCAATGACAATGAACGCCGTCTTCCCAGTGGAAGATGGCGTTTTTTTATTTAGTGCAGCGAGAACAGCACCGTCGAGGCGAGGGCGCCCGACTCCAGCAAGAACCAGGTGGCAGCGCTGGCGAGGGCCAGATGGACGGCAGTCCAGGTCATTGGGTGGCGGCGCATGGTGAATCTCCTGGGTGGTGGCAGTACTGTGAATGTGGATCACATCTTAAGTCGCCAATTGCGCCCTGGGCATCGGTAAATACTCCGTCGTGCTGTAGGACTAAACCTTCTTGAGAATTTGTGTCGCACAATTGAGATCTAATCGACAATATTTTCAGAAGGTGGCGCTCCTACGCCCAAAGTAGGTGGCGTCCTATAGTCGAGTCGGGGCGGTCAACCTACAGTCGATATCACCATGACACGACACGACCCCACCCTCATGCACCGCGGCCTCATGGCCGTGCGCCGCAACTCCATCCAGCGCCTTCTCGACGGTGTCTTCGGCATCGCCAAGCTGCGCGACGGCCAGCAACGCGTGATCGACAGCGTCCTTGATGGCAAGGACACGCTGGCGATCATGCCCACGGGTGGCGGCAAATCGCTGTGCTACCAGATACCGGCCAAGATGCTCGAAGGGATCACGGTCGTCGTCTCGCCGCTGATCTCGCTGATGAAGGACCAGCTCGAGAAGCTCGAGGAAATCGGCGTGCGCGCGGTGCAGGTCAACAGCTGCCTGAACGCTGAAGAAGAACATGCGGCGATCGCAGCCATCGAGCAGGAAACCTGCGAGATCGTGTTCTGCACGCCCGAACGCATGGTCTCGCCCGAGTTCATCGCGACGCTGCAGAAGGTCACGCTCGACATCGTCGTCATCGATGAGGCGCACTGCATCTCGCAGTGGGGCCACGATTTCCGTCCGGCCTATATCGGCCTGGGCGCTGCCATCGAAGCGATCGGCCGCCCGCCGGTGCTGGCACTGACGGCCACTGCTACTGACGAAGTCGTCGCCGACATCAATAAGCAGCTGGGCCGCAAGCTCAATGTCATCAACACCGGCGTGTACCGCCCGAACCTGCACTACGCGGTCCAGCAGGTCACGAGCGTGGCCGAGAAATACCAGGCTGCGCTGCGCCTGGTGCAGGCCTCCGAAGGCGTCGGCATCGTCTACGCGGCCACCGTCAAGGCGGCAGAGGACATGCTGGCCGTGCTCGAAGAAGCGGGCGAATCGGTCACGATTTACCACGGCAAATTGCCGGCCGCCGAGCGCAAGCAGAACCAGGACCTGTTCATGGACGGCGAGCGCCGCGTGATGGTCGCGACCAACGCGTTCGGCATGGGCATCGACAAGTGCGATACGCGCTTCGTGATCCACCTGCAGATTCCGCCGAACCTCGAATCGTACTACCAGGAGTCCGGCCGTGCCGGGCGCGACGGTCTGGACGCCACCTGCACGCTGCTGTACCTGCGGGACGACAAGCGCCTGCAGCAGTTCTTCCTGATGAAGCACTACCCGTGCGCGCAGGAACTGCAACTGGTGCATTGCACCGTGCGTGGACTGGGCGATACCGGTCCCGTCACCCCGGCGCGCCTGGACGAAGCGCTGGCCGACCTGGCTGACTCGAGCATCAAGGTGTGCATCAAGCTGCTCAAGGATGCCAAGCTGATCCGCCAGAACCGCAAGCTCGAATACACCGCCGCCAGCGCCGAGCCGAAGCCCGGCATCTTCGACAAGCTCGCTGCCGTCTACGTCCAGAAGCAGGAACACGACAAGCACGCGCTCGAACAGATGGTCAGCTACGCTGTTAGCGGTTTCTGCCGCTGGAAGCTGATCCTCGACTATTTCGACGACAAGGTCGCAGGCTTCCAGAACTGCTGCAAGTGCGACAACTGCCTCAACCCGCCTGCGCTGTCGCTGACCGAAGGCATCGAGATCCGTGACGACGAGTTTGACCACGAGCCCGTGGCCGACGTGCCCGTGCCAAAGTTTGCCGTCGGCGCGCGCGCCTGCTCGGCCAAGTATGGCGAAGGTGTCGTGACTGCCGTCGCCGGCGACCAGATCACGCTCGATTTTGCCGATGGAGAAAGCCGGACCTTCATGGTCGACTTCCTCACCCCGGCGTAAGGATGGCCATGGGAGACATGGTCGTTGTCCGCAAGGAGGGCCTGTACTGCGTACCGGGTGATTTCTATATCGATCCATGGCGCCCGGTGCCGCGCGCCGTGATCACGCACGCGCACGGCGACCATGCGCGCGTCGGTCACGGCCACTACCTGGCTGCCGCGCCCGGTATCGGCGTACTCAAGTCGCGCCTGGGTGACATCACCGTCGACGCGATGGAGTACGGCCAGTCGGTCACGCACAACGGCGTGAAGATTTCGCTGCATCCGGCCGGCCACGTACTGGGCTCGGCGCAGGTGCGCATGGAAGTTGGCGGTGAGGTCTGGGTCGCATCGGGCGACTACAAGGTCGAGCCGGACAAAACCTGCGCGCCGTTCGAACCGGTGCGCTGCGACACGTTCATCACCGAATCGACCTTTGGCCTGCCAATCTATCGCTGGCAGCCCGAGGCCGAGCTGATGGCCGAGATCAACGCCTGGTGGCGCAAGAACGCGGACGAGGGCCGTTGCAGTGTCGTGTTCGCGTATTCGTTCGGCAAGGCGCAGCGCATCCTGGCGGGGCTCGACGCGAGCATTGGCACGATCGTCTGCCACGGCTCCGTCGAGCCGCTCAACCGGGCGTACCGCGCTGAAGGTGTCGACATTCCACCGACCGTGCTCGTCACCGAAGTCGAGAAGGCACTGCTGCGGCGCGCGATGGTCATCGCGCCGCCATCGGCCAGTGGGTCCACATGGATGAAGCGCTTCGGCGACTACAGCGATGCCTTCGCCAGCGGCTGGATGTTGCTGCGCGGCGCGCGCCGCCGGCGCGGCGTCGATCGCGGCTTCGTGCTGTCGGATCACGCCGACTGGCCTGGCTTGATGAGCGCCATCAAGGCCACCGAAGCCGAGCGCGTGATCGTCACGCACGGCTCGATTCCCACGCTGGTGCGCTGGCTGAACCAGAACGGGCTGGAGGCGTCCGGTTTCGAGACCGAGTATGGCGACGAGGAGGCAGGCGAGGCAGCCTCCGATGGTGCGCCGAAGGAAACGGCTGCGCCCGAGGAACCGGTGGCGACAGAAAAGCCGGCAGGAGCCGCCGATGCGTGAATTTGCCCGCCTGTACGCCGACCTCGACGAAACCACGTCGACCACCCGCAAGCTCGATGCGCTGCAGGCGTACTTTGCCAACGCCGCGCCCGAGAACGCGGCGTGGGCCGTGTACTTTCTGGCCGGAGGCAAGCCGCGCCAGGCGGTGCCGACCAAACTGCTGCGCCAGTACGCGATCGAGTACGCCGTGCTGGACGAGTGGCTGTTCGACGAGTCGTATGCCGCCGTGGGTGACTTCGCCGAAACCATCGCGCACATCCTGCCACCACCGACCGAACGCTCCGACGTGGGTCTCGCCGAGTGGATGGAACAGCGGATCGGCCCGTTGCGCGGCGCCGATCCGGGCCGCATCCGCGAGGCGCTGTTCGGCTACTGGAATGAGCTCGACTGGCGCGAGCGCTTCCTGCTCGTCAAACTGATTGGCGGCGGTTTCCGCGTGGGCGTCTCGCGCCTGCTGGTCACGCGCGCGCTGGCTGCGATTGCGGCGGTGGACAGCAAACTCATTGCCCAGCGCCTGATGGGCTGGACCGATGGCCGCGTGAAACCGACGGCAGCGGGCTTCCTGCAACTGATCGCTGAGCAGTCGGCCGAAGAACACAAGCTGCGCGGCGGGCAGCCATACCCGTTCTTCCTGTCGCACCAGCTGGCGGCCGAACCGGCGACGCTGGGCGAGCCAGCCGACTGGATCGTCGAATGGAAGTACGACGGCATCCGCGCGCAACTGGTGCGGCGCGACGGCCAGAGTTTCCTGTGGTCGCGCGGCGAAGACCTGATCACCGAGCGGTTCCCCGAACTGGCCGCGGCGCGCCTGCCGGACGGCATGGTGCTCGATGGCGAAGTGCTGATCTGGCAGCCCGATGCAGCCATGCCGTCGCCGTTCGCCGACCTGCAAAAGCGCATCGGCCGCAAGACCTTGTCCGCCAAACTGCTGGCCGAACTGCCGGCGGTGTTGTGCTGCTATGACCTGCTCGAACTGGACGGCGTCGACCTGCGCGCGTTGCCGCAACACGAGCGGCGCGCGCTGCTCGAAGTCGAAGTGGCCAAGCTCGATGGGCGCCAGTTGCGCCTGTCGCCGGTGGTCGAAGCCGACAGCTGGGAAGCGCTGGCCGAACTGCGCGCCGGCTCGCGTGCGCGCAGCGTCGAGGGCATGATGCTCAAGGCGCGCACGGCGCAGTATGGCGTCGGACGCACGAAGGATGTCGGCACCTGGTGGAAGTGGAAAATCGATCCGTACGCCATCGATGCGGTGCTGCTGTATGCGCAGCCGGGCAGTGGACGACGCGCGTCGCTGTATACCGATTACACGTTCGCCGTATGGGACGGGGAGGGCGACGAGCGCAAGCTGGTGCCGTTCGCGAAAGCATATTCGGGCCTGACCGATGCCGAGATCGGGCAGGTCGACAATGTCATCCGGCGCACGACCATCGAGAAATTCGGGCCGGTGCGGTCGGTGAAGCCGACGATGGTGTTCGAGATCGGTTTCGAGGGCATCGCGCTCTCGCCGCGCCACAAGGCCGGCATCGCCGTGCGGTTCCCGCGCATCCTGCGCCGGCGTACCGACAAACCCGTCGAGGAAGCCGATACACTCGACACATTGAAGGGTTTGCTGGAGGCGGCCACCGCATGAGTCGCAACGAAGTCAAGGACCGGGTCGACGCGTGGTTCGCCGGGCGTGGCTGGACGGTGTTCCCGTTCCAGCGCAATGTCTGGAAGGCGGCGCTCAAGGGCGAATCCGGTCTGCTGCATGCGAATACCGGCGCCGGCAAGACGTTTGCCGTCTGGTTCGCGGCGCTGCAGCGCGCGGGGCTGGCGTCGGGCCGCAACAAGGCGGGCCTGCGGGTTCTGTGGATCACGCCGATGCGGGCGCTGGCGGCGGATACACAACGCGCGCTCGAAGACTCCGCCGCCGAGCTGATGCCCGAGTGGCGCATCGGCGCGCGCACGGGCGACACGAAAGCCAGCGAGCGCGCGCGCCAGACGCGCAGCATGCCGGCCACCCTGGTGACGACGCCCGAAAGCCTGACGCTCATGATCAGCAACGCGGCGGCGCTCGAACAGTTCCGCAACCTCGACATGATCATCGTCGACGAATGGCACGAACTGATGGGCAGCAAGCGCGGCGTGCAGGTACAACTGGCGCTGGCGCGGCTGCGGCGCTGGCGGCCCGAGCTCCTGGTCTGGGGCGTGTCGGCGACGATGGGCAACCTCGACCTGGCGCGCCAGGTGTTGCTTGGCGCGGATGCGGGCGTGCTTGTCGAAGGCGACACGCGCAAGAAGATCGTCGTCGACTCCTTGATTCCCGAGAATGTGTCGCGCTTCCCCTGGGGCGGGCACCTGGGCCTGCAGATGCTGCAGCCCGTGATCGACGAGATCGAAAAACACGAGGCGACGCTCGTGTTTACCAACACCCGCTCGCAGTCCGAAATCTGGTACCAGAACATCCTCGAGGCGCGGCCCGACTGGGCCGGCGTGATCGCGCTGCACCACGGCTCGCTCGATCGCGAGGTGCGCGAGTGGGTCGAACTGGGTCTGAAAAGCGGCATCCTCAAAGCCGTCATCTGCACCGCGAGCCTGGACCTGGGCGTGGATTTTTTGCCGGTCGAGCGCGTGCTGCAGATCGGCAGCGCCAAGGGCGTGGCGCGCCTGCTCCAGCGTGCGGGCCGCAGCGGCCACGCGCCCGGGCGCGTCTCACGCGTGACGCTGGTGCCGACCAACAGCCTCGAACTGCTGGAAGCCGCCGGCGCGCGCAAGGCAGTGGCGGCGCGCCGCATCGAGGGCCGCTATGTGCCCAACAAGCCATTTGACGTGCTGGTCCAGCACATCGTGACGGTGGCGCTGGGCGGGGGCTTCCGCTCCGAAGAACTGTATGACGAAGTGCGTCAGGCCTGGTCGTACCGGCACCTGACGCTGGAAGAATGGCAGTGGGCGCTCGACTTTGTCGCGCGTGGCGGCCAGAGCCTCACCGTGTATCCCGAATACCGGCGTGTGCTGCCGGACGAGGAGGGCGTCTATCGCGTTCCGGACGCCGCGATCGGCCGCCGGCACCGGATGAGCATCGGCACCATCATGTCCGATGCGACGATCCAGGTGAAGTACATGTCGGGCGGGCGCATTGGCAGCGTCGAGGAATCGTTCATCTCGCGCCTCAAACCGGGCGACCGTTTCCTGTTCGGCGGACGCATCCTCGAATTCGTACGCGTCCATGAGCTGACGGCGTTCGTGCGGCGCGCCACCGGCACGCGCGGTGCGATCGCGCGCTGGCAGGGCGCCAAGATGCCGATGTCGAACGAACTGGCCCACGCCGCGCTGGAAGAACTCCGGCTGGCCGACGCGGGTGTGTTCGACGGCCCCGAGATGCGGGCGATCGCGCCGCTGATCGAGATCCAGCAGCGCTGGTCGGCGCTGCCCACCAGTGAAACGCTGGTACTCGAATCGATGAAGAGCCGCGAAGGGTATCACCTGTTCGTGTACCCGTTCGCCGGGCGTTCGGTGCACATGGGGCTGGCCTCGCTGATGGCGTTTCGCGTCGGGCGGGTGCAGCCGATCACGTTCTCGATTGCGATCAACGACTATGGCTTCGAGCTGATGTCGCCCGAGCCGGTGGACTGGGCGGGCATGTTTAACGCAGCCACCGGGGCGGGCGTGGCGCTGTTCGATACCGAGCGCCTGCTCGAAGACGTCATCGACAGCCTGAACGCGACGCAGCTCTCGCAGCAGCGCTTTCGTGAAGTGGCGCGCATCGCGGGGCTCGTGTTCCAGGGGTATCCGGGCCAGCCAAAATCGAACCGGCAGTTGCAGGCATCGTCGTCGCTGTTCTTCGAGGTGTTTCGCAAGCACGACGCCGGTAATCTGCTGCTCACGCAGGCCGAGCGCGAAGTGATGGAGCAGGAGCTGGAACTGACGCGCCTGCGCGACACGCTGGTCGAGCTGCACGCGCGCCGCGTGGCCTACCGCGAGGTCAAGCGCGCCACGCCGTTCGGCTTCGCGCTGATGGTTGAGCGCTTCCGCGAAAAAGTCAGCACCGAGAAACTGAGCGACCGCGTCGCGCGCATGGTGCGCGAACTCGAAAAGGCGGCCGCATGACCCATGCAACCATCCAGGTGGCAGGCGAGACGCTGCTGCTGCTCCCCGAGAAGGCCGTGTACTGGCCCGCCCAGCGCATGCTGATCGTCGCCGACATCCACTTCGGCAAGGCGGCGGCGTTTCGCTCGCTGGGCGTGCCGGTGCCGCGCGGGACGACGTCGGAAAACCTGGCCGGCCTCGACGCGCTGGTCGCGCAGCACGACGCGCGCCACGTTGCGTTTCTCGGCGACTTCCTGCATGCGCGCGCCGCCCATGCCAGTTCGACCCAGCTCGCGATGCTGGCCTGGCGCGGGCGCCATCCCGACCTGACCTTGACGCTCGTGCGCGGCAATCACGACCTGCACGCGGGTGACCCGTCCGATGCGCTGGGCATCGAGCTGGTCGACGAGCCGCATGCGATCGGCCCGTTTGCGTTCTGCCACCATCCGGGCGTCGATGCGGCGGGCTATGGGCTGGCCGGCCACGTGCATCCGGTGTACGTGCTGGCCACGCGCTTCGATGCGCTGCGCCTGCCGTGCTTTGTCGTGGGTACGCAGGGCCTGCTGCTGCCATCGTTCGGCGCGTTCACGGGCGGCCATGCGGTCAAGCCGGGGCCGGGCGACCGGATCTACGTGACCTCGGGCGACATGGTGCACGGCGTCGCCTAGCAGCTGCGTACGTCAGCGTACCGACCCGGTGCGCTCGCAGGCGTAAGGTCGGCCATTGACCCGCTGATGCCAGGAGAACGCAAATGAAACTACGCCTCATGATGTGCACCATCGCCGCCGCCATGGCGCCAGCCACGGTACTGTTGACCGCCAGCGGCACTGCCCTGGCGCAGCCTGCGCCGCAAAGCCGCACCGCCACGCCAGCCACGCCAGCAATCAATGGTTTCAATGTCGAAGAAGTCGCACGGCTCGACCAGGGTGTCCGCCTGCAGTTCGACCTGTACGGCACGCCGGGCGGCAATGCCACGCTCAATCTCGATGGCGCGAACCGTGCGCTGTACCTGACCGAAGTCGAACCCGGCCAGTACACGGGTTCGTACGTGATCGGCACGCGTGACCGCCTGAAGGCCGACAGCCGCGTGACCGCCGAGCTGCGCATGGGGAACGAGGTCGCCACGAGCGTGCTGCGCGAGTCGCTCGTGCGGAGCGACGTGGCGCCACCTGCGGACGACACGCGCCAGCTGGCCACCAAGGATTCGCGTATCGCCGCCGCCGCTCCCGGTGCTGCGCCACCGCCAGCCCCGCGCACGACCGAGCGCCCGCGCGTGGCCCGCTACTGCACCAGCTGCGGCATCATCGAGAAGGTGGAGACCGTGCAGGGTGCCTTGCCCAATCCACGTCCATTGGCCAGCGACGCCACCGCGCGCCAGTATTTCCGCGTGACGGTGCGCATGAATACGACCGACACGACGCAGGTGCTGGAGTTCGCCAACAATCCCGGCTACCGGACCGGCGACCGCGTGCGCGTCAGCGATGGCGTGCTGACGCTCGACAAGCAAGAGTAATCCGCACCATATGCACCAATGACAACGCCCGCCATCACTGGCGGGCGTTGGTCGTTATGCGAACGGGTTTCAGGCCGTGGCCAGCACCTGATCATCGCCCGATTGATCGAGCTCGGCCTTTTGCTTGGCGCTTGCCTTCGTGCGTGAACGCGATGGGGGCAGGCGGCGCAGTGTCTTGAGCGATTCGGCGTCCTTGATGCCGATGGTGCGCTGGTCGACCGTGATCATGCCGATCTCGTTGAAGGCCGACAGCGTACGGCTGACGGTTTCCAGCGTGAGGCCCAGGTAGCTGCCGATCTCGTGGCGGGTCATGCGCAGGTTGAAGAGTTTACTCGAGTAGCCCATCGCGGCGAAGCGGTCGGCCAGCGACACGAGAAAGCGTGCCACGCGCGCCTCGGCCGACAGGGCGCCAAGCATGCCGATCATCGTTTGTTCACGCACCAGCTCGCGGCTCATGACGCCGTACATCATGTTCTCGAGTTCGTTGTGCACGCGGCCCAGCGCCGTCAGCTTCTTGAAGGGCAGCAGGATCAGGTCGCAATCGGACAGGGCCACCGCCTCGGACGCATAGTGGCGCGTATGGATGCCGTCGACGCCGAGCATGTCGCCCTTCATCGGGAAGCTGAGCACCTGCTCGTTGCCGAACTCGTCGATCAGCACGGTCTTGAGAAAGCCCGAGTTGACGATGTACAGCGTGTCGAAGGCTTGCCCGATCGTGTGGACGCGCTGGCCGGTCTTGAACTGAACGTGCTGGAACAACAGTTCTTCGGAGCTAACCGAGACGCTGGCCTGGATACGCAGCAGGTCGCAGACTTCCTTGAGGTTGGACCAGAGTCGGCCCTGGCGCTGGCGACCGGCCTCCATCGGGGAATGCAGGGTCGGCTGATTGGCATTGCGTGGTTCTGACGGTGGCTGAGACTGCATGCTCTTCTCCGGTAAGAAACTCAGGGTTTGAGGCGACCCCGGCGGCACAGCCGAAGTTGACGTACATCTGCCATGCCATTGATTGCCAGCGGCTGACGCTGTGACTTGGATCGCGAGCAAGTCAAATGCGGCGAATTCAGTATGCCAACACGAGCCCGGCACGACTATCAGCGTTGCCTGAATATGTAGGTAGGACAGATGGTAGGTTTGTAGGACAATTCCTACTGGCAAGCGGCGTTGCCCGACTGACGGAGGGGTGAAACAGGAAGGTCACACCTTTGTTTTTGAACAAACTAATTCGTGCGTGCAGTTGTTGCGCAACATCGGATTGGGGGGGGCGGCATGCGGTCACGACCCCACCGTACTCAGGCTTTCATCGGCGAGAGCAGGCGATGCGCCACGGCGTATTGCACCATTTCCGAGAGCGAACTCATCCCCATTTTCTGCATGATGCGGGTTTTGTGGGTGCTTACCGTCTTTACGGACAGATGCAGGCCGTTGGCGATCTCGGTAATCGATTTCCCACCCACGAGATGGGAAAATACCTCAAATTCGCGGTCGGATAACTGCTTGTGAAGCAATTGCTCGCTTGGCGCCATGATATTCAGGGCCAATTGTTCTGCCACCTCGGTACTGATATAGGGGCGCCCGGAAGCCACCTTGCGGATGGCCCCCACCAACTGCGTGCCCGCGCTTTCTTTCGTCAGGTAGCCCTGGGCGCCGGCCCGGATCGCGCGCACGGCGTACTGTTCTTCTTCGTGCATCGTGAGGATGAGAATGGCCAGTTTGGGCGCCTCGCTGCGCACCTGGCGGATCAGGTCGACGCCGCTGCGCCCGGGCATCGACAGGTCGAGCAGCAACAGGTCGAAGCCGCCCTGGCGCACCAGCGCCAGCACCTCGAACCCATTGGTTGCTTCGCCGACAATGTCAACTTCTTCGGCGCCCTCCAGGATACGTTTGAGACCTTCGCGCATGATCGTGTGATCGTCCGCGATGACAATTCTGACCATATCGATTCCTCACACATTAAGAGGTTTCCTACCCCCGAAAACCGTTGTTCAGTTAAACACGTTTTCCAGGGGTAAGTCCTGCTATCAATATTGCGGGTTGCCCTGATGACTTTGTACGAAGTGCAGACGGTTTTGTCTCGTTCAGACTGCCGGTTCGGCGATCAGCCGGTGCACCAGCACCGGCTTGGCGGTATGCGACAGCACCTTGTTCGTAACACTGCCCAGTAGTAACTGGTTCCAGCCGCTGCGACCATGCGAGCCCATGAAGATCAGGTCGCAGCCTTCCTGCTCGGCGACCTCGACGATCTTGAGCGCTGCCGTATCCGAAAACGCCGTCAGGCAGCGGTGCGCAAGATTGGCCGATGCACAGGAGCGCGTGATCCTGCCCATGTATTCCTCGCCCATCCGGCGCATCTGGGCGGCGTATTCTTCTTCGCTGGGATAGGAGGGGGGGATGATTTCGACGTACACCGGATACTGGTATTCAGGCGCGACGAACAGGGCCAGGACTTCGGCGCCCAGCTGCTGGGCAAACTTGACGCCCGCGCAAGCGGTGTGCTGGGAGACGGCGGACCCGTCGGTTGTAATCAAAATTTTTCGATACATGATGATTCTCCTCAGGGCATCTCCATTCTGACAACCATATGCCGAATGGCCAGTGTTGAAAACGCAAAGTGTTGAGTTCGCTCAAACGTCGGGTCACCGTCCGGATGCGACACTTTCTCACGGAAAACAACAGCACGATCACAAAATACAACACCAAGCATATAAAAACGATCAGGAATTGCACGTTTTAATTGTCGCGGAACTAAGTTTTCACGTCCATTTTGTTGCATTGCCTTCTCTTAGATTTACCTACGGCAACCACGCTGATACACTCGCAGGCAACACTAGTCCCATCGATGGGCCCGGAAACGACCGGCCCGGTGGACGCAACACCCCCAGTATTGCAGAGCTGATTGCGAATTTATATTATGGAGAAGCAGGGATTATGACCAACGCCGCTGACGATTTCGACGCACTATTCGAGGAAGTGGCGGCGCAGCGCACCAGCGCTTCGCCAAGTCCTGCTTCCGCGGCCCCTGTGGCCGCAGCGCCTGCCCCGGCAGCCGCTGCCAGCAACGACGAAGACGACCTCGACTCGCTGTTCGACCAGGTGTCCGCCACCGCCACATCGGCTCCCGCTGCGGCCGCCGCACCGGCTGCACCTGCCGCACCAGCAGCAGCAGTAGCAGCCGCACCGGCAAACGCCGCTGCCGGCGACGAAGGCAGCGAAAACGGCGGCATGTTCGAGCGCCTCGGCGGCATCGTGCGCCTGCTGCACGACTCGCTGCGCGAACTGGGCTACGACAAGGCGCTCAATGAAGCCTCGTCGCAGATCGTCGACGCACAGGACCGCCTGGAGTACGTCGCCACGCTGACCGAACAGGCTGCCAACAAGGTTCTGAACACGCTCGACGAAGGCATGCCGGCCCAGGACGTGCTGTCAAAGCAGTCGAAGGACATGGAGCTGCGCTGGGGTGACCTGTTCGACGGCAAGCTGAGCCTGGACGAATTCAAGGCGCTGGCCGGCGATTCGCGCCAGTTCGCCACCAGCGTGACCGCCGCCACCGAAGCCGAAAAAGCGCGCCTGCTCGAAATCATGATGGCCCAGGACTTCCAGGACATCACCGGTCAGCTGATCAAGAAAGTGGTCAAGATCACGCAGGCCGTCGAGGGCGAGCTGGCCCAGCTGCTGCGCGACAACGCACCGCCTGACCTCAAGGAAAAGCTGGCGCAGAAGCAGGCAGTACCGGAACCACTGATGCAAGGCCCGTCAGTGCCGCAAGCGGCGCTGAACCAGGACAACGTTGACGATCTTCTTGCCGATCTGGGATTCTAATGGACGATATGCTGAAGGATTTCGTCGTCGAGGCGATGGATCTGGCGGTCAACGTCGAAGAGCACCTGCTGCGCCTCGAACGCGATCCCGACAACAAGGAAACCCTGAACGCGGTGTTCCGGTCGTTCCATACGATCAAGGGCGGCGCCGGCTTCATGGGCCTGCCCGCGCTCGTCGCGGCCTGCCACCTGACCGAGAACCTGTTCGATGCGCTGCGCACCGGCGCCGCGCCGGTCACGCCGATCGCGATCGAAGCAGCGCTGCAGGCATCGGGCTTCGTGGCCGACCAGCTGGGTGACCTGAACAACGGCACGCCGCCGGAAGGCCTGGCGCAGATGCCGGCCGATCTCGAACGCATCCTGATGGACGCGATCGAAGGCAAGGGCAACAGCGCGCCGGCGCCAGTCGCCGCACCGGTGGTAGCAGCGCCCGTCGCAGCCGCGCCGGTTGCTGCAGCCGTCGCACCGGTCGTCGGCGACGATGGTCTGGACTGGGTTGGCATGTACAATACCGTGGTCCCGGTTGCCAGCGCCATCGCCGGCGCACCAGCTGTTGCTGCTGCTGCCGTCAGCACATCGACGCCAGCGCCAGCCGCTGCGCAAGCCGCACCCGCAGCCGCCGCCCCGTCCACGGCAGTCGCCACCACGACGGCCCCTGTCGCCGGCGGCAAGGGCTGGGACGGCACCGAACGCCGCAACGACGCCAAGCCGGTCGCCAACGCACCGGCCAAGGACGAAAGCATTCGTATCGATGCGGTCAAGCTCGACGCGCTGCTCGAAGTGGCGGGTGAATCGGTCCAGGCTGCGAACCAGGCCGCCGTGCTGCTCGAACGCCTGCAGCAATTCAAGTTCGAAGGTCAGGCCGCAACGCTGATCGCCACGCTGGCCGAGACGCTGGAACGCGCCTCGCGCTATTCGGCCGAACTGCAGCGCGCCACGCTGGCAACGCGCATGCAGCCGGTGGGCCGCCTGTTCCAGAAATTCCCGCGCCTCGTGCGCGAGCTGGCGAAAGACCTGGGCAAGGACGTCGAACTGACCATCGAAGGCGCCGAGACCGAAGTCGACCGCGTCGTCGTGGACAGCCTGTACGATCCGCTCGTGCACATGCTGCGTAACGCGCTGGACCACGGTGTCGAGTCGCCTGCCGACCGCGTCGCCAACGGCAAGCCGGCCAAGGCCTTCATCCTGCTGAAAGCCTGGCAGGAAGCCAACAGCGTCATGATCGTGCTGCAGGACGACGGCAAGGGCATGGACCCGAGCCGCCTGCGCAAGATCGCGATGGACAAGGGCCTGATCGGCGAAAACGGCGCGCAGAGCGACGAAGACGCCTATCAGCTGGTGTTCCTGCCGGGCTTCTCGACCAAGGAAGTCGCTTCCTCGGTCTCGGGCCGTGGCGTGGGCATGGACGTGGTCAAGACGGCGGTGGAGAAGAACCGCGGCGCCATCCGCATCGAATCGCAGATGGGCAAGGGCACGCGCTTCGCAATCCGCCTGCCGATCGAACTGTCGATCGTGCCGACGATGCTGGTGTCGACGTCGGGCGCGCAACTGGCGCTGCCGATGGCCGTCGTCGAGCGCGTCGTCGAGCTGCCGGACGAATTCGCTTGTGTCGGCGGCGCTCCGGTGCTGAAGGACCAGGGCCGTCCGCTGCCGGTGCGTTCGCTGGCGCTGGCGCTGGGCTACGAGGCCGGTTCCGAGAAGGTTGGCATCGTCATCAATGCACCACAACCGTACATCCTGGCGATGGAAGCGGTCGATGGCACGGCCGACCTGGTGATCAAGCCGATGACCGCACTGTCGGTGGAAGGCATCACCGGTACGGCGCGTTCGGCCGAGGGTGAGCTGGTGCTGGTCGTGGGCCTGTCGTTCCTGATGGACGGCTGCCGCAGCAGCGTGCGCCTGGCCGCATAAGATCGCATTACGCAGCGCCACCGCCATGCGGCGGCAAAAGCGCAGAGAAAAGCCCGGGTCACTGATCCGGGCTTTTTTTATTTGTGCATGGCAAACCCCTTGCAAACTTAATTTGCCACATGTTATGGTCCTTGGCATAAACATGCGCTGCCCCGGCATGGTGCACCACAGCACAACTATGGCATAATCGAAAACCCGGCTGCCGGGCACCCTGTCCCGGCGACCGCGCGCACCCCCTGTGCGCCCTCACACCGCATCAATGGACTGACCATGCAAAAAACGCTCTACGACAAACTCTGGGATTCCCATGTCGTGCGTGCCGACGCCGATGGCACCACCGTCCTGTATATCGACCGGCACCTGGTACACGAAGTGACCAGCCCACAAGCCTTCGATGGCTTGCGCGATGCGGGCCGCGGACTATGGCGCACATCGAGCACGCTGGCCGTGGCCGACCATAACGTGCCCACCACCGACCGCGCCCAGGGCATCGCCGACCCCACCTCGCGCCTGCAGGTCGAAACGCTCGACGCCAACACCAAGGCGTTCGGCCTCACGTACTTCAACATGAACGACCGGCGCCAGGGCATCGTGCACGTCATCGGGCCGGAGCAGGGCGCTACGCTGCCCGGCATGACGGTCGTTTGCGGCGATTCGCACACGTCGACCCACGGCGCCTTCGGCTGCCTGGCCCATGGCATCGGCACGTCGGAAGTCGAGCACGTGCTGGCCACCCAAACGCTGCTGGCCAAAAAATCCAAAGCGATGCTGGTCGAGGTCGAGGGTGCCCTGCGCCCGGGCGTGACGGCCAAGGACATCGTGCTGGCCGTGATCGGCCGCATCGGCACGGCCGGCGGCACCGGCTACGCCATTGAGTTCGGTGGCTCCACGATCCGCGCGCTCTCGATGGAAGGCCGCATGACGGTCTGTAATATGGCGATCGAAGCGGGCGCGCGCGCCGGCATGGTGGCGGTCGACGACACCACGATCGCCTACGTCAAGGACCGGCCGCTGTCGCCCACTCCCGATCAATGGGAGCAAGCCGTGGCCTACTGGCGCACGCTGCACAGCGACGACGGCGCCGTGTTCGACACCGTCGTCGAACTCGATGCGCACGACATCCAGCCGCAAGTCACCTGGGGCACCTCGCCCGAGATGGTGATTGCGATCGATGGCCGCGTGCCGAACCCGCTCGACGAACACGATCCGGTGCGCCGCGGCGCCATCGAAAAAGCGCTGGTCTATATGGACCTGACCGCGGGCACGCCGATCGACGAAGTGGCGATCGACAAGGTGTTCATCGGCTCGTGCACGAATTCGCGCATCGAAGACCTGCGCGCCGCCGCCGATGTCGTGCGTGGCCGCCAGCGCGCGCCGAACGTCAAGCTGGCGATGGTCGTGCCGGGGTCCGGCCTGGTCAAGGAACAGGCCGAGCGCGAAGGCCTCGACCAGATCTTTCTGGCCGCCGGCTTCGAATGGCGCGAGCCGGGCTGCTCGATGTGCCTGGCGATGAACGCCGACCGCCTGGAACCGGGCGAACGCTGCGCGTCGACGTCGAACCGCAACTTCGAAGGCCGTCAGGGCCAGGGCGGCCGCACGCACCTGGTCTCGCCGGCAATGGCCGCCGCCGCAGGGATTGCGGGGCACTTTGTCGACGTACGCGCGCTCTGATGCGTTAAGGCGTATCGCGATCGGTTCCACGACCAATTCCACGACCATTTTCTCGTTCAGGACATCATGAAAAAAGCTCTCGCACTCTCCCTCGTCGCCATCCTGCTGGCCGGCTGCAACACCGTCTCGGGCATCGGCCGCGACGTCTCGAAAGTCGGCCAGGTCGTGACCGGCGCCGGCGGCAAATAAGGCCGACACGATGGATAAGTTCACCGTACACGAAGGCCTGGTGGCGCCGCTCGACCGCGCCAACGTCGACACCGACGCCATCATCCCGAAGCAGTTCCTCAAATCGATCCGGCGCACCGGCTTCGGCCCGAACCTGTTCGACGAATGGCGTTACCTGGACCACGGCGAACCGGGGCAGGACAACAGCGCGCGCCCGCTCAATCCCGACTTCGTGCTGAACCAGCCGCAGTTTGCGGGCGCCTCGATCCTCCTGACGCGCAAGAACTTCGGCTGCGGCTCGTCGCGCGAGCACGCGCCGTGGGCGCTGCAGCAATTCGGTTTTCGCGCCGTCGTCGCGCCGAGTTTTGCCGACATCTTCTTCAACAACTGCTTCAAGATCGGCCTCTTGCCCATCGCGTTGACCGAGGACGAAGTTGAGGCATTGTTCCAGGCGGTCGAGCGCCAGCCGGGCTTCCAGCTGACGATCGACCTTGCGCAGCAGCGCATCGGCACGCATGACGGCAGTCTGTCGTTCGGCTTTGCCATTGACGACTTCCGCAAGTACTGCCTGCTCAATGGCCTGGACGATATCGGCCTGACGCTGCGCCATGCGGACGAGATCCGCGCCTTCGAACAACGCCATATCGCGGCCCAGCCATGGCTGGCCAACGCGATCTGATCGCAGCGCCAAAGCAAGCAACCACGACAAGAAACCAAGACAAGAAAGACGAGCATGAAGATTGCGATCCTGCCGGGTGACGGCATCGGCCCGGAGATAACTGCCCAGGCGGTGAAGGTTCTGAACGCGCTCGGTGAGCAGTTCGAGATGGACACCGCCGAAGTGGGCGGCGCCGGCTACGCCGCGCACGGCCACCCGCTGCCCGACAGCACGCTCAAGCTGGCCAAGGATGCCGACGCGGTGCTGTTCGGCGCCGTGGGCGACTACAATTACGACACGCTCGAGCGCGCGCTGCGCCCCGAGCAGGCGATTCTTGGTCTGCGCCGCGAACTGGGCCTGTTCGCCAACCTGCGTCCGGCGATTCTGTACCCGGAGCTGGCCGGCGCCTCGACCCTCAAGCCCGAGGTGGTATCGGGCCTGGATATCCTGATCATCCGCGAACTGACGGGCGACATCTATTTCGGCAAGCCGCGCGGCGTGCGCGAATGTCCGGACGGCCCGTTCAAGGGGCAGCGCGAAGGCTTCGACACGATGCGCTACGCCGAAGGCGAAATCCGCCGCATCGCCCACGTGGCATTCCAGGCTGCGCTGAAACGCGACAAGCGCGTGACCAGCGTCGACAAGGCCAACGTGCTCGAAACGGGCCAGTTCTGGCGCGATATCGTCACTGACGTCCACAAGGAATACGCCGGCGTCGAACTCGATCACATGTACGTCGATAACGCCGCCATGCAACTGGTGCGCGCACCGAAAAAATTCGATGTGCTCGTGACCGGCAACATGTTCGGCGATATCCTGTCGGACGCCGCGGCGATGCTGACCGGTTCGATCGGCATGCTGCCATCGGCTTCGCTCGACGCGAACAACAAGGGCCTGTACGAGCCGTCGCACGGTTCGGCGCCGGACATCGCGGGGCAGGGCGTGGCCAATCCGCTGGCGACGATCCTGTCGGCTGCGATGATGCTGCGCTTTACCTTTGGCCTCTCTGAGCAGGCCGACCGCATCGACAACGCCGTCAAGCGCGTGCTGGCACAGGGCCTGCGCACGCCGGACATTCACGAAGCAGGGTCCACCCGCGTGGGCACCGAAGAGATGGGCAACGCGGTCGTCGCGGCGCTCGGATAACACTGTAATCACACTGAAAGAAGACGATGAAATTAGTTGGTCTGGTAGGTTGGCGCGGCATGGTTGGCTCGGTCCTGATGCAGCGCATGCAGGAAGAGGGCGATTTCGACCACATCGAGCCGGTGTTCTTCACGACGTCGAATCCGGGCGGCGCCGCGCCGGCGATGGCGAAGAATGAAACCACCCTGAAGAGCGCGAGCGACATCGCCGAGCTCTCCAAATGCGAGATCATCATTTCCTGCCAGGGCGGCGACTACACGAGCGAAGTGTTCCCGCAACTGCGCGCGGCCGGCTGGAACGGCTACTGGATCGACGCCGCGTCCACGCTGCGCATGAACGATGACGCGGTCATCGTGCTCGACCCGGTCAACCGCGCCGTGATCGACGCCGCGCTGTCGCGTGGCGTGAAGAACTACATCGGCGGCAACTGCACCGTGTCATGCATGCTGATCGGCCTGGGCGGCCTGTTCGAAGCCGGCTTGGTCGAGTGGATGACGTCGATGACCTACCAAGCGGCGTCGGGCGGCGGTGCGCAGCACATGCGCGAACTGCTCACGCAGTTCGGTACGATCAACAGCGCGATCAAGCCGCTGCTGGACAACCCGGCATCGGCGATCCTGGAAATCGACCGCACCGTGCTGGCCACGCAGCATGGTCTGTCAAGCGACGAAACGAAGCAGTTCGGCGTGCCGCTGGCCGGCAACCTGATCCCGTGGATCGACAAGGACCTGGGCAACGGCCAGTCGAAAGAAGAGTGGAAGGCCGGCGCAGAGACCAACAAGATCCTCGGTCGCGGCGCAGGCTTCGATACCAAGCCGATTCCCGTCGATGGCCTGTGCGTGCGCATCGGCGCGATGCGCTGCCACTCGCAGGCACTGACGATCAAGCTGACCCGCGACGTGCCGCTGGACGAAATCAGCGACATCATCGCTTCGCACAACGCGTGGACGAAGGTTGTGCCGAACAACCGCGAAGCATCGGTGCGCGACCTGTCGCCGGCCGCCGTCACGGGTGGGCTGACCATCCCGGTGGGCCGCCTGCGCAAGATGTCGATGGGTGACGATTACCTGTCGGCGTTCACGGTCGGCGACCAGCTGCTGTGGGGCGCGGCCGAGCCGCTGCGCCGCATGCTGCGCATCGTGCTGGAGCGTTAAGCCCCTGCGCTGTTGCAATACCTTGGGCCGGCTGCCTCGCAGCCGGCCTGTTATTTCCAGTTTGTCATCGCCGGTTGCATTCCTTGCAACTACCATGTCTGGTGGTTATCGAACCCCGTAAAGGCATGTCTCGCAGGCCACAAAACACCTCGTTCCCCCTGCTGTAAACGTGCGCATCGCTTGCGTGCCCTAGAGCATGATGTTATGTTGAGACTCCGGGAAACCGTCTTTCCCTCGGCCAACTTACTCGCTGCTCACTATGCATTTTTCGGAACAATCTCAGCTCATGGCACCTGCGTTGAAAACCCTCACTGCGGCGATTGCCAGTGCAGTGTTCGTCACTTCCGCCGCCAGCGCGGCCGGGCTTGGAAAATTGACCGTGTTGTCGGCACTTGGCCAGCCACTGCGCGCCGAGATCGAACTGACGACCAGTGCGGGCGAAGACCCGGCCAGCATGGCCGTCAAGCTGGCCACGCCCGAAGCCTTCCGCAGTGCAAACATCGACTTCAATCCGGCGCTGCTGTCGCTGCGTTTCGCCGTCGAGCAGCGCGGTGGCCGCCAGATCATCCGGGTCAATTCCAGCCAGCCGCTGAACGAACCGTTCGTCGACATGCTGCTCGAGCTGACCTGGAATAACGGACGCCTGGTGCGCGAGTACACGTTCCTGCTCGATCCGGCCGAACTGCGCACGACGCAGCCGGCGCAGGTGGCCAGCACGCCGGCGCCGCGCACAACGTCGCAGCCGGCCGTTTCGGCGTCGGCCGCTGCTGCTGCTGCATCGGGCGCCGACGCGGCCGAGCGGGCTCGCATCGCCGCCGCACGCGAAGGCGCCCAGCGCCAGGCCGCGCAGCGCGAAGCGGCCGCAGCCGAAAGCACCTACCGCGTGCGTCGCGGCGACACGCTCAGTGGCATTGCCACCCGCGTGAAGCCGGCCGAGATCTCGCTCGACATGATGCTCGTGGCGCTGTACCGCGCCAATCCCGAGGCCTTCATCGGCAACAACATGAACCGCCTGAAGTCGGGCCAGATCCTGAGCGTGCCCGATAGCGACGCGCTGCGTGGCGGCGCGAGCCAGAGCGAAGCGCGCGGCGTGGTCGTGGCGCATGCGGCGGACTTCGACGCTTACCGCAACAAGCTCGCCGGTCAGGTCGCCGCCAGCACCCCGGCCAGCGCGCCGCAGGGTAGTCAGAGCGCGACCGGACGCGTGACGGCGCGCGTCGAAGAACAACCGACCGCCGCCAACGAAGCGCAGGACAAGCTGCGCCTGTCGAAGGCCACGGCAGGCGCCGCCGGCACGCCGCAGACCGGCACCGCCAGTGTCGAAGACACGCTGGCCAAGCAGCGCGAGCTCGAACAGGCCGAGGCCCGCGTCAAGGAACTTGAAAAGAACGTCGGCGAACTGGAAAACCTGATGACGGTGCCGAGCCGCGCGGGCGCCGAAGCCGAGCAGGCCGCCGCCGCAGCCCCGGTTGTGGCGACGCCGGCCAAGCCGGTCACGCATCCACGCCTGAAAAAGCCGGTGCCGGCGCCGGAACCTGAAAAAGGCCTGGTCGACACGCTGCTGGACAATATGCTGTACATCGCCGCAGCGCTGCTGGTACTGCTCTTGATCCTGTTTGGCATCGCGCAGCGCCGCAAGCGCAATGCCGCGCCGGTGAAACCGGTGCCGACCGAACCGTCGGTGCTGGGCGCACCGGGCACCAGCGCCCAGTCGCTGTTCGCCGAAAGCGGCGGCCAGAGCGTCGACACCAACAACAGCGTCTTCAATTCGAGCTTCGCACCATCGGCCAGCCAGCTCGACACGAATGAAGTCGATCCGGTCGCCGAAGCCGACGTGTACATCGCCTACGGGCGCGACGCGCAGGCCGAGGAAATCCTGAAGGAAGCGCTGCGCACGCATCCCGACCGTCATCCGGTGCGTCTAAAGCTGCTCGAAATCTACGCCACGCGCAAGGATGCCCGCGCGTTCGAACTGCAGGCGCGCGAGCTGCATGCACTCACGAACGGCCAGGGCGACGACTGGGCACACGCTGCGGCGCTGGGCCTGGGGATCGATCCGCAAAACCCGCTGTACGCGAACGCCGCGCCAGCCCCGGCGCACACGCCGTCGGCGCAGGAACGCAGCCAGCAGGCCATCCTGTCGCAGCAGTACCAGGATGCGCTGCGTGCTGACGAGCCGGCAGCCGGCACCGACAGCAGTGCAGGCGCCATCGCCGGCGCGGCCGCTGCCGGCGCCGTCGCTGGTGCGTCTGCGATCTCGCTGTCGAAGGACGATGCGGACCGCACCGCGGCGCCGCAAGCCGAACCGGTGGCCGCGCCACGCAGCGACGACAACACGCTCGACTTCGACCTTGGCGGGCTGACGTTCGAGCCGGTGACCGACGCCGAACGCGCGGAGCCGACGCCGGCGCCGGCGCCTGCAAGCCGGCCAGACCCGGATGCGACGGCGGTGCCGGACCTCGACTTCGACATGCTGCCGCCGGCAGCGGCGGCAGGCAAGCCCGAATCCACGCTGTCGACCGACGTCAATGATCTCGAATTCGACATGGACTTCGATGCGCCGCCTGCCGGACAGCCGGTCCAGTCTACTGCAGCCACTCCGGCCGATGCGCGTGATGACTTCTCGCTCGACCTGACGCCGCAGCCGCAAGTGCAGGCCACTCCGGTCGACATGGCCGGTTTGGCCAAGGACTTCGACGGTTTGCCGTCGCTGCCGGCCAGCCCGGCGCAATCGGCGGACGCCACTGCGGCGCCGAGCGATCCGCTGTTCGATCTCGACTCGATGGACTTCGGCGCACCGGTCACACCGGCCACGCCAGCGCCCGTGAACGATCCGCTGCCGGCAGTGCGTGCTTCGTCGAGCGCGAATGCGTCAGAAGATCCGCTGTTCGATCTGGACGCGATGGACTTCGGCGTGCCGGCCGAGCCACGTGCATCGGGTGGCGCCGAACCGAAAGACTTCGCGGCACGCCAGGACGATCCGTTCGACATGTTCGACCTGCCGGATACCCCGGCGCCCGTGCCGGCGCCCGAAGAACTGTCGGCGCCTCCGGTCAATGATGCGCCGACGCTGCAGCGCAACTCGCTCGACGCGCTCGACTTCGATCTGGATCTGCCGGCATCGGCGACGGCCGATGCGCCGACGCCAGCGGCGTTCGATGCTGACCCGGTCGACGATATGGCTGCAGCGCCGGCGCCGCTCTCGCCCGAGCACATGGAAATGGAAACCAAGCTCGATCTGGCCGTGGCTTACCAGGAGATCGGCGACAAGGAAGGCGCGCGCGAGCTGCTCGATGAAGTCATCAAGGGCGGCAGCACCGAGCAGGTTGGCCGTGCCAGCGCGATGCGAGAGCTGCTGGCGTGACGCGGATTGTTCTGGGTGTCCAGTACATCGGCACCGGTTGGAACGGCTACCAAAAACAGCCGGAGCGCAATACGGTCCAGGACCGTCTTGAAATGGCGCTCGAGAAGTTCGCCTGCACGCCGCTGGCCACCACCTGTGCCGGCCGTACCGACACCGGCGTGCATGCGATCGAGCAGGTGGTCCATTTCGATACGGATCTGGTGCGCCCGACGCAGGCCTGGGTGCGCGGCGTGAACACCTTCCTGCCCGATTCCATCGTCGTGCGCTGGGCCAAAGAGGTGCCGCTGGGCGAGGACGGGCTGGAATTCCATGCGCGCTTTTCGGCCCGCTCGCGTACCTATCACTACGTGCTGTACAACCATCCGACGCCATCGGCGCTGCTGTCGAACCGCGCCGGCTGGATGTTCCGGCCGCTCGATGTCGAGCGCATGATCGACGCCGCCCGCCACCTGATCGGCACGCACGACTTTTCGGCGTTTCGCGCGTCGAGCTGTCAGGCCAAGACCCCGGTCAAGGACATGCACGAAGTGCGCATCGAGCGCCATGGCGACATCATCGTCTTCACGCTGCGCGCCAGCGCATTTCTGCATCACATGGTGCGCAATATCGTCGGCTCGCTCGTGTATGTCGGGCTGGGGCGGCAAGAGCCGGACTGGATGCACAAGGTGCTCGAGAGCCGCTCGCGCGACGTGGCCGCGCCAACCTTCATGCCCGACGGCCTGTATTTCGCGAAGATCGAGTACGATCCAAGCTGGAAGCTGCCGCAGGAGGCGGTCGCGCCTCTGCCCTGGCTGTAAGGAAGCATATGCAACGCACCCGTATCAAAATCTGCGGTATCACCCGCGAAGAAGACCTGAGCGCCGCTGTTGCCGTGGGCGCCGATGCTTTGGGCTTCGTGTTCTATCCGAAGAGCCCACGCTACGTGACGCCAGAGCGCGCCGGCGCCCTGTGCGCCGGCTTGCCGCCGTTTGTCAGCGGCGTCGCGCTGTTCGTCAATCCGACGCTCGCCGAGGTGCAGGAAGTCGCGGCGGCGATGCCACTCGCGCTGATCCAGTTCCATGGCGATGAGACGGTCGAGCAGTGCGCAGCGATTGCGGCGGCCGTCCAGCGCCCGTTCATGCGCGCGTTTCGGGTCAAGCCTGACACGATCCCTGGCACGCTGCTAGAATGTGAGCTTGCATACCGCACCGCCAGTCCATGGTTTTCAAGCCTTCTGCTTGACACCTACGTGGACGCTTATGGCGGCGCAGGAAAGGTCTTCGATTGGTCTCTCATCCCAAAAGAGCTCGCGCCTCGGGTCGTTTTGAGTGGTGGCTTGAACGTACACAACACCACTGACGGTGTCGTACGCGTTCGGCCTTTTGCCGTCGACATCAGCAGTGGTGTCGAAGCCGCAAAAGGTATCAAGGACGCCCGCAAGATGGCCGCGTTTGTCGCGGCCGTGCGGGCAGCCGATGCCACCATTCATAGCGAGACATACCATGCAGAACACCCCCTTCAAGGCAGCGCCTAACGCCGCCCCGCTGTTCAAGACCCCTGATTACGCCCTGCCAAACGCGCAGGGCCACTTCGGCCCCTACGGCGGCTCGTTCGTCGCCGAGACGCTGACCCACGCGCTGGCCGAGCTGAGCGAAGCCTACGCAAAGTATGCGCAAGACCCCGAGTTTCTCGAAGAGTACCGCTACGAGCTGGCCCACTTCGTCGGCCGCCCATCGCCCGTGTACCACGCGCGGCGCTGGTCCGAGATGGCCGGCGGCGCGCAGGTCTACCTCAAGCGCGAAGACCTGAACCACACCGGCGCGCACAAGATCAACAACGTGATCGGCCAGGCGCTGCTGGCGCGGCGCATGGGCAAGCCACGCATCATCGCCGAAACCGGCGCCGGCCAGCACGGCGTGGCCACCGCCACCATCTGCGCGCGCTTCGGCCTGGAATGCGTGATCTACATGGGCAGCGAAGACGTCAAGCGCCAGGCCCAGAACGTGTACCGCATGAAGCTCCTGGGCGCGACCGTAGTGCCGGTGGAATCGGGCTCCAAAACGCTCAAGGATGCGCTGAACGAAGCGATGCGCGACTGGGTCACGAACATCGAAAACACGTTCTACATCATCGGCACCGTGGCCGGCCCGCACCCGTATCCGATGATGGTGCGCGACTTCCAGGCGGTGATCGGCGAAGAGTGCCGCGTGCAGATGCCTGCGATGACGGGGCGCCAGCCCGACTACGTCGTCGCATGCATCGGTGGCGGCTCGAACGCGATGGGCATCTTCTATCCGTACATCGGCGAGCCGGGCGTCAAGCTGGTGGGCGTCGAAGCGGCGGGGGAGGGCCTGGACTCGGGCAAGCACTCGGCCTCGCTGACCTCCGGCCTGCCAGGTGTGTTGCACGGTAACCGCACCTATCTGCTGCAGGACGAGAACGGGCAGATCATCGAGACGCATTCGGTGTCGGCGGGCCTGGATTATCCGGGCGTCGGGCCGGAGCACGCGTGGCTGAAGGACACGCTGCGCGCCGAGTACGTGTCGATCACGGACGATGAAGCGCTGCAGGCGTTCCACGATTGCTGCCGCATCGAGGGCATCATTCCGGCGCTGGAATCGTCGCACGCGATCGCGTATGCGGTGAAGCTGGCGGCGACGCTGCCGAAGGACCAGATCATCCTGGTCAATCTGTCGGGCCGCGGCGACAAGGACATGCATACGGTGGCGCAGCGGATGGGGCTTGATTTCGGCTGATGCCGGCATCAACCATGCCATCGTGCCCCGGTCAGCCGGGGCATTCGCCTTTTCCGATTACCAGAGGAACCCAGCATGTCCCGCATCGAACAGACTTTTACCGCACTTAAAGCGGACAACAAAACCGCGCTCGTCACCTTCATCACGGCAGGTGACCCGGGCCCCGAACTGACCGTCCCGCTGATGCACGCACTGGTCGAGGGCGGCGCCAACGTCCTCGAACTGGGCGTGCCATTTTCGGACCCGATGGCCGAAGGCCCGGTCATCCAGCGCGCCTGCGAGCGCGCCCTGAAATTCAATGTCGGCCTGAAAGACGTGTTTGGCTTCGTGCGCGAATTTCGCAAGAACGACCCCGACACGCCGGTTGTCCTGATGGGCTACGCCAACCCGATCGAGCGCATCGGCCAGACCGAATTCATCCGCTGCGCAAAAGAAGCGGGCGCTGACGGCGCCATCGTTGTCGACTACCCGCCCGAAGAATGCGCCGCGTTTGCGACCGAGATGCGCGACAACGGCCTGGACCTGATCTTCCTGCTCGCGCCAACGTCGACCACGGAGCGCGTCAAGCAAGTGGCCCAGTATGGTGGCGGCTTCAGCTACTACGTCTCGCTGAAAGGCGTGACGGGCGCCGGCACCATCGATACCGCCGACGTCGCCCGCCGCGTGGCCGCAATCCGCGAACACGTCAAACTGCCGATCGGCGTGGGCTTCGGCATCCGTGACGGCGCCACGGCGAGAGCCGTCGCCGAAGTGGCCGACGCCGTCGTGATCGGCAGCCGCATCATCCAGGAAATCGAAAACAGCCCGCCAGACCAGGCCGTCGACGCCGTCCGCGCCTTCACCACCACGATCCGCACCGCCCTCGACGCCCGCTAACCGGCCGCTGTCATATCAATTAGGGTCAGCGTCGAATTATTGAGCAATTTCTTCGGAAAATGTTGTCACTTAATTCGACACTGACCCTCATTGTGATTGCCTCCAAGCTCTTGCAATCTAATTAGGGTCAGAGTCGAATTGTTTGACAACTTTTCGTGATTGTCCGGTAAATCTTTTCAATGTCCGGTTCCGATGGTTATGGCCGCTGGGTTTATCACAGGCGTATTGCCAAATCTCTCCTGATAGTTGCGCCAGCTTAAAGCTTTTTCATTTTTCCTCAGTAAATTGATCTCTCCGTAGCGCAACCTGAGGGAGTGTCCAATGAAAAAGCGTGTCAAGCATATTGCAGTTGCTCAATTTGGGAAAATGTTGGCGGCAATTTATTTCGTTATCTTGCTACCCATCCTGGCGATCGGTCTCCTCGCCTTCCTGACGGGCTTGGATATGCCGTCCATAAGTGTCGGTGTAGTCGTTATGGTGGCCGTTGCGTATATCGTCATCGGGTACCTGTCCGGAATGCTCAGCGCCTGGATATACAACGTCGTCGCTGCCCGCCTCGGTGGTATTGAATACACGGTCAACGAAATCGCGTCGCCAGCAAAATAATCGCCAACATTGCCGCGTAAATAAATTAGGGTCAGAGTCGAATTGTTTGACAACTTTGAGGAATTGCCCAATAAGTCTACTCTGACCCTAATTGTTGAGAAATTGATTATTTAGCTCATCAGCTTGACTCTGTCCCTCATTTTGCTTCGGAGATCAAACTCGGCGTTCATTCAGCCGCGGATCGGTGCTATTTATTGGGAAATTGTCGAAAGTTGTCAAACAATTCGACTCTGACCCTTATTGTTTGGTGGTGGTCGCCGTGGGCGCAGGGCGCTGGCGGCGTGTGATGTTTTGTTGGCAATATTGGTGGCTTGCTACGATTCGACAAGCTGCCTCCGAGCGGCTACACTACGCCCCACTGTAAGATTTGCCGCAAAGGAGAGAATATGAGTTGGTTGGAAAAACTGCTGCCCCCTCGGATCCAGCGCTCCGATGCCGCTAACCGCAAGACCATGCCCGAGGGCCTCTGGGTCAAGTGTCCGTCGTGCGAGTCGGTGCTGTACCGCGCGGATATCGAGTCCAACCTGCACGTGTGCCCGAAGTGCTCCCATCACATGCGCATCCGCGCCCGTGCGCGTCTGGATTCGCTGCTCGACGAAGGTGGCCGCTACGACATTGGCCAGGAGACGTTGCCAGTTGATACCCTGAAGTTCAAGGACAGCAAGAAGTATCCGGATCGCCTCAAGGCCGCGATGGAAGCCACCGGCGAGACCGATGCGCTGATCGTCCAGGGTGGCTCGATCATGAGCTTGCCGGTGGTCGTGGCCTGCTTCGAATTCGAATTCATGGGTGGCTCGATGGGCTCGGTCGTCGGTGAGCGTTTCGTGCGCGGCGCGCAGGTTGCGCTGGAGCAGAAGGTGCCGTTCATTTGCATCACCGCCACCGGCGGCGCGCGCATGCAAGAGGGTTTGCTGTCGCTGATGCAGATGGCCAAGACCACCGCGATGCTGACCAAGCTGTCCGAAAAGAAGCTGCCGTTCATCAGCGTGCTGACCGATCCGACGATGGGCGGTGTCTCGGCCTCGTTCGCGTTCATGGGCGACGTCGTCATCGCCGAGCCGAAAGCCCTGATCGGCTTTGCCGGCCCGCGCGTCATCGAGAACACGGTGCGTGAGAAATTGCCGGAAGGCTTCCAGCGCGCCGAGTTCCTGGTCCAAAAGGGCGCTGTCGACATGATCGTCGACCGCCGCAAGATGCGCGAAGAAATTGCGCGCCTGCTGGCCCTGCTGCAAAACCAGGCGACTGAAGTCCTGGCCTGATCGATTCACAGGCCGCCGCGAGGGCAACCCGCGAACATGATCGCCACGGGCGACCGGCGCGGGCATGCCATACGGCGGCCCCCGCGGTCGCCTTTTACATTCCCCGTACCGCCCGCCGATTTCCTCTTTTCTGAGCACCATGTCCCCACTTCCGACTACCTTGCCCGACTGGCTGGCGCTGCTCGAATCGCGTCATGCCGAAACCCATATCGACATGGGCCTGGACCGCGTCCGCGCCGTCAAGGAGCGCCTGCAGCTCGCGTTCTCGTGTCCCGTGATCATGGTGGCCGGCACCAACGGCAAGGGCTCGACCTGCGCGATGCTCGAGTCGGTGTTGCTGCAGTCCGGCTACCGCGTCGGCCTCTATATCAAGCCGCACTTTCTCGACTTCAACGAGCGCGCCCGCATCAATGGCGAGATGGCCTCCGATGATGTCCTGATTACTGCGTTCAATGCCGTCGAAGCCGCACGCGGCGATACCGACCTCACGTACTTTGAATTCACGACGCTCGCCATCGCGCACCTGTTGTCGACAAGCGAGATCGACGTCGCCATCCTCGAAGTCGGCCTGGGCGGGCGTCTCGATGCCGTCAACGTGATCGACGCCGACGTGTCGATCGTCACCAGCATCGACATCGACCACACGGCCTATCTCGGCGACACGCGCGAAAAAATCGGCTTCGAAAAAGCCGGCATTTTCCGCGCCGGCAAAACCGCGATCTGCAGCGACCCGGTGCCGCCCCAGTCGCTGATCGACCATGCGACCAGCATCGGCGCCGACCTGTGGCTGCTGGGCCGCGACTTCAACTACCAGGGCGACCAGCAGCAGTGGAGCTTTGCCGGCCGCACCGGGCGCCGCAATTCGTTGGCCTATCCGGCCCTGCGCGGCGCCAACCAGTTGCTCAATGCGTCCGCAGCGCTGGCTGCGCTCGAAGCGCTGCGCATGACCTTGCCGTGCGGTGCCCAGGAAACCCGCGCCGGCCTGGCGTTGGTCGAGTTGCCGGGGCGCTTCCAGGTGCTGGCCGGCCGCCCGACCCAGGTCCTGGACGTGGCCCACAATCCGCACGCCGCCGCGACGCTCGCGCAGAACCTCGGCAATATGGGCTTTCACCGCTTTACGTACGCGGTGTTTGGCATCATGGACGACAAGGACATTGACGCCGTCATCGCGCCGATGGCCTCGGTGATCGATCACTGGTGCGTCACGCGCCTTGATTCGCCGCGCTCGGCCGACCCTGCGGCGCTGGCCGAGAAGATCGCCCAATTGAAGCCAGCGGGCGCGAAAGCGGGCGATTTTTCGGTGACTGTCTTCGATTCGCCGGCCGACGCTTACGCGAATGCGCTGAGCCGGGTTGAGGAGAATGATAGAATTGTGGTCTTTGGTTCGTTCTACACGGTTGCCGGCGTGATGGCGGCCCGTAAATCCTCACTACACTGATACCTCAATCGCATGGGCTTGTTCTCGTTCGGCACTAAAAACAAGCAAGAAACTGTTCGCGACAGCGGTCACTTCGTCAAGGACGACGAGGCCGCCTACACCGAGCGCGCACGCTCCAAGCGCGCCAGCTCGGCCGGTGAGGGCGGTCGCCGCTCGAGCCGTGGCGATCCGATCCTGCCCGAGAAAAAACGCGCGCGCCGCCGCCTGGTCGGCGCTATTGCGCTGGTCCTGGCCGCCGTCGTGGCCCTGCCGATGCTGCTCGATTCCGAGCCCAAGCCGCTGGCCACCGACATCGCGATCCACATCCCGGACAAGGACAAGGCTGCGCCGCTGCCGGTGCCGTCCGAGCAGGTCGCGCCAACCGCCAGCGTCGACAGCGACGAAGAGATCATCGATCCGGTCCCGGCGCCGCCGGCCGGCACGCGCACGCCGCCGGTCGCCGTGGCCGCAGCGCCAACCGCCAGCGAGGTGCCACCGATGCGCATGCTCGAGCCAGCCAAGCCAGTCGAGACCATCAAGCCAGTCGAGACCGTGAAGCCAAAGCCTGAAGCCAAGCCAAAGGCAGAACCCGAAGCCAAGCCGGTGACAAGGCCTGAACCCGTCAAGGCCGAGCGCAAGCCCGAGCCCGAGAAAAAGCCCGATCCCGAGAAAAAGCCAGTGAAGGTCGCCGAGAAAGCCGCCGAGTCGCATCCGAAAGCCGAGCAGGTCGCCAAGCCGGCCCGTCCGGACGAGGCCGCCCGTGCCATCGCGATCCTCGAAGACAAGCCGGCCGCCAAGCCCGAGCCAAAAACGGTCAAGGCCGAAGGCCCGGCGCCGCGCTTCGTGGTGCAGGTCGCCGCGCTGGCCAGCCAGGAAAAAGTCACCGAGTTGCAAAGCCGCCTGCGCGCTGCCGGCGTGGCATCGTTCACCCAGAAGTCTGGCGAACTGATCCGCGTGCGGGTCGGCCCGTTCAGCAAGGAAGAAGCAGAGAAAGTGCGCGCCAAACTGAGCGGCATCGGTCTGTCCGGCTCGATGGTGCCACTCTGATCCTTGCTGCCGCGTGACGATGTTCGATTACCTGGTGCTGTTCGTGCTGATCGCCTCCGTCGTGATCAGCACGCTGCGCGGCCTGGTGAAGGAAATCCTGTCGCTGGTGGGCTGGGTCGTCGCCTTCGTGGTGGCCAACGTCTATGGCGCCCAGCTCGCGCCCTTGCTGCCTGAGGTCATCCCGGGCGGGACCGCGCGCCTGATGGCGGCCTTCATCGTGCTGTTCCTGGGCGTACGAATCCTGATGGGCCTGCTGTCGATGGCGATCGGTGCGGTGGTTGCCGCCACCGGCCTGTCGCTGGCGGACCGGGGCCTGGGCGGCCTGTTCGGCCTGGCGCGGGGCATTGTGATCGTGCTCGCCGGCGTCATATTGTGCGGGATGACCGCGATTCCGCAGCAAGCATTCTGGCGCGAGGCGCTGTTGTCGCCCATCGCCGAGACCGGCGCGCGCACCGTCAAACCATTCTTGCCAGCTGCCTTCGCGCAGCATATTAACTACTGAACCAGTACACGTTGTTTTCGCAGTTTTCTGTCATTTTGCACCCAAGCTTTTAGGAGCACCTCATGTGTGGCATCGTCGGCGTCGTTTCGCAGTCTCCCGTCAACCAGCTTCTGTACGATGCATTGCTGCTGCTGCAGCACCGCGGCCAGGACGCTGCGGGCATTGCGACCAATCACAGCAGCATGTTCTCGATGTTCAAGGCCAACGGCCTGGTACGTGACGTTTTCCGAACCCGGAATATGCGTTCGCTGCAGGGCAACACCGGAATCGGCCACTGCCGTTACCCGACCGCAGGTTCGTCGAGCGAAGAGGAAGCGCAACCGTTCTACGTCAACGCGCCATTCGGCATCACGCTCGCGCACAACGGCAACCTGACCAACCAGGCCCAGCTCAGGGATGAGCTGTTCCGCAACGACCGCCGTCACATCAACACCGATTCCGATTCCGAGGTGCTGCTCAACGTGCTGGCCCACGAAATCCAGGAAGCGGCAGATGGCTTCTCGCTCGACGCCGACGCGATCTTCAAGGCGGTTGCTGTCGTGCACCGCCGCGTGCGTGGCGCCTACGCCGTCGTTGCGCAGATCGCCGGCCATGGCATGCTGGCCTTCCGCGATCCGTTCGGCATCCGTCCACTGTGCCTGGGCGTAAACGAAACCGAAAACGGCAACGAATACCTGGTGGCCAGCGAGTCGGTTGCCCTCGAGGGCCTGGGCTTCCGCTTCATGCGCGACATTGCGCCGGGCGAAGCGGTCTTCATTACCAACGATGGCAAGCTGTCCGAGCGCCAGTGCGCCGAGAACCCGTCGCTGAACCCGTGCGCGTTCGAATTCGTCTACCTGGCCCGTCCGGACTCGGTGATCGACGGCGCCTCGGTCTACGCCACGCGCCTGCGCATGGGTGAATACCTGGCCGACAAGGTGCTCAGTGAAATCCCGGTCGAAGACATCGACGTCGTCATGCCGATTCCCGATTCGTCGCGTCCGGCCGCCATCCAGCTGGCGCTGAAGCTGGGCGTCGAATACCGTGAAGGCTTCATCAAGAACCGCTACATCGGCCGCACCTTCATCATGCCGGGTCAGGGCATGCGCAAGAAATCGGTGCGCCAGAAGCTCAACGCGATCATTTCCGAATTCAAGGACAAGAACGTGCTGCTGGTCGACGACTCGATCGTGCGCGGCACGACCAGCCGCGAGATCGTGCAGATGGCCCGTGAAGCCGGCGCGCGCAAGGTGTACTTCGCCTCGGCCGCGCCACCGGTGCTGTACCCGAACGTGTACGGCATCGACATGCCGACCCGCGACGAGCTGATCGCGTACGGCCGCACGACCGAAGAAGTCTGCCGCGAGATCACGGCCGATCGCGTGATCTACCAGGACATCGACGCCCTCAAGCGTTCGATTTCGGACGTCAATCCGGCACTGAAGAACTTCGAGGCATCGTGCTTCGACGGCATCTACGTGACGGGCGACGTGACCCCGGAATACCTCGATCGCCAGGAAACCGCGCGTCACAATCCTGCTGCCAAGGATGAAGACCAGGTCCGCACCCAACTGAATCTGAACCCTGCCGTTCCAGCCGAGTAAGCATGAGCGAGAAAAAGACCTACGGCTTTACCACGACGATCCTGCACAACGACCGGCACAAGCCGATCGAGCACGGTTCGCTGCACAAGCCGATCCACACGTCGGTCGCGTTCGGCTACACGGACGCGCGTCAGTTGGCCTCCGTGTTCCAGGGCAAGGAGCCGGGCTTCCGTTATGGTCGCCAGGGCAATCCCACCATCAGCGCGCTCGAGGACAAGGTCAGCAAGATGGAAGATGGCGTCGCCACGCTGTGCTTCGGCACCGGCATGGCGGCCATCGGCGCGCTGTTCCAGGCGCTGCTCAAAGCAGGCGACGCCATCGTTTCGTCGAGCTTCCTGTTTGGCAATACCAACAGCCTGTGGCAGACGGTGGCGGGGCAGGGCGTCGATGTTGCCTTTGTCGATGCCACCGACGTGGCGCAAGTCGAAGCGGCCCTGACACCGAACACGCGCATGGTGTTTGTCGAGACGATCGCCAATCCGCGCACGCAAGTGGCGGACCTGGCCCGCATCGGCGAGCTGTGCCGTGAGCGGGGCATCCTGTACGTGGTCGACAACACGATGACGTCGCCATGGCTGTTCCGCCCGAAAAGCGTGGGCGCCGGGCTGGTGGTCAATTCGCTGACCAAGTCGATTGGCGGCCATGGCATCGCGCTGGGCGGCGCGCTGACCGATACCGGCCTGTTCGACTGGAGCGCGTATCCGAACATCGCACCGAACTTTCGCAAGCAGCCGGCGCACGCCCAGGGCATGGCGCAGCTGCGCGCGAAAGCGCTGCGCGACTTCGGCGCCTCGCTCGGGCCGGAAGCGGCGCATCACATCGCTGTTGGCGCCGAGACGCTGGCGCTGCGCATGACCCGTACCTGCGCCAATGCACTGGCGCTGGCCACAATGCTCGAGGCAGATGAGCGCGTGGCGAAGGTCCACTATCCGGGCCTGGCGTCGCATCCACAGCACGGTATCGTCACGTCGCTGTTCCGCGCCGGTGGTTCGCTGCTCAGCTTTGAGCTGCACGAGGCCATCGATCCGTTCGATTACCTCAACCGCCTGCAGCTGGCGATTCCTGCCTCGAACCTGGGTGATAACCGGACGCTGGTCATTCCGGTGGCGCACACGATCTTCTTCGAAATGGGCGCCGAGCGCCGCGCCAGCATGGGCATTGCCGAGTCGCTGATTCGCGTGTCGGTGGGCATCGAGGATACCGACGACCTGGTCGAAGACTTCCGCCAGGCGCTGGACGCGTGAGTCAGCGTTACCGCGCGGCGTAAAGCCATGCAAAGAAGGCCGGCGCGATGCCGGCCTTGTCATTTTTACGGTTGAGTCCCGCTGTAAAAGGGGGCTATGATGCCCCATCGTCAGCTTGTCATTTTCTTCGGATGCCCATGAAACGTTTTCTGCTCTGCCTTTCTCTGACTATTGCCAGCGCCGCCTATGCGGGCGAGCTGGAAGACGCCAATGCGCTGTTCGAAAAAAAGGATTACGCGGGCGCGCTCAAGCTGTACACCAAGCTGGCCAATGCCGGCAATCCGCAGGCGCAGCAGCAACTGGGCCAGATGTACTGGTATGGCGAAGCGGGCGCCGTTGACGAAGCGGCGGCCAGGGCATTGTTCGAGAAGTCGGCAGCCAAGGGCAACAAGGTCGCGGCCGAATCGCTGGTCGTCATGCAGCAGCGCGTGACCAAACGCGCCGAGATCGATTACTGGATCAAGGGCTACGACGGCGCCGAGCTGCAGTCGGGCGAATACCGTTGCCCGTCACCGCGCATTCCGGCCGTGTCGAAGGTGAATGACGAGATCGATCGGGTCAACAAGCTGGTGACGGGCTGGCAGGATTGTTACAACAAGATGGTGACGAATTTGAATGCGCAGTCGCCGCTGACGAAGAAGATCCCGGCCGATATCGCCAAGCTGATGAACAAGCAGGAGGCGGACGCCTCGGCAGCCTACCTGGAACAGGTGCGGCAGAATATCGCGGAAGGCGCAAAGGTCAATTCAAAGATGATCCTGGCGGATTTTGCAGCGTGGCGCAGTGCCACCGAGGCATTCATCAACCAGCACAATGCAGTGGTGAAGAAGGCGTCGAACTAAGCAATGCCGGGTAGGGCAAGGCCGGGTAAAGCAAGCGCCGGCCGTGGAGGCCAGCGCCGTTACATCAGTTCCAGCTACGCATCAAGCCGACAGCCAGGCCTTCGAGCGCGAATTCTTCGTCTGGCGAGACGGCAATGATGTCGAAGTCGGGGTTCTCCGGCAGCAGTTCGACCAGATCGCCCGTCTTGCGATAGCGCTTGACCGTGACTTCGTCGCCCAGGCGTGCAACAACGATCTGCCCGTTCTTGGCGCTGTCGATTTTCTTCACCGCCAAAAAGTCACCATCCATGATGCCGGCATCGCGCATCGACCAGCCTTTGACCTTCAGCAGAAAATCGGGCCGCGCCGCGAACATGGCCGCGTCGACGTTGTAGGTGGCTTCGACGTGCTCTTGCGCGAGGATTGGATTACCCGCCGCGACGCGCCCGACCAGCGGCAGCGACATGAACGATGGTGGCGGCATCGGGATCGCCTCGACGCTCGCGCCGATCAGGCGGATGCCGCGCGACGTGCCCGGCGAGATTTCGATGGCGCCCTTGCGCGCCAGTGCTTGCAGATGTTCTTCAGCCGCATTGGCCGAGCGGAAACCCAGTTCAGAAGCGATCTCAGCCCGGGTTGGGGGGAAACCGGTGTTCTCGATCGCTTCCTTGATCAGGTTCAGGATCTGTTCTTGCCGTGCAGTGAGCTTTAGCATAAATGTGTTACAGCAACCGGTTATGTATGTAACCTGTATTTTTGTACAGTATTCTCGCGCGCGCAAGGGGAAACGCAAAAAATATCGCGAAAATCGCGATTCAGAGTGCAAACAGCCGTCAAAACCGTGGAATTGTCGAGTCAGATATGCCAAATGCGAGGTCAATCGAGGCGATAACGCATCATTGGGGGTTTCCAAGTCACCGATATTCAGGTTATAATTGCCGGCTTTCCCTTCCCACACTCGTCTTGACGCCGAGGTGGGCATTTGTTAAACGTCCTCAAGGAGTAATGCATGCGTCATTATGAAATCGTTTTTATCGTCCATCCGGACCAGAGCGAACAAGTCCCGGCGATGATCGAGCGTTACAAGACCACGGTGACCAGCCGCGGCGGTAACATCCATCGCGTTGAAGACTGGGGCCGCCGCCAGATGGCGTACCAGATCCAGAAGCTGCCAAAAGCACACTACATCTGCCTGAACATCGAATGCGACAACGAGACCCTGGTCGAGCTGGAAACTGCATTCAAGTTCAATGATGCGGTTCTGCGTCACCTGACCGTCAAGCTGAAAAAAGCTGAAACCGCACCGTCGCCGATGATGAAATCGGTGCAGCGCGAAGACGCAGCCAAGAGCCACCGTGCCGAAGCCGCTGCGCCAGCAGCCGCTCCAGCCGCTGCGCCAGCGCCTGCTGCTGCTTAAGTTTTTCCCAGTTATTCGTAGTAACCAGTAACACCGGGTGCATAACGCAAACCACCTCCAGCTCATGGCGACCATCGCCGAGCGCGACGTACTGCGTTACACCCCGGCCGGTGTGCCAATCGTTTCAGCCGTCCTGATGCACGAATCGCAGCAGGAAGAGGCCGGAGTCGAAAGGTCGGTCGCGTTCGAAGTCCCCGCGTTCGCCGCGGGTGAGATTTCGGGCAGGTTTGCCAGCGCCGAATTGGGCGCCAGCTACAGGTTCAACGGATTTCTTGCACGGAAAAATCGCAACAGCAAAGCCCTGGTGTTTCACATCATTGATTTCAGTGCCGCTTAACCCGGCAATTTAGATACAGGAGCCTCAAATGGCATTCGGTAAAAAGTTCGACAAAAACAAAGCGAAACTCAAAGAGAAGCGCAAACAGCAAAACCCGCTGTTCAAGCGCAAGAAATTCTGCCGCTTCACCGCCGCTGGCGTTGAGCAGGTGGACTACAAGGACGTCGACACCCTGAAGGACTTCGTCCAGGAAAACGGCAAGATCATGCCAGCACGTCTGACCGGCACCAAGGCGCACTACCAGCGTCAGGTCGACACCGCGATCAAGCGCGCACGCTACCTTGCGCTGCTGCCGTACACCGACCTGCACCACGGTTAATCGTCGGTCACGACAGTCAGACATCTGGAGATCACTATGCAAATCATTCTGTTGGAAAAAGTAGTCAACGTCGGCAACCTGGGCGACGTCGTCAAGGTCAAGGACGGTTACGCACGTAACTTCCTGATCCCACAAAAAATGGCCCGCCGCGCTACCGCCGGCGCCGTCGCCGAGTTCGAAGCCAAGCGCGCTGAACTGGAAAAAGCAGCAGCTGAAAAGCTGTCGGCTGCCCAGGCTGAAGGCGACAAGCTGAGCGGCATGACCGTCACCATCGGCCAGAAGGCCGGCGTTGATGGCCGTCTGTTCGGTTCGGTCACCAACTTCGACATCGCCGAAGCGCTGACCAAGCAAGGTTTCGCTGTCGAGAAGTCGCAAGTGCGCCTGCCGACCGGCCCTTTGAAAACCACCGGCGAATTCCCGGTTGCAGTCGCTCTGCACACCGACGTCGTGTCGGAAATCACCGTCGCTGTTGTGGGCGAAGCTGCCTAAGCACACGCTGTACATGTGCTGAGCACGCAGTTCTGAAAAAGCCGGGTTCGCCCGGCTTTTTTGCTTTTCGGCTTTCCAACCATGTCAGTCACAGGACTGGAAAAGGTATAATCCCGCCCATGAACGCAGCATCTCCAGATCCGCAACTCGACGCCCTGCGCATCCCCCCGCACTCCATCGAAGCCGAGCAATCCGTCATTGGCGGCCTGCTGCGCGATAACGCCGCGTGGGACCGTATCGCCGACTTCATGAATGCGGAAGACTTCTACCGCTACGACCACCGCATCATCTTCGAACAGATGGTGCGCCTGATCAACGGCGGCAAACCCGCCGACGTGATCACTGTCTACGAGGCCTGCAACCAGCTCGGCAAGGCCGATGACGTGGGCGGCCTGCAGTACCTGAACGCGATGGCGCAGAACACGCCGTCCGCCGCGAATATCCGGCGCTACGCCGAGATCGTGCGCGACCGCGGCATCCTGCGCAAGCTGATCACCGTGGCCGATGAAATCTCGGGCAATGCGTTCAACCCGCAGGGCAAGGAAGTCAAGCAGATGCTTGATGAGGCCGAGTCCAAGATCTTTGCCATCGCCGAATCTGGCTCGCGCGGCCAGCAGGGCTGGAATCCGATCCAGCCGCTGCTCACGCAGGTCGTCGAGCGCATCGACGAGCTCTACAGCCGCGAGAACCAGGGCGAAATCACCGGCGTGCCAACCGGCTTCATTGACCTCGACCGCATGACGTCGGGCCTGCAGCCGGGCGACCTCGTCATCGTTGCCGGTCGTCCATCGATGGGCAAGACGGCGTTCTCGGTCAATATCGGCGAGAACGTGGCGATCGAAGCCGGTTTGCCGGTCGCGATCTTCTCGATGGAGATGGGCGGCACCCAGCTGGCGATGCGTATGCTGGGTTCGGTCGGTCAGCTCGACCAGCACCGCCTGCGTACGGGCCGCCTGAACGACGAGGACTGGCCGCGCCTGACGCACGCCATCCAGAAGATGAACGATGCCCAGCTGTACATCGACGAAACGCCGGCGCTGAACCCGATCGAGATGCGCGCACGCGCGCGGCGCCTGGCGCGCCAGTGCGGCAAGCTCGGCCTGATCATCGTCGACTACCTGCAGCTGATGCAAGGTAGCCAGCCGGGCGACAACCGCACCGCCGAAATCTCGGAAATTTCACGTTCGCTCAAGGGCCTGGCCAAAGAGCTGCAGTGCCCGGTGGTGGCCCTGTCGCAGCTGAACCGCTCGCTGGAACAACGGCCGAACAAGCGCCCCGTGATGTCCGACTTGCGCGAATCCGGCGCAATCGAGCAGGATGCCGACGTTATCATCTTCCTGTACCGCGACGAGGTCTACAATCCCGATTCGCCCGACAAGGGCACGGCCGAAATCATTATCGGCAAGCAGCGTAACGGCCCGATTGGCGCCATCCGCCTGACCTGGATCGGCCAGTACACCAAGTTCGGCAATTACAGCGGTAACCTGTCTGTGTATCAGGGTGACTAAATAACCATTTGTAGTAACACCAAGGCGGCCATTGATGTTTTAATGGCCGCCTTTACGCGTGGCCGCATTGTCGGCGCGACCGCGTAATCCCAGAGAGTCAATACGGAGAATCTATGTTTGGACGTTTCATGCCCACCGAGGGCAAGTTTTTCGATCTTTTCAATCAGCACGCCGCCTTGTGCGTCAAAGGGGCGCAGGAAATGGTCAGCCTGATGACCAATTTCGACGACCTCGAAACCCGCACCCATGCGATCGAGACGATCGAAAAGCAGGCTGACAAGATCACCTATGCCACGGTGGACCTGCTGCACAAGAGCTTCATCACGCCGATCGACCGCGACGATATCCATAAGCTGATCACGCGCATGGACGACATCCTGGACATGATGGAAGACGCGGCCCAGACGATTTCGCTGTACGACCTGCAAGCCGTGACGCCGGAAGCCAAACGCCTGGCCGAGCTGTGCCTGGCCTGCTGCCTGAAGGTGCAGGAAGCCGTCTCGCTGCTGCACAATATGGACAATGCCGCCAAGATGGTCGCGCTGTGTGAAGAGATCGACCGACTGGAATCGGACGCCGACCACGTAATGCGCGCCGCGATGTCCAAGCTGTTCCGCGACGAGCCGGACGTGCGCAACCTGATCAAGATGAAGGCCATCTACGAGATCCTCGAGACGGTCACCGATCGCTGCGAAGACGTGGCCAACATCATCGAAGGCATCATCGTCGAAAACGCGTAAGCGTCGCAGACCTGCATAACCATGGATAATCTCAACATCAGCATCTACGTGCTGGGAATGCTCGTGCTCCTGGCACTGGTATTCGACTTCATGAACGGTTTTCACGATTCGGCAAACTCGATTGCCACCGTGGTCTCGACCGGGGTCCTGAAACCCCAGCACGCCGTCGCAATGGCGGCATTCTTCAACTTCATCGCGATCTTCGTGGTCAACATGAAGGTCGCCCAAACCATCGGCAAGGGCACGATCGACCCGCACGTGGTCGACCATTACGTGATCTTCGGCGCCCTGGTCGGGGCGATCTCGTGGAACGTCATCACCTGGTACTACGGCATTCCCTCGTCGTCGTCGCACGCACTGATCGGCGGCCTGGTGGGCGCGGCCGTGGCGAAAGCGGGTACCGGCTCGCTGATCTCGGGTGGCCTCATCAAGACCGTGGCGTTCATCGTCGTCGCACCACTGCTGGGCTTTGTGCTGGGCTCGATCATCATGCTGATGGTGGCCTGGATCTTCGTGAAGTCCACGCCCAGAAAGGTCGATAACTTGTTCCGCAAGCTGCAACTGGTGTCGGCGGCGGCGTATTCGCTGGGCCACGGCGGCAACGACGCGCAAAAGACGATGGGCATCATCTGGATGCTCCTGATCGCCGCCGGTTATACCAGCGCGACGGCCGAGTATCCACCGGCCTGGGTGATCATCTCGTGCTACGCGGCGATCGCGTTCGGCACGCTGTTCGGCGGCTGGCGCATCGTCAAGACCATGGGCCAGAAGATCACCAAGCTCAAGCCGGTCGGCGGTTTCTGCGCCGAGACCGGTGGTGCGGTCACGCTGCTGCTGTCGAGCGCGTTCGGCATTCCGGTGTCGACGACGCACACGATCACCGGCGCCATCGTCGGCGTGGGCGCTGCGCGCAAGACTTCGGCCGTGCGCTGGGGCGTGGCCGGCAATATCGTGTGGGCATGGATCTTCACGATTCCCGCGTCGGCCTTCATGGCGGCGGTGGCCTGGTGGATCGGCACCAAGATCATGTAATCGTGGCTTGATCGCGATTGGAAACGGCGCCATTGGCGCCGTTTTCTTTTTAGTGCTGCGTCATCGCGCCCGTGCCGACGCTGGAATTTTTCATGTTCTCGCGCTCGACCTCGCTGACGGTGCCGGCGTTGTTGGCCGTCTGGCCTTTCTTGCGCGGCAGGTAGGTGCCAATCGGAGTGGTGCGTTCTTCGCGCACGCGCGCCGTCTTCGCGCCGTCAGGGGCAGGGCTGGTAGGGGCAGAGGTGGTGCAGGCGGCCAGCAACAGGGCAGCAGCGCACGAGGTGAGGAGTGATGTCAGCGGAAAGGTCATGGCGGCAGGCTCGGTAGAGTGGCTGTTCGGTATTGACAGCCGCACATCATTCTACGCCCGAACGAGCGCCCGCTATCCTGACAGAATTGACAGGTGAGTGTACGCGTGACGTCGGCTAGCCGAGATCGACGGCGAGGCCTTCGTAGGCCAGCAGTACCTTCAGCTCGCCCAGGCAGCCGGCATGGCGCGCCATCACGTCGGCAAATGCCGCCTCGAGTTCATCGTCGCTGCGGGTCGGTTCGTGGTGCGTGCAGTACAGCGTGCGCGCGCCAACCCGCAGCGCCATCGCGATGGCGCCGTCGAAGGTGCCATGGCCCCAGCCCTGCTTGGACGGGTATTCGTCGCGCGTGTACGAGCAATCGACGATCAGCGCGTCCGCGCCGGCCATCACGGCGTCCATACGGCGTTCGGCCTCGCGCATCTGCGTTTCGGCCACCGCGTGCTGGGGGTGCCCGGTCGGATGCGGGTTGTACCAGGGCTCGTGGTCCCCCGTGAAGAACAGCGACTTGCCGTTGCAGTCGATGCGGTAGCCGAGATTGGTGACCGGGTGGTTCGTCACCACGTTCGCGACCAGCGCATCGCCGAGCGCAAGTGGCTCACCTATCGTCAGCGTGCAGTACTCGATGGTGGCGCTCATGTCCGTTTCGCCGACTGGGAAATAGCTGTTTTGCAGCTGCACGCCCATCACATGCTCGATGCCGCGGCCCGTCACCGGATCATGCGCACCGTGCAGGCGCACGCGGCTGCCCTTGACGAACAGTGGCGTGAAAAAGGGCAGGCCATGGATGTGATCCCAGTGGCTGTGCGTGATGAAGATATTGGCATGCACGGGCGGGCGGGCCAGCAGGTGCTGTGCCAGCGGGAACAGGCCGGTGCCGCCATCGAGCACGATCAGCGTGTCGTCATCGGTGCGCACTTCGATGCAGGTCGTGTTGCCGCCATAGCGCGCCGTGCGCGGCCCCGGGGACGGAATCGACCCGCGGACTCCCCAAAAACGAAATTTCATGATGCGTTTCCTGCCAGTGATCTCGGGACAATTCTATATGGCTTCGATCATAGCGGGTTTGTCATCCTTGGCGCACTGATGACCCCGAAATGCTGCTTCAAAAAAAACGCCCGCCGGTGAGGGCGGGCGTTCGGACACTGCGCCTGCACGAGGCAGGCGGCAAAACTTGTTACAGCACGTCGCTGGCGTGGTCGGCCAGGCGCGAGCGTTCGCCGCGTGCCAGCGTGACGTGGCCACCGTGGTTCCAGCCCTTGAAACGGTCGACCACATAGGTCAGGCCGCTCGAGCCTTCGGTGAGATACGGCGTGTCGATCTGCGCGATATTACCCAGGCACAGGATCTTGGTGCCAGGACCGGCGCGCGTGACCAGCGTCTTCATCTGCTTGGGCGTCAGGTTCTGCGCTTCGTCGATGATGAGGAACTTGTTGACGAAGGTGCGGCCGCGCATGAAGTTGAGCGACTTGATCTTGATGCGCGAGCGGATCAGGTCCTGCGTTGCCGCGCGGCCCCAGTCGCCGGCATCGCCGTCGGACTTCATCAGCACTTCGAGGTTGTCGTCGAATGCACCCATCCATGGCGACATTTTCTCTTCCTCGGTACCTGGCAGGAAACCGATGTCTTCACCGACCGGCACTGTCACGCGGGTGACGATGATCTCGTTGTAGAGCTTGGTTTCGAGCACTTGCGCCAGGCCGGCGGCCAGGGCCAGCAGGGTCTTGCCGGTACCGGCCTGACCCAGCAGCGTGACGAAGTCGCACTCCGGATTCATCAACAGGTTCAGTGCGAAGTTCTGCTCGCGGTTGCGCGCCGTGATGCCCCACACATTGTTCTTGTTGTGGCTATAGTCGCGCAGGGTTTGCAGCACGGCGGTCTTGCCGTCGATCTGCTTGACCTGGGCGTACAGCGGCGACTGGCCATCCTTCGGCTCCATGTAGACGAACTGGTTCGCCAGCAAGGTCGGGATCAGCGGACCGGTGACGCGGTAATAGGTCGCCGAGTTGCCGTTCTTGTTTTCCTGCCACGATTCGACGTCCTTGCCGTGCGTGTCCCAGAAATTGTCCGGCAGCTGGACGATGCCCGAGTACAGCAGGTCGCTGTCTTCCAGCACGTGGTCGTTGAAGTAGTCTTCAGCCGGCAAGCCGATGGCGCGCGCCTTGATGCGCATATTGATGTCTTTCGACACCAGCACGATCGCGCGGCCCGCCTGCTGCTGCTCGAGTGCGCGCACGACGCCCAGGATCTGGTTGTCGGCTTTGCCTTCCGGCAGGCCTTCCGGCAGCGGCGCGCTCGTCAGACGGGTCTGGAACAAGAGGCGTCCCTTGGCATCCTTGTTGCCCAGCTTGGACAGCGGAATGCCGGACTCGATCGCGTCGTCGTCGACGTTGGCGATCAAGGCGTCAAGCGTGCGCGACACCTGGCGTGCATTGCGCGCCACCTCGGACATGCCCTTCTTGTGGTTGTCGAGTTCCTCGAGCGTCATCATCGGCAGATAGACGTCGTGTTCCTCGAAACGGAACAGCGAGCTTGGGTCATGCATCAGCACGTTGGTGTCGAGCACGAACACCTTGGTCAGGCCCGAACGGTCGGCCTTGCGGCTGGTGGACGACTTGACTGGCGCTTCCACGGGCTTCTGCTTGGCGGAATGCAGTTGTTCGGCATCCTGCTCGCGCAGCTTCGCCGAGATCGGCGCAACGTTCGGTGCCTGAGGTGCAGCTTGGGGTGCAGCTTGGGGTGCAGCTTTTTGTGCAGCTTCGGGAGCAGCCTGCGGCTTGACTTCGGCAACCGGCGCAGCACGCACGGGTGTTTGCGCGGCGGCGAGGGTGTCTTGCGCTTTGCGGCGTGCGCGCGACTTCGGCGTTGGCACGGCTTGGCCGCTGATCAGGTCATCGACTTCAGGATCTGGCTTGGCCAAGATCGAACGCACCGGCGAACGACCGGGTTCGGCCTTGGGATAATCTTTGACCAGCAGCATGGTTGCTGGTTCATTCGGTATTTTTGGCAGTGGCATCAGGTTCTCAATCTAAAAAAAGTCTGGAAGACCGTGCGCGCGCGGGCCACATGGCGCTGGCGCACGAGATGACGCGACTAAACAGGGATAAGGGGAATTGCGGTTGAACTGTTGCAACACGGCCGAGCCGGGAAATGCGCCGGCCCGGCGGGCAACCGGGTGGGGATAGTGCAGGTGCAGGACAGGTTGAATTACAGGTCGACTCAAAATAAGTGGCAGCGATCCAGCAGGTTGAACAAACTGGAGCCATCCATTGTCAGGGCTGGCTCTTCAGAAATTCCAGCACTTCAGTCACATGGTCACTGACCTTCACGCCACGCCATTCTTTCACCAATCGGCCTTGAGCGTCAATGACAAACGTACTGCGCTCGACCCCCCGTACTTTCTTGCCATACATGTTCTTCATCTTCATGACGTCGAACTGCGTGCACACGGCTTCATCGGCGTCCGAGATCAGCTCGAACGGCAGGCCGAGCTTGGATTTGAAGTTTTCGTGCGAGCGCAGCGAATCGCGGGACAAGCCGTAGATGTCGGCGCCCAGTGCCTGGAACTCGGGATACGCTTCGCGAAAGGCGATGCTCTCGGTGGTGCAGCCAGGGGTATTGTCCTTGGGATAAAAGTACAGCACCGTGTACTTGGCGGGACGGCCGAGCAGTTCGAACGGTTTCTCGCCCGTCATCGGGGCGGTGAAGGGGGCAAAGGTTGCAAGTTGGCTCTCGGCCACGGGTTTCTCCTGACGGTCGCAGCGCAGCTGCAGGGTGACCCTCCCGGCGCGCCATGGCGGGGAGCGGCACCTCATGATAATCCGTCGGTGCTATCCGCCGCTAGTACTCTTGTGGGCAGAATCGCAATATTTACCCCGATTGAAACGTTTGCAGCCCTGTTGAACCGCCCTTGTAGCGATTCAGGCGGTGCGTTCGAGGATCAGGGCCAGCGTGACCTTGCGACCTTCGCCCATCAGTACGTTGTACGTGCGGCAGGCGGCGCCGTTGTCCATGCTTTCCACGCCGATGTGCCGGCTCGACAGGCTGGTGACCAGGCGCGGATGTACGAAGCGCTGGCGCGGGCCGGTGCCGAGGATCACGACGTCCGGCGCGTCCTGCGCCAGTTCATCGAAGTGGGCGGCGGTGAGCTGGTCGAAATCGGTCACGTTCCAGGGACGCGGCGGAACCTCCGGCAGCAGCGTCAGGCTGTAATCGTAACGCTGGGCATTGATCTCGACGCCGCTGGCATCGACGCCGGTAACGGTCTGGTATTGCTGGGTATTGTCGGAATGGAGCTTCATGGCGATAGGCGAAGTGGACGCTGGTTAGCGGTGACTGTGCGGATGCCCATTGTAACCGGATCGGCAAGGTTGCCTAAACCGTGCGCTTTGGGCAGAATGGTATTTTTGCGCACTGCAACAGTGCAGGCGATTTTCCAGGGGATACTGTGCGACCGATTGCCAAATCGAACAAGCTCGACGACGTCTGCTACGAGATCCGCGGACCGGCCCTGGAGCAGGCGCGCCAGATGGAAGAAGACGGCCAGAAGATCATCAAGCTCAATATCGGCAACCTCGCCGTGTTCGGCTTCGATGCGCCGGACGAGATCGTCAGCGACATGATCCGCAATATGCATGGCGCGGCCGGCTATACGGACAGCAAAGGCATGTTCGCGCCGCGCAAGGCGGTCATGCACTACACGCAAGAGAAAAACATCACCGGGGTGACGATCGACGACATCTACCTGGGCAACGGGGCGTCGGAACTGATCGTCATGTCGATGCAGGGTTTGCTCAACAATGGCGACGAAGTGCTGGTGCCGGCACCCGACTATCCGCTGTGGACCGCCGCCGTGAGCCTGGCCGGTGGGGCGCCGCGCCACTACATCTGCGACGAAGGCGCCGGCTGGATGCCCGACATCGCCGACATGCGCAGCAAGATCACGCCAAACACGCGCGCCATCGTCGTCATCAACCCGAACAATCCCACCGGCGCGCTGTATCCGCGAGAAGTGCTGCTCGAGATCATCGAGCTGGCGCGTCAGCACCAGCTGATCATCTACGCCGACGAAATCTACGACAAGACGCTGTACGACATGGCCGAGCACGTCTCGATGGCCTCGCTGGCCGACGATGTGCTGTTCGTGACGCTGAACGGCTTGTCGAAGAACTACCGCTCGTGCGGCTACCGCGCCGGCTGGATGGTGGTCTCGGGCGAGAAGCGCCATGCCAAGGGCTATATCGATGGCCTGAACATGCTGGCGTCGATGCGCCTGTGCGCCAACGCGCCGGGCCAGTTCGCGATCCAGACCGCGCTGGGCGGCCACCAGAGCATCAACGATCTGGTGGGCCCGGGCGGGCGTCTGCTCCGGCAGCGCGATCTTGCCTACAAATTGCTTACCGATATACCGGGCGTGTCCTGCGTGAAGCCAAAAGCTGCGCTTTACATGTTCCCGCGCCTCGATCCGAAGATGTACCCGATCACGGACGACCAGCAGTTCATTTGCGAACTGCTGACCGAGGAAAAAGTGCTGCTGGTGCAAGGCACCGGCTTCAACTGGATCGCCCCGGACCATTTCCGGCTGGTGTTCCTGCCTAATTCCGACGACCTGACCGACGCTTGCGGACGCATTGCGCGCTTCCTCGACGGTTACCGACGGCGCCACGCCTGATCCAGCGCGTCGCGCCCAGACCTCACGAGAAACAGATTTTATGAAACCGATTCAAGTTGGCCTGCTGGGCATCGGCACCGTTGGTGCCGGTACCTTTAATGTACTCAAGCGCAATCAGGAAGACATCCGCCGCCGCGCCGGCCGCGGCATCGAGGTGACGATGGTCGCCGCGCGCAATACCGAGCGCGCACGCACAGTCACCGGCGAGGGCGTGCAAGTCGTCAACGACCCGTTTGCCGTGGTGAACCATCCCGACATCGACATCGTCGTCGAGCTGATCGGTGGCTACGAACTGTCGCGCGAACTGGTGCTGCAAGCCATTGCCAACGGCAAGCATGTCGTCACCGCCAACAAGGCGCTGGTGGCGCTGCACGGCAACGAGATTTTCGCCGCCGCGCAAGAGAAGGGCGTGATCGTCGCGTTCGAGGCGGCCGTGGCCGGCGGCATCCCGATCATCAAGGCACTGCGCGAAGGCCTGACCGCCAACCGCATCGAATCGGTGGCCGGCATCATCAACGGCACCACCAACTTCATTCTGTCCGAGATGCGCGACAAGGGCCTGGACTTCGCCACCGTGCTGGCGCAGGCGCAGGCGCTGGGCTACGCCGAGGCCGATCCGACCTTCGACATCGAGGGCGTGGATGCCGCGCACAAGCTGACCATCATGTCGGCGATTGCCTTCGGCATCCCGGTGCAGTTCGACAAGGCCTACGTGGAAGGCATCAGCCAGTTGCAGGCAGTGGACATCCGCTACGCCGAACAGCTGGGCTACCGCATCAAGCTGCTGGGCATCACCCGCCGCACGACGACTGCCGCCGGCGAAGGCATCGAGCTGCGCGTGCACCCGACGCTGATTCCGGCCGCGCGCCTGATCGCCAATGTCGAGGGCGCGATGAACGCCGTGCTGGTGCATGCCGATGCCCTGGGCGTCACGCTGTACTACGGCAAGGGCGCGGGCGCAGAGCCGACCGCATCGGCCGTGATCGCCGACCTGGTCGACGTGACGCGCCTGGCCACCGTGGACCCGTCCGGCCGCGTGCCGCACCTGGCGTTCCAGCCAAACCAGATGAGCGACGTGGCGATCATGCCGATGGCCGAGATCACCACCAGCTATTACCTGCGCGTGCACGTGCAGGACCAGCTGGGCGTGATGGCCGACCTGACCCGCATCCTGGCCGACGGCAACATCTCGATCGACGCCGTGCTGCAGAAAGAGCCGGGCAACCAGACCGATATCGACATCATCATGCTCACGCACCAGACGCAGGAGAAGAGCATCGATGCGGCCATCGCCAGGATCGAGGCGATGCCGGCCGTGATTGGCAAGGTCACGCGGATTCGCCTGGAGTCGCTGGGCTAAGCACAGGGTGGCCGCAGGGCGGTCACCCGCATCATGCGGGCCGGGTAGTGCCGCGTGATTCTTCAATGCTGTGTCGTATCGCCGGTCACGACCTCCGGTATCGGATGCGAATACGCAAGCATGAATATGAGAAACATGCTTTGTTCGGTCGTGCTTGCCGTTGTACATTACGGCATCCTAGTCACCCGAGCCCTCCAGCATGCGCCAACCGAGCCAATTCTCCCTGCTGACCCAGCGCCGTTTCGCCCCCTTTTTCTGGACCCAGTTCCTGGGCGCGTTCAACGACAACCTGTTCAAGACGGCACTGCTGGTCGTGATGACCTACGACGCGCTGAACTGGACCACGCTCGACCCCTCGCTCATCAACAACCTGATCCCCGGCCTGTTCATCCTGCCGTACGTGGTGTTCTCCGCCACGGCCGGCCAGCTGGCCGACAAGTTCGACAAGGCCAGGCTCGCGCGCATCGTCAAGATCGCCGAGATCGCGATCATGCTGGTGGCCGGTATCGGCTGGATGACGCACAATCTGTGGCTCTTGATCGCAGCCGTGATCGGCATGGGCATGCACTCGACGCTGTTTGGTCCCGTCAAATACGCCTACCTGCCGCAAAATCTGAAGCCCGATGAACTGGTCGGCGGCAATGGCGTCGTCGAGATGGGGACATTCGTCGGCATCCTGCTGGGCGAAGTGGCCGGCGCGGTGCTGGTTGGCCGGCCAAACGGCATCATGCTGGTGGCCGGCGCGACGCTATTCTTCGCTGTGCTGGGCCTGCTGGCCAGCTGGCGCATCCCGCCATCGCCGGCCCCGGTGCCCGAGCTGCGCATCAGCCGCAACATCATTGCCGAATCGTGGCGCAATCTGGCGTTCTCGCGCAAGAACCGCACCGTGTTCCTGTCGATGCTCGGCAATTCGTGGTTCTGGTTCTATGGCGCGCTGCTGCTGGCCCAGTTCCCCGTGTTTTCCAAGGATTACCTGCGCGGCGACCACAGCGTGTTCGTGCTGCTGCTGACCGTGTTTTCGCTTGGCATCGGCGCCGGCTCGCTGCTGTGCGAACGCCTGTCGGGCCACAAGGTCGAGATCGGCCTGGTGCCATTCGGCTCGATCGGCCTGTCGGTGTTTGGCATCGACCTGTATTTCGCCAGCTCGGGCTTCACGGCGGGCACGGCGATCGTCGACTGGCTGGCGCTGCTGGGCCAGCCGGGCGCCTTGCGCATCCTGTTCGACCTGGTGATGATCGGCGTGTTCGGGGGCCTGTTCATCGTGCCGCTGTTCGCGCTGATCCAGACGCGTTGCGACCAGAAACACGTCTCGCGCACGATCGCCGGCATGAACATTCTCAATGCGATCTTCATGGTGGCCTCGGCCGGTGTGGCGATCCTGCTGCTGGGGCAGGGCTTTTCGATTCCGGAACTGTTCCTGACCACGGCGCTGCTCAATGTGGTCGTCGCAATCTACATCTTCTCGCTGGTGCCGGAATTCCTGATGCGCTTTTTGGCCTGGATTCTGATCCACACCGTGTACCGCGTGCGCATGATCGACACCTCGCACATCCCGGCCGACGGTCCGGCGGTGCTGGTGTGTAATCACGTGAGCTACGTCGATGCGATCGTCATCAACGCAGCCAGCCCGCGCCCGATCCGCTTCGTGATGGACCATCGCATCTTCAAGACGCCGTTCCTGCGCTGGATTTTCCGCGCCGTCAATGCGATCCCGATCGCGCCGGCCAAGGAAGATCCGTGGACGATGGAAAAGGCCTTCGTCGACATCGCCCACGCGCTGCATGACGGCGAGCTGGTCTGCATCTTCCCTGAAGGGCGCCTGACCAAGACGGGCGAGATGAGCGAATTCCGGAGCGGCATCACCAAGATCGTCGAGCGCAACAAGGTGCCGGTGATTCCGATGGCGCTGCGCGGCCTGTGGGGCAGCTGGTTCACGCGTGACCAGGGCAATCTGTTCGGCCGGCGCATCGCGCGCGGCATGCGCTCGCAACTGTCGCTGGCAGTGGGCACACCGGTGGCACCGGAGCTGGCGACGCCGGAATATCTGCAGCAGCAGGTGATGACGTTGCGCGGAGAGTGGAAGTAACGGGAAATAAGCGCAAGTCAGCGCCGGGCCATACCGCCGCGCTGGGTATGGCAAAAGCGCAAGATTTTTTTTGTGGCTCTGATATAATTATTGACTAGTCGGGGCGTAGCGCAGCCTGGTAGCGTACGTGCATGGGGTGCACGGGGTCGGAGGTTCGAATCCTCTCGCCCCGACCAATAAATATGTTTCAGATCAATGGGTTAGGAGGCGTGTCCTTCTAGCCCATTTTTCATTGCTGGCGCTGTGCACCGCTGCTGCACCTATTTACTCGGCTGCTGTGTTTGGGGCTGGCATGAAAAAAGCCGCTGCCAGTTTGCTGGGAGCGGCTTCTAAGTTAGTGCTTTACTGCTGCTTTCGACTCTATGTAGTCGTTGATGTCTGACAGCTTCCATCGCGTCATCCTCGTTGCCATCTTGATTGGCTGTGGGAAGTCGGGGTACTTCGCCGCGTGCGCCCAGACTGTTGCCTTGCAAATGTCCAGAATGGATGCCACGGTCGTTACCTTGACCAGTTGATGTTGGTGATGCACTTTCTACCTCCTGTAGTACGTTGAAATTCTCCTTTTAAGAGTGAATAGGCGTGATTAACCCGAAGCAGGCCGCTGCCATGTCGGGATTGTAGTCGAACTGCTGAGCTAGGTCAATAGCTTATCTTGCTGGCTGGAAGTGTCAGTTACGCACTCAGTCCCGCTGGACGATTCGGGAATTGCCGATTTGGCAAATAAAAAAAATCAACATCACCCTTTGCCGAAAGCACCCCCCCTCCAAATTTGAAAAACGGCTGGGTGTCCATCGCTTGGTTGAATGGGTTTGCGGCTACAGCAGGAAGTTGCCAAATATATACGAAATATCTGTGAGGCTTCTAGGGCGCGATTAGCGGGCCAGTGGGAGGTTCGCTGGCGGGATGGTTGCTGATGGCAGGCTGTCACGTTCGCAGCGTGTTGACCGTTTTACATGACCTGTCAGGCACTAATCTACAGGGCGTACATAGCGTTCATCGAGGGCGTTTAATTTTCGTTTGAATTCCGCACGAGTGGCCCTTCTTCTCCGTACCCACCAAGTTTTCTTCGTCCGAAATTCGGTGTTGAGAAAGGGGATAAAGGCCACCAATGCCTGTAGATAACGTAGTCCCTCATCAAGTTGCGGGCGTACGTCGGAATGTGCCGGGCGGGTGAAGATAAAATAGGCTAAGGCGGTGCCTATCAGCAGGCGAGGCCATCCGGTCACAAATACGTGTGCGAGCGGGTAATCGGCTTTCATTGCCCATCGGAGTAGGCGCTTAGTGCGTCGAGGGCTACGTAGGCTCTTACGACGTTTAAAGGGAAGAAGTACGATAAGTTTCTGTCTTAGCGATGCCGCTGTCATGTGTCCACGCTACGTTGGGTGAAGAAACGAAAAAGCCACCCGAAGGTGGCCTTGGTCATTCTTACTTAGCCTTCTTCGGCGGCGTAGGGACGGGTACGCGCTCGCGGACGGCTTCGCGTGGATTTCGTGCCGCTTGAACGGGCGTGATGAATTGCCCGTCAACGGCGCTACGATAAGCTACCCGCGTTTGTGGTTTTGCTTTGGACATGATGTTGTTACCTTTACAAAGGCGTCAACTACAGCTACCTTCCGGGATATGTAACAAGCCTTGCCCGTGGTTGGGGCTTTGCTATAATCTCGGTCTGTGTTCGGGCAAAGCTGTAATTGCAGCGTTGTTACGAAGAGCCGACATTTACTAGATGTCGGTGTGGAACCGCTCTTGCTTCGGTGCATTGGGCGGTTGCGCCTATTCTAACACTGGTTTTATTACCAGTGGTAGCAATGGCATACCATCTTTTTCCAGCCTCCGTTGTTTCTTCGTCATTCTCATGGTTAGCTGCGTGCTTGGCGCACCGTTCAACCACATAGATTGTATCTGCTGGAAAACAGTTCTTCTTCGCAGCTTCATCTTAGTTTTCTTGCCATGCTAGGCCACGTGGGCTGCTTCCTTCGCCACGATGTTTAGCACGGTGGCACGGCTGATCTTGTTGTCACGGGCAAGGGCGCTGACTGATTCGCCGTTCTTATACTTCGCCTTGATTTCTTCGCGTTGGTTGGCGGTTGTCTTCGGGGTGCGGCCTAGCGTCTTTCCTTCAGCCTTGGCACGGGTCAGACCGGCGTGTGTGCGTTCGATGAGAAGGTCACGCTCCATTTCTGCTACTGCTGACAGCATGGTGAGCATCATTTTGCCTGCCGGGCTGGCAAGGTCGAGCGTACCCAATTGGAGCACGATTACCTTGATGCCGAACTTCTTCAGCGTCTTGATGGTAGCGCCTACGTCTTGGGCATCCCGGCCAATGCGGTCGAGCTTCGACACCACCAACGTTTCACCCTCGCGGATTTTCTTCAACAGTTCCATGAACTGTGGCCGTTGGCTGGCGCTGGTCTTGCCGCTGAGCGTGTCGGCAAAGAAGTAATCGAGCTTGTACCCGGCTGCTTCAATCTCAAGACGTTGGTTCTCTGTCGTCTGATCCTTCGTGCTGACCCTGCCGTATCCGAACGTTGCCATTTCCGACCTCAACCCTGTTATCAATGGGTGTTAGAATATCGCATACTGTTAGAAAGTGCAATCCCTATTTTGATTACAGGGTGGGTAAGGGTGTTCGGGGTATGTTGGTAATCGGTCGATTTCTGGCACCTAGTGATCAGTAGTAAGATGAAGGCCTAGCCACACGCTGACAACGATAAGCGGTAAGTTCCCAGGAAAGCAGAGGAAAGAATGTCTGAATTGGTATACAAGTGTCCCAGGTGCAAAGCAAACAACGTGACGTTCGATATCAAAGCGGGAACGCCAGTTCGTCAAGAATACGGTTGGAGGATTACGCTTGAAACTTTCGGCGTGTGTCGCCACTGTAAAAAATCGGCAGTCATCGTTGTTCATGAGGGAACGCCCGGCTGTCTCGACCGACTCAAGAAGCTCGGAGGGTTCGGCGAATACAAAGGCAACCTTAATAATGATTTCGGTATCGAAGGTCATATTAGCCTGAAGGACAACTCTTCCATCGAGCCGCCCGAGCACCTGCCTGATTCGATTGAGGAGGTGTTTCGCGAGGGGGCTACTTGTATGACTGTCGGTTGCTTCAATGCGGCGGGGACAATGTTCCGGCTGTGCCTTGACATGGCTACGAAGTCCTTCTTGCCGGAAGAAAACGACAATGGATTGAATCACAAAATCCGCCGTAATCTAGGCTTCCGCATGAAGTGGCTGTTCGATAATAATAAGCTGCCAAAAGCTCTGGAAGAGTTAGCATCGTGCGTGAAGGAAGACGGCAACGATGGGGCGCACGAAGGTACGCTGACAAAGGCTGATGCCGAAGACCTGCTCGACTTCACGGTCGCCTTGTTGGAGCGGTTATACACTGAACCAGCAATGTTACGGCTGGCACAGGAGCGTCGAGCGGCACGTCGGCAAGCAGATAGCTAGAAGTAGTCGTGCGTAGCGGGGCTGGCCCGTTCGGCGTGGATTGCTGCGATGACAGCTTCGTACTTGGCACGGTTGGCGGCGACGATCTGCTCCGGGGTGAAGCCTTCGTACTCCGGGTTAGGTGTCGGGTTGACCTGTACCGTATAGTCGCTGTGGCGGGCATCCAAACAGAAGGGGTAGTAGACGCCGTGGGCGGCAAGGTCGATGACGCTTAGCATTTGCTCAAGACTGGCGTCTGTGCAAAACACAAGGCCCGCTTCCACGTATCGCTTGGCGTCGTCTGACGACGGGTTTCTAGCAAAGCACACGATGTAGCGTTCCCATCCGAATTGGGCTTGCATCGCCGCGACCTTCAACAAACTTTGGTTCCACGCGTTGTCTTTGAGGAACACGGGGTCAGTGCGGTAGAAGTAGTCGGTGAGGAAATTGTAGTCCTTGTCGCGCCCGTCGTGCATCCGAAGCGTGTACTCCTGCTGTAAGGCCCACCAGCTACTATGTTTGTCTAGATGGTTGTTGAGGCTGCACGACTTGTTCTCGATGAAGGTGAAGCTACGGGCTTGCACGCATACCGCATCAGGCTTCCCGATAAGTTCCACGCCCGCACCATCCCGGTAACTACCTGATAGCAGCGGGGCGAACGTTTGGATTGGTTTAATATCGAATCGTAACTTGGCGAATTTTGCCAGCGATGCCAGTTCTGCTTTAGATGTAATGCTCATGTTTAATACTCCTGTCGGGGACAGCTGCTCATTATTAGAAGTAATTTGCTAGCCGTCCGTTCTGTCCGTTCCCCCTATGAGGGCGTCTGTTCTGCGTCTGTTCCGCGTATGTTCTGCGTCCGTTCTAGTACGCAGGTTGGGCCTCGATAATGGCTTCGGCTTCGCGCTTTGTCATAGCGGCTGGCATCCAATACCGTGACTTTTGTCCCCCGTGCATCAGTGACTCCTGCCGATATTCTGCGAATTCAAACAACTTGCCGATAGCCTGATTGCTGGGCTTATTCATGCCAGCCTCCGAGAATGCCTTGCACAACTCTTCGGACTTCACAACTTTGGTTCCGTGAGTGGCTAGGAATTCAACCGCGAAGGTCTGTTCAACCGTAATCGACTTAGCAATCTGTTCGTACAGAGTTGCTGTCATAGGTGGTGTTTTCGCGTCAAAGCCGTCGAGCGGATAATTCTTGAAGTAGTTGTACATTGCTTCGAGCGCACCATCAAGCTTCAGCCAGTCAGCAAGCGGCTGAATTACATTGTTCTTTCGATCCTTGCGGCCTTCATCACCAGTTAGACCGTGAGAATATTCCATTCGTTTTGGAATCCACCAGCGGCGATCTGTGTCATCAATATCCAATGGAACTTGTTCGTTGCTGGCAAGGATAATTCTTGTGTAGGTCGTAATCATGCCCGCTGCCATATTCTTTTCTTCAGCCATCACGCGTTCTTCGGACATTAACGATTTCAATTGCGTTTGAACGTCTGTGCGTTTTGATTTGCAGTCGTCCAACTGAATTAGAATAGTGCCTTCCATCACGTTGGCGAATCTGCCTGTAAGCTCGGAATACTTCTTCAGTAGCCGGGTCTGCCCACTCAGAAGCGGAGTCAGGATAGAACCGAAGACGAAGCCCTTGCCGCTACCAGTGACGGACAGCCACATAGGGTGCCATGAAGGGCGAAACTCCGGGAATTGGATCGCGTGGGCAATGTATTGCAGCATCGTGTGCCGCTCCACGGGGTCTGGAAAAAGGCACTCCCAGAGCGTGTGGAAATGCGGTGACAGGGGCAATGGTGGATGCTCCGGGACAAACGCTTTAAAGGTGTTCACGTACCTGTGGCGGGAATCCTTTGACCGAATCAGCGAAGCGCCTTTAGGCTTGAAGATTGTGCCGGTAACAGTCTCAAGGCCGTAGGCCAGGTACGGTGCACTAGGAAGCGGGTTCGGTACAGGCCGACCACGTTCTCTACAGAAGTCGATAAAGTCGTCTACCAAGAATGCCATTGGCAGAGGCTCTGTCGGGCTATCTCCTGACAGAATGCGCGCGAATGGGTGACTACCAGTGTGGTATTTAAAGTACCTACCGAGCGCAAGTTTAGCTTGGTACTGCTCAATCAATTCCCGCTCCGAAGTAGAGTATTTCGCTACAGGTTCCGCTGGCGCTTCCGATACGGCATTATTCGCTACAAGTGATAGTTGCGTCATTGTTATGATCCTTTAGTTTGCCACGACTGGCGGTTTCGATAAGCGATTCGATTACTTGCGAGCCACTACGGCCCATTACCTCACACAGGCTTGCTAAGGCTTCCCATGTCTGCGGCGGCAAGAACACATAAGCCCTTTCCAGCACATCGCCAGAACGCGTTACAAGGCGTTGACGACGGGTGTTCGGGATTGATACGGGATTACTCTGCACGATTGCCTCCGGCTGAAATTCCGGGCGGTTTAATAAAACGATAGGCGCGACTAATGCCGCATTTGCTGCTAATACTCATTTTTTCCTCTGATATGTCGAAGTTCCAGACGTAACGTATAGGCGTGACGACCCCATCGGGTGAAACGATCAAATTAGCGTCTGGGTGATATTACTGTTGGCCGGATGGCCGAGATGCGTACCCTGTTACCGGGTAGCCGGAATGCAGGTTGTTACTGTGCTGCGAGCGATGCTTGAAGCTGACGAAGCGATTCCTGCTGGCTTGAAATCTGCGCTTCGATTACTGCACGGGCTGCTTCTTTCGCCGCTTGTTCTGCCATTTCCTTCTCTACCGCAGCAGCACGAGCTTCTTCATCCAGCTTCTTATAGCTTTCAAATGACAACGCTGCATCCATAGCCTTGAACGCATTGTCTACATACCCCTGTTCCGGATTACCTTGTACCAGCACGACAAAGATGTTCCCTGAAACTCCGTAGATTTCTGGGGTCCGAATAGGGCAGAACCGAAAACCGAGCCGGATCAGTACACTTGCCTCTGACAGTACCGTATGAATCAGGCCAACTAATTGCACTTCCTGAGGCTTTACTACGCATGTAGCTGATTTTTCTTGCGCTTCTGGTACAAGAATTTCGGTTGTAATTTCCGCTGCTTCTACTACTGCTGCCGACTTGGCGGCGACTTTACTTGATGCCATTTTTTATTTCCTTATTGAGTGTTGATATTACGTGCTTACGCCACGCAGATAGTTCGCAAGACGTGCACGATTGAACGGAAGCCCACGCGGAGTGCGGAAGCCTTGGCTGTTCAAATGGTCGGCAATAACTCGCTGGCTAGCCGTATGGCGTAGCGTTGTTAGAATCGCGTTGATTTGGGCATAGTAGCCGTCAGCGCGAATCTTTGTCCCAAAGCCGGGACGCGCAAATGTCTCAGACATGTCTGATTCTCCTTTCAAGAGAGGTGATAACGTAGTTACCGGGGTTTTTTGGAATTACGAAGCGGCCCGAGCAGGTAAAACGTCGTCGAGCCGGTAATATCAACATAATACACCCAGATGCCTCTAATGTCAAGCTTAGATCAAGTGATTGAACTAAATGCAAGAATTTAATTGTAACAATTGGCAGGTGCCAACGCATACAAACCAGACCCTTTCCAAAGTCCTCCCCATGCTCCAGTCTAAAACTGCTGATGAAATCGCTGATTCAAACGGGAGAGGTTGTTAAGTAAGCTGGATCACTTCATCTGATCTGTTGATAAATTACAACTTTCAAGCACCTTCAACATCTACACTCGCTGCCGGGTGAAGCAGTTCTTGCAAGATTATTTGGTTTGAAATCGAGCCGAACTGTTTAATCAAACAGCCGTTTGTGTGGCCTGTTGAAATCCGGCGTGGGCCGGTGTTGGCTGGTGCTGACTATCATTGGTTAGAATTCGATAGACAAGATTGGTAGTCTGTGATAGGATTCTGCCGAACGAGCGAAGCGAGTGAGGTTACGCTTACTGAGGTATGTTAACTACTAAGTAGTTTCTGGAGTAACTTTTTGTTTTTAATAAAGATAATATAGTTATGTTAACGAGGTTGTTAACTTAGGTAGTGTGGTTGAGCGACACCCCGGAATCAACGGAGGAAATTTTTCCGGCGTCTATTCTGATGAAAAAGGTGGAGCGACACCCCGGAATCAACCACCCAAATTTTCGGGGCAGCTATTTTGATCCTACCGGGCGTGACCTGAAGTGCTACTGCCTGCCTAAGCGGGAAGCCGAACTGATGGTAATGTCGGAGTCGTTGGAAGTGTCGGCTTCGCTACAGCCCGTAGGGGATGCTGAAAGCGTCTATCTAGCCCAACCCCTTACCGCACCTTCTGGCGTGTCACCACGGGGCTTAAAATCGCTTTCAGCGGCATTGGTGATTGACCGCCAGTAGCTAGGATGGTTCAGGATGAGGTCAGTTCGTCCAGCAGCGTACCCAGCTTCTCCCAGCCTGCCCGTTGCTCATCTGCGTAATCGTAGCGTTGGTAGATGCGCAGCATCCGGTTATCTTCCGCATGATTCGCCATTCGCTCGATTACGTGTTGGTCAACCCCGACGCTTTGGGCCAACGTCGCACCAGTGCGGCGTAGATCGTGGAATGTCCAGTTATCGCCAAGCAGCACCAGCGCGTCGGCGGCTTTGGTTCGGTTCGTTAGCGGAATGCCGGTCTTCAGCGATGCTTGCCTGTCACCGATTTGTTTGGTAGGTGACTTGGTGTCGAGATGGTCTGTCTCGGCCCTGTTAGGGAAGCACCACGCGGTATGGCCGGTGAGTGCTTTCAACGCTGTGAACTTCTTAATGGCGAATTCGGAAAGATAAACTTTGTGTGATGGTGCGCGGCCCTTGGTATTGGCTTCGGGGATAAACCACACGCCGTTTTCCAAATCAACTTGCTTCCATTCGGCCATAATCGTTTCACCAATCCGTGTGCAGCAAGCTAGGACGATCCAGATAGCCAATTTCGTATTGGGGACTAGTCCCGCTGTTTCCAGCTTGGCGGCTAGCAGTTTTATTTCATCACGGGATAGCACGCGGTCGCGCTCTGTCTCTTCGTAACCGGGTTGTGTCACATCACGGGGGCGCAGATTGATAGTGGGATCGTCTAGCAGAAGCTTCCACGGACGCCGACCGTTGGCCCACTTGAACATCTGCTTCAGGTTGTTCAGCATGACGATGGCCTTGCGATTAAAGCCAGCTTTGGATACGGGCGTAATCAAGCTGCGAATGTGGCCTTCTTCAAGATCGCGTAGGCGAACGCTTCCGAGGGTGGGTAGGATGCTGCCTTCGAATGAGCGGCCTAAAGCTTCGCCGTCGTCCTTGCGGTGAGTTGTCGGGAACCACGCGTCGTAGAGGTGTCGAACGGTGTAGTTTTCCGATTCCTGCTTCGTCTGCTGAGCCTTGACGGTTTCGGCTTCAGCTTCCAGCATCTCTTGGTAGTCGATGCCCTGCCTGCCTAGTGCCACTATCTCTGCGGCCCTCGCACGGGCTTCGATCAGCGTTGTGGTTGCGGGACCAGCTTTGACGCCGAACGGCTTGGCTAGCCTGTAGTCGATCCTGTTGCCGCCTTTGACGGTGTACCGCACGAAGAACGTCTTCTCCCCGTTGGTTGCAACACCGATATACAACCCGGAGCTTACTTTCACCTTGGCGTAGCTACTGCCAGCCTTGAGGGCTTGAATTGCCTGTACCGTCATATCTGCCATGTCATCCCCCGTGCACCAATCCTGCACCAATAAAGGCTGGATTGTATCAGGTTAAGATAGACAGTACTGGACGATAGCATGGTGTAAGTAGTTGAAATTACTGTGTTTTATGCTTTTCATGGATTATGCTGGACAATGCCTCCCTTACATGGGGTGCACGGGGTCGGAGGTTCGAATCCTCTCGCCCCGACCAATAGAATCAGCGAGTTAGGCCAACTGAAGAGTGAGTACCGCCTATGTGCCCTGGATGTTGTCGTAGACTGCCGTGCACAAAATGGGTTCTCGTGGCGTACATCTCTTCTGCATTATCGTTTGACATTGCTTAGCAGCGTTGTCGTTCACAAAATCAAAGTAACCGTCCAAAGCTCGACGAGCTGCGCTCCTAGGCACTTCTTCGAAATATAAAATTTCTACAGTAAAAAGTTTCTTTATTGCACTATCAGCATTAGCAGTTGTTCTTTGGTACCAGCTACTGAGATGATCGAATCGTTTCAACTACAAAGAGCTTAAAAAATGGGTTTTGATGATTGGACAAAAGTATTGCCAATTCTTACCACCGCCATTTTCGGTGCTACAACTGCTTGGCTAGCATGGAACAACCATCTCGACAGCAAAAAGAATGCTTGGCGAGAGGAGTACAAGTTCGCGAAAATCTTTTTCGATGATCTCCTAGCAAATCCCAACATGCATCCCTTTGCTCGCAAAAAGGGATATCAGGCTATTGGGGGAAATAAAGACCTATCTCCGGCTGCTGTAGAGCACCTGATGACATTGCAGGACCCAGTGGCAGCACTAAGCGATTATGAGTACTCACGAAGCTATCTTCGTCATCAACGGAATGCCGGGCGGCGTCAGTTGTCATTTATCGATTCTCGTCTGTTTGCGACGGAAGGTCGGCGCAGGGTTTGGCGCAATGCAATGGTCTCCGTCGGACTGATCTTTTACCTGATAGCGTTCACGCCATGGGCACTTTCAACGCTGCAGTTAATTTCCGACTCATTGGCTTTTGGTTTGACTCTAGCTGTTGCGCCACCTAGCATTTGGGCCACAATATTTTTGTGGAAAGAGGCAGCCCAGATCAGTCGAGCAATGCGTCTACTCAATATCCAGAATCAGGAAGCGGATGCGCATGAATCTGGGACCGCTTAGCTGACGCAAGGTCACGTGGCTGCAGTGAGGCCAATCTTCGGATTGGCCTTTTTCTGCCCGGACGAAGCATCCGCGCCGTGGCAAGCACACCATTCACGGCGCCTTCACCACGCCATCTCCGAGCCAGTACCGGTCAATGTCCCGCAAGCCCCACTCGGCAGCGTTCTCGCATCCGACAATCGCATCGCGCGCGCCCGGCGCTCCCAGGTCGATCAGCTCCGGCCGGATATACGCCCGCGCGCGAGTCGAGAAAAACACCTTGATCTTGGGTAGCAGCAGCGATTTGCCGCAGGGTTGTTCTGCGACGACGCCGAGGCGGCCCGATTGCAGGCGCACCAGCGTGCCCACAGGATAGATACCGAGGCATTTGACGAAGGCGGCGAACACCGCTTCGTCGAATTGCCCGGCGCGGGCCCATTCGGCCATGCGCCGCAGCGAATCGGCCGGGCACCAGCCCGCCTTGTAGGGGCGGTTCGACGTGATGGCGTCATACACATCGCAGACCGCGCCCATGCGCGCATACAGGCCCAGCTCGTCACCCGACAACCGGTGCGGATAGCCCCGGCCATCCGGGCGCTCGTGGTGGTGCAGGCACACTTCCAGCGCAACCGGCCCGACACCGGGCGAGGCCAGAAGCATGGCGTGGCCCTGCGCCGGGTGGCTGCGCACGACGCAAAATTCGTCTTCCGTCAGGCTGCCCGGTTTGTTGAGCACTTCGGCCGGGACGGCCATCTTGCCGACGTCGTGCAGCAGTCCGGCCAGGCCCAGTTCGCGGGCGAGATGGTCGTCGAGGCCCAGCTGGCGCGCGAGCGCGATCATCAAGGCGCAGACCGCCACCGAATGCATGTACGTGTAGTTGTCGGCGGTCTTCAGGCGCGCCAGGCCGATCAGCGCGCCCGGATTGCGCAGCACCGAGGCGGCGATGGATTCGACCATCGGCATGGCGTCGCGCACCTCGACCGCGCAGCCCATGCGCGCCTCATTGAACATGTCGAACAGGGCGCGCTTCGACTGGTCGAGCACCAAGGCGGCGCGGCCGAGTTCGTCATCCATCGTGGCGCGTGGGGCGGGGCGGAAGCGAAACATTGTGTCGTCGGCAGCCCGCGCTGCGGCCGGCGCTGTGGCGCTCGTGTTTGGCACGGGTTCGACATCGAGTCCGCGCTCGGTGTCGATCCAGGCTTCGGCGGCGCGACTGGTCGCGATGCGCTCGAGTTGCGCCGCCGATTCGATCAGGAAGGACGATTGCCAGAATGGCGTGTCGATCCACGAGCAGCACAGTTGTTCCACATACATTCCTGGCCGTAACTGCTTGACGGCGACTTTCTTCAGACCGGGACGCGCGACCGGCGGGGCTTGCCGACCGGTCCCGATCATGGCAGGGCCAGCTGCAGCGCGGCGGCGCGGTTGACGCCCGCCGAGCGGCGGGGCGGCATCGCTGGCATGGACGCTGGCGCTGCACTGCGGGCCAGCTTGAACACGGCCAGCGCCTGGACGACCTTGAGCGTCTGTTCCTGCAGGGCGGCGGCGGCGGCCGCCGATTGCTCCACCAGCGCGGCATTCTGCTGCGTCACGCCATCCATTTGCGTGACGGCGTCATTGACCTGGCCAATGCCCGCCACCTGTTCGCGCGAGGCGGAGGCGATTTCGTTCATCAGGCCGCTGACCTTGCGCACGGCGGCCTGCACCTGCTGGGTGGTTTCCCCGGCGCGCACGGCCAGGGCGGCGCCGGCCTCGACCTTGCTGATCGAGGCGGCGATCAGCCGCTTGATCTCCTGCGCCGAGGTGTTGCTGCGCTGGGCCAGGTTGCGCACTTCGCTGGCGACGACGGCGAAACCGCGCCCTTCTTCACCGGCACGGGCCGCTTCGACGGCGGCGTTCAGGGCCAGGATATTGGTCTGGAAGGCGATGCTTTCGATGATGCCGATGATGTCGCCGATCTTGCGCGACGCCTCCGAGATTTCGTCCATCGTGGCAATCACTTCGCCGACGATGAGGCCACCGCTGACGGCGGTGCCATCGGCGGCTTCGGCCATGGTGCTGGCCTGGCCGACGCTGGCGCTGTTCTGCTGGACGGTCGAGGCCAGCTCTTCCATGCTCGACGCGGTCTCTTCGAGCGCCGAGGCCTGGGACTCGGTACGTCCCGACAGATCCATATTGCCGGTCGCGATCTCCGCAGTAGCCACGCTGATTTGCTGGAAGTTGGTGCGCACGTCGCCCACGATGGATTGCAGGTTGACGCGTAGCTGGTGCATCGCCCGCATCAGCTGACCCATTTCATCTTGCCGGTTGCTGCTGAAATTCACGCTCAGGTCGCCGCCCGCCATGGTCTGGCAAGCCTGGCGCGCCACTTCCATCGGCCGTAGGAGGGTCGCATGTAACGCGTACCAGAAGTACAGCAACGACACACCAGCGGCTCCGGTCAAGATGCCGAGCGGGGTTTCAAGGTGGGGAAACCGGACTGCGCCGTCGAGCAGGTGAAAGCCCATCAGCAGCAGCAGCATCGCGCACTGGCCCGTCAGATTCAGTGCGATGCGGCGGCGCAGCGTCATATGGGTTGCGGCCGCGAGCCAGCCGCGTAGTCCGGTCGCGCGCACCATGCCTTGCTGAAGACGGATATTACCGGCGGTACCCGCCTTGAGGTTGCGATACAGTTCGGCAGCCGCCGTGATCTGGGCGCGCGTCGGCTTCGTGCGCACCGACATGTAGCCAACGGCCTTGCCGTTTTCCATGACCGGGGTGGCGTTGGCCATCACCCAATAGGCGTCGCCGTTCTTGCAACGGTTCTTGACCATGCCTGTCCAGGACCGGCCCGAGCGGATCGTGGCCCACATATCGGCAAACGCCTCGACCGGCATATCGGGATGGCGCAGGATGTTCTGGGGCGCCCCGATCAGCTCTTCCTCGGTGTAGCCGCTGATGGCAATGAAGTACGTATTTGCATAGGTGATGTTGCCTTGCAAATCCGTGGTCGAGACGATCGTTTCGGTGTCGCTCAGTTCGATTTCGACATCGGTGACCGGAAAATTATTGCGCATGACAGACTCCTGCTGAAGGCGTGGCGGGCATGGCGCGCCACCTGTTTAATTCATACCAGCAACAATTTTATGTCATCGGAAAACGAATAACTCAAATAAAACGAATAAATCGATTTATTTTTACCGCAGTGTTGTGATTTGTCACGACGCATGTCGCTGGATGCCTTCCGTGATGCAACATGGAGGGATGATCGAGAGGCAGGCCTTTTTTGCTGCAATCCGCACACGTCGTTGTTGTACTTTTGCCAGCCAGGTGTAGCATGAGAAAAATGATCCGCCTACCCACCGGAACCACCATGCGGCGTCGATATGTCGAGTTCGCCATGCTGGCAACAGCGCTGGTCTTCCTCGGCGCCAGTCTCGCTTATCTGCAACTGACCGAGGTGGGGCGCCTCGAGAGCAGCGAGCGGGCCCGGTTGCTGTCGCTGACCACGCTATTGGCCAGCAATATCCAGACCGATCTCGTGGCCACCAATGTGGCGCTCGAGGGCGTGGTGCGCGATTACCTGAGCGCCCCGGATGGCACCGTTGCCGATGCAGAGCTGGCCGGTCGTCTGTCGGCGCTGGTCGGCGCGATACCGGGCCTGCGCACGATGATGGTGTTCGACCGCGACGGGCGGGTGCGCGCTGCCAGCCAACACGATTTGTATGGGCATGATTTTTCCCGGCGCGACTATGTGACGGCAGTGCGCCGTGCGCCCAGCAGCCGCACCCTGTACGTGGCCGAGCCGTTCCGCTCGATCCGCGGCGACCAGGTGGTGACGGTCGCGCGCATGGTGCCGGACGCCGCCGGGCGCTTCGCGGGCCTGGTGCTTGCCACGCTCGACCCTGAATATTTTACCGGCCAGTTCCGTACCGTCATGTATGCGCCCGACGTCTGGGCCGTGGTGGTCCACGGCGGCGGCCGGCAATTGCTGAACTACCCGCCGAAAGGAAAGATCGACGGCATCAACCTGGCGCGCCCGGGTACGTTCTACCAGCGCCACCGCAGCAGCGGCCGGGTGGCGGGTGTACTCGAAGGCCGGGTCTACACCACCGGCGAAGAGCGCGTGATGGCCATGGCCACGATCGCGCCAGCGGCGCTGGCGATGGACTATCCGCTCGTGATTGGCCTGAGCCGCGACGCCGCCGCCGTTGCCGCGCCGCTGCGGCGCCAGGCGATGACGCTGGCCGTGCTGTTCGGCGTGCTGGCAGTTGGCGCCTGCGGGGCACTGGCGGTGGTGCAGCGCAGGCGTGCGCAGTGGGCGCGCCAGGATGCCGAGCAGGCGCGTGCGCGCGCCGCCATGCAGGGCGTGTATGACAGCGAAGCGCGGTTTCGAACGCTGATCGAGGATGCGCCGCTGGCCGTCGCCATCCTGCGGCACGGGCGCTTCATCTATTCCAACCCGCGTTACCGGGCCTTGCACGGCTATGGCGCGACGGACGATTTGACCGGGCTGCGCTGGCGCGCCATGATCGCTGCGCCGTCGCTGGCCGGGCTGGCGCAGCACGAGGCATTGATCGAGGCCGATACCCCGGCCGAACAGCACTTCGAGGCAATCGGCCTGGGCAAATGGGGCTCCTCCGTACCGGTCTACAAGACTACCGCGCAGGTAAAGCTGGCGGATGGCCCGGCGACCCTCGTCTTCGCGCAGGATATCTCGGCGCAAAAGAGCGCCGAGGCCGAGATGCTGCTGGCCCGCGATGCGGCCGAGGCGGCCAGCCGCAGCAAGGCTGAGTTCCTGGCCAATATGAGCCACGAGATCCGTTCGCCGCTCAACGCCGTGCTGGGTTTCGCCTATCTGCTCGAGCAGCGCGCGATCGACGCCGACGCCCGCAGCATGGTGCGCAATATCCGCGTGTCCGGCCAGTCGCTGCTGGCCATCGTCAATGACATCCTCGACGTGTCGAAGATCGAGGCCGGGCACATGCTGATCGAGACCGCGCCGTTCTGCCTGGGCGAGTTGCTGGAAAAAATCGCCACCAGCATGCGCATCAGTGCCGCGGGCAAGGACCTGCAACTGATCGTCGACACGCCGCCGCCCGGCGTCGGCATCCTGCTCGGGGACGCACTGCGGCTCGAGCAGGTCCTGCTCAATCTCACCGGCAATGCGGTCAAGTTCACACCCAATGGCCAGGTGGCGCTGCACTGCAGCTTGCTGCGGCGCGACGGCGACGAGCTGGTGCTCCAGTTCAGCGTGCATGACACCGGCATCGGCATCGACCCTGCCGCCCAGGAGTCGATCTTTTCGCCATTCACCCAGGCCGACAGTTCCACCACACGGCGCTTCGGTGGCACGGGCCTGGGGCTGACCATCTGCCGTCAACTGGTTGCACTGATGGGCGGTGCGCTGGTCGTGGACAGCGTGCCCGGACGCGGCAGCGTGTTCAGTTTCAGCCTGCCGCTGCAGGCGTCCACTGAAGCCAGTGCTACCGCCGTCTGCGCGGCTGCCACGCCCTCGGGCCAGACTCTGCGCGACGTCTGCGTGCTGGTTGTCGACGACAGCGATATCAACCGCGAGGTGGTCCAGCGCATCTTGCGCGACCAGGGCGCCGAGACCGTCTGCGTCGGCGATGGCAGGCAGGCACTGGACTGGTTGCTGGCGCATCCGGAACAGGCCGACGTCGTGTTGATGGACGTGCAGATGCCGGTCATGGACGGCATCGAGGCAACCCGGCAGCTGCGCCGCATGCCGCAGTTCGACGGCCTGCCGGTCATTGCACTGACTGCCGGGGCGTTCAAGGAACAGCAGGAGGCGGCGCTCGAGGCCGGCATGTGCCACGTGCTGAGCAAGCCATTCGATGTGCCGGCGATGCTCGCGCTGATTGGACGCTTGTGCGGAAGCGGAAGCGGAAGCGGAAGCGGAAGCGGAAGTGGCAGTGACGGCGAGGGCGGCGGTGCGGACGCCCTGACCGGCCCGCCGCCGGCACAGGTCGACGACGACGCGCTCGACGTGACTGCCGGACTCGCCCTGTGGCTGGACGGCGCGGCCTACCGCCAGTATCTGGCCCAGTTCCTCGAACTGCATGGCGACAGCGCGGCGCTGATCGGCGCCAGCCTGGCTGCCGGGCGGCCCGGCGAAGCCGCCGCGCTCGCCCACAAACTGGCCGGGGTGGCCGCCAGCCTGGCCCTGCCAGCCACGCGCGTTGCCGCGCACGAGGCCGAGCGGATGCTGTACGCCGCCATGCGCGATCCTGGCGCCGAAGGCGTCGGGGTCGACCTGGCGCCATTGACGCAGGTGCTGGCGCAGGCGCGGCGTGCGATCGGGCAGTACCTTGGACCGGCGCCGGCGCCGGCAGCCTCGCCCGTGGCAGCGTCGCCGGCGGTGCTGCACGCACACCTGACGAGTCTGCTCGAAGCGCTTGACGCCGAGGCGCTGGAACAGGCCGAAGCCTGCCTGGCCACACTGGCGCCGCTGCTGCCGGCGGTGACACTCGACCGTGTGTGGAACCCACTGCGGCGCTTCGATTTCCGCGCCGCCGAGGCCGCCGTGCGCCTGTTGATGGCGTCCGTGCCGGCAACCGCGTAATCGCCAGGCTGCTGGCCGTCGACAAGCCGGGCAGGGCGGGAAGCGTCTGACCGCGCCCCGTCAGCGCACCGGCTGCGTCCAGCGCCGCACGAGGTCGCCCAGCTGCTCTGCCGTGAAGGGCTTGCTCAGGTAATCGTCCATCCCGGCTGCGAGGCAGCGTTCACGGTCGCCGTCGATGGCGCTGGCGGTCAGCGCCACCACGGCCATGCGCGGGGCGCCGGTGGCGTGTTCGCGCTGGCGCAGCTGGCGGCAGGCTTCGTAGCCGTCGAGTACCGGCATCATGCAGTCCATCAGCACCAGGTCGTAGGCACTGGTTTCCAGCGCTGCCAGCGCGACCGCGCCATTGACTGCTTCGTCGACCCTGCAGCCGAGTTTCTCAAGCAGGATGCGCAGCAGTTCGCGGTTGATCTCGGTGTCTTCGACGACGAGCACGCGCGGTGTCCCCACGGTGGCCCGCAGTCCGGCTGCGCTGACGGTGTCGGGCGCCGGCGCTGGTGCCAGGCTGCACGGCACGACCAGGCGGAAGCACGCGCCGGGCCCGGTGCGCGGGACGAGGTCGATACTGCCACCCATCAGGTCGGCCAGGCGGCGGCAGATGGCCAGCCCCAGGCCGGTGCCGCCGTACACGCGGCTGATGGTGTTGTCGGCCTGGCTGAATGGCTGGAACAGGCGCGCCTGCGCAGCCGGCTCGATGCCGATGCCGTGATCGCTCACCTGGTACAGCAGCAGCCACCCGCCGCTCGTGTCGGGATCGCGCCGGGCCACCACGGTCAGTTCGATCGGGCCGCCGCCAGCAGGGGTGAACTTGATCGCGTTGCTGAGCAAATTGCCCAGTACCTGGCCGATGCGATCGGGGTCGGCCATGACGGCCGATGGCAGCACGCCCGGTCGCAGCACGATCGCCAGGCGCTTGCGCTCTGCGCTCATGCGGTACGAGTCGACCCGCTGCGCGGCGTGGCGCACCGGGTCGAACGCCTGCGGCAGCAGTTCCAAGTTGCCGGACTCGACCTTCGAGAAGTCGAGGATGTCGTTGATGGTGCGCAGCAGCTCGAGCACGCTCTGGTGCACGGTGCGCGCATACGTGTCCAGCGGCGCCGGCAATCCGGCGCCGAACAGCAGTTCGGACATGCCGACAATCCCGTTCATCGGGGTACGGATCTCGTGGCTCATCATCGCCAGGAAACGCGACTTGGCCTGGTTGGCCGCATCGGCCTGGGCCTTGAGCGCAAGTGCCTCGGCCGCATCGCGCTCGCGCTGGCGGACGATGCGCAGCACCGTGGCAAAGGCCAGCGCGACGCCCAGCATGCCGGTCATCGCAATGGCGCCCAGAGGCCGCAGATTGCGCCACCAATTGCTCGTCAACAGCGCTTCAGGCACGGATGCTTCGATCACCAGCGGGTAGTTGCGTACCGGACGCTGCGCGACCATGCGCGCCTCGTCGTTCGTGGCAGCGGCGGCTGGCGGCCGGCCAATGGAGGCGTCACGCTGCGGCCACGAGGCCAGCAGAACCTGGTCGCTCGACAACAGAGAGATCGCCGCCTGCTGCCCGGGGCTGACGGAACGAAAGAAGTCGGTGAACGACGCGCATGAGATGCCCACCACCGCCACGCCTGCGAAGCGGCCATCGGGCGTTTCGCGACGGCGGCTCAGGTAAAACGTCCAGGCACCGTTGATCTTGTTGCGTACCGGACGGCTGACGTAGGGGGCGGGGTCGCGGTGCGCACGGTGATAGACGAAGTAATCGCGCTCGGCCAGATTGATGACCGGCGTTGGCCAGGCGCGTGTGGAACTGAGCAGCGCGCCGTCGGCAGCGATGATGCTGGCCACGGCCACCTGGGGCAGGCCGCTGATCTTGTCGCTCATGGTGCGATAGAGCGCCTCGCTCCCCAGCGCCGGATTGCCGTCGTCGGCCGGCAGCGCGGCAAGGATGCTGTCGAGCGCCAGGCTGGACGAGGCCATCGATTGCGCCGTGCTCTCGGCCAGCGCCAGCGTCAGGTTATCGAGATCGCTGGCCCAGTCGTCGATCTCGCGAAAGCGCAGCACCCAGGCCGAACTGGCCAGCGCCAGTGTGAGCAGCAGCACGAGGCCAGCGCAGATCAGGGCGCTGACGGTGCGCGTATCCAGACGCTGCAGGCGCTGCCACCGTGGCACGTTATTTATCGATGTATCCGCGCTCACCCACACCCTCCGTCGGAATTGGTCGGCAACCTGCGAGGAATCCGGCGCATGGCATGGAAACGACGGATGACGCGCTCGTGCCGCCTCTCCTGGCAGACAATGAGTCTACATCAAAACCTTTAAAATCGTTAATCTAATTTATTTGAGTTTAAAGTAACGAATGTGGGGATTGTCGGACGGGCAGATGAGCGCTACACCGGCGCCGGTTTGCGGACACGCTGCGCGACGTTCGCGCGCAGATAGCCGCGCAGCTCGTCGTAGTTGATCGGTTTGGGGAAGAACACGACGCCTGCCGGCACGCCGCCACGGGCTGCCAGCTCGTCGGCAGGCAGCCCCGACAGGATGGCAATGCTGACGTCGGCCAGTTCCGGGTCGGTCATGACGGTGCGCACCACTTCGAAGCCGTCGATACCTTCCATGACGATGTCGGCCAGCAAGATGTCGGGCGGACGGCGGGCGATCTGCAGGAGCGCCTGGTAGCCGTTTTCGCAAAAGATGAAGTCCGCTGGCAAGTCCCAGGCCGCAAACTGGCGCTGGTACAGGGCGCGCTGAATGGCGTTGTCCTCGATCACGAGAATGGTCGCGCGCCCGCCGGCCTCGCGCCCCATGCTTCCGGCCAGCTTGTTTTTGTAGTCGAGTACGGCCTTGAGCGGAATCCGGCGGTGCCCGCCCTGGGTCTTCCAGGCATCCAGCACGCCTGTTTCCACCAGCTGCTGCACCAGCGACACCGAGATGCCGAGCATCTGCGCCGCCACCTGCGTGGTGCATACCTCGTCGGACGTTACCGCACTTTGCTTAGTTGCCACCTGAACCGCTCCCGCACTATCCATTGACTCAATGAGAATTCATTGAATTCGTTTTAATTGCTTGTATTGTATCGTACCGGCGCACGACCCATCAGCGCCCGCGCGCGCTGACAGGCGCGCAGTGCTTGTAGAAGAAGGTCGTTGCACACAGCGGGCCGTCGGGTAAACAGGCGAAGTCAGGGACGCTGCCGACGCGCTGCCAGCCCGACCGTGCATACAGGCGTTCGGCCGTGCTGTCAGCCGTGTCGAGTACCAGCACGCTGCGCCCTTGCGTACGCGCGGCTTCTTCGACTGCCTCCATCAACCGTCGGCCGATGCCCGCGCCGCGTGCCTGGCGCCGCACCAGCAGCTTGGCCACATCAGCCCGATGCTGCTGGTTGTCCGGCATGGCGGTAATCAGCTGGACGGTGCCGAGAATGCCAGCCCTGTCCTGCGCCACGATCAGCGTCCGCTCGCCGCGCTCCACGCCGCCTGCGATGTCGTGCCAGTAATCCAGCGCCGTCGTGCGCGACAGTGGCAGCATGAAACTGACCGATGCGCCGCCTTCGACGCAATCGATCAGGACATCGGCCAGTTGCTCGCTGCAGGCGCGGGCGTCGGCATGCGAAAGGGTGCGCAGCGTGATGGTATGGGGCATGAGGGTTCTCCTGGAGATGGTTGTGACGTGCCGGCCAGGTCCGGCAGTGATTCAGTCGGCTTTCGTCGCTTCCGGCGCCTGTCCGGCAACCAGTGTACGTGACCCGGCATGGGGACGCCCATCAATCGGGATATTGATGAAGAACGTCGTCCCTCGGTCGCTGTTGCTGTCGAGGCCGATACTGCCGCCATGGCTTTCGGCCACGGCGCGCACATAGGGCAGGCCGATTCCCCAGCCTTGCGGATCGCCGCGCTGGGCCAGCTCGGCGCGGCGGTACATCTGGAAGATGCATTCCTGCTCGTGTGGCGGAATCGGCGGGCCGTCGTTGTGCACCGACACGAGCAGGCGTTCGTGGAGCTGGTCTACCTTGACGCTGATCGGCGTGGCAGGCGCCCCGTATTTCACGGCGTTGGACACCAGATTCTCGATCGCCCGCTTGAACACCTGGCGATCCCACCAGCCATCGACAGGATGCGCGTGCAGCTCGAAACGGGACCCGTGTGCGGTGCGAGCGTCGGCCAGCACCTCGGCCACGAGTTCGTCCATCGGAAAGGTCGTGATGGTCAGCGGAATGCTCTCGCCACTGTGAAACGCCATCGTATCGAGCAATTCGTCGACCATGCTGCTCATGCGCCGGGTATTGGCCAGCGCCTTGCCGGCCACCTTCTTGATCTGGTCCAGGTCGTTGCTGCGCAGGATGAGTTCAAGCGCAGTGACCGTGGCGCCCAGCGGGCCGCGCATATCGTGCGTCAGCGCTGCAGCGAAGCGTTCGCGAAAGCCGCTGTGCACCAGCGAGAACGCTTCGACGGCTTCCTGGATGCCCGAATCGATCGATGAATGGATCGTGTGGACTTCGCGGTGATCGAGCATGACCTGTTCGCGGTGAACCACATCGAAGATCGCCCAGCGGAAGATCTGGTATTCCTCGATCAGCGCATTGTGATCGTACGACGTGATGCGCGCGCGCTCGCCGCCATGCTCGGCCGCGACCGTGGTGCCGTCGACGGCGGACGTGCGCGGATAGTCGGGGCTGATGCTCTGGACGATGTTGTCGTAGAACACCGGCAGCGTATCGATCAGGATCGGATGCTGCACATTGCGCGCCTGCGCAACGCGTTCGCGCACGCGTGCTTCCCATGTCGCGAAAACGGCCCCGCGCAGGCCCAGCATCCGCTGTGCATTGACCGAGAGGTGCTCGGAACCGGCTTGCTGGTCGGTGGCGAAACTCACTGGGGGCTATCCTTTCGATGGTGGCATGCGTCTTGACATCCGGCCATCTTACGCCGGGGCACGGACGCACGCCGTACGATTGTGGTCAAGCCGGCATGGCTCCCGGGTCCGGCGCCAGTGTGTCGAGCAGCGCCAGCAGGTAGGGAATGTCGACTGGCTTGACCAGATGCCGCGAAAATCCGGCGGCCTGCGACGCGGCCACGTCCTGCGGTTGTCCATAGCCGCTGAGCGCTACCATGACTGCGCCTGCCAGGCGCGGCGCGGTGCGCAGCCGGCGCGCGAGCTGGTAGCCGTCCATGTCGGGCAGGCCGATATCGAGCAGGCAGACATCGAACGCCTCGGATTCGGCCCGCAGCAGCGCGCCATGGGGCGATTCCTCGACCTGCACCGCATGGCCCACGGCGGCGAGCACCATGCCCAGCGACTCGGCGGCGTCGCGGTTGTCGTCGACAATCATGATGCGCAGCGCCGTGTGCGAAGCCAGCGCGCTGTCATCGTGCGTGGCGGCAGCGGGACCGGCTCCGCCCGGGCCCAGCGGCAAGGTGACGGCGAAGCAGCTGCCGCGGCCGGGGCCGTCGCTGTGCGCCTCGACCCTGCCGCCGTGCAGCGTCACCATGCTGCGCACCAGAGCCAGCCCCAGGCCCAGCCCGCCCTGTGCCCGGTCCGGTGTGCGCCGGGCCTGCGTGAACAGCTCGAAGATGTCGGGCAGCAGGCCGGCCTCGATGCCGATCCCGTTGTCCCTGACCGACAGGGTCACGCAGCCGGTAGCAGTGTCGGCTTCGGCAAACACCGTGATCTCGCCGCCATCCGGCGTGTACTTGGCCGCGTTGCCCAGCAGGTTGGTCATCACCTGCACCAGCCGCTTGCGGTCGCCCGTGACAGTGACATTGGCCGCGCCCAGGCGCGTGGCGAGCGTGTGGCCCTTTTTTTCGATGAGCGGGCGCGCCTGCTCGATGGCGCTGTGGATGACAGTCTTGAGATCGACTGGCAGGCGCTCGAGTTCGACGAGGCCGCGCGTGACGCGCGAGACGTCGAGCAGATCGTCCACCAGCTCGACCATGTGCCGGACTTGGCGGCCGATCACGTCGGCTGCATGCGCCGTGCGCTTCGGATCGAGGCTCGAGAGCTTGAGCATCTGGGCAGCGGTGCTGATCGGGGCCAGCGGATTGCGCAGCTCATGCGCCAGCATCGCCAGGAACTCATCCTTGCGGGCGTTGGCCGCCTTGAGCTCTTCGGCGGCCAGCCGGTGGTCGTGCATGTCGGTGACCGTGCCCATCCAGCGGATGATGGCGCCGGCCTCGTCGCGCACTGGCAGCGCGCGGTTGAGTACCCAGCGGTAGTCGCCGTTGTGGTGGCGCAGCCGGTGCTCGATCTCGAACAGCGCGCCGCTGGCCAGGCTGGCCATCCACTGCGTCCGCAGCGCCGACAAGTCGTCGGGGTGGATGGCGCGGGTCCAGCCGCTGCCGGCCAGCGCCTGGCTCGTCATCCCCGTGAAGTCGCACCAGCGCCGGTTCGCATAATCGTTGGTGCCATCGGGCAGGCCCGACCACACCATCTGCGGCATCGCTTCGGTCATCGTGCGGAACTTGTTTTCGCTCTCGCGCAGCGCGCGCTGGACCTGCACCTGGGCCGTCAGGTCCATCGACGCGGCCACGGCGCCGGTGATGTTGCCGGCGTCGTCGCGAATCGGCGCGGCCCGGGTGAGCAGGAAGTGCCGCTCATGCGGCCGGCCGAACGGCTCGATTTCGACAAAGTCGGCGTCGACCTGCTCGCCGCGCAGCGCGCGTACCAGCGACCAGTCGCGGGCCTGGACCGGCTGGCCGTGGCGCTGCGAACCATCGGCCCACCAGCCGCGCCAGTCGCCATAGCCTTCCGGACTGGTGGTCATCGGGTGCTCGCCCCACAGCACGTGCATCATCGGGTTGGCCGACGAGAGGGCGCCCTGGGCGTCGGCGTAGACGATGCCCACGGGTGCCGAACTGAGCAGCGCATCAAGGCGCCGGCGATCGGCCTCGGCCTGGGCGAGGGCGGCGCGCGCGGCCGCTTCGCTCGCCTGCAGGGCGCGCTCGGCGTTCTTCTGGTTGCTGATGTCGGTAAACAGCAGTGCCACGCGGCGCCGGGTCGGGTGCGCGATGCGGCTGGCGTAGACGCTGAACCAGCGTCCCATCGCTTCGGAGCCTTGCTCGAAGCGGCGCGCCACGCCGCTGCGGGCGATATCGTCATAGATGTCGATCCAGCTCTGTTCGATGCCGGGTACCAGCTCGCGCGCCGTCTTGCCGACACTGTCGACCACGCCCGTGTGGCGGGCAAAGGCGGGGTTGGCTTCCACGAACAGATAATCAACTGCCTTGCCGTTGGCATCGTCGATCATCTCGATCATGCCGAAGCCTTCGTCCATCGTGTCAAACAGCACGTGGTGAGTTTGCTCGAGGCGCTGGCGCAGCAAATGGTTGTGCGTGACGTCATTGACGATGACAAGCACGCCGCGCACGCCTTCCTCGTCCTCGATCGGGCTGCAGCCATAGTTCCACCAGAGGTCTTCGCGCCGGCCATGGCGGGTGAGGGGGATCAGCCGGTCGTCATGCCAGGCGCCGGGGCCGCCAGCCATGATGTGCTCGATCTCGGTACCGATCAGGTCCCAGGCTTCCGCCCAGCAGACCCGGCCGGGTTGGGCCAGCGCGGACGGATGGCGTTCATGACCGAGGGTCTGGCGGTAGCTGTCGTTGTAGAGCTGGATCAGCTCGTCGCCCCACCAGATGAGCATCGGGTGATTGCTCGACAACACGACCCGGACCATGGTCCTGAGCGTCATGGGCCAGGTGTCGGGCGACCCCAGCGGTGTGGCTTGCCAGTCGTGGGCGCGCATGAGGGCGCCCATCTCGCCGCCGCCGGCCAGGAAGCTGAAAGGTGAAGTCAAGGGGTTCGATGCTGGTATGTACGAACAGACAAGATACGGGCTGGCTGCGCCATGCGCAAGACCAATGGCGTGCGGCAATCAAGGCGCATTCACCGTTATCTGTTGATGACGCTGATTGCAATACATAGGAACTGTTCTGGGGAACTAACCCGTCCGCCGTCCAATGCCCAGCGCCAACCCAGATAATTGGGCAGATAGCGTGACGCAACACCCCGAAAGCCCGATAGCCAGTCCTTGAAGCGCTGGCGATAGGCATTCACGTTCTGTACGTGGATGGCGCGGCTGCCCGAATGGCGGGCCCTGACGCCGGCGCGCAGGTTGACGGCCTCGTGCGCAATCCCGTGCTTGCGTGCAAAGGCGCGATAGGCGGCATGGCCGTCGCTGACCAGCAGCGCTTGGGGATCGAGCCTGGGCAGCAGATCGCGCTCGAGTTGGGCCGCGGTCAGTGCGCCGCGCCCGGTGACGGCATCGACCGTGCGCCCGTTGCGGTCGCGCGCCACCAGGATGCAGTCGAGCTGCGTTGAAATGCCACGCTGGGTGGCGTGGCCGCCGCGCCGGCGTGGAGGGCGATCGAGCGTGCGCGATCCTTTTTGTGATTCGAGCAGGAACGTTTCGTCAGCCTCGACGATGCCATTCAGGGACGCAGGCCGGTCGAACTTGACCCAATCAAGAAAGCGGTGGCGCCACCGGAAGGCGGTATTGCGGTGCACGCCAACCCGGTCTGCACCCTTGCGCACCGACAGTGAGTCGAGCAGCACCTGGGAATACGCGAGCCACTTGGCCTTGAGCCTGAGCCGTGCCAGCGGTGTGCCGCTCAGGTCGTTGAATGTGCGCCCGCAGGCGCAGCAGCGAAAGCGCTGCAGATCGTTGGCAAAGCCATGCCGGTGGCAGCGCCCGTTGCCGCAACTGGGACAGCAGCGGCCAGGCGCTCTGGCCTGAGCGATCAGCGCTACCACCTGGGCGAGGCCGGCCGCAGGATGCAAGGCATCGAGCACTTGCCGGCGCTGCGGCTGATTCAGCGATGGCAGCCTGGCGAACCAGCTCTTGAAACGTGGCGCTTTCATGATCGACTCCTGGCCTTGGGGACAGGGGTTGGACCATCGGGCTGCTCATCAGTTCAAAGCTTCCCTCTATTTAACGTTGACTGCGCCCAATCAACCGCGGCGTTGCAGGCGCAGCAGCAACCAGGCCGCGACCGTGGTGAAGGTCGCAATCAGGCCGCACACGATCCAGAACCCATGGCCGTTTTCGGCCAGCGGCACGCCGCCCACGTTCATGCCGAGCAGGCCCGCGATCAGGTTGATCGGCAGCGCCATTACCGTCACGATCGTGAGCAGGTACAGGCTGCGCGCATTGTCTTCGTTGACACGCGCAGCAATTTCTTCCTGCAGCAGCTTGATGCGTTCCTGCAGCGCGGCCAGGTCGCTCAGCACCACGGTGAATTCTTCGGTGGCCTGGCGCAGGTCCTGGCGGTCTTCGCCGTCGACCCAGACGGGCGGGCGCTGCAGCAGGCGAAACAGCGCAGCCGGTTCCGGCGCCAGCAGGCGCTGCAGCCGCACCAGCACGCGCCGCAAGGCGCCCAGGTCTTCGCGCTGGCGCGTCAGGCGTCCGGCCAGCAGGCGGTCTTCGATGGTGTCGACGCGCGCCACCGCATCGCGCACGATGTTCACCAGCACGTCGGCCTGGTCGCGCAGCAGGTGCACCAGCAGCTCGCTCGACGAGCGCAGCGGCGCGCCCTGCAACACGTCCTGACGCAGGCGCTCGATCGACGCCAGCGGCTTGCGGCGCGCACTGATGACGGCGTGCGGCGTGACGTGGGCCCACAGCGTCGAGATCTCGGCGCTGTCGAGCGAAAAGCCGTGTAGCACATCGTTGACGACGGCGATCAGCGCGTTATCGGCGATCTCGATGCGGGTCGAGCGCGAACCCTGGTGCAGCGTGGCGTAGAACTCCTCGGCCAGGCCGGCGTGCTGGTGCAACCAACGCTCGCTGGCCGTGTTCGACAGGTTGAAGTGCAGCCAGATGAACTGGCCAGGCTGTGGCGCGGCCATCCAGCGCAGGGCGTCGGCTGCGCCGATGGGGGTAGCAGTGGGCACAGCGGTCGGCACGGCGGCAGGCGCAGTGGTTGCGCCCGGGTCGATCAGGAATCCCCATACCAGGCCCGACTTGTCGGAGCCGTAATTGAAGCCAGATGCCGCGCCGGATACTGCCATCTGCTGTCCAGGTTGAATCAACGATGGGCAATTGTAGAGCCATCGGCGTGCGCCATGTGCAACATCCGGCGCCATGCGGGCGCGGTGTTGCGATGTCATCAAGCTGAAATACAGGGTCGCTAAGATCGGCGCTGTGTCTCTCTCTCGCGTGATCCCGAAGGATTTTGCGTTGTTCCGTCGGCGTTGGTGTCGACGGAGTTTTTTGTGCTGGTGCCCAACGAAAGAAATCAGATGCAAGCATTAAAGATTGACCGCCGCTATGTGGGCCTGCCGTATATGCAGTCGAACCCGTACGCGGACGCCACCCACATCGTGCGCCAGGGTATGCAGATCCAGGCCAGCCTGGGCACCCTCAGTGCCGTCGAATTTCTCAAGCAGCACGGCGTGCACGGTGCCGTGATCCACCGCGTGCTGATGGGCGAGCATGTGCGCATGGACGACCAGCTCGTGATCGAGGATCCACGCATGTAATTGACGATGGACCATGGACGGTGGCGACCGCCGGCACCCTCTCAGGCGGGGTCGGTCAGTTCGCGCAGGATCGCGCACTGGCCAGCGGTCTGCACCGAGTCGCAGCGCGCACGCACGGTCGACAGGGCGGTGCGCAACTGCTGCAGCTCGGTAATCTGGCGATCGATTTCGGACAGCTGATGGTCGACCAGCGCGTTGACACCGCTGCATGAGCGCTCCGGCTGGTCCTGATAGCCCAGCAGCGTGGCGATTTCCGCCAACGACATGCCCAGCGCCCGGCAGCGCCGGATGAAATGCAGCCGCTCGGCGTGGCTCGCATCATAGACCCGGTAGTTCGCCTGCGAACGCACCGGTGGCGGCAACAGACCCTTCAGTTCATAGAACCTTACCGTTTCGGACTGACACCCCGTCAGCTTCGCCAGTTCACCGATTCGCATTTCATTCACCTTGACGTTTTCATTGACCTTGTAGTTACTACAGGGATTCTAATGCATCCATCGTCTTTGGAGGTGCCTATGTCGTCATGCTGTTCAGGATCGTGCAGTTCCGCTGCCCCGCCGCCCGACGGGCGCTACCGCAAGGTGCTGTGGGCGGCCCTTGTCATCAACTTCATCATGTTCGGCGTCGAGATCGTCAGCAGCCTGGCGGCCGGTTCGGTGTCGTTACTGGCGGACTCGGTCGATTTTCTGGGCGACGCCGCCAACTACGGCGTCTCACTGTTCGTGCTGGGGCTGGCGGTCGTGTGGCGTTCGCGCGCGGCGTACGCCAAAGGCCTCGTGATGGGCGCATTTGGCCTTCTGGTGCTGGGCCGGGCATTGTGGCTTGGCACGGGTGAGCAGGTGCCGCATGCCCAGACTATGGGCGTGGTCAGCGTGCTGGCGTTCGCGGCCAATGGCGCGGTAGCGGCCCTGCTGTATGCGTTCCGCAACGGCGACGCAAACATGCGCTCGGTCTGGCTGTGCACGCGCAATGACATGATCGGCAATGTGGCCGTCATGCTCGCGGCGCTTGGCGTGTTCGGCACCGGGGCCGGCTGGCCCGATATCGTCGTGGCGTCGATCATGGCGTTGCTGGGGCTGCATGCGGCGCGCGACATCATCCGGCAGGCGCGCGGCGAGTTGCGCCAGGGTGCACGCGCTGGCGCCGGCATACCCGCCCGTTAGCGCAGGTCGCCATGCCCGGCGATCAGCATGGCCGCGTGGTACAGGTCGGGCGCGATGCGCGTGGGCAGCCGGCGCGGGCCCAGGCGCCACTCGGTTTCGTTGCCATTGTCGATCAGCAGTGTGCGGCAGCCAGCACGGTTGCCGGCTTCGACATCGTGCAGGATGTCGCCGATCATCCAGGATGCGCGCAGGTCGATGTCATGCTCGTGCGCAGCGCGCAGCAGCATGCCCGGCGACGGCTTGCGACAGGTGCAGGCATGGGCATAGTTGCTGACGGTGCCCAGTGGATGATGCGGGCAATAATAAAAGCCGTCGAGCGTGAGCTGCTCGCGAAACAGCAGGTCGCGCAGGCGGTCGGACATCGGCGTCATCGCGTCTTCGCCAAAGCAGCCGTGCGCGATGCCGGACTGGTTGGCGACGACGAACAGCCGGTAGTCCAGGCCGGACAGCAACCGCAGCGCTGGCCCGGCGCCATTCACCAGGCGAATACGGCGCGGCTCTGCAGCAAAGGGCATGTCGTCGACCAGCGTGCCGTCGTTGTCGAGGAAGATGGCTTTCATGCGGGCGCCTTTCACGGTGCGGTGATGGTCATTGGAAGGCCGGCTTGTGTCGCGCCGGCGGGTGGGCAAGGTGCATGCAAGCGGCGTGGGCCGTTGCCTGCGCCAGGCGCGGAAGGCGTTGCAACCGGGCCAGGCACGCCGCCAGCGCTTCGGCGTCATGTGGCGGGAGGACGGCGCCGGTGCAGGGGCTGCATATCGCTCCGCAGCCGTTGCCGACGGCACTGCCGGCATCTGCTGCGCGCCACGGCGTGCTGACCAGCACATTGGCCGCCGCATGGCAGTCGTGCAGGATGTTCATCGACGCGGCAGTCAGGAAGCGCACGTGGGGTGTCATGGCCAGCACGCGCACCAGTTCGTTCAGTCGCGCCAGCTCGGCCTCTGCTACTGCATCGACATCGACATCGACATCGCCATTGGCCACAGCGCCTGCGGCGACGAGCAGCATCGCATCGACACCATGCCGCTGGCGCAGCCTGGCAACGCCCAGGATCACGGTATCGATGCCGGCGCATGGCGTGAGGCGCCGCGTATCCCCCGTAAGGGCGAGCACAACAAAGCATGTGTCACGGATGGCCAACTGGCGCCGCGCGAGGTCACGGCCCGTGTGATTGTCAAAGGGATGCAGCGTCATGCGCGCGCCAAAGCGTGGCACGGCGGCAGGCAGGAATCGTCGTGCATCGCTGACATGGCAGGTCTCCGCTGGTGGTGCGCCACCGCGCAAGGGCGGCGATGGCGAGCGGTTCGACTACCGTTTGGATGGCCGGTTCCAGCCGGGGAGGGTGGCTTGGAGCTGCATCAAGCGCGATGCAGAACGGGGCGCCATTGGCGCCCCGCTGGGTGTTACTGACCTGCTTTCAAACGCTTACTGGCGCGATCACTGGCGCGAAAAGCCCGTGTCGTCATCCATCTTCCGGTCGCCAGCCAGCTTGTTGGCGCCGCCCGGGCTGCGCGGATAGCCGCCTGCCGCATCGTTCGATTCATGCACCGGATTCGGTTCGGCGTTCATGCTGCCACCGGTTTGATACCCCTCGTCCTCGGTGCGCGGGCCGCTGTTGCCGCCGCTGCGCGGCAGGCCGCCGGCCAGATCGTTGGACTGGTGGAACTCATCAGCCGGCACCTCGCGACGGGTCTCGCCCGTTTGCGCGCCCTGGCGGTCGGTGCTTTCCTGGATCTTGCTCGAGCTGGCGTCCTGGGTATCGGCGCGGTTTTCGCCGTTGGCATTGTCCACGCTCTGGCGGTTGCCATAGATATCGCCATGCTGCACGCCCGGCACGCCGGCTTCGGTGCCGCGTGCATGACGATCTTCGGTGGCGGTACCGGAGAGGATGCCGGTGTCCACGCCCGTGCCAATGGTGGTGCCGCCAGCATGTGCTGGCTGGACCGAAGCAGGCGCATTCACGTTATCGGCAGTGCGTGTCTCGCCCTGGCGATTTCCCACGGGCTCGTTCAACTGACCCCACTCAGCGGAATGCGCTTCCATCGCGCGCTGGTGGCTGTCGGTCGTACCCTGCTGTGCGCCGGTGCTGGCGAGCTGGCCTTGCGATGCGCTCGGCAGGTCATGTTGCGCCATGCCGGTGCCCGATGGGGCGCGCTGTTCGCTGGCACCGTCGCGCGTGTTGCCCTTGGCGTCCGGATTCCATTTTTCGTTGGCGCCGTTATTGGTCTGGTTATTCACTTCGCTACGCTGGTTCGCATCCATGGTCGTCTCCTGTGCATTGGTGAACTGGCAGGTCGATGCCTGCCACATGGGTCCATCATGCGCGCATCGAACGCCGCATAGAATAGGAAGACGTAGGGGGTGCGTGTAGGACTGCTGCTGACCGTGAAATTTACTACCGAAACTTTAATTTCGTAACTGCACTAATTCTCACGTGTTGTCCTACAAAGTCATCTGGACTACTCCTATAGCGGTTGTCAAATTGCGTGCCTAATATGGGATTTGGGCTCATCGTCGTCGTTACTCTGGTGTCGGTAGGCCTCAGCCTGCCGCAGGACGCGGCGGTTTCCAACCGTGTAAGTATGGGAGCAACCTCATCATGGCCTCAAGCAATCAAGGGAACAAGCAATCGGGCGCGGGCGGCAATAGTCAGAGCGCCGGTGGTACGCGCAACCGTGGCTTCGCATCGATGGATCCGGCACGCCAGCGCGAAATCGCCAGCCAGGGTGGTAAAGCTGCCCATGCCAAAGGGACGGCGCACGAATTCACGTCCGAAGAAGCCCGCCGCGCAGGCAGCCTGAGCCATGGCAACCGCCAGTCGGCCAATGCCAGCGACATGGTGCGCAGCTCGGCGCGAAGCGACAATCGCCAGAGCGCCGGGAGCGGCAGCCGCAGCGGCGGCGCCAAGGAATAATTGGCAGGTTGCCGGCCGCGCGCCGGCGCAGTCATCGACGGGGAGCCTCATGCTCCCCGTTTTGCTGTCCGGTGGCGCAAACTGCCCAAAAGGCCGGGGGGATGCGGTAGAATCGCAGCGCCTTTTTCAACCTTCCCCCAAGGATCAACGTCGTGAAACCAGCGGTCATTCGTCAAGTCAAGAGCCTGTCCATGTCCTGCGACCGGGTTGGTAACCTGTTGCTGACCAAGTTCTCCACCATCGGTGCGAGCGATGTCGCCGTCCACATTCCGGCCAACGTCGTGTTCTGGCTGCTCAAGCACCTGCCGGTCAACCAGGATCCACAACTCAAGGCGCCGCCGGCCGGCCCGGTGATCGGTGAGGCCGACTGGCAAAACCCGAACACGCCGCGCGTCCAGTATGTCAATTGCAAAGAGCTGCCAGGTATGATCCGCATGACCTTTGCGCTCGAGACCAAGCCGGATCTGACCGTCGTGCTCGATCGAGGCAATGTCGAACTGATGCGTCAGATCATGGCGATGTACACGAAGGACCTGATCGACCTCGACGCGCAGTAATCAACCATCTGTCCGGGGGTCTTGCCGGGCTGGTGCCCGGCGCTCCGTCACCCAGCGCCGCCTTCCACGGCGGGCCATGAAAGGATCACCATGTCCATCAAGATCAGCACGATGTTCGACGCCGGATCGATCGATGTCGTCAATGCCGAGCATCCGTCCCGGATCGACCTGAACCTGCGCGCCGACTCGCACGCCGACATCCACCAGTGGTTCCATTTTCGCCTGCAGGGCGCGCGCGACCAGGCGGTGACGATGCGCTTCTTGAACGCCGGCCAGGCCACGTATCCGAAGGGGTTCGAGGATTACCAGGCGGTGGCCAGCTACGATCTCGACAACTGGTTCCGCGTGCCGACCACGTTCGATGGCCAGGTGATGACGATCGAGCACACGCCGGAAACGGACAGCATCTACTATGCGTACTTCGAGCCGTACAGCTGGGAACGCCATCTGCGCCTGCTGGGCGAAGTGGCCGAGAACCCGATCGCGCGCGTGGTCGACCTTGGCAGCACGGTCGAAGGGCGCGACATGAACCTGGTCGTGATCGGCAATCCGCAGGCCGAGAAAAAGATCTGGGTCATCGCGCGCCAGCACCCGGGTGAATCGATGGCCGAGTGGTTCGTCGAAGGCATGATGGATGCGCTGCTCGACAGTGCCAACCCGGTAGCGCGCACGCTGCTGCAGCGCGCCGTGTTCTACATCGTACCGAACATGAACCCGGACGGGTCGGTGCGCGGCAACCTGCGCACGAATGCCGCCGGCGCCAACCTGAACCGCGAATGGATGAACCCGTCGCTCGAGCGCAGCCCCGAGGTACTGTGCGTCAAGCGCAAAATCGAAGAAGTCGGCATCGACATGTTCTTCGACATCCACGGCGACGAAGCACTGCCGTACAACTTCGTGGCCGGCTGCGAAATGCTGGCCGATTTCACGGCCGAGCGGGCAATGGAGCAAACCGCCTTCATCGACCGCTACATCGCCTGCAGCCCGGACTTCCAGAAAGAGTTTGGTTACGCCGCCAGCAAGTACAACGACGAACTGCTCACGCTGGCGTCGAAGTATGTCGGCCACCACTACAAATGCCTGTCCCTGACGCTGGAAATGCCGTTCAAGGACAACGCCAACCTGCCCGACGCGCACACCGGCTGGAACGGCGCGCGCAGCGCGGGACTGGGCGCCGCCATGCTGCAGCCGATCCTGCAAGCGCTGGGCTGACGCGATGGGCATCGAGATCGAACGCAAGTTCCTGCTGGCAGGCGACGGCTGGCGCACGCTGGGCACGGCCACGCTGCTGCGCCAGGGTTATCTGTGCGCCGACCCGACGCGCACGGTACGCGTACGCATCGAAGGCGAGCAGGGCGTCCTGACCATCAAGAGCAAGAGCGAAGGCGCCTCGCGTGGCGAGTGGGAGTATCCGATCCCACTAAGCGAGGCCGCCGAACTGCTCGAGCGCCTGTGCGAGCGCCCGCTGGTCGAAAAGACCCGGCGCCGCATCGAGCACGCCGGTTTCACCTGGGAAGTCGATGAATTCCTGGGCGAGAACGCGGGCCTGGTCGTGGCCGAAATCGAACTGCCGTCAGAAGACGCCATGTTCGACAAGCCCGACTGGATCGGCCAGGAAGTCACTGGCGAAAAACGCTATTACAACTCGAGCCTGATCAAGGCGCCATATTCCACCTGGACCGATACCCCGACATGACCCATCGCGCGCGCCGCAGCGTTCTCGCACTCTCCATTGTCACCGCATTGAGCCTGGCGCTGCCGGCCACGCTGGCGCTGGCAGCCGACGCCGCTTACTTCCCGCCTGCCGGGGAGTGGGCGCGCAAGGACCCGGCAGCGCTCGGCATGGATCCGGTGGCGCTCGCTGCCGCCATCGCGTTCGCACAATCGCGCGAGACCGAGCGGCCGCTCGACCTGTCCGACCAGGAAGCCATCTTTGGCACGCGCCTGGGCTCGATGCCGACCAGGCGCGCCGCGACCAATGGCGTGGTGATCTACAAGGGCTATGTGGTGGCCGAGTTCGGCGACACGCGCTTTGTCGATCCGACCTACTCGGTGACCAAGAGCATGCTGGCCACCGTGGCGGGCGTGGCCGTGCGGGAAGGGCGCCTGCAGGTCGACGAGCCGGTGGCGCAGCGCGTCACCGACGGCGGCTACGCGACGCCGCACAACGCGGCCGTGACTTGGAAACAGCATCTGCAGCAAGAGTCCGAATGGGACGGCGAGCTGTGGGGCAAGCACAGCAACTTCATCGGCAAACCTGCGTTTGGCAAGGGCGAGAAGAAACCGCGCGCCATCAAGACCCCGGGCACCTTTTACGAATACAACGACACGCGCGTGAACCGCCTGGCGCTGTCGCTGCTGCGCGTGTTCGGCAAGTCGGTGCCGGACGTGTTCCAGCAGCAGGTCATGGACCCGATCGGCGCCTCGTCGACCTGGAAATGGGTCCCGTACCACAATAGCTACGTCGAACTGAACGGCAAGCAGGTGGCCTCGGTCAGCGGCGGCACGCGCTGGGGTGGCGGCATGTGGATCGACAGCTGGGACATGGCGCGCTTCGGCTACCTGTGGCTGCGCCAGGGTAACTGGGCCGGCAAGCAGATCCTGCCGCCTGCCTATGTCACGGCAGCGCTCACGCCGAGTGCGAATGGGCCAGATTATGGCTACCTGTGGTGGCTCAATACCAAGGGCAAGAACTTGCCGGGCATGCCGGCCACGACGTTTGCCGCGCTGGGCGCGGGCAGTAACGACATTGTCGTCTCGCCGGAGCACGATCTGGTCATCGTCTGGCGCTGGCATGCAGGCAATGCCGCTGAGTTTGCTACGCGCGTGGTGGGGGCGATCCGCAAATAGACGTTTGACCGGCTGCTGGTCAGCATCAGAGCAGCATGAATTTAGTCGTGAATCAGTCGTAACCCAGTAGTAATCCAGCAGTAACCCTGCAGCCATGCGAAGGTCCTTCAGCCGCATGGCGGCATCCCACTTTTCGTACAAACACCGTTGTCCAATTGTGCGGGGCAAAAGGGGGTTTGAGTGATATTCTTTTGCCACTAATTACAATCGCGATGCGGCGACGCGTGTACCGGCTGGGATGTGAAGGCGATGATGTCATCTTCCCGTTCCAGTCAAGCTCAAGCCTCCCCCCGGCATTGCCAATATCACCAGGACACAGGAATGAAAAAGAACATCGCCATCGTTGGCGCAGGCTTCTCTGGGGCAGTGATCGCCAACCAGCTGGCACAGGCCGGCTACACCGTCGACGTTTTCGAGTCGCGCCCGCACGTGGCTGGCAATTGCTATTCCGAGCGTGATGCCGAGACCGGCGTCATGGTGCACGTCTACGGCCCGCACATTTTCCACACCGACAATGAGCGCGCGTGGGAATTCGTCAACCGTTTCGCTGAATTCAAGCCATACGTCAATCGCGTCAAGGCCATCACCGACGGCAAAGTCTTCACCTTGCCAATCAACCTGTTGACCATCAACCAGTTCTTCAACAAGACGATGGGCCCGGCCGAAGCGCAGGAATTCCTCGCGAACCTGGGCGACAAGACGATCGAGAACCCGACCACCTTCGAAGAGCAGGCACTGCGCTTCGTGGGCCGCGACCTGTACGAAGCGTTCTTCAAGACGTACACGATCAAGCAGTGGGGCCTGGAGCCAAGCGAACTGCCGGCGAGCATCCTCAAGCGCCTGCCAGTGCGTTTCAACTACGACGACAACTACTTCAACCACAAATACCAGGGCATGCCGGCTGAAGGCTACACGCAGCTGGTGCAGAACATCATCGACACGCCGGGCGTGAAGGTGCACCTGAACACCACGTTCGATCCGGCCACCAAGGGCGAATACGAGCACGTGTTCTACAGCGGCCCGATCGACGCCTGGTTCAAGCACACCGAAGGCCGCCTGCCTTACCGCACGCTGGACTTCGAAGTCTTCCGCGCCGACGGCGACTTCCAGGGTAACGCTGTCATCAATTACTGCGACAACGAAAAGGAATACACCCGTATCACCGAGCACAAGCACTTCTCGCCGTGGGAAAAGCACGAAAAGACGATCTGCTACGCCGAGTACAGCCGTCAGTGCGAAGAAAAGGATATCCCGTACTATCCGATCCGCCAGAACCGCGAAAAGGCCATGCTCGAGCTGTACGTGAACAAGGCGCAAAACGAGCCGAACGTCACGTTCGTCGGCCGCCTCGGCACCTACCGCTACCTAGACATGGACGTCACGATCGCCGAAGCACTGGCCACGTCCGACAAGTTCCTGGAAAGCGCCCGCACCAATGCACGCATGCCAGCATTCACCATCGACCCAATGGCGTAATCCGCTAGTGCAGTCGTAAAAAAGGCCGGCCACGATCAACGTGGCCGGCCTTTCACATTAATGCGCCCGTGAACATCCCACCATCGTGAAAAAAGCGGGGGTCAGGTCTGACATTCGGACACGATCTCAACCAAAAAGCGAGGGTCAGGTCTGACATTCGGACACGATCTCGACAGTCGGGTAGTTGGAAGCGGGCATGCTAATACTGAGCACGGCACCATTGGCGGTGGATAAGCCTGAGGTCGTGTCCGAATGTCAGACCTGACCCCGGCTGTGGAAGTGGCTAGGGCTGAGGTCGTGTCCGAATGTCAGACCTGACCCCGGCTGTGGATGTTCAGTGGAAGTGCTCGCTGCCTGTCGGCGTGTCGTCCGGCATTTCGGCATGCACCAGTTCGCCGGTTGGGTCGGCGAACAGCGGGGAGCCGCAGTCGTCGCAGTACTCGGCGGCGTAGCGTTCGTTGATGCGCTTGATATGGGCGATGCCGGCTTCGTTCAGGTGCGCGACAATTTCGTTCAGCGGGCTGAGCGCATCGTGCGTGATGGCCAGCGGGCCCTCCACCGGCGTGCCGGACTCGTCTTCCTGCCCGTACAGCGGCCAGACGATGCCATACACGACATCGGCGCTCTGGCGCATCGTGAAGGCCACGCGGTATTCGTCGATCTGGATGTCCGGTGCTTCTTCGCCAAAGCCGGCGACGACGGCGCGCAGGTCGGACGGTTCCACGCCCAGCGTGTTCGTCAGGTAGTGCACGGCGGCGCGGATCGAGATTGGACGGATCAGCTTGTCGGCTTCGCGGCAGGCCACGTAATACGCTTCCGGCAGCAGCAGCTCGATGCCGCAGCCGGGCATCAGGCGCGCGACGTTGGCGGTGGCTTGCGTGCGCCACTGCTCCAGGCTGCGTTCGCGCTCTTGCACGACGTGCAGCTGGTGTTGCGGCTCTTGCCAGCGGAACAGCGGGTCGCCTGCCGGCGCGACGATCGTGATCAGCATGTAGCGCGTATCCGCCAGGAATGGTGCGGTTTCCTCTAACTGCGGCGCCGGCTTGATCGTGCCGCCCTTGTGCGCGGCAGCGGCCAGCTTGTGCGTCAGCGCGTAGGTTTCGGCGTGGGTGCGCGGCAGCTGGTCGATCGAGTACAGGGTCGGGGCGATGGCCATCTTCGTGCCACCTGCGAGCAGGTGCGCCGAGAAGTGCGCGCCGAGCGTGGCCAGCAGGTCGGCCGGAATCGTGCCGGTGGCGATCGAGAACCGGGTCCAGGCCAGGATCGGCGCAGCGATCAGGAGCGCCTGCCAGGTGACGTCGACGCCGTCTTTCTGCTCGACCATCATGGCCGATTCGCTGACCGCTTCTACGGTGTCCATCAGCACGTCATACGAGGCCAGATCGTCCCTGAACAGGGCGTTCAGGGCGCTGTCGATGCTGTCCTGGTGATTGGTCTTGAGCAGTTTTTGCAGTTGCGTGTCGAGCTGGCGTTCCCACGCCCGTTCTTCGGCACGGCTGGCAGCTTGCATGAGGGCTTGCGAGAGGCTGACGAGGCGCTGGCTTTCTGCGGAAAGTTTGGGTGTTGAATCTTTGGAAGGACGACGCATGGGGCGAGTGAGTCTCTTGTCAGTTAGTGAATCGAATGTCAGTGGAGCGGGCCGGAGCCGGATAATGATGATAATCCCTTATCCCCGGTATTGTAGTTGATTCGGCCATATGCCATGAACAATGGGGGCCTGGCGCGCCCGGTATGCACCGATTGCACCAAGACGCTTGCCAAGTCCGCCCACACCGACCATAATGAGAACAATTCTCATTCAAACATCAGTGAGAAGACGGAAGGAATGTTGGACCCTGCCGGCGACCGGGAAAGCGCTGGCAGATGCTCTTCACGGAGTACCACCCCCGCCGGGAGACCGGATTCGCCCCTCCTGGCTCTGCCAGGGGGGATTTTTTTGTTCGTTGCACCAACCACGATCTCATCATGATGCTGCATATCCCCGGCGTGCTGACGCCAGAACAGGTCTCGGCACTCCGCGCCCGGCTCGACCAGGCGCCGGAGTGGATCGACGGGCGCGAGAGCGTCGGCGCGCAGGGCGCGCAGGTCAAACGCAACCGCCAGCTGGGCGAGGGCACGCCGCTGGCGCTCGAGCTGGGTCAGATCGTCAGCGGCGCGCTGATGGCCAATCCGTTGTTCTTCGCTGCCGTGCTGCCGCTGCGGGTGCTGGCGCCGTACTTCAATGCGTATGCGGGCGGTGAGCATTACGGGCTGCACGTGGATGGCGCGATCCGGGCCCAGCGTGGTGGCTTGCCGGCAGTGCGGGCCGATGTCTCCACGACCGTGTTCCTGAGCGAACCCGACGAATACGACGGCGGCGAGCTGGAAGTGGTGGACTTGTATGGCACGCACGAGGTCAAGCTGGCGGCGGGTGATGCGATCGTGTATCCGTCCGGCAGCGTGCATCAGGTACGGCCCGTAACGCGTGGCGAGCGGGTGGCATCGTTCCTGTGGACGCAGAGCATGGTCAGGGATGACGGCAAGCGGGCGATGCTGTTTGGCCTGGACACGCATATCCAGGCGCTGCGGGGCGAGCATGGCGATTCAGCCACGACGGTTGGGCTGACGGCGCATTATCACAATCTGCTCAGGATGTGGGCCGAGGTGTAATCGCGCCGCAGAAACCGCGACGAACAACAAAAAGGGCTGGAACCCGCGAGGATTCCAGCCCTTTGTCGTTGGACGCAGCCCGCTTGCGCGGGCCTGGCCAAACAGCTTACGCCAGCAGCTGACGCAGCACGAACGGCAGGATACCGCCATGCTTGTAGTAGTCGACTTCGATCGGCGTATCGATACGCAGCAGAACGCGCACTTCCTGCGACTCGCCGTTTTCACGGTGGATCACGAGCGTGGCCAGCTGTTGCGGCTTGATCTCGCCTTCCAGGCCCTTCAGGTCGTACGTCTCTTTACCGGTGATGCCCAGGCTGTCGACGCTGTCGTTGCCGATGAATTGCAGCGGCAGCACGCCCATGCCCACCAGGTTCGAGCGGTGGATGCGTTCGAACGAGCGCACGATCACGGCCTTCACGCCCAGCAGCTGGGTGCCCTTGGCCGCCCAGTCACGCGACGAGCCGGTGCCGTACTCTTCGCCGCCGAAGATCATGGTCGGGGTGCCGTCGGCCACGTACTTCATGGCGGCGTCATAGATCGACATCTGTTCGCCGGTTGGCTGGAACTGCGTGATGCCGCCTTCGATTGCCGAACCGTCCGGACCGACCGGGATCATGCGGTTCTTGATCCGCACGTTGGCGAAGGTGCCGCGCATCATGATTTCGTGGTTACCGCGACGCGAGCCGTACGAGTTGAAGTCGGCTTTCAGGACGTTGTGTTCCTTGAGCCACTTGCCCGCTGGGCCGTCTTCCTTGATCGAACCGGCCGGGGAGATGTGGTCGGTGGTGATCGAGTCGCCGAACACGCCCAGTGCGCGTGCGCCGGTGATGCCGGTAGCGACCGCTTTCGGGGTCATCTCGAAGTCAGCGAAGAACGGTGGCTCGGCGATGTAGGTCGACTCAGGCCAGTTGTACACTTGACCTTCGGTCGTCGTGACGCGTTCCCATAGTTCGCCCGGGTTGCCCTTGACGTCGGCGTAGTTCGACTTGAACACTTCCGAATTCATCGCAAAGCGCATCAGCTCACCGATTTCTTGCGAGGTCGGCCAGATGTCGCCCAGGTACACGTCCACGCCGTTGCTGTCCTGGCCAACTGGCTCGGTCATCAGGTCGCGCGTCATGTTGCCGGCGATCGCGTAAGCGACGACCAGCGGTGGCGAGGCCAGGAAGTTCGAACGGATGTTCGGGTGGATCCGCGCTTCGAAGTTACGGTTGCCCGACAGGATGGCCGAGGCGACGATGTCGTTCTGGGTGATCGCGGCGTTCAGTTCCGGGGTCAGGTCACCGGCATTGCCGATGCAGGTCGTGCAGCCGTAGGCGGTCACGCCGAAGCCCAGCTTTTCCAGGTACGGCAGCAGGCCGGCAGCGGTCAGGTAATTGGTGACCACGCGCGAGCCAGGGGCCAGCGACGACTTGATGTGCGGCGCCACGGTCAGGCCGCGCTCGACGGCTTTCTTGGCCAGCAGGCCCGCGGCCAGCAGCACGCTCGGGTTCGACGTGTTGGTGCACGACGTGATGGCGGCGATCAGGATGTCGCCGTTCTTCACGTTCACGCCATTGGTCGTGGTGTATTGCTTGTTCAGGTCGTCCGGGTTCTTGTTGAAGCCGTTCTGCGTCGTTGGCTTGCTGAACAGTTCCGTGAAGTTGTTCTTCACGTTGCCCAGTTCAATACGGTCTTGCGGACGCTTCGGGCCTGCCAGCGATGGCGTGACGGTCGACAGGTCCAGTTCAACAACACGCGTGAAGTCGATTTCGCCTTCCTGCGGGATCCCGAACATGCCCTGGGCGCGGTAGTAGCCTTCGAACGCAGCCAGTTCTTCTTCGGTACGGCCGGTGCCGCGGAAGTAGTCGACGGTGGCTTCGTCGACTGGGAAGAAGCCCATCGTTGCGCCGTATTCAGGCGCCATATTGCCGATGGTCGCGCGGTCGGTGGTCGACAGCGAGCGGGTGCCGGCGCCGAAGAACTCGACGAACTTGCCGACGACTTTCTCTTTGCGCAGCAGTTCCGTGACGGTCAGCACCAGGTCGGTCGCGGTGCAGCCTTCGCGCAGCTTGCCTTTCAGGTTGACGCCGATGACGTCCGGAGTCAGGAAGTACACCGGCTGGCCCAGCATGCCGGCTTCGGCTTCGATGCCGCCCACGCCCCAGCCGACCACGCCAACGCCGTTGATCATGGTGGTGTGCGAGTCGGTGCCGACCAGCGTGTCAGGGTAGTACACGTCGCCTTGCTTCATGACGCCGCGCGCCAGGTATTCCAGGTTGACCTGGTGGACGATGCCGAAGCCCGGTGGCACGACGCCGAAGGTGTCGAAGGCTTGCATGCCCCATTTCATGAACTGGTAGCGCTCGTTGTTGCGCGAGAATTCCAGCTTCATGTTCAGGTCGAGTGCGTTTGGCTCGCGGAAGTGGTCGATCGTGACCGAGTGGTCGACGACCAGGTCGACCGGCACCAGTGGCTCGATCTTCTTCGGATCGGCGCCCATCTTGGCGGCGACGTTGCGCATCGCGGCCAGGTCGGCCAGCAGTGGCACGCCGGTGAAGTCTTGCAGCACGACGCGGGCCACGACGAACGGGATCTCGTCGGTGCGCTCGGCGTTGGCTTTCCAGCCGGCGACCTGCTTGACGTGCTCTTCGGTGACCTTCTTGCCGTCGCAGTTACGCAGCACCGATTCCAGGACGATACGAATCGACACCGGCAGGCGCGACAGGTTCACGCCGAGAGATTCCGCCAGCGCTGGCAGCGAGTGAAACTGGCCGCTCTGGCCTGCGCCGATCGGGAATTCCTTCAGTGTATTCAGGGTGTTGCGAGACATAATCTCTCCTTAAGTGGAATATTGTTATCAACAACGGTGTTATTTCAACGGCATTAAATAACATCAGGCGACAGGACGGTCTGGATCCGGGAAACCCAGGCCGCGGCTCAAGTCTTGCTCGCCTCCGGCGCCGCGGTCGCCACGATCGCGGACTGGGTGGCGTTCTTGCATTCATTGGCCAGCTGGCGGTTGAGCTTCGAGTCGAGCAGGATGCCCTTGGACGGAATGCCGATCCAGATCAGGCCATAGTGCGGATTTTCGAAGCGCAAAGCGCCGGTGGTGGTGCCGATGCGGGCCAGGCGGTGCAGCCGGGTCTTCCAGCGCAGCGCGATGTGGGCTGCATCGTTGTCATTCGTGTAGATCGTGATCTTGTTGCCCAGTTCGCAATCGTACTCGGTGGTCTTGGTGTCGGTGATGTCCGGCTCGTTGACCTCGAGCGGGTCGGCGGCGACCGCGGCGGCAGCGGCCGTGCCAGCGGCAGCGGCTTTCGCTTTCTTGCTCGATTTTTTGGATGCAGCCTTCGCCGGCTTTTTCGCCGCTTCGGCAGCGAGCACGGCGGAGGCTTTCGGGTGCGCTACCGGTGTGGCAGCGTTGGCCGGCGCACAGGCGACGGCGGTGGCAAGGGCAAGAGCAAGTGCGCAGGCAGCAACAATTGGGGAGAGGAGGGTGGCCATGGTCGGGATTATCGGGAGTCGGAGAGGTTGACGATGGCTGCAGCTGCCTCGGGCAGTGCGAGGCCGGCCAGCTTGGCCCGCTGCAACACCGACCAATAGTATCGGTAGCTCGCACGGTCATGCAAGCGGCCGTGTTGCGCAATCGGTCCCCAGCCCGCCGCCATGGCTTCGGTCAGGATATTCGTGGCTTCATTGACTTCGGACAAACGCGGCGTGAACGCCTTGAGGATCGGCTTGATCTGGTCCGGGTGAATGCTCCACATGCGGGTAAAGCCGAACTCGGCGCCGGCGCGCTGGGCGTCGTTCGCCACCGTCGCGCTGTCCTTGATGTCGGTCGTTACATTGTGCGACGCCACCTTGCCATGGGCATGGCAGGCCGCCACCATCTCGAGCTTCGCGCGCACCACCAGCGGATGCGTGAACTGGCCCGGCGTGCGCATCGCGCTCGCTGGAATCGCACCGTAGTGGGCCGAGACAAAATCCATGATGCCGAACGACAGGCACTCGACCTGCGGCAGCGCCGCGATCGCGTAGGCGTCGCGCAGCGCGCCATGGGTTTCGATCAGCACGTGAACGGGCAGGGCAGCGCGGCCGGCAGCGAGCGCATATTTGTTGATCAGCTCGATGGCGCCGCGCACTTCGTCGACGCCGTCGACCTTTGGCAGCACGACATACGCCAGGCGCGCCGCGGCGCCGCCGACAATGAGGGCGACGTCGTTAGCAAAGTGGATGCTGGCCGGCTCGTGCAGGCGCGCGCCGACACGGTTGAAGCGGTTATCTTCGCTGTTCAGCAAGCCCGCCACCAGGACGGCGTGCTCGTGCTCGACGCCGGCCTGGGCGCCGTCTTCGCAGTCGAAGGTGATGTCAAACAAGGGGCCAAGCTCTTGTTGCAGGGTCATCGATTTGCGCATCAGTTTCTCTGAGCCGGCGTAGTGATCGCAGGCAGGGAGAAGCAGCGGTTGGCGTTTGCCCTGGAATAAAACCTCGGAAGGATGCATAGCTTTCAACGCTTGGTTGCATAAAACACCGCCGTGCCGGTTGAGCGGCACGGCGTGGTTGGCGCATGGCAATCGCCATGCGCCTTGTACTGATCAGCCCAGCAGGTGTGCGACGCCGGCTTTTTCTTCTTCCAGCTCTTTCAGGGTCAGGTTGATGCGCTCTTGCGAGAACGAATCGATGTCCAGACCTTGCACGATCGTGTATTCGCCATTCTCGGTCGTGACCGGGAAGCCGAACATGGTGCCTTCGGGGATGCCGTACGAACCGTCCGAAGGGATACCCATCGTGGTCCACTTGCCATTCGTGCCCAGGACCCAGTCACGGACGTGGTCGATGGCTGCGTTGGCGGCCGACGCTGCCGACGACAGGCCGCGCGCTTCGATGATCGCAGCGCCGCGCTTGCCGACGGTTGGCAGGAAGGTGTTGGCGTTCCATTCCTGGTCGTTGATCAGGTCCTTGACCTGCTCGCTGCCAGCGGTGGCGAAGCGGTAGTCGGCGTACATCGTTGGCGAGTGGTTGCCCCAGACGACCATTTTTTCGATGTCCTTGACCGCTTTGCCGGTCTTGGCCGCCACTTGCGACAGCGCGCGGTTGTGGTCCAGACGCAGCATTGCGGTGAAGTTTTTCGCTGGCAGGTTCGGTGCCGATTTCATCGCGATGTAGGCGTTGGTGTTGGCTGGATTGCCAACCACCAGGACCTTGACGTTGCGCGACGCGACGGCGTCGAGTGCCTTGCCCTGCACGGTGAAGATCTGGGCATTGGCTTCGAGCAGGTCCTTGCGTTCCATGCCTGGACCACGTGGACGGGCGCCGACCAGCAGGGCGACGTCGACATCCTTGAACGCGGTCATTGGATCGGAGTGCGCGGTCATGCCTTCGAGCAGCGGGAATGCGCAGTCGTCGATTTCCATCATGACGCCCTTGAGCGCCTTCTGTGCTTTTTCGTTGTCGATTTCGAGCAGCTGAAGGATGACCGGCTGGTCCTTGCCGAGCATGTCGCCGTTGGCGATGCGGAACAGCAGGGAATAGCCGATCTGGCCGGCAGCGCCGGTCACAGCGACGCGCATTGGGGTTTTAGCCATGATGAATCTCCAAAAGTGGGAATGAAAACGGTTTGCACCGAGGTCGACGCCGAGCATACGCTTGTAGGGCTCAGCTGCAATCAGACTTTAATCAGACTGCAATGATAACAAAAAGCGTCGGCCGGGCTATTCAAAAGTCAATCGCGGGTGTCGCGCGCGTACTCTGGCAAGAGTGCCACCGACTCCCGGTCGGGCATGAGTGTATGCCTGCGTCATCAGGGCTGTCAATTCATATCTTATGTCTTATATAAGACAGATATCTGAATGCCTCAAAAGCTGGACGGTATGTCACTTTTGTGGTGAAATCCCGGTCTATGAATTCCACCTCGTCCAATCCGGCTGCCGACCCTGCCGCCAGCGGCTCGCCGTCCTTCCGGCCGCTGTACCAGCAGATCAAGGCCCTGATCACCAAAAGCCTGCAGGCTGGCGAGTGGAAACCGGGCGAGATGATGCCGAGCGAAGTCGAGCTGGCCGGGCGTTTCAAGGTCAGCCAGGGCACCGTGCGCAAGGCCATCGATGAGCTCGCGGCCGAGAACCTGGTCGTGCGCCGGCAGGGCAAGGGCACGTTTGTTGCCAGCCACGCCGAAGAGCGCGCGCATTTTCGCTTCCTGCGCCTGCGGCCCGACGAAGGCCTGCCGCACCATCCCGAAAACCGCTTCCTCGAAGTCAAGCGCATCCGGGCCCCGGCCGAGGTGGCGCGCCTGCTCGACCTGAAAGCGGGCGACGCCGTCGTCTACATCAAGCGGGTGCAGTCGTTCGAGGGCAAGCCGACCATTCTCGAAGAACTGTGGCTGCCGGGCCAGTTGTTCAAGGGCCTGAGTGCCGAGCGCCTGGTGGAGTACAAGGGCCCGATGTACGGCCTGTTCGAAACAGAATTTGGCACCCGCATGATCCGCGCGACGGAAAAGATCCGCGCGGTCGCGGCCGATGCTGCCACGGCGGACTATCTGAAGGTGCCCGAGGGCACGCCGCTGCTGTGTGGCGAGCGGGTCTCGTTCACCTACGGCGACAAGGCAGTCGAGCTGCGCCGCGGGATGTACTTGACGGAACAACATCACTATCAGAACGAGCTGTCCTGATAACTAACTCAGCAGTATAGAAATACTTTGCGGCGGTAAATATCGGTCGCAGCGAAAGTCGGCAAGAGCGACTAAAATAGTTTGGTTTTGGGTGTGCGGCGGACATGACCCGGTCCTACGCCCGCTGTCCCGCCCACCTGGCGTCGCGTGAACGGACCAGGACAGGGAAATCAGCGAAAATCCATAGGGCTCACATAAAAATTGTTGTCATAAGGGAGGTGTACCATCATGTCCGAAGCCGTGAGAGAAGCAAAGCAGAAGGGGCGGCCGGAGTTCCGCAATATCGGCATCACCGATATCACCAGCAAATATCGCATGCCGCCATCGGCGATCGTGTCGATCCTGCACCGCGTCAGCGGCGCCGGCATGTTCCTGGCCTTGCCTTTCCTGTTGTACCTGTTCCAGCAAAGCCTGTTGTCGGAATCGTCGTTCGTCTATTTTGCCGGCATTGTTTCGCACCCGCTCGCCAAGCTGATCCTGCTGGGCCTGTCGTGGGCTTACCTGCACCACTTTACCGCCGGCATCCGTCACCTGTTCATGGACAATCACTTGGCCCTGGACAAGGATGCAGCCCAGTCGACCGCCCGCTGGGTCCTGGTCATCAGCCTGGTGCTGACCGCCTTGGTCGGCCTGAAACTGTTCGGAGTGTTCTAAATCATGGCAACCAAGAATAATATTGGCCCGCGCCGCCTTGTCGTTGGCGCACACTACGGCGTCAAGGACTGGCTGGCGCAGCGCGTCACCGCCATCGTCATGGCGGTCTACACGGTCATCCTGCTGGTCGCTTTCCTGACCGCTCAGGACTTCTCGTACCAAGGCTGGGCAGGCCTGTTCTCCCGCCAATGGTTCAAGCTGTTCTCGCTGGTGACCTTCCTCGCGTTGTACTACCACGCCTGGGTCGGCATCCGCGACATCTGGATGGACTATGTTAAATCGGCAGGCCTGCGTCTGTTCCTGATGCTGGCAACGATCTTCTGGCTGCTCGCTTGCGCCGCCTGGACCGTGCAAATTCTCTGGAGTGTGTAATCGTGGCAGCTATCAAAACTGCAATTCCTACCCGTCGTTTTGACGCGGTCATCGTGGGCGCCGGCGGTTCCGGCATGCGCGCTTCCCTGCAACTGGCCGAAGCCGGCCTGAACGTTGCGGTCCTGTCGAAAGTCTTCCCGACCCGCTCGCACACCGTGGCGGCGCAGGGCGGCATCGGCGCTTCGCTCGGCAATATGAGCGAGGATGACTGGTACTGGCACATGTTCGACACCGTCAAGGGTGGCGACTACCTGGGCGACCAGGATGCGATCGAATTCATGTGCCGCGAAGCACCGAAGGTCGTCTACGAGCTGGAACACTTCGGCATGCCGTTCGACCGTAACCCTGACGGCACGATTTATCAGCGTCCGTTCGGCGGCCATACGGCCAACTTCGGCGAAAAGCCGGTCCAGCGCGCCTGCGCAGCGGCCGACCGTACCGGTCACGCGCTGCTGCACACGCTGTATCAGCGTAACGTCCGTGCCCGCACCCACTTCTTCGTCGAATGGATGGCGCTGGACGTGATCCGCGACGCCGAAGGCGACGTGGTCGGCGTGATGGCCCTGGAAATGGAAACCGGCGACGTGATGATCCTGGAAGCGAAGACCACCATCTTCGCCACCGGCGGCGCAGGCCGTATCTTCGCCGCATCGACCAATGCCTTCATCAACACCGGTGACGGCATGGGCATGGCGGCGCGTGCCGGCCTGCCGCTGCAGGACATGGAGTTCTGGCAGTTCCACCCCACCGGTGTGGCGGGTGCGGGCGTCCTGATCACCGAAGGCGTGCGCGGCGAGGGCGGTATCCTGATCAACAGTAACGGCGAACGCTTCATGGAGCGCTATGCGCCGACGCTGAAGGATCTGGCGCCACGCGACTTCGTGTCGCGCTCGATGGACCAGGAGATCAAGGAAGGCCGCGGCTGCGGTCCGAACAAGGACCACGTGCTGCTGGACCTGCGTCACATTGGCGCCGACACGATCAAGAAGCGTCTGCCTTCGATCCTCGAAATTGGCCACAAGTTCGCCAACGTCGATGCGACCAAGGAACCGATTCCTGTCGTGCCGACGATTCACTACCAGATGGGCGGCATCCCGACCAATATCCATGGTCAGGTCGTGGCACCGGACGGTACGGGCGGCCAGAAGATCGTCAATGGTTTGTACGCGATCGGCGAATGCGCCTGCGTCTCGGTCCACGGCGCGAACCGCCTGGGCACGAACTCGCTGCTCGACCTGATCGTGTTCGGCCGCGCGGCCGGCAACCACGTCGTTGCGTCCGACCTGAAGAAGAAAGTCGCCAAGCCGATGCCGGCTGATGCGGCCGACTTCGCGCTGGACCGTCTGAACCGCCTCGAAACGTCGACCGGCACCGAAAAAGTGCAGCACGTCGCCAACGATATCCGCGCCACGATGCAGAAGTACTGCGGCGTGTTCCGCACCGACCAGCTGCTCACGCAGGGCGTCAAGGAAATCATGGTGCTCGACGAGCGTCGCAAGAACGTGTCGTTCAAGGACAAGTCGAAGGTGTTCAACACGGCCCGCGTCGAAGCGCTCGAGCTGGACAACCTGATCGAGACCGCGAAAGCGACCATCGTGTCGGCCCAGGCCCGCAAGGAATCGCGCGGCGCCCACGCCCACAGCGATTACGAAACCCGTGACGACGCGAACTGGATGAAGCACACGCTGTTCTTCTCCGAAGGCAACCGCCTCGAGTACAAGGGCGTTGTGCAAAAGCCGCTGACGGTCGAGACCTTCAAGCCGAAAGCACGCACTTTCTAAATATTTTGTGGCTACCGGGCGATTGTCGCCCGGCGGCCGTGATGAGATAGGTAAAAACATGGCACGCACTGTCCAACTGAAGATTTACCGCTACGATCCGGACAAGGATTCGAAGCCTTACATGCAAGACGTTTCGGTCGAGCTGCAAGACACCGACAAGATGCTGCTGGACGTCCTGCAGCGCATCAAGGCCGATGTCGATGACTCGCTGGCGCTGCGCCGCTCGTGCCGCGAAGGCGTGTGCGGTTCGGACGCAATGAACATCAACGGCAAGAACGGCCTGGCCTGCACGACCAACCTGAACGAACTGACCCAGCCGATCGTGCTGCGTCCTCTGCCAGGCCTGCCGGTGGTGCGCGACCTGATCGTCGACATGACCAACTTCTTCAAGCAGTATCACTCGGTCAAGCCATACCTGATCAACGAGTCGATCCGCCCTGAAAAAGAGCGTCTGCAGTCGCCTGAAGAGCGCGAAGAGCTCGACGGTCTGTACGAGTGCATCCTGTGCGCCTGCTGCTCGACCTCGTGCCCGTCATTCTGGTGGAATCCGGACAAGTTCGTCGGTCCTGCCGGCCTGCTGCAAGCGTACCGTTTCATCGCCGACTCGCGCGACGAAGCGACCAACGATCGCCTGGACAACCTGGAAGATCCGTACCGCCTGTTCCGCTGCCACTCGATCATGAACTGTACGGATGTGTGCCCGAAGGGCCTCAATCCGAACAAGGCGATTGGCAAGATCAAGGAACTGCTGGTGCGTCGCGCGATTTAAGCGATGTATGCGTGCGGCGCAGCAATTAGCGTCGCACGTGTTATCCGGTATTCAGACGTGCGTTGATCGGGTAGGGTGGACGGCTATGCCGTCCACGCGTTCAACGCACGTGTGCATACCCGCTCCGGCGAACAACACCGGCGCACTACCGTAAAAGTACCGTACTGCCGAATCATGGCAGCCGGAGTATGATGTCGAACCAACAACGGATTTTAATGTGATTACACATCAAGCCGATCCTGCCAACCGTTCGCGCCTGCGCTGGCGTGCACGTCGTGGCCTGCTCGAGAACGATCTGATCCTGACGCGCTTTCTCGATGCGCACGAACAGGAACTGACCGACGACGAGGTCGATGCGCTGACGCGCCTGCTTGATCTGGCTGACAACCCGTTGCTGGACCTGCTGCTGGGGCGCAATGAGCCCTCCGGCGAGCTCGACCTGCCGCACGTGCACGCCTTGC